>Ga0208398_100014_pt1 | contig 571639 bp, 507 predicted proteins | sample LakWasMe79_HOW10_2_FD_183905 | JGI IMG/M metagenome (GOLD analysis project Ga0208398, IMG submission 183905) | Freshwater sediment methanotrophic microbial communities from Lake Washington under simulated oxygen tension - Sediment Metagenome... | ecosystem: Environmental > Aquatic > Freshwater...
ATATCGTTCGTGCAGGTTCAGGCGGCTTGCGGCCATGGGCAACTCCACTTGGCGGTGAGGTTGCTCAGGCTAAACCGCCTGAACCCCTTTACCACCGCTGGTGTTGCGTTACGGAGTTGAACTCGCCCGGGCAAACATATCTAGGACGCGATTGCAGTACCGAATCAATGTATTGCATTGATTATTCCGGATATTTTTCAATAATCGCGCCAAAAAAATGCAGCAATATCGACAAGGGGCCGTGGAGAGTTGGTGATCTCTTGGTGACGGCTTTGGGTCTCGATTACCACACATCGACAACAATGTATGGAGTGAATCGAGGCGAGATGATTGCGTACACCTACTCGTGGGACGGAAATGGCATAGTCGGCTTGGTATTTGATTCCATCCACAAAGTGGCAAATGACAAAACTTTGGATGCCATAGGCTATCGTGATCCATCGATGTTCTACGAAAAAACGAGCGTGGCGAATTTTCTTCCCTGTGCCTGATTAGGGGAAAACAGAAAACAGGGGCACCATTTCAACAACAAGAACCGGGACACCCACCAATCAGTAGCTCCCTGATGCTTGGGTGGGTTTTCTCCGACCTGCGAAAGCAATTTGGGCGGTAACGGTTCCAGGTTCACTTCCTGACCGCCCATAACGCACAAGGCCCGCAACGCAAGTGGAATTAATGGAGTCAGGTACATTTATCGACAGCAAGCAAGTTGCGGCCTTTGTTGTATGCGATGCTGGTGGCGTGTATCTGTGCGAGAACGGGACGCCGGGCAGTTCAGCATTCCCTGCCCCGTAAACGTCCCGAAAGCTGAAACCCCACGGTAATCCCCCCGCTTTTAGCGGACAGCAAAAGTGGAGCTAGGCAGCGAGTGCCCGTTTTTGCATTGGGGTGATGCCGCCGAGCGCCATGTTGGGGCGCTCGTGGTTGTAAGTCCATAGCCAGCGGGTGGCCTTGTCCTGCACCTGCTCGATGGTGTCGAACAAGGTTACCGCGTGACCAGCAGAGAAAACGGAGAACAGAGAGGCGTCGGCGGGGGTGAAAACGCCACCTTCGCTGGGGTGGCGCTCGCGAGGCCATGCCCGGAAACCGCGCCAACAGTGGGGGAACGGGCAAAAAAAATCCCAACCGATGAGGGTTGGGATTTAGGGTATTGGTGGAGGTGGGGGGAATTGAACCCCCGTCCGAAGATGCTCCATGCCCGGCACTACATGCTTAGCGCGGTGTTTGGTCTCGAATGCCGGCAACACACCGTGCGAAGCACGCCGTCATCCACACCCGCTAAATTTTGGATCCGGTTGGCGGGTCGCCGCCGGAACCTATCCTGTGATGATGACCCTACATCCACGAGCACAGGCACAAGTGGGTTCGGGGCTAGGCCTTAAGCGGCCAGAGCGTAGTTGTCGTCGTTGGCAACTAGAGTTTTGCAGCTGGATTTACGAGGAAAGCTACCCCCTCGGCATGCGCCGTGCGATTTCGCTACCCCCGTCGAAGCCAGTGCACCCCCGGGAATGTCGCTATCACCGACTCTTGCAGTATAGGGACGCGGCGCGGATACACAAGTCAGCGCGTAACCGCGGTTCATCCTGCATCGGATTTTCCCTGTTCGCCAGTTTGCTCAGCCGCTGCAATCGCCACAACAAACCGATGGCTGCAATTCCACGCGGGTAGCCGTAATCCCCGTCTGTGCCAACACCGCTGCCAGCTCTTCGGCGTTGATCCATGCGGTTACCCGCAGCGCGCCATCGGTGGGGTCTTGATCCACCAACGCGGCCGGATCTGCCTCCCGAATGGCATCGTCAATCACGGCAAGATCAGGGGCCGCCGTGGCCAGCGTCACTCGATATTCCATGTCGTTTTTCCGTCAAACACGCGCGATGCAGCGTACGCAGAAGATTGTGCGCGCGCATCCACTGCCGTGAGTTGACCAAGGTCAAGCTTGCCCTACCCTCACAGCATCCGCTTCAGGGTGTCGTCATGACGGCCAAAATGGTGCCAAAGTGCCGCCAGGACGTGTGCACCGATGACCCAGTAAAACACTTCACCAATGGTGCCGTGCAAATCTTCCAGCTGGTGTGCCAGCTCTTCGTTTTCCGGCAATAGGGCCGGCAGCACGATGCTGGTAAACGGAATCATGATCTCTTTGCCATCGGTCCAAACCGTGGCCAGACCCAGCATCGGCATCACGATGAAAAATGCGTACAGCACCAAATGCATCAACTTCGAAGCCATGCCGGTGATTTTGTCCAGCGGCGGCGTGATAGCCGGCGCACCGCCGCGCAAGCGGGCGGCAAGCCGAACCCAAACCAGCAAGAAGATGCTGATGCCTACCCAGAAATGCCCCTGCATCATCGCAACACGGCCACCGCTACCACGAGGAAAGATGCCGCGCTGCTCAATCAGCACGTAGGCCAAGACAATCAAAATCGCCGTCAACCAATGCAGGCGACGCAATACCGGGGTGTAGCGCGGACGTGTAATGGCATTCATACGGTGATCTCCAAGGTGGAATATTTCGATCATGAGCGATGTCACGCGGAAATGGTTGACACCGATCAAGTCGCAGACTGAACCAGCAATTGATCGAGCCTTGCATCTTTGTCCTGCCACACGGTATTCATCCAGCGTTGGAAACGCACACGGAATTCGCGATCGTTCTGGTAGTCGCCGCCAATGAATTCCTGCGGAATCTCGCGCTGGCGCACATCCACCCGCACGACAGGAATCCGGTTCATCAACAGATCCAGCAGGGCGGGTTTGCCCGCAGGATAGGCGATGCTGACATCCAAGATGGCATGCAAGCCCTGCCCCATCGCATCCAGCACGAAGGCCACCCCACCCGATTTGGGTTTGAGCAGATGCTGATACGGTGAGTCTTGTTTGGCATGCTTGTCGGACGTGAACCGGGTGCCTTCCACAAAATTCATGATGGCAATCGGAATGGCACTGAATTTCTCACACGCACGCCGGGTGGCAGCGATATCGCGGCCAGCCAGCGCCGGATTCCTGGCCACTTGCTTGGGGCTGTAGCGGCCCATGAACGGGAAATCCAGTGCCCACCATGCCAGCCCCAGCAATGGCACCCAAAACAGTTGCCGCTTCAGAAAAAAACGCAGCAATGGAATGCGCCGGTTGAAGGCTTTTTGCAAGGTCAGAATGTCCACCCAGCTCTGGTGATTGGCCAACACCAGATAGTGCCCCCCCATGTGAAACCCGCTGTCACCGGAAAGTTGCAGGCGGGTATCGGTGAGATGGGTCCACATCCAGTTGTTTACCCCTATCCAGCTTTCGGCCAGTCCGCTCAACAGCGGGTTGCAAGCAATGCGGAAGCGCGGCAATGGCAGCATGGCCTTGATCAATGCCAGCAGCAACAACGGAAGAACATGAACAATTGTGCTGACCGCCACGATCAGGGCGATCAAAACAAGACGAAGGACACGCATAAGCTCTCGGTGCAGATCCAGATGCCCCTATTGTCCAGTGGAATCGACCTTGGGTCACGCCCAGCGCGACGCTTCCAGCAAAGAATCCATCTGCAAGTGCTCCACCACCCCGTATCATTTGCATATGCGCCACCTGCCAACCCCGCTACTCACTCACTCCATCGCGACTGCCCTATTGGCGTCGCGTGATGCCGGCAACAACTGCTGGCAAGGTTCGTTTGATCTGGGTCGAAGCGTGGAAACCGTGGCTTTGGATGCCGAAGGCTGGCAATGGCGTGGGCAACACCTGCCCTACCCCGGCAAACCAAAAGAACGCACGCTTTACTACTTCGATGGCGAAGCGTTTGCCCCCATTTCGCGCTATGCCGGCAAGTTGATCAAATTGGTACCTACCGAATGGAATGTGCCGACATTCGAAATCGACGGCATCAAGATGCTGCCCACCGCAAAGGAATCGCCGCTGGATGATGCGCGCCGCAAAGTAGCGCTGGTGCAACCTGCAGGCAAAGTCGTGCTGGATACCTGCGGTGGGCTGGGTTATTTCGCGCGTTGCTGCCTGGATGCCGGTGTTGCCCGCATGCAATCCTTCGAAAAGAACGAGGATGTGCTGTGGCTGCGCACGCTTAACCCGTGGTCACCGGACCCCGACCACAGCGATGACCGATTGCACTTGACCCATGCCGATGCAGCTGAGGCGATTACCCGGATGCCTGATGCCAGCTTTGATGCCGTACTGCATGATCCGCCGCGATTTGGCATCGCAGGCGAGCTTTATTCACAAGCGTTCTACGACCAACTGGCTCGCGTACTCAAACGCGGTGGGCGATTATTCCACTACACCGGTAGCCCCAACAAACTGACCTCCGGCCGTGACGTGCCCCGCGAAGTGGCACGCCGCTTGCAGATCGCCGGCTTCCGCGCCGAACTGGCGTTGGATGGCGTGCTTGCCGTGCGCAAATAACACGTGTAGTCCATATCGGGCAACCTGCGCCTGGCGCCTATTGAATAGCGCTGGCCAACGCCAATTTCGCAATGCGTACCAAGCCCTGTTCACGTTCGATGGCCGGCATGGTTGCGCCCGTCTCCAGGTGATCGCTGACGGCGAGGATGGCCAGCGCTTGGAAGCCCTCCCGCATTGCCAGGCCGTACAGGCCGGCGGTTTCCATTTCGATGCCGCAGATCCGGTGCTTGTGCAGCAGTCTCAGTATTTCCGGATCCCCGTCGTAAAAGCAATCGGTACTGAATACATTGGCGACACGCACGGACAAGCCTTGCGCTTGACCCGCCTGCACGGCACGTTGCAGCAGCCCGAAATCGGCACATGCCGAAAGATCATGGCCGCCAAACTGCATGCGGTTGAAACGAGAATCCGTGCTGCCCGATTGCGCCAACAACACATCGCCGACCGCAACATCACCAATGCCGCCGCAAGTGCCCACGCGAATGATGGTGCGTACCCCAAAACCGCGGGCGAGCTCGGTGACGTAGATGGCCGTGGAGGGGATCCCCATGCCACCCCCCAGGATGGTCACGCGCTGCCCATTGTATTGGCCGGTGTAGCCCAGCATGTTGCGCCGCGCATTGATTTGATGAGGTGCAGCAAGCAAGGCGCCAGCAAGAAAGCGGGCGCGCAGCGGATCGCCAGGCAGCAATACGGTGTCGGCGATGGTGCCGGGTTCGGCTTCGATGTGCAGGGTTGTCATGCGGCTTGACTTGTCAAGAAACAGCGGCCTGCCGATAACGCCGGCAAGCCCAGATGGGTGGCAATGCCTTGGCCCAAATCGGCAAAACTCGACCGCTTGCCAAGTGCACGCGGAGCCAGCCCGGGGCTATACGCCAGCAGCGGTACTTGCTCGCGGGTGTGATCACTGCCCGGCCATGTGGGATCGCAGCCGTGGTCGGCACTGAGCAGCAACAGGTCATCGGCGCGCAGGTGCTCGAGTAATTGCGGCAGACGCGCATCGAAGTGCTCCAGCGCGGCGGCATAGCCAAAAACATCGCGGCGATGCCCGTACACGCTATCGAAGTCGACGAAATTGGTGGCAATCAATGCCCCATCGCCCGCTTGCGTCAACGCGTCAAGGGTGGCATCAAACAATGCATCATGACCACTGGCATGCACGCTACGGCCAACCCCTTGCGCCGCAAAAATATCCGAGATTTTGCCGACCGCAATCACCTCGCCGCCTGCGGCACGCACGGCATCCAACAGCGTGGGTGCCGGCGGAGGTAGTGCATAGTCACGGCGGTTGCCGGTGCGCTGGAAACCGGTTGCGGCAGCGCCGATAAACGGACGGGCAATGACACGCCCTATGTTGTACGGCGCCAGCAGGGCGCGCGCCAATTCACATAGCGTCAGCAGCCGCTGCAAGCCGAAACCCTGCTCGTGCGCTGCAATTTGAAACACCGAATCGGCCGATGTGTACACAATCGGCTTGCCGGTGGCGATGTGTTCGGCCCCCAGTCGATCAAGAATTTCAGTACCCGACGCGTGGCAGTTGCCCAACACGCCGGGCAGTTGCGCAGCGTCCACCAATGCCGCCAACAACTCGGGCGGGAAGCTGTTTTGCGGCGCATCAAACACACCGAATGGGCGATCCAACACCACGCCCGCGCTTTCCCAATGCCCCGACGGCGTGTCCTTGCCGCAGGCCTGCTCGGCCATGCAGCCCCACAGCGCGACCGGTGCAGGCGCTGCAGCAAACACCGCAGCCACCTGCCCGCCAGCCAAGGCATGCGCCGCTGGCAAGCCCAACCGTGTGAGATTAGGCAGCTGCAACGGCCCACGCGGTGCCGCCGCACACGCCGCTGCGATATGCCCGAAAGTATCGGCACCTGCGTCGCCGTATGCATCCGCATCCGGGGCATGGCCAATCCCCAGCGAATCCAGTACCAGCCAAATCGCACGCGCCATGCTCAGTGCCCCAACTCTGCCACGATGGCATCAAACAACGCACTGGCACCGATCCGAAAGCGCATCGGAGCTGCCCAAGCCGATCCCAGTTTGGCATCGACCAACGCCAAATACTGCTGCGCTTCGCCCAGCGTGCGAATCCCCCCGGCAACCTTGAGGCCACACTGCCCGCCACGCTCGGCAATCGCATCCAGCATCAATGTGGCTGCCGGCAACGTGGCATTGACTGGCACTTTGCCGGTGGATGTTTTGAGGAAATCCACCCCTGCATCCAACCCGATCGCGCTTGCATCGCGGATCAATGCAGGGCTGGCCAACTCGCCGGTTTCCAAAATCAATTTCAAGGTGATGCCGGTTCCGCAGGCTTGCCGGCAGGCCTCCACACCCGCTTTGGCACGCGCGGCATCGCCTGCCCTCAACGCCCGCCACGCCAATACCATGTCGATTTCATCGGCACCAGCCGCAACCGCACGAAGGGTTTCCCGATGCACCCGCTGCGGGTCATCGCCACCTTCCGGAAAGTTCACCACGCTGGCAATCTTGATCGGTGTCCCGGCCAATGCTTCACGCGCACTGGTGACGTGCTCGGGGTACACGCACACCGCCGCAGGCTGGCCATACGGTGTGCACGCCGATGCACACAGGGCGCGAATCCTGATCGGACTATCGTCCTCCCCCAAACTGGTGAGGTCCAACAGCGCCAGCAAGCGGCTGGCAAGGAGTGATTGCGGCATGAACGAACACTCGAGACTGGCGAGTGCGCCAGCGTAAGCAGTTGCCGACTGGCAAGTCTTGATTTGGGACAAATTCACGCAGGTTCACCCGCCCACCCGCTGCTGGCGCAATGCCGGGTGCCGCAACGACTCCCCATTCACGAAGCCATCGCTGTCCGCTCGCCACCGATGCCTGCGTTAACCCCGGTACGGCAATGCATTCCGGAGTTCCGGACTTGCGCTCCGCAATCGCAGCGACCGGTATCGGTCCAGCGGATGCATGCCGATTCCCCCGACATTTAAGGAGTACACCGATGGGATTCAACTGTTCTGGACTTGGCCCGGCCGATCAACAAATCTTGATAAATCTGCAGCCCACCATCATTGGAACCTTGCGTGGTGCTGCCATGAAGATCCAGCAAGGCGGTGGACGCGCTGAAAGCAAGAAATGGTTCGGGGATGACAGCAACCAATGGATGAGTGAGCTGGGGCCGAAGTTGTCGATGCTGGCCAGCATGATCAATGTCAAGCCCATCGACGTGCATTTTTCGAAGCTGCAAAAGCGCTGTGGTGGCGAATTTGCGGCGGCAAAAATGCCGTTGGATGGCTGGCAGGATTTCACCGATGGGCAGAAACCGATGAGCCAGGCCGAAGGTCAGAATTTCCGCATCATTCTCAATTTGAGCTGGAATTCATCGCCACTCTATCGGCCATTCAAACGCCCGGCAGACAGTAAATTCCAGACCATGGTGCATGAGTGCACGCATCTGTTCCTGAACACCGATGACGATGCTTATGGCGTGCCCATGTGCGAAGTCACCGCCGCCCGTACCCCCGCCATTGCCAAGAAAACCGCTGATTGCTGGGGCTATTTCGTGGAGGAGTTTCGCAGTCAGGGCTGACCTGCCGACAATGCAGGCCTTGCAATGCCTCGCCAATGGCATTGCAAGGTCGATCGCAACCCTCACCGCATGCATGGATGCCCGTCATGGCCAAGCTTGAACGCCCGTTTTTTCCGATCATCTACGTGCGCGGTTACGCGATGACGCGCGATGAAATCGTGCAGACCACCTCGACGCCATATATGGGGTTCGAGGCTGGTTCGACCAAGGTGCGGCAGGCGCAGGATGGCAGCATCGTCAAGTTTGTCTTCGAATCGCCGTTGGTGCGATTGATGAAGGACTACAACTACCGCGACGTCTATGCCGCCGGTGCCGAACAAGCCGACAAGCTGCCGGCGCGTAGCTTGGTCATCCACCGCTATTACGATGAGGCCGACCCTGCATTTGGCAATGGCAAGACTCCGTCCATCCCGGAAGCTGCCGCGGCGCTGGGGCAACGCATTGCACGTTTGCGTGACAGCGTATGTGGCGACGATACCGAGGCGCGCAAAGCGTTCAAGGTGTATCTGGTTGCACACTCGATGGGCGGGTTGATTTGCCGTTGCCTGTTGCAAAACCAGGACGTGGCCAGCGCTGAAATTCGTGGCCTGGTGGACAAGGTGTTCACCTATGCCACGCCGCATAACGGCATCGAATTGGGCGGAATGAATGTGCCCAGCTTCTTGTCGATGAATGACATGGACAACTTCAGCCGCCCGCGCATGGCCGAGTATTTGCAGACCGCGCCCGATCAGGTCAACACGCTGGGCAATTCAGGCTTCCCCGCGGCGCGGCTGTTTTGCCTGATCGGCACCAATAGCCGCGACTACGCCGTGGCACATGGCCTGTCGTCGATGGCGGTAGGACAAATGAGCGATGGCTTGGTGAAAATCGAGAATGCGTATGTGGCGGGTTGTCCGCGCGCATTCGTCAACCGCAGCCACAGCGGATTTTTCGGCATTGTCAATTCCGAGGAGGGCTACCAGAATCTGGTGCGCTTCCTCTTCGGGGACATGGCTGCCACTGGCCGGTTGCAGTTCAAAGCCCTGCCCTTTCCACCGGAGGTCGAACGTGCGCGCAAACAAGGCAAGCACATCCAAACCGCCTACTACATCGAGACTACGGTTGCCCCACGCGGGGCCTACACCTACGAACTGACGGCGCGCAACAAGGCACAGGAAAGCGCGGTACGCCGCCAGTATGACGAGCTGTTTGATGCTGCTGGCAACCTGATGCCGGATGCGCGCTCGCCAACCCTGTTTTCCGTGTTCCTGGACAGCTCGAAAATTCTGGCGGGCAGTGAAGTCGCGTTTTCAATCGACCTGGCAGTGTTGAATGCCGGTTATGAAATCGATGGTGTACTGTTCCTGAAACAGCATATCCCGGGCGAATACCTGTTCCGCGATACCGTGGTGTTGTTTGCCAAACGCGAGGACAACGGCCAGTGGGCGTTGCGCTATGTGCTAACCGGTGATCATTGGGCCACCGATAAAAAATCGGCCACGGCATTGGCCAGCCTCGGCAGCCATGCCGCCAGCGTCAACATGGCATCTGCAACCCAATTCAGCATTCCGTTGGCCTCGACCAAGGGCTTCCAAGCGGAACTGGTGGTCTCCCTGGCGGCATGGGTGTGATGCTTTGCCGCTGGTCTATGCCGACCGCGGCGCCAGCAAGCCGCGCTTGCGATACCACAACTCCAACGGCAGCGTGAACAACGGGGGTATCGCCGCGAACAAGGCCAACAGCAGCGCCCACAGCGGCCAGCGCAATTGTGTCCCGGCAACAAGGGCAACCACCACATAACCGATAAAGGCCAGCCCATGCAGGCGGCCAAACAACCACACGCCCAGATCCGTGCTGCCGCTGCCGTACTTCAAATACATGCCTGCCAACAGGCCGGCCCAGGTGAAGGCTTCGATCAAGGCAATCGCTGCAAATGCCTTGCCTGCCCAAGTTGTTGTCGATGCTGCTGGTGCTGTTGTCATGCCTGTTGCGTCCTCGTATGCAGGGGGGGCTTGTGCGTGTTCGATTTCAACCTCATCTGGCTACGCCAGCGGACATCAGTCCATCTCGGCCGCCGCTTCGCGGCCTTGTTGGCGAATTAGGGCTTCTTCACGCGCATCGTTGATGGCATGCCGCACCCCCTCCAGGTCTGGCTTGGTGGTGTCGTGCACGAACGTACCGGTCAATTCGGTGTCCGGGTGCAATTCACCGGCCTCGTACAACGCCCACATCTCTTCGCCGTACCATGTATCCAGCAGCTCCGGCGCCCACGCACCCAAACTGGCGGTAAGGTTGTTGACATCGCGCAGCAGCATGCTGCGCGATGCATTGTTGCCGGCGGCGCTGACCACCTGCGGGAAATCGATGATCACGGGGCCGTCGGGGCCCACCAGTACGTTGTATTCCGACAAATCGCCGTGGATCAGGCCGACGCAGAGCATCTTCACCACCTGCCGGACCAGGAAGCGGTGGAAACCGCGGGCCATCTCCGGCGACAGTTCCACCTCGCCCAGCCGAGGTGCGGAATGGCCGTCGGCGTCCACCACCAGTTCCATCACCAGCACGCCGTGGAAATAGCCGTAGGGCTCGGGCACGCGCACACCGGCATCGCGCAACTGGTACAGCGCGTCCACCTCGGTGTTCTTCCAGGCGGTTTCCTGCTGCTTGCGGCCGTATTTGCTGGCCTTGCCGATGGCGCGCGCCTCGCGGCTGCCGCGCACCTTGCGCCCTTCCTGATATTGCACGCGCTGCTGGAAACTGCGCTGCGCCATGTCTTTGTAGACCTTGGCGCAACGGATCTGATCGCCCGCGCGCACCACATAGACCGCCGCTTCCTTGCCGCTTTTCAAGGGCCGCAGCACCGCATCGATCACGCCATCGTCGATCAAGGGTTGCAGGCCGGTGGGAGTTTTCATGCCATCTCGAAGTTCAAGAGTAAGGCGCAGGCCGGAAAACCCTGTGCGCCAGCGAAGGATTGCGGCAATAGAGTGCCTGATCGCTACACTGCCTGTCCTGAATCACGCGCCAGTCACCCGAGAACCTGCATGCCCACTCCCATTCGACTGGCCAAATACGTGGCCGACCTGGCCCATTGTTCGCGGATCGAAGCCGAGCAATACATCAAGAATGGCTGGGTGTCGGTGGATGGCCGCGTCAGCGAAGACCCGGCGCTACCGGTGCTGGGCAATACCGTGGTGCTGGATGCCGCCGCGCAATTGGAGGCCATTGAACCGGCCACCGTGCTGCTGCACAAGCCTGCCGGCTACGACACCATCAGCGGCCGCAACATGGCCGCCGCTCTGGTGCAGCCGGGCAACCACTGGCCCGAAGACCCGTCCGGCGTGCGCGTGCTGGAACGCCACTTCCAACGGCTGACGCCATTGGTGCCGCTGGATGCCGAAGCCAGCGGCCTGATGGTGCTGACCCAGGATGGCCGCGTGTGGCGGCGATTGACCGAAGACGGCGACGCGATCGAACAGGAATTCGTGGTGGAAGTCAGCGGCAACATCGCCCCGTACGGGCTGCGCAAACTCAACCATGGCCTGCATTACAACGGCCGCGCACTGCCGCCCTGCAAGGTGAGCTGGCAAAACGAAATTCGCCTGCGGTTTGCCCTCAAGGGCGTACAAGGCGGACAGTTGCGGGATATGTGCGCACAAGTGGGGCTGGACGTGGTGGCCATCCGCCGCCTGCGCATCGGCAAGGTTGCACTGGCCAAAATGCCGGTGGGCCTGTGGCGCTACCTGCCGGTGGGGGAACGGTTCTAACACTTTGAGTCTATCCCCCTTCGCACACTGGCCCTGTGGCCCCGAAATGTGTAGTTTGTCGAACAACGCGGGCCCCCCCGCAGCCACGAATCACGGAGAGATGTCATGGGTCTTATTCAAGCGGTGAAAGGTGCAGTCGGCGGCATGCTGGGTGACCAGTGGAAGGACTTCTACACCATTCCCGATGGCCTGCCGTCCACCGCGGCACTGTTTGCCGCGGTTCCCCACGGCACCAATGCCGGGCGTGGCTCCAACACGCATGGCTCGTCCAACATCATTACCAATGGCTCGAAGATCATCGTGCCGGAAGGCTACGGCCTGCTGCTGTTCCAGGACGGCAAGATCACCGGATTTGCGGCCGAAGCCGGCGGCTATGAATGGAAATCGGACGACCTCAATTCGAAGTCGATCTTCTCCGGCGACGGCATCGTCGATTCGCTGATCATGCAAAGCTGGGAGCGCTTCAAGTTCGGCGGCCAACCCGGCTCGCAGCAAGCGGCGTACTTCGTATCCCTGAAGGAGCTGCCAGACAATCGCTTCGGCACGCAGTCGGAGATCTATTGGGACGACGCGTTCTTGAACACGCAGGTCGGCGCGGTGACACGCGGCTCGTACACGATGAAGATCGTGGATCCCATTTTGTTCGTGAAAAACTTTGTGCCGGCCGCGTATCTGCAACCGGGCCAGGTGTTCGACTTCACCGACATCGACAACGCCGCAGCCAGCCAATTGTTCAACGAAGTGGTGGGCTCGCTGGCGCCGGCATTCAGCCTGTACTCCAACGATCCCAGCAAGGGCAACCGCATCAGCAAGCTCCAGCAGGATTCGATCGGGTTTGCCAAGAGCCTGTCGGAGGCGGTGGAAAACGCCTACCAATGGAAGTCCGACCGCGGCTTGATGATCGCCAAAACCGCGATCATCTCGATTGAGTACGACGCCAACACCAAGGAACTGCTCAAAACCGTGCAGCGCGCCGATGCACTGTCGGGTGCACGCGGCAATTCCAACCTGCAGGCCAGTGTGGCCGCAGGGATGCAGGCCGCCGGCGAGAACGGCGGCGCAGCCGGCATGATGGGTATTGGCATGGCCAGCGGCATGATGGGCGGCATGGCGGGTTTGCAGCAGCCAGTCGCCCCGCCCGCCCCGGCGGCTGACGACCCAATTGCGAAGCTGAAGAAGGCCAAGGAAATGCTGGATCTGGGCCTGATTTCGCAAGCCGATTACGACGCCCTGAAAGCCAAGGCGCTGGGCCTGTAAGCCACCCATCGGGTCATCACCATGTCCAACACCACTCCCCCGCCGCCGCTGCCCCCCAGCGGCGCGGGCTCCCCCCCGCCGATGCCAACCGGCCCGGGCTCGCCGCGCGATGTCCCACCGTTGCCGGGCAGCTCGCCGATTGACCCGGCAACCCTGCCCAAACCGCTGCGTGATGAAATCCTGGCCCCCGATCCGGTGGCCATCGACACCGCCGCGGAAGAGCTGAAGGACGGTGCCAATCACTGCCCCAAATGCGGTGCCACTGACATCAAGCAGCGCCCCGGCACGGACTTGCTGATCTGCCTGTACTGCCGCAATGAATGGCATGGCGCACGGGTGGAAGAAGAGTTCGGGTTGGGCGAAAACATCGACCAACTCAACAGCACGGTGATTGCCTCTGGCGCGCAGAACATCGCCGCTGATGTCAGCGCAGTGATGACCTACAAATGCACCGGCTGCGGTGCTGAAGTGACGGTCAATACCGAAAATGCGATGACCGCGCGTTGCCACTGGTGCCGGCATGTGTTCGGCGTCAACGAGCAAATCGCCAATGGCGCGGTGCCCGATGCCGTGTTGCCGTTCCACATCAAGAAAGATGATGCCGTGGCACGCATTCGTCAATTCGTGGACAAACGCAAATTCCTCGCACTGAAAGCGTTCAAGGAACAATTCACGCCGGAAAACGTGGTAGGCGTGTACCTGCCGTACATGATCGTGGATAGCAACGCGAGTGCCGATGTGGCCGGCATGGCCGAAATCAAAACCCGCGAATACACCCGTGGCAGCGACAACGACAAAAAGACCTACTACGATGCCGATGTGTACCAAGTAGCGCGGCATGTGGACTTCACCGTGGACGATTTGCCGCTGGAGTCCTCCAGCGAACGCGGCAACCTCAACACTGGCGTCAACACCAACAACATCATCAATACCATCCTGCCGTTTGACACCAAGAACGCAGTGAAGTGGAACGCCTCGTATCTTTCCGGCTTCACGTCAGAAAAGCGTGATTTGGATGTAGAACAACTGCGGCCGCATCTGGAAGATCAGCTACTCTCCATCGCGCGTGCGCAGGTGGAAGACTCGGTGAGCGGATACGACCGCGGTGTGCGTTGGGAACAAGAGCGCCTGCAAGTGCATGGCTCGCGTTGGGTGGCGATGTATCTGCCGGTCTGGCTGTATTCCTACCATCAGCCCGGTGCCAATGGCGGCATGCTGCACTACATCGCGGTGAACGGCCGCACCGGCGAAACCATGGGCAGCGTGCCGATCCAGCAATGGAAGCTGCTGGCCACCGCCCTCAGCGTGGGCACCTTGCTTGAAGTCATCGCACTTTGGATTGTGGGGCATTCGTCATGAGCGACGGTGGACTTGAACTGCTTGCACTCGGCCCAGCCGGTGCCGCCGGGCTGTACTGGTACTTGTATCGGTACTACCGCAATACCGACAAATCCCACGCCTTTGAACGTGAAACCCAGGTCGAAGCCAAACCGGTGACCGGTGCCGAAAACGACCGCAAAGTCGATGAGGTCAAAGGCACGCGCAACAAACGCATCGAAGACGATAACGTGCACGACTATCGCGAGCGCGTGCAGCGACTAGGTGGGGACTCGTCCTGATTGAGCTGGGTTGCATCCACGTGGGAAACAGCGCACCTGCCCATCACCCGGGCAGGTGTTTGTTTATCCGCGTGCACCGAGTTCCCGCTCGGCGATAGCGGCTGCAGCTTGCAAGGCATTGGCATACGTGCTGCGAATCCGCCCCGCATCATCGGCAGCCGCTTGCAGTCCTTGGGCGTACGCAGACAGCAACTCGCGGGCGTTGTACTGGTGGCCAAGGTCATTGATTGTCTTTGCCACGGCATCGCGCAGATACCAGTCGATATTGACCCCTGACTCGGCCTGCTTGGCCAGATCCATTATGCGCAACACATGCGGAGTGACCAGACCAACAACAGTGGCTTTCATACAATCGACCTATGGGGGATGCCGAACCGGGAAGATACCCTACACACGCCGGTGGCACCTGACTGGCAGTTCAGCCAATCAAACGTCAGCCCCAAATGCCGCTGGGCAACGAATGCAATGCCGTATTCAGCCAAGCCATTTTTCAGCATCTTCCCCTGCAAACACGCATACCCCCAATGCCCCACTCTTGGCCCGGTACATGGCGGTGTCCGCAGCGCGCAGATAGGCATCGATGCTGGTCAGGCCGGATGCGCTGCTGACCAAACCGATACTCGCGCTGATGACCACGGTGTGCGCGTCGATCAGGTACGGCTGGTCCAGCGCAGCCGCAATCTGGCAAGCGCGGTCGGCGGCTTCGGCGGGGTCGATGGACTCCAACAGCACGTTGAACTCATCGCCACTCATGCGAGCGACCAGATCAACCGCTCGCACGCAGGCTTCGAGCCGGCGCGCCACTTGCTGCAATAGCTGGTCGCCCACAGGGTGCCCGTGGCTGTCATTGACCGCCTTGAACCCGTTGAGATCCAGCAACAGCACGGCGAACGTCGTGCGGCCCTCGCCGGCCGGCCCGCCATCACCATCCGCCAGCGCGTTCCGATGCAGCGCGATGACATGTGCGAGGCGATCGCGGAACAACGGCCGGCCGGGCAAGTTGGTCAGGGCATCGTAGGAACTGCCGCGTTCGGCCAAGTCGCTCAACGAGCCGGCCATGCGCACGGCCACGCCATCTTCGAACTGGGCGAGCCCACGCCAATTGACCCAGAGCAGCCGCCCTGAGCCGTGAATCGCACGGAAGTCCACCGAAAAGTTCGGGCTGCTTCCCGCCAGATGGCTGCGGTAGGCCGTCTGCACGCGCCCGCGATCCTCGGGATCGATCAGCTGCGCAAGAAAGCGCCAACCACCGTCATGCACGTGATCGATATCGCCCAGCCCGACGATCTGGTGAAAGCGTTCGGACACGTGCAGGACGTCCGTGCGCAGGTCCCAATCCCAGATGCCGTCATTGGATCCGCGCGTCGCCAGCGAATAGCGGTTGTCGGAGCGCAGCAACTCGAGTTCGGTATTCTTCTGCCGGGTGACGTCGATCATCAGGCCGATCATCCGGTTCGGCCGCCCCGGCTCAACCACTGCGCGGCACAGATCGCGCACCCACACCACCCTGCCGGACTTGGCAATCAGCCGGTAGCTCATTTCGTAGGCATGGCTATGCGTGGCGTTGTAGGCGGCATCATCGATGCGCATCGCCTCCGCCAGATCATCGGGATGCACATGCGCCCGCCAAAAGCCCGGGTCAGCCCGCCACTCCTCCACCGAGTAGCCGAACAGCCGTTCCACCTGCGGGCTCAGGAAGGTATTGCCCACGCCGATTTCAGCTTCCCACACCACGCCATCAATGGTTTCCAGCAGGCGCAAGAAGCGCTGACGGACCTCCACCAGCACTTGCTCGGTGACCTCGGTAATTTCAATGAGCACGCCCTGGCGGCTGATCACCCGATCCACCGCGTCGGTTTCCGGGTGAAGCTGCAAGCGCACCCAGTGATAGTCCGCGTTGGCAAATCGCAGCCGAAACACCGGCATGCCCGCGCGCAAGGTGCCGATGTCGTCAGGATGCACGAATTCAAGCAGCGACCTGCCGAGCGCCGCCTCCTGCGCATGGCCGGTGCGCGTATGCCACGCCGGATTTAGGTAGGTGATCTGCCATAGTGCATCGGTTTGCACCACCGCCTCGGGCAGCAGCTGCAGCAGGTGGCCGGACGGCGTGGAGGGGTTGGACATACGGAACTATAGTCAGCGCAGCGCAACCGTCCAGCCCAGGGTTTCCCCTGGCGCCAGTGGCACCAGGGTGCGCTCGCCATACGGCAACTCGCTGGGGATCGCCCAGTCCTGTTTGCGTAGCGTCAGCGTGCCGGTATTGCGTGGCAGGCGGTAGAAGTCGGCACCGAAATGACTGGCGAAACCCTCCAACCGCTGCAGCCGGCCAGCCGCCTCGAATGCCGTGGCGTACAGCTCCAGCGCGTGCAAGCCGGTGTAGCAGCCAGCGCAGCCGCAGTCGGCTTCCTTGTCGCCGCGTGCATGCGGGGCCGAATCGGTACCCAGAAAGAACCGCGCATCGCCGCTGGTTGCCGCATCCAGCAGCGCTTGGCGATGCCGCTCGCGCTTGAGTACCGGCAAGCAGTAGTAATGCGGGCGGAGGCCGCCGGTAAAAATGGCATTGCGGTTGTACAGCAGGTGATGCGCGGTGATCGTTGCGGCGATATCGCCACCGGAATCACGCACATAGTCCGCCGCATCCCGGGTGGTGATGTGCTCCAACACCACGCGCAGGCCGGGGAAATCACGGCGCAGCGGAATGAGGATGTTGTCGATGAACATCTTTTCGCGGTCGAAGATGTCGATCTGGCGGTCGGTCACTTCGCCGTGCACCGCCAGCACCATGCCGGTTGCCTGCATCGCCTCCAGCGCCGCGCAGGCGTGCTTCAAGTCCGTCACGCCGGAATCGGAATTGGTGGTGGCACCGGCCGGGTACAACTTCACCGCATGCACCAGGCCACTGGCCTTGGCGCGTTGGATTTCCTCAGCTGGCGTGTTGTCGGTGAGGTACAGCGTCATCAGCGGCTCGAAGTCCGAGCCGGCCGGCCGCGCCGCCAGGATGCGCTCGCGATACGCCACGGCCAGTGCCGTGGTGGTCACCGGCGGCCGCAGATTCGGCATCACGATGGCGCGGCGAAACTGCTTTGCCGTATGCGGCAGCACCGCCTGCAACAGCGCATCGTCGCGCAGGTGCAGATGCCAGTCGTCGGGCCGGGTCAGGGTCAGCGTGGTACCCGCGGGGAGCTGTGCGGGATCGGGAACATGGTGGGCAAGCGTGGGCATGGAGGCTCCGGGGCCGGGACGGCTGACCGGGCAATTTTGCCAGAGGCTGCATTAAGAAGAGCCCAAATGCGGCCAGAGACCATTCGCCTGGAAATATCATTCGTTCTTCCGGCCAGCTTTTGAACAATTCCGGAAATTGAAAGAAGATGCGCTGATGCACACCGCCTCCACGCCGCCACCGGCCAATCTGTTCGCACCGCTTGCCGACACACTGACCACGGCAACATCGCTGGAAGGGTTGGTTCGCCCCTTGCTTGAACTGCTCGAGGTGGCCAGCGGGCTGGAGTCGACCTATATGACGACGATCGATGAAACCGTAGGCGTGCAGCATGTGCTTTATTCACGCAATTCGCGCAGCCTGATCATCCCGGAAGGGCTCACCGTTCCGTGGGGTGACACCTTGTGCAAGCGCGCGCTGGAAGAAGGCCGCAGCTACACGGATGACGTGGCCGGTTGCTGGGGGGATTCCGATGCCGCGCAGGCATTGGGGATTGCCACCTATGCCAGCACCCCCATTCGGGGCGCGGACGGCGCACTGCATGGCACCCTGTGTGCAGCCAGCAACCAACGGCTGCCGCTGCGTGACGGTACCGAGCGCGTACTGAATCTGTTTGCCTATCTCATCGGCCGGCAAGTGGAACGCGAGCAACTGCTGCAGTCCTTGCAGGCCGCCAATAGCCAACTCCAGCGCAATGCCATGACCGACGTGGTGACCGGCCTGCCCAATCGCCGCGCACTGCTGGAGGAGCTGGACCGCCGCCTGCGCCATCGCGCACGCGATGGCGGCGACGTCCTGATCGCGTTTATCGATCTGGATGGATTCAAACATATCAATGACCACTTTGGGCATGACGCCGGCGATCATTTCCTTGTCGCCATTGGCAGTGCACTGGCGTCCTGCCACCGCTCCGATGATTTCTGTGCCCGTATTGGCGGCGATGAATTCGTGGTGGTTGGCAGTGTCCCTGCAGATAGCGAAAACGCAACGCAGCAGATGTGCGAACGCCTGCGCGCAGCCACCACCGGGCGGTTTGACCTGGGCGGCCGGAGCATCGAATACGCCGGGCCCAGTATCGGCGTGGTGAAGGCAGCCACGACCGAGGCCGAGGCCGAACTGGCGCGTGCAGATGCCGCGATGTACGCCGACAAACGCTTGCGGCGCCAGACGGAAAAAGGGGACGGGACGGAGCCGCCATCGGGGACGGAGGGAGTCAAGCGCGCTTGATTCCCTCAGGCAGTGTCCCTGACAGCATTGATCAGGCGCGGCCATGCCACGGCAATGGCCACCCACGAAATTGCGGCCACCATCAGGTGCAACAGCAGCGTTGGCAGCGGGGCGGACTGGACGTTGAACAGTGTCGCGCCTTGCGTGGCCGCGTAGATCGCCGCCACCAGCACCAACTCGAAGGGGCGCGCATTGCGGCACACCGCAGCGAACGCCAGCCCGGCGCTGGCCAACGCGGCGGTGACTACCAGCGCAGCAAGTGCCTGCAGCGGCGCCTGCAAGGCCAACCGGGTGAGGCCTGCAAACGTGCACACCAACAACAGCGACACTGCGACCAGCCAGCGCGATGCCAGCACGCGCCACACCGCGCCAGCACTGGAAAACACGATCATCCCGGTGCGCTGGTCGCGCTCACGCAGGGCGCCGCGTGCCAGCACGTCGAGCGGCAGCAGCCAGCCCAGCAACAGCCCCATCCGCATACCCTCGGGCTGCCCGAACAGCTGCAGGCCAAGGACCACCACCCACGCCAGCCACCACCAGCGCGGGCGCTCGCGCAGGCATGCCGTCAACTCGGTCGCAACCAGCGCCCCGAACGCCATCCGCGCCAATGGCTGCAAGACCGTGCCCAGCCAACGTAGCGCCAGTCCCGGCGCACGCACCTGCGCCTCGCGCCCGGACGTGCGCGCAGCAAAGCGATCCAGCAGCGGGACGGCAAGCAGCACCATGCCCATGCCCGCCAGCAACCACAACACGCGGCCCAGCAGATCCATCGGCCGCACCGTCCAGTGGTGCCATTCAAAGCGCACGATGCCTGCCTTGGGGGCTGGGGAAAACAGGCTGAACCCGTACCCCTGCGGCTTGCCGGTCTGCGCCTCGCGCACCCGATGAAAGTCGCGCCCGGCCACCAGCAACCCACCAGCATCGCTGATCCAGCCTTCGCGTACCACCGGGCTTTTCGCCTCGAAGCCGGCCACACCCACCGCCAGCGCCGTGGTCCACAGTACGAAGAACAGCACGTTGCCCGCAGTGCGCCGTAACGGCGGCAGCAGGTCAAACCAGATCGCCGCGGCAGCGGTCATGGCCAAGCCCGGCAAAGTCAGCAGCAGCACCGGCTTGACCAGTTCCATCAGATCGATGCCGCGGTCCTCGGCGCGCACCCATTGCGCCACCAGACCCACGCCCAAGCACGCCACGATGATCACCGCGAAGACCAGCATGTGGCTGGCCCATTTTGCGAGCAGATAGGCACGCCGCGTCATTGGCGTGGCCACCAGCAATTCCCACACGCGGGTCTCGATGTCGCGCACCAGCGTGCCGCGGGCCAGATAGAACCCGCCCAGATTGAGCAGGAGGGTGAACGCCATCGCCAGCACCATGCCCACCCACGCACTGGAGAAACTGCCACGCGCGCCCCCCCACAGCATCACCGCCGCGTACGGCGCATCAGCGCCGGGCAGGCACCACCAGGCCGCCACCATCATGACCGCAAGCACGCACCAGAAACGGGCGGTGCGCGTGCGCACGCGAAGATCAGCCAGCAGCATGGCCAGAAACCGTTGCAGGGCCGGCATGTCAATGTGCTCCCTGCAACAACCAGCTGTAGCCGTCCTGCAGGCAGGCCGCCACCGGGCGCGCCAGCGGGTCCGGAGACGCCTCGCTCAGCACGCGCACACGGATGCCATCCGGGCGGCGCAGGGAGCCCACCAAGGTCTGCCCGCTGCGCACTGCGGCGAGATCCGATTCCTGCACCGTCCATTCCCAGACCCGCCCTTCGGCGCTGGCGATCAGCTGCCCCGGCGTGCCATGGAAGCGCAACTGGCCGGCGGCCATCACCGCAATCTGGCTGGCACTGGCTTCCACGTCCGACACGATATGGGTGGACAGGATCACCACGCGGTCTGCCGCCAGATCGGTGATCAGATGTTGGAAGCGCAGTCGCTCGTCCGGATCCAGCCCCACCGTGGGCTCGTCCACGATCAGCAGGGCCGGGTCGTTCAGCAGCGCTTGCGCGATTCCGACCCGCTGCCGCATGCCCCCGGAGAATTGTCCAAGCCGGCGATCGCCGGTGTCGGCCAGCCCCACCATGTCCAGACAGGCCTCGATGCGCAGGCGCGCCGCCTTGCCGCCGATCCCCTTCACGGCCGCCAAAAACGCGAGGAATTCCCGCGCATCCAGACTGTCGTACACCCCGAAATACTGCGGCAGGTAGCCCAGCACGGCCCGCAGGCGGTCGGGTTCCTTGGCGATGTCATGGCCATTCCAGCTGACGCTGCCGGAGGTCGGCTTGGTCAGCGTGGCCAGAATGCGCATCAGCGTGGACTTGCCGGCGCCGTTGGGGCCCAGCAGCCCCAGCACGCCGGGGGCAAACTGCAATGAAATATCCTGCAACGCACGGTGACCGCCGCGGAATGTGTGGTTGACGGCATGGACGGTGAGAGCGTGTGCAGACATGGCGTTTCCGTGTGTTCCCGGCCGGGCGGCCAGAATTTCATGGTCGGTATTGTAGTTCACTACAACACCGAATTACCAGATCACTTTTGTCGGTCCATAGCCGCTATGCTCAAACCTTGTCCACAGACTGGCCACTGCATCGCATGCTTAGCTGGTAAACGGGGCCAGGTTGACTCCTGATACAACGAGATACGTGAACCTGACCCCGTTTTGTTGATTTTGGACCGCGGCCAGATGACGGCGCAGCCGGGTCTGTTCGCCATCGACGACGTGGTCAGCGGCCTCAACCTGCGCCTCAAATCCTGCGACCAGCAAACACGGCAAATGGGGTGAGGTTCCCTGCTTTTCCCCAACCTACCCCGTTCCCGGCGGACCCTTCCCCAGCAGCGACTTCAGATCGGCGAAGGGATTGGACGTGGCTGCGGCTGGTTTGTCTTCGGCGGCCTGCGCGCTGACCCCGGTGTGGTCGATCTGGCGCGAGTGCTCGTTGTCGTGGCAGTACACGCACAACAGCTCCCAGTTGCTGCCGTCGGGTGGGTTGTCGGCGTGGTTGTGGTTGCGGTGATGGACGGTCAGTTCGCGCAGGTTGGCGCGGGTGAACTCCCGCGCGCAGCGGCCACAGATCCACGGGTACATCTTCAGCGCCCGCTCGCGATACCCTTGCTCGCGCTGCTCGGCGTTGCGCCGGGCTTCGGCAACGATGCGGTCTAGCTTGGTGTCTTGGGGCGTAGGCATGGTCATGATTATCCGTGGGGCAAGTGAACTGGACCCGGTTTTGGCTGTGCGAAAGACAGCAAGCATTCAACTGGCTGGGACTACCGTGCCGCAATAGCCTGCTTCCCGACAGGTACCGGAATTGCTGCAATGAAGCCCATTCTATTGATGGCAATTGCGCTGCTGGCCATTGCCCCGGCGTTTGCCGCAGACAGCAGCCAATCCGACGTGCCATTGGCCAAGTCACTCAACCTCAGTGCTCCTGCACAGGCTAGCAACACCTACGCTCCCATCGCATCAGCTGACAGCAACATGCCACCGGGCAGTTATCCCTACGACCCGGCCACGCGTTTCGCCGCGCCTTATGCCGCAGCGCAAGCGCAACCTGCCGACACTTGCGACAGCAAGCCACATGGCAGCGTCACCGCCGGTGTCGGTTATTCCAGCCGCATGGGCAACAGCAATTTCCAGGCAGCCCAGTTCAACACCTGCAAACGCTATTACGACGATAACGGCAACGCTCACCAAGTTGGTATCAGTATCGGGATTGGCCAGGGCAATTTTGGCTCGGGCCGCCGTGGGCGCGGTTGGTGACCTGAACCTAGTAAACCGGGGTCAGATTTACTTCCAATACAACGAGATAAGTGGACCTGCCCCCGTTTTGGTGGAATACACTCCAAGCTCACACCGACTTGGGGAAGTCCCGTATGACCTACCGTTTCGCCGCACTCGCGGCCGGCTTGCTGTTGGCCTTCGCCAGCAACGCCCAAACCTCGGCCGCCGCGCCTGTCACCCCTACCACCACGGTACTCAAGGCCGTGCGCCTGTTCGATGGTCGCAGTGGCCAATTGGTGTCGCCCGGGCTGGTCGTCGTGCAGGGCAGCAAGATCATCGGCATCGGCACCCATGCCGCCATTCCCGCCGACGCCAAGGTCATCGACCTGGGTGACGCCACCCTGCTGCCGGGCTACATCGATGCCCACACCCACATCGCCTACGACCACGACGACAACTGGGCGCAAGGGTTCTACGACGGCATGCTGCGCTTCCCGGTCGAACAATCATTCCATGCCGGGCGCAATGCCAAAGTGACACTGCAGGCCGGCGTCACCAGTGCGCGTGATCTGGGTGCCGGCGACTTCATCGACGTCGCCCTGCGCAACGCGATCAATGCCAGCCTTGCCGAAGGCCCACGCATGCTGGTGGCCGGCCACGCGCTGGGTTCCACCGGCGGCCATTGCGACAGCTCGCCGTTCCCACCCGATCGGGTCACGCCCTCAGGCCCGCTGGAAGGCGTGTGCAACGGCCCGGACCAATGCCGTCTGGCCACGCGCCTGCAGATGAAGTACGGCGCCGACGTGATCAAGATCTGCGCCTCCGGCGGCGTGCTGTCGGAATCCGACCCGGTGGACGTGCCGCAGCTCACGCCGGCCGAACTCAGCGCAATCATCTCCGAGGCGCACGCCTGGGGCCGCAAGGTCGCCGCGCACAGCCATGGCGACCTGGCCGCGAAGCAGGCGGTCGAGGCCGGCGTGGATTCGATCGAACACGGCAGCTTCCTGCAACCGGCCACGCTGCAGTTGATGAAGCAGAAAGGCGTGTATCTGGTGCCAACCCGGCTGGCACTGGTGTGGACGGTCGGCCACGCCGATACCTATCCGCCGAAGATCGGTGCCAAGGCACGCGCGGCCGGGGCCTCGCATGGCGGCATGTTCAGGAACGCGATGCGGATCGGCGTACCGATTGCCTTCGGTACCGACTCGGCAGTATCGCCGCACGGGATGAACGCGCAGGAGTTCGGCGATATGGTGGACTTGGGCATGGCCCCGTCGGCGGCATTGCTCACCAGTAGCCAAGGTTCGGCGCGACTGTTGGGCATCGATGGCGAGACCGGCACGCTGGAGATCGGGAAGTTCGCCGACATCGTCGCCGTGCCAGGCGATGTACTGCAGGACATCCGGGCGACGGAAAGGCCGCTGTTGGTGATGAAACAGGGCGTGGTGGTGCGTGGCAACCACTGACTGACGCGAGGAAAAAGGCAAAAATGGGGTCAGGTACATTTCCGACCGCCATCCGGGTGTTGCATCGATGGCTTACGCCGTTCCCGGTGCCGGGCAGGCCATCCGCCCGCGCAGGCGCCCCCCGATACACGGGAAAAAACGCACCGGAAAAATGTACCTGACCCTTTTTTACTCAGCACTGCCAAGGCAGGCGCCGCTTGCGCCGTTCACATTTGGATCCGGCGGGAATTCCCCGGAGGCGCCGGGGCCACACTCGCCGCCGGGGGCCGCCGGCCTCACGCCGGCGGGCACGGTCGTGCCGGCGCTTGCCTCAGCCCGCGCGGTACAGCGCGCAGAGCTTGTTGCCGTCCGGGTCGCGGACGTAGGCCAGGTGCAGGGTGCCCAGCGCGCCCTGGCGCGGGCCCGGGGCGTCCTCGATGGACGTGCCGCCGTGGGCCACCGCCACGTCGTGGAACTGCTGCACCTGCTCCGGCGAGGCGCACTTGAAGCCCACCGTGCCGCCGTTGGCGTGGCAGGCCGGCTCGCCGTTGATGGGCTGGGTGACGCAGAACATGCTGCCGTCGTGCGGGTAGAACAGCCGCACGTGGCCGCTGCCGGACACGTTGCGAATGGGCTCACCGGCGCCCAGCAGGCCCAGCAGCGCGTCGTAGAAGCGCTTGGAGCGCTCGATATCGTTGGATCCCACCATCACGTGACTGAACATGCTGCTGCTCCTGGGAAAGTCCGGCGCAACGCCGGGCGTAGTTGGAAAGTGTGGCAGGTACGCGAGCGACGGGGCGTTCGGATGCAGCGGGCGCACGGCGGTCCGCCGCCTTCACCCTGTGACGGGGAAATTGCCGGGCACCGCGCGGCGGGGCCGGCGGATGGAACCAGTCTGCCCAGCGCCTCAATCGGCAACGTGGGCGCAACCCGCAGGGAGCGGCCCCAGCCAATGGAGGGGTTCCGATCTTCGCTTCGCCTGCCCCGCAACGTATCCTGCCCCACCCTCCACCGCACCGCTGCCATGGCCCCCCGCAAGCTCCGCCTGATCGCCACGCTCTCCGTCCTGCTGCTCACCGCCTGCCGCCAGCCGCCGCCCTACACCGGTGGCGACGTCGCCGAACTGCAGCGCATCGATGTCGTCACGGGTCAGGGCGCCGTCGCGCAGGCCGGTGACGAAGTCAGCGTGCACTACACCGGCTGGCTCTACGACCAGCACGCGCCCGACAAGCGCGGCCGGAAGTTCGACAGCTCCCGCGACCGCGGCCAGCCGTTCGTGTTCCTGCTGGGCGCCGGCCGCGTCATCCGCGGCTGGGACGATGGCGTGGCGGGCATGCGGGTGGGCGGCAAGCGCGAGCTGCGCATCCCCGCCAACCTGGGCTACGGCAGGGACGGGGCCGGCGACGTCATCCCGCCGGGGGCGTCGCTGGTGTTCGAAGTCGAGCTGCTGGATATCCGCAAGTAAGCTGCAACCCGCAGGGCACGCGACTCCGCCCCTGCGTGCCGGTGCTAGGATGCATTGCGGGCGTGCGCCCGCTTCTCGCGTTCCGCGGCATGCATTGCCCGCCTCGCTTCCTCTCACGCGTTATCGCCCGTCCCGATGGGCGACGCTTCAAGGGGAGCAGCATGCCCGGCTTCAACACACGCAACCTCACCGTCCACGTGGGTGGCCACGCCTACCTCCTGCGCGTGCTCAGCGACCGGCAGCAATTCGCGGACCCCGATGGCCACGGCGAGCGGCTGGGGATTTCCTCCGCGCAATGGTGCCTGTTCGGGCAGTTGTGGCCTTCGGGCAAGTTGTTGGCGCAGGCGATGGCACGCGCGGATATCGCCGGCAAGCGGGTGCTGGAGATCGGCTGCGGCATCGGCTTGCCGAGCCTGGTGCTGCAACGCCGCGGCGCCGATGTGGTGGCCTCCGACATGCACCCGATGGTCGAACCCTTCCTGGCCTACAACGCCGCGCTCAACGGCCTGCCTGCCCTGCACTACCGGCAACTGCGCTGGGGCCACCCGCTGCCCGCCCTGGGCGACTTCGACATGCTCATCGCCAGCGACGTGCTGTACGAGCGCGGCCACGCCGAACTGCTCGCGAAGGTGGTCGAGCGCCATAGCCGCGCAACTTGCGAGCTGGTGCTCATCGACCCCGGCCGCGGCCACAGCGCCGAACTCACCCGTTTGCTGGCGGCGCAGGGGTTCGAGGTCAGTGAATCGCGTTGTCCGATGGACGATGCGGACTGCGATGCGCGTGGGCGCTTGTTGCACTATCGACGCGCGGCCTGAACGGCGGAAGGGCGCCGGAAACCATTCGCGCTGATGCTCGCCGCGCACGCCCCAGCGCCGCACCTCGTCCTCACTAGGCAGCGCAGCCTCCACCATCGGAGCGCAAAGCGGGCGAGCCAACCAGGCGTTCCTGCTGCCGCTCAGGCACGCCTTTTAGCACTGCTCCCCGCGGGAGTGAACCGGGGGATTCCGCTCAGGCAGCGCCGCGCAGCCGCAGCAGAGCGTGCGCCGTATCCGCGGAGGACGCCGGGTTCTGGCCAGTCACCAGATTGCCGTCGGTGACCACGTGGCTGGCGAAATCCGCGCCTTTCTCGTACTGCGCGCCATGGTCCTTGAGCATGTCCTCGACGAGGAACGGCACCACCTCGGTAAGTCCCACCGCCTCCTCCTCCGTGTTCGTGAAGCCGGTCACCTTGCGGCCGCGCACCAGCGGCGCGCCGTCGCGGCCCTTCGCCCCCTGCAGCACGCCCGGCGCATGGCAGACCAGGCCAAGTGGCTTGCCCGCCGCGTCGGTGGACTCGATCAACCGGATCGAATCGCGATCATTCGCCAAGTCCCACAGCGGGCCATGCCCACCCGGGTAGAAGACCGCGTCGTAATCTCCGGGTTGCAGTTCGGCCAAGCGATGCGTCGCCGCCAACGCCTGTCGGGCCTCGGGATCGTCGCGGAAACGCAATGTCGCTTCGGTCTGCGCATCGGGCGCATCGCTCTTGGGATCCAGCGGCGGCTGCCCGCCCTGCGGCGACGCCAGCACCACGTCCACGCCGGCGTCCTTGAACACGTAGTACGGCGCGGCGAATTCTTCCAGCCAGAAGCCCGTCTTCTCGCCGGTGTCGCCCAACCGGTCGTGCGACGTCAACACCATCAGAATCTTCATTGGCCCATTCCCGTTCGATTGCCCACAGGCTAGGCCAAAAATGGGGTCAGGTACATTTCCGACCGCCATGCGGGTGTTGCGTCGATGGCATACACCGTTCCGGGTGCCGGGCAGGCCATCCGCCCACGCGGGCGTCCCAAGGCTAGGGAAAAATGTACCTGACCCCTTTTCCTACATTCCGCCCGCCGCCGCCATCGCGAGCTCGAACGAACGCAGGCGCGCGCCGGGATCGTGGATGTTCGCGGTCAGGATCAACTCGTCCGGCCGGTGGCGGGCCACGAACTCGGCGAGCCGCGTGCGCACAGTGCCAACCGATCCCACCGCCGCGCACGCCAGCGCCTCGTCGACGCCCGCCAGCACCTGCGGCGCGTAGCGGTACCGCAACGCCTCCGCGGAGGCCAGCGGCGGGGGCACCAGACCCGGCCGCCCGCTGCGCAGGTTCGCGAAGGCCTGCTGCTGGGTGGTGAACAGGCGCGCGGCGTCCGCATCCGTGTCCGCCACCACCGCGTTCACCGCCAGCATCACCCGCGGCTGCGCCAAGCGCGAAGACGGCCGGAACCCGGCGCGGTACGCCGCCACCGCCGGCTCCAGGAGCGCGGGCGCGAAATGCGAGGCGAAGGCGTACGGCAAGCCCAGGCGGGCGGCCAATTGCGCCCCGAACAAGCTCGACCCCAGGATCCAGACCTCCAGTTCCACGCCGGGACCGGGCACCGCCTGCACGGCCTGGCCGGGCTGCACCGGTTCGAAATACGACAGCAGCTCGACCACGTCGGCCGGGAATTCGTCGGCCGCGGCGTAGTAGCGCCGCAGCGCGCGCGTGGCGGCCTGGTCGGTGCCCGGCGCACGCCCGAGCCCCAGGTCGATGCGCCCCGGATGCAGGGTGCCCAGCGTGCCGAACTGCTCGGCCACCTGCAGCGGCGCATGGTTGGGAAGCATCACGCCGCCCGCGCCGACGCGGATGGTGCGCGTGGCCGCGGCCACGTGCGCGATCAGTACCGCCGTGGCCGCACTGGCGATGCCCGGCATGTTGTGGTGCTCGGCCAGCCAGTAGCGGCGGTAACCCAGCGCTTCACCCAGCCGGGCCAGGTCGAGCATGTGGGCGAAGGTGAGGGAGCGGAGAACATTTGCGCTTGAACTGCGGCGCGGCTGACGTTGAGGCCGCATCTCCACCGGTCTACTCAGCGCCCTCTGTAAGAACGGTAAGAACGGGGTCAGGTTCACTTCTGACACGGACGCGGCGCATTCGCCGACCCGCAGCGCCTGCGTTCGCCGATGGGCGACGGGCGCCGCCCGGGCGAGGCTTCCGACATGGCGCGCCTGCCCCGCATCGACCTCCCCGGCATCCCGCAGCACGTCGTGCAGCGCGGCAACAACCGCCTGCCCTGCTTCCTGGACGACGAGGACCGCGCCCGCTATCGCCAACTTTTGCGCGAAGCCCTGCTGGCCATCGACTGCCGGCTGCACGCCTACGTGCTGATGGACAACCACGTGCACCTGCTGGTGACCCCGCCCCGCGCTGGCGCCATCGGCCAGCTGATGCAGCGCCTTGGCCGCCAGTACGTCGGGCAGTTCAACGCCCGCCACGGCCGCACCGGCACGCTGTGGGAAGGCCGCTACAAGGCCTGCCTGGTCGACACCACCGAGTACCTGCTGCGCTGCGCCCGCTACATCGACCTCAATCCCGTGCGCGCCCGCATGACCGACGACCCCACCGCGTTCGCTTGGTCCAGCTGCCCCGGCCTTTGCGGCCTGCGCGACGACCCGCTGCTGGCGCCGCATCCCGTGCAACGCGCCCTGGGCGCCGACGGCTATCGGGCGCTGCTGGCCGAAGCCTTGGGCGAAGAAGACCTCGCCGCCCTCCGCCTCTACCTGCAACAGCAACGCGCCTACGGCTGCGACGCCTTCCGCGCAATGGTGGAAGCCAAGACCCAACGCTTCGCCGGCGTGCGCCCCGCGCATCGACCGGCCAAGACCAAGTCAATCACTGAAACGAGATAAGTGAACCTGACCCCGTTTTTCGCACCGTTTTTCTTTTGTTCGGATTAAGGGATGCAACCGTAGCCGTACCAGACTACCAATCCATAATTGTTGTTCGCAGTCGCCACATCCTTGCAGCCATCACCCGACAGGTCACCAACCGCAACCGGCGTCATGCCTCCCCACGTCGCATAAGGGCCAGCGTACAGTTTCTCTTGGCTCAATTCCGCGTTGCGCTGCTCGAAATAACCGACGGGTCCGCCGCTACGCAGCGACACCAGGTCTTCTTTTCCGTCGCCGTTCAGATCGGCTGCGATCGCTGTATCCGGAATATTCGAGGTGTCGTTCGGCTCCGTGGAAGGCAGCAATTCCGGCGTAGCCATAAGGACGCCATTTGCCTGCCTGAACAGGTAATACTTTCCGCCGCTGAATGAAAAATCGTTTCCTGCCACGACCAGATCGTCACGTCCATCCGATCCGCTGAAGTCACCAACAGCAATGGTCAACAAGCGCTGTAGATCTGCGGGTTTCTGGACTATCACCTTGGTCGGGAATCCACCCACGCCGTCGCCAAACAGAACCTCGACCCGTTGGGAAAGCCCTTGGCCGAAGGCAAGTGCGAGATCCGCAATACCGTCGCCATTGAGATCACCCCCTGCCAGCTCGATGTCGCCGTCGTTCGAAGTCGGCACAAAGCGTTGCCGCGCAAAATTTCCAGCCAGGTCGCCGAAATATAGGGTCAAGCCCCACTGCGTCTGTTCGTTGGTCTGATTCTGGGAGGCGATGTCCAACCGGCCATCACGGTCTGCATCGACGAATACGAAGGAATCACCCGAAATCACTCCAGCAGCGTTGTCGATCCGCTTGACCGTATAAGCTCGATCGTGACGCCCATAGATGATCGAAATGCCGGTGCGTCGCCCAACGACGAGGTCCGCGATGCCGTCGCCATTCAGGTCAGCGGATGCAATTGCCGTTCTTTTGCGAATGCCACCACTCGCGAAGGTCTCTTCGACCAATGATGAATAAGGGATCGCGACTGGTGCCGCTAGCGAGTGATCCGCGGTCTGATGGAACACATACAACTGCCAGTCATTAGCTGGATTGTCTCCCTGGTCCGCGCGAGTAGTCGCGACAACCGCGTCATCGCGGCCATCTCCGTCGATGTCTGCAACAGCAACAACGTCAGGCCAAGCATTGGGCCAAACGGGCATCGAATAGATCGTCGGCCCGGTAAGGCTGAACCCGCCTGGTGGCGGTGGCGGTGGCGGTGGTGGTGGTGGCGGCGGCGGCGGTGGTGGCAGTGGCGGTGCCGGCGTCACCGGCTTAGATCCACCGCCCCCCCCACCGCCACAGCCAGCAACCAGGGCGACGCATGTGGCAACACAAAGCAGGCGCGGAAGCAACCAGCGATTCTCCATAACCACCCCTAATATCGAATGCAATTTTCAAACGCCATCACAATACTGTTAATGCCACCAACTTGTCGATTTGAGATTAGTGAACCTGACCCAGCTTTAGGATAAGTGAACCTGACCCCGTTTTTCATTGCGAATGCCACCACTCGCGAAGGTCTCTTCGACCAATGATGAATAAGGGATCGCGACTGGTGCCGCTAGCGAGTGATCCGCGGTCTGATGGAACACATACAACTGCCAGTCATTAGCTGGATTGTCTCCCTGGTCCGCGCGAGTAGTCGCGACAACCGCGTCATCGCGGCCATCTCCGTCGATGTCTGCAACAGCAACAACGTCAGGCCAAGCATTGGGCCAAACGGGCATCGAATAGATCGTCGGCCCGGTAAGGCTGAACCCGCCTGGTGGCGGTGGCGGTGGCGGTGGTGGTGGTGGCGGCGGCGGCGGTGGTGGCAGTGGCGGTGCCGGCGTCACCGGCTTAGATCCACCGCCCCCCCCACCGCCACAGCCAGCAACCAGGGCGACGCATGTGGCAACACAAAGCAGGCGCGGAAGCAACCAGCGATTCTCCATAACCACCCCTAATATCGAATGCAATTTTCAAACGCCATCACAATACTGTTAATGCCACCAACTTGTCGATTTGAGATTAGTGAACCTGACCCAGCTTTAGGATAAGTGAACCTGACCCCGTTTTTCACTGTTTTACTTTTGACCCCGTCCCCTTTTGACCCAGCCTAAGCCTTACCGAAGATGCTAGGCGCCACAGCTTTCAACGATTGTAAGATCGGACGCGATGTACTGGTGCACGCCACAATGCGTGACCCCACGTAAGCATCGAAATTGTCTCTCGCGACTTCGATCGCATTTACGATCGCGGAATCAACGGACTGACACTGAAACGTTGACTTATCGAAATTTTGCAGCGTTATCGATTGCCGAAGTTCAACCATGTGCCTAATCCATTGCATCTCCAGAGCGTCGGCTTGCGCAAGCAGCTTACACGTCGTTGCAATCTTCTTAAGCGAGCGCCGAATCTTTCTCGCCTCAATCTCGCTGAAGCCACCGATGTGAAGTCCAATAGCAAATGATTCAAGGTCATCCAGAAGCATTCGGAGCTCGTCCATTCGCTGCACGTTAGCTCGTGCGCGCTCTTGAAACGAAGCTTGATCCTGGATCACTGCCCAGCCAGCAACCACTAAAAGCCATGTGACAAATGCGTTCGTCGCAGAGCCCAACAGTTCTAGAGCCTGCACACCAGAATTCGGATCGACGGACGGAGCCATTACGCACCCGCCTCGCGAATATAGGAACGAATCTCCTCCACAAGCGAGTCGTCGTAAGACTCGAAATGGCATCGTCGCAGCAGTTCATTTGCGCCAAAGCCAGAGCGGACTAGGCCTCCAAATGCCTCCTCCAAGAAGGACGATCCGTAGCCCAGCGCGTCATCCAGTTCAATCACCAAATCGAACCCGGCGGACAGGATCGGCCTTAGGACATCCTCGCGAAATTTCTCGCCACTCGCCGGACCGTCTGCGCTATACCTCCCAGCCGGGAATTTACTGAAGACCTTGCCAATGTTGACTGTCTTTTGGCTGCTAGTCATGGCTTTTACCCTTAAGGGGCAGAATCCACACAATCAAAGTTCCTCTGATGGAGTTCTCGAAATTTCGTACCGTTTCTTTGCCACCCCAGTACTCGACTAAACCCCGATTGCTGAAGATATACAAGCGAGTTCCGGGCACCTCATCGACCACCTTTTTCAAGTCTCCAAGCCCCTTACCCCGACCAGCTCGATCGGTTCGCGTCCGTGCGATCTCGATGGCGGCTTGGATCATGCGCCCGTCGTTCGTCTGACCGCCCAACAGCTCAATCGCCTTGCTGATTAGCTCGCCGTCGAAACGAACAGGCAGCGAGCCGGGAATCCCTACTCCCAAATCGCAAACTGAGACATAGAGACTGTCATCAGACTCGCGGCAGAACATCCACCACCTCTTCTCCGCGGGGTCCGGAAGACCATCCCGCCGCGCGGCTATGTAAGCATGGTGGACTACGTTGGTTGTCGCCTCCGCGACCCCCCGGAAAGTGTGGCGAGTTTCATCGCGCGACAGCCCCTTGTACATCTCCAACAACTGCCCGGACTTCCTCCCATCGACAAGCGTGTCGGAGGTGTGACGCCAGGACACAACGTCCTTTCGCGTGGGAACAACCGAACTTTCATAGCCCAATCGTGAAAAGACACTAAGGAACTTCAATACTTGGTTGACAGTGGCGTCAGGAGATGGAATGCAGTCCCACTGAGCGTGTGGGTACAGCGCCTGCAGGCGCGTCAGCTCCGCATAAAAAAGCAGCATTGCGCCTGCGAAGACCTTTCGGGTGCGACGGAAGTTCACCACTACTACGCGATCACCAGCCTTACAGGCTTGACGCAACTCCTTCAGAAAAGCACATACGGCGGCGTGCGCATGCGGTCGCTCGAGCATAAATATCTCAGGCGCGCGCACGTTCGCAATGAGGGAAGGATCAAGAAATATCGGCGCGCTACGGCGGCGTCTTAAGACGCGACTACGCCGCCGCGCGATCTCGCGTCGCTCACGCGAGCCTTGCCACTTCAGCGCCCGCCTATGATCCGTAACGCGTCGCATAGCTGTCACATATTCCGCCGATATTCCCCACCCACCTCATACAACGCATGGCTGATCTGCCCCAGCGAATGCGTCTTCACCGCCTCCATCAGCGATTCAAACACATTCCGCCTCTCCCTCGCAGTGGCCTGTAGCCCACGCAACCCCTCGGCGGCAAACCCATTCCGGTTGCCCTGATACCCCGCCACATTCGCGATCTGCTGCCCCTTCTCCCCTTCCGTGGAGCGGATCAGCTCGATCTCGGTGACGATGTCGCCGCCGTGTTCCTTGGGCAGGAAGGTGTTGACGCCCACCAGCGGCAGGCTGCCGTCGTGCTTCTTGTGCTCGTAGTACAGGCTTTCTTCCTGGATCTTGCCGCGCTGGTACATGGTGTCCATGGCGCCCAGCACGCCGCCGCGCTCGCTGATGGCCTCGAACTCCTTGTAGACGGCCTCTTCCACGATGTCGGTGAGCTTGTCCACGATGAAGCTGCCCTGCCACGGGTTCTCGCAGAAGTTCAGCCCCAGCTCCTTGTTGATGATCATCTGGATGGCCACGGCGCGGCGCACGGACTCTTCCGTGGGCGTGGTGATGGCTTCGTCGTAGGCGTTGGTGTGCAGGCTGTTGCAGTTGTCGAACAGCGCGTACAGGGCCTGCAGCGTGGTGCGGATGTCGTTGAACTGGATCTCCTGCGCGTGCAGGGAGCGGCCGCTGGTCTGGATGTGGTACTTCATCATCTGGCTGCGCGGGCTGGCGCCGTAGCGCTCGCGCATGGCGCGGGCCCAGATGCGGCGGGCCACGCGGCCGATGACGGTGTACTCCGGGTCCATGCCGTTGCTGAAGAAGAAGCTCAGGTTGGGCGCGAAGTCGTCGATCTTCATCCCGCGCGCCAGGTAGTACTCCACGATGGTGAAGCCGTTGCTCAGGGTGAAGGCGAGCTGGCTGATCGGGTTCGCCCCGGCCTCGGCGATGTGGTAGCCGGAGATGGACACCGAGTAGAAGTTGCGGACCGCGTGGTCCACGAAGTACTGCTGGATGTCGCCCATCATGCGCAGGGCGAACTCGGTGCTGAAGATGCAGGTGTTCTGCGCCTGGTCTTCCTTCAGGATGTCGGCCTGCACGGTGCCGCGCACGGTCTTCAGCGTCTGCGCCTTGATGCGGGCGTAGGTCTCGGCGTCCACCAGCTGGTCGCCGGTGACGCCCAGCAGGGCCAGACCCAAGCCGTTGTTGCCTTGCGGCAGCTCGCCTTCGTAGCGCGGGCGAGGCTTGCCTTCGAACAGGGCGTCGATCTTCTTCTGGGCTTCGGCCCAGCGTGCCGGGTCTGCCTTCAGGTATTGCTCCACCTGCTGGTCGATGGCGGTGTTCATGAACATCGCCAGGATGATCGGCGCCGGGCCGTTGATGGTCATCGACACGCTGGTGGTGGGCGCGCACAGGTCGAAGCCGGAGTACAGCTTCTTCATGTCGTCCAGCGTGGGGACGTTGACGCCGGAGTTGCCGATCTTGCCGTAGATGTCCGGGCGCGGCGCGGGGTCTTCGCCGTACAGGGTCACGCTGTCGAAGGCGGTGGACAGGCGCGCGGCCGGCTGGCCCAGGCTGAGGTAGTGGAAGCGGCGGTTGGTGCGCTCCGGCGTGCCCTCGCCCGCGAACATGCGGATGGGGTCCTCGCCGGTGCGGCGGTACGGGTACACGCCGCCGGTGTACGGATAGTAGCCCGGCAGGTTTTCCTTCTGCAGGAACGCCAGCAGCTCGCCCCAGGCCTTGTAGGTGGGCGCGGCGATCTTGGGGATCTGCTGGTGGCTGAGCGATTCGCGGTAGTTCTCCACACGGATGGTCTTGTCGCGCACCTGGTATTCGTTCACCGGCTCGGTGATGGATTTCAGGCGGGCCGGCCAGTCGCGCAGCAGGCGCAGGGCTTCGGAATCCAGCGACTGGATTGCGTCGTTGTAGCGCTGGCGCAGGGTCTTGAGGCTGCGGTCGTCGCCTTCGGTCAATGCGGCCTGCGGATACAGCGCCAGTTGTTCCGGCAGCGCGGCATCGCCCAGTTCCTTCAGCGCTTGCCACAGCGATTGCGCGCGGTCAGCGACTTCCGCCTGCGATTCGATGCGGGCGTTGATGCTGCGGCCCTGCTCGGCGATCTCGGCCAAATACCTCACCCTCGCGCCGGGGATGAGGACGGTGGCGCGGGGTTCCTTGAGGGTGGTGTCGATGGTCGGGACCAAGAGGGAAAGGGGGAAAAGGGGGTCAGAGTCACTTTTCGACTCACCCTCACCGCCACCAGCACTGCCTGCATCCGAAAAGTGACTCTGACCCCCTTTTCCTTTCCCGCCTCCCAGCTTCTCGCGCAGCAGGCGGCACAGGTTGGCGAACATCCAGTTCAGGCCGGGGTCGTTGAACTGGCTGGCGATGGTGGGATAGACCGGGACGTCTTCGTCCTTGGTCTGGAACGCCACGCGGTTGCGCTTCCACTGCTTGCGCACGTCGCGCAGGGCGTCCTCGGCGCCGCGCTTGTCGAACTTGTTGAGCACGACGAGTTCGGCGTAGTCCAGCATGTCGATCTTCTCGAGCTGGCTGGGCGCGCCGAAGTCGCTGGTCATCACGTACATCGGGAAGTCGACCAGGTCCACGATCTCCGAGTCGCTCTGGCCGATGCCGGCGGTTTCCACGATGACCAGGTCATAGCCCAGCGACTTCAGGAAGGCGATGCAGTCCTGCAGCACCACGTTGGTGGCGGCGTGCTGGCGGCGGGTAGCCATGGAGCGCATGAACACGCGCTTGCTGCGCAGCGAGTTCATGCGGATACGGTCGCCCAGCAGTGCGCCACCGGTGCGGCGGCGGGTCGGGTCCACGCTGACCACCGCGATGTGCATGTCCGGGAAGCTGGACAGGAAGCGGTTCAGCAGCTCGTCGGTGACCGATGACTTGCCGGCGCCACCGGTGCCGGTGATGCCCACCACCGGGGTCCTGCCGCCGGCCAGCTGCCATTCCTTGCGCAGGTGAGCGAGCTCGCTTTCGTCGAGCGCCTGTTCCTCGATGGCGCTGAGCATGCGGCCGATCTCGATCTCGTTGTCGAAGGCCACCTTGTGCGGCTTGTCGACCGGCTGGCGCGCGGCCTCGGCGCGCTTGACCACGTCCTCGATCATCGCCACCAGGCCCATGTGCATGCCGTCGTTCGGGTGGTAGATGCGTTCGACGCCGTAAGCTTCCAGCTCGCGGATTTCCTCGGGGGTGATGGTGCCGCCACCGCCGGCGAACACGCGGATGTGCGCGGCGTTGCGCGTCTTCAGCATGTCCACCATGTACTTCAGGTACTCGACGTGGCCGCCTTGGTAGCTGGACAGCGCGATGGCGTCGGCGTCTTCCTGCAGCGCCGCGCGCACCACGTCTTCCACGCTGCGGTTGTGGCCCAGGTGGATGACCTCCGCGCCCTGCGCCTGGATCAGCCGGCGCATGATATTGATGGCGGCGTCGTGGCCGTCGAACAGGCTGGCGGCGGTGACGAAGCGCAGCGGGCTGCGGTGTTCGTCCAGTGCAGTGGAAGCCGTGGTTGGAAGCTGGGCGGTGGGGGTATTCATGAGACTGCGTTCACATGGGACGTGGCAATTTGCCCATTGTACCGCCCATGTGAACGCAGCCCGCTGCGTCTGCTGCTGCCCTACTTCACTTCATCAAACACGTACTCATGCTGGCCGTCGCGCACAATGAGCTGGCGCACACCAGCCTTCACTGCACCGACAAACGGGAATCCGGCGGCCACCGGGTCGATGGTGACAAACGCCAGACTACCGTCAGGCTGTGGCTGGGTCGCAACCGCAGATGCAAACGCGCCCACATCGAAGACCACTTTCCCCGGCTTGCGAACGACCTGCACATCACCCAGCGCAGCGTTGTGATAGCGCGGCGCAAGGGCGGCCAGCGCTTTGTTGTCTGCGGGCCACTGCAGCAACTTGCGCTGCGCATCGAATGCGGCGCGATTGGCTTTGGCTGTGGCGGCGGCAGCGGCCACCGCCTGCGGCTCGCCATCGAACATCAACTCCATCAGCCGCCGCTTGAACGGGCCACGTAGGTACACGCCTTCATCGGCATTGGTCAGGATCACCGCACCCACTTTCTGCTCCGGCCACCACATCATGTTGGAATGGAAGCCGCCCAAGTCGCCGCCGTGGTCGATCACGGTGACGCCGTCACTGTTGTCCACCATCAAGGCCATTGCATAATTCTTGTCCACGCCGAGGGCGATTTGCGGCTCACGACGTTGCAATAAAGCAGCCTCCCCGATGTAGCGTTTGCCATCCGGCAGCAGGCCACGGTCGATTTCCATTTGTACATACTTGAGCATGTCGTCCACCGTGCTCCACGCCGCACCGGCTGGACGCGAGGCGATGATGGTGTCGTTCAACCCCATGCCCATGACCTGCACCTTGTGGTTGATGTCGTAACCATGCGGCGCAGCGTAGTCACCGGTTTGCGCCTTGACATAATCGAAGGTGGTGTTGCGCATGCCCAATGGATCAAATACCAGCGCCTGCATCGCCCTGTCATAGCCGGCGCCCAGCTCACTACCGGGGTACGCAACTTGGCCGCCGATATAACCCGCAGCCGCAGCCATCGGGTTGGAATACTGGAACAATTCACCAAACCCGCTGGTGGGTTGCATCGTGCCCAGCGTTGTCAGCACGCTGGCGGGGGTTTGTTTTTCGCCTTCAAACAACCACTCCATATCCTGCCTGGGCACACCAGTGCACGCGCAGATCAGGTGTTTCACCAGCACCTTGTCAGTGGTGGCGGCATCCCCCAGTTTGAAGCCGGGATACACATCTTCGGCGCGCGCATTCCAATCCAGCTTGCCGGCATCCACCAGTTTGGCCAGCATCAGCGTGGTCAACGCCTTGGTATTGGAGGCGATCATGAAGCGGGTGTCGGCATCGACTTTGGCAGGCTTGCCCAGCTGACGCACCCCGAAGCCACGTGCCATCACCACTTTGCCATTCTGAATGATGCCGATGGCGACACCCGGCACATCAAAATCCTTGCGCATCTGTTCGACAAAATTGGCCACTTGCTGCAGGCGGGCCGCATCCAATGGATGTGCACTGCGCCCGGCGAAGGTTTCACGCACATAACCCGCTGGCAGTAGTCGTTGAAAGAGTTTGCCAAACTGCGATGCGCGCTTTTCGGCGATACCTTGGTCTACATCGGCCAGGATCACCGTCCACAATTTGCCGCGCCGATAGGCCGAGGCGTTGACGACCCGCTTGGCATTCTGCGGCACGTCATAATCATAGGAACGACGCTGCTCCCAGCCATCACGCGGGGCGGCATCGGTGGCCAGTAAAAATTTCGGCGCCATGCCCAATGCCTGCCATGCCTGCGCTACGGCGTCATCCGCGCTGCCAGCCGTCGCATCCACAATCACCAAGCGCGAGCCGTCAGCTTCGGGCGGGGTCAACACCACGGCATTGCCGCGTTGCTCGCGTGTCCAACCCTCGGGAAGAATAAACGTTGTCCCACGCGGTGTTGTGGCCGGTTGATCAGCCGCTGCCGTCGCAGCTTGCGGTGCAGGCGCAGCTGCGACCGGGATCGACATCGGGAGTGCCGTGGAGATCGAGAGTCCGATCACCAGCGCGGTGTGCTTGAACATTGGGCGCATTGCAATTCTCCGGAAAGTGGGCAGGTATGGCGCGGTAGCGACGCGTGGTGAAGCAATGCAATTCCAATTCAACGGTGCCTATTGGCAAACGTGGTCAGCATGCCACGCAGGCCATCCACCATAATGTGGCATGCTGGAGTCACTATTTCTGGTGACCCCACATGACCCGCCACGCGCTGCTGTTGCCTCTGCTGATCGCCCTGTCCGCCTGCTCCACGCCGGCCACTGTCAGCGATGTTGCGCCACAGGTGCTTGTGCTGGGCGAAGTGCACGACAACGCCGCAGGTCATGCTGCGCGCGTGGCCTTGCTGCAGGGCAAACTTGCCGCCGGCTGGCGCCCTGCGATTGCGATGGAGCAGTTTGATACTGATCAGCAACCTGCGCTGGACACGGCAATGCGCGAATGCGCCGATGCCGCTTGCGTGATTGCCAAAGTGGCTGCGGCCAAGAGCAGCTGGACTTGGGAGTACTACACACCGGTGATTGCGCTGGCATTGCAATACAAACTGCCACTGTATGGTGCCAATTTGTCGCGCGGCGAGGCGTCCAAGGTCGTGAAAGATGGCTTTGCCGCCGCGCTGCCGGCCGCTCTCATCACACATTATTCGCTGGACACTCTGCCCAGCGGGGTGCTGGCTGCACAGGAAAACGCAGTGCGTGACAGTCACTGCGGCGCACTGCCGGAAGCGCTGGTCGGCCCGATGGCCAAGGCGCAGATCGCACGCGACGTGGTGATGGCGCAAACCCTGCGCGCGCACGCCGCCACTGGCATCGTCCTGATTGCCGGCAACGGCCATGTGCGCAGCGATATCGCGGTGCCGTTCTGGCTGCATCGCGATGGCTTGCGCGTGCACTCCGTGGGCTTTCTGGAACCCGCTACCGATACCACCGCCTTCGATGACATCAGGTACATCCCCGCCAGCACCCGTGCGGATCCGTGCGTGGGCTTCAAAACCGGCAAGCCGGCTGGCTAGCGCGGCTCGAAACTGACGCTACGCGTCACACTCTGCCGCCAAAGCAAGGCAAATCAGCTCTTGGCTGTATGGCACGGGAGTTGCTTTGGCTTGTTGGGCATGGACAGCCCGTTCCCCCGTCGAGCCAGTCGCCACGCCTTGCCAACCCTCTTGTTGGCCATGTGCGCACTGCTGAGCATCCCCGGGCAAACGCAATCGGCGGGCACGACTCCATCACAACCACCACAATCGCCGCTTGGCTGGATGCCGCCTGACGTATTCGGTACCGGTGAAGGCTTGCCAGATCCCACCGTCAACAGCATTGCAAGCCTTCCGAATGGACAAGTGTGGATGGGCACCATGCAAGGCCTGGCACGTCAGGATGGAGCGCGCCTGACCCATATCAATGGACTGCCGGGAATGAATGGCCGCGCCGTTCACAGCGTGGCCACCAGCACAGATGGCGATGTCTATGCGGCCTATGAAAGTACCGGGATATTCCGGTTGCAGCACGGCGTTTGGGCATCGCTGGGCTCGCCGTTCGGTGCACAGCGCAGCCGCCGTATTCGTATCATCGAGGTCAATGGCGAACAACGCATTTATGCCACTGGTGACGGTGTGGCGCGCTGGGTTGGGCAACATTGGCAGCACCTGCCGTTGCCAGTAGACATGCAGGGCTATGAGATTTTCGATATCGCCGTGCAAGCTGCCTCCGACAATCAGCCGGAAACCATATGGCTGGGGAGTTTCGGTGCCGGGCTATTGCGTTGTATCACTGGGCAAGCCTGTACCCGGGTAAAGATTACCGGCGCAGGGCCACGCACCAATGAAGTTCGCAGCCTGCTGCTGCAGCCGCGCGAGGATGGCCAACAAGCACTCTGGGTGGCGATGCTGGGTGGCGGTGTTGCCCGCTTTCAGGCAGGTGTGTGGACCCGCTGGAGTACCGCCAATAGCAGCTTGCCGAGCGATTTCGTGAACGATCTCGCGCAGGTCAAGCCGGATCCATCACATACCGAGATTTGGGCTGGTACCCGTGGTGGTTTGGCGATGATGAGCAATGAGCAAGTGTGGCGTACTGACCGCACGGCCAGTGCGCAGACCCAGCAAACTTCGCGCATTCGCAGCATCAGTACGCACACAACCAGCCAAGGCCAGCCCACGGTTTGGGTGGGTACTGATGGTGGCGCGATGCGCATTCCGCTGGCCGGGCCATGGCAAGTGATCAGTACATTGGGGAATGACGCCAACGGAATTTGGGGTCTTTGGGTCGAGTCGGTGGAGGATGGCCAACAACGCGTATGGCTGGCGACCGATGGTGACGGTGTGGCGCGTCTTGAACATGGCCAATGGCAGCACTACGGCAAGGCGGAAGGCATTCCCAATCAAACTGTGCGCAGCGTGCTGAGGGTGCCCAATGGCAGCAAGCAGGGCTCGCTCTGGATTGGCACCTGGGCCGGCCATGTCCTGCGCCTGCAAGGGGACCACTTCATCGAAGTCGCCACGCCATGGCGCAAGCAGGACGATGAATCTGCCAGTTTGATGTTGGCTGACAACAGCGACCTGTGGGCCAGCTCACGCACGCAAGGAATTGCACATTGGAATGGCCGCGGATGGGATTGGATGCCGGCCGGGCACGAAGCGCCCAACCGCATCTATGCGGCGGTCAAGCTGGGGCAGGATGTGTGGTTCAGCACCCTTGAACGCGGGTTGGCACGCTTGCGCGCCGGGCAATGGCGCTATTTTCAATCCAACATCGGACTCCCGCAGGACACCTTGTACGACTTGCGTGTAATTACGGTGGATGGCCACCCCCAGCTATGGACAGGAAGTAATAAGCATGGCTTGCTGCGGATCGATGTCAGCGATCCCGATCAGCCGCGCCTGATCACCCAGCCAGCCTTGCCTACGCTGCCCATTCCGCTGGTGTACGGCGCATTGCAGGATGGCGCGGGTGATGTATTGGTATGCACCGACTATGGCGTCTTTTTGTGGCGCGCGACGGCCACCGGTTACACCTCCACTGCCTACCATCGGCAAGATGGCTTACCGCATGACGAATGCAATGGCAGCGCCATGCAAAAAGATGCCAATGGCAGGGTGTGGATCGGTACCGTTGGCGGCGCCGCCGTTTACACCCCTTGGCGCAATGCTGCGCGCAAGCCATCGCAGCTCATCATCAGCGACCTGATGGTCGATGGCAATCCCATCGCCATGCGTGGCGGTGTAATTCAACTCCCGAAGCGAGACAGCAGCCTAGAGCTGAAATACAGTCTGCTGACTGGTGAGAAAGAAGCCGCATCACGTTATCGCGTGCAGTTGTCGGATGTTCCAGCCAAGCGTGACCCTTGGGGAAACGCCGACTCGCATGTGCTGGCACGTCTGCCCAGTGGACGTCAGCACGTGCGTATTGAAGCGATGGATTTTGCCGGAACGCTGGCCGCACCGATCGAGCTGACCGTGGATGTGCCCTACCTGTGGTGGCAAACGCCGGTGGCGCGCACTTTGATGGCGATGTGCTTGCTGTTGCTGTTCTGGGCTGTGTTGCGCTTGCGCTTGCAGCATCTGCGCAAACAGGAAGACTTGCTGCGCGAGATGGTGAAACAGCGCACTGCGCAATTGCAGGCCAGCGATGGCGCACTGCGCAAAGCCAATGATGACCTGCATCGCTTGTCCTATACGGATGCCTTGACTGGGCTGGCCAATCGCCGCCGCCTGTTTGAAGCGCTGACTAGTCAGTTCCGCAATGCACAGGCGCAACAGCGCCCGCTTGGCGTGTTGATGATCGACCTAGATCACTTCAAGCAACTCAATGACAGCCTTGGCCACCTGACCGGTGACCGCTGCCTGAAGGAAATTGCGCAGTGTTTGTTGGCGCAACTGCCGCCACAGGGCTTGGCTGCACGCTATGGTGGTGAAGAGTTCTGCGTGCTGCTGCCAGGGCTGGATGCAACCGCAAGCACAGCCATGGCCGAGCTGCTGCGGCGCTGCGTGGAAACCATGCCAACCCCCTGCTGCGACAGCCATCGGCCACGGCTGACAATCAGCGTCGGTGTGGCCGCACTGGCGGCAGGCCAGTCAGGGCCAATACATGATGCTGATGCCTTGCTGGCGGCCGCTGATCGTGCGCTGTATGCCGCCAAGGATGCAGGGCGCAACCGGGTAAAGACCGCACAAGACTGACCCACCATACTGCTGCGTACTTGCACGCCAGGGCAAGCGAATCGAAAGAATGGCTTAAACTATGCGCCGCTGCAAACCCCCAATGGCTGCAGCCCTCTCATTCGTATTCAATCCATCCCTACCCTAGCCGCCGATACCGCTATCTCCACCTAGCACCGGCCGGAGTTTTGCCATGATGTTCGAAACACTCGCCACCTACGGCCATGAACAGGTCGTGTTTTGCCATAACAAGGATGCTGGCCTGAAGGCGATCATCGCCATTCACAACACCGTGCTGGGCCCTGCCTTGGGCGGCACCCGCATGTGGCCCTACCAGAGCGAGGCGGAAGCGCTGAACGACGTGCTGCGCCTGTCACGCGGCATGACTTACAAGAACGCAGTGGCCGGGCTCAATATCGGCGGCGGCAAGGCGGTGATCATCGGCGACCCGGCCAAGGACAAGTCCGAAGCGCTGTTCCGTGCCTTCGGCCAATTCGTGGAGTCGCTGGGCGGCCGCTACATCACCGCCGAAGACGTGGGCATCGACGTCAACGACATGGAATACGTGTACCGCGAAACCGAATATGTGACCGGCGTCCATCAAGTCCATGGCGGCTCTGGCGACCCCTCCCCGTTCACTGCCTATGGCGCGTTGCAGGGGCTGCTGGCCACCTTGAACCGCAAGTTCGGCGATGAGGACGTGGGCAAATATTCCTATGCCGTGCAGGGCCTGGGCCATGTGGGCATGGAATACGTGAAGCTGCTGAAAGAACGCGGCGCGAAGATTTTTGTCACCGATATCAACAAAGCGCTGGTGGACAAAGCCGTGTCCGAATACGGCGCGGAAGCCGTGGGTCTGGATGAAATCTACGACGTGCCGGCCGACGTGTATTCACCGTGTGCGCTGGGCGGCACCATCAACCCCCAAACCCTGCCACGCCTGAAGTGCAAGGTGATCTGCGGTGCAGCCAACAACCAGCTGGCCGATAACGAGATTGGGGATGAAGTGGTCAAGCGCGGCATCCTGTACGCGCCGGATTATGCGGTGAACGCGGGCGGCGTGATGAACGTGGCGCTGGAGCTGGATGGCTACAACCGCGAACGCGCCATGCGCATGATGCGCACCATCTATCACAACCTTGCACGGATCTACGAAATTTCCGATCGCGACGGCATCCCCACCTACAAAGCCGCCGACCGCTTGGCCGAAGAGCGCATCGAGACCATTGGCAAGCTCAAACTGCCATTGAGTCGCGGGCGTACCCGCTTCCAAGGCCGCGTGCGCGGGAGCTGATGATGCGTCCATTTCCTCTTGGTGAAGACACCGACGCCCTGCGCGAAGCCGTTGCACGGTTTGCTGATGCCGAAATCACCCCGCGTGCGGCCAAGGCCGACGAAGACAATTGGTTTCCGCAGGAACTGTGGCCAAAATTGGGCGAAATGGGCCTGCTGGGGATGACCATCCCCGCCGAATTCGGTGGCAGCGAAATGGGCTATCTGGCGCACTTGGTGGCGATGGAAGAAATCAGCCGCGCTTCGGGTGCGATTGGCCTGTCCTACGGCGCGCATTCCAACCTGTGCGTGAATAACCTGTACGCCAACGGCACGGCCGCGCAGCGCACCAAATACCTGCCCAAACTGTGCAGCGGCGAACACGTCGGCGCACTGGCGATGAGCGAGCCGGGCGCCGGTTCCGACGTGGTCGGCTCGATGGCCTGCCGCGCCGAACTCAAGGGCGATGTGTGGGTGGCCAACGGCAACAAGATGTGGATCACCAACGGCCCCGAAGCCAATGTGCTGATCGTCTACATGCGCACCGCCAGCCGTGAGCTGGGCAGCAAATGCATGACCGCCTTCATCGTCGAAAAAGGCATGCCGGGGTTCTCCACCGCGCAAAAACTCGACAAGCTGGGCATGCGTGGCTCCAACACCTGCGAGCTGGTGTTCGAGAACTGCGAAATCCCGCAGGAAAACGTGCTGGGCGAGCTCAACAACGGCGTCAAGGTACTGATGAGCGGCCTCAACACCGAGCGTTTGGTGCTGTCGGGTGGCCCGATCGGGCTGATGCAGGCGGCGCTGGATATCGCCCTGCCCTACGTGCGTGAACGCCGCCAGTTTGGCCAAGCCATCGGCACGTTTGAATTGATGCAGGCCAAGATTGCGGATATGTACACCGCGCTGCAATCCTCGCGTGCGTTTGCCTATCAAGTGGCCCGCGATTACGACGCCGGCCACAAGAGCCGCATCGATGCTGCCGCCTGCTTGCTGCATGCCTCCGAAGCCGCGGTGCAAGTAGCGCTGGAAGCGATCCAGTCGCTGGGCGGCAACGGCTACATCAACGAATTTGCCACCGGCCGCATCCTGCGTGATGCCAAGCTGTATGCCATTGGCGCCGGCACCAATGAAATCCGCCGCATGCTGATCGGCCGCGAATTGTTTGCAGGGAATCACTAGCCCCCCCCCTTACATGCCGGCGACAGGACGCATAGACTGGCCGCAGGGGGCCAGTCGTGAAAGACACTCTGTTCGAACCAATCCGTTCGCCTGCGGGGACACCGTGGAAGGTGTTGATCGCAGATGACGAGCCCGAAGTGCATGAGGTCACTCGCCTTGTGCTGGGCGGCTTTCGTTTCGAAGACCGCCCATTGTCCTTCCTGTCTGCTTACAGTGCGGCAGAGGCATTCGAACTGATTCGGGCGCAACCGGATATCGCGGTGTTGTTACTCGATGTGGTGATGGAAACCGAGCACGCCGGGCTAGAAATCGTGCGCCGCATTCGCCAGGAGCTGGGTAACCACCGGGTGCGTATCGTGTTACGCACAGGGCAACCAGGCCAGGCACCCGAGCAACATGTCATCAGTTCATATGACATCAATGACTACAAGGAAAAGACCGAGCTGACCGCCGCGCGCTTCCAGACCACATTGTTTGTGGCCTTGCGCGGCTATCGAGACCTGATGACGATCGAGACCAGCAAGCAAGGGCTGGAGCAGGTGATCGACGCCAGTGCTGAAATTTTTTCCCAGCGCGAAGACAGCAGCTTTGCCGCCAAGGTTCTCAAGCACTTAGCGCGCCTATCGCAAGCCGATGGCATCACCTTGTTATGTCGCGCTGAGGATGCCGGCACCTACCAGCAGCGTTACCCGATTGCACTGAGTACCGCCCCGCATGCGGATCTGGTTGGTCGCGAGGCCGATCAGGTCTTGCCTGACAGCCACATGGCATCGTTGCGTAGCGCGTTGCACAACCGCAGCCATGTATTTGGCAGCGACCACTATGTGCTGCACTTTATCGACAGCAATGAGCACGAGAGCCTGCTCTACATCGGCGAAGGCGGTGTGATCGGAGAGGTTGAGCGCAAATTGCTGGAAGTATTTTCCACCAATGTTTCGATTGCCTACAAAAACCTGCACCTGAATCAGGATCTGGTGGATAGCCAGCTGGAAATGATCTGGTTGCTGGCCGGGGCCGCTGAAACCCGCTCGCGTGAAACCGCCAACCATGTGTTGCGGGTCGGTCTGTTGGCCGAGTTGCTGGGGCGCGCCGCCGGTTTGGATGCCAAGGCCGCTGAAAACCTGCGCTTGGCCGCACCACTGCACGATATCGGCAAGATTGGTATTCCCGACGCCATCCTGAATAAACCTGGAAGTCACAGTCCGGAAGAAACCGCGATCATGCGCTCACACGCACAACTGGGCGCGCAGATGCTGGGTAATTCCAAGCGCCCCCTGTTGCAGCTGGCCTCGCGCATTTGCCTCGAACACCATGAAAATTGGGATGGCAGCGGCTATCCCAATGGCCTGCATGGCGAAGCCATCAGCCTTGAAGGACGAATTGTCGCACTGGCTGATGTGTTTGACGCACTTGGCAGTAATCGCGTGTACAAAGCGCCGTGGCCACGTGAACGCATCCGTGAATTTCTGATCGAACAAACCAGTCGCAAGTTTGACCCGCACCTGATCGATTTGCTGTTTGCCCGCTGGGACGATGCCGAAGCCTTGCGCAAGCAATATCCCGACTCCTGAGGTCAAAGCACGGCGCTATTGTGCGCGCACCTACAGCTAGCGATGCGGGAAACGCAGCGTGAATTGGGTGCCTTTGCCAAGCTCCGACTCACACTCGATGCTTCCTTCCAGGGTTTGCACCACGAGCTTGTAAACAATGTGCATGCCCAAGCCAGAGCCGCCTTGCCCGCGCCGCGTGGTAAAGAACGGGTCATAGATGCGTCGCCGCACAGACTCTTGCATGCCCACGCCGTTATCGCTGTAGTGCAACACCCAGCCATCGCCGTCCGCAGCCGCAGCAATCTGCATGCGCCCGTGGGCAATCCCGGCAAACGCATGGGTCAATGAATTGGTGACCAGATTGACCACGATCTGATAAATCGCCCCGGGCTGGGTGTACACCGCCAGTCCCGCAGGGATATCGATCTCGAGCTCGTGCGGGCTGCGCTTGAGTACCGGTTGCAGTGAGACCAGGATCTCATCCATGTATGCAGCGAGCTGAATCATGCGCGGCGCTTCGCTGGTTTGATCCACTGCCACTTGCTTGAAACTGCGAATCATTTTGTCCGCGCGCTGCAAATTGCGTAACACCATGGCACTGGCATCACTCACGGTTTGACTGAACGCGGAGACTTGCTGGCTACTGACCGCGCCAGCCGTGATTGCAGCACGAAACTGCTGCGCCTGCTGCTCCAGATGGGATGCCGCAGTCACCCCCACACCCAGTGGTGTATTGACCTCATGTGCGATGCCGGCGACCAAGCCCCCCAAAGCCGCCAATTTTTCCGATTCCACCAACTGATGCTGAGTCATTCGCAATTGATCGATGGTGCTGCTCAACTCATGATTGAGCAAGGTCAAATCGGAAGTGCGCTGATCAACCCGCTGTTCCAATTCCTGATTGACTCGCTCCATTGCAGACTCGTGTTCACGCAGCTCCGAGACGTCCACGGTAACGCCAGCCATGCGCACAGGGCGACCGGCCGCATCGTATTCCACCAACCGCCCGCGCGAACGCAACCATCGCCAATGATCGTGCACATCCAGCATGCGGTACGTGTTATCGAAGTCTGAAGCACTGCCGTTGATATGCCGCGACAATGCTGCGGTCAACTCGGCTTGATCCTGTGGATGCACTGCGGCGACCAGGTCGGAAAAACTCAATTGCGCGACGTCACCAAGCCCTTTGATATTCGGCATTGGGTTGATCCGAACCAATCGTCCCGTGACTAAATCGGCATCCCAGAATTCATCCCCGGTTCCCCATAGCGCCAGTTTCAAGCGCTCCTCGCTTTCGGCAAGGACTGCCTGCGTGTTTGCACGCTCAATAAACAGCTTGCGGCGGTTCCAGCCCCATAGCCCGAACGGCAGCAACAACAGGAGCGCCGCCCCCAGCCGTGCCCACAAGGTTTGCCACCAGAGTGCTGCCAAATGCACATCAACGACGCGTTCGGGGCCGTAACTTTCGCCGGGAAACCGGGCCCGCAACCGCAGCCGATAATCGCCGGGTGACAAATGCGGATAGCCGGCATTGCGCTGGTTGGCATCCGCCTTAATCCAATCACTGTCCAAGGGCTCCAGACGGTAGCTGTACTCCACCAATTCCGGATCCGAATAGGTCAATGCGGAAAAGCTGAAACCAAATCCCCCAGACCCTGCACGCAACCACAAGCTATCCGGCTGATGATCTGACCCTTTGCGGTAACGCCATTCCGTAACCTTCGCATTCGAACTTTGATAAGCGCGCACATCAGTCAACATCGGACGATGGATGGCATCGCTGGAAAACACCGCATTGGGATTGAAAATGGTCAACCCACGCAGCCCGCCAAAGGCGATGCGGCCATCTGGCATGGCCGCGCCGGATTCAACAAAGTAGCCTTCGCCTTGCGCACCTGCGCGCGAACTGAAGTTCTGGATGAACCCGCTCGCCGGATCCAGCCGGCTGATGCCCAGGGTGGTGGATGCCCAAATATCACCACGCGCATCTTCGAAAATCCTGCCGATGGCCTCTGCTGCCAGCCCCTGTTTGCGCGTGTAGGTCTGCAAGCGAAACCGCCCCCCTTGCACCGGTGTAAGCCGCGCTAGGCCGCCTCCTTGAGTGCCCACCCACAGTTCGCCATTGCGCGACTGGGTGATCATGGTGATTGCACGCGGCAAGTTGGATGTTGGTGCTGACAGCACATCGGCCAATGGGGTCGTGCGCCCGGACACGCGATCAAGAATCGAAAGCCCTCCCGGTCGCGCACCCACCCACAAGCGCCCGGCACGATCCTCGAACACCACACCAATCGTCTGCCCGGGCAGGCTGTCGCGCGCAGTTGCATCGAAAGTGAAATGTCGAAAGCGATCACAGCCGCGGCATAAGGCATCCAATCCTTTGTCTTCGTAGCCAACCCACAAGGTTCCGGTACGATCCACATGCATCGTCAGGACGTTGCCAGCAGCCGGACTGGCCGCATCACCAGGGCGCGGCGGCAACAGCTCGAACTTGCTCGTACCCGGCCGGCGATACGCTAGCCCCACATCCATAAAGCCAACCCACAGCCCGCCATCCAAATCGCGGGCAAGCGCCTGAATCCGGTCGCTGGGCAGTTGCAGCGGACCTTTGCCCCCGGTGTAAAAGCGCTCCAGAACGCCGCGATCAGGCGAAAAATGAATCAGACCGCCGCCGCCCAGAATACCCAACCATAGGCTGCCATCCGGATTTGACAGCACGCTACGCACGCCATTGCCGGGCAAACCACGTGGGTCCTGCTGGTCGCTGCGAAATTCACGGAAAGTGTCGGAACCTGGCAGATACACATGTGCGCCACCCAACCAGGTGCCAATCCAGATCAAGCCATCGCGGTCTTGCAACAGTGCATGCACGCGTCCAGAGACCAAGCCGTCACTTCGGCTCTCATTTCCCAGCCAACGATGTGGTGCTGCGCCCTCGGCATCAATACGCGACAGCCCGTTGTAAGTGCCAATCCAGATACGCCCACGCGCATCTACCAGCAGTGAGCGAACATCGTCTGCAGCAACACCATCATCAAACGATACTTGGCGCAACACAGCGCCATCGCTTGTGAGCTCAAATGCTCCCTGGCTCGCGGTCCCCACCCACAAGTTGCCATGCACGCCTTCACGGGCCAATGCTTGCACGTCGGCAGTACCCGCAGATAGCGCCTGAGCGGCCCAGGCCTGAATTCGTTGCTGTGAATGGACCCAGCGCAGCAACCCTTGCGACGTTCCAATCAATACATCGCCATCGGGGAGTGCCAATAGCGTTCGCACCTGCGATTGGGTGGGCAGCACAATCGTGGTGAACCGTTCATTCGTGGGGTTCAGCCGTTGCAAATGACCATGCCCACTGGCCACCCACAACTCACCATCCGGCATCGCCAGGATGGCATTTACAGGGGTTGCTGCCAAAGCATCGGAACGGTTCAGTGCGACAGGAAAGTTATGAAAGGCCTGCTGCTCCGGGTCGTACCGACCCAAGCCTCCGGACTGCGTACCTACCCACAGCCTGCCGGCCTTGTCGGTTGCCAAAGCCGTCACATGGTTATCAGGGAGACTGGTGTTGTCAGCGGCATCATGTCGAAATACGTGAAACGTATAGCCGTCGTAGCGGTTCAACCCATCTTGGGTACCAATCCACAACATGCCATCGCCGTCCTGTGCCAGCGCACGTGCGGTGGACTGCGACAAGCCCTGCTCCACGCCCAGGTGTTGCAGACGCAGATCGATTTCACCTGGTACTTGTGCGGCGGCCCCATTGGCCAACCCGCCAAGCAGCATCAATACGCACAGCAACACTCGCTTCATCGCATCAGCCCCCTGCCATGCGCAATGCTCTCCGAACGTCACTTCGGCCACAACGGCCTCAACGCGTCTGTGCTAGTAACGATAACTTGCCCACAAGGATGCCATCTGGTCAGCCCCCAACGTGCGACTCCGCTGACTCAGATCGAAGCGCAGCAGCGCATTACGTCCCAACAGCGCCGATAGCCCCAGCCCAATCTGCTGCCCGCGCAACGCCGGCGGCATGCCTTGCAGCGGCGACCATTGGTTCAGACCCATATAGCTGGCATCAAACACCATACCGCGCATGGCCAACGTGCGCTGCCACTCCGCACGTGCATCGGCACGCAACTGCACATCGCCAATGCGCCAATCGCGCTCAGCACGCAGCCCCACCATGGCTTGCCAGCGGCTGGCATCCCACGCATTGGCGCGCAGGCCAAAGCCACTGCTGCCACCCTCATCAAACCCGGCGTTGGACAGTCGCACATATTGCGAACCCAGATAGGGCGTCAGCGTGAAGTCATGCGCACTGAAGTTGCGCCCCAATTCAACATAAGCTGCTTGATAGTTGCCGGAGAGTTGTGTGGCGACTACATCTTGCAAACTCCCCAGTAATAAATTGCGCTGCATCTGGCGTTGGAAACCGCCACTGATCACCTGCGCCTGCGCCTGCCACGGGCCGCGCCAACCGGCGGCATAGACTTGCAACTCGCGTTGATGGCCCCGGCTGTGGTCACCCAGTGTGCCCAGCCAGCTGCTTTGCTCAAGCTTGTTCATGGCGATGCCCAGCACCGCATTGGAACCGATACGCCAATCATTGCCGATCATCTCACCTCTGCTATCCAGCCCCACGCCGTCAAACCCCGCCTGCGCCAGTTGCCCACTGCTGGCCAAATTGCGATACCAACCGCCCGCCTGCGCCGGGGCTTGGGCCAAGCCGTCAACCCGCTGGCCCAGCACACGCCGGCCGGCATCAATACCGTCAAGGGTCAACGTGGTGGAAGCCGCGTGGAGTTCGCCAGACAAACTGCGCAGCGACAGATCGGCATTGACCTTGCTGGTCGATTGCTGCAACGCGCCGGCTGCGTTGATGAAACTAGCACCAATGCCGCCCGGCGCACCCCCGCCCAGTTGTGCATCGATGGCCTGCATCGCCGACTCCACCCGCACCGCCGACATCACGCTGATGCCATCCAGCCCCATCCCGGCCACCGCCTTGCTGACATCGATACGGTTGATGTTGAGGAAGACGTTGTTGGGGTCATAGCCCAGCGCTGCATCCAAAAACACATTCGGCGCGGCCTTCAGCGACGCAAACGTGCCGCTGACACCACCCCCTGCATTCAACAGGGTTTCCTTGCTGGTGGTGGTATAGCCGGACTTCACACCCAGAATCGACATCGTACCGTCCAAGGTGGCACTGCCTGTCACACGCAGCGTGCTGCCCAGCCACACCCCCAGATTACCGCTACTGGATTGGATGTAATTGCCGCTAATGTTGGCCGGCGTGCCGGCACCACTCAGGAATCGTCCACTGTTGTTGACGTTGCCGGCGAACACGCCGCTCCCCCAGACCGTGGCCCCGTTGACAATGGCCAGATTGGACTGCAGCCCCTTGCGCACATCCAATGCGCCAGCGTTGACCTGGGTGGCACCGGTGAACTTGCCTGCTTCGGTCAGCGTCAAGGTGCCGCTGCCGCCTTTGATCAAGCCACCGCTGCCGATGATTTCATTGCGCCACACCGAATTTCCCGAGAACGCCACCGAAAAATCGCCCCACGCAAAATTGCTCGGCCCCATCGCGGCCCTGGTCACATCCAACAACCCCCAGCCGAACACCGCATCCACCCCCGGCGCGCCCAAATCCTTGGCCCCGCCTAACAGCGCCTGGCGCACCTGGTCATTGTTGAAATAGGGAAACGCCGACCACACCACCGCCGCCGCACCCGACACCAAGGGTGCCGCATACGACGTACCGCCTCCTTGGTACAACTTGTAATTGGCGTCCCCGACTTTGGCCTGCGGGTCGATAAACACGGTATTGCCGGGAGCCACCAGGCAATAGTTCATCGCCGTTCCGCAACGCTGGGAATAACTGGTTAGCTGACTGGGGACGTCCGGGTCCAGCGCACCCACCGTCAGCCAACCTTTTTCCAGCTGCGCATCATTGGCTAGCGTGGGCAGTCTTGCATTATCGGAGGGGTTGTCGACATAGCGCGAATCTTCGCCGCTATTGCCATTGGCAAACACCACGATGCCGCCACGATTGACCACAAAATCCTTCCATGCCGTGGCCAACTCCGTGGTCAGTGCCGGATCCTTCCAATACAAGCCGCCCCACGAGTTATTGATGATCTTCGCCCCCGCATCAGCCAACTCGCCATTGATCGACTTGAAAAAGTCGCCATACCCTTCGCCGGCATGAATCTCAGTGCCTGCACCCGAACCATCATCATCCGGACGCTTGTCGTTGATGATGCGTGACGACACCACACTGGCATTCTGCGCGATGCCGCCGCCCCAGTTGCCCAACTGCCCGCCGCTATAGGTTCCCGTAACGGGCCGGCCGGCCGCCAACGAAGCGACGGTGGTGCCGTGGCCCACCACATCATCCACGCTGGTGTTATTGGTATTGGGGTCAATATGGATGAAACTGGCTCCCACCCGCCCGCTCAGGGCCGGATGATTGCGATTGATCCCGGTATCCACAAACCCAATTGTCACCCCTTGCCCTTTTAGCCCCGCACCCAGCGCACCGGCGGCATTGGTCAGACTGAGGTGTTTGTTGATCGCAGGATCGGTGAAGGTGATCGGTGCACCCAAGACCGGCACCGCAGGCGGGTTGACCACGATCGAGGCGTCATTGGCTACCGTCGGTGTAAACCCCGGGCCAGTTGGTGTGACCGGTGGCGGATCTGAGCGCACTGCGCCCCCTCCGCCTCCGCCGCCACAGGCGGCCAGCGCAAGCGCAATGCAGGCAGGCAACAACGCCCGTGCAAATGACATTGCAGGTGATCGACGTGTGCTCTGAGTGGATGCGTTCATCATCATGACAAATTCCTTTGCATCGACTTCGCAGCATGGCGAAGCAGGCGAATGATGCCTCCTTGTAAGCCCCGGCGCGGGCTGGCGCAATGGGTTTTGACTGAACCGAATGCGGCGATGCAGCAAACCGGCGCGAATCGCGCCATAATCGGCGCTTCCCCGGCATCGCCGGCCCCACGGATTTTCGGAGCTTCCCATGAGCGACGTCGTCATCGTCGGTGCCAAGCGCACCGCCATCGGTTCTTTTCTTGGCCAATTCACCGGCACCCCCACGCCCGCATTGGGCAGTGCAGCCATCACCGGCGCATTGGCGCAAGCCGGGCTGAGCGCCGACAAGGTGGATGAAGTCATCATGGGCTGCGTGTTGCCAGCCGGGTTAGGCCAAGCTCCGGCACGTCAGGCTTCACGCAGTGCCGGCATTTCCGATGCTGCGGGCTGCACCACCATCAACAAGGTCTGCGGTTCCGGCATGAAGGCGGTGATGCTGGCGCATGACATCATCAAGGCCGGCTCCGCGCAGGCGGTGGTCGCCGGCGGCATGGAGTCGATGACCAATGCCCCGCACCTGCTCAACAACTCGCGCACCGGCATCCGCTACGGCAGTGCTGAAATGCTGGACCACATGGCTTGGGACGGCCTGACCAACCCCTACGACGGCAAGGCGATGGGCGTGTTCGGCGATGCCGCCTGCGCCAAGTACGGCTACGACCGCGCCGCCATCGATGGGTTCTCCGCCGAAAGCGCACGCCGTGCGCAGGCCGCGCAGGCTGCCGGTGCCTTCGATGCCGAAATCACCCCGGTGACGGTCAAGACCCGCAAGGGCGAAGTGGTCATCGCGAAAGATGAAGAGCCGGGCAAGATCGATCTCAACAAGATTCCCGAACTGCGTGCGGCGTTCGGCAAGGATGGCGTGCTGACCGCCGCTTCGTCTTCCAAGATTTCCGACGGCGCCGCCGCATTGGTCGTGATGTCGGCAGATGCCGCCGCCGCTGCAGGTATCAAGCCGCTGGCGCGCATCAAAGCCCATGCCACCCACGCGCAGGCGCCGGAATGGTTCACCACCGCGCCGGTGGCCGCGGTGCAGAACGTGCTGGCCAAGGCCGGCTGGAACGTGGTCGACGTGGATTTGTTCGAAATCAACGAAGCCTTTGCTTGCGTGGCGATGGCGCCGATGAGCGACCTCGGCATTCCGCACGACAAACTGAATGTGAATGGCGGTGCGCTGGCACTGGGCCACCCGATCGGCTGCAGCGGTGCCCGGCTGCTGGTCACCTTGATCCACGCGCTACAGGCGCGCGGAGGCAAGCGTGGCGTGGCTTCGCTGTGCATTGGTGGTGGCGAAGCGACCGCCATGGCAATCGAATTGGTATGACCCCATGCAACGCCGGATTGAAAAAAAACCGGCCAACCGCTTGACACGCGACACAAGCGCGTCATCATGTTAGGGCACGCGTTTCGTGTGTGCTCAGAATTAACGACGAGGAAACAGAAATTATGTCGATCAACAAAATCCTGCTGGCAATGGCGTTGGGCTTGGCCCTGACCGCCTGCAGCAAGTCCGAGCCGGCTGCTGATGCCGCTGCCGCCGCTCCGGCTGCCGATGCCCAGGCCGCTGCCGACACTGCCGCCACCCAAGCTGCTGCAGCGCCTGCTGCTGACGCAACCGCTGAAGCACCGGCCGATGCCGCTGCTGCCCCGGCTGCCGATGCAAATGCCGCTCCGGTAGACGCCGCTGCCACCCCGGCGGATGCCCAGAAAGCAGCCGACGCTGCTGAAACGGCGGCCACCTCGGCCGAAGCGAAGAAGTAATCGGACTGGCGGAGAGTTAGCCAAATCGATTATTCTCAAAGAACTCGGAAAAGCTGTCGGTACGCCGACGGCTTTTTCGTGCCCCGGGCAACCGGGAACGTCGAAAGTCAGTGAAACGACCCCCGGCCCTGGCCGATTTGCCAAGTGCACCGGCGTTGCCTGATTTACCAACCTTAGCTTTTCAGTCAACCCTATTGGAGATTCAAATGAACAAGAAGCTTTTCGTGTTGCTCGCCGCTGGCGTCCTGGCCCTGTCGGCTTGCAAGAAGGAAGAAGCTGCTCCGGCCGCTGACGCTGCCCCGGCTGCTGACGCTGCTGCTGCCCCGGCTGACGCCGCTGCTGCTGCCCCGGCTGCCGACGCTGCTGCTGCTCCGGCTGCCGACGCTGCCGCTGCTCCGGCTGCCGACGCTGCTGCCCCGGCCGCTGCTCCGGCTGACGCCGCCGCTGCTCCGGCTGCTGATGCTGCCAAGCCGGCTGACGCTGCTGCTCCGGCTGCTCCGGCTGCTCCGGCTGCCGACGCTGCGAAGAAGTAATTCTTCCGCGTTTTGCTAGAAAACAAGGCCCGCTTCGGCGGGCCTTGTTGCATTTTTGGATTTGGAAAACTGTTGTGGCTCTGGAAAATTGTTGAAGCGACGCGTGAATCAACGCATATGCATCATTCCGAATGATGCACCAGCAGCCGCTGCAATACCTTCGGCACACCTGCCATCGCTACCGCGACGTTATCCAACACGTCCTGCAGGGTAATGACTGCATCCGCATCCGGGCCTGCACCCGCCGCCCAATTGGCCACAATCGCCAAACAGGCGTAATCCAGCCCCAGCTCCCGCGCCAACCCGGCCTCTGGCATGCCGGTCATGCCGACCAGGTCGCAACCATCGCGGCGCATCCGGGCAATTTCAGCCTTGGTTTCCAGTCGCGGCCCTTGGGTCGCCCCATAGCAACCAGCATCCACTACTGCCACGCTTGCTTGGTGTGCCGCCTGCACAATGGCTTGCCGCAACGACGTGGTGTACGGCTCGCCGAAGTCCACATGCAGCACCTCGCTGCCGGGTTCTTCGCAAAGAGTCGAAATACGGCCCCAGGTGTAATCAATCAGTTGATCCGGGCAGGCCAACACGCGCGGGCCGAAGCGTTCGCTGATACCGCCAACGGTGTTAAGCGCCAGCACACGCTGCGCACCCATCTCTTTCAGCGCCACCAGATTGGCGCGATAGTTGATCTTGTGCGGCGGCAGTGAATGCCCTTCGCCATGCCGCGCCAGAAACGCCACGCGCTTGCCGGCATAGGTGCCCACCCGGATCGGGCCGGATGATACGCCGTAGGCCGTGTCTGGCTGGAATGCCTCCGCATCGGCCAATTCGCCCAATGCATATACGCCGGTGCCGCCGATAACGGCAAGGTCAATGGTCATCGCCTAATCCCCCAGCGCATAAATCGCCGGCAGATTGCGCCCCTGTTCGTGGTAATCCATGCCATAGCCGAACACATAAGCATCCGGTACCTGCACCCCTACATGGTCAGCGACGATGCCTTCCACGCAACGGTCATGCAATTTTTCTGCCAATACCGCGGTGCGTACTTCGGTCGCGCCCTGATCTTCACACCAGTGTTTGACCGCCAGCAGGGTATGCCCCTCATCGAGGATATCGTCGGCCAGCAACACCTTGCGGCCATGCAGCGGAGTGGCCGGCCGATGCAACCAGGCCAGCCCGGAGCCGCTGGTTTGGCCGCGATAGCGGGTGGCATGCAGATAATCAAATTCCAAATCCAATCCGCGCTCACCCAACGCAAATGCCAATTGCGCCGCAAACGGCAAACCACCGTTCATCACCGTCAAAAACACCGGCACTTCGCCTTCGACATACGCTTGCGCGATGTCCTCGGCGATACGCTCAATCGCTGCCTCCAACGTGGCGCGATCGAACAACACCTGCGCCGACGCCAATGCGTCGACAAGCTTGGGCACGCTCATGCCACATCTCCAATTGAAATTGCAGCTGAAAGCACATCGGTGTTCAGCTCCGGTGCGCGCAAGCGCGCAAGCTTGGCCTGAATTCTTGCCCGCCGCGTGTCGGCCAACAGACCATCCCACGCCATCGGGCCGCGCCCGATCAGATTGACCAGTGCCATGGTGTTGAGCGTGCGCCCCTCGATGGCACGCAGTGCTTCGTCCACCTGCTGTGGATGGCAAACCAGCACCACATCGCAGCCGGCATCCAGATGGGCGTGGATCCGCGCTTTGACGCCGCCCACCGAATGCGCCGCGGCCATGCCGATATCGTCGGAAAACACCACACCACGAAAGCCCATTTGCGTGCGCAAAATTTCACCAATCCAACGCAGTGAATACCCCGCCGGCTGCGGTGCAACCTGCGGATAAGTGACATGCGCCATCATCACGGCATCGGCCCCAGCCGCAATACCGGCAGCAAATGGCAGCAGGTCTTGCTCGCGCATCTCATCCAAGCTGCGCGAGTCAACAGCAGCAGCATGGTGGGTGTCTTCCAACACCGAACCGTGGCCTGGAAAATGCTTGAGCGTTGCCGCCATGCCGGCTTCGTGCATGCCCTCGACATACGCACGGGTGAACGCGGCCACCACCTGCGGAGATTGTGCAAACGCGCGATCCCCAATCGCACGGTTGCCGCGCGCCAAGTCGACCACCGGGGCAAAACTCATGTCCACACCGCTGGCGCGCACTTCGCTGGCCATCAGCCACGCGTGCTCACGCGCAAGTGTGAGCGCTGCGTCGGCATCGGCTTGGTACACGGCTTCAAATCCCTGCAAAGCAGGCAGCCTGCTATACCCTTCGCGAAAGCGCTGCACGCGGCCACCTTCCTGATCCACGCAGATCAACTGCGGGCGCGGCGTAGCCTCACGAATGGCTAGGCACAACTCGTGCACTTGTGCCTGCGATGCAAAATTTCGACCAAACAACACCACGCCTGCGCAGGCATCGTGCTGTAGCCAGTCGCGCTCACGCGCGGTCAGTTGGTGCCCGGAAACGCCAATCTGCAGCATCTAGTGTCCTTGGTTGAGATCGCACGCCCGTTGCTCGTCTTCGCGCCATTGCGAATACGGGCGCGAGGCCAGCGCAAGATTGTAATAGCGCGGCGCATGGGTGGCCTCCACACCTACCCAGCCGGGTTTGGCGAAGACTTCATGCTCGCTGCCCAGTTCGATTTCGGCCACCACCAGCCCAGCGTTATCGCCAAAGAATTCGTCCACTTCCCACAGATGCCCCAGATGCTCGACATAGTGGCGGCTCTTTTCGATTCGCCCCCCCACGCACAGTGCCAGCAGCGCCTGCGCATCAGCCATCGGAATGGGGTATTCAAATTCTTGCCGACGAGCGCCGAGTTCGCGCGATTTGATATTGAGAAATGCCGTATCGCCCTCGATACGCACCCGCACCGATGCCTGCATCGCGCCACTGTCGACCATGCCAATGTCGTTGAGATAGCCCTGCGCCATCGCCACCGTCTTGTGCGCAGCAGCGCGCCACCCGTCGTTGCTGGGTAGAAATTTGCGTTCGATTTCAATCCCCATGCTCATGCCTTTTTAGGTGGGTCGAACACCGCGATGGATTCCACATGCGCGGTGTGCGGAAACATGTCCATCACCCCCGCATCGCGCAGCGTCCAGCCGGCTTCATTCACCAGATAGCCCGCATCCCGCGCCAATGAACCGGGGTGGCAGCTGACATACACGATGCGCTTGAGCCCTTTCAGCGGCAATTGCTTGAGCACTTCCTGCGCACCGGCGCGGGCCGGATCCAGCAGCAGTTTGTCGAAGCCTTGCTTCAACCACGGTTGCCCAGCCAAATTCTGCGCCAGATCGGCGGCATGAAACTGCACATTACTCAGCCCATTGTGCTGCGCATTCGCGCGCGCCCGCGCCACCAAGCCAGCATCGCCTTCCACACCCACCACCGTGCCCTCGCCCGCTACCCGCGCCAGTGGCAAGGTGAAATTGCCCAAGCCGCAGAACAGGTCCAGCACGCGCTCACCCGGCTGCACATCAAGCAAGTCCAGCGCACGCGCGATCATCGCCTCGTTGAGCTTGGCGTTGACCTGGATGAAATCCAGCGGTCGAAAATGCAGCTCAATCTGCCACTGCGGTAACTGGAACGATAGCCGTGGCGCTTGCCCATTGAGCGGATGCACCGAATCCAACCCACCCGGTTGCAAAAAGATGTAGAAGCCGTGCGCCTCGCCAAACGCAGCCAACCGGGTTTTGTCGGCATTACCGAGTGGCTGCAAATGGCGAAACACCAGCACGGTGGCGGCATCACCGGCGATGAATTCGATCTGTGGAATGTCGCGCCGTGCGTCCAAGCCATCCACCAACGCACCCAGCGCATCCAGCTTGAAACCAATTTGCGGTACCAGCGTATGGCACTCGCGCAAATCGGCCACGAAGCGTGGATCGGTTTCGCGGAACCCCACCAGAGTTTTGTCTTTTTTCTCGACCCGACGCACCGACAGCCGCCCCTTGCGCCGATAACCCCAGCTATCACCACGCAGCGGCGGCAACACACTGCCCGGTGTCACATGGCCAATGCGCTGCAAATTCTCCAACAGCACGCGCTGCTTGGCTTCGATCTGCTTGTCTTCGGCCAAGTGCTGCAATACGCAACCGGCGCACACGCCAAAATGTGGGCACCGTGGCTGTACGCGATCTGGTGATGCGGTCAGCACCTCCAGCGTTTTGGCTTCATCAAACTGTTTGGATCGCGCGGTTTGCTGCACGCGCACGGTTTCGCCAGGCAGCGCACCGCTGACAAAGACAGCCTTGCTGGCTTGCGCATGCCCCTCCGGCCAGCGCGCAACGCCGCGGCCATCGTGGATCAGGTCGGTGATGTGCAACGTTTGAGGGGTGTGATCGAGACGGGCCACGGCAAAGAGTGCGAACGAATGGCCGCCTATTGTCGCAGACTCGCAGCGCCCTTCCGGGAATTTGGCCACAACGGGTATCCTTGGCGTTTTGCCACACCGGATTGCTCCTATGCCCGCGTTGACCAGCCAGCTTGACCCGCGCTCGCAAGACTTCCAAGACAATGTGGCCTATCACCGCGCATTGGTGGCCGAGCTCGACCACCGGCTGGCCCGTGCGGCCGATGGTGGCGGTGAAAAAGCACGCAACAAGCACACCGAGCGCGGCAAGCTGCTGCCACGTGAGCGCATCAACGCGTTGCTGGATCCAGGCTCACCGTTTCTGGAAATTGCGCCGCTGGCCGCCGAGGGCATGTATGACGATGCCGCGCCCGCCGCCGGCATGGTCTGCGGGATTGGCCGGGTGATGGGTCAGGAAGTCGTCATCGTGGCCAATGACGCCACCGTCAAGGGCGGCACCTATTTCCCGATGACGGTGAAAAAGCATTTGCGCGCGCAGGAAGTGGCACGCGAGAACAACTTGCCTTGCGTGTACCTGGTCGATTCCGGTGGCGCGTTTTTGCCACTGCAAGACGAGGTGTTTCCCGACAAGGAACACTTCGGCCGCATTTTCTACAACCAGGCACGTTTGAGCGCGGACAACATTCCGCAGATCGCGGTGGTGATGGGGTCGTGCACCGCCGGCGGCGCGTATGTCCCGGCGATGTGCGATGAATCCATCATCGTCAAGGAACAAGGCACCATTTTTCTGGGCGGCCCGCCGCTGGTGAAGGCGGCTACTGGTGAGGTGGTCGATGCTGAAACGCTGGGTGGCGCCGATGTGCATACCAGCATTTCGGGCGTGGCCGATCACTTCGCAGAAGACGACCGCCACGCGCTGGAAATCGCGCGCGGGGTGGTAGCGATGCTCAATCGCAAAAAAGTGCTGCCGGTGGCCACCGTGCCGGCGCGTGAACCGCTGTATGCCAGCGAAGAGCTGTACGGCATCGTGCCGAAAGACCCACGCCGGCCATTTGACATCCGTGAAGTCATCGCCCGGATTACCGACGGCAGCGAGCTGCAGGAGTTCAAGGCGCGCTACGGCAAAACCTTGATCACCGGCTTTGCCCATCTGCATGGCTACCCGGTAGGCATCATTGCCAACAACGGCATCTTGTTTGCGGAAAGCGCGCTCAAGGGCGCGCACTTCATCGAACTGTGCAACCAACGCGGTATCCCGCTGGTGTTTTTGCAAAACATCACCGGTTTCATGGTCGGCAAAAAATACGAACAAGCCGGCATTGCCAAAGATGGCGCAAAGATGGTGACCGCCGTTGCCTGCTCGCACGTGCCCAAGTTCACCGTGGTGATCGGCGGCAGTTTTGGTGCCGGCAATTACGCGATGTGCGGCCGTGCCTACGGCGCACGTTTCTTGTGGATGTGGCCGAACGCACGGATCAGCGTGATGGGCGGCGAACAGGCCGCCAGTGTGCTGGCGACGGTCAAGCGCGACGGCATCGAAGCCAAGGGCGGTGTATGGACACCGGAAGAGGAAGACGCCTTCAAAGCCCCCATTCGCCAGCAGTACGAAGACCAAGGCAACCCGTACTATGCCACGGCACGGCTATGGGATGACGGCATCATCGACCCCGCCGACACCCGCCGCGTACTGGGGCTGGGGTTGTCGGCATCGCTCAATGCGCCGATGGAAGCGCGCACGCGGTTTGGCGTATTCAGAATGTAAGTTTTTTCGAAATCAGCAGCTTGTCGCTTAAAGTTGTCGTATTCATGCAGGAAATCCTTGCAAAGTGATGTTAGCCTCGGCAGTCCGCCCCCGAGGAGAGCTGTCGCATGGCTATTTGGAAAGACCCCACCCCGGCCCCGAAGGCTGCCGAACCTGTACGCTTCGAGCCACCGGCACCCACCCCAATACCGGCCGAACCGGTGGTATCGCAGACTGCACCGATTCGCACTGCTGATGCTGCGGCACGCGAATCGGTGATCGCCTCGGATCTGATCATCGAGGGCAAGATTGAAGGCTCGGGCCATGTGCGCATTGCTGGCAAGTTCAAGGGTGACATCAAGGTGCAGGGCAATCTCAGCATTGACCAAGGCGCCAAAGTGTCCGGCGGCGTGTCTGCCAATAAGGTCACATTGGCCGGCGAATTGGACGGTAATATCGCTTCGGCCAAACAGGTCGAGTTGCTGTCCAGTGGCGCGATTAACGGCGACCTCAAGGCCGGCAGTTTGACCGTGGCCGCGGGCTCACGCATTCGTGGCCATGTGGAGTGTGGCTGGGGCGATGTCAAACCGGCTGCGAAAATGGAGAGTGGCGGCGCTGCATGAGTGCCGTTCGCCCGGGCGAGGCCGGCGCCACCCGCGCCTGCCCGCATTGCAAGGCCACCATTCTGGAAAGTTCGGCGGTCTGCCCGGCCTGTCGCGGGCATTTGCGTTTTGATGCCTCAGCCAGCGATGCCGCACAGCGGTTTGTGCCGTTGCAAGTGGAAGGCACGATCAACGGCAACGACACCGGCAGCTTCGAATACACGATGGTGGTGGTGATCCGCAACGAACGTGGCGAGGAAGTGGGCCGTCACGTTGCCGGCGTCGGTGCCGTGCATCCGGGTGAAGCACGCAGCTTCAACGTGACCGTGGAAGCGGTACCGGTAGCCGTCGGCAAGCGCCGGTTGAAGCACTAGAGACGAGTTCAACGCTGATACGCAACAGTGCTCTGACACCATTTTTGTGTCTTGATTTGAGTTTTGCAGAGCGCCTCATCAAGTACCTGGCGATCGTCGACGACGCTACCCACGAAACCGTCGCGATCAAGGTGGAGCGCGTGATCTCCAGCTTGAGCATGATGCGCGTGCTCAAGCACCTGACGCTCTCGCGCGGCCTTCGGCAAGTCATCCATGCCAACAATGGCCCGGAATTTCTGGGCGAGGTATTCGTCGAATGGACCAAGACCAACGGCATGGACAGCCAGTACACCCAGCCGAGCAAGCCCAACCAGAACGTCTATATCGAACGCTCCAATCGCACCTTCCGCGAAGAACTGCTGGACCAGCATCTGTTCCTGTGGATAGATGACATTCGCGAAGCCGTCCCCACCAAACCCGCAACATGGCCTACGACGGACAAGGCAACCTCGCCAGCAAAAACGGCACCGGCTATACCTTCGACTACGGCAACCGCCTACGCAGTACCGCAGGCCTCAGCTACCGCTACGATGCCGACGGAAGAAGAGTCCGCCAGGACAACGCCGGCACCAGTCTGAAGTACAGCGACTACGCCAAAGACGGCCGCCTGCTCTGGCAACGCGACGAACCCGCCAGCAAGCGCATCAACAACGTCTATCTGGCCGGCAGCCTATTGGCCGAAATCACCCGCCCCATCGGCAGCAACGCGCCCACCATCAGCTACTTCCACACCGATGCCCTAGGCAGCCCCATCGCCAAAACCAATGCAGCGGGCGCTATCATCGAAACCAGCGAGTACGAACCGTATGGGAGGCTGCTCAACAGAAACAACGATGACCGCGCCGGGTACACCGGGCATGTGATGGATGCAGCAAGCGGGCTGACGTATATGCAGCAGCGCTATTACGATCCCGCCATCGGAGCGTTCCTGAGTGTTGATCCCGTCACGGCTTACAGCAATCCGGTGGGGGCGTTTAATCGGTATCGATACGCCAACAATAATCCGTACATGTTCACTGATCCGGATGGGCGAAGGGGCAAATTTCAATATCTTCACGTAGTGGGGCAAAGGCTTCCCCAAGTCGAATTTGAGCGTCAGATGAATTATGTAATTAGCAATACAGAAGGTGCACAAGAGGCCATTGATTACATACTTGACCAAGACATTGATGTAACGATTGCCGCCAGTCCTAGCCGGGAATGGGCTGCCGTTAGAGACGAGTCAGAGAAATATTTCATGGTGCTTGCTGATCCCGAGCGAACTATCCAGTATCGGCGAGGCGGGGCGGTATATGTTCTGCCCATATTTCTGGCGCTAAAGCACGAGCTAAACCATGGTGTCAAATTTGCGAAACGTGGGGGGAAAAATAATCGAAAAAACGATAAGCGCGCCAATGATATGGAAGAAGAGGATGTAACCAACCAAGAGGAAGGGGAAGCAAAGGGGTACGATCAGCCGGGTCGCCGAAATCATAACGATGGAACATACATAGATATACCCTTACCTCTATGTCAGGGGTGCTACAAGTGAATAAAATAGTTGCAGTATTTCTGATTGGCGCGCTATCAATTGTCCAAGTTGATAGTTGTCGCGCCGCTGATAAAATAAGCAACCCGCTTGTCAATGACTCGGGGGGAAGCTTCGTAATAATGATGCTCGATCCAAGCTTAGAGTATGTTGACACTAAGATTGATGAGGTTTTCATTCTTAATAATAGCTCGCTTCGCTATAAGGTATCTACCCCAAGTGTTGTAAGGCGTTTCAATTCCGTGATGCCGACTGAAGGATCGCAACAAGCGATGTTGCCTGATTGGTACCAATTCGTGCCAGGGGCGGTTCTCAAATTCTCGGACGGAAGACAATACTTGTATGACGGTTGCTATATTAGGGTCTCGCCGCGTGGAGCTTACTATCTGGCTTCCGATGATTTGCAAGTTATGGTCGATCAATTATCGTTTTCTAAGCATCAACGATGCGAGTGAAGAGCCGGGACACCCACCAATCAATTAATGGGGTCAGGTACATTTATCGTACAGCAAGCAAGTTGCGGCCTTTGTTGTATGCGATGCTGGTGGCGTGTATCTGTGCGAGAACGGGACGTCCGGCAGTTCAGCATTGCCTGCCCCGTAAACGTCCCGAAAGCTGAAACCCTGCCTTCGCTTGCCCGCTTCGCCTCGCAGCGGAGGGCTTTACCCCGAAATCCCAGCCACCGCAAACGACAAAGCCCGGCGTTGCGGCCGGGCTTTGTGGGTCAAGCATTTCTGTCGCGATCAGACCGCCGCAGGGGGCTCGTCCGTGGTCTCGTCCAAACTGGCATCCAGCCGTTCAATAGCCTGCAATTTTTCGTCTTCGGCCATACGCATCAGGGTGACGCCTTGGGTATTGCGGCCTACCTGTGCAATCGCCGATGCCGGGGTGCGCACCAAGGTGCCACCATCGGAAATCAGCAGCACGTCGTGGTGATTGGACAACTGGATTGCACCCACCAACGGGCCATTGCGCTCGGAGGTCTTGATGGCGAGCACGCCCTGGGTGCCGCGGCCCTTCTTCGGGAAGTCGGCAACGACGGTGCGCTTGCCATAGCCACGTTCGCAGGCAGTCAGAATGTCGCCATCGCCGTCCAGCACGATCAAGCTGACCACTTGCTCGCCAGCGGCCAGCTTCATGCCGCGCACGCCGGTGGCGGTACGCCCCATCGGGCGCACGCTGTCGCCGGCAAACCGCACGGCCTTGCCATTGCTGGCAAACAGCATGATGTCGCGACTGCCGTCGGAGAGTTCGGCATTCACCAACGCATCGCCCTCGGCTAGATTGATCGCAATTTTTCCGCGCGCCAGCTTGAAGGCGTATTCGGTCAGCGGGGTTTTCTTGACCGTGCCGTTCCTGGTGGCGAAGAACACGTATTTGCCGTCTGCGTATTCGCGCACTGGCTGCACCGCCTGCACCTTCTCGCCAGCTTCCAGCGGGATCCAGTTGATGATCGGGCGACCACGCGCATTCGGGCCGGCCTCCGGCAACTGGTACACCGGCAGCCAGAACACACGGCCGTGGCTGGTGAAGGTGAGCAAAGTGTCGTGGGTGTTGACCAACCACAACTGGTCGATGAAATCCTCGTCCTTGGTGGCCGCCGCGTTGCGGCCCTTGCCGCCGCGCTTTTGGGCGCGATAGGCCGTGGCTGGTTGGCGCTTGGCATACCCGGCGTGGCTGAGCGTCACCACCACATCTTCCGGTGCGATCAAGTCGAGGATGTCGAGGTCTTCCTCCGATGCGCGAATTTCGCTGCGGCGCGGGTCATTGAACTCGGCCTTGACGTCGCGCAACTCACCGCGGATCACGTCCAGCAGCACATCTGGGTTTTCGAGGATGCGGATCAGGCCGGCAATTTCTTCCAGCAGCTCGCGGTATTCGTCAGTCAGCTTCTCCTGCTCCAGCCCAGTCAGGCGGTGCAGGCGCATTTCCAGAATTTGCTGCGCCTGGATGTCCGTCAGCTGATAGCCGTCCGCCAGCAAACCCACGCCCATCGGCAGGTCCTCCGGGCGCGAGGCTTCGGCACCCGCCGCGCCCAACAATGCACCCACCAAACCCGGCTGCCATACCCGTGCCAACATGCGCTCCTTGGCGATGCCCGGGTTTTCCGAGGTCTTGATCAACTCGATCATCGCGTCGATATTGGCCAGCGCAACGGTCAAGCCTTCGAGGATGTGGGCGCGGCTGCGTGCTTTGCGCAATTCGAAAATCGTGCGGCGGGTGACCACTTCGCGGCGATGGCGCACGAAGGCTTCCAGAATCTGCTTCAAGTTCAACAACTGCGGGCGGCCGTCCACCAATGCCACCATATTGATGCCGAACACCGACTCCATCTGGGTCTGCGAATACAGATTGTTCAGCACCACCTCGGCCGATTCGCCGCGCTTGATTTCAATGAAGATGCGCATGCCGTCCTTGTCGGACTCATCGCGCAACTCACTGATGCCTTCCAGCTTCTTTTCCTTGACCAATTCCGCGATCTTTTCGATCAGCTTGGCCTTGTTCACCTGATACGGGATTTCAGTGACGATGATCGATTCGCGGCCATTGTCCGCCACTTCGATATCGGCTTTGGCACGCATGCGCACGCGGCCCTTGCCGGTGCGATACGCCACATGGATGCCACCCACGCCATTGATGATACCGGCGGTGGGGAAATCCGGGCCGGGGATGTAATCCATCAGGCCGTCGATATCGATCTGCGGATCGTCGATCAGCGCCAGCAGCGCATCGACCACTTCACCCAAATTGTGTGGCGGGATGTTGGTGGCCATCCCCACCGCAATACCGGCCGAACCATTGACCAACAGGTTCGGGAACCGGGTCGGCATGACCGTGGGTTCTTGTTCTTTTTCGTCGTAATTGGGCTGGAAATTGACGGTGTCCTTGTCGATATCGGCCATCAGCTCATGGCTGAGCCGCGCCATCCGCGCCTCGGTGTAGCGCATTGCCGCCGCCGGATCGCCATCCACCGAACCGAAGTTGCCCTGCCCGTCCACCAGCAGGTAGCGCAGCGAGAATGGCTGCGCCATGCGTACCAAGGTGTCATACACCGACTGGTCACCATGCGGGTGGTATTTACCGATCACGTCACCGACGATGCGCGCCGACTTGTAGTACGGTTTGTTGCTGTGTGCGCCGAGTTCGTTCATCGCAAACAGTACGCGCCGATGCACGGGTTTCAGACCATCGCGGACATCGGGAAGTGCGCGCCCCACGATCACGCTCATCGCGTAATCGAGGTAGCTGCGCCGCATCTCGTCTTCCAATTTGACGGGGATGATTTCCTTGGCGAGATCGGCCATCGTGTGTCCGTTGTATAGCGTGATTTCAGGCCCGCACGCAGCCTGCGAAAATCAGTTTCGCAAGCGTGTTTTGCGGGAATTTCAGCAACGGGAAATTATAGCATCCGGGGGCCTTGAAAGCACCCCGATTGCATGAAGGATCAAGCAGTTATCGCACTACCCGAACAGGGCACGCATGCGCTGTGCATCCGGCCGTTCCACCACGCCTTTTTCCGTGACGATGGCATCGATCAAATCGTGCGGCGTCACGTCGAACACCGGATTCCATGCGCGCACGCCTTCGGCCACCACGCGTTTACCGCGGAATGCCAGCAATTCGGCCGGATCACGCTCCTCGATTTCGATCAATTCACCGGAGGCGGTGGCCATGTCCACGGTGGAAGACGGTGCTACCACCATGAATTTCACCCCATGGTGGCGGGCCGCGATAGCCAGTTGGTAGGTGCCGATCTTGTTGGCGGCATCCCCATTGGCGCAGATGCGGTCGGCACCCACGATCACCCATTGCACCTGCCCGGTTTTCATCAAATGCGCGGCGGCGGAGTCGGCAATCAAGGTAGCGTCGATGCCATCTTGTTGCAGCTCCCATACAGTTAGGCGTGCACCCTGATTCCAGGGCCTGGTTTCGCCTGCGAACACCTGCGCAATTGCACCTTGCGCAACGCCGGCGCGGATCACCCCGAGTGCGGTACCAAAGCCTGCCGTGGCCAGTGAGCCGGTATTGCAGTGGGTCAGCACCCCACTACCCGCCGCAATCAGCGCCGCACCCAATGCGCCCATATATCGATTTGCCGCCAAGTCTTCGCGTTCGATGGCGTGCGCCTCTTGCTCCAACGCCGCGCACCAGTCCGCGCCCGCATGGGCCAGGACGCCGCGCATGCGCGCCAGTGCCCATGCCAAATTCACCGCCGTAGGACGTGCGGCATTCAGACGCTGCAGGGCAGGCTGCAATCCCAATAACGCGTCCCCGCCGCTGTCCGCTTGCAGCGTGCGGGCCGCCAATACCACGCCCCATGCCGCAGCAATCCCGATCGCGGGTGCACCGCGTACGGCCAGCGCGTGGATGGCTTCCGCCACCGCATTGCTGGTGGCGCAGCGGACATGCTCCACCACAAAAGGCAGCTGTCGCTGATCCAGCAATTCCAAGGCATCACCGGTCCAGCGGATTGGGCGCACGTGGTCGTAACGGTCGTAGTCGATGGTGTGAAGTGTCATCTGCGCATTATCCGTCATTGCAAACGCAAACCGGCACCGCACGGGTGCCGGTTGCTGCTGCCAAGGGCATTGACTCAGTAGCTACGGAACTCCGCACGGCAGCCTTGTGCCACCCAAATACCACTGCGGCCATAGCCCCAGCTGCGGCCTTCGATGCAGGGCGAATTGGACAATTGTCGAATCAGCTGCACGCCGGCGCGGGTATTGGCTGCGCATTCGTTGTAGCGCCCATCATTGGATTCGCAGCGGAAGACGCGGCCGCCGATTCCCGAATCGCCCCAGCCACCGCCGTTCCAACCACTATTGCCACGCATGACAGAAAAATCACCGCGGCAGCCATCATTCACCCATACGCTGCCGTAATCGGACCCCCAACTGCGCCCTTCGATGCAGGCACTATTGGAGATCTGCCGTACCAATTGCGCACGCCCACGCCCGGGTAAAGAACACCGGTTGTAGCGTCCATCGTTGGATTCGCAGCGCACGCTTTGACCATAACCACCGCCGTAGCCATTGACGTAACCGCCACCATAGCTGCGCACACTGAAGTCAGCACGGCAACCGTCATCAACCCAAACCCGGCCACGATTTTGCCCCCAACTACGTCCTTCGATGCACGCACTCCGTGAAAGTTGACGATCCAAAGTCGCGCGACCATCGCCAATGGGACATTCGCGGTAGCGACCATCATCAGACTCACACCGCACACGGCCACTCCGGTAATCATTGCCACGGTAGCCATCATCACCGTAATACTGGGCAGATGCGGGGGCGGCGGCAGTAGCCGCCAACAGCGTAAAGGCAACGGCAATCAAGTGACGCATGGTGGTGCTCCTGGCTCCCTCGGCCCGGTATGGGCGCGATCCTCGTACGTTGAATTTAGCCATGCCGGATGAATCGCAGGCAAAAACTGCGGGCATGCCCCTTTGTCAGATATTACGCATTCAGCTTGAAAATCAGGCCTTCGCGAACTCGAATGCCAATAGTTCGGCGATGCGCGATGTCCCCAACATTGCCATCAATAATCGGTCTACTCCCACGGCCACACCGGCGCAAGCGGGCAATCCGTGTGCCATCGCGGCCAACAACGCCGTGTCCATCGGAACCCTGGGCAAACCGCGCTGCGCACGCACCGCTGCATCGCGCTCAAAGCGCGCACGCTGCTCGCCAGGATCGCAGAGTTCGTGATAGCCATTGGCCAATTCCAGCGGGCCTAGATACAACTCGAAACGTTCGGCCACCGGCGGATCATCGTTGCGGATGCGTGCCAGCGCCGCCTGCGAGGCCGGCCAGTCATGCACCGCCAGCAGGCTGTCGCGATCGAACGTCGGCTGCAGGCGATGGGTCATCAGCAGGTCCAGCCAGTCGTCACGGGTAAGGCCTGTTGGATCGATGTCCACATCGCCCAATGCATTACGCAACACCTGACTGTCCGCAGTCAGTGGATCCAGCTGCAATGCCTGCCAGTAAAGATCGCGAAAGGTGGTGATGCGAAGTCCGCCATCGCGACCCACCAGGGCCAATGCAGCGCGCACCAGCGCCACGGTTTCCTCGAGCAAACGCAGGTGATCCCAACCGATGCGGTACCACTCCAGCATGCTGAATTCGGGGTTATGGCGACCACCGGCTTCGCCATCGCGAAATACCCGGCCCAACTCATAGCAATCACCAACGCCAGCTGCCAGTAGCCGCTTGAGCGCGAACTCCGGCGATGTGCGCAACCAACGCGTGCGCGGCGCGCCGTTGGTGCGGCCGGAAAATTCCAGCGAAAACGAGGCGATGTTGGGTTCGGTATTACCGGCCAGTGACAGCACCGGGGTTTCAACTTCCAACACGTTGCGAGTGTGGAAGAACTCACGCACAAGCCGGTTGAAGCGAGCGCGCAGGCGGATCGCATCAAAGCCCGCAGTTGGACACCAATCCAGCGGCACCTCAGCTTGGATTTGCCCCCACGCCCCCGCCTGGGGAGCAGAGGATTGGGGTGAGGGGCTACGGCTTTTCATGCGTGAAATGTTTATTCGTGTTGCGCCAGAAACGCCAGCAGCTTGGCCTCATCCCAGACCTCAATACCAAGCTCCTCGGCCTTGGCCAATTTCGAACCAGCTTCGCTGCCAGCCACCACAAAACCGGTCTTCTTGGACACACTTCCTGCCGTCCTGGCACCCAGCGCCTCGAGCCTTTGTTTCGCCTCATCGCGACCCATCGACGACAGCGTCCCTGTGAGCACAACCGTCTTGCCTTGCAGGGGGCCATCCGCTTGTGCATTGCGTTCCGGCAAACGCATGCGCAATTCCATTTGCGCCTGTGCACTGCGCACCAGCAAGCTGGCATTGGTGTCGTTCTCTAACCATGCAATCAGCGCCTTGGCGGTATCAACCGGCAAACCAGCGATCGCCAGTGTGTGCTCATGGGCATCAAGCAATGCCTGCGCGTCGGTGAACGCTGCGCCTAGCTGGGCGGCGCGCATCGGCGTGAGTTTTGGAATATCAAGATCGGTCAGTAGTGTCGCCAAATCCAAGGCCTCAGCCAACGCCGGGTTGGGTGCGTGGCTGTCACCAATACGTACGCCGCGTTCCAGCAGGCGCTCAATGACCTGCTGATTCCCGGGTTGGTCGAAGAAGTGCCCCAACGCACGCGCCACTTCGCCACCGACATCCGGTACGCGTTTGAATAGTGGCCATGGCAGGTGGCGAATCGTCGCAAGATCGCCAAACCATTGTGCTAATGCCTTGGCAGTGCTTTCGCCCACGTGTTCGATGCCAAGTGCGTACAAGAACCTAGACAAAGTGGTATTGCGGCTGCGCGCGATTGCAGCGATCAGATTATCCGCCCACTTGGTCGCAACTTTGCCGGCCTTCACGGACTCTGGCGTTGAGCCATCCCGTGCATCGACGCGACGCTTCATCTCCAGTAAATCATCCAGTGTGAGCCGATACAGATCCGACACATCCTGCAACTGCCCTACTTCGGCAAGTGTTTCGATATAGCGCTCACCAAGGCCATCGATATCCATCGCACGCCGCGAAGCAAAATGAAACACCGCTTGCACCCGTTGCGCAGGGCAACTGAGTTCCCCCGAGCAACGCCACACCGCCGCACCTTCTTCGCGCACCACTTCAGATCCGCAAACGGGGCAGTTGGTTGGCATGACCCATGCCTGCGTGTGCGGCGGGCGTTGCTTCAACACGACCTGCACCACTTCCGGGATCACATCGCCCGCACGCCGCACGATCACGGTGTCGCCGTTGCGCACATCCAGCCGCGCCACATGGTCGGCATTGTGCAAGGTGGCACGGCTGACAGTCACGCCACCCACTTGCACCGGACGCATCAGCGCCCACGGTGTGACTGCTCCGGTGCGGCCAACATTGACCTCGATCGACTCGAGCACAGTCGTCTGTTCTTGTGCCGGGAACTTATGTGCAATCGCCCAACGCGGCGCGCGGGCAACAAACCCCATTTCACGCTGGCCGGCATAGTCATCCAGCTTGTACACCACACCATCAATATCAAATGCCAAGCCATCCCGCGCTGCTCCGATGCGCTGGTAATAGCCCAGCAATCCGTCTGCGCCCTGCACCACCGTGGCCAAATCGCTGACTGGAAACCCCCAGTCACGCAGCCGTGCCAATGTGGCCGAATGCGTGTCTGGCAAATTGCCACCTTCCACCTGCCCGATGCCATACGCAAAGAAACTCAGTGGCCGCTGCGCACTGATCTTGGCATCAAGTTGGCGCAGTGAACCCGCGGCACCGTTGCGCGGATTGGCAAGCACTTTTCCTCCATGCATGCGGGCGTGCTGGTTCCAACGCTCGAAATCGGCGCGTGCCATATACACTTCGCCACGCACTTCCAGTACCGCGGGCCAACCTGCTCCCTGCAATGTGTGCGGAATATCTGCAATGGTGCGCAGATTGGCGCTGACATCCTCGCCGGTGGCGCCATCGCCACGCGTTGCGCCCTGCACGAACACGCCATTCTGGTAACGCAGGCTGATGGCCAATCCATCCAGTTTGGGTTCAGCGGAAAACACCAGCGTGTCGCGCTCCAGCCGCTCGCCAATACGGCGCACGAAGTCGTTTACCTCTGCGTCGCTAAAGGCATTTCCCAATGACAGCATCGGTATCGCATGCGCAACGGGGGCAAATCGGCCCGAAGGTGTAGCGCCTACTCTGCGTGTTGGCGATGTGGCATCGGCAAGTTCCGGGTGCGCGCGCTCCAAGGCTTCCAGCTCATTCACCAACGCGTCGTATTGCGCATCGGTAAGCTCCGGCGCATCCAGCTCGTGATAAAGCCGGTTGGCGCCCTCGATACGCTGCCGCAACTCGGCAGCACGGCTGGCGGGCGTGTTCACCAACGTGCCGGTTTGCTCACCGGCTGCACGGCGTTCTGCCGATCATAGGCGCGCAATTCTTCGCGAATATGTTGAATGCGCTGACGCCCCAATGCGTTGCGTTCTTCGTCCAGCACCACTCCACCCAGCAAGCTGGCCATGCGCTGTGCGGCCGGCTCCATGGTTTCCCACGCATCCAACGCGGAAATGGGCGCAGGCAGGGTCAGGAAGAATGCAATCGCGGGGGTTTCCAGGTGCTCGATATCAGCCATGTCGAAGCTGCCAGGCTTGACGATATTGGCCACACTGAATACCGGCCCGGCATCCGGACGACCATCCACCAGCCGGTGATACACGTTCATGTAGCCAAACACCAAGCCAGCCTTTTCAGCAGCGACCACAATGTCTGGCCCGCGTAGCTTGTTGTCCACCGTAGCCGCCACATACAAGGCGATGATGCGGTCGAATTGGTCGATATACCGTTTGCCCAATGCTTGCTGCGATGTATCTGTTTGCAACGGCAGTTGCTCTTGTTGCACCGTGGTGTCATCCCATTGCGCACCCCCGTCGGTGTCACTTGCGAATGGCTCAACGCGTTGGCCAACGGCATGGTCGGATGCGCGCGGCAGGCGACGCCCTTGACCTTGATTACGGCTACGACTGAAAAAAATGATGGCCCCTAGCAGCACTGAAACAGCCACCGCAATTCCCACCCGAAGCAAAATCAAATCCGACATCCAGCAATCTCCTTATGCGGCACCAGCCATACGCGCAGCCTCGGCCAAATCCACCGACACCAAGCGACTTACGCCGGGTTCACGCATGGTCACGCCAGACAGCTGGCGCGCGGCTTCCATGGTGACTTTGTTATGCGTGACAAACAGGAACTGTACCGCCTCGCTCATCTCGCTGACCATCGCGGTGAAGCGGCCGACATTGGCTTCATCCAAGGGCGCGTCCACTTCGTCGAGCAAGCAGAACGGCGCCGGATTCAAGCGAAAGATCGCAAACACCAGCGCCACTGCGGTCATCGCTTTTTCACCACCGGAGAGCAGCGAAATATTCGACACGCGCTTACCTGGCGGGCGCGCCAGAATGGTGACCCCGGTATCCAGCAAATCATCGCCGGTCAGTTCCAGATAGGCATGGCCGCCGCCAAACAGGCGCGGATAGAGTTCTTGCACGCCCGCATTGACGCGATCAAACGTGTCCTTGAAGCGGCCACGGGTTTCGCGGTCAATCTTGCGAATGGCTTCCTCCAGGGTTTCCAGCGCCGTATTGAGGTCGGCATCCTGCGCGTCCAGGTAGTCCTTGCGCTGCGCCGCTTCGGCATGTTCGGCAATCGCGGCCAAGTTGACCGGCTCCAAACGCCGCAACTTGCCATCCAATTCGGCAACGGCGCGTTCCCATTCGCTGCGGTCGGCGGCATCGGTCAGCGTGTTCAATACCTCTTCGACGATGAAGCCGGCCTCGACCACGGCAGCCGCGTATTGCTCGGCCTTCAGCGCTAGGGCTTGTTGCTCCAATTTGCGCTGACCAATCGCCTCGCGCTGCTGCAAGGCTTGCGCATCGCGCTGTTGGCGCAGTTGTTCAAACTGGCGCAGTTCAGCATCCACACCTTCCAACTGCGAGCGCGCCTGCGCCAATTCACGGTCCACCCGCACGCGTTCTTCCAGCGCCACTTGGCGCTGCGCCTCCAGCGCCTGCACTGGCGCATCGCCTTCGGCCAACTGCGCGGCCAAGTCACCCAAGCGGGTATCCAACTGCCCGCGCTGGCCACCCATGCGTTCCAGTGCTTGCGCCAAGGCCACTGCCTGCACGCGCTGCGACTCCAGGCTCAACGCCAAGGCATGCGCGGCATCACGTGCCTCGCGGGCGGCGTTGCGCGCCTGCTCGCGCTTGTCGGTGAGGTAGCGCCGTTCGTTCTCCAGCGTTTGCCGGGCCGACTCCAGATTCCCCATTCGGCCCAACGCATCTTCAATCCGGATGCGCGCTTGTGCGGCGTGATCCTTGTTGGCATCCAAACTCTCGCCCAACTGTGCAAGTTCGGCATCAATCCGGGCAATGCGGTTGCGCGCGTTTTCCAGCCGTCCCTGCTGGCTTTGCAATTGGCCGGCCACTTCCGACACCCCGCGATGTGCTTGATACAACTGGCGTTGCACGTCTTCGCGCTGCTGCTCTGCAGCCAGCAAACCATCCCGCAGGTGGCTGAGCGTGGCTTCCAGATCGCGTTCACGGTGTTGATGGTGTTCGATATCGCTGCGCAATTGCTGGATGTCTTTTTCACGCAACAGCGCGCCTTGCTTGGCTGCCCCCGAACGCGCAATCCGCACCCAGCCCTCACCCAGGCGTTCGCCATTGCGGGTAATGACCGACTCGCCCTCGCCCAGGCTGGCCTGCAAGCTGCGTGCATCCGCCAGTGTCTCGGCCGCATGCAGCCGCGCCAGCAACCGCCGGATCGCACGCGGACCTTGCACTTTGGCGGCCAGCGAAGTAGCTGCATAGTGGGTGTCGTCGGCTACACCCGAGACCAGCGCCAAGCGGCCTTCGCCCAGTTCGCCCAACGCGTCCACCAACTGTTCGGGTGCCTCCACGATGACCGCTTCGATCAATTGCCCCAGGGCGGCTTCAACGGCATTTTCCCAACCCGATTCCACTACCACACGCTCGCCTACCCGCACCGCGCTGTCCAAGCCTTGCGCCTTGAGCCATTGCGATGCGGCCCCCTGCTCCTGGCCCAGCGCCGCATGCTGCAAGGTTTCCAGCGAGGCCAATCGACCGCGCGCGGCCTGCGCTTGCTTGCGCAACTCGGCCAATTCGGTTTGTGCGCTGCGCTGCTGTTCTTGCAGTTCAGCGCTGGCGTGCTTGCGCAGCTCCACTTGTTCGGTCAGCGCCTCAAGGGACTCCTTGCGCGTTTCGTGTTCCCGTTCGAGTTGCGCGAAGGCATCGCTCAAGCTCAGCAAATCCAGCCCGGTACGCTCTTCATGCAATTGGCTGCGGCGGCGGTCGGCATCGAAAATCTGCCGGTCCAATTGTTCGATGCGAGTACGCTCCACCTCGCCCGCACGCGAGGCCTCGGACTGCTCGCGCGTATGGGTTTCCCAGCGCGTTTGCCAATCGGCCAGCCGTCCCTCCACCTCGTGCAAAGCATCCTGCCGCAGCAGGTCTGCTTCTTGCAGCAGTTCCAATTGCGGCTCGGCTTCGGCCAAGGCCTCGCGCAGCACATCGAGCTTGTGCGCGTCGCCGCTGATGTGCTGGCCCAATTCGGCCAACGCCGACTGCGCCTCGTCACGCGCCCGTTGCAAGCGTACCGAGAGCTCCTGCTGATGGGCGATTTGCTGTTCTACCCGTGCCAGTGTGCTGCCGACTTGATAAACCCCGGCTTGTGCCGCGTTCAATGCCTGGCTGGCGGTTTCGCGGCGCTCGCGCCCGGTTTCCAGTTCACGTTCGGCCTCGCGCTGTTCGGCAATCACTTGCTCCAGCTGGGTTTCCTCACGCAGCAGTTTTTCCCGCAGCCCTTGCAGGCGCGTGTCCAGCGCACGAAATTCCAGCGCCTTCCACTGCGCATCCTTGATGCTGCGCTCGGCTTGAATGGCTTGGTATTGCTCGGCCTGTTTGGCCTGCCGCGCCAAGTGCTGCAATTGCTTGCCCACTTCCTCGCGCAAGTCGTTCAAGCGGTCCAGATTTTCACGGGTGTGGCGAATCCGGGTTTCGGTTTCCTTGCGGCGCTCCTTGTATTTGGAAATACCGGCGGCTTCTTCCAGATAGACGCGCAGCTCTTCGGGCTTGGCGTCGATCACCTGCGAAATCATGCCTTGCTCGATGATCGAGTAGCTGCGCGGGCCCAGCCCGGTGCCCAAGAACAAATCGGTGATGTCGCGGCGGCGGCATTTGCCGCCATTCAAGTAGTACCCGCTTTGACCATCGCGGCTGACCGTGCGCTTGACCGAAATTTCATTGAACGCAGCGTACTCGCCAGTAATCGTGTGGTCGCTGTTGTCGAAAATCAGCTCCACGCTGGCCTGCGAGACCGGCTTGCGCGCCGAGCTGCCGGAGAAAATCACGTCGGTCAGTGAATCACCCCGCAAGCGGCTGGCCGCGCTTTCGCCCATCACCCAACGGATGGCGTCGATGATGTTCGACTTGCCACAGCCATTGGGCCCCACGATGCCGGTCATATTGGTCGGCAGGTGCACGGTAGTGGGGTCAACGAAGGACTTGAAGCCGGACAACTTGATGGTGGAAAGGCGCATGCGCGTCGGTAAACCTTGGCGACGCTAGTGCATCGCATTATTGTTAAGTCAATTTTGAATTCCAAGTTATTGTTTTTCTTGGAATAAAAGGCACTCAAATTCAATGCCGGCGGATGAGTATAGCGGGCCTTAGCTCGTCCCGCCGACCTCGTCCGGGGCGGTGGCAGTGATCGACAGGGCGTGGATATCGGTCTGCATCATCGCACCCAAGGCCGCATACACCAGCCGGTGCCGGGCCAAGGGCAGCTTGCCGACGAATGCGGCGCTTTCAATCGCGATGCTGAAATGGCCCAGCCCAAGCCGGCTGCCAGCGTGCCCGGCGTGCTTGTGGCTGTCATCGCGGATCGCCAGGCGCGTGGGCGCCAAGTGCTGCGTCAGCAGCGCTCGCATCTGCGCCATGCGTTCCGGGTTCAGGCGCGGGATATCGGCTTCGGTCCAGCCCATAGTCATGGCAAGACCTTGCGGAACGGGCGCACATCCACCCGCTGGTACACGCCGGCGGCGCAATACGGGTCGGCGTCGGCCCACGCACGGGCAGCCTCCAGCGAAGCAAATTCAGCAATCACGATGCTGCCGGAAAAGCCCGCCGGGCCCGGGTCTTCGGCATCCATGGCTGGGCACGGGCCCGCCAGCAACAAGCGGCCTTGGTCGCGCAGCGCATGCAAGCGCGCCAAATGTTCGGCCCGCGCCGCCATCCGTTTGGCCAGCACCTCCGGCCCATCCCATCCTTCAATCGCATACCACATGGCCGCGCCTCCATGAATCAATGCCCGCATTGTAAGGGGCTGCAGTGGACAGCCGCGCCGGCAACCCTTAATCTTGCCAGTCAGTGCCCGGCCCGATCCTGCGGCCGGTGCGGCCATCCGACGTGTTCGCGTCGCCCCGCACCCGCCGATCCGGCCACCTCCGCCACCTGTTTCGATGTCGCCCTGTTCCGGCGCATGCGTATCGGCATGGCGAACCCGTATCCATAAGACAACGTACCCCGGCCGACTGGCCCTTGCGACAGGTGTGGCCCGGAGGGGGCCGCCAACCGATGACATCCGAAACCCGCATCGCTCCACCGGCCGATGCCGCCACCCACAATCCAAACCCGCGTCCCCAGCAGCAGGAAATGCCGCTGGCGATGGTGCTTGGGCAGCCGGTGGTGGAAGTGCCGAAGGATTTGTATATCCCGCCGGATGCGTTGGAAGTCATTCTGGATGCCTTCGAAGGCCCGCTGGACCTGCTGCTGTATCTGATTCGCCGGCAGAATCTGGACATCCTGGATATTCCCGTGGCGGAGATCACCCGCCAATACGTGGACTACATCCAGTCGATGCAGGAAATGCGCTTCGAGCTGGCCGCCGAATATCTGGTGATGGCCGCGATTCTGGCCGAAATCAAATCGCGCATGCTGCTGCCGCGCCCACCCAGCGACGAAGGCCAGGAAGATGATCCGCGCGCCGACCTGGTGCGCCGCCTGCAGGAATACGAACGCTACAAGCAGGCTGCGGAAGACATCGACAGCCTCCCGCGCCTGGATCGCGACACCAGTGTGGCCAGCGCCTTCGTGCCCGAACACGCCAGCGTGCGCCTGCCGCCGCCGGTGGAATTGCGCGAAATGTTGCTGGCCCTGCACGATGTGCTCAAGCGTGCCGAATTGTTCACCCAGCACGCGATCAAACGCGATGCTCTGAGCGTGCGGCAACGCATGGGCGAGTTGCTGGAACGCCTCAACGATGGTGTGTTCCACCGCTTCGAATCCCTGTTCAACGCAGAGGAAGGCAAGTTGGGCGTGGTGGTCACCTTCCTCGGCCTGCTCACGCTGGCCAAGGAACAGTTGGTGGATATCGTGCAGGAATCACCCATGGCACCGATCTATGTGAAGTCGCTGGCTGGCGATGCCAACACTCCGGCACTGTCCGAGCTGTCCAGCGAGTTCGATGACGACACCGAGCCAAGCGCATGACCGAGATCGACCAACCCCTGATCACCCGCATCATCGAAGCGGCCCTGCTGGCCAGCCACCAACCGTTGTCGTTGGTCCAGCTCAAAGGCTTGTTCCCGCTCGACGAACCGATTCCCGACAACGCTGTTGACATCGCCCTGCTAGCCCTGCAAGAGGCCTGCGCCGACCGCGGTGTGGCCTTGGTCGAAGTGGCCAGTGGCTGGCGCTACCAGATCAAGGCCGATGTGCACCCGTGGGTGGCCCGGCTATGGAGCGAGCGGCAGACCAAATACACCCGCGCCACGCTGGAAACCTTGGCGCTGATTGCCTACCGGCAGCCCATCACGCGTGGCGAAATCGAGCAAATCCGCGGGGTGACGGTCAACAGCAACATCATCAAGGCATTGGAAGAGCGCGACTGGATCCGTGTCGTCGGCCACCGCGACGTACCCGGCAAGCCCGAGCTGCTGGCCACCACCAAGACGTTCCTCGACTACTTCGGCCTCAAGCGTCTGGACGAATTGCCGCCGCTGTCGGAACTGCGCGACATCGGCGAACTGGAGCCGCAATTGCCGTTTGAACCGGCAGTCCCCGCAAGCATCGCCGAACCGGCAGCAGAACCCGCCACGGATGCGGAAGATTCAAACATCGAAGCGGAATTGATTGCCGACGCCGCTTCAGACACACCCTCGGATAACCCCGATTCAACCCCAACACGAGACGACGCGAACCCCGCATCGTCGGAGCACACCCATGAGCAATGACAAGACCCCCCGCCGCCCGCTGAGCCTGAAAGCCAAGGCCGCCGCCACCGAGGCCCCTCGCATCGAAGAACGTCTGCATAAAGTGTTGGCGCAAGCCGGGCTGGGTTCGCGCCGCGCACTGGAACAGCGGATCGCCGATGGCCTGGTCAAGGTCAATGGCGAAACTGCGCAAACCGGCATGAGCATTACCGGCGGCGACAAGATCGACATCGATGGCAAGACCTTCGTCGCCAGCGCGCTGACCGACCCGTCACGTGTGCTGATGTACAACAAGCCGGAAGGCGAAGTGACCACCCGCGAAGATCCCGAAGGCCGCCCCACCATTTTTGACGCACTGCCCGCGCTGAAAGGTGCACGCTGGGTCGCGATCGGCCGTTTGGATATCAACACCTCGGGCCTGCTGCTGCTGACCACCGATGGCGAGTTGGCCAATGCGATGATGCACCCGAGCCATGAAGTCGAACGCGAATATGTATGCCGCGTGCGGGCGCCGGAAGGCGAAGATGTGGTCAGCGACAAAATCGTCGATCGCCTTGCCCGTGGCGTGGCACTGGACGATGGCCCGGCCAAATTCGACGAAATCGAACGCATCGGCGGTACTGATTCACACGACTGGTTCCGCGTGCTGCTGAAAGAAGGCCGCAACCGCGAAGTACGCCGACTGTGGGAGTCGCAAGGCTGCCAGGTCAGCCGCTTGAAGCGCATTCGTTATGGCAGCGCACGCCTGCCGCAACCGCTGCTGCGTGGGCATTCGCAAGAACTGCCGCAGGCCGAGGTGGATGCACTGCGCAAGGCGGTGGGACTGGAGGACGGCGCGCCGTCCGCACTCACCCTGATGCCGGTGCTGGGCCAGCGCAAAGCCAGCAAAACGGTAGTCACCGGCAACGCCCGTGGCCACGGCTACGTGGGCGGCCATAACACCGCTGACGAAGGCCGCGAGCTGCGCCGTTTCGACCAATTCCGCGAAGACCGTGGTCGTCGCGGCGGCAAGCGCCCCAGCGGCGGGCTGACCGTCAGCGGCGAAATGGCCGCCAAGCAAGCCGACAAGCGCATGAAGATCAAAGGCCCGCACCAGCCCGGCCAACGCATGAAGCCCGGCGAGCAACGCGGTGAAGGCAACCCCGCCGCCATGCGTACCTGGTATGTGCCCGATGGCGTGGATACCGGCCCCTCCGGCCACCGCAACCCCGACGGCCCGCGTGGCCCGCGCAAGCCGTATGGCAACAAGCCCGCCGGAGGCCCGCGCCCATATGGTGCGGCCAGCGACAGCCGAGGCCCGCGCCGCGAAGGCGGCTTCAATGCCGACGCCCCGCGCAGCCCCAAGCCGTATGGCAGCTTCAATGCCGACAGCCGTGGCCCGCGCCGTGAAGGTGGCTTCAACGCCGACGCCCCGCGCAGCCCCAAGCCGTATGGCGGGTTTGCTGGCGATGCCCGCCCGCAGCGCCAAGCCAAACCGTATGGCCACCCCGGCAATGCCCCCAGCTTCCCTTCCGACCACGCCAACCCCGGCGGCTTCAACCCCTATGCAGACCGCCCACGCGGCCCGCGTCCGGGTGGCCCGCGCCCCGGTGGTTCACGCCCATCCGGCAATGGCCCCAACAACGCCGGCCCACGTGGCCCGCGACCCGCTGGCCCCAGGCCCGGCGGCAACCGCGGCGGCCCGCGTGGTGGGAATCGGTAATCCACCGTGATGCAGATGCTGATCGCGGCCTTGCTCCTCGCCGACCCGCAATCGGTGAGTGCCAGCGCGCCGCTGGACTACTCTGATGCCAAGCCACTGGCGACGCGTGATGAAGCCAGCGTGACAGGTACGGCACATACTGCAATGCTGGCGGCGCAGCAGACGCTGTTGGATGCGGGCGTGGTGGAATGCTCGCTGGGCAAGCCACAAAAGGACTTCAGCGCCTTCACCGTGGTGATGCGTTTGGATGCCGATGGCCGGGTGCAGCAGACGTGGCGGCAAGGCAGCTCACCACTGGCGATCTGCTTGCAGCGCTATGTTCGCGACAAACACGTATTCGTGCCACCAAAGACACCGTTTTATACGGCGCTGGAGATCAGCTTCACCAAATAAACATCACTTATGGAACAATCAGTCATATTTTGAAAGATTGATTGCAAATATCAGACAATACATGCTATCGGCCAAGGCAACCGGCATCACGCCGGCCCGCATTGGAGCAACGCCATGAAGAAAGTTCTCGAAGTCGCCGGTGCCCCCGGCCGGCATTGGGTGGGTAATGGGTTTCCGGTACATGGCATGTTTGGCTACAGTGGCCCGGGCGTGGCCGAGCGCAGCCCGTTCCTGCTGCTGGACTATGCCGCCCCTACCCAATTCGAGCCCACCCGCGAGCGCCGCGGCGTAGGCCAGCACCCGCATCGTGGATTTGAAACCGTCACCATTGTGTATGCCGGCGAGGTGGAGCACCGCGACTCCACCGGCAACGGCGGCATCATCGGCAAGGGCGATGTGCAGTGGATGACCGCTGCCGGCGGAATCTTGCACGAGGAATTCCATTCACCGGCCTATGCCGCCAAGGGTGGGCCGTTTGAAATGGTGCAGCTGTGGGTCAACCTGCCAGCCAAAGACAAGCTGGCCCAGGCCGGCTATCAGGGCATCGTGGACGCACAGATCCCGGCGGTAGCGCTGCCCGCGGAGGCTGGAACGCTGCGCGTGATTGCGGGTGATTACGCCGGCCATCCGGGCCCGGCGCGCACCTTCAGTCCGATGAACGTGTGGGACATCCGCATGACTGCCGGCAAGCACGTTGAACTGCCGCAACCGGAAGGCTGGAGCACGCTGATCGTGGTGCTGGATGGCACCGTGCAGATCAATGGCGAGGCGGTATTGCGCGCCGCGCAACTGGCCACCTTGTCCACCGCTGGTTCAGGGGTGATGGTCGAAGCCAACAGCAATGCCAAGCTGTTATTGCTGGCCGGTGAGCCCATCGACGAGCCAGTGGTCGGCCACGGGCCGTTTGTGATGAACAGCCAGCAAGAAATCATCCAGGCCATTGCCGATTTCAATAGCGGCAAGTTTGGCCAGATTCGCTAGCAGTCAGTACCACGTTCAATAACAAGGAGCCGCACATGAGCACCCCACCCACTGTCCGCGCCAGCATCGGCACCACACCATACCTCGTCACCCTGGAAGACGAGCTTGGCCATCGTTGGCAAGCCGACGAACCTCTGGATGAGGGCGGCGCCAATACCGGGCCCTCACCCAAGCACCTGCTGCTGTCGGCACTGGGCAGTTGCACCGCAGTCACCTTGATGATGTACGCCAGTCGCAAGCAATGGCCACTGACCGGCGTGCAGGTAGAACTGGCGCTTGATGCCGACGGCTTACCCGCCACTGGCACTGATATCAGCCGCAAGATCACACTCAATGGCGAGCTGGATACCGTACAACGCGAACGGCTGTTGCAAATCGCCAACGCCTGTCCGATCCATAAAATACTGACCGGCGAAATACGCATCGCCAGTCAGCTTGTTTGAAGCAGGGCCTCACACAGAGGCGGTCATTCAGGCTAATGTCGCCAACGCCGCCGCGTAGTCTGGTTCCTGGGTGATTTCGGGGACCAGCTGGGTGTACAGCACAGTGTCCTGTGCATCCAGCACCACCACAGCGCGGGCTGCCAGGCCAGCCAGTGGCCCATCTTGCATGGAAACCCCATACGTATCGAGAAATTCACGACCGCGCATCATCGACAGCATGGTCACATTACTGATGCCTTCGGCACCACAAAAACGCGCTTGTGCGAACGGCAGGTCAGCGGAAATGCACAGTACCGCCGTGTTGCTCAAATTCGCGGCATCCTGATTGAAATGGCGCACCGACATTGCACACACACCGGTATCGACGCTCGGGAAAATATTGAGCACTTTGCGCTTGCCGGAAAAATCGGCAAGCGATTTGTTACTCAGGTCGGCAGCGACCAACGTGAATGCAGGCGCTTGGCTGCCGATGGCTGGAAGTTGGCCAGCCAGGTTGACTGGGTTGCCGTGCAAGCTGACGATGGACATGACGTACTCCTGTTGAATGAGGGGGGGCGCCAGTTTAAGCGCTGCAAGATGACGATCATGTCACCAGTGCACGCCACGCAGGGGTTGCAAATTTTTCCAGCACCAATTGCTGCGCACGCTCCAGCTCGTCTGCACGCACCGTATCCGGCTGCAGCCCGTGCAGATCGCGGAAGGTGTCGATCATGCGTGCGATGACTTGCTCACGTGGCAAACCGGTTTGGCTGCGCAATGGGTCCACCCGCTTGTTGGCGCTTTGGGTGGCTTTGTCCGACAATTTTTCACGGCCAATGCGCAACACGTCCAGCATTTTGTCGGCGTCGATATCATAGGCCATGGTCACGTGGTGCAGCACCGCTTTACCGCGCCGCATTTGCGCAGCGCCGGCGATTTTTCCGGACTTGGAGGTGATGTCATTCAGGGGTTGGTACCACGCATCAATCCCCAATGAATGCAGCGCCGTCAGTACCCAGCGATCCATGAACGCATACGACTGCTCGAAGGACATGCCTTGCACCAAGGTTTCAGGTGCCGATAACGAATAGGTAATGGTATTGCCGGGCTCAATGAACATTGCGCCACCACCGGTAATTCGACGCACGACATCAATGCCATGGCGGGCGGCAGCAGCCTCATCCACCTCGTTGCATAACGACTGGAAGCGCCCTATGACCACTGCAGGCGCGGCCCACTCCCACACCCGCAGCGTGGGTGCGCGTTGGCCAGCCGCCACCGCATCGGTGATGACCTCGTCCAGCGCCATATGCAAGGCAGCTGCGCGTGGTTCTTCGTGGATTAGTTGCCACTCAAAATCGTTCCAATTGCTCACCTTAACCCTCCATCGCCATGCCGCTGCCTGCACGACCCGCCTGATCTTCCTGATCCATTGCACGGCGCACCACCACGGCAATCGCATCGGCATTAATGCCGTACATCCGCACGTCGTCCGGCAGCCTACGGGCAACCACTGCTGCCAGCTCAGCCATGCTCGCCGTTAGCGGCTGGCCATTGAGCGCCATATTGATGGCGGTCAATGCGGTGTCAGGTTCAAGAAAAAAATCACCGCTGATGGCAACGTCCCGCAACTGACCCTGGTCGATGGCAAGATCCACCACCACCAACTTGCCCCCGGGCACCTTGTATTCGGCATGTTTGCGCATCCCGGCATTCTAGGCCGATACGTCGACAATCAGCCGTATCGGCATGACAACCGACAACAAAGAAAACCCCCACCAGCAGCGCTGGCGGGGGTAAGGGGAGTTACGCCTTGGGAGTTACGCTTTGCGCATCACACGTTGCCGCGTGATCAGAACTTGTAGCTGGCACCCAGCAGCAGGGTACGGCCCCACTTGATGTATTCCAGCGGACGATCCTTGGTGCCGGCATAGGTTCGATAGGCCTCATCACCCAGGTTGCTGGCCTGTAACAACAGGCTCAGGCCCTTGAGCCGGCTGCCTTCTGCGAAGGTGTAACTGACTTGCGCATCGGTGACGTTTTCACCCACCACATAGCGCAAGGTACGATTGCCATCGAAGTTGCCGATCTCGCCGATGAAGTCCGAACGGCGGCGATTGTTGACGCGGAATTCAAACCCATCGCGCTCGTAATAGGCAGTGAAGTTGTACACGCGCTTGGACAGACCCGGCAGCGTGATCGGTGCACTTCCCACACTGGATGAGCTTTCCGGATCCAGAATCATCACGCTGCTATCGGTGAAGCTGGCACTGGCCACCACACCAAACCCCTTCAGCACCGGAGTGAACATGTCCAGCGGCAACGATGCGGTCAACTCCACGCCCTGCAACTTGCCGCCCTTGCCATTGAAGGGCGCCGACATGGTGCCTTGGGTTTTCACCGGTACCGTCATGCCAGCCGGCGGCACCCAGCCTTGCAGCAGGCTGGTGAAGTCATAGCCATCGCGGGTCTGGGTATAAATGTAGCTGGTCAGGTCCTTGTAGAAATACGCCGCGGCAATATAGGCCTTGTTGCCGAAGTATTTTTCCCAGGAAATATCAAACGCATTGGCACGCCACGGATCCAACAGCGGGTTGCCACCACCGGCCCCCGGCTTGCCGGTTGCGGTGTCCACGCCAAACTCGACCGAGGCACGCAGTTGATCCACGCGCGCGCGCGCCACCTGACGGGCCAAGGCCACGCGCAGGGTCTGGTCATTGGCCAACGAGAACGCCAGATTCAGACTGGGCAATACATCGGTATAGGTCTTGCCATTGGTGAACGGACGGATTTCATGCCCGGCCGCCTGCGAGTTGTCCCACACGCGCGAATCCGAAGATTGATCGGTGTGCTGTACCTGCACGCCAACGTTGCCGCGCACCGGCACATCGCCCCAAGTGGTATCGATATTGCCCTGCACGAAGAAGGTACCGATCTTCTCATTGACCGTCCACGCCTTCGGGATCAGCCACGGCTGGTTATCCACCGGGTTGAAGGTCATGTACTTGGCTACTGCACCCGGCACATTCCATGACGGGATCAGGCCCACGCCAGCAAAGCCAAGATCCACCAAGCCGTACTGGAATTCACTCCCCACCGGCGTGATGCCCTGCGCACCCAGATTGATATTGCCTTCCGGCTGCCACTTCTGCTTGCTGCGATCGGCATAGTTGGCACCTACATGGATATCCGAGAACACCGTTTGCAACGCACCCGGTGTGGGGAATTCGGCATCCAAACGGAAGCTTTTCAACTCATCCACCACCTTGGGCACCTTGCCATAGCCAGAGCCGTAGATCGTGTTGGCAAGGAACAGCTTGGTGGGATCGGAATAATCACGGCCCGGAACCAGCTGCGAGAAGCCATTGGAGGAGAACGCCAGCGCGACCGAATCCAGCTGTGGTGCCGGCATCAGCTGGGTATTGTTCTCCAGATTCAGTTCATCACGCTTGGCCCGCGACCAGCTGGCATCGGCGGAAATCTTGACGCCATTGGCAAAGAAAAATTCATTGCGCCAGCCGGCAGCATCGATCTTGTCTTCGCGATGGTTATACATGCCGCGCACCAGCGGATACACGTTTTGTGCCACACCGCCGGTGAAGCTGCCATTGCTGTTCACTTGCGCGCCGGTGACATTCAAGCGGCCGTAACCACCGTTGTAGTCACCGATGTGCACTTCGAACTGATTGGCCGTGTTCTCTTGCGTGGCCTGCGAATGGAAGACATCGAACGTGCTGATCCACGCGTCGTTGGCACGCACTTCCAGGGTCGCCATCACGCCATCGCGCTTGGTGTACCCGGTGCGACGCAGCGCCTTGATGCCATCGGAATAGAAGGTGCCTGCGGCAACGCCTGGACGCCAACCGGTGCCAATCGCTTGCCAAGGCTCATACAGTCCCACCTGCTGCTCCTGCACCGGCGTATCCGAATGCGAATAGCCGATTGAAAAGCCGAGCTTGCGGTCTGCAGATTGACCGATATAACTGATGTTGAAGCGGTTGCCATTGGCCTTGGCATTGGCGGCTGATCCCATCCCGTTACGCAACCAGCGTCCGCTGATGGCGATCACCGGCTTGTCGTAATCCAGCGGGCGCACAGTGCGCATATCCATGGTGCCGGACAGGCCTTGGCCCACCAGGGAGGCATCGGGGGTCTTGTACACGGTGACGCCGGCCATCAATTCGGACGGGTACTGATCGAACTCAACGCTGCGGTTATCGCCGGTGCTGACCAATTCACGGCCATTGAGGGTGGAGGTGGAGAAATCCGGCGACAAGCCGCGCACACTGATCACCTGCGCACGCCCGGCCACGCGCTGGGCGGTCAAGCCCGGCAGCCGTGAAATCGATTCGGCGATCGATACATCCGGCAACTTGCCGATATCTTCGGCAGATATCGCTTCGACAATCGAGTTCGATTTCTTCTTGATGTCGATGGCGCGTTCGATACCACCGCGGATACCGGTGACAACGACCACATCAAGGTTCTTGGCGTCATCCGCCTTCTTTTTTGCTTTGGCTGCCGCACCCGGCGTGGCGGCAGCTTGTGCAGCCTCCTGTGCTTGCACTTGCAAGGCCAGCATCATGGTTGCGGTGGCGAGCGCCACGCTCAACAGGTTTCTCTTTAACTGCGCCATCTTCCCCTCCGGAAATGGTAATTCAATGATTGGATGGTCTGTTGCCATCCACTTTTTCATGCCTGCATCATTTGAAAACGCATGAACATGGCGATGTTGTGACAGTGCAACAGCAAACGAAAGACCCTGCATACGTATTCATTGCAGCGCCCCCCAGAAAACCCGTGAAACCCGCATCAATACACACTTTCACAACGCGACACATGACTTGGAAAGCGCTTTTTGGGGGCGCTTTCCAGCGTCCATAGCCGGCCTTATTCCGGCAATGGCGACAATCGCACCGCCGCGCCACCACCAGCCGCCAGCCACAGCGAGAGCGCCTGCTTCGAGGTGACGGTTTTGGTTTCCCGCACAAACCTGAAGCGCGCATCGCCTTTCCAATCGGCGCCATCACCATCGCGATAGATCTCAGCGCGGTAGCGTTTGCCGGCATCCAGGAAGTCCAGCTTCAGTGCCAGCGTACGCGGCGTGCGGTCATTCATCGCACCCAGGAACCATACCGGTGCGCCGCGTTGTTTGCGCGCAACCGCGACAAACTGCCCCACTTCACCCGCCAGCACATGGCTTTCATCCCAATCCACCGCCACGTCCTTGATGAACTGGAAGGCATCGGGATGCTGGAGGTAATGCTCGGGTAAATCGGCAGCCATCTGGATGGGGCTGTAGATGCCCACGTACAGCGCCAACTGGCGTGCCAAGGTGCTCTGGATTTCCTGCCCATGCCGGCCAGTGAGACTGAGCACACCGGGGGTGTAATCCATCGGGCCAGCCAGCATCCGCGTGAACACCAGGGTCACTTCGTGTTCGGGCGGATTGGGCGGGTTGCCCCAGGCGTTGTATTCCATCCCGCGTGCACCTTCACGCGACACCCAATTGGGATACGTGCGGCGCAGGCCGGTGTCCTTGATCGGCTCGTGCGCATCGATCGCCACGTGGTACTTGGCGGCTTGCTGCACTACGCGCAGGTGATGGTTGCTCATCCATTGGCCTTCGTGCCATTCGCGCAGCACCGGCCCATCCACAACATCCTGCCGTTCGATCTGGCCGGCATCGCAGACATAGCCGGTCTTCACCACATCAATGCCGTTGCGCTGATCCAACGCAAACGCCGCATCAAGCTGGCGCTCATAGTGGCTCACGGCGCAGCCGGTTTCATGATGGCCAATCAGGTGCACGCCTTTTGCCGCACCGTATTTTGCCAAGCCTTGCAAATCGAAATCTGCGGTGGGCCGGGTGTAATCAAAGCCCCAACCATTGGCAAACCAGTCGCCATCCCAGCCCGGGTTCCAGCCTTCCACCAGCACGCCGCGAAACCCATTGCTGGCTGCAAACGCCATCACCCGCTTGGTGTTGGCGGTGGTGGCTGCGTGTTTGGGGCCGGTAGCCCAACTCTGCTGATCCAGATGCATGGACCACCACACGCCCATGTATTTGGCGGGTGTAAACCAGCTCACATCACCCAGTGTGTTGGGCTCGTTGAGGTTCAGGATCAAGTTGGATTCCACCAAGCCACCGGCGTTGTCGCTCAGGGTGATGGTGCGCCACGGCGTGACGAAGGGTGTGCTGCGCACCACCGGCGTCGGGCTACCCGGGGTGAGTGCAGCACGCAGCACGCCGTTTTCACCATGCAGCAAATTCATCCCGGCGTAGTCCACCAGTGCGGCCTCGTGCAGGCTGATGTGCAGGCCATCGTCGGTGCGCAGAGTCAGCGGAGTTTGCGCAATGCCGACTTCCGCAAGCGGCGTGCGGTGGTAGAGGTATTCTTCGCGGTTCCACTCCAGTGCCGGAATCCACCATGCGGTGGCGGGTCGTGCGATGGAAAATTCGGTCAACTCCTCGACGATTTGCGCTTCCTGCAATTTGGGTTGCTTGGGCACGTCGTAGCGAAAGCCAACGCCATCATCGAATACCCGGAACACCATGTCGAATTGGCGGTGATCCATGTCTTTTTCGACAAAGCTTGCGCGCAACTCGTTGTAGTGATCCCGCACGAAACGGCGCTCACCCCAAGGCTGCTCCCAGGTGTCGTCCTGGCTGCGTGTCGCTTGTTTTTCCAGCTGCAGATTACGCATCAACTGGCGGCCATTGCGAAAGATGAAACCCAGCCGCGAATCATTGATCACCGGCTTGCCATCGCGCAGCACGCGATAGGCCAGGCGCCCTTCACCATTGAGATCCAGCTGCACCTGGATACGCCCATCGGGGGATTGCACCTGCGCCACGTGTTCGGCATGGACAAACCCTGGGAAAGCCAACGCCAACAGCAATGCATATGAAAGGAATTTCATTGCATCAGTCCTGCCCGTTCAATGTTGAAATCGCCACGCCGCGTGGCGGAAGGTGCAATGTGTGCGCCGCAATGGCGGCCGTGGACATCCCCGGCACATCCAGCAGGTCGGTGCCTGGATAACCCGCCCATTGCACTGCGGCATCGGAAAGATTGAACGCCACCAACAAGCGTTGTCCGTCGGTTTCGCGCACGAATGCCAGGACGTTGTCCGGTGCCGGCACAAAGGCGATTGCACCATACACCAGCGCCGGTTGCGCCTTCCGCCATTGCAGGAACGCACGCGCTGCATGCAGCACGGACGTCGGTGCGGCTTCCTGCGCAGCCACACTACGGGGGCGATGTGCTTCCGGCACCGGCAACCATGCTGCGCCACTGCTGAAGCCCGCATCGGCACTGCTATCCCACGGCATTGGCGTGCGGCAGCCATCGCGGCCTTTGAAATTGGGCCAGAACGCTTTGCCATACGGATCTTGCAGCGCATCGAAGGGCACTTCCGCTTCCGGCAAGCCCAATTCTTCACCCTGATACAAACACACCGAACCACGCAGCGAACACACCAGGGCAATCAATTGTTTGGCCAAGGCATCGTCGGCATGCTGCCCGCCCCAGCGGGTGACCGCACGTTGCACATCGTGGTTGGAAATCGCCCAGCATGGCCAGCCTTCCGTGAGTTTGGCTTCCAGTGCTTGTATCGTGCTGCGGATGTAGTTGGCGCTGCTGTCTGCGGTCAGCAGCTCGAAGCTGTAGCCCATATGCAGGCGCGTAGGCGTGCAATATTCGGCGGTGGTGGCCAACGAATCCTCTGACGAAATTTCGCCCAGCGCGCCGGCATCGGGATAGCGGTTGAGCAACGCACGCACGTCTTCCAGCAACCCCAGATTTTCCGGCTGGGTGTTGTTGTACAGGTGATATTGAAAGGCATAAGGGTTGTCTGCACTGAAGCCGCGCCCGGTGCGCAGTGCCGCCGGCTTGGGAGGGTTGTCGCGCAACAACGCATCGTGGTACGGGAAATTGATGGAATCCAGACGGAAACCGTCCACGCCGCGATCCAGCCAGAATTTCAAATTCTCCAATTGCGCCGCGCGCACCTGCGGATTATGAAAATTCAAATCCGGCTGCGAGGTCAAGAAATTGTGCAGGTAGTACTGCCCACGTCGCGGTTCCCACGTCCATGCCACGCCCCCGAACAACGACAACCAATTATTGGGAGGCGTGCCATCGGGCTTGGCGTCGGCCCACACAAACCAGTCGGCCTTCGGGTTGTCACGGTTTTGCCGACTTTCGGTAAACCACGGATGTGCGGCGGAGCAATGACTCAACACCTGATCGATCATCACCTTCAGCCCCAAGGCATGCGCCTTGTCCAGCACGCGGTCAAAATCCGCAAGCGTGCCAAACAGCGGGTCCACACCGCGAAAATCAGCGATGTCATAGCCAAAATCAGCCATCGGCGAAGTGAAGAATGGCGAGATCCAAATCGCGTCGACACCGAGTGAAGCGATGTAGTCGAGCTTTGCCAAAATGCCCGGCAAATCGCCAACACCATCGCCATTGGTGTCCAGAAAACTGCGCGGGTAGATCTGATAGATCACCGCGCCGCGCCACCAGTTTTGCACTGTCATCTTCGCCCCACATCCCTGCATTCGGCTTGGACTATGCCGGGCAACACAGGTGTTGTGCAGTGATTCGCAAGTGAATACGTTTACACCACGCCATGGCAGCCGGCTGCGGTATATCTGCAGCCCAAGCCGCACAACGGGCCGATTCGGGCCAGGGGATTGCATGCACACCAGCACCACCAAGCCAGCGCTTTCATTTTGGCAAATCTGGAATATGTGCTTCGGGTTTTTGGGCATCCAATTCGGGTTTGCCCTGCAAAATGCCAATGTCAGCCGCATCTTCCAGACCCTTGGCGCAGGGATGGATGACATCCCCATCCTGTGGGTGGCCGCGCCGTTGACGGGCCTGTTGGTGCAACCATTGATTGGCTATCTCTCCGATCGCACCTGGTCGCGCCTGGGCCGCCGCCGCCCGTATTTTCTGGTCGGCGCGGTGCTGGCATCGCTGGCCTTGTTCGCCTTCCCCAATGTGCCCGCGTTGTGGATTGCCGCCGGCATGTTGTGGGTGCTGGATGCCTCGATCAATATCTCGATGGAACCGTTCCGCGCCTTCGTGGGCGACCAGCTCCCCGCATCGCAACGCCCCACCGGGTTTGCGATGCAGAGCTTTTTCATCGGCGTAGGCTCGGTGGTTGCCAGTGCCCTGCCCTATGTGCTGGAAAAAATGGGCGTGGCCAATACCGCCGCGGCGGGACAGATCCCCGATACCGTGCGCTATGCGTTCTATGCCGGCGGCGTGGCCCTGTTAGGCGCCATTGGCTGGACGGTGCTGCGTACCCGCGAATATCCGCCGGACATGCTGGCGCATTGGGATGCGGCACCCACCCAGGCTAGCCGCAGCCATCACACCGTGCAGATCCGCAGCCTCGCTTGCATTGCCATCGCTGCGGGCCTGCTGTTGGCAGCCTTGGTGGAAAGCCGCACGCTGGACAAGGCGCTGTACATCCTCGCCGGGTTGTTCTGTGGATTCGGGCTTGCCTTCCTGGTGCGCACCTTCCTGGCTGCCGACAACGCCTTTACCCGCATCCTGGATGATGTGCGCGACATGCCGCCGGCAATGGCGCAATTGGCGGTGGTGCAATTCTTCTCATGGTTTGCATTGTTTGCGATGTGGATCTACACCACCGCCGCCGTCACCGAAGTGCACTTTGGCAGCACCGATCCGGCTTCGGCCGCCTATAACGCCGGTGCCAATTGGGTAGGGGTGTTATTTGCCGCCTACAACGGGTTTGCCGCGCTGGCCGCCATGGTGATTCCGTGGATGGCGCGCCGCTTTGGGTTGCGCATAAGCCACCTACTGAACGCGGTACTGGGCGGGTTGGGCTTGCTGTCGATTGGCTGGATCCATGACCCGCATTGGCTCTTGCTGTCGATGCTGGGCGTGGGCTTTGCATGGGCGTCGATCCTGTCACTGCCCTACGCAATGCTGTCCGACAGCGTGCCTGCCGCCAAGATGGGCACCTACATGGGCATCTTCAATTTCTTCATCGTGATTCCGCAGTTGGTCGCCGCAAGCTTGTTGGGCTTTCTGCTGAAAACCTTGCTGGGCGGTCACCCCATCCATGCGCTGGCAATTGGCGGCGCCAGCATGATTGTGGCCGGCCTGTGTGTATTGCGGGTGCGTCTGCCCACCGAGAAAACCGCATGAGGACTGTCGTGATGCGCCGTTCGCTTACCCTCTCCATCCTTGCCAGCGGCTTGCTTGCCGCCTGCGCCTTTGCTGCACCGCGCAACCACGCGCAAGCCACCCAGGACTACTACGGCACGCTGGAACCCTTCGCCAGCCAAGCGGTGTACTTCGTGATGACCGACCGCTTCGTCAATGGCGATCCCGCCAACGACCAGCGCGACCAAGGCGGCGCGCTGCACACCTTCAACATTCCGCTGCCACCCTGCAATGGCGTATCCGGCAACATCGGCTACATGGGCGGCGACTTCAAAGGTATCGCCGATCATCTGGACTACATCCACGCAATGGGCTTCACCTCGGTATGGATCACGCCCATCGTCGATAACCCCGACGAAAGTTTCACCGGCGGTGTTGCACCCACCTGTGGCGGCATCCTCGCGGATAAAGGCAAGACCGGCTACCACGGCTATTGGGGAGTGAATTTCTACAAGGTCGATGAACACCTGCCCAGCCCCGGCATGGGTTTTCGCGACCTGTCCAAAGCCATGCACGCCAAGGGCATGAAGCTGGTGCTGGACATCGTGGGCAATCACGGTTCTCCGGCATGGGGGATGGCGTTTGATCAGCCCCAATTCGGCAAACTTTATGACCAAACCGGCAAACTGGTGGCCGACCATCAAAACCTGCCACCGCAACAACTCGACCCCGTGCACAATCCGCTGCATCGCTTCTACAACACCCGTGGGCCGGTGGATGGCGACAAGGGCTCGATCTTCGATGGCAACCTGGCCCAGCTGTCGGACTTGAACGAACACAACCCGGATGTCCTGAACTATCTGGCCGGCGCATACGAGCAGTGGATCGAGCAAGGCGCAGACGCCTTTCGTATCGACACCATCGCGTGGATGCCCGATCGCTTCTGGCAACAATTCACCACCCGCATCCGCAGCAAACACCCGGGCTTTTTCATGTTTGGCGAAGCCTTCGACTACAACGCCAACACGATTGCCCAGCACACCCTGCGCGGCCACGGCGAAACCAGCGTGCTGGATTTTCCGATGAAGCAGGCGATGGAAGGGGTGTTTGGACGCAAGCAGCAAGGCTTCGAGCGCATGGCCGAATCCTTGCACCTGACCGGCGGGCCGTATGCCAACCCGTATGACTTGGCCACGTTTTACGACAATCACGATATGCCGCGGCTGGACGCCAGTGACAACGGCTTTATCGACGCACACAACTGGCTATTCACCGCGCGCGGGATTCCGGTGGTGTATTACGGCTCCGAAATGGGCTTCATGCGTGGCCGCCCCGAGCATGGCGGCAACCGCAATTATTTTGGTGTGGACGGCATTGCGCAGGCAAGCAAAAGTCCCATCCACGCGGCCCTGACCCGGATTGCCAATCTGCGTGCCAACACGCCCGCCTTGCAACGCGGCGTGCAGTTGGATATCGAACTGCAAGGCAACCGCGCCGCGTTCTATCGCGTCTATCAACACGCGGGGGTGCACCAGATTGCGCTGGTACTGCTCAACAAGGGAGATGCCGAGGCGGCATTTTCAATTGATTCACTGCTGCAAGCCGGACGCTGGCACTCGCCGTTGGATGCCAGCACGCAGCAGGTTGCCACGGGTGGCAAGCTGGAGGCCCGCGTACCCGCGCACGGGGTACAGGTCTTTGTGCTGGATGCGCCCGTCACCAATACCGCGCTGGCATCCGCCTTGAATGTGGCGATGGCCGGGGCACGGCTGCCGTAGCCGAGCCCCTCACCCAACGCTGGACGCGCGGATCGCCAGCGTGGGCTGCAAGGTCTGGCTTTGTGCCGGGGTATCGCGCACCAGCCGCAGTAGGGCATCCACCAGCAATGCACCCGCCTTGGAGGTGTCTTGCACCACGGTGGTCAACGGCGGGTTGGAAAACCGCGCCATCGGGGTGCCATCAAAGCCCACCACGGCGACATCCTCGGGCACACGCAAGCCTGCTTCCGTCAACGCATGCATCGCGCCAATGGCAATCAGATCGCTGGCCGCAAACACGGCATCAAACGGCCGCTTGCGCGCCAGCAATACTTTCGCGGCGTCATAACCTGCCTGTTCGGTACTGGGTGCATCCACTTGCAAGCCTGGCGACATCGAAAGCCCCGCATCCTGCAGCGCCGCTTCGCAGCCCTGATAACGCGCATGAAACTCCGGGAAGCGGGTTGACGCATCGCCCAAAAAGGCAATCTGGCGCCGCCCGCAATCCAATAGGTGTTGACCTGCCATGCGGCCACCGGCGTGATTGTCACAGCCGATGGTGATCCCCGGCTGGTCTTCCAATACATGCCCCCAACGCACGAAATGGGTGCCTTGCGCCAGCAGATGCACCAACTTGCTCTGGTAGGCCAGATAGTCGCCATAGCCCAATAAAATCAAGCCATCGGCCTTCATGCTGTCTTCGTAGTCGGCATGCCAGTCGTCCGACAACTGCTGAAACGACACCAGCAAATCATGGCCGTGTTTGGCACAGGCGCGGGTGATGGAACCCAGGATCGACAAAAAGAACGGATTGATGTGCGAATCATCCGGCGTGGGGTCTTCAAACAGCAGCAACGCCAGCGTCCCGGCGCGCTGGGTGCGCAGGCTGGAGGCGTGGCGATCGACTTTGTAATTCAATTCGCGTACCGCCTGCTCTACCCGTCGCTTGGTCTCGGCGTTGACCAGCGGGCTGCCTGCCAGCACCCGCGACACGGTGGCCTGCGACACCGCCGCACGGTGGGCGATGTCCAGAGACGTCACGCGGGTCTTTTTGCGGGAATGGCGGGGCTCGGTCATGCTGCGAGTCTAGCAAGATGCCACGCCGCTGTTTCTTCTTCGCCCGCAGCCAGGCGCTACTTCGCCCAACCCGGGTCATTGAACAGCTGCGGGTACTGCACCAACGCCTCACGCATGGCGTTGATCTGTGGCATCGGTGCGTCTTGTGATTCACGTACCGCCTTGGCGCCGGCGATGAATTTCACCAGCAGCCCGTGCAAGGCGGCATCCGCATCAGGTTTGAGTTTGCATTGGGCAATCATCTGGTTGACGGCGGTGTCGATTTGTTGCGCGGTGTTATGCGCTTGAGTGGCATCCATATGCCCATGTTCATAATGATCAAGCGCCTGCACGGCTTGGCGAATACTGCGCATACCTGCACGCAATGGCGCATCGGTGGCCCAGCGCTGCGCAGGCGTGGTGGCCGCAGCAGGCTGCACGGTGTGCGTGGCATGTGCATCGTGACCGGCATGGCCAGACGATTGCGCCAGTACAGGCGACGCACAAACAGCGCAGGCAAGGCTGGCGATCGCAGCAACAATAGTGTTCGTTTTCATCACAGCACTCCAAGATGCGAAAGGATCTTGCTTTACCTTCGCACGGGCGCGGGGTGTTGACCATGATCCAGGTCAACGTGCAAAAGCGATAACGCTGGCGGCAGCAATTCGGGCTGGGGCAAAAGGTTCAAGCAGGCCATGGATGGCCCGCGTCCGCCGTATCAACTGCCAGTGCCCCCACCCCGCCTTTGACCCAAATCAATGACGCCAACGCGCATTGGCAACACCATGCCTGTTTTCCAGCACGGGAACCTGCACATGCAACTGGTGTGTCCTGCCGGCAATCTGCCGGCCTTGCAAGCGGCGGTGGATGCCGGTGCCAATGCGGTGTATGCCGGCTTCCGTGACCAGACCAATGCCCGCGCATTCCCGGGTTTGAATTTTTCCGATGCCGAGCTGCGCGCCGGCATTCGCTATGCGCACGCCAAGAGTGCCAAGGTGTATCTGGCGCTGAATACCTACCCCGACAGCGCCCGTTTGGCCGATTGGTATGCCGCCGTGGATAACGCCGCCATCCTTGGCGCCGATGCCATCATCGCCGCAGAAATGGCGGTGCTGGACTACGCCGCGCGCACCTACCCCAAACTGCCACGTCATCTTTCGGTGCAAGGCAGCGCCACCACCGCGCCGGCCCTGCAATATGCCTATGACCGCTTTGGCATCAGCCGTGCGGTGCTGCCACGGGTGCTGTCACTGCAACAAGTGGAACGTCTGTGCGAGCGATCACCCGTGCCGCTGGAAGTCTTCGCCTTCGGCAGCCTGTGCATCATGGTGGAAGGCCGCTGCCAACTGTCCAGCTACGTCACCGGCACATCACCCAATCGCCACGGCGTGTGCTCGCCTGCCAAGTTTGTGCGCTGGGACGAACACACCGACGGTAGCCGCAGCGTGCGCTTGAACGATGTGTTGATCGATGAGTTCAAGCCCAATGAGCCCGCCGGCTACCCCACGGTGTGCAAGGGCCGTTTTGCTGTGGGCAATGAAATTTTCCACGCACTGGAAGAACCCACCAGTCTCAACACCATGGCGTTGTTGCCGCGCTTGCAACAGATCGGCGTGGTGGCGCTGAAGATCGAAGGCAGGCAACGTGGCGTGGCCTATGTCAGCTCGGTCACGCGCACCTGGCGCAGCGCCATCGATCAGCTCAAGACCAACCCGGAACACTGGCACGTCAAGCCCGAATGGCAGGCCGAAATTGCGCGCCATGCCGAAGGCCACCAGACCACGCTGGGCCCCTATCACCGCGCTTGGCATTAAGGATTTTTGATGAAACTCAGCCTTGGCCCGTTGCAGTATTTTTGGCCGCGTGAAACCACGCTGGCGTTTTATCGGCAAGCCGCGCAATGGCCGGTGGACATCATTTATCTAGGCGAAACCGTGTGCAGCAAGCGGCGCGAACTGCGCACCGTGGAATGGCTGGCATTGGCCGAGGAATTGGCGGCATCGGGCAAGCAAATCGTGCTGTCCACGCTGGCGCTGATCGAAGCCGAAGCCGAGCTCAGCGTGCTGGATCGGCAGATTGCGCATGGCGGCTTCTGGATCGAAGCCAATGACCTCTCCGCAGTACAGCTCTGCAAGGAAAAAGGCCGCGCATTCGTCGCCGGGCCATCGCTCAATGTGTACAACCACCGCGCCTTGGCCATGCTGATGGACGATGGCCTGCGCCGCTGGGTGCCGGGCGTTGAACAAGGCCGCAACCTGATTGGCGAATTGAAGGACGGCGTGCTCGGTGATGGCCGCACCATGCCGGAACTGGAAGTGATTGGCTGGGGCCGGCTGCCATTGTCGTATTCGGCCCGCTGTTTTACCGCACGCGCACTGGATGTACCCAAAGACCAATGCGGCTTCCGCTGTATTGATTATCCCGATGGCATGCCGCTGGCCACCCGCGAAGGTCGCCCGTTCCTGCGCATCAATGGCATCAGCGTGCAGGGCGAAGAAATCACCGACCTTGGCCCGGAATTGCCCGAGCTGCGCAGCTTGGGTGTCGATATTTTGCGCCTGTACCCGCAAGCTGAAGGGATGGAGACCATCGTGCAACACTTCGATGCCGCACGCCACAGCGACACCCCACCGCCCCACATCGGTGAACGCAACGGCTATTGGCATGGCGAAGCCGGCATGCGGATGACGACTTGATCGGCAAGCTGCTGGCACAGGTAATGATGGAATGATCTTGCTTCCTTCCCCTGGAGGGAGAAGAAAAGGTTAATCCACCCGGTAATGTGCGCCCAAACTTTGCTGGCGCGCAATTGCAGCCTGCAACATCATTTGTGCCAGCGTGCCTTGCCAGCCATCCATGGCTGCGCAGTCGGCAAGCGCTGCGTGCATCGCTGCGCCACTGCGCACCGGACCCATCGTCTGCATCATCAAGTCGCGCAGATGCAGCAAACTGGCGGCATCCAGTGACGGCTTGCGGCGCAGCACTTGATAGTGGCCCTCGGCGGTTCCTGGTGGCTGCATATCGCGCAACAACTGCCCCAGCCTGCGCCCGCACACCACCCCTTCCAGCAAGGAATTACTGGCCAAACGGTTGGCCCCATGCACGCCATTGCAGGCCACTTCGCCCACCGCATACAGTCCCGGCAATGAAGTGCGTCCTTCGGCATCGGTGGCCACGCCGCCCATATGGAAATGCGCGGCAGGTGTCACCGGAATGGGCTGCACCCGCGGATCGATGCCACGCGCCATGCACGCCTGAAACACGGTGGGAAACTGCTTGGGGAAGGATGCGCCCAGCATGTGCGCATCCAGCCATGCGCCGCCCTCGCGGCAGGCCCGCCATACGCGGCGTGCCACCACGTCACGCGGAGCCAAGTCCGCCAGCGGATGCACGCCATCCATCAGTGAATTGCCGACTTCATCCAGCAGACGTGCGCCCGCACCACGCAAGGCTTCGGTCACCAGTGGCAGGCTGTGCACGCCGGGAATGGCCAGCGCCGTAGGATGGAATTGCACAAATTCCAGATCCCTTGCGGCAGCGCCTGCCTGGATCGCCAACGCCAGCCCGCTGCCATCGGCATCGGCCGGATTGCTGGTCTGCGCAAACAACCCACCAATGCCACCGGTCGCCAAAATCACGGCCCGCCCATGCACAACGCTGCGCGTGCCATCGGCTTCGAGCAGGCACACGCCACACACACGACCATCGCGCAGCACCAGGCCATCCACATCGACATCGGCGCGGCGTTGAATGTGCGGCGCACTGCGCGCCGCCGCTACCAAGGCCTGCATCACCTTCGCGCCGGTCGCATCGCCACCGGCATGCACGATGCGCGAACGGTCGTGACCGCCTTCACGGCCCAATTGCAGCCGACCTTCGGCATCACGATCAAACACCACGCCTTGCTGTTCCAGCCAGTGCACCGCATCGACGGCACTTTGCGTGAGGATGTCCACCATCGCCAAGTCGTTATGATGGCTGCCAGCCACGCAGGTATCGCGCGCATGGTCAGCGGGATGGTCACCCTCACCTATCGCGGCGGCGATTCCACCTTGTGCCATCGCGCTGGCCGCACCTTTGACGCCTTGCGCACGGCTCAATACCAACACCGGCGTGGGTGCTACGCCCAGCGCCGCCGATAGTCCGGCAATACCGCCACCGACGATGAGGACAGGATCGGGCGCGTTCACACCTTTTCGCCGCGACCGACGGCCAACATCCGATCCAGCGCTTTGCGTGCCCTGACGATCACATCCTCCGGCACATGGATTTCATTGCGCATGTCGCGCAGACATGCATGAATATTGGGCAAGGTGATCCGCTTCATATGCGGGCATAGATTGCACGGCTTGATGAACTCCACCTGCGGAAACTGGTTGCGCAGGTTATCGGCCATCGAGCACTCGGTGATCATCGCCACGCGTACAGGCTTTTCTTTTTCCAGCCATTTGCCCATGGCGCTGGTGGATCCCACAAAATCGGCTTCGGCCAATACTTCAGGCGAGCACTCAGGGTGCGCCACGATCTTGGCGTCGAAACGCTCACGGGTGTGGCGCGCCTCCATCGCGGTGAATTTTTCATGCACCTCGCACTGGCCGTGCCAGAGCACCAATTCGACCGGAGTTTGGGTGGCCACCCACGCACCCAGATAGCGGTCGGGCAGGAAAATGACCTGGTTGACGCCGAACTCGGCAGCCACCGCATTGACCATGTGCACGGCGTTGGCCGACGTGCAGCAGGCATCGGATTCGGCCTTCACCGCGGCGCTGGTATTGACATAGCTGACCACCGGCACGCCCGGGTGTTGCGCACGCAGCGCACGCACATCTTCGGCCGTGATCGATGAGGCCAGCGAGCAGCCGGCCTGCATATCCGGAATCAGCACGGTTTTATCGGGGGCCAGAATCTTGGCGCTTTCGGCCATGAAGTGGACACCGCACAGTACGATCAGATCGCTGTCACACTTGGCTGCCGCCTGTGCCAATGCCAGCGAATCACCAGTGATGTCGGCAACACCATGGAAGATTTCCGGCGACTGGTAGCTGTGCGCCATGATTACCGCGCCGCGTTCTTTTTTAAGCGATGCGATGGCGTCAATCCACGGCAAATGCAGCGGGACTTCCATGCACGGAATCAGGCGTTCCAGGGTTGCAATCAACGGCGCATGACGCGCTTCCAGTGCGGGGTCCCAAGACGGTACAGCAGGTGCGTTCATTTCAAAACTCGCGTCGGCAATAAACAAAACCCGCGCAGCAATTAGCGGCGCGGGGATTCGATTTTAGTGCTTTCAGCCTTGGCTGTGATACGCGCTACGTGCAGCCTGGGCAAAACGGGCACCCCGATTGAGCGCAATACGCAGCCCCAGCGGTACTTTTTCCCACGGCAGACGATCCAGCAGATTGCGTGCGGTCAGGCCCAATTCCACATCACCCGTCAGCACCAGACGCCGCTGGAAGAACAGAGTATCCGCATCTTCCAAACGCCCAGCCAACAGCAACAGATCGGTAGCGGTGCCGCGCACGGTGGCTTCGGCCGGAGCATCCACCACCAACAGGCGCTCGCCCTGCAGTTCCACCACCCAGCGCAGTCCAAGATCACTGACTTCGATCCCCAGCCGGCGGCCGGCCATGAATTCCAGCGCATCACCCGCCAGCGGCCCCGCCAAAACCTTGGCCATCGCCCGTTCCAGCAAGCGCCCCTGCAATGCCGGCGGCACGGCTTTCAGCAATGGTGCAAGTCGCTTGGGCGGCGGCACCAGCCGCAGCAGGGATTGCGCCGCGGACGGCACGGAAGAGGTATGAGTCTGCATGGTGGGCACGATCATGCCGCCTGTGGTGGCCTGCCCACCTTGATCCAAATCAGTTTCCAGTCCCTGCGCACGACACGCCTCGCCGATGGCCACGCCCAGCACGCCGCTGGCAACCCCCGGCGACAAGCCAAGCGCCCCCCCCAGGAGTTCCGCACGCTGACGCACGCGCTGTTCGCGCCGGCTATCGCGCCCGGAAATCCCGGCCTGTGCTTTGAGCCTGCCGGCCAACTGCGCCAAACGTGCGCGCGCCGCCAACAACACCACCAAGCCATCATCCACGCCATCAATGGCCAGCCGCACGGGGCTTAGACCGGGGGTTCGTTCAACCATGTGAGCCTCCAGAATCAAGGGCGCGCGCAGCAGGCAACACCTGTCCGCTATACACCGCTTCGGCTTGCGCCGCATCAAAGTCGGCGTGCTTGCGCTTTTTCACGCCGTGATCGGATAACACGATGTGCGTATCTGCAATCACGCCGGCTTGCGCAAGGCAGGCCGTAACACAATGCAGCACGCAGCCGTCCAACGCCAGGATCGGACGCTTGCTTTGCGCGGTACGTACCAGACCGGCCACGCCACCGCCGACGCCAGCAATGCAAGACATCTCAGCCACTTCGTCACGATCCAGCTTGAGGGCCAGATGGTTGGCCATCTGCGCTGCACTGGAGCAGCCCGAACACGAATACACCAGTGGCTTTGTTTTACTCACTTGCCCGCCTCGAATTCGGCTGCAAACCGACGTACCCGCCACCGCGCGGCACATTGCGTCGCCACACCTGCGGCATGCGCCAGCAGCAGTGCCAGCCCAGCACTATTGACCGGGATTTGCCGGAAGATTGCCATGATCAAGGTCAATCCAGCCAGCAGCTGCAAGCTGAGCACCATGTATTTGTCACGCTCGGGCACCAGCGATTGCACGCCGGGGACACGCACGCCGCGTCCGCAGCGGCGTTGCAAGTCAATCCACGCCAGAAAGCCGGTGATCTCCAACTGCATGCCCGTCACCAGCCACGGCAAACCCAGCACCAGCGCCAGAGCGCCGACCAGTACAACCTGATCAGCATCGGCAACCAGCACACCAGCGGAGGCAACCAGTGCCAACAAACCGCAGCGCCAGAACCAGGTCAATGGCACGTTGCGCAATTTGGCTGCGCGCGATTGCAACAGCAAGCCACCCAACGCAAATGCCAACCCAAGCCCTGCAACTACCATACGCCCCCCCGGCAACGCACCGCCCGCCAGCCCCAACAACAGGGCGAGCAGCAGCACGCCATACAGCAGCGCTTGCCAAACGCCCTGCAGGCGCGCAGGTGCCGACAGCGCGCCTTGGAACATCGGCGCCACCACCCGCGACACCGCCGCCAGCAAACCCAACACCCAACCCAGTACGCCCCAACTGGCGTGCAGATCGGTCAGTGCGGGCAGCGCCAGGGTGGCCTTGCCAGACAGGCCGACAGCCAAGGCAAACCCCAGCAAGGCCGTCACCAGCGCCGCCAACAGGGCGCTACCGATGCCCCAGCGCAACAAGCGCTGGGTGGCGGCTTGCCATAAGCCCGGCAACACCATCACCAGCAACAGCATGAACGCTACCAACAGTACGCCGCCGCCCAGCATCGGTGACAACCACAGCGCTCCATGCAGCGCCAGCACCAACAGCAGCGCGCCTGCGTTCAACAAGCCATACAACCATGCGGCGGCCCTGCGCCCGCCACGCACCCGTGCCTGCACCGCCACCGGCAAGAATTGCAGCAAGCTGCCCACCATCGCATTGCCCAGGAACCCCAGCGTAAAGGCATGCACCACCGCCACACTGGCACCGGCCCAGCGCGACGCCAGTACCATGTCGCCACCGCACACCAACAAGCCACCTGCCAACACCCCCCAAATGGATGCCGTCAGCAGGAAACGCTGCGGAATGGCGGGCTCCGGGGCCTGCTGGACAACCAGCTTGGTCATGCCAACCGGGTCATGCCCGCACTGTCATTGTGCAGACCATCATTGCGCGGGCCGCAAGATGGTCACCCATGTGCCGCCATCGGCACAGGGCTCGCTTCGCCAACGCAGCCCACGCGCATCCAATGCGTCCAGCAGCGGCGTAGGCAGCAGCGGCGTCAAGACTTCCAGCGCCTGCCCTGGCTGCAATGCATCCGCTGCAGCCAGCGCCCGCACCAGGGGCTCGGGGGCCGGCAGAGCCCGCAGGTCCAGCGTCTTCACTGCGCCAGTGCCCGTGTCCCACGCCATTCCACTTGCAGCCATAGTTTGGTGTTGTCCCGCGAGAAAGCATTGGCGCGATAGTCCGCCAGTTTGACCAGGCCATTCAAGCCACCCGGCAACGGGAAGCCCAACGATGCATTCCATTCACGGCCATAGCGGACGCTGCCCATATCGGAACGGTAGTCGTGCCATGCCACTGCCCACGCCAGCTTGCTGTCGTATTTGCCACGGCCGAACTTGCCACCAGCACTCAGGTAGCGGTCTTCCAAACCTTTGACCGGCGTCACCCCAAACTGGTCATCCCAACCATTGAATGCGTGCAAGGTAGCCAGGGGTGTTTGCAGCGCCGTCACTCCATCGCCGCCCAGATGTTCCCAACCCGCACGCAGGGTGGTTTTCCCTTGCGTCCAGCTGGGTTCAAGCAGCCAGTAATTGTGCGAGAAATGCGCGGGATTTTGCGCATAGTCGGTTTGCCGCGCCAGCTCTGCGGCCCAGCCAAAGCCTTGCCCACTCTTGTCCAACGCGCCAGTCCAGCGCAGACCCCAGGTTGCGGTGGAGGCGCTGGCCACATCCTTGTCCTCGTGCAGGTAGCCATAGCCCACCCACTGCTGGTTGCCGCGCTTGAATGCCAAATTCAGCAGATGCGTATCCAAATCACGCGCACGGGCCAATGTATTCAATGCGTTGCCGCCGGCGGCACGGTGCACCTTGTCCAACCAAAAGTAATTGAGGGTCAGCCCCGCCACCGGCTTCCACTGCGCACCGATGGCATCGAACGTCTGTTCGTTCTGCCGCCACCCCACATTGCCCACCCAACGCTGGTTATCCAGTGCGATGCGCTGCCGACCGACGGTGATACCGCCCTGTGCATTTTTCCAGCCCACCCATGCCTGGTTGAGTTCGGCACCCGTGGGATCCATCACCACCGGATATTGCGTCTTGCCATTGGCACCGCTGTTGTAATTGCCTGCACCGGCAACCCCCTCGCCTTCCAGCAACACCGTCCACCCGGGGGCGGGTGCCAGCCGCAAACCCGCACGCAAACGTGCGGTGGTGGCTTCCGCATTGCGTGCAAAGCCTGCATCATCAACAGACTCGTGGCGCACACGCAAATCCCATTCAAAACTGGATTTTGCTGCATCTGCTGCATACAGTGCTGGCGATGCCAGCAGGCCAATGGCAATTACAGAATACAAACGTACGGAAGTGGACATCGGAAGGTCCTTGGGGAAAGTTGCCGCTAGCCTAGGTCCTGCCTGGTTTTGTTCGTTGATGCAAATCAAGTTTGGAGATCACGCAACACCACGATTGACGCAGGTCAAGTACTCCCGTTTACCCACCGCAGCCCCGCCTGTTTTTGATTTGTGTCAACGCTCCACACCCCATCAGCCACTCAAGCTTGCGGCCAATTCAGGTTTGCACATCAACAGGGAACTTCACGATGAAACCCGTCCTCCGCTACGCCGCTTTCGCCATGGCCATCACCGCCACACTGGTGATGTCGGCCTGCCGTATCGAACAACCTACTCCGGCACCCAACGGTGCTGTACAGCAAACAGAAACCGGTGGCTCGGCCAAGGGTGATTTCGGCCCGCCTGTTGGCGAACCGGTGGAAGCGATCCTGACCTCCCCCCCGCACGTGCCACCACCAACCGGGCGCAGCCATCCTGCCAAGGTCATCGTCACCCTGGATGTGATCGAAAAAGAAATGCCGATCTCCGAAGGCGTCACCTATACCTTCTGGACCTTCGGCGGCACCGTTCCGGGCAGCTTCATCCGCGTGCGCCAAGGTGACACCGTGGAGTTCCACCTGCGCAACATGCCCGACAGCAAGATGCCGCATAACATCGACTTGCACGGTGTGACAGGCCCCGGTGGCGGCGCAGCCTCCAGCTTTACCGCACCGGGCCACGTCAGCCGCTTCAGCTTCAAGGCGCTCAACGCCGGCTTGTTCGTCTACCACTGCGCCACCGCGCCGGTCGGCATGCATATCGCCAACGGCATGTATGGCTTGATTCTGGTGGAGCCACCGGAAGGAATGCCGAAAGTGGATCGCGAGTTCTACGTGATGCAGGGTGACTTCTACACCTCCGGCAAATACCGTGAAAAAGGCCACCAGAATTTCGATATGGAAAAAGCCATCGACGAACACCCGACCTATGTCCTGTTCAACGGCATGGAAGGCGCGCTGACCGGCGACAAGGCACTGACTGCCAAAACCGGTGAAAAAGTGCGCCTGTACGTGGGTAATGGCGGCCCCAACCTGGTCTCCAGTTTCCATGTGATCGGCGAAATCTTCGACAAGGTCTGGTACGAAGGCGGCACCCGCTTCCAGGAAAACGTACAAACCACGCTGATCCCCTCCGGTGGCGCGGCGATGATGGAATTCCACATGGAAGTGCCGGGCAGCTATGTACTGGTGGACCACAGCATCTTCCGCGCCTTCAACAAGGGCGCACTGGCCATCCTCAAAGCCGAAGGCAAGGAAAACAAATCGATCTACTCCGGCAAGGAAGTCGATGCGATGTATCTGGGTGACCAGGCCGCTGGCACCAACCGTGCACCAGTGGCCGCCGCTGCCGCCGCGCACGCTGCTGGCACGCTGACCAAGGACGAGCAGATCGCGGCCGGCAAGGTATTGTTTGCGGGCACCTGCTCCACCTGCCACCAACCGGATGGCAAGGGCATGGAGGGTGTATTCCCGCCGCTGGCCGCTTCCAGTTTCATCAAGGCCAACCCTAAGCGAGTTCCGGAAATCATCACCCATGGCTTGGTCGGCCCAGTGACAGTCAATGGCAAGGACTACAACTCCAACATGCCGCCGATGAGCCAGCTGACCGATGACGAAGTGGCCAACATCGCCACCTATGTGCTCAACAGCTGGGGTAACCCGGGCGGTCAGGTCAGCAAGGCAGAAGCCGCCGCCGCCCGCGCCGCCAAACCCGCCAACGCATCGGCAGGGCACTAAGACCATGCGCCGCCTGCTTGCCGCCATGCTACTTGCTCTGCCACTTGTCGGCCTTGCCGCCGGCGCAGTGGTCTCGGGCCGCTATGCCGGGCTACCAGGCGGCGTATTCAAGTCGGTACTGCGTTATGAAGATGCCAAAAGCGGCGTGCGCATCAAGCCCTTTGCCTTGATGCGCAAGCCGGTCACCAATGCGGAATTCCTGGCGTTCCTCAAACGCCAGCCGCAATGGCGGCGTGACCGTGTCTCGCGCGTGTTTGCCGAATCCCGCTACCTTTCGCATTGGGCCGGGCCAGACACGCTCGGCCCCAATGCACAGCCGGACCGACCGGTGGTGTGGGTGAGCTGGTTTGCCGCAGAAGCGTATTGCAAATCGCTGGATGCGCGGCTTCCCACGTGGAACGAATGGGAATACGCTGCCGCCGCCGATGAGACCCGCCGCGATGCCCGCAGCGACCCCGCATGGCGGGAACGCATCCTCGGCTGGTATGCACGTTCATCGAAAGACGCGCTGCCGCGGGTAGGCCTGCAAACCCCCAATGTGTATGGCGTGCAGGATTTGCATGGATTGATTTGGGAATGGACTGAAGATGCGTCGTCATTGATGGTGGATGGCGACAACCGCAATCAGGGCGACCCCGACAAGGGCAAATTCTGCGGCGCCGGTGCGCTTTCGATGGATGATCGCGAAAATTATGCAGTGATGATGCGCGTAGCCATGCTGTCTTCACTGGAAGGCCACGACGCCACTGCCAACCTAGGTTTCCGTTGCGCCAGGAGTGCGCCATGAACACGCGATTTCGCAATTTTGCCGCCGTGCTCTTGCTCGGCGTCTGCAGCCTCGCCGGGGCTGCGCAACCGACACCCGCCGCATTACCGGGGGATTCGGTCTATCAACTGCCTGTGCCACTGACCGACAGCGCCGGCGTGACCCGCGATTGGCGTGCCTTGCGCGGCAAGACACGGCTGATGTCGATGTTTTACACCAACTGCCAATACATCTGCCCGCTGATCGTGGAATCGGGCAAGGCGGTGGAGCGCCAGCTCACCCCGGCGCAGCAAAAACGTTTGGGGGTGGTCCTGATCAGCATGGATCCCGCCCGCGACAACCCGGCAGCGCTGAAGAAAGTGATGGATCAGCGCAAGCTGGACCCTGCGCGCTGGACATTGGCAGCCCCCAAGCCCGACGATGTGCGTGCAGTGGCTGGCGTACTGGGCGTGCGCTACCGGCAATTGGCCGATGGCGGCTTCAATCACAGCAGCATGTTGATCCTGGTCGATAGCGAAGGCCGCATCTTGGCACGCACGGAAAAAGTGGGCAGCCAGCCGGATCCAGACTTCGTGTACGCCGTAAAAAAGGCCACCGGGGACTAAACGCCCCTCAGCGTACCCACAGCAGCGCCAACCAGAACGCCACCACCAACGCAGCAATCCCGGGCAACAAATGCAGGGCGTAACCACGCCCGCCACTGGCCCACGCCAGCCCCAGTTTCACCAATGAATTGGAAGCCAGTGCCAACGCGATACCGGGCAATGCCACTTCGGCAGTGATGCGGCCAGTGGCCACCAATTGCGCGGCGGAGGCCGCGGCGGCGTGTACATCGGCCAGCCCAGACACCGCCAAAGCCACATCCAGTGCAGCATCCCCCAGCCACGCCTGCACCCACGCCGAGACCAGCAACACAGCAGCGACAATCAGCATAAAGAGCAGTGCCCGCTGCGGCTCCAACATGCGGCCCGCAGCATTGCTCGCCTCTGGCGCCGCGGCTTGCACCTGAGATGCGCGGGCTGCCACGACCGCGAACAACGCGATGACGCACCCGGCCAGCAGTAACGCCGGCCACAAGGCCAGCAGCAAGGGCGTGGACAGCACCCCCACCACCACGCCCATTTGCAGGATGGTACTGACATTGGATAACACCGCGCCCCCTGCACAAACCGAGGCCAGGGCAGGCTGTTGCCGGGCCCGCAAACCAAGCCCGGCAATGGTCGCTGAACTGGACGCAAACCCACCGGCAAACCCAGCCAATAACAACCCCGTGCGTGCACCAAGCCAGTTTTGGGCCATTTGCCCGGCGGCACCGATCAGCATCACCAGGAAACCAAGCAACCACAGCTTGCGTGGGTTGAGGACCTGCCACGGGTCCACAGGTTGATTGGGGAGCAAGGGCAACATCGTCAACGCTGTCAACAAGATCAAGGTATCGCGCGATGTCCAGCCGGTCAGCAAGCGCCGCATGTGCACTCAACCACCGCTGCGCCTGCGTTGCGGCGGCTGGCCACCCTCGCAGCCATGGGTCAGCGCACCCAGCGCCGCGACATCCAGAATGCGTACGCGCCGCCCGCGTACCTCGATGATGCCGTCCTCATGCAGCCGGCTAAATCCGCGGCTCACGGTTTCCAGTACCAAACCCAGATAGCGTGCAATTTCATCGCGACTCATTGGCAGCACAAAATCATCCGCTGCGCGCCCGATACGGCGATAGCGGTCACTCAAGCCATGCAGGAACATCGCAATGCGCTCGCTGGCCTGGCGTCGCGATAACACATCGACATGATCCTGATCGCGATCCGCGCTTTGCCCGATGACCCGCAACAACTGGTGCTGCAAGCTGGGCACTTGGGTTGCAATCGATGCCAAATGTGCATACGGCAGCTCACACACCCGCGCATCGCCCAAGGCTACAGCCTCGCAACGATGTTTGCCGCTGCCGATGGCATCCAGCCCGAACAACTCACCGGGCAGGTGGAACCCCAGCACATGCTCTTCGCCAGACTCGCTCAACATCACCGTCTTGAACACGCCTTCGCTGGCCACATACACCGCACGCAATGGATCCCCGGCACGAAACAGGCTGTCGCCTTTTGTCAGCGGCTTGCGGCGCTGCACTACCGCCTCCAGCCGCGAGATATCCTCTGCATCCATCCCCGCTGGCAAACACAGCATCTGCAACGAGCATTCCGCACATGTGCGACGCAAGCGCGCCAGATCCAGCGGAATAGGTTCGGTCATGGTCTGCACATTTTGGGAGGTGGCAGTTACAATTATGGGCGATTCCGGCAAAAGTTTCCCTAGCCTTGCTGCCCATTTTGTCCGTGCAACCGATTGCGGATTTTTCAAAATTGATCCAGATCAAGCACCGATCAAGGTGCTTGGCGTAGCCTTTTAGTGTTTACCTCGGAGAACCGTATGCAAGCCATCCCCGGCACATACAACGATAAAGTCGTGCATCAGTTCGCGGTTGCCACCGTGATCTGGGGCATCGTCGGCATGGCGGTTGGCGTGCTGTGTGCCGCCCAGCTGTACTGGCCGGCGCTCAATTTCGACATCCCCTACCTGACCTACAGCCGGCTGCGGCCATTGCACACCAACGGCATGATTTTCGCCTTTGGTGGCTCGGTACTGTTTGCCACCTCGTTGTATGTGGTGCAGCGCACCTGCCATGTGCGGCTGATCTCGGACAAGCTGGCCAGCTTCGTGTTCTGGGGTTGGCAAGCCGCGATGGTCAGTGCTGTCATCACCCTGCCGCTGGGCATTACCCAGAGCAAGGAATACGCCGAGTTGGAATGGCCGATCGACTTGTGGATCGCCATCGTCTGGGTGGCCTATGGCTGGCTGTTCTTCGGCACCTTGGTCAAGCGCCGCACCAAGCACATCTACGTGGCCAACTGGTTCTACGGTGCCTACGTGATCGCGGTGGCACTGCTGCACATCGTCAACAACATCGTGATGCCGGCCGGTTTGTGGAAATCGTACTCGGTCTATAGCGGCGCGGTCGATGCGATGGCGCAATGGTGGTACGGCCACAACGGCGTGGCGTTCCTGCTCACCGTCGGCTATCTGGCGATGATGTACTACTTCGTGCCCAAGCAAGCGCAACGCCCGATCTATTCTTACCGCCTGTCCATCGTCCACTTCTGGGCGCTGATCTCCATTTACATGTGGGCCGGCCCGCACCACCTGCATTACACCGCCCTGCCTGACTGGGCACAGTCGGTGGGCATGGTGTTCTCAGTGATCCTGCTGGCACCCAGTTGGGGCGGCGCGATGAACGGCATCCTCACCCTGTCCGGGGTGTGGCACAAATTGCGCACCGACCCGATTCTGAAATTCCTGATCGTGGCGATCAGCTTCTACATGATTGCCACCTTCGAAGGCCCGCTGCTGTCGATCAAGACGGTCAACTCGCTGTCGCATTACACCGATTGGACCATTGGCCACGTGCACGCCGGCACCTTGGGCTGGGTGGCGATGATTTCGATTGGTTCGTTGTATGCGCTGTACCCGCGCTTGCTGGGTCTTGGTGGCATGTATTCGACCAAGTGGATCGACACCCACTTCTGGATGCACACGATCGGCGTGGTGTTCTACATCGTGTCGATGTGGATTGCCGGTATCACCCAGGGCCTGATGTGGCGCGCCACCAACCCCGATGGCACCCTGACCTACAGTTTCGTGGAGGGTTTGGTCGCCACCTACCCGTACTATTTGGGACGCCTGCTGGGTGGCACACTGATCCTGTGCGGCATGTGCCTGATGGCCTGGAACATGTGGAAAACCTGGCAGCAGTCGGAAGGTGTCGCCACCCATCCGATCCTGGCCCCCGACGCCGGCGAAGCGCGCGCCTGAGGACAAGACAATGGCACTAGCACACGAAAAAATCGAAAAGAATGTTGGCTTGTTGGCGATCTTGGCCGCCATTGCCGTGTCCTTGGGTGGCTTGGCAGAAATCGTTCCGTTGATGTTCCAGGCCGAAACCATCCAGCCACTGCCGGGGGTCAAGCCCTACCCCGCGCTGGAGTTGGCCGGTCGTGACGTCTATATCCGCGAAGGTTGCTACAACTGTCATTCGCAGATGGTGCGCACCCTGCGGTTTGAAACCGAGCGCTACGGCCACTACTCGCTGGCCGGCGAATCGGTGTACGACCGCCCGTTCCAATGGGGCTCCAAGCGTACCGGGCCGGATCTGGCGCGAGTCGGTGGCCGCTATTCCGATGACTGGCATCGCGTGCATTTGAACAACCCGCGCGACGTGGTGCCGGAATCCAACATGCCATCGTTCCCGTGGCTGGCCAAAAACACCGTGGATGGCCCCACCATCCAATCGCATATGCGCGCATTGCAGCGCTTGGGCGATCCCTACACCGATGCCGAAATCAAGGCCGCTCCGGCCGCTGTGGCCGGCAAGACCGAACTGGACGCGATGGTTGCTTACCTGCAAGGCCTGGGTAAGCACGCACCGCGAGGGAGCTGAGCAGATGATGTCCGGAATCGTGACCATCGTATTGATGGTGTTGTTTATCGCCGTCTGGATTTGGGCGTGGCAGCCTCGGCTGCGCGCCGGTTTTGAAGCCACCGCCCGTCTGGCCGTGGATGACCAGATGCCTGAGGGCGAAGCGATCGCCAGTACTCCGTCGAGGACCAACGCATGACCACCGTATGGAATTGGTACGTCATCGTCCTGATCTTGTTCAACCTGCTGGGCATCACCTGGTTGCTGTGGTGGACCTCCAAGCGTCGCCCTGGCGACCCCAAGCCGGATGAAACCAGCCACTACTGGGATGGCGACATCACCGAGTACAACAAGCCGATGCCACGCTGGTGGATCAATGGGTTTTACATCGCCATCGTGTTCGCCTTCGGTTATCTATTCTGGTACGGCGGTTTTGGCACCTACCAGGGCTTTGGCCATTGGAGCTCGAAAGGTGAGCACGACCAAGAAGCCGCGATTGCCAATGCGCAGCTGGAAAAAACCTTCGCGCCATACAAAGGTCAAGCGATTGACGTGTTGGCACAGAATCCACAAGCGCTGAAGCTGGGCAAGTCGATCTTCGCCAACACCTGCTCCACCTGCCATGGCTCGTCGGCCAAGGGGGCAGTGGGCTACCCCAACCTGACCGACCAGATCTGGCATTGGGGCGGCAGCCCGGAGCAAATCCTGCACACCGTATTGAATGGACGTGAAGGCGTGATGCCGGCATGGGGCAAGACCCTGCAAGGCATGGGCGGCCCGGATGCAGTGGACTATGTCATCGCCTATGTGCATCAACTGGGTGACAAGGACGCCAGTGCCCGCAGTGACTACGCCGCCGCGCGTGGCAAAACCCTGTACGAAGGCATCTGCGTGGCCTGCCATGGCAAGGACGGCAAGGGCGACCAGAAGGTCGGTGCCCCTGACTTGACCGACAGCTATTGGATGTATGGCGATAGCCGCGAGGCCTTGCGTGAAACCATCAGCAATGGCCGTCACGGCGTGATGCCGGCTTGGGGTACAGTATTGGGCGATACACGTTCGCGTCTGGTGGCCGCTTATGTCTGGTCGCTGTCGCATTCGCCCAAACCCGGTACCCAAAGCGCACAATGACCGACTTCACTACCCCAACCTTCGATCACCCGCCGCGCCCAATGGCGCAGCGGATCGGGGCCATCCTCTGGCCCAGTTTTTTCGCTGCAGGGGTAGCGACAATGGTGTTCTTCGCCTTCATCGACCCTTTGTTGCTGCGGGATATCACCTTCCCGCAGCTCAATATCACCCGCGGCTTGGGCTATACCATCGGGTTTTTCACTTTCTGGCTGGCGACGGCGTCGTCCAGCCTTTTCACTTGGATCCTGCTGCGGCCCGCCAGCCGCTTCAATGGACCCAAAACCAGGTAGCAGCACCGTGAGTAAACGCATTGACATCGATCTGCTGGATACCGGCGGCGATTCCGTCTATGTGAGCGAGCGCAAGGTCTATCCGCGTGATGTCGCCGGGCGCTTTGACCGTTTGCGCAAGCTGGCCGTGTTCTGGCTGCTGGGCATGTATTACGTGTTCCCGTGGCTGACATGGCATGGCCGCCAAGCGGTCTTGTTCGATTTGCCCGCGCGCAAATTCCATGTATGGGGGCTGACCTTCTGGCCGCAGGATTTCAGCCTGCTGGCGATGTTGTTGATGATTCTGGCATTCACCCTGTTCTTCACCACCGCGTTGGCTGGCCGCTTGTGGTGCGGCTATGCCTGCCCACAAACGGTGTGGACCGAATGTTTCTTGTGGATGGAGCGCTGGACCGAAGGCGACCGCGCCAAGCGCATGAAGCTGGATGCGGGCCCATGGAACCGCGAGAAAGTCCTGCGCAAGGGCAGCAAGCACCTGCTGTGGCTGGTGTTTGCGCTGTGGACGGGGTTCACCTTTGTAGGCTTTTTCACCCCGATCGCCAGCCTCGGCCAGCGCATGTTTGCGCTGGACTGGAACGGCTGGGAAACCTTCTGGGTGCTGTTCTACTCACTGGCCACATGGGGCAATGCCGGCATCCTGCGCGAGCAGGTGTGCAAGTACATGTGCCCGTATGCGCGCTTCCAAAGCGCGATGTTCGACCGCGATACCCTCATCATCGCCTATGACCCGATGCGCGGAGAACCCCGCGGGCCGCGCAAGAAAGGCTTGGTCAGCGTACTGGAGCGTGCGCGTGGCCTGCTTGATGTGAAGACTGCCTACGATTACGTCTTCCGCGCCAGTCAACACCCCAGCGCCGCGCAAGCTCGGATCCAGGCGGCGGGCACCATCACCTTCGAAACCAATGCCGAGGCCGCGCCTCTGCCCAAGTTTGAAACCGATGAATTGGGCGATTGCATCGACTGCACGATGTGCGTGCAGGTGTGCCCGGTCGGTATTGATATCCGCAATGGTCTGCAATACGAGTGCATCGCCTGTGGCGCTTGCATCGATGCCTGCGACGACGTGATGGACAAAATGGGCATGCCGCACGGTCTGATCCGCTACACCACCCAGCACGCGCTGGATGGTCAAAGCGTGCATGTGGTGCGCCCGCGTATTCTTGTGTACAGCCTGCTGCTGACCGCGCTGGTGAGTGGCTGGGTGTGGGGCGTTGTGCATCGCAGCCCATTGATTGCCGACGTGCTGCGTGACCGCAATGCCCTGTATCAACAGCAAGGCAGCCACATCGCCAATGGCTACACCTTGAAGCTGGTCAACAAAACCGACACCGATCATGTATACCGCGTGCAGATTGAAGTGGCCGACAAGTCGCCGCTGGCACTCAAAGGCAGCCCGCTGGCTGTCAAAGTCCCGGCCGGTCAGGTGATTGCGCAAGATGTCGAGATTGGCAGTAACAGCCCCATCAAGGGCCGGCATGACGTCACCTTTGTGATCGAAGCCAGCGATGGCAGTGCCAAGAAGCGAGTGGACAGCGCCTTCTTCGGTCCTATTTGAACCCATCCACCGGTCAATCCTCTAAAGCCGTGTCCGGCACGCCGGGCACACAAAGGACATTTCAATGGAACAGAAAACCTCCCCGTGGCGGCAACCCATCGTCTGGTTGATGGTGCTCCTGGTCGGTGCTGTCGTGATCGGTAGTGTGGTGATGTATGTGGTCGCCAATGCCGACGGCCCGATGGATGTGGTGCCGGACAAGGTGCAGCGCACCGGCCAAGCACAGCAGGCCGACTTGAGCCCGGATACGCGTGCCGCACAACGCAAGCTGGGTGCGATTGCACGCTATGACGAGGAACATGGGTTTATCGAAGTGTTGCCGGTCAGTGGCGATTTTGACCACAGCGCAGCACTGCAATTGAAGTTGCACCATCCCACCCGCGAAGCCGATGACCTGGTGTTGCAACTTGCCCCGCACGAAGCCGGCTGGCGCATCGACGCCAAACCTGCTCTTGATCACGATTGGCTGCTGCAATTGCAACCGGCAACAGGCGAACAGTGGCGTTTGCGCGGCCGCATGCCCAAGGGCCAACTGGCCGCCCAGTTGCGGCCGGCGGTGGAAGACACCGCCCCCCCCGATAGCCCGCAACCCTAAGACCGTGACTGCGCTCAGCGTCTGCCACCACTGCGGCGAACCCTTGCCGCAGCACCCGGTGCAGGCCGAGTTCGATGGCAGTGCACGGGCTTTTTGCTGCGATGGCTGCGCGGCGGCGGCGCATTGGATTAGCGACGCGCATCTGGGCGACTACTACCGCCTGCGCAGCGCGCCGGCCGGACGGGTAGATGCCGATGCGCCCTCGCTTGCGGTGTGGGACCGCGAAGAATTACTCGCCAGCCATGCCCGCAACGTGGCCGGTGGCCGCGAAATCACCCTACTCACTGACGGTATGCGCTGTGCCGCCTGCGCGTGGCTGATTGATCGCGCCTTGACCCGTGAAGCCGGTGTGCTGGACACCAGTGCAAACGCGATTACCGGGCGCATCCGCATCGCCTGGGACCCAGCGCAAACATCGCTATCCAAACCATTGGCGCGGCTGGCTGCGCTGGGTTATCGGCCCTACCTCGCCACCGGTGAAGCACGTGAAGCCGCACGCCGGCGCGAGCGCAATCGCGACCTGCTGCGCATCGGCTTGGCCGGCATCGGCGCGATGCAGGCGATGATGTTTGCCGAAGCGCTGTATCTGGACACCCGCGGGCAAATGCCGCTGCCTACCCGCGATTTTTTCCGCTGGATCACCTTCATGGTGTCCACCCCGGTAGTGTTTTGGGCCGGCTGGCCATTCCTGCTGGGTGCATGGCACGAGTTGCGCGGCAAGCGGCTGGGCATGGACGTCCTGATTGCCGGTTCCACCCTGCTGGCGTGGGCCGCCAGCACGTGGGAGACCGTGCAAGGCGGCACGCATGTCTGGTATGACGCGGCGGTGATGTTCATTTTCCTGTTGCTGGTCGCCCGTCAATTGGAACAACGCGCACGCAGTATTGCGTCGGCACAGGTGGACGCATTGGCGCGGGCGCGGCCGGCGTTTGCCACCCGCGAACTGGCCGACGGCAGCCGCGAATCGGTGCCCATCGACGCGCTCGCGGTGGAAGACGTGGTGCGCGTGGCGGTGGGTGAACCCGTCCCCGCCGATGGCGTGCTGCTGGATGCCGATGCGCATTTCGAAGAGTCCCTGCTCACCGGCGAAGCTGCGCCGATAACCAAACACGCCGGGGCTGCCGTGTATGCCGGTACCGCCTGCCGTGAGCACGCCGCACGCATCCGCATTACCCAAGTGGGCGCAGCGACCCGCTTGGCCGAACTGGTGCGGCTGGTGGAAACCGCGCAGGCACACCGTCCGGCGTTGGCACGTGGTGCCGAACGCATCGCCGGCTGGTTTGTCGCAGGCCTGCTGCTGGCTGCGATTGCGGTGTATGCGTGGTGGCGCGTGCATGAACCCGCGCGGGCATTTGAAGTAGTGCTATCACTGCTGGTGATCAGCTGCCCCTGCGCACTGTCGCTGGCGGTGCCGGCGGCACTGGCCACCGCGCATGGTGCACTGGCCAAGATCGGCGTGCTGTCGGTACGCCCGGACGGGCTGGACCGGCTGGCGCGTGTGACAGATGTGGTATTCGATAAAACCGGCACCCTCAGCGATGGCAAGCCCGTGCTGCAAACGATCGATCACTGCACGGGGATGGATGCGCAAACCGCCCTGCGCATCGCTGCCGCGTTGGAACGCGACAGCAGTCACCCCTTGGCATCCGCATTTGCACGGGTTGAAAACATCCCTACCGCCACCGGCGTGCGCGCCATTGCCGGGCAAGGCGTGGAGGGCTGGATCGACGGCCAGCACTGGCGTATCGGCACCGCCCCGTTTGCAGGTGCTGGCGAGGACGATGGCGCGGTGTGGCTGGCCAATAGCAGCGGCGCACACGTACGCTTTGCCTTCGTCGAACAGCAACGCCAGGATGCGATGGCGGCATTGCAAGCGCTGCGCACACAAGGGGTGAGCCTGCACCTGGCCAGCGGTGATGCACCGGCGTCGGTGCAGCGCTTCGCCCACGCCATGGACCTTGCCAATGCCCATGCGCGGCAAACGCCCGAGGCCAAACTGGCGCTGGTGCGCAGCCTGCAACAGCAGGGGCGCGTGGTGGCGATGGTGGGTGATGGCCTGAATGATGCGCCGGTGTTGGCCGGTGCCGATGTATCGCTGGCGATCGGCGATGGTGCTGCATTGGCACAGCGTGCGGCCGATCTCGTGCTGGCCGGCAGCGCGCTTGGCACTGTGCCGGCCACACTGGGTATTGCGCGCCGCACGCGCCGTATCATTCGCCAAAACCTGGCCTGGGCCTTGGGTTATAACTTGCTTGCCATTCCGTTGGCCGCGACCGGCAACGTCACCCCTTGGTTGGCGGCACTGGGCATGGCCTTGTCTTCACTGGCGGTAACCGCCAATGCCTTGCGCCTGACCCGCGTGGTTCGCCCATGAATATTTTGCTGTTCCTGATTCCTATCAGCTTGGTGATGATCGGGGTCGCTGCACTGCTCTTCTCGTGGGCGGTCAAACACGGCCAGTTCGAAGATTTGGACACCCCCGCGCTGGACATCCTGCGCGAGGATCCACCGCCACTGTCCAAGCCCGCCACGCCACCGGCGGCCCCACCCGAAGATAGTGATGCCGGTTGACACACTCGTACTCGGTGCTGCCCTGCTCACCGGCCTGCTCGGCGGCGCGCATTGCGTGGCCATGTGCGGCGGCATTGCGACCGGATTTTCCACACAATCCCGTGGCTGGTGGGTAGCAGCACAACCCAATCTGGGGCGGGTACTGGGCTATATGCTGGCCGGCGCCCTCGTGGGGGGGCTGGGGGGCGGCTTGCTGGGTCTGGCGCGCATCCCTTGGCTGCCCATCGCCATGCGCGCTGCGGTGGGTCTGGTGCTGATCCTGGCCGGCCTGCGCATGTTCGATCAGCGTGGCCGCATCCCGCGCTTTTTTGGTGGCCCCGGCAACCGCCTGTGGCTGGCGTTGCGGCCACTGCAACGTCGCCTGCTGCCGGCCAATACCGCCGGCAAGCGCTTGGCACTGGGCATGCTGTGGGGTTGGATGCCGTGCGGCCTGTCCACCACGCTGCTGGCCGCCGCGTGGCTATCAGCCAGCGCGGTGCACGGCGCACTGACCATGGCCGCCTTCGGGCTGGGCACCTTGCCGGTGATGGTGTCCCTGACGTGGGCCGGGCAACGCATCGGCCAACGCTTGCAACGCAGGCCGCTGCGCAGCGCTGCCGGGCTGCTGGTGATCGCCGCGGGTCTGTTGACCGTGATCGCGCCATGGCTGATGCACCTGCCCGCCATGCACGGCATCCTGATGGCGCTGGGCTGCCGCAGCTTGCCCGGCTGAACCGCATGGATACTCTACAATTGTAATTACCTGCACAAAGACAACACGCAACCGCTGGAGAGTCATACATGATGGCGCTACGGGATTGGTGGAAACGCGATACACCGCAGGCATCCACGCCCAGCCCTGACCTGTCCGCATTGCAGCAGCAGCTCGCATTGTCACAGGCGTTGGATGCCGAACGTCAACGTATCTACGACGACTTGCACGATGACGTCGGCAGCCGCCTGTTGACCTTGCTGCACCGCGTGCCCGCCTCCGAGCAACCGCTGGTGCGCGAAATTCTGCAGGATTTGCGCGCCATTCTCAGCCGTGAGCGCAGCATCGAAGGCAGCTTGCTGGAAGTGCTGGCGCAATTGCGCGACGAAACCGAACAGCGCCTGCAAACCCGCGCCATCGAATTGACATGGCAGCAAAAAGAGGGCCTGCCTGACCCCGCACTGGATCGCGCGCAAACCATGCACTTGTTTCGCATTGGCCGCGAGTCGGTCACCAATGCACTGCGGCATGCCGATGCCGAGCATTTGCGGATCGTGGTTGGGGTATCCGGCAACGCATTGGTGTTTGAAGTCACCGATGACGGGCAGTTTGACCCCACTCGCATTGGCGATGGCCGTGGCACCCGCAGCATGCGCAATCGCGCCGATGAGCTGCATGGGAATATCGATTGGCAGCAAGGCACCTTGGGTGGCACCAAAGTGCGCCTGAGCTTCCCCTTGCCCCCCGCAGCCGCGGGATGCCCCAGTCCCCAGCCTTGGCGCAGCATGTCTCGATGACCGCCATCCCTGCCCACGCGCTGTTGCTGGAAGATTTGCCGGACGTCACTGCTTGGCTGAGCAAATTGCTGCAAGCGCGCTTTCCAGGTATCCAGGTGACCCATGCACCTACGCTGGCAGAAGGCAAACGCCTCCTGCAAAGCGCAGCGCCAGCGCAATTGGCGCTGGTGGATTTGGGATTGCCCGATGGTGATGGCACCACGCTGATTCGCCCATTGGCGCAGCAATGGCCAGACTGCACGATTGTGGTGACCACATTATTTGGTGACGATGCCCATGTGTTCCCCGCTCTGCGTGCCGGGGCACAAGGCTACTTACTCAAGGACCAGCCCGAAGAACGCCTGGCCGCCGCACTCGACGGCATTTTGCGCGGTGAGCCTGCCCTATCACCGGCGATTGCACAACGCCTGCTGCGGGCCTTCCAGCCGATAGCTGGCGGTGACAGTGCACCGGGGGTTGAAGTCCTGACCCCACGCGAACGCGACGTGCTGGTCCTGGTCAGCAAAGGTTGCCGACTGCCCGAATTGGTGGAACGCCTGCAAATCAGCAAGCACACGGTGTCAGATCACCTGAAAAGCATCTACCGCAAACTCAATATCAACAGCCGCGCCGAAGCCACGCTGGAAGCCGCACGCCTGGGATTGGTGCAGCTCTGATTCGGAACCAACTGGAAACAGTCATCCCCGCACGTCTGCACGGGGATGACCGTCAAACCCTCAAACGATCAGCTCTTGCACTTGATGAACTTGCCCTTGGCATCGCGGCAGGGTTCCTTCTTCTTGGCGGCTGCCGGGCCGTCACACTTGGTGAACTTGCCTTTCGCATCGTGGCAGCGTTCTTTTTTGGCGTCCATCGGCGCGGCGGGGGCGGCGGCCGGGGCGGTGCTCATTGCGGTTGCCGGCTTGGCGGCGCTGGTCGGTGCTGCGGAGGAGGCAGCCTTGGCAGCCGGGGCTGCTTTTGCGGCTGGGGCGGCCTTGGCGGCAGCCGCAGGCTTGGCAGTTGCCGGTGTTGCAGCTTGTGCCGCGGCATATGACTGCCCGGCAGCAAACATGAACGCGGCCAGAGTCATTGCTTGAATCATCTGTTTCATTGCCGAACTCCCATCGTGGTGGTGGTGAAGTGTGTAGCGATGTCTCCGATGTATCCTGCGACCGGACTGCTCACCCCAAGCTCTCCGCAGCATGACGAATCGTTAATCCGAATCCAATGGATCGCGCGCAGGGCGGCCCCCACCGGCCGGCTCAAGCGACCAACAACTGCGCAACCCCACGCAAAGCTGTGGCTACCGTCTGCCGGCGCACGGCATCGCGGTCGCCTTCGAAATGAAAGACCTCGGCGCGCGCATAGCCACCTCGTTTTTTCCAGCCCACCCACACCGTACCCACCGGCTTGTCGTCGCTGCCGCCGCCCGGGCCGGCGATGCCGGTGACTGCCACGGCAATGCTGGCGCCGGAATGCACCAGTGCGCCCGACACCATTTCCACCACGCATTCGCGGCTGACCGCGCCATGGGTTTCCAGGGTTTGCGGGCGCACGCCCAACAAGGCTTGTTTGGCTTCGTAGCTATAGGCGGCCATACCGCAATCAAACCACGCCGATGAACCGGCGATATCGGTCATGCACTTGGCAATCCAGCCACCGGTGCAACTTTCCGCCGTCACCAACATATGGCGTGCAACCAGCAGCTGTTGCCCAGTCGTGGCAGCTAGCGCATCAAGGTCGGCATCGGTAGGCACACTCATCGGTCAACACTCGCAGAACGTGCATGCGTTGTAGCGCATGCACGTCCAAAACGAAACATCCAGACCTCAGAAACGTACCCGCAACGTCGCTCCGTACATGCGCGGTGCGCCCAGGAACGCGTCATATGTGTTCTTCGGGTTGCCCGGCTCCGGCGTGCCCAATGCCTGCAAGGGGCCGTCGAAGCCCACTTGCACATACTTGGTGTTGAACACATTGGTGCCCCACAACTCCACCTGCCATTTGCGATCACGCGAGCCAATCCCCACCCGCAGATTGGCCACTGTGTAGGCACTCTGATGCTTTTCGGCATCCAGATCCGAACCGGTGTTGTAACTGGACATGTACTTGCCACCGATATTGAAGCGGCCCTCCAGCGACGACCCGATATCCCACTCATAAGTCAGCGATGCCGAACCGGACAGTTTCGGTGCAAAACTCATTTGCGCACCCGGCAGCTTGTACAGCGCGCCAATCGCCGGGCACTGCGGGGTCAGTGCACCCGGCCCCACAAAATCACAACCGGGGATGCTATTGCCATACTTGGTATCGGCATACATCAAGCCGGTTTGCAACATCAGGCCGGGCACGGCTTTGGGCTGCCATAGCAGCTCTGCATCCAAGCCTTTCGACACCACTTCCGGAATCGAGCGCACCACAAAGCTGGTCCCCAGGAAGCTGTTCAACTGGAAGTTGCTGTACTTCTGGTGGAATAGCGCAGCATTGAACAACAGGTTGCCACCCGCCCAGGTCGTCTTGGCACCCAATTCCCAGCTATCCACGAATTCACCCGGGAACGAGGTGTCGTTGACCGGGATGATCCCCGAGCCACCGCTGGACAGCCCATTGGACGATTGCACGCGGTCGAAGTTGAAGCCACCTGCCTTGTAGCCGCGTGCATACGACAGATAGGTCATCGCATGCTCGTTCCAGCGGTAAGCGGCCTTCAGCGTGCCCGACCATTCGTTTTCGCTGCGGGACTGGTCGGTGTGGCGCCCGTTGTGCTGCACATTGGCCCACGGCAAGCAGCTGTACCCCACGATATTGCTGATCAAGGCCTGTTGGTTGGCGGCGGGCAACGACGCAAACGGGACGCCACGCGCAGTCAACGCGGCGGCGATGCGGCCGATTGCAGCCGGGCTGACACCGCTCGCACCAAAATAGGATGCACACCCCAAACCGCCATTCGGGTTGCTGTACACCGATAACAGATCCTTGGTTTCACGGGTATAACGCAAGCCCATCGTGACATCCAATGCCTCGGTGGCATGCCACGTATTGTTGGTGAACAGCGCCGTACTCTTGGCTTCTTGCTGATAACGGTCCAACGCGCCCAAGCCCGCAAACACCGTGCCAAACGGCCTGCCGGTGGCATCGGCCATGAAGGTCGCCGCATTGGGCAGGCCGGCCAGCGCCGGGTTGATCATCGACAACAGCCCAATCGACAAATACGGCTCATACGCCGCGCCAATGCGGTAACTCTCGTTACGATCAATGGTTTCATTGCTGTAGAAACCACCCACCAACCAATCCAGCTTGGCGGTGCTGCCGCTCAGGTGAAATTCCTGACTGAAACTTTTGACCCGCGCATACGACTCATCCTGTTGCGGGTTCATGTAGATCAAATCCGCAGTGGAAAAATCAAAATCCCGGCCGTTGATGGCATCCCAGTCACGGCCTGCGGTTATCGAGGTCAAGCGGGCCCCAGCCAGCATATCCAGGTCAATATTGACCTCCGCCTGTGCGCCTCGATCATTGATTTTCTGGGTAGTATCGCGGTTGCTGTACGCCACCCGTGCCCAAGGGTCGGCATGCCCAGTGGGGGCAATGGCATTGCCGCCGCCCAATTTGTTGATCAGCACCGAACTCTCACCGCTGACCAGTTGCACCGCCGTGCAGCAATTCTCATTGCGGCGGGTGGAATCGGCCGACAACACAATCTCCACCTTGTCGGTGGGTTGCAGCAGCAATTTGGCGCGGAAGGTGTCGAAATCCTGGTCGTAATCACGATCATTGGTGCGCGGGCCTGCGCCGGTGACCACGTTCATCCAACCGTCACGGTCACGATGCGCCACATACACGCGCAGCGCCGCGTAGTCACCCAGTGGCGCATTGACGCCACCCGCCAGGCCCAGCGCACCGTAATTGCCAAATGTCACTTCACCATCGGCTGAAAATACGTCATCGGGCTTGCGTGTGACCACATTGATCACCCCCGCCGATGTGTTTTTGCCGAACAAGGTGCCCTGCGGCCCCTTCAACACCTCGATGCGTTCCAACTCGCCCAGATCCCCGAACCCCACCGAGTTGCGCGAGCGGAACACGCCATCAATCACCACCCCCACCGAAGACTCCAGCCCGATGTTGTCGCCCACCGTGCCAATGCCACGCAGGCGCGCCGTGGTGATCGCCTCGCTCTGGGTGCTGGTCACGGTCAACCCCGGCACCAGAATTTGCAGATCCTTGATGTCACGCACGCCCGTGTCTTGCAGGGTCTGCTGCGACAGCGCGGTCACTGCAATCGGCACGTTCTGCATGACTTCTTCGCGCTTCTGCGCAGTCACTACCATGGTGTCCAGCGTCTTCGGCTCAACTTTCTTGTCCGCCGCCGTGGCGGCATCTTGCGCCAATACCGGCAGGCTGGTGAAACCCATCAATCCCACCAGCACGGCGATGGTGAGTGGGCGGCGTTGTGGTTGCGTGCGCTGCATGGCGGCTCCCCTTTGTGTGGTCAATCTTGTGTAGTCATTGGACACGGCAAACAAACGACCAGATGGCCGATTGCGTCGGATACACGTGCGTGCATGTGGGGGGATACGCGCACGTATGGACGTTAACACATCTTCACAATGCTGAAGGTGTAGTTTCAACAGAAATTCATTGCAAGGAAAAACCCGCCTTGCGGCGGGTTTTGTGGGGTGCGGCCAACCACTGCAACCGCTACCAACAACCGGCCGTTGATGGCGTCTTTTTACCCGTTTGATCCAGCTTCAACGTGCCACAGGAATCCCCTGCCTGCTTACCCGCGGGGACAGCACTCAGCTCATAGCTCTTGGCGGCAGGGGCAGAAGAGAACGAGAACGTATAAAACGTCAGGGTATCCGGCTCACAGGCACTCGTCAGGCTGCCAATGGCGGGTGCCGATGAATACGACATGTCGGTGGTGTAGACCCGCTCCATGCGTTGCGCGACCGTCGTCAGGCAGGCGGTGCCTGCCGCCCGGCGCGTCTTGCGTTGATGATCGTTATACGACGGCAACGCAATCGAAGCGAGGATGGCAATGATGGCAATCACCACCATCAACTCGATCAGGCTGAAGCCGGAAGTGCGAGATGCGCGATAGACAGGCATCGCATAGTCCTTGTTATCGTTCATGTTGCTCAATCACTCCGAATTTCACGCCAGGAGACGCGGCTCCAGGACTTGCCAGAAATACCACCAGAGCCAGGCTTGTTGCCGGCATTGGTGCCGCCCACGACCAGTTTGCCGTCCAGGAAGATGGGCAACGTGGGCATGCCGACGCCAAAGTTGACCGACCCCACCGGCACGCCACCCACCACGCTGTCCGTGGTCGAGCCATCATTATTCAAATCAAACAGCGAGCTGCCTGCGCTGGTTCCGGTAAAGGCATCCAACGCATTGATATACCCGGTACCGCCGGCTTCGCAGCCATTGCCCTCGGGAATCATGCTGGCGGTGACCAGGATATTGGACACCAGCTGTGCATCCTGCACAATCCGCTCGCCCGCGCCTGGCAGGGTCAGGTACCAGCCCTTCTTGCCGGTGGGCAAATCGGACTTGCTATCAAACGTTCTTACCGGATAACCGTCTTGAATGGCACCCGTATTGTTGACGCCACGCTTCACAAGATCGGTATAGGCCACTGCAGTACCATCATCCACAAACCCATACATCCCTTGCGTTGACGCGGTCTTGTCTGCAGCTTCCGTTGTGGTCATAAAGCTGCCGGTGCCAAACATCACCCAACGCTTGTAGGTCTTGGGATCCGTGGCCACCGTGACACCACCGGTGATCGGCTGTACCGCACCGGTACCATCGTTGGACTTTGCCGTGAACAATTTGGTTGCAGTCCAGTTGCTGGCAGAGGCGTCAGTCAAATCGAATTTCCATACATTCCCTAACCGGTCCCCGGCATAGGCATACGCAATGGTTTTACCGTCGGGCCCAAGAATCCCGGTAGGTGCAGCCAGGCCATTGGGGGTACTGGCAGACCCGGCACCGGTATCGATCTCACGAATCACCGCACCGGTTTTGACATTCACAACAATCAACACCGCCTTGTCGTTGCTGCTGTTCACGCCATTACCTACCACCGCAGCGACATCACCGGTCTTGACCTTGGCCAAAACCGGGCGTCCTGTAACCAACCCCATATTGCCATTGGCGGTGTCCGCAAGTTCCCAGCTGACGTTAGCCGTTCCAAATGAAGCAGGCGTGGACACATCCAACCCGTACATGCCCTTGCCGCCACGACCCAGCGAGCCCACCAGCAAGTTCTGGCTAGGGGTCAGTTTACGGCTGGTCACTGCAACGGGGCCATCCACCGACCATTGGTGGTCATAGTCGCCACGGCTGATTTGCGCCAACTTGCCAAAGTTGATCAGGTTAGGCACGTAGGCAAATTGCTCTACCCCAGTGCTTGCATCAAACGCATGCAGCATGCCGTCGTTGGCACCGACATACAGGGTCTTGGTGTCATCGACATAAGCCGGTGAAGAATCCACGATGTCACCCAATAGGGCATCCCGGACACGCAATTTACCCACCGCGGTACCTTCACCCGTCTGGTCACCCATGATGTAATCGGCATTTTTGGCACCCGTCACCGGGTAGTCCACCGGGCCCACGGTACTACGATCCAGACTTGTGGTTTGCGTCGCAGTGGGGAAGGTATCCCCCGTGGTACCGTTGTAAGTAAACACCTTGGTTTTGCGGGTACTGAATGCAGGAATCGAGGCCGTCCAGGCCAGGACAGACGGGTTGTTGTTGGTGTCCAGCGTCCACGCATTCACCGCACCGGTCCAAATGCCGGAGACGTAGCTGGCGTTGAATACTTTACCACCGGTCTTGATGGTCGCGGCATTGGTGGCGATGTTGGAAGAAGAACTGGTGCGCCGTGCAATCGTTGCCAGTGCCTTGGTCAAACCTTCGGCAAATAGCGCAGGGCTGGTGGCCGCCACGAATTGGCCATGCCCATTGACAGCCGCATGCAGCAAATCATCCACGTTGGCAGCCAGGTCATTGCCAGGTTGTGGCCAATTGGGTTTGGCGGCAAACGCATCCTCCACACTGGACATACCCAAGGTTGTTTTCATGCCGATTGAAATACCGAAGGTCACCATGTGTTGCCAGAACGCTGGATCATCATCCGTGGTCGGGACGTTGTTTCCTGCAGGGCTGGCGGTTGTACCCATGGATGCAATGTCGGTACGCAAATCTGTCACCCAATATTTCATTGCCACGTCGGCAAGGGTACTGGACCATGTGCTTGTACCGTCACTGTAGGGTTTAGTGGGCGAATAGGTGTAGCTCTGGTTGGGGTCACCCTTCTGTTTGGGTGCACCGGTAATGGTCGGCTGGGCACTGCTATCCACATCGCCGGTGCCTGCAGTGCCACCATTCCAGTAACCGTCCGTGGTCAGAATGGCGAAATTCTGCCGGCATGAATACTGGTTAGCGCCAGACTCGGGTCCATATGGGCCAGACGCGCTGGACTGGCTGAAATAGTCACCCGCTTGTTTCAGCTCGGCTTGCAAAGGGGTTCCGTTACTGGCGTATGCCGCAAACAACCGGTTGTACCACTTGGACCGTGTCGTGGTTGCGGCCGCATCACCATTGGCAACATTGCCATTGACAAAACGCCCGTCATTCCCATCACCCACAGGGATGTCGAAATCCGGCGCAATGGAACTGTTATTAGTAGGGTGCAGGCTGCGGTAACCTACTCGTACCTTGTTGCCTTGCGCCTTGAAGGCCTCGGCGGCACCGCCCTTGGCCGCCTTGATCCGGGTCCGGAAATACGAGTACCAGGTTGCAAAATTCGTCAATTCATCCGAGACGCCACGCCCGGTTGGAGTCGCTGATGTGCAATTGACCCAACCATAACTGCCAACACTGTCGCCGTCACAGCTATTGGTCGTGGTATAGGTGACTGTTAACGTCATCCCGGCAACCGCAGAATACGCATATGCTCCTGCGTAATATGTTGAACTGCCTGGCGAATTGATGGTACAGGTTTCATTGTTATTGTTGCCTTCAGATTTGCAATCATTCGTGCCTGTGGTTGGAGCTGACCCCTTGCGCACATACAAATCAGCGTCACCAGTCCCGCCGCTGGTGGTCACGGTGAACGAAGTGGCTCCCGCCGGCAGTGTGAAATTGACAGAGTACCAACTATTCTTCGCTATCGACACGCCAGTTACTGGATACCCGGAAAGGGTGTTACTGCTGGCGACCACTTTCCCATATTCGGATTGAATTACATCCGTTTTGCCCTTGGGGATCTGATAACGATTGTAGTTGTCCACAACCGACAGATACGTGTTATCGGTACTCGCTGGGTTCTTTGGAACATAAAATGTTTGCGTATTGCTGGAGAGATTGCGAGTTCCGCTACTGGTGTTTTTGTCCACACCGGTATAATTCACATAGTGATCACTGCTATACGCTGCGGTGAAGCTGGTGCCACCCGTGAGCCGGTTTCCTGTCGCATCCACCCATGGCAGGTAGTCCACAGCAGGATTGTAATAAAGCGTATTGGTCACGTAATTTTGCATGTATATATTTGACGTACCGGTGGACTCGGTGGTCACCGAAGTACCAGTACCAATGCCATCCGCATCTGGCGTACTGCTGAAACTGCCGGAGCCGGTCATCTTCTTGATATCCTGGTTATTCATATTCTCCCAGGCCATCGACCCGGAGTTATCCAGAATAAACAGAATATTCGGTGCCACGCGCACGCCGGTGTCCAACGGCTGATCGGGGATTGGCACATAGGTCCCCGCATTCACCGGCAGGGCCAGCAAAGTGCAAAGAAAAGCGGCAGGTGCTGCCCACCACTGCGCAGCAGCAGACAACCGGTTGCGGCGAACTTCAGAAAAAGAGGTCTTCATGATCAGACTCACAGCCGCTGGAAGCGGTAGATGACATCGGTTTGCAGGGTCACGGCAGCGCGGCCAACAGACTGGCTACGCGCAGTAATGCGGAACAGCGGCCCCAGGGTGACCGTTTCGGACGAGGGAATGACACCACCGATTTCCATTGCCGTCTGGTTTTCACCCAAGTATTCAATCCAATAGTCGGTTGTGGTTTTAGGCACACCATTGGTGCCCCCTACCTGCGGCCCCGCATGCCAGGTTGCGGCGGTTTTTTTGGTAAACGTTGGGCACACGCTATCGTTGGTGCAGGTAGTGGCATCCGGCACCGTGGTACGCCACTTGGTATTTGTATTCAGATAATCCTGTGCCGCAGCCAGTGCAGCCTCTGCTGCCTGCGTGGCCAGACTGCGGTCACGCAGATTGGCTGCCATGCGCTCTTGCATGGATGAACTGCGCATGACCGCGACGCCAAGAATGGACATCACCACCAGCAAAATCAGCACGACCAGTAACGACATGCCCTGCTGTTGCTTATGGCTAGGATACTGTCTGTTCATAGCGAACGATTCCTGATACTGACTGTAGCGGCCATGGTGCGGTTGATATTGCGGTTTTCACTGGACTTGCTTTGTGAAACACCGCGCACCGGCATGCTGACCCGCACCGCATTGACATATTGGTAATCAGACGGTGCCGCTTCATAGGTGGTTGCAGTGCCGCCCGCGGTACGGTGAAACGCCAATGTCATGCTCTGCACCCCGTCGGCAACCTCTTGACCTGCGCCACCCAAGCGTGAAACCCACAAGGAATTTCCTGTATCACGGCTGTTTGCGCCCACATACCAACGGTTGCTGCGGAAACGCGCAATGGAGATGCTGCCGGGCGCGGCATTGGCGGTATCGGAAGGGTCAAATGGCAGGGCTGCAGAAAAATTGACCGTTTGCCCTGCCACCGAGCCCACCGTGGCAAACCCGGTCATTGCCGCATTGCACACCATCACCACATCGTTGGCCTTGAAGATGTCAGAGGCATTCGGGGTGGTTTCCACAAGCGTCACCTGGTTGGCAGTTGCATTGCTGACCCGGTACGAAAGATCATCCGCCGAAATGGTGGTCAAGCCCGAGACCGAGTTCACCAGCGGCGCACGGAACGCGGCACTATTGCTGTCACTGCCCAATACCATGGCCTCACTGGAACACGCCGAACTACCCACTGAACGCACATCCTTGCCCAACATTTCATAGGCAATGCGGGCATTTTCCTGCACCCGGTTCTGGCCTTCATTGGCGCTGAATGTCTTTTGATTGGATTGGAACACAGCCAACGCTGCGCCCAGTACCAACAAGCCAAGTACCATCGCGATCATCAATTCGATGAGCGTAAAGCCCTGCGCCCTGCCCTGCATGGGTATCGACTCCTGACTCATATGCTGGCATCCGTCACGATTGACTTCTTGTCGTTCCCCGATGCACTGTCGGCACGGGAATCATCCCATTGCACCGTCACGCGGTAGTTATTGCCACCCAGTGAGACAATCTTGCCGCAGGTGCTGGTGGCAGACCCAATCGTGGTTTTCAGGCTGCTGACCCAATAATTCAAATCACTGGACGCCAACGTGCTGCCTGCCGCCGGCGTGCTGCCGCAGGACGTGGTGCCGTCATACACATAGGCCGCAGCATTGGCGCGGTTGGCGCGCATCGCCTCGATGATGGAATTGGTTGCCATCACTGCCTGGCTGCTCTCCAGCGAGCCTTGCCCGCCCCGCAGCGCAATGGATTGCATGGCCGCAATCCCCAGCAGGCCGACACCCAACACCATGACCGACACCAGCACTTCGATCATGCTCATCCCTTGTGCGCCCCTCCCGCCGATCCGGGTGGCAGCCGGCCGATGAAGCACCGCTTTATTTGAAATAGAACCAATCATGTTGGGCAAGCTCCACCGCCATCGTTGTTCTTGGATACCACTGCACCACTGATCATTACCGTCAGCACGCGTTGATTGATATTCGGCTGGGTGGTAGGTATGCAAACAGTCAGGGTCTGTTGTGCATCCAACTGCCCGGAAGGCTTGAACACCAGTTTGGCCACCGTGCTTGTCACTTGCACGCTGCCATTGGCGGTGTCTGCGCGAATCACTTCATCAGCGCCGCCATTGCCCGGATCGGGGCCGTGTACAATCCAACCGGCCCAGCTGGTGCCGCTGCCGCAACTGGTACCGTTGCTGGACACGCACACTTCGACCGGAACATTGCGACGCACGGCTTCCGACCGCGCCAGCTGCAAGGTAGCCGCCAGTTCGCTGGCCTGGCCACTTAACCGACTGTTGTTGACCATGCCGGTGATCCCAGGTACGGCAAACGTCGCCAGAACTCCAATGACGACCATGACCGCCATCAGCTCGACCAAGGTAAACCCTTGGGATTGCCTGGCTCTGCTTTGGAAGGATTGCTGTAACAACGGGGCGTCCTCGCTTTTTGGCGAGTCAACCTTAACGGGGGGACAACCGGGATGCCAGCAATGACCGACGGGCGGCCGCAGGGCGGGGGTGGGCGGTTTTGGGGGGTGCAGCTTCGCGGCACGGCTTAACTCTTGCGCCCGGTTGCCAGTTGCTCATTCCGGTTGCAATGGCTGCAAAGATCAGACGCGCCTCATTGAACGCCTGCAAGTGCTCCCCCTCCTAAACCCAAGCCGCGACACATATATCCAAGCTGCGATGCTCCGCAACACATGCAGACGCAACGGCGTGCAGATCGGCACGATTGACGCAGTCATTGCACAGCTCTGCATCGAACATGATCTTTCACTGCTCACAGCTGACAACGACTTCATACATGCTGCCCGTTTCGTGCCTTTAAGGCTGGCAGCCTGACATGTCATAGATGAGCCGCTTGTTGCATGGTGCGCAACGTGATACGTTGGCTACATGATCAAGACCTTTCGGCATAAAGGCTTGCGGCGTCTGTATGAGACTGGAATCACATCAGGCGTTCAAGCTAATCATGCCAAACGACTCAGGTTGCAGTTGACCGCTCTCGACACCGCTCAGGCCATTGAAGACATGGATATCCCAGGATTTCGACTTCACCCCTTGAAAGGCGAAATGCGAGGTCGCTGGTCAATTACCGTCAACGGCAACTGGCACATCACCTTTGAGTTCCAAGACGGCAACGCTTACGTGCTGGATTATGAGGACTACCACTAATGACTATGCACAATCCCCCTCACCCCGGTGAGTTCATCGCTGGCATCTACCTTGAACCTAACGGGATTAGCGGTCGTGTGCTGGCCGAGAAGCTCGGTGTTGCTGCATCAACGCTTAGCCGTGTTCTAAACGGCACAGGCCGTATTTCGCCTGAAATGGCACTACGCCTCGCCAAGGCGATCGGCCGCTCCCCCGAGAGTTGGCTCGCCATGCAGGACGCACATGATCTTTGGCTTGCACGTCAGTCCGTTGACCTGCACGGTGTAGGCAAGCTCAAGCTCGCGGCAGCCTAACAATTCGTTCAAGCCAAACCCGCGCTCAAGCGTTGTACTCCACCTCGCCATACAGGTCGTGCTCGTCGCTGCCCATGATCCGCACTTGCACAAATTCACCGGGGCGCAGGCCGGCTTCGCGGCCATCTTGAATTTGCACCAGGCCGTCGATTTCCGGGGCGTCGGCTTTGCTGCGGGCGATGGCCAGTTCGCCATCGATGGCATCCACGATGCAAGTCTGCACGCTGCCGACTTTGGCTTCGAGTTTGGTGGCGGAAATGTCAGCCTGCCGTTGCATGAAGCGGGCAAGGCGCTCCTGCTTCACGCCCTCGGGCACGGGGTTGGGCAGGTCGTTGGCTTTGGCGCCGGTGACCGGTGAATAGGCGAACGCGCCGACGCGGTCGAGCTGCGCTTCGTCAAGGAAGTCCAGCAGGTCTTCGAATTCCTGCTCGGTTTCGCCGGGAAAACCGACGATAAAAGTGCTGCGGAGGGTCAGCTCCGGGCAAATGTTGCGCCAGTTGTGGATGCGCTCCAGCGTTTTATCCACCGCACCGGGGCGTTTCATGAGTTTGAGAATGCGCGGGCTGGCGTGCTGGAACGGGATATCCAGATACGGCAGGAGTTTGCCATCGGCCATCAGCGGAATCACGTCGTCCACGTGCGGGTACGGATAGACGTAATGCAGGCGCGTCCACACGCCCAGCTCCGACAAGCCTTCGCACAGCGCCTTCATCCGGGTTTCGTACATGCCCGTGCGCCACAGCTTGGGGGCGTATTTCACATCCACGCCATAGGCGCTGGTGTCTTGCGAGACCACCAGCAATTCCTTGACCCCGCCGCGCACCAGCTTTTCCGCCTCGCGCAACACCTCGTCGACCGGTCGCGACACCAGATCGCCGCGCATCGATGGAATGATGCAGAACGTGCAACGGTGGTTGCAGCCTTCGGAAATTTTCAGATAGGCAAAGTGATGCGGGGTCAGCTTCAATCCGTAGTCGGGCAGCAAGTCCAGGAACGGGTCGTGCTTGGGCGGCAGCGCGGTGTGCACCGCTTCCATCACGCTTTGATAATCCTGCGGGCCACTGATGGAGAGCACGCCAGGATGCGCCTGTCGGATGAGGTCGGCACGCTTGCCCAGGCAGCCGGTGACGATGACCTTGCCGTTTTCGGCCAGCGCCTCGCCGATGGTGTCCAGCGATTCGGCCACCGCGCTGTCGATGAAGCCGCAAGTGTTGACCACCACCACGTCGGCATCGTCATAGGTCTGCACCAGGTCGTACCCTTCCACCTTGAGCTGGGTGAGGATGCGCTCGGAATCCACCAAGGCTTTGGGGCAGCCGAGGCTGACGAAACCGACTTTGGGCTGCTGCAAGGACATGGCGCGACTACTGGAAAAGGTGCGAAATTATACGCGGTGCGGCTGAATGCTCTGGCGAAGGCGTGAGGCCCCCAACTTTATTGCGCGGCGGCGCCTACCGCCGGGTGATCGCTCCGCAGCTCAAATGCCGCTACGCGATTCACCCGACGGTCTCGCCACCATCCGTATGACTGGAGAACCGCATGGGCGATTGGCAAACCCTCTACACCCCCTGCGGTGCCGTGCAGGCATGGCTGGCCAAGCCCGATCACGCACCACGTGGGGCGGTGGTGGTGGCGCACGAGATTTTCGGCCTGTTGCCGCACTACCAACATGTGTGTGAGCGACTGGCACAAGCCGGCTTCATCGCGCTGGCACCGGCGTATTTCGACCTGATCGAACCCGGCCTGGTGCTGCCAACCGATCAGGCCGGCGCTGACCGCGGGCGAAGCATCGTCAACCAGCTTGGCCTGGACTGCGGGCTGGACGCCACCGACACCGCCGCGCAGCTGCTGGCGCGCGAAGGACACAAGGTCGGCGTGCTGGGCTTTTCCTGGGGCGGCACCGTGGCGCTGCTGGCCGCCACCCGGCTGGGCCTGCCGGCGGTGAGCTATTACGCCACGCGCAATCCGCCGTTTCTGGATGAACCTGCGGGCGCGCCCTTGATGCTCCATTTCGGCACGCTGGATGCGGCGATCCCGCCGGCCACCATCGACCTGCACCGGCAGAAGCAGCCACAGGCCCAGGTCTTTGTCTATGCGGATGCCGATCACGCCTTCAACCGTGACCCCGACCCGCCCTACCACGCCGATGCTGCGGCGCTGGCGTGGAGGCGTACACTGGCCTTCTTCACGGAGCATCTGCGATGAACGCTTGGCATCTGCATCCGCAACTGGCTGATGACAGCACACCCGTCATCGAATTGGCATTGTGCGAAGTGCGCTTGATGGACGACGCCAACCACCCATGGTTGATCTTGATTCCCAAAGTTGCCGATGCAGTGGAAATCATCGACCTCAGCCCTGCGCAGCGCACCCAGCTGACGGCTGAAATCGACACCGCTGCACGCGCACTCAAAGCCCTCTTCAAACCCGACAAACTCAACGTGGCTGCCCTGGGCAACTTGGTGCCGCAGCTGCATGTGCATGTGATTGCGCGCTACCACACCGATATCGCCTGGCCGCGTCCGGTGTGGGGGGCCGCCAACGCCTGCCCGTATGCGCCCGAACAACTGGTAGATCGCGTGCGCCAGTTGCGTACGCAACTGGCGCGTTGAGTTCTGCCCGCAAGTACTGCCGTGTGTACTGCCAGAATTACCGCCCTTCCAACCTTTCGGAGCTTGTGATGCAAACGCTGCACGCCTTGACCCTGACTGCCTGCATCACTGCCGCTTTGGCCGCTTGCCAGCCGCATGCCGCCGCACCCGACGCAACCGCCACAACCGCAACCGGTGCCCGGCAAAACACCGCGCTGGAAACGGCGGTCAATGCCTTCATTGATGGCTACTTCCAGCGCAACCCTGTATTTGCCGCCAACGCCGGCAAGCACGAATACGACGGCAAGCTGCCCGACTACAGCCCCGCCGGGCTCAAGGCCAATGCCGATTGGCTGCACGCGCAGCGCGCTGCCTTCGCCGCGTTCACCGATGCGCAATTGGACGCGCAGGGCCGCTTTCATCGCGACTACGCGCTGGCGGTGATCGACGGCGCGCTGTTCTGGCTGGAGGACTCGGGCTTTGCGTACAACAACCCCTCGTTCTACACCGGCGACCTGTCGCCGAGCATGTATCTGACGCGCCCCTACGCGCCGCTGGCGCAGCGCATGGACGCTTTCATCCGCTATCAGGAAGCGCTGCCCAAGGCGATCGAGCAGATCAAAGCCAATTTCAAATTGCCACTGCCCGCCTCGTACATTGATCTGGGTGTGGATGCGTTTGCCGGCTATGCCAGCTTCTTCGCCAGCGATGTGCCATCGATCTTTGCCGAAGTGAAAGACAGCACCTTGCAGGCGCGACTGACAGCCAGCAACGCGGCTGCAATCAAAGCCACCCAAGCCATGGCCGACTGGCTGAAGGCGCAGCGCCCGCAAGCCACGCAAAACTTTGCACTGGGTGCCGAAAAATTCGCGAAAATGCTGTATGCCACCGAGCGTGTGGACATCCCGCTGGATCAGCTCAAAGCCGCAGCCGAAGCCGATCTGGCACGTAATCTTGCGGCGCTGAAGAGCGCCTGCGAGCAGTACGCCGCAGGCAAGACCTTGCAGCAATGCGTGGCAAAAGAAGCCGCCGACAAACCCAGCGGCGGCGCAGTGGAAGGTGCGCGCGCACAACTGGCCACGCTGCGGCAATTTATCCTCGACAAGGATCTGGTGACCATCCCCGGCCCGGAGCAGGCCAAGGTGGAAGAAGCACCACCGTTCAATCGCTGGAATTTTGCCTATATCGAAATTCCCGGCCCGTATGAAAAGAATTTGCCGTCGGTGTATTACATCGCACCGCCCGATCCCAAATGGACGAAGGCCGAACAGGACGCCTATGTACCCGGCAAGGATGTATTGCTGTTTACCTCATCGCATGAAGTCTGGCCCGGCCACTTCCTGCAATTCCTGCATTCCAACCGTTCGGACTGGAGGTTTGGCCAACTGTTTGTGGGCTATGCCTTCGCCGAAGGCTGGGCGCACTACACCGAGGAGATGATGTTCGATGCCGGCTTGGGGGATGCCAGCCCGGAAGCACATATCGGCCAACTCAGCGAGGCGCTGCTGCGCGATGTGCGCTTTGTCTCTGCGATTGGCCTGCACACCGGCGGCATGAGCATGGCCGAATCTGAAACCATGTTCCGCGAGAAAGGCCTGCAAGACCCCGGCAACGCCCGCCAACAGGCGGCACGTGGCACCTATGATCCGGCGTACCTCAATTACACACTGGGCAAGCTGATGATCATGCAACTGCGCGACGACTGGACACGCGACAAAGGTGGACGCACCGCATGGAAGCAATTCCACGACGCATTCCTGGGCTTTGGCGGCCCACCGATTCCGCTGGTGCGCGCGCAGATGCTGGGCGGCAAAGCCGAAGCCAAGCTGTGGTCAGCCGCCATGCCGGCTGTGCCGAATTAATTCGGCCGCAGGGCATCAAGGTTTGCGCGCCATCACTTTGGCGCGCTCAGCCATGTCTTTTTGATAGTCCGCCATATACGGCAGATCACGCAGCACTTTGGAGTGCGGATCCAGCGTGTAGCTTTCATCGCCAGTCATCGCCACTTGCCCCTGCCCGCCCGTCATCGGCACCTCCAGCACACGTTGCCCCACGCGCACTTGCACCGGCATGGGGAAAGGCTTGTCGCCTTCGGTCACCCAGCGCAATTGCAACGTGTTGCCGCTGCGGCTGGCCTGTAGCGCCGGCAATTTCACCGAGCGCAAATAGACATCGAAAAACCAGCCATAGTCCTTGCCAGTAATGCGATTGACGATGGCTACAAAGTCTCGGGTTGCGGCATACCGAGGCTTGAAATTACCCGGGCGCGGGGTGTCGGTGCCATACACCAGTTCACGCGTGGCACGCAAAAAATCGAGATCGCCAATCAATCCGCGCAAGGTGTGCAACATCAATGCGCCTTTGTAATACACATCATTGCCGGGCCCACGGCTGGCGTCGGAGACATCTTTTTCCGTCATCGTGTGTCCGGCCACCACCGGATGGCGCAACATGAGTACTTGCCGCATCTTCATCAATGCGGCCATGTATTCCATGTCACCGCGCAGCCATTGCAAATACAACGGCTGCATGTAGGTGCCAAAGCCTTCGTGCAACCAGAAATCATCCCAATCCACATTGGTCAATTGATTGCCAAACCACTCGTGTGCGAATTCGTGTTGCAGCAGCCAGTCGTAGCCGGTTTCCGACTTTTTGTAGTCATTGCCATACGCGTTGATGGTTTGGTGTTCCATGCCCAGATAGGGGGTTTCCACCACGCCCATTTTTTCATCGGCAAACGGATATGGGCCGATGGTTTCCTCGAAGAAATCCAGCATCGGCGCAAATTCCGCAAACAAGCCCTCAGCCTTGCTCTTGTTGCCTTTCAGATACCAGAAACGCAGCGGGATGGTATTGCCAAAGCGCGATGTGTAGTCCGCCTGCAATAACTCGTACGGGCCGATATTCAAGGCGATGGCGTAGGTATCCGGCAGCTTGGCGCGCCATTGATAGGTGCGCCAGCCGTTCTTTTCCTGCATCCCCTCGGCCACGCCATTGCTGGCCGCCACCAAGGGAGCAGGTACGCTGATGTGCTGCACCACGACTTGCGGCTTGCCCATCGGGTGGTCAATGCACGGCCACAACAAATCGCAGCCCTCGCCCTGTACCGCCGTACCCACCCACGGCTCACCGGTGGGAGCCTTGGCCCAAACGATGCCGCCATCCCACGGCGCCTTGCTGGCCGCGTGCGGGTGACCGGCATAACGAATACGGACACTCACTTTCGCGCCAGCAGCCAAGGGCTTGGCCAGTGCAATCGTCATCCGCCCTTCCGGGTTGCTCCAGCGTGCGGGCTTGCCGTCCACGTCCACCACATCCACGCTGTAATTGCGATCCAGATCCAACACCAACGCATTGACACTGCCGGTCAGTTGCAACTGCAAACGGGCATCGGCATCCAGCCATTGCCGTGCCGGATCCACCTTGAACGAAAGATCAGCCAAAGCAATCGTGGTGGCCAGCTGCTCCGGTGCGCGCGGCAAGCCGGTGGCCCGCGTGATCGCGGTCAGCTCGGATTGCTGGGCATGCGCGGCAGGAAGCGCGGCCATGACAATGGCAAGCACTGCAACAGATGGAAACTGGGACATGAGGGCGTTCCAATGGAAAGGCCGTTACCTTGGCACGAACGGGCAGCAACTCATCACTGCCTTAGGTCATGCACGCAGGCTGAAGCCCCGCTTCACAAAAAATGAATGGCCGCTTGCGGGTCTTTGCATGCAGGCAAAATATCAGCAACGATTCATCCGGAAAACCGCTTACTGCACGCAACGGCGCGAATGGTTCGCGCCTGGGGGACGAGACCATGAACCGCCAACCCGCCTTATCCAAAGTGCCTGCCGCCATACTCATGGCGATGCTTGGCTTTACTGTATTGACTCCAGCATTCGCCCATCCGCAAGATCAAGAACAATCGCAGGACAACCGTAGAGAACTTCGCGAGCAACGCCGCGCAGCGCGCGAGGAGGTGCGCAACGAAGTTCGCCGCGAAGCCCCCACACCGGCACGCAACAACGACAATGAAGCGCGCCGCGACCCGCCGGCGATCTCGCGCCGCGACAGCAATGTCGAAATGCCGCGCAATAACCTTCCGCGCAGCAGCGACAGGGAGCGCCGTGAGAACTGGGGTGAACAGGCGCGCCAGCAACAGGAGCGCCAGCGTGAAACTCAACGCGATGCCCAGCAACAACGCCAGCAATGGCAAGCGCAACAGCAGCAACAGCGCGATGAAGCACGTGCACAAGACCAGCAGCGCGTGGAACAGCGCCGCATGGACGCCCAGCAGCGGTTTGCCGATCAGCGTGCCCAGGAGCAACGCGTTCAACAAGATCAGCGGGAGCAAGCGCAACGAGACCAAGACCGGCGTATTCAAGACCAGCAGCGCCGCACTGCCGAGCAACACGCAAACGAGCCCCGCAGCAACCCGGCGTGGGTAATGCAGCAGGCGATGAATCGCGAAGACCAGGAAAATCGCCGCCCCGGCAATCGCCCCGGCAATCGCCCCGGCAATGGGCAGGATAATCGCCCCGATTGGCAGGGTAATCGCGGCAATGATCGTAATGATCGCAATGATCGCGACAACCGCCACGACCGCATCCCCGACAACGAGCAGCAACGCCGGATTGAAGAACAACGCCGCCAGCAAGCGCAATGGCAGCGCGACGAATATCGTCGACGCAGTGACTACGACCGCCATAATCGCGAATTGGAACGCAGCCGCCGCAATGCCCAATACCGCTACCAGCAAGACTACTGGCGCCGTTGGCAAGCCGAGCAAGCACGCTGGAACGCACGCCGCTACAACTATTACAACGACCCGTTCTATTACACGCCGTACAACTATCGCTACAGCTACGGCGGCAGCTGGTATAGCACCAATAGTTATGGCGCGCAGATGTTGGAGCAAGCCATTCGCGATGGCTACCGGGAAGGCTGGTACGCAGGGCAAGCCGACCGTGCCGACCGCTGGCGCTTCGACTACAGCAACAACTACAGCTATATCGATGGCAGCTATGGCTACTATGGCCAGTACGTGAGCTACAACGACTACCGCTACTACTTTCGCCAAGGCTTTGAACGCGGCTATCGGGATGGTTATTACGGACGCTACCAATACGGCAGCTATCGCAATGGCGAGTCAATGATCCTGCCCGCCATCCTCGGCATGATCCTGGCCTTCAGCATCCACTGAGACATCCCCTGCTTACCCTGCAACGCCCGGCCGCAAGCCGGGCGTTTTTTGTCAGCGCAGTTGGCTATCCTTGCTGCCGCGCCGGTTGTAGCCGCCATTCGCTGCGGCATCCCGATCCTGCAGCTCCTGGCAGGCCACGCACAGGCGTACGCCGGCAATGGCTTTGCGACGCGCCTCCGGAATGGAGGCATCGCAATTTTCGCAATGCGCAAGGCTTGGCCCACTGGGCAGGCGGCTGCGAGCCCGCGCGATGCCGTCTTTGACGGTTGCATCGATCTGATCTTGTACCGCCGCATCACCTGCCCAACCGGTCGCCATGACGCCCTCGCAATTGCACCGCCGTTTGCCAAGGCTATCAGTTCGCACCCGCTGGCATTGCGGGCACGCTTTGCGCACACTTGGCCATCGTTGATGACTCAGATCAGGCAATGACGGAACGCGCACCCGCGATGCAAGAGCAACTGCCACCGTCGCAGCGCATGCAACGCCTGTACTTGCGCACCTATCGCTTGCGCACACTGGGCATGGGCTGGGGATCCTTCCAGCGGCACTGGTCTTGCATGAACTACATGCCAGCTGGCCATCATGGGCGTGGATTGCGGTGTGTGGCCTGCTGTGGCCGCACTTGGCATTCCTGAAATCGCACCACAGCCCTGACCCAAGCACATCGGAGCTGCACAATTTCGTTATCGACTCGGCCTTGGCAGCCACCTTGCTACCGATCATGCACTTCAACCTGCTGCCGTCCGCGTTGCTGCTGACGGTCACCACCGCCGACAAGCTCAATACCGGCATTCGCGGCCTATGGTGGCGGTCATTGCTCGGGGCACTTGCTGCCCTGGTCATTGCGATTGGCATTTCCGGCCTGCATTTCGACATTCACACCAGCACCCCCGTACTGCTGGCCTGCTTGCCCTTGACGATGATCCACACCTTAGTGGTCAGTGCCAGCAGCTACCAGCTGATTCGAAAAGTGCAAAAAAACAATCAGGCGCTGGACGAACTCCGCCGCCGCGACAGCCTGACCGGGCTGCAAAGCCGCAGCCACTGGCAGGAGATGGCTGACCAGCAATTGCAGCGGCATGTGGCTGGCCACGCGTCCACCTTAGTTATTGATCGATGTGGACAGCTTCAAGCACATCAACGACACCTTTGGTCATATTGGTGGCGACGATCTCCTGCGTGGCATCGCACAGGTCATACTGGATACTCTGCCGCCCGGCAGCCATGCCGAGCGACTGGGGGGCGACGAGTTCGCAGTGACCCTGCCGCTGCCCGTCAGCGCAGCCCAGGATATTGCCGAACGCATCCGCGCCGGCATTGCGGCACTGCATTTTCCTGCTGATCCCAAGCTGAGCGGGTCGGTCAGCATTGGCCTGGCGGCACCGACGCAGGACTGCCACAACTTGCGGGCATGGATGGAGCTGGCAGATCGTGCTCTGTACCAAGCCAAAGCCGATGGCCGCAACCGCACGCAGGTCGCTGAAAGCGCTATCTGATCCCCTCTGCGGCAGTTGATGGTGATGCCATCCCCGCCAAGGGCAATGTGCTGCGCAGCCGGATGGCATTGGGTTTTTGCGATGACCGGATGGCTTGGCTTGAAGCCCATTTGCACAGCGCCAACCGTTCATCGGAAATAGAAATTATTTTCTAGACATTTTTTTCTAGCCGTGCTTTTCTAGACATGATCTTCTAGATTCACCCCCCGCCCCAGCGCTGCATCTCATCCACCACTGCACAGCCTCGGCCATCGCATGCCCACGCCCCGTTTGCCCAAACCTACCCCCGCTGAACTCGAATTGCTGCGCACGCTCTGGCAAATGGGCCCGTGTACGGCCAAACAGGTACATGAGGCACAGCAGCGTGAACGCCCCGAGCTGCCCTACGCCAACGTGTTGCGGCTGCTGCAGATCATGCACGGCAAGGGCCTGCTCAAGCGTGACGAACGCCAACGTGCGCACATCTATGCACCCACCCAAGCGCAAGGCTCATTGCAGAACAAATTGCTGGATGACTTCATCCATAAAGCCTTCGCCGGCTCTGGCAAGGCATTGGTGATGGCCGCATTGCGTGGTGGCCAGGTCAGTGCAGACGAGCGCGCCGAAATCCAGCGATTCCTGCGGGAGAACCACGATGCATGACGCGCTTATCCAGCTTGTGCCGGCACTGGGCGCAGCGCTGCTGCACTTTGTTTGGCAAGGCAGTTTGCTGGGCCTGTTGGTCGCGCTGGTACTGGCGCGGCTGGACAATGCCCGCCCGCACACACGCTACGCCGTGACGTGTGTGGCGTTGCTGGTCGCACTGCTGCTGCCCATCCTCACCTTGGCATGGCAGATCCTGCTGCCGGCAACCGCCAGCGCACCAGTGTTGGGACTCGCATTGGGCACCACGACATCGGCCATCGCACCGGCGCAGCAGCCGGCAGCGTGGCTGTCACTGGCCGCAAGCACCCCTGCGCGAATTGCCGACACCCTACCGTGGCTGGTTGCCTGCTGGGCGGCTGGTGCGGGGGCCCTGGCGCTGCGCATGTTCGCGGGTCTGTATTGGGTGGCGCGCCTGCGCCAACGCGCATGGGCCGAATCAACTGGCGTCTGGCAAGCCAGTGCCCACCGGATGGCCGTGCGCTTGGGCTTGCGTAGCGCAGTGCCAGTGCGATTGAGCAATGACACCGCCACGCCGCTGGCAGTGGGCTGGTGGCAGCCGATGGTGCTGTTGCCCGTTTCGCTGGTACTGCACATGCCTGCGCCTTTGCTGGAAGCCCTGATTGCGCACGAATTGGCACATATCCGCCGCCACGATTATCTGGTCAACCTGCTGCAAGGCGTAGCCGAAACCTTGCTGTTCTATCACCCGGTGGTGTGGTGGCTGTCCCGCCGCATCCGCAACGAACGCGAGCTGATTGCCGATGCACTGGCCGCCAACGCGCTGGGTGACGGCCGCCGTTTGGCATTCGCTTTGGCAGAACTCGACCGCAGCTTCGATACCCCCACGCCCCCCCCCTGCTTTGCACCCGCCGCCCAAGGAGGCCAGCTCATGTCCCGCATCCAGCACCTGCTCCGCCCGCGTACAACCGCTGATATCAGCAGTCGCCTGCTGCCCCTGCTTGGCCTGCCCGTGATTGGATTGGCACTCGCCGGTGCCGGCTTGTACGCACACGCCAACAGCCCACACGCCGCGCCCGCAGCACACCCATCGCACAGCACACACCCGATGCCGCCGCCACCGCCCGCGCCACCGGAGCCACCTGCACCGCCCGCACCACCTGCACCCCCTGCGCCACCCGCACCACCTCCGCTGAAAGATGCCGTGAATATTGGCTTCCAGCGCGGTGATGACGGCTATGCCATGGTGCGCAAGGGCGAGACCCACTATCTCCTCGCCGGCGATCAGGACGATATGCGCATGGTGAAAAAATTACGCAGCACCATCGATGGCGACTTCCTGTTGGTGCGCAGGGGCAAGCAACATTTCGTACTGCGTGATGCTGCCCTGCTGGCACAAATCGAAACCGTATGGGCACCGCTGGATCCATTGAACAGCAAGATGGAAGCCCTGCAGGCAAGCATGCAGCCCCACCAACAGCACATGCACGAACTGCAAGCGGACATGGATCGTCAGGCCGCCTCTCTGCCCACCCCTGAAGTGAACCAAGCCAGCGCCCAGTTGGATGCGTTGGCCTCGCGCCAGGGCGCACTGGCGACACAACAAGCCGCACTCGCCCAGCGCGCACGCAAAGCCAGTGAAGCCGAACGTGACGGTCTGGCACGGCAAATGGATCACCTCTCGGCACAAATCGACGCCATCGCTGTACAGATGCAAGCGCAAAGCGCCATCATCGAATCCCGATCCAGTGCCGTGCAGCAGCAAAGCCAGCGCATGCAAGCCGTCGGCAACCGCATGCAAGCGGCCAGTCAACCGATGCAAGCCATCGGCAAGGAGATGCAAGCCGTTGGAACGCAAATCGAACACGCCGCCCACACAGCCGACAGCAAGACCCGGCAGTTGATCGAACATGCATTCGCACGCAGGCTGGCACAGCCGGTGGTCTGAGCGTGTGCATGCACGCGCCCCTGCCCTGCAGGGACGCGTTGCTCACCCAAACCCGACGCAACAGCGATACAGTGGCCAAGCCCATCTTTCTCTCGGAGCCCCCCATGCGCCGCATTGCCACGTTCGCCATCGCGCTTGCCCTTGCCACGCCCGCCCTTGCCGCACTGAAGCCCGGCACCCCCGCCCCTACATTCACTGCACCGGCGTTTTTGGCTGGCCAGCCGTTTACCTTCGATCTTGCCGCCACGCTGAAACAGGGCCCGGTGGTGGTGTACTTCTTTCCCGCCGCGTTCACCCCCGGCTGCAACGCCGAGGCCGCCGCGTTCTCGCAGGCTATCGACAAATTCAAGGCACGGGGTGTCAGCGTGATTGGGGTCACCGCCGGCAATGTGGAGCGCTTGGCTGAATTTTCGAAAGACACCGAAAAATGCGCCGGCAAATTCCCCGTCGCCGCCGATCCCGGCGCGAAAATCGCCAAGACCTTCGATGCCACCATGCTGCTGAAGCCGGATCTCGCCAGCCGCACGTCCTACTTGATCGGCAAGAACGGCCGCATCGCCGCAGAGTTTGATTCGATGAACCCCAACCAGCACGTCAAGCAAATGCTGGAGGCGGTGGCGGCGCTGCAAGGAAAGCCGGCGCAGAGGAAATAGCGCTATTCAAGCGGGCCTTTGCCGAAGCCCTGCGCAGTTCACCCGTCAGCCAAGGCCCGACGTTGCCCCAGCGACAACACCTGTGGCGCACGGATAGGCTGGCCATCGGCAGCAAACAACAGGGCATTGCGTCGGCCGCGCAGACGTGCGCTTGCGAGCTTGGTGACGATGCGCAAGGTGCCGGCCAACAGTGCCCCGCGAGTGGGATTGACTGCAGCGGTGGCCGATTCGGGGCTGATGATGGTGTGGCCCTGTGCGCCGCAATAGGCCGTCACGGCAGCCTCGGATTCGGCAATGGCGGCGACCGGCAGGCCGAGGTAATACAGCTTGGGGTTGCGCGGCACATTACCCAGCGGTGTGCGGCAGCAGCGCGCATACCAACGCAGCAAGCCACGTGGCCCCAGCGACATGCAGGCCAATTGATCCAGCCCCTGGGTGAAGCGCAGGCCATCCGGCGCCATCGCCACGATGTCACTGCCGCCCGCGGCATCCAACAACCCATCCCCACCCAACCAGCGCGCAAACGCCCGGCAATCGGCGCAATAGCACGTGGCGCGGGTGTAGCTGCGGGCAGGATTGAATTCACCCTGCACCTGTCCGCAACGGCATGACAGTTTCATTTGGCACTCCGGTATCGCCAGTGGTGTTGACCCACGATACTCGATGCGGGCGGACAAAAAAGTCGCGCCCGCATCACATCAAGACTCACCAAATCCGCACGCGCTGCTCGGGTGGCAGGTACATCGCATCGCCCGGCTTGACGTTGAAGGCCTTGTACCACGCATCGATATTGCGCAGCGGGCCATTGGCACGGTACATCGACGGCGAGTGCGGGTTGGTTTTGATCAGGTTGAGCAGGGCCTCATCGCGGTACTTGCCGCGCCACACCTGCGCCCATGACAAGTAGAAGCGTTGGTCGCCAGTGAGGCCGTCGATCACCGGCGCGGGCTTGCCCTTCAAACTCAGTTGATAGGCAGTGTAGGCCATCGACAAGCCACCCAAATCGCCCAGATTTTCACCCATGGTCAGGCCGCCGTTGACGCACTGGCCGGGTAGCGGGCAATAGCTGTTGTACTGTGCACCCAGTGCCTTGGTGCGGGCGTCGAAACGGGCGCGGTCTGCGTCTGTCCACCAATTACGCTGGATGCCATCGGCATCGGATTTGCTACCTTGGTCATCGAAACCATGGCCCATTTCGTGACCGATGACTGCACCGATGCCACCGTAGTTCACCGCAGGGTCGGCATTCACATCGAAGAACGGGGGCTGCAGAATGGCGGCCGGGAACACGATTTCGTTGAAGGTCGAGTTGTAATACGCATTCACCGTCTGCGGGGTCATGCCCCACTCTTCGCGGTCGGTTTTCTGGCCGATGCGACGGTTCTGATCCGCACGGTTGTACTGGCGCAGTGCAATGGCATTGCCCAACAAATCATCGGGCTGGATGGTGACGCTGGAATAGTCTTTCCACTTCGACGGGTAGCCGATCTTCGGGCGGAACGTGGACAGCTTGCGATACGCCTCGACCTTGGTGGCATCGCTCATCCAATCAATGTGTTCGATGTTCTGCCGCAATGCGGCGCGCAGGTTTTCAACCAGAGTATCCATGGCCGCCTTGGCTTGCGGCTTGAAATAGCGCGCCACGTACAGCTCACCCAGTGCTTCGCCCAACCCATTGCCGGAGCCAACCAAGGCCACTGCACGCTTCCAGTCTTCGCGCTGCGCTTTTTGGCCATTCAACACTTTGCCGTTGAAGGCAAACGATGCCTCATCGATCTGCGTGCTCAACAGACTGGCATTGCCGTCGATGGCGTGGAAGGTCAGGTAATCACGCCATGCCGCCAGCGGCGTGGCATTGATGACATCGATCACCGGCCCAATGACATCCGGCGTACTGATGTTCAGGCGCACCGGCTGCGGCATCTGCTGCGCACGCAATTGTGCCGCCCAGTCATAGCCGGGGTACTGCTGCTGCAACTGTGCAAACGTCACCACGTTGTAGGTCTTGTCGCGGTCGCGCAGCTTGACGCGGTCCCACTGCGGTTTAGCCAGCGCCGTTTCCAGCGCCAGAATCGCCTCGGCACGCGGCTTGGCGTCTGCTTCGCTGACACCCGCAAAACCCAGCATGCGCTGGATATGCGCCACATAGGCTTCGCGAATCTTGACGAAACGGGCATCCGGATTAAGGTAGTAATCTCGATCCGGCAGGCCCAACCCACCCACACCCAAACCCACCAGATAACTGTCGGGGTCTTTGCGGTCGGTGCCAACATACAGTCCCAGCGGCGCGTCACTGCCGTCGATGGCGGCATTGGCAAACGCTGCAATCAACGCGGCTTTCGAATCAATCGCGGCGATGCGGGTCAGCACCGGCTGCAATGGTTTGATCCCGGCGGCATCACGCGCAGTGCGATTCATGTAGCTGGTGTAGTAGTCGCGCAGCTTCTGGCCATTGCTGCCCGGCAGCAAATCCTTGCGCGCCAATAACCCGTCGATCAAGGCATGCACCTGATCTTCCGAACGGTCGCGCAGTTCGTTGAACGCGCCGTACGAAGACTCGTAATCCTTCAACTGATAGGTATCGATCCAATGCCCGCTGGCATAGCGATTGAAGTCATCGCCCGGTTTCACCGAAGTGTCACGCGAAGTCAAATCCACCCCGAAACTGCCCAGCTGCGGCGTGGTCGCCGGCCCTGTGGCCAGAGCGGCCATGCTGGTGATGGACAACGTGGCGGCAATGCCGAAACTCAACAGTGAACGCTTCATGACACCTACCCGTGTGTGGAAGCCGACAGCCTACTGATCTTCCCCATGCCGTGCCTGTGCCGTTCGTCCTTCCGGCACTGTTGCCAAGCGATTGGCAGACCGTATTGTGTGCCATTACCCATTTTGCGGAGCCCGCCCCATGCGCACCACCCTGCTTGCCCTGTCCATCACCACCGTGCTGGCAGCGTGCACCGGCCAGCAATCACCGCCCACTGCGGCAACACCGGCCACCGCCGCGGCAAGCGATGCGCCGATGGACGCAAAATTTGCGGATCTGTCCAAGCGCACACTGGCCGAATGGATGGCGCTGTCGCCGGTGAGTGCCACCCAAATCGGGGATCACCGTTTTGATGGCCAGCTGGATGATCTCAGTGCCGCCGGCCGGCTCAAGCGCGTGGCCACCAGCAAAAAATTGCTGGCCGAGCTGGAAGCCATCGATGCCAGCAAACTCTCGCGTGAACACCAGGTCGATGCCGCGATCTTGCGCAACCAATTGCAATCGGATATCTGGGACATCGATGTGCTGCAAAGCTGGGCGTGGGACCCGCAGGTGTATGGCGGGCTGGCAGGTAGCGCCATCTATGGCTTGATGTCCCGCGAATTTGCACCCCTACCCGAGCGCATTGCTGCAGCCACAGAACGCATGGAAAAACTGCCTGCGCTCTTTGCGCAGGCGCGGGACAATCTGGACCTGGCACGGGTGCCCCTCATCCATGCGCAGACCGTGGCCAAACAAAACGCCGGCATCCTTTCCATTGTCGACACCTTCATCACCCCGCATCTGGGTGAATTGCCAAAAGCCCAGGCTGACCGCACCCGCGCCGCGATTGAAGGTCTGAAAAAAGCCGTTGCCCAGCAACAAACCTGGCTGGATAAAACCCTGGTACCCAATGCCAAGGGCGACTTCCGCATTGGTGCGGAAAAATACGACCAGAAATTGAAGTTCGCACTGTCCTCTTCGCTGTCACGTGCCGACATCAAACAACGCGCCGAAAGTGAAATGAGGCGCGTGCGCGAAGTGATGTACGGCATCGCGCTGAGCGTGCTCAAAGACAAGCCGGGTGCGCCTGCCCTACCCGACAAGCCCACCGATGCGCAACAGCAGACCGCCATCGAAGCCGCACTGGAGCTGGCCTACGCCGACCACCCGGCACGCGACAAGGTGGTGGAAGACGCGAAAGCTTCACTGCAATCCGCCACCGATTTCGTGCGCGCAAAAGATCTCGTCACACTGCCTGATTCGGCGGTGGATGTGATCCTCATGCCGGAGTTCCAACGCGGCGTGGCGGTGGCCTATTGCGACTCGCCCGGCCCGCTGGACAAGAACCTCAAGACCTTCTACGCCATTTCGCCGATCCCGGATGAGTGGAGCAAGGCGCAGTCGGATTCGTTCCTGCGCGAATACAACGGCAAGATGATCCACCTGCTGTCGATCCACGAGGGCATTCCCGGCCATTATCTGGAAGGCTGGCATTCGGGCAAATTCCCTTCCACCCTGCGCGGCGTGTTGCGCTCGGGCTTGTTTGCCGAAGGTTGGGCGGTCTATACCGAGCGCATGATGCAGGAACAAGGCTATCTGGATAACGATCCGCTATTTCATCTGGTGCAGCTCAAGTTCTACCTGCGCACCATTGCCAACGCCCTGCTGGACCAAGGCGTACAGGTGGATGGTTGGAGCCGCGAACAAGCCATGCACTTGATGACCCACGACGCCTTCCAGCAAGAAAGCGAAGCCGCCGGCAAATGGGTACGCGCGCAATTGACCTCGGCGCAGCTACCCACCTATTTCGTGGGCGCACAAGAACACCTTGACCTGCGTGCAGCGATGCAGAAAAAACAAGGCGCAGCCTTCAACCTGAAGGCCTACCACGACCAAGTGCTGTCCTACGGCGCACCGCCGGTGCGCTATGTGCGCGAGTTGATGCTGGACGAGCCGATTCGCTGACACCTCTCCCACCCTGCAGGCACTCTCTCCCGCAAGCGGGAGAGGGAAAATCAAGGTCCAAACCCACTCATCATCGCGGGCGCGGGAAGGATGCCATTCATGGAGGCGTGGTGATGTGCTCTACACCACCGCAGTTACCACAATTTCCACCTTCCACGCCGGGTTGGCCAACTTCGCCTCCACCGTGGCGCGGGCCGGCGCATTGCCCGCCACCACCCACGCGTCCCATGCACGGTTCATGCCGGCAAAATCATTGATATCGGCCAAAAAAATCTGCGCGCGCAAGATTTTGGATTTATCGCTGCCCGCACGCGCCAGCAGATCATCGATCGCCGCCAGCACTTCAGCAGTTTGCACCTCAATATCGGCATCCAGCGTTTCCGGGATTTGTCCGGCCAGATACACGATGCCGTGATGGATACTGGCCTCGGACATGCGCGGGCCGGGGTCTAAGCGTTGGATCATGGTCAAAGGCTCTTGGGGAAAACCTGCACTTTACGTACGCAACCCACGCCCGGCCAGCACGATACGTTATGACGCCAGACGCATGTGAAGCAGAAGAACCGTCAGGCAGGCCGCAAGGGACGACCTGCCTGCTCGACATGCCGGTCAGGCGTTGCTTCCAGCAACGGCCGATCCCTTATTTGAATACCAACTCACGGAGCATTTCCGAGCCAAGAATCGTGCGCATCACCACGCGTTTGCCGGCAGCATCTTCGCGCTGCTGCATCGTTTGCTTGGTGAGCTTGGCCAGAATCGGCTCCATCCGCGCATCCATACCATCGAATGCGGCCATGTTGGGATAGGTGACAACTAGATACATGTCAGGTTCTTGCGGGCTGCGCGGGTTCGCCCCATAGACGTGGTAATCCACGATTTCACCCGCCTTCCTAGCCTCTTCGTTGACTGGCCGCCAATTGGCCGCCAAATAACGCATGTAGTTCTCGAACTGGCCATCCACGACTTTCACCGATGTCACCACGGTGACCGTCCCTTCCTTGTATGCCCTCTCCTGCGCGCCGGCCCAACTGGCGCATAGCAACAGCACAACAGCTGTCCAATTACGGAGCATGTTCATAGCAATAGGTCTCCATTCGCAGAACCGGCGGGGAATCCTGCCGGCACGCCGTACACCCCACACACGTCCTGAAGTGCCGTGCGTGACAGGGCCAACGCGGGCCCAGCCGCAGGCCGGCCAATCGCCTATTCAGGTTCCTCAAACTGCACTGCTCGAACTGCTTCAACCCCCCCAACACGCTTTGCAATGCGGATCTGGCGCACGCCAGAAACCACATCACCCCATTGCCAACGCAAACGTCAGCGCTGCATTTACCGCCACCGCCTGCGCCAGGTTGCATTGCGCAGGAGAGGCGCGCGGGCTGTCGGGGTAGACCTCGGTCGTGGTGGTGTAGCGTGCGCCGGTGATCCCGGCGCACAGGCCCAATTCCACCAACGGGTAGCGAATCACGCCTTCGGCGACCACTGGGGAGCCAATGATGGTGCCGTCCATATCCGACATCGCAATATGCGTCACCTTGGCCACCGCCAGGTTGATGGCATCTTGAAATGCCGGCTGCGGGTTGGCGCTGTCATCGACCAGATAGAAGCCATCCGGAATCGTGCCAGGTTCATACGGTTTACCGTCGCGTGCGGCCAGTGCCGGGCGGAACTCCGCTTCATCGGAGTCGGTGGTTTCGTGCAAATCAATATGCACGATGCACTTGCCGCGCAAGGGTTGGATCAAATCCCACAGCGCCTTGGATTCCCCGCATGGGCTGTTGGCCACGAAGTTGCGATTTGGGTCCAGCGCCTGCGGGTTCCAGCGGTGGATGCGCTCGTACGCCCATGGCGACACGCAGGGTGCAATCAGCAGGTTCAAGCGGCCTTCAAATCCGCCGGCATAGTCCTGCGCGAATAACAGCGCGCCATGCACGCCACTGGTTTCATAGCCATGCACACCGCCCGTCACCAAAGCGACCGGCAGCGCATCGTCCCAATATTTGCCGCGCAAGGCATACAGTGGGTAGCGGCCATCATCGCCGTAATCCAGCTCGCCGTACTGCAACACCTTGAAACTTTCCAGCATGGTGTTGAGCCTGTTCACTACCTCATCGGCATAGCTACGCTGCTTGCGTTGACGCGCGCGCCACTGGCTTTTTTCGGCATCGCCCCAAGGCACACCGGGGGTGCCAAGGGGCTGAAAGGTCTGCGCAATCATGGCAAGTCCGTAGCAACAGTTGCCATCACTCTAGCACCGCCGAAGTGGCTTACGAGCGGATCGGCAACAAGCGGATTTCCACGCGACGGTTGAGTGAACGCCCTTGCTCGGTGGCGTTGTCGGCAATCGGGAAACGCTTGCCAAGGCCGACGATTTCAAACCGTTCGCGCTGCAACCCTTGCGCCATCAAATAGCTGGCCACTGAATTGGCACGCTGTTCGGAGATGCGCTGGTTGACCGCATCACTACCGATATTGTCGGTATGCCCGCTGACCTCAACGATGGTCTGGTTGTACTCACGCAAGGTGCCGGCAATGGTATTGAGTGAGGGATAGAACTGCGGCTTGATGTCGGTCTTGTTGAAATCAAACGTCACGCCATCGGGCAGATTGAGCTTGATCACATCGCCATCACGGCTGACATCAATGCCCGTGCCTGCGGTCTCGCGCCGCAACTCGGCTTCCTGCTTGTCTTGATAATTGCCAATGGCGCCACCAGCCAGTGCGCCGATGCCCGCACCGACCATCGCATGTTGCCGGCGTTCCACCGCACTGTCGCCACTGAGCAAGCCGGCCGCCACACCAATCGCAGCGCCAATCAGGGCACCCTTCTTCGCACGGGCATGATCGTCATTGGCATTGCCGCCATCGTAGCTGGCGCAACCACTGGTGAAGGCAATCAAACAGCTGGCCAACACGGCGTATTTGAAGGATGTGGTGTGCAACATGCGACGCTCCTGAGGGAAATATCCGTTGCTAGGCTAGTGGTATTCATCTGGCCCAAAAGTGAATGGCAGCTCCGAGAATGAGCCGCTACTGAACACGCGTCGCGGCTGCTACGCTGGCAGCATCCTGATCACCTCGTGGCCACCCCTCATGTTGATGCGCACCTGTCTGTTTGCCGGAATGCTCGTGGCCTTTGCCGGCAATCCCGCCGCCAGCACGGCTCCCCTTGCCACCTCCTTGCAAGCACAGCCCGAGACGATGGAGATGCTGCGCCATGCGATTGCATTCCAGACCGTGGCGGGTAAAGCGCAAGTCCCGGCGTTTGCGCGCTATCTGGCCGACAAGCTGGAGGCAGCGGGCTTTGCCAACACCGATATCGACATTATTCCGGTGGAGCACACCGCTGCGCTGGTGGTGCGCTATGCAGGAAGTGATGCGCGCCTGAAGCCGATTCTGATCTCCGGGCATATGGATGTAGTCGCCGCCAACCCTGCGGACTGGAGCCGCGACCCGTTCACCCTGGTCGAAGAAAACGGCTATCTGTATGGGCGCGGCGTGGCCGACATGAAGGCCGGGATCGTGACGGTGGTGAACACCTTCATGCGCTTCAAGCGCGAAGGCTTCAAACCCAGGCGCGGCATGATCCTGGTGTTTTCGGGCGATGAAGAGACCGAAATGGCCTCCACCCGTGAACTGGCCAAGCGCTATCACGATGCCGAATTCCTGCTCAATGCCGATGCCGGCGGCGGCACGTTTGATGCCGCCCTCAAACCCATCGTGTTTGAAGTACAAGCGGCTGAAAAAACCTATGCCGATTTCGAACTGGTGGTGACATCACCGGGCGGCCACTCCAGTGCACCCACGCCCGATAACGCGATTTATCGGTTGGCCACGGCGCTGGACCACGTGGCGGCTTATCAATTCCCGGTGCAGTACAACACCATCACCTTGGCATCGTTGAACGCCGCTGGCGAGCATGACCAAGGGCCATTGGCTGAGGCGATGCGTCGATTTGCCGCCAACCCCAATGACAGTGAAGCCGCCGCGATCATTTCGGCCAATCCCGGTTATGTCGGCCAACTGCGCACCACCTGCGTGGCAACCACCTTGTCGGGTGGGCATGCCTTGAATGCGCTACCGCAACGCGCCAGTGCCAATATCAACTGCCGCATTTTCCCGGGCACACCGGTGGCTGCAGTGCAATCCACCTTGCAACAGGTCATTGCCGATCCAACCGTGCACATCGCTTTGCAACCCCCGCCGCCGGTAGCAAGCCCGGCATCACCGTTGCGCAAGGATGTGATGGCTGCGGTGAGCGCCAGCGTGCATGCGCGCTACCCGGGGCTGAGCATCGTGCCGGATATGTCGTCAGGGGCGACCGACAGCATGCATTTTCGTGCGGCTGGTGTGCCCAGCTATGGCGTGTCGCCCGATTTTGCCAAAGCCAACGACACCTTTGCACACGGTCTCAACGAAAAAATGCTGGCATCCAACATCCCGTGGATGCTGACCTATTGGCATGACGTGTTGCAGCGGTTGAGCAGATAACGCGCCCAACCAAAGCCGCCGTTCAAGTCGATGCCGTCTCCTGCAGCAGCGCAAACGCGGCATCTGCATCCAAGGGCAACTCCCAGCTGCCCATCATGGTCAGGTATAGCAAGCGCTCGAATTCCTCACCAAAACGCCGCACCACTGCATCCGGGTCCGGGATCAGGCGGGCATCGGCAATCAAGCCAAAATGCACTTGCCCACGATAGCTGAGGATGGACAGGCCCAGCCCGATCGAGCCGGTTTGCGGCACCCAAAACATGATGTCGCGCAACTCGCTGCCGGCCATGTACAGCGGCTGTTGCGGGCCGGGCACATTGGTGGCCACGGCACTGGCTTTTCGGCTGAACATTTCCAATGCCAATTCCGGCACCGGATGCGGAGCCATGCCTAGTGCGGCCAGCAGGCCAAACGCAACGATGGCCTGACGTGAGTTTTTGAGCTGGTTCATGCAGTCGGCTACCCGCTGCAAACGCCGTATCGGGTTACCCTCGCCGACCGGCAACTCAAGGAACACCAACCCGAAGTGGTTGCCCAGTTTCTTGGCATGCTCCAGCGGCCGCAGATTCACCGGCACGGTGGCGCGCAACGTCATGCCGTCCAAAGGCTCACCGCGCTCCAGCATGTAGCTGCGCAAGGCCCCAGCAGCGGCCGCCATCAACACATCGTTGACGGTGCTGCCGCAGGCACGACCCACCGCTTTGACCTCTTCCAGATCCAGCGGTTCGGCCCACGCCACGCGCTTGCTTACACCCAGCTTGCCGCGCAGCATCGAGGGTGGGTCATCCGGCAGCGCCAAGGCATGCACCAATTCCTTGGCAATATCGCCCCCCTCTTTGGCCAGCAACGTGGCCAGCGAGGGGTCTTGCATCATCGCCATGCCCTGCTCCAGTGCCTTGCCGCCCAGCTTCATGTAGCGCTGCATCGCGCCCACGCGACGCGCCACCGGAGCAGCTTCGTGCTTCAGCCAAGCCTTGTCGAGGCGGGCACTGGGTTTGGGCTCACGGCTGGTATCGGTCAATGACAACAAGACCTGCACCAAGGCAATGCCATCGGCATAGCAATGATGAATACGCGCCACCAATGCTGACCCGCCCTGATAACGCTCGACCAAATGAAATTGCCACAGCGGCTTGGTGGGGTCCAACGGACTGGATGCCAAATTGCTGACGAAGCGCTCCAGGGCGCGCTTTTCCGAAGACTTCCCCGGCCGTCCTGGCAGGCCAGATAAGCGCACATGCCAATCCAAGTCGAAGTGCTCGTCGTCCACCCACTGTGCGCCGGTGGCATTTTCAACCGGCTTTTGCCGAAATCGCGCATACGAAAGAAAGCGCTGCTGGATAATCTTTTTCAACTGTGCCAACTGCAGCGGCTCGGCGAACATCAACACACCGGTGATCATCATCGGGTTGGTGGGCCGTTCCATGCGCAACCACGCGGTATCCACCTTAGACATCGGCTCACGCTTCGGCCGTACACCGGTTGCGGCATCGGCACTACGCTTCAGCCGCGGTTTTGCTGCCGGCCGCGATGCCTGCTTCGGTGCCGATACCGATTCTGATGCTGGTGTTACGGGTGTTACGGGTGCTGCGGGTGCTGCGGCCATCCGATTTCTCCCCTTGCATATTGGCGAGTGAATCACGCGCTTTGCGCAGGGTCAACGGATGTTTGGCCCACCCACATATTCACGCGGAATGCGCTCGTTGAAGCGGGTCAGAATTTCATAACCAATGGTGTCGGCCCACGCCGCGACATCCTCGACGGTGAGGATTTGCTCACCTTGCGGACCAATCAGCACCACATCGTCCTCGACATACGCGCTGCCGTGCGGCCCAAGGTCCACCATGAATTGATCCATGCACAAGCGGCCAACGATGGGGTGAAGCTGACCCCGAATCAACACTTGGCCACGGTTGGATAGCGCCCGCGGGTAGCCATCGCCATAGCCAATCGGCACGGTGACCACATGGGTATCCTGCGCGGGTGCCCAGGTTGCACCGTAACTGACGCTGCTGCCGGCCTTGACCACTTTGAAGTACACCACCTGCGAGAGCAGTGATAACGCAGGACGAATATCCACGCTGCGATATGCCGCCGGATCGGGCAGCACGCCATACAACATGATGCCGGGGCGCACCATATCCAGCCACGTTTCCGGGAAGTGCAACACGCCGCCGGAATTGGCCAAATGACGGATCGGCATCGGCGCACCAATACGCTCGAAGTGCGCGCAAGCCTGCAAGAATCGCTCCAACTGCTGGGCTGTTTTCGGTGAGTGCGGATCATCGGCGCAAGCCAGATGCGAGTACACGCCTTTCAGTACACACCACGTGGACGCCACCGCCGCCTCAATGAATGCCGCGCAGGAGTAGCTGTGCACGCCAATGCGCTCCATCCCGGTGTCGATCTTCAGATGGATCACCGCTTTGCGTTGCAAGCGCTCTGCGGCGGCCTCGACTTTGCGCAGCTTGTCCAGTGACGACACCGTAATTTCCAGATCGTGCTGGATCAATTGCCCCACTTGCCGGCCCAGGATCCCGCCCAGCACCAAAATTGGCAAGCTGATGCCGGCACGCCGCAAGGTCAGTGCCTCCTCGGCAAACGCCACCCCAAATTGGGTGACACCCTGTGCCTGCAAATGATGCGCCACCCGCACCAAGCCATGCCCGTAGGCATTGGCTTTGACAATCGCCATCACCGGTACCTGCACATGCGCATGGATCACTTGCAAGTTGTGACTGAGTGCATCCAGGTCCACCACGATGCGGGTGGGGCGTTGGCTCATGGTTTCGCTCATGACCGGCGTCGCTTATTCGTAACTGCCAACGGTATCGTGCGCCAAATTATCAAAGCGTGTGTATTCACCAAAGAATTTCAGCTTGAAGCTGCCGGTGGGGCCGTTTCGGTGTTTGCCGATAATGATTTCGGCCAAGCCTTTGTCCGGCGAACTGTCCTTGTTGTAGTACTCATCGCGATAGATGAACACGATCATGTCGGCGTCTTGCTCGATCGCACCAGATTCACGCAAGTCGGCCATCACTGGACGCTTGTCGGTGCGGGTTTCCAACGAGCGGTTGAGCTGTGACAGGGCAATCACCGGCACATTCAATTCTTTCGCCAAGCCCTTCAGTGAGCGACTGATTTCAGAGATTTCGGTGGCGCGGTTTTCACTGTTGCCGGGGACCGCCATCAGCTGCAAATAGTCGATCACGATCAAGCCCAAATCATGTTCGCGCTTGAGCCGACGCGACTTGGCACGCAGCACTTCGGGTGACAGCCCGGGGGTGTCGTCGATGAAAATCTTGATGCCACTCATTTGCGCAATGGCACCGGTGACACGGCTCCAGTCTTCATCCTCCAGATCACCGGTCTTCAGGCGCGTGGCATTGACCCGGCCCAGCGAGGAAATCAAGCGCAGCGCCAATTGCGAGGATGACATTTCCATCGAAAACACCGCCACCGCTTTCTTCGATTTGATCGCGCCATACTCCGCGATATTCAATGCCAATGTGGTTTTACCCATCGCCGGGCGTGCCGCCAGGATGACCAAATCGGTGGGCTGCAGGCCCGCCGTCATCTCGTCAAACTCCACATAGCCGGTCGGTAACCCGGTCACGCCACTGCCGCTTTCGGCGCGTTTTTGCAGCACATCAAATGCTTCATTCAAGGCACGTTTGATCGGCACAAAATCCTGCCGCCCGCGCGAATGGCCTTCGGCAATTGCGAACACTTCGCTTTCGGCTTTCGCCAGCAACTCGCTGGAACCACGCCCCTCAGGCTGAAAGCCATCGTTGACGATCGCAGTGCCCACATCAATCAATTTGCGTTGTACCGCCTTGTCGCGCACGATGTCGGCATACGCTTTGATGTTGGCGGCGCTGGGTGTGGTGGCGGCCAGTTCGATCAAATAAGCGCCTCCTGCCACTTGCTCGGCAACACCTTGCGACTCAAACCAATCGCCCACCGTCACCGCATCGCAGGGTTGATTTTTTTCCACCAATTCACGTATGGCGCGATAGATCAGCTGATGATCACGTCGATAAAAATCTTCGGCATTGAGTAGATCAGCCACGCGGTCGAATGCAGAAGGATCGAGCATCAACCCCCCCAGCACCGCCTGCTCGGCATCCACTGATTGTGGCGGCACGCGCAGCTGCTCGATCCGCTGCTCATTGCGGGTCTGGAAACTGGAGTCGGGGCGGAAACCCTGCTTTACGCTCATTGGCGGTAACACGTCCTTTGCCAAGCGATGAGTGACCCGTCAGTGCGGGTCGATCGTGAGTGTTCGATGCAAGCCGTCATCCTAGCCGTCCCTGCAAGCAAATGTTGCAGATAAGTTTGTGGATAACCGGTGGGCATCTCATTTCCTGCGACACGCCATCCCGAAAACACAACAGGCGCCTTGCGGCGCCTGTTGCAAACCACGTACAGCGTTGCACGCTTAAGCGGCTTCCGGCACCACCACCACCTTGACGGTGGTGTTGACGTCGGCATGCAGATGCACATGCACCTCGAACTCGCCGGTGTGGCGCAGCGGGCCTTCGCCCATCACCACTTCGGACTTGTTCACTTCAATCCCCAGCTGCTTGGTCAGGGCTTCAGCGATTTCACGCGGGCCCACCGAGCCGTACAGCTTGCCTTCGGTCGACGCATTGGCAGCCACTGTGACGCTGGCATCGGCCAGCTTGGCCAGACGCGCATTGGCGGCGCCCAAGTTGGCAGCAGCCTTGGCCTCGTAGTCAGCGCGCTTGGCTTCGAATTCGGCAATATTGGCAGCGGTGGCCGGTACAGCCTTGCCCTGCGGGACGAGGAAGTTGCGGCCGTAGCCCGGCTTCACATCGACCTTGTCGCCGAGGTTGCCGAGATTGGTGACTTTTTGCAGAAGAATCAGTTGCATGGAATTGCTCCGTATTCGTTAGCGACGCTGATCGCACCGCAACGGTTGCTGTCCGAATGGACGGGTGTAGAGTTCAGTGTTATCCAGTGGCGCACAGGCTGCGAAGGTATGGCCGGGAGCGGGATGTCGTGCGCACCGCAATTGACTGCCGTCAATGAGGATGCGTACGGTCAACCAAGCCACGCCACACCGGGCACGTGCAACATCAGACGTTGTGGTTATCCGTGTACGGGATCAGGGCTAGGAAGCGGGCGCGCTTGACGGCGGCCTGCAGCTGACGCTGATAACGCGACTTGGTGCCAGTGATGCGGCTGGGGACAATCTTGCCGGTTTCGGTCAGGTACTGACGCAGTGTGTTGAGATCCTTGTAGTCAATCTCGGTCACGCCTTCGGCGGTGAACTTGCAAAACTTGCGGCGACGGAAGAACTTGGACATGGGTGTGCTCCTGGGGGGCGGGCTTAGGCGGCTTCGGCGGATTCGGAATCGCCAGTACCAATGGCACTGTCGCTCTCATCATCACGGCGGCGGCGCTCGCCACGCTCGGGCTTGTCACCCTTTTCGTCCTTGTTTTTCATGATCAAGGACTGCTCGGTCACAGCGTCATCACGGCGCATCACCAGATGGCGCAAGATGGCATCGTTGAAGCGGAAGCCGTCCACCATTTCATCCAGCACGGCTTGCTCGACTTCGATATTGAGCAGCACGTAATGGGCCTTGACCAAATTCTGGATCGGGTAAGCCAGTTGGCGACGGCCCCAATCTTCCAGACGGTGGATCTTGCCATTGCCTGCTTCGATCGCGCTCTTGTAGCGCTCGATCATCGCCGGGACCTGTTCGCTCTGATCCGGATGGACCAGGAACACGATTTCGTAATGACGCATAGTGATTTCCTCGTGGATGTCGCCGGCGGGATGCCGGCCGATTAGCCCTCGGCCATCTGGCGCGGTGTGCGGCAGACGCGTTCGGGCGAGCTCCCGATGAACGGGAGCCGGCCATTATGCGCAATCTGCATGACAATCGCAAATTCAACGACTTGCGCCCAATGCCGGTACTGCCCGTACTGCCGCAAGGCCGGCGTGACGGGTAAGCTGTACCCATGCAACGCTTTGGACATGTCATCGGCGCGACCTGCGGCGCAACCACCAACTCGCACTGGCGACCCGTGTTCGACCCCGCCCAAGCGCAGCCGTATGCCGAGGTTGCCGATGGCGATGCCAGCACTGTCGAAGCCGCGGTGGCCGTCGCCAGCGCGGCCGCAGCGGGCTGGGCGGCGCTTTCCAGCAGCCAACGCGCGCGCCACCTGAACCACCTGGCCGATGCGCTGGAAGCACAGCTCGACGCATTCGCCCACGCCGAAGCCATCGACGCCGGCAAACCGCTTGCGCTGGCGCGCGACATCGAGATCCCGCGCGCCGTCTCCAATTTACGCTTCTTCGCGCACGCCGCCACCCAGTTCGCCAGCGAGTCCCACCACGGCGAGGCCGGCCTGAATTACACCCTGCGCCTGCCGCTGGGGGTGGTTGGCTGCATCAGCCCGTGGAACCTGCCGCTGTACCTGTTCACCTGGAAGATCGCGCCAGCGTTGGCTGCCGGCAATGCGGTGGTAGCCAAACCCTCTGAAATCACCCCCGCCACCGCGACCATGTTGGGCGAACTTGCGCTGAAGGTGGGCCTACCGCCGGGTGTGCTGAATATCGTCCATGGCTTGGGGCCGGCGGTGGGCGAGCCGCTGGTAACGCATGCGCAGGTCAAAGCGGTCTCGTTCACCGGCAGCACAGCGGTGGGTCGGCGCATAGCCGGGTTGACCGGACCTCTGCTGAAAAAAATCTCGCTGGAATTGGGCGGCAAGAACGCCACGCTGATATTCGCCGACAGCGACTGGCGCGCGAATCTGGATACGTTGGTACGCAGCGCATTCCAGAACAGCGGGCAGATTTGTTTGTGTGGCTCGCGCCTTTTGATCGATCGCACTATTTATGATGAATTCCGCGATGCCTTCGTCGCGCGCGCGCGCGCATTGCGCCTCGGCGCACCGCTCGAAGCTGGCACGCAACTCGGTCCAATGGTCTCGCAGGCGCATTTCGACAAGGTGATGGCCGCCATCGAACGCGCGCGCGCCGAAGGCGGCCGCGTGCTCTGCGGTGGCGCGGCGCTGGACCGCCCAGGCTGGTTCATCGCACCCACCGTGATCGAAGGCCTCGGCCCGGGCTGCGCGACCAACCGTGAGGAAATCTTCGGCCCGGTCGTCACCCTGCAAGTGTTCGACAACGATGACGAAGCCCTGGCACTGGCCAACGCCTCCGACTATGGCCTGTCCGCCAGCGTGTGGACGTGCAACCTCACCCGCGCACATCGGTTCGCCGCGCAACTGCGGGTGGGCATCGTCTGGGTCAATACGTGGTTGATGCGCGACTTGCGTACCCCATTTGGCGGCACCGGTGCATCCGGACTGGGCCGCGAGGGTGGACTGGAAGCGATGCGCTTCTTTACCGATCCACGCAACGTCGGCATCGCCCTACCCTCTCCCTCAGCACACGACACGCCATGAAAAAAGAACTCGAAATCCTGCTGCGCAACAACCGGGACTGGGCAGACAAGGTGACCCGCGAAGACCCCACATTCTTCGAGCGCCTTTCAAAATTGCAAACCCCCGAATACTTGTGGATCGGCTGCTCCGATTCACGCGTGCCGGCCAACCAGATCATGGGGTTGGCACCGGGTGAAGTGTTTGTACATCGCAATATCGCCAATGTCATGGTGCACACCGATCTCAACTGCATGTCCACCATTCAATTTGCGGTGGATGTGCTGAAGGTACGACATATCCTGGTCGTCGGCCACTACGGCTGCGGTGGCGTGGGTGCGGCATTGCACGGCACGCGGTTGGGGTTGGTCGACAATTGGATCCGCCACGTGGGCGATGTGGCGCAAAAGCATGCAGCGTTGCTGGACAAGCTTGCCGCAAGCGAGCGCCATGATGCGCTGTGCGAACTCAACGCCATCGAGCAGGCGGAAAACGTGTGCCTAACCACGGTGGTTGCCGATGCATGGGCGCGTGGGCAACAACTCGCGGTCCACGGTTGGGTGTACAGCTTGGCCGATGGCCGTGTGCGCGAACTGGGGATGGACGTGGATTCGCCGGAAGTACTGGAAGCCAACTATGCGTGGGCGGTCGCAGGCGTGGCTGAGCGTCGCGGCCCGCAGGCATGAGTGGCATCCACGCAAGTGGCGCACCGACCGCCGTGGGCCATTACCCGCATGCACGCCGTTTTGGCAACACCCTGTATTTGTCCGGCATTGGCCCACGCAACCCGGCCGACAATTCGATTCCCGGCAACGAGTATTTCGCCGACGGGCGCTTGCGCAAGTACGACATCGAGGCGCAGGCGCGGGCTGTCTTCAGCAATGTCCGTGCAGTACTGGCCGCCAGCGGCGCGCGCTGGGAGGACTTGGTGGACGTCACCGTCTACCTCACCGACATGGCGCGCGACTTCAAGGCGTACAACGCCGTGTGGGCCGAGCATTTCCCGGATGCCGCCAGCGCACCCTGCCGCACCACCCTGGGCATCACCGCGCTGCCCACGCCGATCGCCATTGAACTCAAATGCATCGCCCGGATCGAGGACTGAGCCCATGCTGCCCGCCGCCTTCAACCTGCACGCCTGGATCGAGGAACACCGCCACTTGCTGCAGCCGCCGGTCGGCAACAAGTGCATCGTGCAGGAGGACTTCATCGTGATGGTGGTCGGCGGGCCGAACGCCCGCACCGACTACCACTTCGAGGAAGGGCCAGAGTGGTTCTACCAGCTGGAAGGCGAAATGGTCCTGCGGGTGCAGGAGGACTTCGACGGCGAGCGCGGCACGCTGCGCGACATCCCGATCCGCGCCGGCGAGGTGTTCTACCTGCCGCCGCGGGTGCCGCATTCGCCGCAGCGGATGGTGAATTCAGTCGGGCTGGTGATCGAGCGCAAGCGCCTGCCGCACGAGGACGATGCACTGATGTGGTTCTGCGTGCACTGCAATCACAAGTTGTACGCCGAGCACTTTCACTTGGTCGATATCGAGCAGGACTTCTTCCGCGTGTTCGACCATTTTTATCGTGGCGACCAGCTACGCACCTGCACGCACTGCGGCACACTCAACCCAAGACCTGGGCGGTACGAACAGCCGGCAGAGTGATGCGCAAGCCCCTGTTCCCCCATCCTGGCGAGCGCAAATCCATTCAAAAAAAAACGGGCCTTGCGGCCCGTTTTTTATCCCTGATGGCAAGTCAAATGCTTACGCGCCCTCGCCCTCGGTGACAGCCTTGATCGACAGGCGGATGCGGCCCTGCTTGTCCACTTCCAGCACCTTGACCTTGACCAGATCGCCTTCCTTGAGCACGTCGGACACCTTCTCCACGCGTTCGCCGGAAATCTGCGAGACGTGCACCAGTCCGTCCTTGCCCGGGGCAATGGTGACGAATGCACCGAAGTCCATGATCTTGGCGACCTTGCCTTCGTAGATCCGGCCCGGCTCGACGTCGGAGGTGATCTGCTCGATGCGCGACTTGGCGGCCTGGCCGGCGGCGGCGTTGACCGAGGCGATGGTGATGGTGCCGTCGTCCTGGATGTCGATCTGGGTGCCGGTTTCCTTGGTGATCGCCTGGATCACCGAACCGCCCTTGCCGATCACTTCGCGGATCTTGTCCGGGTGGATCTTGATGGTCAGCAGGCGCGGCGCGAACTCGGACAGCTCGCCTCGCGGCGCGGTCAGCGCATGGGCCATCTCGCCCAGGATGTGCAGGCGGCCGGCCTTGGCCTGCGCCAGCGCCACCTTCATGATTTCCTCGGTGATGCCCTGGATCTTGATGTCCATCTGCAGCGCGGAGACGCCGTTGCTGGTACCGGCCACCTTGAAGTCCATGTCGCCGAGATGATCCTCGTCGCCGAGGATGTCGGACAGCACCACGAACTCGTTGCCTTCCTTGACCAGGCCCATGGCAATACCCGCGACCGGTGCCTTGACCGGCACGCCGGCATCCATCAGCGCCAGCGAGCTGCCGCAGACCGACGCCATCGAGGAAGAGCCGTTCGACTCGGTGATCTCGGAGACCACGCGGATGGTGTACGGGAAGGCTTCCATGGTCGGCATCACCGCCAACACGCCGCGCTTGGCGAGGCGGCCGTGACCGATCTCGCGGCGCTTCGGGCCCATCATGCGGCCAGCCTCACCCACCGAGTAGGGGGGGAAGTTGTAATGGAACAGGAAGTGTTCCTTGTACTCGCCGGCGACGGCGTCGATGACCTGACCGTCACGCGCGGTGCCGAGGGTCACGGCAACAATCGCCTGGGTTTCGCCACGGGTGAACAGCGAGGAGCCGTGCACGCGCGGCAGCACGCCGACCTTGGAGCTGATCGGCCGCACGGTGTCGAGCGCGCGGCCGTCGATGCGCACCTTGGTGGACAGCACCGAGCCGCGCATGGTCTGGTATTCCAGCTCGCCGAATTCCTTGGAGGCTTCACCGGCACTCCAACCGTTGGCTTCGATCTGCGGAGCGATCTCGGCCAGCACCGCCTTCTTCAGCGCGGAGATGGCATCCTTGCGCTCCAGCTTGTCGCGCACCTGGAAGGCGGCCGCCAGCTTGTCGCCAATGGCGGCCTTCAGCGCGGCGATCAGGGCGTCGTTCTTGGCCGGCGCCTGCCAATCCCACTTCGGCTTGCCGGCTTCGGCCACCAACGCATTGATGGTATCGATGGCGATCTGCATCTGCTGGTGACCAAACATCACCGCGCCCAGCATCACATCTTCGGACAGCTCGGCGGCTTCGGATTCCACCATCAGCACGGCGTCTTGGGTACCGGCAACCACCAGCTCCAACTGCGATTCTTTCAGCTCGCTAACGGACGGATTCAGCAGATACTGACCATCCTTGTAGCCAACCTTGGCGGCGCCGATCGGGCCTTGGAACGGTGCACCGGTCAGGGCGACGGCAGCGGAGCAGCCGATCAGCGCCAGGATGTCGCCGTCCACTTCCGGGTTCAGCGACATCACCGTAGCGATGACCTGCACTTCGTTCTTGAATTCTTCCGGGAACAGCGGACGCAGCGGACGGTCGATCAAGCGGCTGGTCAGCGTTTCTTTTTCAGTGGCGCGGCCTTCGCGCTTGAAGAAGCCACCGGGGATGCGGCCACCGGCGTAGAACTTCTCCTGGTAGTCCACGGTGAGCGGGAAGAAGTCCTGCCCTTCGCGCTGGGTTTTGGCCGCCACAGCGGTGCACAGCACCACGGTGCCGTCGCAAGAGACCATGACCGCGCCGCCTGCCTGACGTGCAATTTCGCCGGTTTCCAGCGTCACCTGCTGCTTGCCGAACTGGAATGACTTGGTGATTTTCGCCACTTTGGGAATCCTTGATTTGTCTTGATTCGTCAACGCAGGCAAGCCCCGCTTGCTGCGCTGCATCGCGTGTTGCGATGCGGGGATGCGGCATGGCCGCGATAAATGTTTCGTACTGCAAAAACGAACCGCGGCGCATTTCTGCGCCGCGGTGGGTATTCAATCAGCGACGCAGGCCGAGTTTGCCGATCAGCGCCTTGTAACGCTCGCCATCCTTGCGGTGCAAGTAGTCGAGCAGGCTGCGGCGACGATTGACCATCATCAGCAAGCCACGACGGCTGTGATGATCTTGCTTGTGTGCCTTGAAGTGCTCGGTAAGCAGTTCGATGCGTGCGGTCAGCAGGGCGACTTGCACTTCCGGCGAGCCGGTATCGTTGTCGCCGCGCTTGTGTTCGTTGATGACTTTCTGGGAATCGATGGACATGGTTGCCTCGTAGTCGCGTGACCGGCAGGAACAGGCGAGGGATTCGCCGGCACCGCACGGCTCGCCGTGATGGTGAAGGTAAGGAAATCCAGAATCGGGGACTCCAAAACCGGATATGCTCCAGTGAGCAGCGGGATTATAGCCCGCCAGCAGCCATGCGGCAATGCAACATAAGACATCCGATATGCGCTGGCACGCAATCTGGCTCAGCCGACGGCATCAGCCACGGCCGGCTGGCTCAGCGCCCAGCGAAACAAGCGGGATGGACGCAGGCTGCCATCGGCGTCCACTTCACCCAGGCCCAGCCCACGCCCTTGCTCGTCAAGAATCGCCACCTGCCCAGTGTGCTGATAAGGCCCGTGCAGGCTGCGCCCAAAGCCCAGATAATGTGCCTGCGGCTGATTGACGCGCACCTGCGGCCACGACGCCATGCCCGCCTCGATGGGCAACAGGCAGGCATCCAGCACGCGCTCTCCCGCCTGCTCCAACAGGCCTTGCAAAGCATCCAGCGTCCACATACGCGGTTCGCGGAACGGATCCACCCAAAGCCGGCGCAACTGCGCCACGTGCGCGCCACAGCCCAACAGTTCACCCAGATCACGCACCAGACTGCGCACATAGGTGCCGGAGCCGCATTCCACATGCAGGCGCAAATGCGGCGTGCCGGCATCCAGCAAATCGGCAGCATTGAGCAGTTCAAACGCGTGGACATCAATCTCACGTGCTTCGATCTCGATGACCTCGCCGCGCCGTGCCTTAACGTACAACGGCTCGCCACCACGCTTGAGTGCCGAATAGATCGGTGGGCGTTGCAGGATGCGACCAGTCAATTGCTTGAGCGCAGCATCAATGACATCCAGCGTCAGCGCCGGTACCGGGCGCTCACGCAGTGGCTGGCCTTCGGCATCGTCGGTATCGGTAACAATCCCGAGCCGTGCTACGGTTTCATACGCCTTGCGTGCGCCCAATAGGCCGCCGGCGATTTTGGTGGCCTCGCCAAAACACACCGGCAACAAGCCGGTAGCGAGCGGATCCAAACTACCGGTATGCCCACCCTTCTCGGCGCGAAACAAATGCCGTACGCGCTGCAAGGCTTGATTCGAAGACAAGCCCTGCGGTTTGTCCAGCAGCAAGATGCCATCCAGACGGCGGAACACGGTGCGCAGGCGGCGCTCGCGCGGGTTATTCGGCGCAGCCACTGGGGCGCAAGTCGCGCAGGAGGTTGTCGATGCGTTCGCCGCGATCCACCGATTCATCATAGTGAAAATGCAGCTCTGGCACGTGCCGCAGGCGCATGGCATGCGCCAGCTGATAGCGGATTTCGGGGGCCAGTGTCTTCAATGCTTTCACGGTGTCCAACGCACGTTCTGGCTGCAGTACCGTCACAAACACTTTGGCGTGTGCCATGTCGCGAGTGACCTCGACATCGGACACACTGGACGATGCCAGCCCGTGCTCGCGCACGAAGGCATGTACCAGCGTGCCCAATTCACGACGCAACTGGGCCGATACGCGGTCGGTGCGATGGAATGATTTTTGTGCCATGACCAAGCGCGCGCCTTACAGCGTGCGCTGTACCTCGATGCGTTCGAAGCATTCGATCTTGTCGCCCGGCTTGACCTGGTCGTAACCCTTCACGCCGATACCGCATTCGGTACCGTTGCGCACTTCGTCCACGTTCTCCTGGAAGCGACGCAGCGAATCCAATTCGCCCGAGAAGATGACGGTATCGTCGCGCAGCACACGGATCGGCTTGCCCTTGCGAATGACACCTTCCACCACCACCGAGCCGGCGATCGAGCCGAACTTGGAATGCCGGAACACCTGCTGCACCGATGCGGTACCGATGATTTCTTCGCGCACTTCCTTGCCCAGTACGCCGGAGGCAATCTGCTTCACCTGATCGATCACGTCATAGATGATCGAGAAATAACGCAGGTCGATGCCGTTGTTATCAATCACCTTGCGCGCCGAGGCATCGGCACGCACGTTGAAGCCGATCACGGCAGCCTTGGAGGTGGCTGCCAACTGCGCATCGGACTCGGTAATCCCGCCCACGCCCGAGCCAATCACATTGATCTTGATCTGGTCGTTGGACAGCCCGGTCAAGGCTTCGCGTAGCGCCTGCATGGTGCCGTGCACATCGGCCTTGACCACCAGGTTGAGCGCCAGCTGCTGGCTGCTGCCTTCGCCCATCTGCGCCAGGATGTCTTCCATGCGATTGCCCGCCGAGGCGACCAAACGCAACTCGCGGCGCTTGGTGTCGCGCTGCTGGGCCACATCCTTGGCCAGACGCTCATCGGCCACCACCACAAAATCATCACCCGCTTCCGGTACGCCGGACAGGCCCAGAATTTGCACCGGAATCGACGGGCCAGCGACTTGCACCTGCGTGCCATTTTCATCAAACAAGGCACGCACACGGCCATATTGAATGCCGCACACCAGATAATCGCCCTTCGACAATTGCCCCTGCTGCACCAACACCGTAGCCACCGGGCCACGCCCCTTGTCCAACGCAGATTCAATCACCACACCCGTGGCACGGCCTTCGAATACAGCTTGCAGATCCAATACTTCCGACTGCAGCAAAATGGCGTCGAGCAAGTCATCCACACCCTGCCCGGTCTTGGCCGACAGCTCCACCATCTGAATATCGCCGCCGAATTCTTCGGCCACCACTTCATAAGTCAACAAATCGCTCTTGACCCGCGACGGATCAGCGTCAGATTTGTCGATCTTGTTGATTGCCACGATCAGCGGCACTTTGGCCGCCTTGGCATGCTGGATCGCTTCCGCGGTCTGCGGCATCACCCCGTCATCGGCCGCCACCACCAACACCACGATATCGGTGAGCTTGGCGCCGCGCTGACGCATTTGGGTAAATGCTGCATGGCCGGGTGTATCCAGGAAGCTGATCACGCCCTTCGGTGTTTCAACGTGGTACGCACCAATGTGCTGGGTAATGCCACCGGCTTCCCCGGTGGCCACCTTGGTGCGGCGAATGTAGTCGAGCAACGAGGTCTTGCCATGATCGACGTGGCCCATGATGGTGACCACTGGCGGCCGCTGCTGCTTCTCGCCCTGCACCTCCTCGGCGTGCGCCAGCAATTCGGACTCGGCATCGTTGGCACCGGCAGCAACCGCCTTGTGACCCAGCTCCTCGGTGATCAACACGGCTGTGTCGTGGTCAATGGATTGGGTGATGGTGGCCATCACGCCCATCTTGAACAGCGCCTTCACCACATCGCCGCCCTTCATCGCCAATTTCTGGGCAAGATCAGCCACAGTGATGGCATCCCCAATCGCCACTTCACGCACCACCGGCGCGGTGGGCTTGTTGAACCCGGTACCGGTGCGCGATTGATCCGAAGCGCGCTTGCTGCCCCCTGCGGGCTTGCCCTTGCCACGCGTATTGCTGCTACGGCGGGCACGATCGGAGGCTGACAGATGCAACTGCCCGGCGAAACGCTCGGTGCGGTCATCATCTTCCACCCCTGCCACCATCACATGTGACCCGCGCTGCACTTGCGGCTTGCCCTTGGCAGCAACGGCAGCCTTGTCGGCCTCACGCGCTGGTGCCGCGGGTTTGGGATGCGCCGCGCCATGGCCGTGACCGTGACCATGGCCGTGACCTTTGGTTTTGCCTGCATCCTCCAACGCGGCTTCAGCGGCGGCAGCGGCCTCCGCCGCGACACGCTCGAGTTGCTCTTGCTCCACGCGCTTCTGTTCCGCAACCACTTCTGCACGCTGGCGGTCTTTCTCGGCCAGTGCTCGTTGCTCGGCAAGGTTGCGCGCGCGCGATTCTTCCAGCTTGCGCAGCGCATCGGTGCGCTCGGCGTCCAGCTTTTCGTTTGCCGTTTGCGCACGCCCTTCACCCGGCTTCAGGGTGATTTTCTTGCGGGTGACGACCTCAATGGTGCCTGCTGCACGCCCAGCCTTGCCGCCGTTGCCAACGGAAATCTCCTGTTTGCGGCTGCGGTTAAGGGTGATCTTGCCCGATGCGATCGCCTCTTCGGCAGGCTTTTCATCCTTGCCGTGGGCTCGACGCAAAAAGCCGTGCAGTTTCAGTTTCTCGGCACTGGTGATGACCTGATCGGGACCGCTGAACTTCATACCGGCCTCGGCCAGTTGTTCCAGCAGTTTATCGACCGGCGTATTCACCAGTTCAGCGAGCTTGCGGATGGTGGTTTGCTGCGACATTCGGTTTCCGGTGTCTTTGGCCACCTCGCAGGTGACCGAATCTGTGGATTGTAGGACGGACGCGATGACAAATCTCTGCCCGCCGGCCAATCAAGCGATGCAGGCCCAGGCCCGCACCGTGCCATACATCATTCGAACCAGTGCTTGCGCGCTTCCATGATCAAGGTTGCGGCGCGCGCATCCCCCATGCCCTCAATATCGGCAATCTCATCGGTAGCTGCTTCGGCCAGATCTTCGCGGGTACGCACGCCACGCTCGGCCAGGGCATAGGCCGTGGCTTCGTCCATTCCGGCAAGACCTAGCAGATCTGCAGCCGGCTGATGCTCTTCCAAGCCTTCTTCGGCGGCCAGTGCCTCGTTCAGTAACGCATCGCGCGCGCGCGAACGCAACTCTTCGACGATATCCTCGTCAAAGCCTTCCACCGCCAGCAACTCGGCCACCGGCACATAGGCAATTTCTTCGACTGTGTTGAAGCCTTCACCCACCAGGATGCCGGCGATTTCCTCGTCCACTTCCAACTTGTCTACAAACAACTGACGCGCCGCCGCTTGCTCGGATTCGGTCTTGGCCTGCACTTGATCGGCGGTCATTACATTGAGCTGCCAACCGGTCAATCGACTGGCCAGGCGCACATTCTGACCACCACGACCAATCGCCTTGGCCAAGTTTTCTTCAGCCACCGCGATATCCATCGAGTGCTTGTCTTCATCGACAATGATCGACTGCACTTCCGCCGGTGCCATTGCATTGATCACGAATTGCGCCGGGTTGTCGCTCCACAACACGATATCCACGCGCTCGCCGTTGAGCTCATTGGTGACCGCTTGTACACGCGAACCGCGCATCCCGATGCAGGCACCAATCGGATCGGTACGGTTGTCATGCGCCAACACCGCGATCTTGGCGCGGTCACCCGGATCACGCGAGCACGCCATGATCGATACCAAACCTTGACCGACTTCCGGCACTTCCAGCTTGAACAGCTCCATCATGAATTCCGGGGCTGCGCGGCTGATGAACAGCTGCGGGCCACGCGACTCGCTGCGCACGTCGAACAAATAACCACGCACGCGGTCGCCGGTACGCAACACGTCGCGCGGAATGCCCTTGTCCTTGGCGATGATGGCCTCGGCGTTGCCGCCCAGATCGACATAGATATTGCCGCGTTCCACACGCTTGACCACACCGGTGATCAATTCGCCCACGCGATCTTTCCACGCATCCACCACTTGCTGGCGCTCGGCTTCGCGTACGCGCTGCACGATAACCTGCTTGGCGGCTTGCGCAGCAATCCGGCCGAAGTCGGGATTTTCGATTTGTTCTTCGATGTAATCACCCACTTCCACTTCATCGCTTTCGTCCAGCGCATCCATCAGGCGCACCTGACGATCCGGTGACTCCATCACTACGTCATCGGCCACCACTTCCCAGCGGCGGAAAGTTTCGTAGCTGCCGTCTTTGGCGTCGATCTGTACGCGCACCAGCACGTCTTGGTCGATATAGCGCTTCTTTGCCGCTGAAGCCAATGCCGCCTCGATGGCTTCCAAGATGACCGATTCCGGCACACCTTTTTCGGCAGCCACCGCATCGACGACCAGCAATAGTTCTTTGCTCATGCCCGCTTACTCCGCATCTGGCGACCCAGCGGCCGCCGTCTTGTTGGTTGGGTTTTTCTTTGCCGTGGGCTTTTTGCCCGCCGACGCTTTTTGCTTGCCTGGCCGCGCATCGCGTCCGGACTTGTCTTGTGCTGGCGCCAGACCGAGCGCTACCCAGTCAGGGACAAGTTTGGCCTTGTCCACGTTAGCGGCATCCACGGCCAGCTCTTGAGCGTCCACAGCGAACAGGATCTGTTGGCCTTCCACTCGCAAAATCTCCCCTTGCAAGCGACGACGCCCATCCTGCGGTAGCTTCAGTGTGACCTTTGCAGTCGCACCAATAAAGCGCGCAAACTGCGCCACACCAAACAGCGGGCGATCAATCCCCGGTGAAGACACTTCCAAGGTGTAGTTCGCGCTAATGGGGTCGGCTACATCCAGTTGTGCGGAAATTTCACGGCTCACCGCCTCGCATTCTTCAATGCCCACATTGCGCGTAGCAGCCTCTGCTGGGGGCACATCGATATACAGACGCAACAACGCACTGCCCGATGCCGGCAAATATTCAATACCCAGCAACTCCAAGCCCATCGATGCAATGGTTGGAGCCAGCAACGCAGCAATTTCGTCAGCCTTGTCTGTCACGGTGCGCCTATCGCAAAAACGGATGTGTGAAATTCCGATATCTGAAAACGAAAAAGGACCCATTGGGCCCTTTTCCGATGACACTGGATTGCGAAAGCCTGGAGATACTTTCGCGAGCCCGAGCCCGATGCCGTTGAATCGACACTGAAACTTGGTAGCGGGGGCAGGATTTGAACCTGCGACCTTCGGGTTATGAGCCCGACGAGCTGCCAGACTGCTCCACCCCGCAGCAGAGTCGCGCATTGTAGGCAGTGTGCAAGAAACATGCAACCACTATCTTCACTGCGAACGTAATTCCCTACCCATGAATCACCGCCAACAGCGCCCGCGTCACCGCGTCATGGGCTTGGCTTTCACCACGCAGCGCTGGCAGCAAGCGACTGGCCACTTGCTTGCCCAGCTCGACACCGAATTGATCGAAGGCGTTGATCCCCCACAACACCGATTGCAAATACACGCTGTGCTCATACAACGCAATCAGCATGCCCAAGGATTGCGGGGTCAGTGCATCCAGCAGCAACAGCGTGCTGGGGCGATTGCCGGGATAGCGGCGATGCGGGTCGTCGCTGTCCTGGCCGTTGGCCAATGCCTCGGTTTGTGCCAACAGGTTAGCAAGCAGTGCGGCATGGTTGGCCGCGTGCGGGTGGTCGGCCTTGACCACGCCGATGAAATCGGCCGGCACGATCTGGGTGCCTTGATGCAGGGCTTGGAAGAAACTGTGCTGGGTATCGGTGCCCGCCCCACCCCACCACACCGGCACGGTGTCAGCAGCGATGTCGCTGCCATCCACGCGCACCGATTTGCCCAGGCTTTCCATCACCAGCTGCTGCAAGTAATTGGGCAACAACTTCAGGCGGTCGTCATACGGCAGCACGGCTTGGGTGGCGGCGTGCAGGCCGTTGCGGTTCCACACCGCAGTGAGCGCGTGCCAGACCGTGATATTGCCATGCAACGGCGCGTGCAGCGCGTGCGTATCCATCGCGGCTGCGCCTTCCAGCAATTGCTCGAAGCGATCCATGCCCAGCGCCAAGGCAATCGGAAAACCCACCGCCGACCACAGCGAATAACGCCCGCCCACCCAGTCCCACATTGGTAGGGTGCGTTCCGGCGGGATGCCAAAATCGGCTACCCGTTGCGCATTCGTGCTGACCGCGTACAAGCGGTCATTGTTGCCCAACCACTCCCGCACAATGCCGCCATTGAGCAGGGTCTCCTGGGTGCCGAAAGTTTTGGAAATCACCACTCCGGCGGTCTTGGCCGGATCTAGCCCTGCCAGCACGCGGCGCGCCGCATTGCCATCGACATTGGAAATGAAGTGCACGCGGAAACGCGCACCCGGCCGCGCCAATGCATCCACAATCAAACGCGGCCCAAGATCAGAACCACCAATGCCAACGGATACGATGTCGGTCACATCACTGGCTGCCAGCGCGTCGATCAACTCGCGCATCCTTAGCTGCGCAGACAGCGCTTGCGCACGCGCCGCCAGCGCAAAAGCCGACGTTGCCACGCCGCCGCGCAATGCACTATGCAAAGCCGCACGGCCTTCAGTGCCGTTGACGGTTTCACCACCCAACAGCTGTTGCATGGCGCCTGCAAGATCAGCGCGCTTGGCAAGATCAAACAACGCATCAAGCGCCGTGCGGTCATAACGCTGACGCGCAAAATTGGCGTACAACGGGCCGCAACGCAGGGCAAATTCCTGCGCGCGCGCCGGATCGTTTGCAATCAAATTGACCAGCGTGCTGCTGGCCAGTCGCTGTGCATGTGCATCCAGACCGTCCAGCAGGCTTGTCATGGTCAGGCCGCCTGTTGGGGCATCGAATGATTGGTGTGGGTCAGATGATTATTGCGGTCCACATACACGCAGGTGGGCTTGTAGGCCTTGGCTTCTTCGGCATCGCACTGCACATAGGCGCAGATGATGACCAGATCACCCACCCGTGATTTGTGTGCGGCCGCGCCGTTGACCGAAATCACCCCACTGCCTTCTTCGCCACGAATGGCATACGTGGAATAGCGCTCGCCACTGGTGACGTCGTAGATGTGGATCTGCTCGTATTCGCGGATACCGGCAATATCCAGCAAACGCCCGTCAATTGCGCAGGAGCCTTCGTAATGCAGCTCGGCATGGGTGACGGTGGCGCGGTGGATCTTGCCCTTGAGGAGGGTCAGTTGCATGGCTTGACTCCGATGGTGCATGACGGCGTTGGCCGCATTGAGGCTGCAGTATAAGACGCAAATGCCGCACTGCAACATTCCAAAAACCGCAATTTATCCGGGCAATTCAAATTCCAGATTGTCGATCAACCGCGTCCGCCCCAGACGTGCCGCGATCAGCGCAACCCTTGCGCCCGCCTGCCCATCCTGCGGCTCGCTGAAATCGGGGCAACGCAGCACCGCGTAGTCCGGTACGAAGCCTGCCGAACGCAGTTGTGCGTCGGCATCGGCTTCCACTTGTGCACGCGGCTGGCCGGCCTGCGCGGCATCGCGCATCGCCAACAAGCAACGATGAATGCCCGGCGCGGTGGCGCGCTCGGCCTGCGACAAATACTGGTTGCGCGAACTCATCGCCAGGCCGTCGGTTTCACGCACGATCGCGCCGGCGAGAATGGCGGTGGGCATGTGCAAATCCACCACCATTTGCCGGATCACCGCCAACTGCTGGAAGTCTTTTTTGCCGAACGCCGCCACATCCGCCTGCACCTGATTGAACAGGCGCGTCACTACCGTGCACACACCATCGAAATGGCCGGGGCGGCACGCACCTTCCAGCACGCTGCTGATTCCGGGGACATGCACATTCGAGGCCAACGGCACACCGAACGGGTACATCGCTTCCACTTCCGGCAACCACAATATATCGCAGCCAGCCGCATGCAGGCCGCTGGTATCGGCGTCGGGCGTGCGTGGATAGCGGGTAAAATCTTCGTTGGGGCCAAACTGGGTGGGATTGACGAACACGCTGGACACCACTTTGTCCACATGCTGCCGCGCCAGTGCAACCAGTGAGTAATGGCCGGCATGCAGGTTACCCATGGTCGGCACGAAACCCACCGTCTGGCCGTCGCGCCGCCACTGGCGAATACGCTCGCGCAATGCCGCAAGCTGGGTGATGGTTTCAATCATGCGTAGCTGTGCTCCAGGGTCGGAAACGTGCCTGCGCGCACCGCCTCGGCATAGGCATGCACCGCGCCGGCAATCGAGCCGCCTTCGGCCAGGAAATCCTTGACGAATTTGGGTTTGCGATGCCCAGTGTCGATACCCAACAAGTCATGCAACACCAACACTTGCCCATCACAGCCGGCACCTGCCCCAATCCCGATGGTGGGAATCGGGCTGGCCTGGGTAATTTGCGCAGCCAACGTGGCCGGCACGCCCTCCAACACCAGCAAAGCCGCACCGGCTTCTGCCACGGCCAAGGCTTCCGCCTGCAAACGCTCGGCGGCAGATTGCTCGCGCCCTTGTACCTTGAAGCCACCCATCGTGAGCACCGACTGCGGGGTCAGGCCCAGATGCGCGCACACCGGGATTTCGCGTTCCACCAAATAGCGAATGGTGCCGAGTTTGTGGCCCGCACCTTCCAACTTGACCATCGCCGCGCCGGCTTGAATAAACCGCACCGCCGCGGCAAATGCTTGCGCCGGGCTACCGTCACTGCCAAACGGAAAGTCCGCAATTTTCAGCGGATGTTTGGCCGCCCGCGCGACCGCTGCGGTGTGGTACACGATGTCATCCACCTGTACCGGCAAGGTGGATTCGTGGCCCTGCACCACCATCCCCAACGAATCGCCGATCAAGATCAGATCAATACCCGCAGCATCCAGCACCCGCGCAAAACTGGCGTCATAGCAGGTCAACATCACCAATTTGCGGCCGGCGGCACGCGCCTGCGCAAGCTGCGGCACGCTCCAGGACTTCGATTCGGCATGCACGCTCATTGCGGGCTTCCAACAGGGCAATCGCGCATTATCGCGCAGATGAAGCAGCCTGAACGGCAATCGCTTCCACGCCCTGCGCATCCACCTGCCGCAGCGCCTCACCCACACTGCCATATCCGGGAAAGACCATCTCTGCTGCGATCTCGGCCAACGGCACCAGTGCAAACGCACGCTCGTGCAGATACGGATGCGGCACCCGCAAGCCGGGGACGTTGATCACGGCATCGCCATACAGCAGCAGGTCCAGATCCAGCACCCGTGGCCCCCAGCGCAGTGCCGCGGTATCGCCGCCGCGCTGCCGGCCTGCATTGCGTTCGATTTCCAGCAACTGCGCCAGCAAGGCCGGGGCGGTCAATGTGGTGTTCAACAGCACCGCTGCATTGATGAAATCCGGCTGATCCACCCGCCCCCACGCCGGCGTGCGATAGAGACGCGACGCGCTCAGTAATTTGGTCCCCGGCAGCTGAGCCAGCGCATGGATGGCGCTGGTCACTGCGTGGGTGGAATCGCCCAGATTGGCACCTAAACCCACTGCCGCGTGTACCGGCGCCCTCATTCGGCGGCGGGACGGGTGTCGGTGGGACGCCGACGCCGACGCCGACGTTTGCGCGGGGCGTCGCCCGCCTCGGCAATGGCATCATTGCCAATCTCGTCGGGGGTCAGACGATCTTGCGCGCTGTCGGCAGTGGCATCGCTGGGGTGCAACTGCGCCTCGCGCCAGAATGCCACGTCGTCAGCATGCGAGTCCGAAGCCGCCAAGCGCAGTTCGAGGAAATCGAACGCGGCCCGAAACCGCGGATGCGACAGCAGGCGGAACACCCGCTTGCGCAGACGCAAGGTGAAGCGCGGTTGCAACAGCCAGATTTCCTGCATCGGTTGCGAAAACCGCCGCGGCAACGCAATCCGCGCCACTTGGTGCAAGGTGACGCGATCGGCCGCACGCCGCTGCGCTTCGGCCGCATGCACGCCCTGTGCTTGCAGCAGCGCCAAAGCACGGCAATACGCTGGCCACAGCAACACCGCATACAAGAACGCCGGCGACACCGGCTGATCGGCATGCACCCGCGCATCGGTGTTGCGCAAGCCCTGCACCAGCATCCGCCGCAACGCACTCGACTTGTTGGACTGCAAGGCTTGCGCCGTTTCCGGCAACAACACCGGCAACAATCCATGCGCTTCCAGCAATTCAAAACTGGCCACTGCATGACCCGACAGGAACATCTTCAGGGTTTCTTCGAACAAACGCGCCGGCGACGCATCGGCCAGCAACGGGGCCAACCGTGCAATCGGTTCGGCGGTGGCCGGCGCAATCGTGAATCCCAACTTGGCCGCCAACCGCGCCGCCCGCAGCATCCGCACCGGGTCTTCGCGATAGCGCGCTTCCGGCTCACCAATCAGGCGCAGCACCCGTGCCTGCACATCTGCAAACCCCCCCACGTAATCGCGCACCGAAAAATCTTCAATCGCGTAATACAGCGCGTTGGCGGTGAAGTCGCGGCGTACCGCATCGTGCTCGATACTGCCGTACACGTTATCGCGCAGCAGCCGGCCGCCATCGTCGGTCAGGCGGTCGCCTTCGTCATCACCGCCATTGGCGCGAAAGGTGGCCACTTCGATGATTTCACGGCCATACACCACATGCGCCAAGCGAAACCTGCGCCCAATCAAGCGGCAATTGCGAAACAGCGCCTTGACCTGCTCGGGAGTGGCATCGGTAGCCACGTCAAAATCCTTGGGCTCACCGCCCACCAGCAAGTCGCGCACCGCCCCCCCCACCAGATAGGCCGCAAAGCCGGCCTCGCGCAGGCGGTACAGCACACGCAGTGTGCCTTGGCTCATCTGTTTGCGGGAAATGTTGTGCGCTTCACGTGGAATCACGTGCAAGCTGGGGACAACAGCGGTGGAAATGGATTGGGATTCAGTCATGCGTGGCGGCCAGACCGCAGCGTCAAAGGAAGTGAAAGGCGCATTGCCAGTGGCTTGCGCAGCCACTTATACTAACAAGCTCAGCGCCGGAATCCCCAGCGCCGAGCCGATTGTCCAATCGGCACCCCTCATTGCTCCCTTCGTCTAGAGGCCTAGGACGTGGCCCTCTCAAGGCTAAAACACGGGTTCGAATCCCGTAGGGAGCGCCATAGCAAGGCAAAGGCCACCGCAAGGCGGCCTTTGCCTTGCTATGGCCTAGCGTGATATCACATCTGACCGATCTGACTCACCCAGCGCATTGGCTACCCCGTGGGCCGGGAAATCCTGCAACTGGGCAAAGACCGACAACTGGCCAAAGACCGACAATCGGACCGTGATGGCTTTGAGCATCAAAAACACGGTACAAGGTTCGATATCGCGTTATTCAGTCACTCCCCCAAGAATCTGACTGCATTCACTTCAGCAACTCACTCACCTGATACTGCCCGGGCGGACGGGTATGCAGGCGCTGTGCAACATGTAATGCCCCACTCGCGAAGATGTCGCGGTTGTGGGCGCGGTGCACCAACTCGATACGCTCGCCGGCGGAGGTGAATTGCACCAGATGCTCGCCGACGATATCGCCGGCACGGATGCTGGCGTAATGCGGATGCGCACCGCCGGCTTCGGCAGATCTGCCAAGGGTCAATGCAGTGCCTGAGGGGGCATCCTGCTTGCGTGTGTGGTGGGCTTCCACGATGTCGCAGTCCCAGCCTTGCAACATGCTTGCGGCGCGCTCGACCAAATCATGCAACACCGCCACACCGAGACTGAAATTGCTGGCCCAAATCAGCGGAATGCGCTCACTGGCGGCCGCCAATGCAGCTTGCTGAGCTTCACTCAAGCCGGTCGTGCCGGAGACGAGTGCAGCCTTGCGCGCAAGGCACAGCTGCAAGATGGCATCAAATCCTTGCGGCAGACTGAAGTCGATGGCGACATCGAAATCAGGCACGCCGGAAAGCTCGCTGGCTGCAAATTGCGGGATGCCATCGACAACGCGCAGATCAACGCGGCGTGCCACTGCAGCGACAACCTGGCAACCGCTGGCAGGTTGTTTGCCCAAACGCTGCAGGGCTTGCCCCATGCGGCCACTGCTGCCGTGGATCAGAATGCGAATCGGTGTATTCATGCCTGCAGGCTAGCGGCTGCAGGCTGCAGCAGCAAGCATTGCGCACGCGCATTTGCACGTGCGCAGCCAGGCCCATGACGTCAGGCGTTTGCGGCAGCTCCGCGCAAACGCCCCGCCATCTGATGCATGGCATCATCGAATGCGGCTTCGCCATCACGCAAGGTGATCTTGCCTAGCGCGGCCATCACCGCAAGTTCACGGACGGATGCGACCAGTACTCGAATCCCGCGCCGATTGACCAGCAACAACCGTGCGGAAATCGGACTGATCCACGACACTTTCGCCGGTGCAAATTGTCCGTCTGCGCTTTGCAATTGCAACCAGTCGCCGACTTTCAGTTTGCTGACGCGCGTCAACAGATTGTCATCACAGACCACCGCTTCAGTACCGCCAACAACTTCCAGTTGCGGCGTGGGCGGCGGGGGAGGCTCTGCCAGCACGATCGGAGCCGGAATGCGTTCGTCGCTGGCGATTGTGGCTTGCCCCACAGACAACCTGGAGATAATGTCAGCCAAGGCCTCCAGTGCAGCTTGCCCGTCTTCACCGACGCAGCCGGCACTGGCCAGAATCGCCAATAACTCGGCCTCCGGCAAAGGCACTACCAAGCCATGCATCGCCCCGTCAACCGCCATCAAGAGCGCGTCGATACCTTGCAGTGCGTCTTGATAACGCGCTGAATCGCGCCCATCACGCAGCACAATCTGGGTCAGATGGTGCTGACCATGGGTGGATAGGAACTCATCAATCACCGACGGCAGTTCACGCCCGCCACGATGCTGCTCGAGGTCAGTGCTGACTTCGGTGCGGGCCTGCTCCAGCCGCTCGCGGCCGCGATGAGCTTCGGTAGTGCGCTTTTCGGCCAATTCAAAGCGCTTGCGATGCTGCGCCATGTACATGCGCAGGTCTTGCTCAAGTGCCTCGAAAATCGCGACATCTTCATTGAACTCGGACACTAACCTGTCAATGGTGTGGTCAACGTGGTCGAGCAGCTCCTGCTCTTGCGGCGCCTCACCACGATTGCCTTCGCAGGCTTCGGCCACGGTATTGAGCAAGCGCCGTGCCGGGTGTTCCTTGTACAGGAACATGCGGCGATCCTTAACCGCGACCTTGACGAACGGAACCAGCATACGGCCGATTTTTTGGCGGATATTGGAATTGTATTGCGGCCCATCCAGCAGTACATCAAAAAGCAGAGCGACCAGGTCGACGGCATCGCCATCAAGCCCATCCAGCGTCACGTTGTCGCTAGCGACCCCCAGCTTGCGTGCGCTCTGCGCCATCTGCTGGCGCAATTGGCCAGCAAACGATTGCGGCTTGCCGCCCTGCGTGGACGGCATGGGCACAGGGTCAGCCTCGCGCTGCATCAAAGACAGGATGGACAACAAGTCGTGCGTGGACAGCGTGGTGGCAGGGCCTGCCGAATCATGCTGCGGTGCCACGTTATTGACGTTGCGCCAGCCTTGCAGTTGCCCCAGCATGCTGGCAAACAGGGCTTGATCGGCGGCATTGATCTGCACTTGCGCGGTGTCCCATCCCGCTTGTGCCGGCATGCGTCGGGCGACTTGGTTGTCCTGATAGGCCGCCTGCATTGCGGCCTGTGCTGCTACCTGGGCAGCCTCTTCGGCGTGCGATTCTGGCCGCTTGGGATGGTGCTTCCCCGCGGCATGCTGGGTTTTACCACTGGCACGAAGCTCGGGCAGCACGCCGGCACTGGCCATCAGCCCATTGCAACGATCGTACAACTCGGCCAACACTTCACCCAGAGCGCGCTCGAAGAACTTGAAGATCACGATGCGCAGCTCGGCTTCGATTTCGAGCTGCCCCATCGCTTTCCCTAAGGCAGCGGCCAGAAATGCCGGGCCCAACGGATTGGCATTGGACTCCAATTGCGGCTGGCCCACGACGACGCATAAGCGCTGCGTGGCGACTTCGAACGCCGGCAAGGCATTACGCAACACCGACTGCGCCAATTGATCCACTGCCAATTGCTGCTCTAAATCCTGATCGGACAACAAGCTCAGACCAAGCCCAACGGCTTCGCCATCTTCCGGAGCACGCCGTTTACGTAGCTCGCGAAAACGATCGGCAACGCTTTGGCGAAAGGTTTTGGACATGTCTGCGCGCACCCGGCGCATTTCACGCAGGGCTAACATGCCCAGCGCTTGTTCGCCACTTTGGCTGCGGTCGAATAGATAGTCGTCCAATTCGGACAGGCTGCTGTCCAACGCAGGCACTACGCTATCTAGAACGCGCTTTTGCAAGGCGTCAAGCAATGACCCGTAAGGGTGCTGGAACTCAGAGGAGGATCCCGCGGGGGAACGGAATGTCATGACAGGCGATACCTGTTTGTACAGGTGCCAACAATAGCCAATTTATGCACTCTGTTTATTGATAAACGTCATGGTTCACACTATTCCGCCACCGTTCACCTCCAGAATGTGACCGTTCAATCGGGCAAGACCCGTCCAATTCCACTTCCCTGCAAAGTTTGCGCAACCTCAGAAAGCTGCGTTGGCCGCGTATCGCGACTAAACCCAAACCGGAAATGCACCTCGCCCGCAGGTGTCCGCGAGGAATGCAACGAGGCGATATTCACGCCATGCCGCTCGAAGATCTGCAGCAGGTCACGCAGGGAGCCGGGGCGATCTTCCGGCAAATGGATGCTCATGCTGTGCTCGTCATGCAGGTCGGCCAACAGATAGCCCAGCCGCTCGAAGGTGTAATTGCCCTCGGCCAATACCACATCACCGAAGCCTTGCTGGTTGTGCAGCAAGAACTCCTGGCGAAAGGCATTGCGTGCGGCGTCACTGCCCTGTCCCACCAGCGTGGCGATGCGATGCAGACGTTCGGCCGCCCTGCGCAGTACATCCGGCACATACGGATTGCCGAATTGGATGTCTTCATAGATCGAAGGATTCAGCGACAAGATGCGGGCGGCGATAGCTGCATCCATTTCAAACGATGCTGACCGAAACGGCAGCAAGGTCTCAAGCGCTCCCGGTCGCACCGCAGGATCATTCAACACACTCGCCTGCGCCAAGTGCCCCGCATGCACCAGCGCCTGCACCAATGCCATTGCGCGGTCATGTTGCTCTGGTGTGGCGACAACACATTCGGCCTCCAACGCCGCCAGCAATGCGGACAGCCACGGTTTCCAGCGTGCTATGCGTGCCGCGCAGACCACCAGCACGCGCCCGCGCAAGGTGGGTGATTTGGGCGGTGCGGTCATTGGGTGCAGGCCCACCACCTCGGCTTGCGAATGCAGCATCGCCGCCACCGGGGCCACTTTCACCGAGGTGATATCCAGCCACAATTTACCTGACTCGCGGCCGGCGGATTGCGCGATGTAGCGTTCGATCAACGCAGGCGTGTGCCGGATCGGCGCGGAAAACAGCAGCACATCGGCGCGTGTGAGCAGATCTTCCTCACTGTGCGATGTGGCATCAGCCGGGTCATGGCCGATGACGGTCAAGCCCATCTGTGCCTCAAAAAACCTGCGCAGCCAGCGACCATATGCACCTGCGCTACCGACGATGCCAATGAGTGGGGATGTGTTCAACGAAAACGGGCTCCGCAGGGGAGCCCGAATTCTACGTTCGCAAGCGCCGCTGCGGGCGGTTGGTGGCTCAGGAAACCATTCGATCCCAGAAGCCCTTCACCCCATCCAAAAAGGTGCTGGCTTTGGGCGAATGCCGACGTGCGCCTTCGCCACCGAAGGTGCTTTCAAACTGCTCCAGCAAGCTGCGCTGCTCGGCAGTCAGATTGACCGGGGTTTCCACCACCACCTTGCAATACAGATCGCCAGGCGCGCGACTGCGCACCGACTTCACCCCGCGATCGCGCAACCGGAACACTTTGCCGGTCTGGGTTTCGGCCGGAATACGCAGCTCCACTTCACCGCCCAAGGTGGGTACGCGCACACTATCGCCCAATGCCGCCTGTGAAATGCGGATGGGCACTTCGCAATGCAGGTCATCGCCATCACGCTGGAAGATGGCGTGTTCGCGCACCCGCACTTCCACATACAAATCACCCGGCGGCGCGCCGGCAGGGCCAGCTTCACCTTCGCCTGCCAGGCGGATGCGGTCGCCATTGTCCACACCCGCCGGGATTTTCACCGACAGGGTTTTCTCTTCTTCCACCCTGCCATTGCCATTGCAGGATTTGCAGGGGTTGGCAATGGACTTGCCACTGCCTTCGCAATGCGGACACGGCGCCTGCATGGTGAACGGACCGCGCTGCATATGCACTTGGCCGCGGCCCTTGCAGGTGGTGCAGGTATCCACTTTGCCATCGGCCGAGCCACTGCCCTTGCACGGCTCGCAATTGGCCAAGGTGGGGATGTGGATCTGCTTGTCGATGCCGGCCACGGCCTCTTCCAGATCCAGCTCCATCATGTAACCCACATCGGCGCCACGCCGGGGGCGCTGTTGGCGGCCACCGCCAAAAATATTGCCGAAGATGTCGCCGAAAATATCGCCCATGTCGGCGCCGCCAAAACCTGGCCCGGCGTTGCCGCCCCCCATGCCATGTTCAAATGCGGCGTGACCATGCTGGTCGTACATGCGGCGCTTGCCGCCGTCACTCAGCACCTCATAGGCTTCCTTGCACTCCTTGAACGCCGCTTCCGCCGCCTTGTCACCGGGGTTGCGGTCGGGGTGATGCTTCATCGCGCTGCGCCGATAGGCCTTCTTCAGCTCATCATCGCTGGCATTGCGGGCCACGCCCAGCACTTCGTAGTAGTCGCGTTTGTTCATGGGTGTTGTTTCAACTGGTGTTCAATGCGTCGGTCCGGCACGATCCACAGCACCGCGACCAACGCGTACAAGATGCAAGAGAAGATTGGGGCTAAAAGGGCCAACGCAATCCCGGCGGCATAGATTGCAAGCGACAATTTGGCTTTCCAGTCACCGCGTTGGCCGCCGAGTGCACGCCCCAGCACGCCATTGTTGCCACCGTTGCAGCGCATCAACGTGTAGGAAAGCGGCATCCACGCCACCGCCGCCATCAACAGCACCACACCATACATGGCCGTGGGGATTGACGCCGGCATGGGCTCGGCTTCATTGACCCATGAGGTGACAAAGGGGAACAGCGACAGCCAGAACAGAAAGAACAAGTTGGCCCATAACACCCGGCCATCGACCCGCTCTGCAGCATGCAGCAAGTGGTGATGGTTATTCCAGTACAGACCGACATACACAAAGCTCAGCACATAGCTTAAAAATGCAGGTGTATTGGCCAGCAATGCCTGCCAAGTGGCGGCGTGCGGAGTTTTCAGTTCCAACACCATGATGGTGATGATCACCGCGATCACCCCATCACTGAATGCTTCCATCCGCCCTTTGCCCATCTTTCCCCCTGACGCACCAAACGCCCGATATCGGGCGTTTGGGCGTTGACGATGCTAAACCCCGGTCAATCCTTCTTGTCGTCCTTGACCTCGGTGAACTCGGCATCCACCACATCATCGGCCGGCTTGCCGGCATCCGCCGATGCGCCTTGCTGTTGACCCGCAGCGGCAGCAGCGGCGAACAGGGCTTGACCGGCCTCTTCCAACGCTTTGGCCTTGGCTTCGATCTGGCCCTTGTCGTCACCCTTCATCGCGGTTTCAAGCTCGGCGATGGCACCTTCAGCGCGACCGATCGCCTCACCCGGCAGTTTGTCGCCGTTGTCCTTGATGGTACTGCGGGTGGCATGGATCAAACCATCGGCCTGATTGCGTGCCGTCACCAGCTCGTGGAAGCGCTTGTCTTCTTCACGATTGGCTTCGGCGTCCTGCACCATGCGTTGGATTTCATCGTCATTCAAACCCGAGCCCGCCTTGATTTCGACCTTCTGTTCCTTGCCGGTCTTCTTGTCCTTGGCGGTGACGTGCACGATGCCGTTGGCGTCGATGTCAAAGCTCACTTCCACCTGCGGCATGCCGCGCGGGGCAGCATCAATGCCGGTGAGGTCGAACTTGGCCAGCGACTTGTTGTAGCGGGCCTGTTCGCGCTCGCCTTGCAGCACATGCACCGTCACCGCGCTCTGGTTGTCTTCGGCGGTGCTGAAGGTTTGCGAAGCCTTGGTCGGGATGGTGGTGTTCTTCTCGATGATCTTGGTGAACACGCCGCCCAAGGTTTCGATACCCAGGCTCAGCGGAGTGACATCGAGTAGCAGCACGTCTTTCACGTCGCCGGCCAACACGCCACCCTGCACCGCCGCACCAATAGCCACGGCCTCGTCGGGGTTGACGTCCTTGCGCGGCTCCTTGCCGAAGAACTCGGCCACGGCGGCCTGCACCTTCGGCATGCGGGTCTGGCCGCCGACCAAAATCACGTCATTGATGTCGGACGCGCGCAGGCCGGCATCGTTCAATGCCACGCGGCACGGCTCGATGGTCTTCTTCACCAGATCGTCGACCAAAGCTTCCAGCTTGGCGCGGGTCAGCTTGATGTTCAGATGCTTGGGACCGGTGGCGTCGGCCGTCACGTACGGCAGGTTGACGTCGGTCTGCTGGTTGCTGGAAAGCTCGATCTTGGCACGCTCGGCCGCATCCTTCAGGCGTTGCAGGGCCAGCGGATCCTTGCGCAGATCCACACCATCGGTCTTTTGGAATTCTTCCACCAAGTAGTCGATGACCCGATTGTCGAAGTCTTCGCCACCCAGGAAGGTATCGCCATTGGTGGCCAGCACTTCAAATTGCTTTTCACCGTCGATGTTGGCGATTTCAATGATCGACACGTCGAAGGTACCGCCACCGAGGTCATACACCACGATCTTGCGATCCTTGCTGTCGCCCTTGTCGAGGCCATAGGCCAGCGCGGCCGCGGTCGGCTCGTTGATGATGCGCTTCACATCAAGGCCGGCAATGCGACCGGCATCCTTGGTGGCTTGGCGCTGACTGTCATTGAAGTAGGCCGGCACGGTGATGACCGCCTCGGTGACGGTTTCGCCCAGGAAGGCTTCGGCGGTCTTCTTCATTTTCTCCAGCACTTTGGCGGAGACTTCCTGCGGCGCCAGCTTCTTGCCATCGGCCAATGCCACCCACGCATCGCCATTGTCGTGCTGGGTGATGGTGTACGGCACCAGACCCAAATCCTTTTGCACTTCGGCGTCGGTGAACTTGCGGCCAATCAGGCGCTTCACCGCGTAGAAGGTGTTCTTCGGGTTGGTGACGGTTTGCCGCTTGGCGGATGCGCCGGTCAGCACTTCGCCGTCTTTGGTCCATGCCACGATGGACGGGGTGGTGCGGTCACCCTCGCTGTTTTCGATGACGCGGGCTTTGCCGCCTTCCATGATGGAAACGCAGGAGTTGGTGGTCCCCAGGTCGATGCCGATGATCTTGCCCATGACAGTGTCCTCTTGAGTTTGGTATGCAATGGCGCACTGCGCCGATGGTCGTTATTTGGGGATGCCGAAGCCGGCTTCAAGGCCTGGCAACAATCAATTGCGGTCAATCGTGCTTCGCCACGATGACCAATGCCGGACGCAACAGCCGTCCGTTCAGCACATAGCCTTTCTGGAACACGGTGATCACATGCCCGGGCGCAACGCCCTCGGACTCGCCCTGGCTGATGGCCTGGTGATGCTCGGGATTGAACGGCTGGCCGGTGGGGTCCAGTACTTCCATGCCGTTATCGGCCGCCACTTTCAATAGCTGCTTGTAGGTCAATTCCATCCCGTCGCGCAGTGCGCCGGTATCACCACTTGCCGCATTCAAACCGGCATCCAGGCTATCGAAGACCGGAAGCAAATCGCTCAGCAAACGCTCGTTGGCAAACTTGCGCGCCATTTCGATGTCGCGGGCCAAGCGTTTGCGCTGGTTGTCCAGATCGGCGCGCTCGACCAAGGATTGCGCCTTGAGCTGCTCGATTTCGGCGTGCAGTGCTTCGATGGGGTCGTGCGAATCCACCTCGTTGGTGGCGTCGTTAGTGTCCTGCGTCGGGTCCATGCTCATGTCCACGGCTTGAATTCGCGGCCCAATGCCGCACTGCCACCGGGGATGGGGGCTCAGCTCTCCGGATTCAAGGCGGCCCCCAACAGCGCCGCTGCCGCATCCACCACCGGGATCACCCGTTCATAGGCCATGCGGCTGGGGCCAATCACGCCCAACACCCCCAGCACGCGGCCATCGCGGCCGTACGGCGCAGCCACCAGTGACATCCCTTCCAATGATGCAAGGCCGGCCTCTTCGCCAATAAATACGCGCATCCCCGGCGCTTTGGCGGTGCGTTCCAGCAATTGCAGCAGCTCGCGCTTTTCGGCGAAGGCTTCGAACAGCGCGCGCAGCTGCTCCATGTCGGCCATATCCTGCAGGCCCAGCAAGCGGGTCTGCCCGGCCACCAGCATGTCGTCCTCATTGGCGGGGGCAAAGGCTTGCTCGGCCAATTCCAGCGAGCTGGCCAACAGCCGTTCCATCTCGCTGCGTGCTGCGCGCAGTTCGCCCAACAACCCTGCACGAATCAAGCCCAGCGGTTGCCCGGCAAAATGCGTGTTCAGATAGTTGGCTGCCTGTTCCAGTTCTGACGGCGTCACCACGCGCCGCAGTTGCACCACGCGGTTTTGCACCTCGCCATCGGCAAACACCACGATAGCCAACACCCGCTGCGGGTCCAGTGCCACAAAATCAATTTGCCGGAACGCAAAACTTTCACGCTTGGGCACACTCACCATACCGGCAAAATGGGTCATGGTGGACAGCAATTCCGACGTGCTGTCCAGCAATGCGCGGGTACCCGCGCCCACCTGCAAGCTGCTGCGCAAGTTCCGGGTTTCGCTCTCGGCCAAGGGCTTGACCTGCAACAGGGTATCCACAAACAAGCGATAGCCCTGTGCGGTGGGCACACGGCCGGCACTGCTATGCGGCGCGGCCAGCAGGCCGGCATCTTCCAGCGTGGCCAGAATATTGCGGATGGTGGCCGGGCTGACATCCAGCCCCGCGTGCTTGGCCAAGGTCTGCGAGCCCACCGGCTCGCCAGAGCGGATATGCCGCGCCACCAAGGTGCGCAGCAGTTGCCGGGCACGCGGGTCTTGGGCAATGTCGTGGGCAGTTTTTCGAGCCATCCTCATGTTGTATGCCGCAACCGCTACCGCATGCAAGCGGGCGCAGGCACAATGCGCAGCCATGTTGACTCGACTTTGCATCCGGGATTTTGCCGTTGTTGCCCATGCCGCATTGGAGTTTGGCGCGGGTATGACCGTGATTTCCGGTGAAACCGGCGCTGGCAAATCCTTGCTGGTGGATGCGCTGGGCTTCTTGTCCGGTGCCCGCGCCGATGCCGGTGTGGTGCGCCATGGCGCACAGCGCGCCGAGCTGGAAGCCGAGTTTGACCTTGCCGATGCGCCGCTTGCCCGCGCTTGGCTGACCGACGCGGAACTGGATGAGGGCGACACCTGCCAACTACGCCGCACACTGCGCGCAGACGGTGGCAGCAAGGCATGGATCAATGGCCGTGCTGCCACCATCGCGCAATTGACTGAACTTGCGCGATTACTGGTAGAAATCCACGGCCAACACGCCCAACAAGCCTTGTTGGTGCGCGGCCAGCAAACGGATTTGCTCGATGCCGCTGCCCGCCACGCCACACTGCTCGACGCTGTGCGCAACACCGCCACACGCTGGAAGCAACTGTCCGAAGAACGCGCCAGCCTGCTCGCCCGTGGCGATGTGGCCGACCGCCAACAGTGGCTGCAACACCAATTGCACGAATTGCAGGCGCAGCCACTGGAGCCTGCCGTGCTGGCCGAACTTGACGCCAACCACCGCCGCCACGCGCATGCGGCGTCGCTCATTGCTGCTTGCGAAGCGGGGCTGACTGCATTGAATGGTGATGACGCACTGGCCAGCCGCGTGCAGCACCTGCGCAGCGGGTTGCAACGTGAAGTCGCCCACGAGCCACGTTTGCGTGATGTGGATGCACTGCTGGACTCGGCAGTCATCCAACTGGATGAAGCACTCGCCCTGCTGGAACGCATCCGTGGCGATTTGGAGCTGGACCCCGATGCGCTGGCCGAGATCGAACGCCAGCTCACCCGCGTGCAGGATTTGGCGCGCAAACACCGCGTGCCTGCCGACCAACTTGCTGCCCATCGTGACGCGCTCGCCATCGAACTGGATGCACTGGCCGATGCCGATGCCACCCTGCAACGGCTGGATCGCGCTATCGCCAGCGCGCAAAGCGATTGGCAACACGCCGCCGATGCACTGCGCGCCTCGCGCCGCGATTGCGGCAGCACCCTGGCTACCGCCGTGACGCTGCTGATTGCCGAACTGGGCATGGCCGGGGGTCATTTTGACGTCCAACTCGAAGCCAACGCCCATCCAATACCGGATCCAAACGGCAGCGAACGCGCCGAATTCCTGGTCGCCGCCAACCCCGGCCAACCGCCGCGCCCACTGCGCAAAGTGGCCTCGGGTGGCGAACTTTCGCGCATTTCGCTGGCGATCGAAGTGGCCACCCAAGGCCAGGACGCCGTGCCCTGCATGATCTTCGATGAAGTCGATGCCGGCATCGGTGGCGCCGTGGCCGCTGCCGTGGGCGCCAAGCTGCGGCAGCTTGGCGCATCCAAACAAGTGCTGTGTGTCACCCACCAACCGCAAGTGGCGGCAGCCGGCCACACCCAATATCGCGTCAGCAAAGCCGCGCAAGATGGCATCACCCAATCGGCGGTGCTCGCCCTGGACAGTGCTGGCCGCATCGAGGAAATCGCCCGCATGCTGGGCGGTGCGGATGTCAGTGATGAGGCACGTGCTGCGGCGAAGCGGTTGCTGGAACAGGGCTAGCGGCGAGTTGCTGACGCCATATCCCGCACTAGGGCCTAGAATCGCGTCATGCTCAAAATCGACACTCACGCCCACTACCTGCCGCGCGACTGGCCGGACCTCGCCACGAAATACGGCGACGCCCGCTTCCCGATGATCCACCACGGGGATGACGGACATCACCGGATCTACAAGGACGGCAAGTTCTTCCGCGAGATCTGGCCGAAGACCTGGGACCCGCAGATCCGCATCGACGACTACGCCGGCTTCGGCGTGCAGGTGCAGGTGCTGTCCACCGTGCCGGTGATGTTCAGCTACTGGGCCAAGGCGCACCAGGCGCTGGAACTGCACATATCGCTCAACGACCACATGGCGCAGACCTGCCGCGACTTCCCGCGCCACTACGCCGGCATCGGCACGGTGCCGTTGCAGTCGCCGCAGCTCGCCGTGCGCGAGCTGGAACGCTGCATGGACGAACTGGGCCTGCAGGGCGTGCAGATCGGTTCGCATATCGGCGAGTGGAACCTCGACGCACCGGAGCTGTTCGAGTTCTTCGAAGCCGCCAGCGAGCTGGGCGCGGCGATCCTGGTGCATCCGTGGGACATGATGGGCGCCGAGTCGATGCCGAAATACTGGCTGCCGTGGCTGGTCGGGATGCCGGCGGAGCAGTCGCGCGCCGCCTGCTGCCTGGTGTTCGGCGGCGTGCTGGAACGGCTGCCGAAGCTGCGCATCGCGCTGGCCCACGGCGGCGGCAGCTTCCCCTACACCATCGGCCGCATCGAGCATGGCTTCAACATGCGCCCGGACCTGGTGGCCACCGACAATTTCCGTAACCCACGCGAATATCTGAAGCGCCTGTATTTCGATTCCTGGGTGGCCGACGACGCCGCGCTGCGCTACCTGCTCGACGCCTGCGGCAGCGACCGCGTCATGCTGGGCACCGACTATCCGTTCCCGCTGGGGGAACAGGTGCCGGGGGAAGGCATCGAACGCCTGCAGTTGGACGCCGCCGACCGCGTCCGCCTCTACCACGGCACCGCGCTGGACTGGCTGGGCCTGTCCGCATCGAGGTTTGCATGACCGAACTGTTCACCGACCACCACGCGTCCACCCTTGACGCCGCCGATCCACTGCGCCACTTCCGCGATGAGTTCCACCTGCCGCTGCATGACGGTGCGCCGCAGGCCTATTTCGTCGGCAACTCGCTGGGCCTGCAGCCGAAGGGCGCGCGGGCGCATGTCGAGGAGGTGCTGGACAAGTGGGCGCGCGAGGCGGTGGAGGGCCATTTCACCGGCAGCGCGCAGTGGATGCCCTACCACGAGCTGGTGCGCGACCCGCTAGCCCGCGTGGTCGGCGCGCAGCCGGCGGAAGTGGTGGCGATGAACTCACTGACCGCCAACCTGCATTTCATGCTGGTGAGCTTCTACCGCCCGACCCGCGAGCGTCCGGTGCTGCTGATGGAGGCCGGCGCGTTCCCTTCCGACCGCTACGCGCTGGAATCGCAGGTGCGCTTCCATGGCTTCGATCCGGCCGAGGCGCTGGTCGAGGTGGCGCCGGACAACGCCGATGGCACCTTCTCGATGGCCGCCATCGAGCGCGCCATCGCCGAGCACGGCCCGCGGCTGGCCACCATCGTGTGGCCGGGCGTGCAGTACCGCACCGGGCAGGCGTTCGACCTGAAGGAGATCGCGCGACTGGGGCATGCCGCGGGCGCCGTGGTCGGCTTCGACCTGGCCCATGGGATCGGCAACCTGCCGCTGCAGCTGCACGACGTCGACGCCGATTTCGCGGTCTGGTGCCACTACAAATACATGAACGCCGGGCCCGGCGCGGTGGCCGGCTGCTTCGTCCACGAACGCCACGCGCGCACCGACCGCCCGCGCTTTGCCGGCTGGTGGGGCAACGACGCGTCGGTGCGCTTCAAGATGGGCCCGCAGTTCTCGCCCACGCCGGGCGCGGATGGCTGGCAGCTGTCCAACCCGCCGATCCTCGGGCTGGCGCCGCTGCGCGCCTCGCTGGAGCAGTTCGACCGCGCCACGTTGCCGGCGCTGCGGGCGAAGTCGGAACGGCTGACCGGCTATCTCGAGGCGCTGATCGACGCGGACTTGCGCGACGTGCTGCAGGTGGCGACGCCGCGCGACCCAGCGCAGCGCGGCTGCCAGCTCTCCCTCCGCGTCACCGGCGGCCGTGCGCGCGGCCGTGAGCTGTTCGAGTTCCTCGCCGCGCGCGGCGTGCTCGGCGACTGGCGCGAGCCGGACGTGATCCGCATCTCGCCGGTGCCGCTGTACAACAGTTTCGCCGACGTGCTGCGCTTCGCCCGCACCGTGAAGGAGTGGCGCGATGGGCGCTGAGCGCGATATCACCCTCATCGGCGGCGGCCTGGCCGGCGCCCTGCTCGCCATCCTGCTGGCCCGCCGCGGCTGGTCGGTGGACGTGTTCGAGCGGCGCGGCGACCCGCGCATTGATGGCTATGCCGGCGGGCGTTCAATCAACCTGGCACTGGCCGAGCGCGGCCTGCACGCGCTGCGCCAGGCCGGCGCCGACGAGGCCGTGCTGCAGCAGGCGGTGATGATGCGCGGCCGTTATGTGCACCCGCTGCACGGCACGCCGGGTTTGCAACGCTACGGGCGCGATGATTCGGAAGTGATTTACTCGATCAGTCGTGGCGAGCTCAATATCGTGCTGCTCGACATCGCCGAATCGCACGGTGCGCGCCTGCATTTCGACCACGCGCTGGAGCAGGTGGACTTCGTCGATCATGTCGCCACCTTCCGCCACCACACCGATTCCGTGACCCGCGCGTTCCGCGCGCTGGTCGGCGCGGACGGCGCCGGCTCTAGCCTGCGCACCGAGATCGCGAAAGTGCAACCGCTGGGCGAACGCACCGAGTGGCTGGACCACGGCTACAAGGAACTGGAAATCCCGCCCGCCGCCGACGGTGGCTTTCGCATCGAGCCCAATGCCCTGCATATCTGGCCACGTGGCCACTACATGTGCATTGCGTTACCCAATGACGAACGCACCTTCACGGTGACCTTGTTCATGCCGCACGCGGGCAGTTATCCCAGTTTTGCGCAGGTACAAACCGGTGAGCAGGCGCAGGCATTGTTTGCACGCGACTTCCCCGATACGTTGCCACTGATTCCCAGGTTGCAACATGACTTTGGGGCCAACCCGGTGGGCACGTTGGCCACCTTGTATCTGGACCATTGGCACCTGGGCGGGCAAGCGGTGCTGCTGGGTGACGCCGCACACGCCATGGTGCCGTTTCACGGCCAGGGCATGAACTGCGCGTTCGAGGACTGCGTGGCGCTGGCGCAGCATCTGCAGGATTCGCCCACGCTGGCCGACGCATTCGCGGCATTCGAACGCGAACGCAAGCCGAACGCCGAAGCCATCCAGCAGATGGCGCTGGAAAACTACATCGAGATGCGCGACAAGGTGGATGACCCGGAGTACCTGCTGCAGCGGCAATTGGAATTGCTGCTGCAAGCGCGCCATCCAGGCCGCTTTGTGCCGCACTACACGATGGTGACGTTCATGCGCGTTCCCTACGCCGTGGCGCTGCACCGTAGCGATGTGCAACGCAAGCTGCTGGCCAATGCCACATGCGGTTTGCACAGCCTGGATAGCGTGGATTGGGGCACATTGGATGCCGCTATCATGACGCAGCTATCGCCGCTGTAACCGGTTTCAAACCAACCCGAGCCCTGCCGCACGCGCCAGCTCCGCAAAGCCCGGGAATGACGTTGCCACGGTCTCCACATCGCGAATCAGCAGCTCGCCAGTCGCGCGCTGCGCGGCGACCGCAAATGCCATTGCAATGCGGTGGTCGTGCTGGCTGGCGATCTGACCACCATGCATCGCGCCGGGGTGAATGGTGGCGCCATCGGGGGTTTCATCCACTTGCAGCCCGAGTGTGCGCAAGCCAGCCGCCATTACGCCCAAGCGGTCGGATTCCTTCACCCGCAACTCGGCCGCGCCACGCACCACGGTGGGGCCTTCGGCGCAAGCGGCGGCAATGAACAGCGCCGGGAATTCGTCGATCATGTCGGGCACCAGCGCTTCCGGCACATCGATGCCGCGCAGCGGCGCGTAGCGCACCCGCAAATCGGCCACTGGCTCGCCGCCATGGGTGCCTGCGTTGTCTTCGCGAATGTCCGCGCCCATCAACCGCAGCGCGGTGAGCAAGCCGGTGCGGCGCGGGTTCAGGCCCACTTGCCGCAGGCGTAGCTCGGAGCCTGGAACAATACTGGCCGCGACCAGGAAGAACGCCGCCGAGGAGAAGTCTGCCGGTACCGCCACATCGGTGGCGCGCAGGCGCTGGCCGCCGCGCAGCCGCGCAAACCCGGGCGAGAATTCAATCTCCACGCCGAACGCCGACAGCATGCGTTCGGTGTAATCGCGGGTCGGGTGCGGCTCGCGCACCACGGTCTCACCGTGCGCATACAACCCAGCCAGCAGCAGGGCCGACTTCACCTGCGCGCTGGCTACTTCCAGCGTGTGGTCGATGCCGACCAGCGGCTGGCCGCCATGGATGCGCAGCGGCGGCGTGCCGCCCTCCTCCGTGTCGATGCGCGCGCCCATCTTCGCCAGCGGCACGGTGACGCGCCGCATCGGCCGTTTGCTGAGCGAGGCATCGCCAATCAATACGGAATCAAACCGTTGCGCTGCCAACAAGCCTGCAAGCAAACGCATCCCGGTGCCGGCATTGCCGCAGTCCAGTGGCGCAGCACCAGGCTGCAAACCGTCGATACCCACGCCGTGCACCACGCGCCGCGACGGCGATGGGATTTCGATACGCACGCCCAAGCGTTCGAAGATGGCTGCGGTGGCGCGGGTGTCTTCGCCTTCCAAAAACCCATCGATGGTGGAAGTGCCATCGGCCAATGCGGCAAACATCACCGACCGGTGCGAGACCGATTTGTCACCGGGGATGGTCAACACGCCTTGCAATGGCGTGCCTGCATGTGCCGTCCAGTGCATGCCACTCACGCCAGCACCTCATCCAGCGCCGCCAGCAGGCGTGTATTGGCCTGCGCCGCGCCTACCGTGATGCGCAAGTACTCGCCCAAGCCATAGCCCCCCATTGGCCGCAAAATCACGCCACGTGCGACCAGGGCGGCCTCCATCTTCGGAGTGGCCGCACCAAATTCCACCAACAAAAAATTGGTTTGCGAAGGCGATACGGTAAGGCCGCGCTGGCGCAGCGCCGCTGCCAGCGCATCGCGCTGCACGCGATTGCCCGCCACCGATGCCGCCAGATGCTCATTATCGGCCAACGCCGCTTCCGCTGCCGCCAACCCCAATGCATTGACGTTGAAACTCTCGCGCACGCGCTCCATGACTGCAATGCAATCGGGGTGCGCAATCGCAAACCCCACGCGCAGCCCCGCCAGCGCATACGCCTTGCTGAAGGTGCGGGTGACAATCAGGTTGGGATACTTCGCCAACAACAGCAACGCGCTGGCGTAGTCGGGGGCATCCACGAATTCGGCATAGGCCTCATCCACCACCACCAATACCGTGGGTGGCACCTTGGCCAAAAATGCAGCGAATGCCGCCTGCGAATACCACGTGCCGGTAGGGTTATTGGGATTGGCCAGATACAACAGCTTGGTCTGCGCAGTGATGGCGGCAAGCAGCGCGTCCAGATCATGCCCGCGCGGCATCGCGTGATTGTTGGGCAAAGCCGGTGCAAGCCGCAGTGCCGCACCTGCGGCCTGCGCCGCCAGCGCATACACCGCAAAGCCATACTGCGCGGCCACCACTTCGTCGCCCGCGCCCGCAAACACTTGCGCAAACTGCATCAGCAATTCGTGGCTGCCATTGCCCAGCACGATATTTGCGGCAGCCACGCCATGCGTGGCCGCCAATGCACGCTTCAAATCCCCACCCAGTGGATCGGGATAGACATGCGCGCCATCCAGCGCCGCAATGATCGCCTGTTTGGCCAGCCGGCTGGCACCATACGGGTTTTCATTGGAACCCAATTCCAGCAAGGGCTGCGCGGCTTGCCGGCGCAGTGCCACCAGATCGTGACCGGGGTCATACGCACGCAGGCTGCGGATGCCGGCCTGCGCCAGCGCGTTGAAATCAATCATGTGATTGCCACCGGGTACGAGCCCAATACGCGCACTTCATCGCCGTGTTGGCCAATTTCATCCAGCGCGTCTTTCAGTGGCGATTCGTCACAATGGCCGGCGACATCGATGAAAAATGCGTACTGCCATTTATGCCCGTGCTCGGGCCGCGATTCGATCCGGTTCATGCTGATGCCGCGCCGTGCCAGCGGCTCCAGCACGCCATACAACGCACCGGGGCGGTCGCGGATGAACACCAGCAGAGAAGTGCGGTCATTGCCCGATGGCGGGAACGCCTGCCGGCCGATGACGAGGAATCGCGTGGTGTTATCACTGCGGTCTTCAATCGGGCCAGCGATTTTTTTCAGGCCATACACAATCGCGGCGGTTTCGCCGGCAATGGCGGCGGCATCGTCGGCACTGCGTGCGCGGCGCGCGCCTTCGGCATTGCTGGACACCGGGATTTTTTCGACCCCTGGCAGATGTGTACGCGTCCAGCCGCCCGTCTGTGCCAACGCTTGCGGGTGACCAAAAATGCGCTCGACATCCTCCAGGCGGCCACTGCGTGACAGCAAGTATTGGTGCACGCGCAGCTCCACTTCACCACAAATGCGCAGCGGCGAGGTGAGGAACAAATCCAACGTCACCTGGATGGTGCCCTGCCCGGAGTTCTCCACCGGCACCACGCCAAAATCGGCATTGCCGGCGGCGACTTCCTGGAACACTTCTTCAATGCTGCCCAGCGGCAAGCCATGCGCCGAGTGACCAAAATGCTTGTACACCGCCTGCTGGCTGAAGGTGCCTTCCGGCCCCAGATAGCCAATCTTCAGCGGCTCTTGCTGGGCCAGGCAGGCCGACATCACTTCGCGGAACAAGCGCACCAGCACATCGTCCGACAGCGGGCCGTCATTGCGGTCCACCACCCGTCGCAATACCTGTGCCTCGCGCTCGGGACGGTAGTAATCCACCGCAGCGGCCAGCTTGCCCTTGGCCTTGCCCACTTGGTGCGCCCAATTGGCGCGCTCGGCAATCAGCGCTTGAATCTGCTGGTCGATGCCGTCGATCTGGGCGCGCACCTGTGACAAATCAGGCTTGGCCTCGACCACGGGGGACGCCTTGGGGGTGCCGGGCTTGCTTGAAGATTTCTTAGCCATGAGCGCTCTGGAACTCCTGCATGAAATTGACCAATGCCTGCACACCGGCTTCGGGCATGGCGTTGTACAGTGATGCACGCATCCCGCCGAGTACACGGTGGCCCTTCAATGCCACCAAGCCGGCTTGCCTGGCATGCTCGAGAAACACCTTGTCCAGCGCGGCATCGTGCAAAAAAAACGGCACATTCATGCGCGAACGCGCAGCGGTGGCCACTTCATTGCGATAAAAGCCGCCAGAGCCATCAATCGCGGCATACAGCAGCGCCGCCTTGCGGGTATTGCGGCGGGCAAATTCGGCCACGCCACCTTCGTCCAACATCCACTGCACCGTCAGGCCCAGCACATACCAATTCCAACTGGGCGGGGTGTTGAGCATCGACTCTGCCTTGGCCTGCGCGGCGTAGTCGAAAATTGGCGCTCGCGGCTGGCCGGCACGCGCCAACAAATCACGTCGCACGATGACAACCGTGATGCCCACCGGCCCCAGATTCTTCTGCGCGCCGGCATACACGATGCCAAAGCGCGAAATATCCAGCGGTTCAGAGGCAATCGACGAACTGAAATCGGCCACCAGCGGCGCGTTATCCACCTCGGGGATTTCGCGCCACTCCACCCCGTGGATGGTTTCGTTGGCGGTGACGTGCACATACGCGGCATCCTTGGATAGCTGCCAGGTGCTACGCGCCGGCACATCCCGAAACCCGCCCGCCTCGCTACTGGCCGCAGTGCGTGCATCGATGCAATGCGCGGCCTGCTTGATCGCGGTCTTGCCCCAGTGGCCGCTGACCACGTAGTCGGCAGCTTGGCCGGGCGCGGCAAAATTCAGTGGTAACAAGGCTTGCACGGTGGTGGCACCACCGGCGGTAAAAATCACCGCATAGTCATCGGGGATGGCCAGCAACGTGCGCAGGTCGGCCTCGGCCTTCTGTGCAACGGCCATAAAATCCGCGCCGCGATGGCTGATTTCCAGAATCGACGCGCCGGTAGTGCCAAACTCCAGCAGCTCCGCCTGCGCTTGGCGCAACACGGATTCGGGCAGCATGGCCGGGCCCGGGGCGAAGTTGTAGGCGCGTGGCATTGGAAGCTCTCAGGGCGGGAAACCCCAAGTATGCCGCAGTGCAGCACGCTTGCGCGTGCGGTTTCCGGCGAAACCGTCCATGACGCTTTGGCATTCCGCCAGAACGTGTATTGCGATCAGAATTTCTCTTGCAGCACCCGCTTGATTTCAGACTCGATCGGGTCTTTGAACATCGCCGCCAGAAACCCCAGCTTGGCGTGCACATGCAGTGCTTGCGCTTGCAATTCGATATGTCCATCAATGCCGGAACGGGTGAAGTTCAGGGTGTCCCCTTCCCAGCCATAATCAACCTGGAAGCGGTCTTGCAGCTTCCTGGCCACCTCCTCGATCGCCTTGCGGGCTTGCGGCATGGGTAGGGAATGGGCATGACGGATATCGATTTTTGACATGGTGGCGGCAAGGTGACGGACAAGCCGCCATTCTGCCGCGTACCAGCCGCCCCGAACAGCCGCCGCTGCACGGCCGAAAATCCTGCCGGAAAAGCTTGCCTCGCATGCTAGATTGCACGGCGATGAATGACCTGTGCCTGCATTTTTGCGATACCTCCCGCCCCGACCTGCCGCTGGATACCGGCGTGCTGGCATTAGGCCGCGGCCCAACAGGGCTGGCACCGATGGCAGCGGATGGCCCGTGGCTGCTGCAACTGTGCAATGACCGCCGCGGCATTTGGCTAACCGTGGCCGAAGGCTTGCGCGGAGTCCACGTCAACGGCCGCCCGGTGTTGCAACTGGCCATGCTGCGGGCGGGTGACAGTGTCCATATCGATGGCCAAGAGCTGCAACTAGTCACCGCAACCCCCGCACCGCTACCTGCTACCGCCGCTAGCCGCGATGACAACGGCACGTTGCGACTGGTGCTGCGCGGTGTTGGCGGCCCGCACCATGGCCGTAGCCTGAGCTTGGAGCGTCCACGCCGGATTGGCAGCGCGGCCAGTACCGACCTGCGCATTGAAGGTCATGGCATTCGCACCGATCTTGCCCGCATTGAAATGGCCGATGGCAAACCCGTCCTGCGCGATGCTGCCACCGGCGTGCGGCTCAACGGCCTGCCGGTTCAACACGCCGTGTTGAAGCCTGGCGATCAATTGTGGTTCGGGCTACAGCATCGGTTCGTGCTGGAAGGCTCCACCACACTGGCCACCGATATTGCCTGCGCGCAGCAGTCACAACGACAGCAAGCCGATGCCCCACCTGCTCCACCCAACGACCGTGGCTGGACAACACGTGTCCCCTGGCTATTGGTAGCGGCATTGCTGATGGCCGCAGCCCTGTCGGCACTCCTAGTCTTTGGTGCCCGCTGAACCAGCTTCAGGCCTTCACCAAGTTCACGCGAAGGGATCGCCTGCCCCTGCAAAAAGCTGCTGCATCACCCGCGTTTCACTGTACTGGATGTCCATCAGAAACGCCCGCGCATCGCCGAGCGCTGCAAATGCAGCAAACCCGCGCTCCAAAAACGATTGCAATTCACCCAATCCCGCCGCACGCGCAGGCAGGCTTGATACACGCAGCAGCATTCCCACGCCAGGCGTGGCCAGTGCAGCAGCCAATCCTTGGCCAACGCCACTGATCAACGCAATCTGATGGGCGCGCAGCCGTCGATGACCCACTGCGCGGTAGGCCTGCGAATAGTCGTTGGTATCCAGCGGAGCACCGACTGTGGCGATTCCCTGCAATGCAGCCGCCATATGCAGATCCAATGCATGACTCAAGGCCGCAAGCTCAATACCATCGGCAATGGTGACCAGCAATTCGATCGGCAACAGGCGCTGCATTTTTGGAATCACTTTGGCGATATCGGCATCACGCTGACTGAAATCACGCTCACCGTACACATCGGTCAGGAAGAAATTAGCCGCCGCATGGCGCTTGGGATCATGTAAAAACCTAGCGAAACTGCGTTGCAAACGTTGCGCCTGCCATTGCTGCAACGGCTTCAGCCAATGCAGCCGATTGCGTGGCTCATGGATCGGATCAAACAACCGCTGGTGGATCTGAAGTTGCCGCGCAAGGCGTGCTTGCAGGTCAGGCCGCATGCTCATGGTCGATAGTGTCGGCGCAGCAGGCGCGTGGACGCAATACTCCAATCCACTCCGTTACACTCCGGTTAGCCCCGCTTTTGCGAGTTACATATGCTGTCACTGCATGCCGCTCCCGCACCCAAACCACGTGCACGCCAGTCGCGCATCGGGCTGGCTATCGCCGGCGGCGGCCCGGTCGGCGCGATGTACGAATTGGGTGCACTGCGTGCACTGGATGAAGCTTGCGATGGACTGGATCTCACCCGAATGGATTGCTATGTCGGGGTCAGCTCCGGTGCATTCTTCGCTGCAGGTCTTGCCAACCGCATGGACACCGCCGAACTGTGCAGAATCTTCATCACCGGCGATAGCGAGGATGTGCAATTCCAACCTGAAACGTTCCTAAGCCCGGCATTTGGCGAATACTTGAGCCGGGCCGCATCAATCCCGCGTCTGACTACCCGCTTGCTACGCGACTTGTGGAGCGGTCGCAGTGATTCGCGCTGGTCGGATCTGCTTAACCGGTTCGGCAGTTTGGTACCCACCGGCTTGTTCGACAATCGCGAAGTGGAACGCTTCCTGCGCGATGTATTTACCCGGCAGGGCCGCAGCAACGACTTCCGCAAGCTGGACAGGCCGCTGTACGTCATCGGCGTGGATTTGGACAGCGGAGAAGCGGTGCGTTTCGGGGATGCAGGCTGGGATGGCATCCCGATTTCACGCGCGGTGCAAGCCAGTGCCGCCCTGCCCGGCCTGTACCCGCCAGTGGAAATGCAGGATAAGAGCGGGCGCGTTCGGCACATCGTCGATGGCGCACTGCGCCGCACCATGCACGCCTCGGTGGTGCTGGATCGCGATGTCGATCTGTTGTTGGGCATCAACCCATTGGTGCCCTTCAACCCTGGCGATGACAGCCCCGAAGATGCGAAGCAGCACCGCTGCAGCGATCGCCGGATTGCCGAAGGCGGCTTGCCCGGCGTGCTCTCGCAAACCTTGCGCACCATGCTGCAATCGCGCATGCAGGTTGGCTTGGCGCGCTATCCGCAGCAATACCCCAATATCGACCAAGCGGTGTTTGAACCCAATGCTGCCGACCGCGAGTTGTTCTACACCAACGTGTTCAGTTTCTCGGCACGGCGGCGCATTTCGCAGCTGGCCTATCGCAATACGCTGACCGATTTGCGCCAGCGGCGGAGTGAATTTGAACCGGTACTGGCCAAGCATGGCATCCGTTTGCGCGAAGAGGTGATCGCCGATCGTCCTCGTTCGATCATCGCGCACCTTCCACCTGCACCGCGCTTGACAGACACCACCGCACGCCTGGGCCGAGCACTCGATGAAATCGAACATCGTCTGCAACGTCAGCGCATGGTGTGAATGCTCTAGACAAGCGCACGATTCTTGCGCACAACCACCACGATGCGTCCGATTGACGCGGAGAGAGTACCGGCCATGGCCAAATTGAAAAAGTCCGCCCGCAAGTCCGCTGCCAAACCTGCCAGCAAACCCGCCGGCAAGGCCTCCAGCCGCAAGACCGGTACTGCCAAATCGCAGTCACCGCTTAGCCCGAAGTCGATCACCGAATCGGCACAGCACATTTGGCTGGCCGGCATGGGGGCCTTCAACCGCGCCCAGTCGGAGGGCAGCAAATTGTTCGAAACCTTGGTGCGTGACGGCCTGTCGCTGGAACAAACGGCACGCAAGTTTGCCGGCAGTCGTGCTGGCGTGGTGCGGGATGCAGTGGAAGGCCGCGTTGACCAAGCCCGTGAACGTGCTTCCGACACCTGGGACAAACTGGAAAAAGTCTTTGAAGAACGCGTGCAACGCGCCCTGATCAGGCTGGGCGTGCCCGGCCGCGATGACCTCAATGCCCTGACCCAGCGCGTGGAGCGCCTTACCGCCGAGTTGCGTAAAGCCCCCGCCGGCAAGCCTGCGACCACCAAGGCACCGGCCAAAGCAGCCAAACCTGCAAAGGCAGCCCCCAAGGCGAGGCCGGTAAAACCTGCCAAACCCGACAAGGCTGCCAAGCCCGCGCCTGCGAAGCCGACCAAAGCGGTCAAAGCACCGCGCAAAACTGCCGCCAAGGCGGCTGCTGATAACAACGCGCCAGCAACCGCCGTAGACGCTAGCTGATCGTAGCTAGGGAGCCTCCGAAGAACCCTGCTTTTGCTCGTCATGCACCGCTATTCGGCTGTGCATGACGGCCATTATCAAGACACTTTCCTAGGTGTCCGGGTATTCACCGCTTTATGCGTTGCAGCCGGTATAGTTGCCACCTTCGCTTTTTCGGCGCTAACTGTCCCCATGATCGCAGCCCTCATTGCATTGTGTGTGTTTGCCCTGTCCGGGTTCGGACTGTCATTCTGGCTGCGCCAGAAACAGGATTCCTCGCAGCCCGGAGAAGCCGCGACACGCGGTGCCGAGCAATTGTCCCAGTTGCGCTGGCGTGATTTCGCCAAGCTGGTCTTGCAAGCCATGCAAGGCCGCGGCTACCGTCCGGTCATCGAAGACGGCATGCCCGCGGACGGCATTCCCACCGATGGCAGTGACATCTTGCTGGAACGCGGTGGCGAACGCGCCTTGCTCTCTTGCAAATACGGCACCGGCTCCATCGTGAGCGCGCAATCACTACTGGGGCTTTCCAAATCGGCCAGTCTGCGCGGGGCCGAAAGCGTCATCGTCGTCACTCCCGGCAAGTTCGATGACGAAGCCGAGCGGATCGCTGTTCCACAACACATCGAGCTGATTGACGGTAGCGAATTGTGGCCCGAAGTCAGGCCGTATGTGGCACGCCCGCAAGAACCCACTCCGGTGCCCCCCACCGCCGCATCCAATATCCCCCTGATGGCATGGGGCGGCGCAGCAGTTGCAGGCATCCTGGTCTGGTTCATTGTGCAGGGCCTGCAACCGGATTCCGAAGCCACCAGCCCTGCACTGGCACCGCCTGCAATTACCGCAGCCCCACCGGCATCCGTGCCGCCCGCTGCTGCCACACCGGCTACCACCAAGCCAGTCGCCCCCCCTGCGGCCACCTTCCCCTCCGACCCGGCGGTGATCGAACAGCATCGTCGCGAAACTGCCAATGCCATCTCCACACTGTTCGGTGTTGATCGTGCCCTGTGGTCAACGCAGTCCACCTTGATGGTCTATCTCAGCTCCGAGCAATCCGACCCGGTGAATGAGCTGTGCCCCCTGCTGGAACGCTACCCGGAGCTGGCATCATCGCGCGTGCAGTTGCAGCCGCCGCAGGGCAGTACCAAGGCGGTTCGCTTCAAGCAGTGTCGAACCTACTAACACCCTGCCAGAACCCCTCTCCACAGCAGACCCGGCCACAAGCCAACCCCAGCGGGTTGGCTTGTGGCTTCTCGGCCAATCACCAATGCACGCCGCGCATCAATGCCGCAAAAGCGATCTGTTCGTGACTGGGCGCTTCCTCACGCAAGGCCTTCTTGTCACCCTTGGCCGCTGCCGAATCCGGGAATAACTCGAATGCGGTATTCATCACCACTTCATAGGCTTTTGGAGCCACCGCATTGATCAGCGCGCTGAAAATACCCAGCCGGGTAGCAATACGGCTGGGCCGCTCAATGATCCCCTTCACCACCAAATCGGCGGCTTCATCCGGCGACAAGGTGGGCACGCTGTCATACATCTTGGTCGGCGCAATCATCGGCGTTTTTACCAGCGGCATATTGATGGTGGTGAAGCTGATGCCCTTGCCTGATAGTTCGCCCTGCGCGCAGCGACTGAACGCATCCAGCGCCGCCTTCGAGGCTACATAGGCGGAGAAACGCGGCGAATTGGCCAGCACGCCAATCGAGCTGATGTTGATGACGTGGCCGCGCCGCCGTTCCACCATCGTTGGCATGAACCCCATGATCAGGCGGATGCTGCCAAAGTAATTGAGTTGCATGGTGCGCTCGAAATCATGGAAGCGATCGTAGCTGGCTTCAATCGAACGCCGGATGGAACGGCCGGCATTGTTGATCAGCACATCCACGTGCCCGTGTTCTTGCAGGATGGTGGCCACCAAGCGGTCGCAACCGGCCATGTCGGCAAGATCGGCGGTGTAGGCGAAGACTTTGCCACCCGCTTTCTTCATCGCGTCGCGGGCCTTGAATAGCTCTTCTTCGCCGCGCGCCACGATAATCGTGATCGCACCCGCCTCGGCCACCCGCTGCGCGGTGGACAGGCCAATACCCGAAGATCCACCGGTAATCACCACCACCTTGCCCTTGATCTTGCCCTTCAGGCTGCGGTCGATGAACAGGTCGGGATCCAGATGGCGCTCCCAATAGTCCCACAATCGCCATGCGTAATCGTCCAGGCGCGGCACCACAATCCCGCTACCCTTCAGTGCGCGCTCGGTTTCGCGATTGTCAAAACGAGTGGGATAGGTAATGAACTTCAGGGTTTCCTTGGGAATCCTGAAATCACGCAGCAGCATGCCAATGAACCGGCGCACCGGCGGCAACCCACCCACCGCCATGCGCACACTGCCAGGCAGGAAAGCAAACATCCGCGCATCAATGCGCATGGTCATTTCCGGGGCATGACCGGCACGCGCAAAGGTATTAAGCACCTCGCCCACCCGCATCGGGTCGGGGTCAGTGAGATGGAAGCAATGACCATCGAGCTTGGGCTTGTGCGCAATGTGATCCATCGCGTCAGCCACATAGTCCACCGGCACGATATTGATGCGCCCCCCCTCGATGCCCAGCGTAGGCATCCACGGCGGCAGCATCTCGCGCAATTTCTTGAGGAAGGTGAAGAAGTAATACGGGCCGTCAATCTTGTCGATGTAGCCGGTCTTGGAATGGCCTACCACCATGCCCGGGCGATAGATCCGCCACTTGATACGCTTTTCGGCGCGCACCAAGCCTTCTGACGCATGCTTGGTGCGCAGATAGGGGTCATCCAGGCCCTCGGCTTCGTCGAACATGTCTTCGCGAAACACGCCCGGGTACAAACCTGCGGCTGCAATTGAACTGGTGTGATGGAAGCATTTCACCTTCAGTGCAACGCCCAAGTCCAGCGCATGTTGGGTGCCATCCACATTGGCTGCTTGCTGGCTCTCTGCAGACGCAGTGACATCGTAAATAGCAGCCAGATGGAAGAAGTGCTGAATCTTGCCGGCCAAGGCGCGCAGTTGTACTGCACTGACCCCGCAGTTGGCGGTGGTCATGTCACCCGCCACCGCGACCACCCGCTTGGGATCCCAGCCGCGCTGTTTCACGACCGCATCAAACTTCTTCATCGACGCCTTACGCACCAGCACATGCACCGTGCCCTTGCGCTTGAGCAAATTGTCGATCAGGTACTGGCCAATGAACCCGGTACCACCCGTGACGAAATAACTCATTGCGCGTCTCCCTGTCAGGCAAAAGTCGGCCGCGTGCGTGCCGTTGCCGCCTACGTTGCCAGAGCTTTGCACACTCCACAATTCCCCGGCGTATTGACCCATGCAGATGTGCATGTTCAGATGACCGCATCCACACAAATTTCCGTGCAAGGGGAACCCACATGGCCGATCTGCAAGCCCTGTTCGAACAAGCCGCCAAGGATGTGCATGCACTGACCGAGCGCCCGGATAACGACACCTTGCTGCGCCTGTACGCGCTGTACAAGCAAGGTGCCGAAGGTGATGTCAGCGGGACCAAACCGGGGTTCTTTGACTTTGTCGGCACCGCAAAATACGAAGCTTGGGCCAAACTCAAGGGCACCTCGCAAGAAGCAGCCAAGCAGAAATACGTGGATTTGGTCAAGAAACTCGGTGCCTGAGCGAACCAAGACGATGGCCCGACAAACCCGCCAGCGCATCCTCGACGCATCGCTTGCGATGTTCAACGCGCAGGGTGAACCCAACGTCACCACCAACCATATTGCCGATGAGCTGGAAATCAGCCCGGGCAATCTGTATTACCACTTCCGCAATAAAGACGACATCATCGAGCAGCTGTTCGCCGGCTACGAAGCGCGGATGGATACCGCGTTGGCCGCACCGGAAGGCCGTCTGCCCGGGCTGGAAGACATCTGGCTGCAATTGCATTTGGTGTTTGAATGCATCTGGGACTACCGCTTCCTGTATCGCGACCTCGTCGACATTCTCAGCCGCAACCGCCGCCTGCGCCTGCGTTTTGCGCGCATCCTCAAACGCGCCGATGAGCAGGCACACACAGTGATGCGTGGCTTGGTGCAGGCCGGCGTGATGCGGGCCTCCGCCGATGAAGTGAACGCCGCCGCCACCAATATCCTGGTGATCGCCACGTTCTGGATGAACTACGCAGCAGCCCGCGGCGACAAGGACGAACGTACCTCGATCCGCGACGGGATCGTACAAGTGATGATGTTGGTGGCCCCGTTCCTGCGCGACGCCGAACGCGTGCATCTGAACACCCTCACCCGCGCCTACATCACCTGAACCAGCGGGTACCACGGCTGCGGTGGCAGCCCCCCCGTGGATCGGCCGCGAAAGAGTGCGCCCTGCGCACGACTTGTCACCATTGCGTCGCGGCCAGAAGCCGTGTGGAAAAACCGCAAGGGTCAATCGCGTTTGCGACCCAACTTGCGCCGCACCCGCGCCAGAACGCCCAAGCAAGCCAGCCAGACATGGCGTGCAGTGACATCCAACGCCAGTTTGGATGAAGGCTTGATCGCTTTTTTGCCGGACTTGGTCATTACACGACCTCAGAGATACTTAATTGCCAGTGTGCTGGCCTAGGCTTGAGCAATCACACTAGCGCGCACACGAGCCCCCCCTCTTGCCAGAATCCATGCCGCAACGGATGCTGGCACCTTGCATCGTCCTTGCACGCAGCTGCTTTACTACCCACTCACACACCATCATCGAGGCAGTCCATATGGCCAGCAAAAAGAACTCCGCATCCGGATGGGCCGGCTTTCCGCACGATGCCAAGGCATTCGCCTACGCCAGTGAGGCGCTGAAGAAAGCTTGGCCGAAGCTGCATGCCGGTGACTGCGAACCCTATCCCGACAGCAAGCACGCAGCCACGTTACTGAAGTCAGCGGGCAAGGCTGCCCCCAAGCTTGATGCCGATGCACTTGCCGAAGCCTTGCAAGAAGCCTGGCGGGCCTTCCATCACGGTGACTTCAAAACCGCCTTTGATACCGGCGTAGCGTTGGGGCCGGTGGGTGCGTCGGTTGCAGTCAAAGCCTTGGGCATCCATGCCACTTATCTGGTCGATGACGAAGACGAAAAACTCAAGCGCTACGAACACGCCGCCAGCCTTGCCGAAGCCGCCATCAAAGCCCTACCCAACGAAGTCAACAGCCACTACCGCTACGCATTTGCACTAGGCCGCTACAGCCAAGGCCTTTCGATCACCAAAGCACTGAAAATGGGTATCGCCAGTAAAGTGCGCACGGCGCTGGACACCACCTTGGAACTTGCCCCCAAGCACGCCGAAGCGCATACCGCGCTGGCGGTGTATCACGCCGAAATCATCAACAAAATCGGCGCGATGATCGGCGGCCTGACCTATGGCGCCAAAGCTGGGGCAGCAGACAAACACATCAAAGAAGCGCTCAAATTGACCCCCGCTTCGCCGATTGCCCATATCGAACACGGCAATGTGCTGTTACTGCTGGATGAGACTCGCAACGAAGACGCCGCCGCCAATGCCTATGAAAAAGCCAGCAAGTGCAAGCCGCTGGATGCAATGGAGACCCTGGATGCTGCTTGGGCGGCAAGCCAGCTGGAATAGCCCGCAGCGCCACAATCTGCAATCAAGTGTTGCGCTGCTCGCCGTCCAAGCCAGCTGCCTTGGATTCTGTGCTTGGTGGTGGCTGCCGGCGGAAACCTCGAAACAGCGCCACCGCGCGCGCGCGGTTGGCAGTCAACGCATACCAGCCCAGACACATCGCGACAAACCCTGCAAGCAACACCGGGTAGGGCAGCCAATGGGTGCGGATCAACAATGCGACCCCCAATCCACACGCAAGGCTGAACATTGCCAAGTACACCGCCGCCCGCGTCGGCCCGAACCCGGCATCCAACAGGATGTGGTGAATATGGTCGCGCCCGGCCGCGAAGGGCGAGCGCCCCTGCCGTAATCTGCGCACGCTCACCACCAGACAATCCATGACCGGGATGGGCAACAACCACAGGGCCAATACCGGATTGACTGGATGTCCCGGGTTCTGGGTCAGGCGAAAGCTGATCCAGGCAATGACCAGCCCCAACAGTGCACTTCCCGCATTCCCCAAAAACACTTTGGCGCGTGGCCGCCATGGCAGCCGTATGTTCCAAGCCAAAAATCCTGCCAGTGCCCCGCACAGCACCGATAAGCGCGATGCCAGCACATCGTTGCCGGCATACACCGCCGCCGCCGCCAGCATCGTCAGCGCCGCCAACCCCAACAATCCAGCCAAACCGTCCGCACCATCAATCATGTTCATCGCATTGATGATGCCGATGGTCGCCACAATGGTGAACGGCACAGAGAGCCAACCCAAGGCCAGCGAATCCAGCCCAAACGCTGGCCCCAATTGCTCCACCCGCACCCCACCCCAAAAAATGATCAGCAAGGTTGCCAGGGCTTGGATCAGTATGCGCGTGTACCAGCGCATGTCATACAGGTCGTCATACACCCCCATCGCCACCAACAATCCTGCCGCCGCAAGAAACGCTTGCAGCGATGTGCCGCTCCTTTGGATAAATACAAAAGCAATCGCGCAACCAATCAGGATAGCCAGCCCACCGGTGACCGGGGTTGGGTTGGCATGATCCTTGCGCCCTGTGGGGTGGTCCAGCAGGTTCAATTTGGCAGCGAATGGCTGCAACAGATACAACACCAGTGAAGTAATCACCAGTGCCAACACCCCTGCCCGAAAGTCTAGCCCCAACCAAATCATGCACACCCCACCCAAGGTCAGCCGACACGATGCAGAAACTCGGTGCAACTGGCAAGCAGCGTTACCACTTCTCGTTGGCATTCAGCTTGCGGAGCATCGTTCGAATTGCCGCACCAATACTGGTGCCCTACATCCCCAACACGGACGCTGTGCGCTGTGGCTTCAAAGCGGTGCACGAATCCCTGCCGCAACACGGGTACCCAGCCACACCAACAACAGCCCCAGCACCAGCGTGGTCCCCAGGTACGCCAACGCCACGGGGCTGCGCGGCCCACGCGACAACAAAAGCACTTCCAACATCAGCGACGAATACGTGGTGAGCCCACCCAGCACGCCCACAATCAGGAAGGCGCGCCAATACAGTGCCTGCGGGCCACGGCCTTCCAACCACACCGCCAGAAAACCGATTGCGAACGAGCCAATCAAGTTGACCGCCAGCGTGCCCCACGGAATGCCCTCGCCCAGCCGCCGCAACAGTACGCCGCCCAGCCAATAGCGGCCACCCGCGCCCAATGCACCCCCACACATCACCAGTGCCAATTGCTGCCACCAAAGACTCATGCCTGCCCCTTCTTGCCGGCCTGCTGGCCACTGCGTGCTTGCGCACGCGCTGCACGCAAGGTATCCAGTTTTTCTTTCAGCTTGATTTCCAACCCACGTGGCACCGGTTGGTAGTACACGCGCTCGCCCATGGCATCGGGAAACCCGGTTTGCTCCAACGCCACACCGCCGGCCACATCGTGGTCGTACTGGTAGCCTTTGCCGTAATCCAGCGACTTCATCAGCTTGGTGGGTGCATTGCGAATATGCAGCGGCACCTCTTGCGTACCGTACTCGCGCACATCCTTGCGCGCTGCATTCCACGCTTTATACGCCGCATTGGATTTGGCGGTACTGGCCAGATAAATGGTCAATTGCGCCAGCGCCAGCTCGCCTTCGGGCGCACCCAGCCGGTCAAAGGTCTCCCATGCATCAATCGCCATTTGCAAGGCGCGGGGGTCGGCCAGGCCGATGTCTTCCACCGCCATCCGTGTCAGCCGTCGCGCCAGATAAGCCGGGTCGCAGCCGCCATCCAGCATCCGCGCCAACCAATACACGGCGGCATCGGGGTTGGAGCTGCGCACGGTCTTGTGCAGGGCAGAAATCTGGTCATAAAACTGCTCGCCACCTTTGTCGAAACGACGGCTACGGTCGGCCAGCACTTGGTGCAGGCTGGCTTCGGTAATCTGGCCGTGCTCGCCCTGTGCGATATCGGCAGCGATTTCCAGCAAGGTCAGCGCACGCCGCACATCGCCATCGGCGGCGCTGGCAATATCTGCAAGCGCGGCGTCGGTGATCACCAATCCGCGTCCACCCAGCCCCTGCGTGTCATCGCCAAGCGCGTGCCGCAGGGCGATGGCGATGTCTTCGGCCGACACTGCCTCCAGCACATGCACGCGGCAGCGAGAGAGCAAGGCCGAGTTCAATTCGAACGACGGGTTCTCGGTGGTCGCCCCCACGAACACGATCGTGCCGCGTTCGATATGCGGCAAAAACGCATCCTGCTGCACCTTGTTGAAGCGGTGTACCTCATCGACAAACAACAAGGTGCGCTGGCCCGCGTCAAACCGCGCCTGCGCTGCTGCCAACACCTCGCGCACTTGCGGCAGGCCCGAGAGTACCGCCGAGATCGCCACGAATTCGGCCTGCGCATGCTGTGCCAACAACAGCGCCAACGTGGTCTTGCCGCAACCAGGTGGCCCCCACAAGATCATCGAATGCACATGCCCAGCTTCAATCGCACGGCGCAGTGCCGAACCCTCGGCCAGCAAACGGCGCTGGCCTACCATCTGCGCCAGCGTGCGCGGGCGCATGCGCTCGGCCAATGGGCGCAGCGCCTCAACGGCACCTGCAGCGCCAAGCAGGTCAGCAGTGTGGGAGGGTGTGTGCGGCGCAGACATGGGTAGATTCTAAGCGACGATGCTGCGCGCCGCGCCGCGTCAATCCGCCGGGTGCCACATCACCCGCCAATCACATCCACGCCCTTGGCAGGCACATAGGTAAACGTGCCCTTGGCAAATACCGGGTTGCGCTTCCAGCTGGTGAAGGCAATGGTCGTGCGCTGACCCAGTGCATCGGTGTACTCCATGTGCACCAGTTGACCCTGCGCAAACCCCAGGCGTGCGGATTTGAAACCTGCATCGGCATTGCGCGGGGTGATGTCCAGCCACTCCACCCCGGCTTGCACCGGGCTTTCCTTGACCATGAAGTCATGTACCAGCCGTGCCGGCGTCAACAACAATGCCAGCGGGCTGTTGGCTTCTTCCACACCCTGCGCACGTTTGGTGGCTTGGTTCAGATCGGGTTCGTACACCCAGACTGTGTTGCCATCGGCCACCACCAGTTGCGCATAGGGTTTGATGTATTCCCAGCGCAATTGGTTGGGTGCAGACAACGCAACCCGCCCGCTGCTGCTTTCCTTCTGCTTCCCGCGGACGTCAAAGACTTGTTGGCTGAATTGGCCATCCAGTCCCTTCAAGCCTTTGCTGAAGGCATCAAGCGCATCACGCGCACCGGCATTGGCACCATTGGCCACCAGCAACAAAGCGGCGGCGATGAGGGGTGACACAATTTTCATCGGAAATTCCTGCAGGGCTTGCGCGGCAGTGTGTCGCAAGCAAGCTGAACCCGTCGTTTGCGACAAGACACCATCAGCCGCGTGGCGGTGGTGGCGCCAATACAGTGCGGTCGCCATTGTGCTCGGGCGTGCTGACCACGCCGGCGGCTTCCATCGCCTCGACCAAACGCGCCGCGCGGTTATAGCCAATTTTCAAACGCCGCTGCACGCCGGAGATCGAGGCGCGCCGGGTTTCGGTGACGATTTGTACGGCCTGGTCGTACAACGGGTCGGCTTCCGGGTCATCGCTGCCGGCCGCTTCCGGCAAGCCGTTGGCCCCCACGCTGCTGCCGTCGTACAGGGTTTGCGCCTCTTCCAGCACGCCCTCGATGTAGTCCGGCCCACCCGACTGCTGCAGGAAATGCACGACGCGATGCACTTCTTCATCGGACACAAAGGCACCATGCACGCGCTCGGGCATGGCAGTGCCGGGCGGCAGATACAACATGTCACCATGCCCCAGCAAGGTCTCTGCGCCGCTTTGATCCAGGATGGTGCGCGAATCAATCTTGCTGCTGACCTGGAACGCGATGCGGGTGGGGATATTGGCCTTGATCAGGCCGGTGATCACGTCCACCGACGGGCGCTGGGTGGCCAGGATCAAGTGCACGCCGGCCGCACGTGCTTTTTGCGCCAACCGGGCGATGAGCTCTTCCACCTTCTTGCCGACGATCATCATCATGTCGGCAAATTCGTCGATGAACACCACGATAAACGGCAGCGGCTCCAATGTGGGCGGCGCTTCGTTGAGATCTGGATTGGCCTTGAACAGGGGGTCCACCATCGGCTGGCCGGCGTCGATGGCATCCTTCACTTTCTTGTTGAAGCCAGCCAGATTGCGCACGCCCACCGCACTCATCAGCTTGTAGCGGCGCTCCATTTCCGCCACGCACCAACGCAGGCCGTTGGCGGCTTCCTTCATGTCTGTCACGACCGGCGCCAGCAGGTGTGGGATGCCCTGATACACCGACAGTTCCAACATCTTCGGGTCGATCATCAACATCCGCACGTCTTTGGCTGAGGCCTTGTACAGCAATGAAAGCACCATCGCATTGACCGCCACCGACTTGCCCGACCCGGTGGTGCCGGCGACCAGCAAATGCGGCATGCGCGCCAGATCGGCCACGATGGGTTTGCCGGCGATGTCCTTGCCCAGCGCCAAGGTCAGCGGGCTGGCGGATTTGTCGTATTCTTTCGAGCGCAGCAGTTCCGACAGATAAATCATCTCGCGGCTGGTGTTGGGCGTTTCCAGACCAATCACCGACTTGCCCGGGATCACATCCACCACGCGCACTGATTTAACCGACAAGCCACGCGCGATGTCTTTGTCCAGCGATGAAATCTGGCTGACCTTGACCCCCGCCGCCGGCTGTACTTCGAAGCGGGTAATCACCGGGCCGGGATAAGCGCCCACCACTTCGGCGTCGATGCGGAAATCCTTGAGCTTGAATTCGATCTGGCGCGACAGCGTTTCCAGCGTCTGCGCGTCGTAGCCCTTGGGTTGCGGCTTGGGGTCATCCAATAGCGCCAGAGGGGGCACACCCGAGCCATCATTGACATGGAACAACGGGATTTGCTGTTCGCGCTTGGCGCGCTCGCTTTTTTCCACCACCGGCGTCGCCGGCGGCTCGATCTTGACCTTCTCGCGGCGCAGGCGAATTTCCGAATCGGTCTTGCGTGCTTCCTCACGTTCTTCACGCAACGCACGCGCATCACTCCACTCGCTGGCCTGCTTCACGCCTTGGCGCGCACCGCGATTCAGTAGCCCCGGCAATGCCAGCACCCAAGCACCCAAGCGATCCATCACCGCCAGCCACGACAAGCCGGTAGCCAAGGTGACCGAGACCAGGAACAAACTGAGTAGAAATAAATTCGCGCCGAGTGGCCCGAACAAGGTGTGCAGCGAATTGGCGGCCAATCGTCCCAACACCCCACCACTACCCGCTGAAAATGCATTGCTGCCCTCTACCCGCATCGCCAGCAAGCCGCAGGTAGCCACCAGGAACCCGACAATACCCACCAAACGCAAAGCCGGACCCAAATCCGCGTGGCCATCGCCATCGGTATCCATGCCGAACAATGCAATCCACGCAATCGCGCCCAAAATGATTGGCAGCAGAAATGCGGTATAGCCAGTCAGAAACAACAGGAAACTTGCCAGCCACGCACCCGCCAGCCCGCCGATATTGTGTACCGGGGCCAATAGACTGGATTCCCGATCCCAACCCGGATCCGCGGGTGAATAGGTGAACAGGCAGGCCAGCAAATACAACAGCACCGGTGCAATGACAATCAACGCAAGGTCACGCCACAGGCGTTGCTGGCGCGGGTTCCCACCTGCACCGGCACTGCCTGTGTTGACTGCCGCTTTGCGGCTGGTCCTGCTCAGATCGGTGACCGCTTTTGCCACTTGTGACCTTGCCTCATAAAATTCCCCTATCAGATTGATATTACGACATTTGTCACAGTTGGCGACGAAACATGTGCAGATTTCAAGCCACAGCGTTGCAATCATCGTGCCTTGCCTTGCCGCATTCCCGCCGCCAAGCTAGCGGGTACATTCTCGTCCTACTGGATTGCCCACCTCCATGACTACACAACACAGCACCCTGCTCATCCTCGGCTCCGGTCCCGCCGGCTGGACCGCGGCAGTGTATGCCGCGCGCGCCAATCTCAAGCCCGTGGTGATCACTGGCATGCAGATGGGTGGTCAGTTGATGACCACCACCGAAGTGGACAACTGGCCGGGTGATGCGCACGGCCTGATGGGCCCGGATTTGATGACGCGTCTGCAAGCGCACGCCGAGCGTTTCGATACCGAAACCGTGTTTGACCATATCCATACCGCCGACTTGTCGCAGCGCCCGTTCCGGCTGGTGGGCGACTCCGGCGAATACACCTGCGATGCACTCATCATCGCTACCGGCGCTACCGCCAAATATCTGGGCATTGCTTCGGAAGACACCTTCAAAGGCCGTGGCGTGTCTGCCTGCGCCACCTGCGACGGTTTTTTCTACAAGGATCAGGATGTGGCCGTGATCGGCGGCGGCAATACTGCCGTGGAAGAAGCCCTGTACCTGTCCAACATCGCCCGCAAGGTCTATCTGGTGCATCGCCGCGACACCCTGCGCGCCGAAAAAATCATGCAGGACAAATTGTTTGCGAAAGTGGCCGCCGGCAAGATCGAAACGATCTGGCATCACACCGTGGATGAAGTGCTGGGCAATGATGCCGGTGTCACCGGCATGCGGCTGAAGTCGATGCAGGACGGCAGTACCCGCGAGATTCCGGTGCACGGCTTCTTCGTCGCCATTGGCCATTCGCCCAACACCGCACTGTTCGAAGGTCAACTGGAGATGAAAAACGGCTACCTGAAAATCCAGACCGGGCTGGACGGCAATGCCACTCAAACCAGTATCCCCGGCGTCTTTGCGGCGGGTGATGTGGCCGATCAGGTGTATCGCCAAGCCATTACTTCAGCCGGCTTTGGCTGCATGGCGGCGCTGGATGCCGAGAAATTCCTCGACGCTGGGCATTGATACGGATCACCCTCCCGCATCCACGGGAGGGCGATTGACCCACTTGCATGCACCGTCTGCCTTGTTTGCTCGACACCGCCCCCGATGCGCCGTTTCCCGGGCCGGAACGGGCATTGGTCGAGCCCGATGGTCTGCTCGCCGTCGGTGGTGACCTATCCCCCACGCGCTTTCTCAACGCGTATCGCAGTGGCATTTTTCCGTGGTTTTCCGACGGCGAGCCGATCTTGTGGTGGAGCCCTTCACAACGTGCCGTGTTCCGCACCGACGGCGTATTGCTGTCCGGCAAGCTACGCCGACGGTTGCGCAATAGTGGCTGGACACTGCGTGCGGACACCGCGTTTATGCAAGTGGTGGCCGGCTGTGCGGCACCCCGCAAAGAGCAAGGCGGCACCTGGATTACCGCAGACATGCAACGCGCTTATGCACAACTGCACCAACTCGGCATCGCGCATAGCATTGAAGTATTCGCAGGTGAGCGCTTGGTCGGTGGCTTATTTGGCCTTGCCTTCGGCCATGTGTTTTGTGGTGACAGCATGTATTCTGCCGAATCCGGGGCATCTTCGCTGGCCCTGACAGGCTTGGCGTGGCGTTTGCACGCATGGGGTTGGCCGCTGATCGATGCCCAAGTACCCAATGCGCATACCCGCCACTTGGGTGTTGAAATCTGGTCACGCGCCACGTATTTGGCAGCATTAGCCAACTTGCGCGAACACCCGGACCAACCCGGCCTCTGGCGTGAGCGTTTCGGTGAGTGGAACGCGACCGATGTTCTGCCAAGCCCAAGCCACCCCTCTGCTTAACGGGTTTTTTGCAAAAAACACCGCAACGTGTCATGATGTTGGACTTTCGAGCCTGACTTGTCGCGGCTCACCCTTGTACCAGACTTCAGGAATTGCTCCGGCACCCACATGGCGAAAGACGACGTCATCGAATTCGAAGGCACTATCTCCGAAACCCTCCCGAACACCATGTTCCGGGTCAAGCTGGAGAATGGCCACGAGATCATCGCCCATATCTCCGGCCGGATGCGCAAGAACTACATCCGCATCCTGACCGGCGACAAGGTCAAGGTTGAAATGACGCCCTACGATTTGACCAAGGGCCGGATCACTTACCGCCACCGCTGAGTGCTTGCATTTTTGCTGCTGGCTGAAAAAAACGCTCCGCATGGGGCGTTTTTTATTGCCTGCACCAGCAAGAAGCTGCGTGCAGGGGCAACCGCTGGCGGGGCTGCGCTGGCGTCACCATGCCACCATCAGGTCGTGGCCAGCGGTCGCTCCTGCGATCCAGCATTGCTGCAATTGCAGGCTACCCGCGTGCCTGGCAACACTGCGATCAACTTTCTTTGACGCCCATTTCTGACAGCGCATTGCGCATCAGCTCACGCGCGGCGTCGCTGAGTTTTTCGTTGTCCAGCGCGTAACGAATGGTGGCTTCGATCAAGCCCAGATGGGTGCCACAGTCAAAGCGCGTACCGTGAAAACGAAATGCATCCACCCGTTGACTGGCCAACAATGCAGCGATGGCGTCAGTCAGCTGGATTTCCCCGCCTGCGCCCTTCGGTGTGGTTTCCAGTAAATCAAAGATCGCCGGATCCAGCACATAGCGCCCCACCACCGCCAAGTTGCTTGGGGCCACATCCGGATGCGGCTTTTCCACGATGGCATGGATCTTCCCAGCCGGCCCATCAAATGCATCCGTCGCCACGATGCCATAGCTGCCAGTCTGTGCATGCGGAACATCCTGCACCGCCACCGCACTGCCACCATTGGCATGCACATAATCCACCATCTGCTTAAGCGCGCCATCTCCGCGGCTCCAGATCAGATCGTCGGGCAGCAATACCGCGAACGGTGCATCTCCGACCACCGGTTTTGCGCACAACACCGCATGCCCCAACCCCAAAGCTTCGGCTTGCGTCACGAACACCGCACGCACACCTTCCGGTAACACATTGCGGATCAGCTCCAGCTGTTCGTGCTTGCCGGATTTCTCCAGCTTTTGCTCCAACTCATAGGCCTTGTCGAAATAATCAGCCACCGCATGCTTGTAGCGATTGGTGACAAAGACCAAGGTGTCGCAACCCGCGGCAATCGCCTCATCCACCGCGTACTGGATCAACGGGCGATCCACGATCGGCAGCATTTCCTTGGGGACCGTCTTGGTGGCGGGCAGGAATCGAGTACCGAGGCCGGCAACCGGAAATACAGCTGTACGCACGCGACGTGATGGGCTGGAAGATGTCATCCGGCAATTCTAACCACGCAATGTTATTTTGGCACTTAGCCCTGATGCGCACGCCGCCCCGGAAACACCACCACAACGGCTTTATGATCCGGTGCGGATTCCACTGGATTGAATTCCGGCACCGCGTCACGCAGGGCAAGCTCCAGCGCACCCAAGTCATAGGCTTGGGTGGCTTCACGCAATTGCTTGAGCGCCAGGTCCATACGCTCTGGCTGCACTGCCCGCGGCGTGGCCTGCAGAATATCGGGATACTGGGTTTGGCTGTAACGTTCATCGGCATGAAACAGCGTTTCATGCAGGCGCTCGCCTGAGCGCAAGCCGATATATTCGATGCCGATGTCTTTGCCCGGCTGCTTGCCTGCCAAGCGAATCATCTGGTCGGCCAGCATCCGGATCGACACCGGGTCGCCCATATCCAATGTGTACACCGCCTGCTGTGCGCCGATCGAGGCTGCCTGCAAGATCAACAAGCAGGCCTCCGGAATCGTCATGAAATAACGGGTGACTTCCGGGTCGGTCACGGTGACCGGGCCACCGCGCCGAATTTGTTCGCGAAATAACGGCACCACGCTGCCGGCAGAATCCAGCACATTGCCGAACCGCACGGTGATCATGCGGGTGGTGCGCGCGTCCACCAGCGCCTGACAGGCCATCTCAGCCAAGCGCTTGCTGGCACCCAACACGTTGACTGGATCCACTGCCTTATCGGTGGAAATCAACACGAAGGTGCCGATGTTGGCATCCCGGCAGGCCCGCGCTACCACATCGGTCGCCAATACATTGTTGCGCACTGCTTCGCGCAATTGCTGCTGCAACAGCGGCACTTGCTTGTATGCAGCCGCATGGAACACAGCCTCTGGTTCGGCCAGCCTCAAGGCATGACGAATCACCGCCGGGTCACCGCAATCACCGAGTACTGGAATGCAGGTGATATCGGGAAAATCCCGGCGCAACTCGGTCTCGGTGGTGAGCAAGGCCAGCTCATTGATTTCCACCAATGCAATTCGATGCGCACCATGCTTGGCGCACTGCCGGCACAACTCCGACCCGATCGAGCCACCCGCCCCGGTCACCAACACCGAACGTGCACCCAGCCAACCACGAATGGCTTTCCAATCCGGTGCATGTGGCTCGCGCCCCAGCAAATCCTCAATTGCGACTTCCTTCAACTCGCCGGGCAGCGATCGGCCTTCCAGGATATCGGCCAGTTTGGGCACCATGCGGAACGGGAGACCACTGTCTTCGCACAGGCCAATAATGCGACGACGGTCGGAGGCGTCGATCGACGGCATTGCGATCACCAGCAACTGCGCACCGGTTTCACGCCCAATTCGCGCCACATCGGCAATCTTGCCCAGTACCGGCAACCCCTGCATACGCGCACCGCGCAGGGTTGCGGCATCATCCAGAAAGCCGATGGGGTCATAGCGCCCGGTGCGTCGCAAATCACGCACCAGTGCTTCACCCGACTGTCCTGCACCCAGAATCAGGACGCGTTCGGCACCCACCGATGTCTGCAGCAAGCGGTGGTCTTTCCACGCCCGAAACAGCAACCGTGGCGTGCTCAGCAATATGGTCAGCGCAAACGGGTACAGCGATAACGCCGAACGCGACACCAAATCCAGCCGGCTGTAAAAGAACAGCCCGACCACCGCCGCCAACAAGCCCAGCACGCTGGCTTTGAAGATGTTGAGCAAGTCAGGAACGCTGGCAAACCGCCACAAACCACGGTACAGGCCTACCTGCCAAAACACCAACCCCTGCGCCACCATCACGATCAGCACCGTACTGGAAACCGGTACCAAATCGAGTTGCGTGGGCTGCATGGCATAACGCAGATAATGCAGCCCTTGCCAGCAGAGCCAAACCATCACGAGGTCATGCACGATCACCGCAAGCCGCGGCAAACGGTACTTCAGACGTTCCATCCGTGTTGTCATGAGCTGATTCCTTCGCTCCCGCCAGCCTTCCGATACAGCACAACCCAGAGCCCCAGTGAGGTGACAGCAAACACCCCGCCAGCACTTAGGCCCTCGGCTCCCCCCAGCCGCAACGCGACTAGCATGATCCCGATTGCCAGCGCCGTCCACCCCGCATATGCGGCAGTCACCCAGCCGTGCCCGGCGCGGCGCGCAAAACGCTGGTACAGATGCTGCACATGGGGCTGCCACCAGCGCTCGCCGCGCCACATGCGGCAACCCAAGGTCATCCCTGCATCCACCAGCATCGCGCCGAGAGGCATGAGCAGCAACGGCCACAGCGTAACCGGGTATGCGGGCAGGCAGGCAAGCACCAGCAACGCCATCAGATATCCCAGCGCGCCACTGCCAACATCCCCCAAAAAAATATTGGCCTGCGGCAGATTGAAAGGAAGAAACCCCAAACATGTGGCTGCCACCACCAGCGCGAACCCTTGTGCACTGCCTGATGTCGCACCAGCGAGTGCCAATCCGCATAGTGCGGCCTGACTGGCCGCCAGCCCGTCGATCCCGTCCATGAAGTTCCAGACGTTGACTAACACCGGCACCAGTACAATAGCCAACGCGGATATTTGCCAGCTCCCACTGTGCGCATACAGCGCGATCGCCAGCAGCCCCCCTGCCAGGACATGCATGGCGAGCCGTGGCCAGACCGGCAGGTTGCGGTGGTCATCCCACCACCCCGTAATGGCGATTAGCGCAAGCCCTGTTGCAGCCCAACCCCAAATGAACGCGTCCATCCGGCTCAACCAAACGCAGCAGCCCAATGTCGCCAGCACAATGCCAATTCCGCCACCGCGTGGCGTCGGGGAGTGATGGCTGCGGCGCTCGCCAGGGTGATCCAGCAAGTCTTGTCGATGTGCGTAACGGATCGCCCAGCGCGTACCCAACACCGACACCGCACATGCGATGCAGCAGGGCCACAACCATTGCGGCCACTCAGACCACGGCATAGTTCAGTAATGGTTTGACCGTTCCCCACTCCTTGCAACTGGGGCACTGCCAATGGTGACTGCGCGCACCAAAGCCACAGCGATTACAGCGGTAGCTGGGATTGCGCACCAGCAATTGGTCGGTGATGCCTTTCAGGTCGTGCAACGTGGCCTGCGCATCGCTGCCATCCGCAAGACTGAGGTCGATCAAGGCCGCCTCACCGCGTACCGAGGGTCGATCCTTTAGCTGCTGCGCCAGATAGTGACGGGCCGCAGTTACACTTTCATCTGCCTCAATCATCCGCGTCAGCGCCAATACCGGCGCAATACCCCGGTAGTGCTCACACATCTCGGCAAGGAAGGCGCGTGCGCCAGTGCGCTCACCGACCAAGGCATAACATTCGAGTAGGGCGGGCAGAATCACTGGCAAGAAATCCGGATCATGCCGAGCAGCGCGCTCGTAGGCGCGAATGGCCGCTTGTGGATTGCCAGCCTCACTCTCCAAACGGCCTTCGAGGATACCGGCGCGCACCGAATGGGGATCGGCAGCATACGCGCGCACAATCGCCGTACGCGCAGCGGCACTATCACCATTGGCACGCTGCCGATCGGCCAACTCGCATTCAAACTGCGCCACCAGCTTGCCCATTGATTCGCCAGTCACCTCTTCATAGCGCACGGCATTTGCAATTGCTTTTTCCCAATCACGTTCGGATTGATAAATTCCGATCAAATGCTTGAGTGCCTGCGGTGCACGCTGATCCAGCACAGACAGATCATTGAATACCGTTTCGGCGCGGTCCAACAGGCCGGCGCGCATGTAATCCTCGCCAAGTGCTGCCAGTGCCTGGATTTTCTGGATGTCCGTCAAGTCTGCGCGCTGCGCCAAACCCTGGTGCAGGCGGATTGCGCGATCTACTTCCCCGCGCCGGCGAAACAGATGGCCCAAGGCCACTTGGGTTTCGAAGGTGTCCTTGTCCAGTTCGGCCACGTGCAAGAACAACTCAATCGCCTTATCCGGCTGCTCATTCAGCAGATAGTTGAGGCCTCGGAAATAGGTGGTAGAGAGCTTGCTGACTTGAGATCCACTGTGCTGCTCGCCACCACGGCGCCCAATCACCCAACCCGCCAATCCGGCGAGCGCCACGAAAATGACAAACCACATCCATTGGTCAAGCCAGGCCATGCAAAGGTTCCAGTCAAAGGGCTGTACGTGCAGATACCCACGGCAGTTAACAATGTCCGAGCTGCAAGCTTAACGGACTTGGCCGCGTTGCATTCACTGGATGCGCCGAGCGGCTCCCAATGTCACTGAGGATCAGTCCTGGTTAGGCAGCGGCATCACGCCAGTCACTCGCTCGCGCAGTTCTTTACCGGGCTTGAAGTGCGGCACATATTTGCCGGACAACGCCACCGCATCCCCGGTTTTCGGGTTACGACCGGTGCGCGGCGGACGATAATTCAGGGAAAAGCTGCCGAAGCCGCGAATCTCGATGCGTTCACCACTGGCGAGTGCACCACTCATCATCTGCAGCAGGGACTTTACTGCCATATCAACATCGTCGGCCTTCAAATGCGGCTGACGGCGTGCAAGCAGCTCGATGAGTTCGGACTTGGTCATGTCTCTTGGACTATGTGCAATAAAACGACGACGGCCCGGCCAAAACCGGGCCGTCGCTCAACTCGAACGGACTAAATCAATCCGCCTTGCTGTTCAGCTGCTCACGCAGCAGCGCGCCCAGCTTGGTGGTGCCGCTGGCAGCATCTGCATTGGCCTTGTTGTACTCGGCCAGCGCTTCCGCGGTTTCTGCAGCATCCTTGTCCTTGATCGACAGTTGCAGGCTGCGCCCCTTGCGATCGGTGCCCACCAGCTTGGCTTCAACCTCTTGACCGACCTTCAGCACCAGGCTGGCATCGTCCACGCGGTCGTTGCTGATGTCACGTGCGGAGACGTAGCCTTCCACGCCGTCGCCCAGATCAATGGTGGCACCCTTGGCGTCCACTTCCTTGACCGTACCGGTGACCTTGCCGCCCTTCGGATGCGCCGCCATGAACTGACCCAACGGGTCTTGTTCCATCTGCTTGACGCCCAACGAAATGCGCTCACGCTCCGGATCCACGGCCAACACCACGGCTTCCAGGGTGTCGCCCTTCTTGTAGTTGCGGGCAATGTCTTCGCCGGTGGAGTTCCAGCTGATATCGGACAGGTGGATCAAGCCATCGATGCCGCCGTCCAGACCGATGAAGATGCCGAAATCGGTGATCGACTTGATCTGGCCCGACACCTTGTCGTTCTTCTTGTGGATCGCCGCGAAGGTTTCCCACGGATTGCTGGTGACTTGCTTGATGCCCAGCGAAATGCGGCGACGCTCTTCATCCACGTCCAGCACCATGACTTCGACTTCGTCCCCCACCTGCACCACCTTGGCCGGGTTGACGTTCTTGTTGGTCCAATCCATTTCGGAGACGTGCACCAGACCTTCCACACCCGGCTCGATTTCGACAAATGCGCCGTAATCGGTGACGTTGGAGACCTTGCCGAACACGCGGCAGTTGGACGGATAACGGCGGGCAATGTTGTCCCACGGATCTTCGCCCATCTGCTTGAGGCCCAAGCTGACGCGGTTGCGCTCTTTGTCGTACTTGAGCACGCGCACATCCATTTCCTGACCTACTTCCACCACTTCGGACGGATGGCGCACGCGCTTCCATGCCATGTCGGTGATGTGCAGCAGGCCGTCGATGCCGCCCAAGTCCACGAACGCGCCGTAGTCGGTGAGGTTCTTGACCACACCCTTCAGGATCGCGCCCTCGACCAGCTTCTCCATCAGCTGCTCGCGCTCTTCCGAATGCTCGGTCTCGACCACGGCACGGCGGGAGACCACCACATTGTTGCGCTTGCGATCCAGTTTGATGAGCTTGAATTCCAGCTCCTTGCCTTCCAGATACACCGGATCACGCACCGGACGCACGTCCACCAACGAACCGGGCAGGAACGCGCGGACGTCCTTGATGTTGACGGTGAAACCGCCCTTGACCTTGCCGTCGATGCGGCCAACGATGGTGGCATTGGCCTCCAGCGCTTCTTCCAGCTCGTCCCACACCATGGCCTTCTTGGCCTTTTCGCGGGACAGCACGGTTTCGCCGAAACCATTTTCCAGCGAGTCGAGGGCAACCTTGACCTCGTCACCCACACCAACGTCGATTTCGCCGGCGTCATTGCGGAACTGTTCGATCGGCACGATGCCTTCGGACTTCAGGCCGGCATTGATCACCACCACGTCGTTGGTGACGGCAACCACAATACCCTTGACGATGGAGCCGGGCTTGAGCTTGGCCAAATTGGCCTGGCTGGCTTCAAACAGTTCTGCGAAAGATTCGGTAGCTACGGAATTCATGAAAAATCTCGGGTGGATACACGGGCAACCCACAGCACCGGGGCGGCCCACCTAGGTGGGTTGGCATGGGCGCAGAACGCGCTTGGCCATGTGTGAATGAAGGAAAAACCGCAGGCACGCATGCACCCACGGAACGGATCTGCAACGACTGAGACAAACGCGACCGGTTACGGTGCGAGACCAACCACAATATCCAGCACTCGGGCGACCACCACTCCGATGGGCAACCCGGTGGTATCGATGTGGACGGCGTCATCGGCCGGCCGCAACGGCGCCACCGTGCGACTGGCATCGCGGGCGTCACGCGCGAGAATCTCGCGTAGCAGACCATCCATTGTGACGGAAACCCCTTTGTCTTTCAACTGCTTATAGCGCCTCTCCGCGCGTTCTTCGGCGCTGGCAGTCAAAAACACCTTATGTGCGGCATCGGGGAAGATCACCGTGCCCATATCGCGGCCGTCGGCCACCAGCCCCGGCAGCTGCCGAAACGCACGCTGGCGATCCTTCAGTGCCGCCCGCACCTCCGGAATGGCAGCAATTGCAGAGGCCGCCGCGCCGGCGGTTTCTGTACGCAACTCATCGGTGGCATCCACATCATTGACAATCACCCGTGGCTCGCCGCCGGCATCATCACGAAACCTCACCACCGTATCGAAGGTGCAGCGCACCAGTGCCGACGCGTCCGAGAGATCGATATCCGACCATCCCGCCGCAATCCCTACCGCACGGTAAAGCGCGCCAGAATCCAGATAATGCCAACCCAAACGCTGGGCGACGATGCGACTGATGGTGCCCTTGCCGGAACCGGACGGGCCATCAATGGTGAGGACGGGTGTGGATGCAGTCATGACGAAGATTATGCCGCCACACCAGCCCAATTCCACAGATTCAATACAACCCGTTGATCTTCCAACCAAATACCCGTTAGAATGCGCGGCTTCGCTTCATTCCCATCCATTTGCCGAGGTTTCATCATGAAGGTCCTGTCCTCCCTGAAGTCGGCGAAGGCCCGTCACCGCGACTGCAAGGTGGTTCGCCGTCGTGGCAAGGTCTTCGTGATCTGCAAGTCCAACCCGCGCTTCAAAGCTCGCCAGCGCTGATTCATCAGCTGTCTGGACGACCGCAAGGCCGCCTTCGGGCGGCCTTTTGCGTATCAGCATAGAATCTTGGGTTTCGTCCACCACATGTAGGAGCACCGCCATGCATTGCTTATCCCGCAGTCTGTTGTTGGTCGTCCTTGCCAGCCTGTCCGGCATGGCCAGCGCTGGCGATACCCTACTGATTGAGCGCAGCAAAGACGTGCCTGCCAATGCACCCACGCACGGCATGTCCATCGCGCAAGTGCAATCCAAATTCGGCGCGCCCGCCTCCAAACTGGAGCCGCGTGGTGGCCAAAAGCGTGCATGGCCCACCATCACGCGCTGGGTCTATCCCAGCTACACCGTGTATTTCGCCCACGACCGAGTCATTGACGTTGTCGTCAACCAAGCCTCTGCGGACGAAATTGGCCCCAAGCAACCCATGAAATAACTCGGGCACTTGAACGCCCGCCACGAAGACAGCCATGACCGATACCAAGTTGCGCTTCCCCGCCGAGTGGGAGCCTCAGGCGGCGATCCTGATTGCCTGGCCACATGCCGCCACCGACTGGGCCGAACGCCTGGGAGAGGTGGAGGAGACCTATATTGCACTGGTCGCCGCAATCACTCGATTTCAGCCGGTGCTGATCTGCGTGGCAGATGACGATGTTGAAACCTACGCCGAGATTCGCCTGCGCTCCAACCGGGTGGATATGACCCATGTGCGTTTTGTCACCGTTGCCTATGATGATACGTGGCTGCGCGACTCTGGCCCGATCACCTTGCGCGCTGGCAACCATTTCCGCTTGCTCGACTTCTGCTTCACCGCCTGGGGCGGCAAGTTCGAGGCCGGCCAGGACGATCGGCTGGTGGAGGCTCTCAGCACGCAAGGCGTATTCGGCAACACGCCACGCCAGCGCATCGAATTTGCCTTGGAAGGGGGGGCCATCGAAACCGATGGCGATGGCACCCTGCTGACCACGTGGCAATGCCTGCACGAGCGCCACCCTGGCCTTGATCGTGCGGAATTGAGCGCCAAACTGGCCGACTGGCTGCAGCAAGACCGCGTGCTCTGGCTGGACCACGGTGCGCTGGAAGGCGACGACACCGATGCGCATATCGACACCCTCGCCCGCTTCGCCCCCGGCAATACCATCGTGTTCCAGGCCTGCGACGATGCAGCCGATTCGCACTATGCCGATCTCAAAGCAATGGCCGACGATATCGCCGCGTTGCGCAGCAAGGACGGCCAGCCGTATCGCCTGTTTCCGTTGCCGTGGGCCAAGCCTGTTTGGGACGCAGGCCGCAGGCTTGCAGCCAGCTATGCCAATTACTTGATCATCAATGGCGCGGTACTGATGCCGGCCTATGGCGATGCGAACGATGCCAGCGCCGCTGCGGTGCTGGCACAGGCCTACCCGGGCCGCGAGGTCGTGCCAGTCCCCTGCCGTGCCCTGATCTGGCAAAACGGCAGCCTGCACTGCATCACCATGCAATTGCCGCAAGGGTTGCTGTAGTTGGCTGACTCGCCATTCCAGTTGCCCCAATAAGGCCGCATTCCTGCGGCCTTATTGGGGTGATACAAATTTACAAGTCGCCAGTAATTGCCGGCCGCTCCGGCCCCAGCCACTTGTAGATCACACCACCCAGCAGGCCGCCCAGGATCGGCGCCAACCAAAACAACCACAGCTGCGACAGCGGCGCACCCCCCACGATCAAGGCCACGCCGGTGGAGCGCGCCGGGTTTACCGAGGTGTTGGTGACCGGGATGCTGATGAGGTGGATCAAGGTCAGACCCAAGCCAATCGCAATGGGCGCAAAGCCCGCGGGTGCACGGCTGTGGGTGGCACCCATGATGATGATCAGGAACATCGCGGTCATCACTACTTCGCACAGGAATGCCGCAGCAATGGCGTAGCCACCGGGAGAATGCTCGCCAAAGCCATTGGTGGCGAATGCGCCCGCCGCGTTCGAGTCGATGGCAAACCCGGCCGTACCACTGGCGATCTGGAACAGAATCCAGCCGGCAAACACCGCACCGAGTACCTGCGCCACGCCGTAGGGCAACAAATCCTTCGCCGGAAACCGCCCCCCTGCCCACAGGCCAACGCTCACCGCCGGGTTAAAATGGCCGCCGGAGATGTGGCCAAACGCATACGCGCCGGTCAGCACGGTCAAACCGAATGCCAGCGCCACCCCCAGCAATCCGATCCCCAACGGATTGCCATCGCCGCCAAACTTGGCGGCCAGCACGGCGCTACCGCAGCCGCCCAAGACCAGCCAGAACGTACCGATAAATTCGGCCCCGAGTCGCTTCAACATCGTGAAATCCCCTGGCGAATGAATGCACGCCGGTCGCGCGCAACGTCAGCATAGCCGAAAGCACGACATTGGCGATGAAGCGAGGCGGCGCTCGCCTACAATGGGCGGATGACAACCAAACTTCTCTCCGTTGCGCTGATCCAGGAGCGCAACCACGGCGATGCCGCCGCCAACCTGGCCATCATCGAAACCCGCGTGGCTGACGCCGCTGGCGCCGGCGCGAAGCTCGTACTGCTGCAAGAGCTGCACAACGGTGCGTATTTTTGCCAGCACGAATCGGTAGACGAGTTCGATCTGGCCGAGCCCATCCCCGGCCCCAGCACCGCGCGCCTGTCGGCGCTGGCCAAGCAGCATGGCGTGGTGCTGGTCTCTTCCTTGTTCGAAAAGCGCGCGGCGGGGCTGTACCACAACACCGCCGTGGTGTTTGACGCCGACGGCTCGCTGGCCGGCAAGTACCGCAAGATGCACATCCCGGACGATCCGGGCTTCTACGAAAAATTCTATTTCACCCCCGGTGATCTGGGTTTTACCCCCATTCAAACCTCGGTGGGCAAACTCGGCGTATTGGTGTGCTGGGACCAGTGGTACCCGGAAGCGGCGCGCATGATGGCGCTGGCCGGTGCCGAGCTGTTGCTGTATCCCACCGCGATTGGCTGGGACCCCAGCGATGCACAAGATGAAAAAACCCGCCAGCGCGATGCGTGGGTGCTGTCGCATCGTGGCCACGCGGTGGCCAATGGCTTGCCGGTATTGAGCTGCAACCGTGTGGGCCACGAGGCGTCACCGCTGGGCGCTTCCGGCATTGATTTCTGGGGCAACTCGATCGTGTTGGGGCCGCAAGGCGAAGTCATCGCCGAAGCCGGCACCGACGCATCGCTTTTGCTGGCCAAGGTTGACCTGCAGCGCAGCGAACATGTGCGCCGCATCTGGCCGTTCCTGCGCGACCGCCGTATCGACGCCTATTCCGATTTGACGAAGCGTTACCGTGACTGACTCCTCCCTGCCGGCCAGCGCCGCCGAATACGCCAACCAACCTGTCATCGAGGTGCAGCGTGATGGCGTCCACTACACCCTGCTGGGTACCGCACATGTGTCCAAAGCCAGCATTGATGCGGTCAATGCGGCCATCGACAGCGGCCGGTTTGATGCAGTGGCGGTGGAGCTGGACGAACAACGCCACAAAGCACTGACCCACCCGGATGCGCTGGCGCAACTGGATCTGGTCAAGGTCATCCGCGACAAGAAAGTGGCCCCGTTTGCCGCCAATCTGGCACTGGCCGCCTATCAGCGCCGGCTGGCAGAACAATTGGGGATCGAACCCGGTGCGGAACTCAAAGCCGCCGCCACGGAAGCCAGCGCGCGCGGGCTGTCGTTGCAATTGATCGACCGTGATGTGGGCATCACCTTTCGCCGTATCCTGCAAGGGCTGGGCTTCTGGGACCGCGCCAAATTGATCGGCAGCGTGGGCGGCGGTTTGTTTGCCCGCGATGAAGTGTCCGAAGCAGACATCGAGCGCCTGAAAGAAGGCGACATGCTGGAGTCGAGTTTTGGTGACTTTGCACGCGATACCCCCACGCTGTTTGCCAGCCTGATCGACGAACGCGACCAGTACATGGCGGCAAAATTGCGCGAGCGCAGCGATGGTGCAAAACAGGTGTTGGCGGTGGTGGGCGCGGGCCATCTGAAAGGCATGTCCCACTATTTGGCCGACGACCAGCGCACACCGCAAGCGGTCGTCGACGCGCTTGTGCAGATCAAACAAAAACGCAATATCCCGTGGATCACCCTGACCTTGATGACGCTGATCATCGGTGGCATTGCGTGGGGCTATTACCACGGCGGCCGCGACCTGGGGCGTGATTTACTGCTGCAATGGGTGGCGTGGACCTGCGGGCTGACCGCCATCGGCGCGCTGTTGGCCGGTGCCAACCCGTTGAGCTTGCTGGCCGGTGCCGTTGCCGCGCCGTTCAAGCCGTTCCGCCCCGGCCTGCCTTCGGGCATGTTCAGTGCATTGGCCGAAGTGCGCCTGCGCAAACCCGCCTATCCGGATTTCCTGGCGCTGCGCGATGACACCCAGACCTTGCGCGGGTGGTATCGCAACAAGGTGACGCGCGTGGTGCTGGTGTTCATGCTGACCAACTTGGGCACGATTGCCGGCGAATGGATGGCGGGCGCGCGCATCCTCGGCAAATTGCTGCACTAAGTCCTGGGATGGCGTTGCGATGCCGACCGATAGCCGGCATCACACACCGCAAGTTGCGGCTTATTCCACTGCCTGTGGGCGCATGTATGGGAATAGCAGGACATCGCGAATCGAGTTGCTGCCGGTCAACAGCATCACAAAGCGATCAATGCCCACGCCAAGGCCACCGGTAGGCGGCAGCCCCACTTCCAGCGCCCGGATGTAGTCGGCATCGAAATGCATGGCTTCATCGTCGCCACTGTCCTTCGCCTCGACTTGCGCACGAAAGCGCGCGGCCTGGTCTTCCGGATCGTTCAATTCCGAGAACCCATTGGCCAACTCCTTGCCACCGACAAACAGCTCGAAGCGATCGGTGATGCCCGGCTCACTGTCGGACTCACGCGCCAGTGGGCTGACCTCCACCGGATAGTGGGTGATGAAGGTCGGCTGGATCAAGCCGCCTTCCACAGTCTTTTCGAAGATTTCCAACAGCAGTTTGCCCCAGCCGTAACCAGGCTTCACGTGCACACCCAAACGCGCGCAATGCGCGGCCAGTGCGTCGCGATCGCGGCAATCGGCCACCGAAATTTCCGGGTTCAATTCACGCACTGCCTCTTCCAATTTCCAACGACGGAACGCAGGACCAAGATCAATCGCCTGGCCATCCCACTCGAATGCGGTGGTCCCCATCGCTTCGCGCGCCACGTCGCGCATCATGGCTTCGGTCAAATCCATTACTTCGATGTAGGTGGCATAGGCTTCGTACAACTCGAGCATGGTGAACTCGGGGTTGTGCCGGGTGGACACACCTTCGTTACGGAAGTTGCGGTTGATTTCGTACACTCGCTCCAACCCGCCTACGGTCAAGCGTTTGAGGTAGAGCTCCGGCGCGACGCGCAGGTAAAGATCGAGATCAAGCGCGTTGTGATGGGTAGTGAAGGGACGCGCCGTGGCACCACCTGCGATGTAATGCATCATCGGTGTTTCGACCTCCAGAAAGCGCCTGGCGTCCAACCAACTGCGCATCGCACGGACGATGCGCGAGCGGGCGATAAACACATCGCGCGCCTCCGGATTCACGATCAAATCCACATAGCGCTGGCGATAGCGCTGCTCCACGTCACTCAGGCCATGAAACTTGTCTGGCAATGGTCGCAACGCTTTAACCAGCAGCCGCAGTGAGCTGGCCTTGACCGACAACTCACCGGTCTTGGTGCGCATCAAGCTGCCTTCGACGGCCACGATATCGCCGATGTCCCAACCCTTGAATGCGTCGTAAGTGTCACCCAACGCTGTGCTTTGCAAGAACAACTGCACCCGCCCGCTCATATCCTGCACGGTGGCAAACGCGGCCTTGCCCATCACTCGCTTGGCCAGCATGCGCCCGGCAATCGCAACGGTGCGGCCACTCGCCTCCAGCGCTTCGCTCGTCCAGCGCTCAGCATTCGCATAATCGGCTTGCAGGTCACCAGCGAGATCGGCGCGATGAAAGTCATTGGGGAATGCCACACCGCTGTCGCGCAGCGCATGCAGCTTGCCGCGACGCTCCGCGATGAGCTTGTTTTCGTCGATGATGGGAGAGGTGTCTGTCATGTCATGACCGTGTTTTTTTTAGGAGCGACCCATGGCCGCGACCGCTCCGGTTGGATAGGGTTGCGGCCATCGGCCGCGCCTGCGGTTGAGCAAAAATCAAGCCGCGTCGGAACGTTTGGCGCCCGCTTCCAGCCCGGATTTCAGGCTGGCCTCCACAAATTCATCCAGATCGCCGTCCAGCACTTTTTGCGTATCACTACGCTCGATGCCCGTGCGCAGATCCTTGATCCGGCTTTGATCCAGCACGTAGTTGCGGATCTGGCTGCCCCAACCAATATCCGATTTGGTGGCTTCCAGCGCATCCTTCTCGGCGTTGCGCTTTTGCACCTCCAGTTCGTACAGCTTCGCCTTCAGCATCTTCATCGCACGGTCACGGTTGGCGTGCTGGCTGCGTTCGGTTTGACACGCCACCACGGTATTGGTGGGCACATGGGTAATGCGCACCGCGGACTCGGTCTTGTTGACGTGCTGGCCACCCGCGCCCGAGGAGCGATACACGTCGGTCTTCAGGTCGGCGGGGTTGATCTCGATGTCGATGTCGTCGTCCACTTCGGGCGACACGAACACGCTGGTGAAACTGGTGTGGCGACGGTTGTCCGAGTCGAACGGCGACTTGCGCACCAGGCGATGCACGCCAATCTCGGTCTTCAGCCAGCCATAGGCGTAGTCACCCTCGATGCGGAAGGTGGCGGATTTGATGCCCGCCACATCGCCGCCGGAAACTTCCATCAGCTCGGCTTTCCAGCCGCGGGATTCGGCCCAGCGCAGGTACATGCGCAGCAGAATTTCCGCCCAATCCTGGGCCTCGGTACCACCGGCGCCGGCCTGGATATCGACGAACGCATTGCAGCTGTCCATCTGCCCCGCGAACATGCGCTGGAATTCGATGGCTTCCACGCCTTTTTCGAAACGATCAACATCGGCCACCACCGCCAGCGCGGTGTCCTCGTCGTCTTCCATCTCGGCCAATTCCAGCAACTCTTCGGCGCCGGCCAACCCGTCTTTCAAGTTGCGAATGCCATTGACGGTCTTGTCCAACAACGATCGCTCACGCCCCAATGCCTGCGCACGCGCGGGGTCGTTCCAGATGTCAGGGTTTTCCAACTCGCGCTCGACTTCTTCCAAACGTTCACGCTTGGCGTCGTAGTCAAAGATACCCCCGGAGCGCATCCAGCCGACCGGTCAGGTCGGCGATGCGGGCTCGGATGGGATTCAGCTCGATCATGTGGGGTAATTGCAGGGGAAATGACCGGCCATTATACGGCCTTGCCACCCTGTCCTCGCGAATTTCGCCACACCGCTGTCAGCCCGCCTTGTCCGCCTCGGTCGTGAAACTGGACCCGCAGCCGCAGCCGCCGGTGACGTTGGGGTTGTCGAACACGAACTGCGCGTTCAGGCCCTGCTGCACATAGTCAATCCGGGTGCCGTCCACTTGCGACAAGCTGGTGGCGTCCACATAGATGCGCACGCCGGCATCGTCGAACACCACATCCGAGTCCAGCACGTTGCGCGCCACTTCCACCTTGTAGCCCCAGCCGGAACAACCGCTGCGGGACACCCCAAAACGCAGGCCCAACGCGGTGGGATCCAGCTCCAGATACCCCAGCACACGCCTGCGGGCGGATTCAGTCAATGAAATGCTCATGTGGGCATTGTAGCTCCGGTAAACTTGCAGACTATTTCGTGTTTGCAACGCAGGATTTCAAGATGACGACGATTACCATCGCCCAGGCATTGGCCGGGCATGTGCCGGAAGGTGGGCAAGTGACCGTGCGCGGCTGGGTGCGCACCCGCCGCGACTCCAAGGCCGGCCTGTCGTTTGTCAATGTCAGCGACGGCTCCTGCTTTGCCCCGATCCAGGTGGTGGCCACCGATGCGCTGGGCAATTACGAAACCGAGGTCAAGCACCTGACCACCGGCTGTTCGGTGATCTGCACCGGCACGCTGGTGAAGTCGCAGGGCCAGGGCCAGAGTTTCGAGGTGCAGGCCTCCGCCATCGAGGTGGCCGGCTGGGTGGACGATCCACTGACCTACCCGATGCAGCCCAAGCAGCATTCGCTGGAATACCTGCGCGAGTTCGCGCACCTGCGCCCGCGCACCAATTTGTTCGGCGCCGTCACGCGGATTCGCCACTGCCTTGCGCAGGCCGTGCACCGCTTCTTCCACGAACGCCAGTTCTATTGGATCAGCACGCCCATCATCACCACCTCCGATGCCGAAGGCGCCGGCCAGATGTTCCGCGTCTCCACGCTGGACATGGCCAACCTGCCGCGCGACGGTAAGGGCAACGTGGATTTCAGCCGCGACTTCTTCGGCAAGGAAACCTTCCTCACCGTGTCCGGCCAGCTCAATGTCGAGGCCTACTGCCTGAGCCTGAGCAAGGTGTACACCTTCGGCCCCACCTTCCGCGCCGAGAATTCGAACACCACACGGCATCTGGCCGAGTTCTGGATGATCGAGCCGGAAATCGCCTTCGCGGATTTGAATGACGATGCCAACCTGGCCGAAGAATTCCTGAAATACCTGTTCAAAGCCGTACTCAATGAACGCGGCGATGACATGGCGTTTATCGCCGAACGCGTGCAGAAAGATGCCATCACCCGGCTGGACGGCTTCATCAATGCGCCATTTGAACGCATCGACTACACCGATGCGATTGGCCTGCTGCAAAAGTCCGGCAAAAAATTCGACTTCCCGGTCGAATGGGGTTTGGATTTGCAGACCGAGCACGAACGCTGGCTGACCGAAGAGCACGTGGGCCGTCCGGTGGTGGTGATGAACTATCCCGAGCAGATCAAGGCGTTCTACATGCGCATGAACGACGACGGCAAAACCGTGGCCGCGATGGATGTGCTGGCCCCCGGCATCGGTGAAATCATTGGCGGCAGCCAGCGCGAAGAACGGCTTGATGTCCTGGATGCGCGCATGGCGCAGTTCGGCATCGACCCGGCGCACTACGGCTGGTACCGCGACTTCCGCCGTTATGGCAGCGTGCCGCATGCCGGGTTTGGCCTGGGTTTCGAGCGGCTGGTGGTGTACGTGTGCGGCCTTGCCAATATCCGCGACGCGATTGCCTACCCGCGTGCGCCGGGCAGTGCGGAGTTCTGAGTCGTGGATGCCGATCTGGTGTTGTTTTTTGCGCTGACCTCATTCGCCACGTCGATCGCTGGTGCAACTGCATTCGTGATTTTCTGGCCATTGACCTTGGTGCATATCCGCGATCGTCACCCGCAGATCACCACGCAATTGGGTGAAGGTGCATTCCTCAAACCCATCGCGTTGTGGTGGCTGCTGCGCGGTGGTTATCGCAGTACGCCGGACCGCTCGCTGTCGGGGCTGGCCACACCGGCCCGCATTTCACTACTGGTGATTCTAGGTGGCATTGTGATGGGCGGTATTTTGTGGGTCATCGGCAAGGCAATGGCATGAACAACTCCGCACACGACCGTTGGTGGCTGGCCACGCTGGGGCGCACACTGATCTGGGCGCGCTTGCGTGAACTGGACGCAGGCACCGCCGAAGTCTTTGACTCCGATGGCGCCACGCTCCCGTTTGACAGTGTGGACACCGCCCGCGCCGCATTGATGGATGCTGAGTTTGTGGAGTTTGAAGGTTTGGACGAAAGCGATGCGCTGGAGCGCGGGTTTTCACTGGCCGAAGTGACACCGCCGCAAGCACGCGATGATGCCAGCTTGCGCGCATTGATGGTGCAAACGTTGGGCGCACGCGGGTAGCCCGCAGGAGCGGCCCATGGCCGCAGCCTTGATGCACGACATGGCTTCACGATAGGGCCGCCACCACCGGCCGCTGCTACGGGTTTCCTTTGGGGGCCGGTCGCACGCTGCCGTTGTCTTCTTGCAGCTCGGGCTTGAACGGGACTTCAGGGGCCTTGCGTCCGGTCGAATTCTGCTCGTTGGCATCCGGGTTTTCCGGCATGCAACCGCCGCCAAATTGCAGGAGCGAGACCACGCATTTGAGCTTCAATTTGGTGCCAGGAATCGGGATCGACAATTCCTTGATGCCCTTGCGCACCCATTCCTGCAGCAGGTTGCCTTCGGGGATCCAGTATTTATCGAAGCGGGTGCCGCGGTATTCCAAGCCTGGCCGCTTCAGCCACGTCCCCGCGCGGTCCAGATCCACGCCGCTGTTTTTTGACCAGGCATCGGGCAAGCGCGCACTGCCATCGGCATTGAACAATCCGGCTTTGCCGTCGCCATTGCGGCCATTGCCTTTGTCATTCCCACTACCGGCACCGGTGCCCGCCACATTGCGATTGGATGCCCCCCAATCATCACTCTTCGCCGCCCCCGGCCAACCGCCCGGTGCCGCTTTCAGCCCTGGCCCAGCGCCGGTGCCGACTGTACTGACGCCACGTCCTCCCGTCTGTGCTGCTTGCGTGCCTGCGCCTTGACCGGCTTGGGCTTGTCCCGTTCCCGCCGCGCTTGCGGTGTTGCCACCAGCACCTGCGGCACTGGCCTGACCGTCGCTGGCATGCCCATTGCCCGGTGTGGCCGCCACCACGCCACCCTCGCCTGGCTGCAAAGGAAGCTCGCGCACCTGGCCGTGCAGCTGCGGTACCTGCACACTTGCGGTGGTGGCCTGAGCAGATTTCGTCGACGGCGTTCGCTCGCGGGTGAGCAGGTTCGCGTCAGGGATGAACACGTCCAATGCCTGCACCTGCGTCTTCAATTCAGGGGCGCGCAATTGCACATCCCGTGGCTTGACTTGCAAGGTTTGCACGGGTTGCGCTTTCAGCGTGGCAATGGCTTCCACCTGCTGCTGTGGCTGCACATCACGCAATTTGATTTCCGGCATCACGACCGTGCGCTCACGCGGCGGTGACAGTTGAAAGCTTTCCGGCTGCGGCTGCGCGACATTGCTGACTTGCAACTGCTGGGCCGCCGTGGCATCGCTGGGTACCGGCTTGGGCTGCGTCAGTATGGGTGCGGTTTGATCGGCGGCCAGGGTCTGCGGCGGCGATGCCGCAACTTGTTCCAGCGCGACGGGTTGGTTGGCATCGGCGGCATGGGCAGCCGCCTGCCCCGGAGTGGTTGGCGCTGTTGGCGAGGCTCGCCGTGCCGCCGATGCGGCTGCCGGCGCAGACTCGACACCCGCATTGGCCAAGGCACCACCGCCAGTGGCCACATTACCGCGTCCGATGAACTCCACTTGCACGGCTTCGCCCTGCTCGTCTTCCTGTTGCTGTGCCAGCGCTAGAAACCGCAGGTACATCAGCCAAAGCAGCAATCCCACCAATACCAGATGCAACAACACATCCGCCGCCCCCACGCCGATCCGCAACTTGCGGTCTTCACGCGGATCCGGTGGTCGCCCCAAGCGCAGCAGCTGGAAAAATGGCAGACCCAGGCCACCACTGTTGCTGACTGTCGGCGCAGGCCGCTGCACCAAGCTATCGACCCAATCCTGTGGTGGTGCATGGCGAATGGGGGCCGCGGTTTGCACCATTGCATCCAGCCAGCCTTGCCAGCCAGCAGGCAGCTGTGATGGTGACGGTTCGTGACCAGTCTTGAGCAGGCGCCGCTGATTCAGCGCGGCAATGACGTCATTGGCTGTCGTCACGCGCGCATGCGTCCGTCAGGCCTCACGCGCCATGTATGGCGCATCACCAGTGGCGTGATCGGTGGAATCACGCACGCCGGTAACCCCCGGCACCTTCTCCAGCAGGGTTTTTTCGACCCCCTGCTTCAAGGTGATATCCACCATGCTGCAACCGTGGCAGCCACCGCCAAAATTCAACACCACGATGCCTTCGCCAGTGATTTCGGTCAGTGTGACATGGCCTTTGTGCATCGCCAATTGCGGATTGATGTCATTGTCGATCACCCAGCGCACGCGCTCCACCAACGAGGCGGACTCACCCGGCACCACACCCTTGATTTTGGGGGCACGGATCTGCAATTGACCACCGGTAGCCTTGATCTCGTAATCAATCTCCGCGCCATCCAGAAACGGCACACTGGGGGCATCCAGCCACAAGGTGAAGCCGGCGCAGTCAATCGCCCATTCATCTCCCGCCAACTCGCTGGGCTCGGCAAACTCCAAGCGCACGTCGGCGCGCTGCGTGCCGGGGTTTTGTGCGGACAGCCGCACGCCCAAGCCAGGAATGTCCTCACGCTCGATCAATTTACGAAAGTGGGTTTGTGCGGTTTCTGAAATCTGGATCATGCCGCTATTCTAACGGGCTGCAACGTCACTGCGCGAAACCCATATGAATGACATGATTCCGCTTGCCCACGCCCATTGCGCTCCGCGCCGCGGCCATGAACACCGTCTGAGCGAAGCCAGCATTCGCGAACTCCTGCCGCAGCTGCCAGGCTGGGCCTTGGTCGAAAACGGCCACGCGCTAAGCAAGACCTTCACCTTCGCGGATTACTACCGCACCATGTCATTTGTGAATGCGCTGGCGCACGTCGCCAATGCCGAAGACCACCACCCCGACCTCTCCGTGCATTACGACCGCTGCTTGGTGCGTTTTTCCACCCATGACGTGGGCGGGTTAAGCGAGAACGACTTTATTTGTGCGGCGAAGGCGGAGTTGTTGGCGGGCTGAGACATCGCCACTGGTCTTGGTCGCCGAAACTCACCCCAGCCGATCCAGCACGTCAATCAACTCCGGCACCAGCGGCGCATTGAGCCGATAGGGAGCTTTGCCGCCATCCAGCGCAAATTCCAAGGTGGCGGCATGCAAGAACAAGCGCTTCAAGCCCACTTGTTCACGCAGCCGCTTGTTGGCGGCTGCATCGCCATATTTGTCGTCACCGGCCACCGGATGGCCAATGTGCTGGGCATGTACGCGAATCTGGTGGGTACGGCCGGTTTCGATGCGGATTTCGCAATAACTTTGCCCGTCACGGCGTTCCAAGGCACGAAAATGGCTGATTGACGGCTTGCCGATGGCATTAACCTGCACATGCCGCTCGCCACCTTGGCGTAACCCCACATGCAGCGGCACATCCACGCTCATCACACCATCGGGCATACGCCCAACCAAGAGCGCCAAATAGCGTTTTTCGATGCCTGACCCATGATCTTCACGCAATAATCGCTGAAGTTCTGTCAAGGCTGAGCGCTTTTTGGCGAGCACCAGCAAGCCGGAAGTATCCCGATCCAGCCGGTGCACCAGCTCCAGGTTGTCGCGCGGCCGCAGCACCCGCATGGTTTCGATGGCGCCAAATGAAATCCCGCTGCCGCCGTGGCTGGCCACACCCGATGGTTTGTTGATGGCCAGCAGGCGCGCATCTTCAAACACGATGGACGCCTCCATTGCCGCCAGCATAGTTTTTGGCGGCGAACGGCCGGCATCTTGCGTCGATTCGATGCGAACAGGCGGGATTCTGACCTCATCGCCAACTTCCAGCTTGCGTTCCGCCTTGGCCCGGCCGCCATTGATGCGCACCTGCCCGCTACGCACCAGCTTGTAGACCAGTGAGCGCGGCGCACCTTTCAACTGCCCGAGCAGGAAGTTATCCAACCGCTGACCTGCGCGGTCATCGGGGATGCGAACGGTGCGGGCGCCACCAGAAGGGGAATCGGGCTGTGTCATTGGGGGCTGATCTGATACACTCGGGGGGCGATGCAAGGGTTTGATTTTGCAGGAAGTACCGGGCGGCTGTTTACCGCCCAACCGGCCGAAAGCCGGCCTTCCCGGCAAGCCCCGCCGCAGTGACGTTGCCACCACCCTTGGGGTGGACATGTTAACGGCTGCGCGGCAAACCTGCCCATCGCCGGCCTTGTGCCGTGACTCCGCCCGTTAAACAACGCCCCGCGCGACGCGCCCTCCTCCTTCGGAAGTTGGGCGAAAGTCGCCGGCCCTGCAACATATTTGAATAGGAACAAGCGCTCCCGCGGTACGCCGTGGTGTTGCAGCGCTGGAAAACTCAACAGCGGCACGGCATGCGCAAGACGCTGCCGCGCGCTTGCGGTATCCAGAGGCGAAACGCCCCAGGCGTTCCGTGCAGTGCCCCTCCCTCATCGGAGTGGGCAGGCAAGCGCACGAGGAATGCACAATGAAGCGAATGCTTATCAACGCCACGCAGGCGGAAGAACTGCGGGTGGCCATTGTCGAAGGCCAGAATCTGTACGACATCGACATCGAACAGCCGTCCCGCGATAACAAGAAATCCAATATCTACAAGGGCCGCATTACTCGGCTGGAGCCGTCGCTGGAAGCGGCCTTCGTCGAATATGGTGCTGATCGTCACGGCTTTTTGCCGCTGAAGGAAATTTCCCGCGACTACTACCAAGCGGGCGTCGATCACCACAAGGCTGGGATCAAGGAACTCCTGCGCGAAGGCCAGGAAGTGGTGGTGCAAGTCGACAAGGAAGAACGCGGCAACAAGGGTGCAGCCCTGACCACGTTCATCTCGTTGGCCGGCCGCTACATGGTGCTGATGCCGAACTCGCCCACCGCCGGCGGTGTCTCGCGTCGGATCGAAGGCGATGACCGCGCCGAGCTGAAGAAGGCGATGGATGCACTCAACATCCCGGACGATATGGGTGTGATCATCCGTACCGCAGGCGTTGGCCGTGACGCGGAAGAACTGCAGTGGGACTTGGACTATCTGCTCAGCATCTGGCGTGCGATCGCCGAGTCGGCACTGAGCAAGCCAGCCCCGTTCCTGATTTATCAGGAAAGCCGCCTGATCGTACGTGCCCTGCGCGACTACATGCGCAGCGACATCGGCGAGATTTTGGTGGACACCCCGGAGATGTACGCCGAGGCGCTGGAGTTCGTCGAACAGGTGATGCCGCACAACAAGCGCAAGCTCAAGCATTACACCGACGACACCCCCCTGTTCAACCGCTTCCAAATCGAATCGCAAATAGAGAGTGCGTATGAGCGCACCGTGCGGCTGCCCTCCGGCGGTGCTCTGGTGATCGACCAGACCGAGGCGCTGACCGCCATCGACGTCAACTCCGCACGCGCCACCAAGGGCGGTGATATCGAAGAAACCGCGTTCAATACCAATCTGGAAGCAGCCGAAGAAGTGGCCCGCCAGCTGCGCCTGCGTGACCTTGGCGGGCTGGTGGTGATCGACTTCATCGACATGACCAGCAACAAACACCAGCGCGATGTCGAGAACAAACTGCAAAACGCACTGAAATATGACCGTGCGCGCGTGCAGCTGGGCCGTATCAGCCGCTTTGGCCTGATGGAAATGAGCCGCCAGCGCTTGCGCAATAGCCTGGGTGAAGCCAGTCAGATCGTCTGCCCGACCTGCGAGGGTCACGGACGCATGCGCAGTATCGAATCGCTGTCGTTGTCGATCATTCGTGTCGCTGAAGAACACGCGATGAAGGACAACACCGGGCAAGTCCTGGTGCAAGCGCCGGTGGAGATTGCCAACTTCCTGCTCAACGAGAAGCGCAGTGCGCTACGCGAGATCGAACAACGTCACGACGCTCCGATTGTGATCGTCGCCGATGAACAGCTGCACTCGCCACACTACGAAGTCACGCGCATTCGTAGCAACGAGATGAGTGAGGAGACCAGCAAGCCCAGCTACCAACGTGGCACTCCGCGCAAGTTCAACACCATCGCGCTGACCAAGGCACAACTGAACATCCCGCCACCGGCAGTCACCAGGGTCAATCCGGTTCAACCGGCGCCCCTGCGCGATCCCAAGCCGATGCCGCAGGACCCTGAAGCACAACTCGTGACGCCAGCCGCGCCCGTCGCAAGCAACACCCCGCCCGCCACAAGCGGCGTGATCGGCTGGCTGCGTGGTTTGTTCGCTGCACCTGCCGCCGCGCCGAGCGCGCCAGCTCCTGCAGCAACCGGGCGCAACAGCAATCCCCCGCGTCGTGATGAACGTGGCGCTCGCCGTGACGGTCGCAACAACGACAATCGTCAAGAGAGCCGCAACAAAAACGAACAGCGTCGTGACGACAACAAGCCACGCGACGCCCGCAACGAGCAGCAGCAAAAAAATTCACAGGGTCAGCAAGCACAGAAACAAAAGCCACTGCAACAACAGCAGCAACAGCAGAAGCAGGCCCCCAGGAACGAACCGCGTCAGGACAAGCAAGCCCAGGCTGACAAGCAAGAACGACAGCCACAGCAAAAGCAAAGCAAGCAACACAAGCAGGAACGTCAGGAACCTGTGGCAGCACCGCTAGCCGTGGTGAGTAGCACGCCTGCAACCACACCCGCAGATGCCCTTACACCAACTGCAGCGGCGCTGACTGCAGTCACAAACTTGCATGTCCCGGCTGAAGCAGTAATTGAGGCAACAGCTGCTCAGGACATCGTGCAAATCGACGCAGCGGCTCAAGCAACTGAAGAAAGCGGGGCTGGCGAAGGCAACAGCAAGCGTCGCCGTGGCCGTCGTGGTGGCCGTCGGCGTCGGCGTGGTAGCGAAGCCGGCCAAGGCAACGAGAACGGAATCGAGCCCGAAGATGCGCTGGATGAAGTGCTCGACACCGATGCTGCGCAGCCGGAATTCGATTTCGACGATATCGAACGCCCAATCCAGGCAGCAGCACCTGCAGCAATCGCTCCGGCACCGGTTGCCACCCCAGTCGTGGCAGCTGCGATCGCTGCCACTGTGCAGGCTGCTGCGCCAGTCAATGTGGCTGCAACCGCAACTGCTCCAGTCGAGCCGGCTACCGCGTCTGCTATCAACGAAGCCTTGGCCAATGCCGCGCTGCCGTTGCCGGTGAGCACGGTCACTGCGCCGGTACAAGATGTCGCGGCAGAGCATGTACTACCTGCGGTCGATGCTGTGACCGCAATGGCGTCGGCCGGGATTGAGCCGGTTACCCAAGTAGCCGCAGCAGCAGTGGTGAATGCCGAGCCAGCCCCACGCGTGGCCGCTGAAGTGACCTCGGAAAACACGCGCGAGAGCGGACTGCACGTTGCCGCCGAGGTCGTTCCGGAAAGCAAACCCGAGAGTGCACCAGTGCTTGACGCTGAGGCCGTGGCCCGTCAGCGCGCAGAACAACTGCGCGGTTTGTTTGATACCGCTCGCAGTGATGCAGCTGCAACGCCGGCACTCGTTGTCACCGCGCCGCCTGCACCGCAACCAGCAACCGACGATCACCGCAGCGACTAACCTGCGCTGCATGCGTGGCACTGCCCCCCAGCGCGGCCAACTGCAGCTGGGGGGGTCAATGCAAGCCGCTGGCGGGATCCACCAGACCGTACTGGCTGGCCAGGCGCGCTAGTGCGATGTTGTCGTGAATCCCGAGCTTGTCGAACAAACGCGTTTTATGTGTATTGACGGTCTTGGCGCTCAGGCTCAATCGCTTGGCGATGGATTCTTGCCGTAACCCCTGATTTAGCAACAGGGCCACTTCCAACTCGCGGGGAGTCAGGCTATCGAAAGGTGAGCCGGTATCGCCTTGGATACCTGCCAACGCCATTCCCTGTGCAATCGAAGTAGCCAAGTATTTGCGCCCACGCGCCACTTCCCGCACCGCGCGCAATAATTCTTCTGCATCACTGGCTTTCCCCACGTAGCCGTAGGCTCCGGCCTCCAGCAAGCGGCGCGGCATCGGGCCATCTTCCAGCACCGAAACCGCAATCACCCGGCATCCGTAATCGCCTCGCACTACACGCTCGGTCAGCTCCAGCCCGCTCAGACCTGGCAGATGCAAATCGCACAGCACGATATCGGGCTTGAGCCGGCGAATGTCCGGCAGCGCATCTTCCGCGCTTTCGGCGTCCCCAACGACCTGAATATCGGCCTGCCCATCCAAAATCAAACGAAACCCCATGCGTACCAGCGCATGATCGTCAACGATATAAACCGTGATTGCCATACCCCCCCCTGTGGGCTCCCCCGAGCCATACCGTGCAGGCTAGCGCCCATCTAATCCCAATCCAAGCAGGGTATGCCTTACCAGTGGATAGGAAAAGTCTGAAATGCGATTCGTGCCCGGCTACTCGCGGGGCAATGAACGGCCTGCGAACCAATGGTTCGTGGGCAGACCTTAAGAACCCCCGGCCCCGTCTATTCGACGGGGCAATGTACGGCCTGCGAACCAATGGTTCGCAAGCAGACCTTAAGAACCCCCGGCCCCGTCTATTCGACGGGGCAATGTACGGCCTGCGAACCAATGGTTCGCAAGCAGGCCGTTCATTCCCACTCGATTGTCGCTGGTGGCTTGCCGGAGATGTCGTACACCACGCGTGACACGCCGCGCAGTTCATTGATGATGCGGTTGCTCACGGTGCCAAGGAAATCGTATGGCAGGTGCGCCCAGTGCGCGGTCATGAAGTCGATGGTTTCCACCGCACGCAGCGCGATCACCCATTCGTAGGCGCGGGCGTCGCCGACCACGCCGACTGATTTGACCGGCAGGAAGACGGCGAACGCTTGCGAAGTTTTGTCGTACAGACCCGCTTTGCGCAGTTCATCGATGAAGATCGCATCGGCCTTGGCCAACAATTCGGCGTATTCGGGCTTCACTTCGCCCAGGATACGCACGCCGAGGCCGGGCCCGGGGAACGGATGGCGATAGACCATCTCGCGTGGCAGGCCGAGCTCCACGCCCAGCCGGCGCACTTCGTCTTTGAACAATTCGCGTAACGGTTCGACCAGCCCCAGCTTCATGTGTTCGGGCAGGCCACCGACATTGTGGTGGCTCTTGATGACGTGGGCCTTGCCGGTCTTGCTGCCGGCCGATTCGATCACGTCGGGATAGATGGTGCCCTGCGCCAGCCACTTGGCATTGCGGAGTTTGCTGGATTCTTCATCGAAAATCTCGACGAACAGATTGCCGATGATCTTGCGCTTGGCTTCCGGATCAGACACGCCTTGCAGCGCCTTGAAATAGCGCTCGGCGGCGTTGACGCGCACGACCTTGACGCCCATGTGCTCGGCGAACATCGCCATCACCGCATCGCCCTCCTGCCAACGCAGCAGACCGGTGTCGACGAACACGCAGGTGAGTTGCTCGCCAATCGCCTTGTGCAGCAATGCGGCCACCACCGAAGAATCGACGCCGCCGGACAGGCCCAAAATCACTTCATCGAACCCCACCTGCGCGCGCGCGCGGGCGATCTGATCGTCGATGATATTGGCCGCCGTCCACAAGGTTTGGCAGCCGCAGATATCCACCGCAAAGCGGCGCAGCAGCGCCTCGCCGGCGGCGGTGTGCGTCACTTCCGGGTGGAACTGCACGCCATAGATTTTCTTCGCATCATTGGCAAAGGCAGCAATGCCAAGTCGGTCGGTCTTGGCGGTGATGGTGAATCCTGCCGGCGCTTTGGAGACATGGTCGCCGTGACTCATCCACACATTGCGCAGTGCGTCGGTCGTGGCCACCGGTGCCAACAGCGCGTCATTGCCGATGATGTCCAGCGCGGCATGGCCGAATTCGCGTTGATTGCCCGCTTCGGTATCGCCGCCCAACTGCTTGGCCAGCGTTTGCATGCCGTAGCAAATGCCGAGGATCGGCACGTTTGCGTCGAACACTTGCTGCGGCGCGGTTGGGCAACCGACCTCGGTGGTCGATTCCGGGCCGCCCGACAAGATGATGCCCTTCGCGCCGAACGCGGCGATTTCGGCGGGATCGTGGTCCCACGCCCAAATTTCGCAATACACCCCGAACTCGCGGATGCGACGGGCGATCAGCTGGGTGTACTGCGCGCCGAAATCGAGAATCAGAAGTTTGTCGGTGTGGATATTGGTCATGCTCAGGACGCCCGGTAGTTCGGCGGCTCTTTGGTGATCTGCACATCGTGGACGTGGCTTTCGCGCTGGCCGGCGCCGGTCACCTTCACGAAGGACGGCTGTGTGCGCATGTCTTCCACCGTGGCGCAGCCCACATAGCCCATGGTGGCGCGTAGGCCGCCCATCAATTGATGCACCACGCCGGACAGCGGGCCACGCACGGGGACGCGCCCTTCGATGCCTTCCGGCACCAATTTGTCGGCATCGGCAGCATCCTGGAAATAGCGGTCCTTCGAACCCTTCTCCATCGCGCCCAAGCTGCCCATGCCGCGATAGCTCTTGTAGCTGCGGCCTTGGAACAACTCGATCTCGCCCGGGCTTTCTTCGGTGCCGGCAAACAGGCCGCCAATCATCACCGTGGAGGCACCGGCCACCAACGCCTTGCCGATATCACCCGAATAGCGAATGCCACCATCCGCAATCAGCGGAATGCGGTCCTGCAGCGCATTGGCCACCATATCAATCGCAGTGATTTGCGGCACGCCCACGCCGGCCACGATGCGGGTGGTGCAGATCGAGCCGGGGCCAACGCCGACCTTGACGGCATCGGCACCGGCATCCATCAGCGCCAGTGCGGCATCACCGGTGACGATATTGCCGCCCACCACCTGCACGTTCGGGAAGGTCTTCTTCACCCAAGCCACGCGCTCGATCACGCCCTGCGAATGGCCGTGCGCGGTATCTACCACCACCACGTCCACCCCGGCCGCCACCAACGCTTCCACACGCTGCTCGGTGTCGCCGCCCACGCCCACCGCCGCGCCCACCAGCAAGCGTTCGCTGAGGTCATAGGCGGCATTGGGATTGTCGGATTTTTTCTGGATGTCTTTGACCGTAATCAGCCCGCGCAATGCGAACTCGTCGTTGACCACCAGTACTTTTTCAATGCGGTGCTTGTGCAGTAGGCCCATCACTTCGTCGTCGCTGGCACCTTCCTTCACCGTGACCAGTTTTTCCTTCTTGGTCATGATGTGGCGGATCGGATCATCCAGCTTCTTCTCAAAGCGCATGTCGCGACCGGTGACGATGCCCACCAAGTGGCCAGAGTCATCCACCACCGGCACACCGGAAATGTTGCGTGCGCGGGTGAGTTTGAGCACCTCGCCAATGGTCGCATCCGGCCCCACCGTGAACGGGTCGCGGATGACACCGGCCTCAAAATTCTTGACCCACGCCACTTGCTGTGCCTGCGCCTGCGCGGTCATGTTCTTGTGGATGATCGAAATGCCACCCAGCTGTGCCATCGCCACCGCAAGGCGCGCCTCGCTGACGGTATCCATCGCGGCAGAAGCCAGTGGCAGGCGGATGCGCAGGTTGCGGGTCAGGCGCGTTTCCAGAGAGACATCCTTGGGCAGGATGGTGGAATGCGCGGGAACCAGGGAAACGTCGTCGTACGTCAGTGCTTCAGCCAGGATGCGGAGCATCGGCAGACCCATTAGGAAGTGGGGAAGCGCGCCATTGTAGCGCGTTTACAGACTGCCGTCCGCCAATTCCGCCGCTTCCAGCGTGTTTTGCATCAACGTGGCCACGGTCATCGGCCCCACTCCGCCAGGCACCGGGGTAATCCAACTGGCACGTTGGGCCGCTTCGTCAAAGCCCACATCGCCGACCAGCCGGCCATCCTCTAGGCGGTTGATGCCCACATCAATCACCACCGCGCCTTGCTTGACCCATTCACCAGGAATCAAGCCCGGCTTGCCGGCGGCAACCACCAGAATGTCGGCTTCACCCACATGGCGTTTGAGCACGTCCATCGGGGTGAATTTGTGGCAGCTGGTGACGGTGCAACCGGCAATCAGCAATTCCTGCCCCATCGGCCGACCCACGTGGTTGGACACGCCCACAATCGTCGCGCTTTGGCCGCGCACCGGCTTGTCGGTCCATGCCAATAGCGTGGTGATGCCGCGTGGCGTGCACGGGCGCAAACCAAACTGGCGCAGCGCCAGATGGCCCACATTCTCGGGGTGGAAACCGTCCACATCCTTGTCTGGGTGAATGCGTTCGATCAATGCGCTGGCATCACTGATACCGGGCAGTGGCAGCTGAATCAGGATGCCGTGTACGTCCGGATTGGCATTGAGTTCATCGATCAGCGCCAGTAGCTGGGCCTCGCTGGTGCCAGCCGGCAGGTCGTAATCGAACGCACGGATGCCCACTTTTTCGGCCGCACGCTTTTTATTGCGCACATAGCTTTGACTGGCCGGGTCGCTGCCGACCAATACCACCGCAAGACCGGGCCGTGTTTTGCCAGCCGCCAGCCGTGCATCCACCTGCGCCTTCAGGGTCAACAGCAGGGTGTCGGCGATGCGCTTTCCATCGAGAATCTTGGCGGTCATGCAGAAATCTGGTGGGCAGGAAGCAGCTATTATCGCCTAGCTGGCAGGCGACGCGGAACGCGAACGGGTGTAGGTTATGCAGCACAGGGATGTTCGCCTTGACGAAGTTGACCGCAACCCTCTCTGGTTTGGCCGGCTTCATGGTTCATAGGCGTTGATCAGGACACGGGCACCACACCATCTGGCGAGGGGCAGCATGGCAATCCTTCAGGGCGAATGCCCGAAATGCGGCAAGCGCGTATTGCACGTCAATGTGGAACACATCGTCGGCATGGTCGACGGCACCAGCAAGGCGAGGTGCCTGAGCTACAGCTGCATCCACTGCAATACCATCATGGGCGTGCAGATTGACCCGCGCGCGAAGCCACGATTGCGCAGCAGCAAGCCACCTGCGGCAAGCTGAGGCCCCGTCACCCCCCGCCGGGCAACGGCTCATCCGGAGTTGCAGGCTTCAGTAGCGGCTGGCCCGGTGCTGGGCAACGCGGTACGCCCGATCCCAGTACGCAATTGACGCAACAGGTCTCCGGCACTGGCGGGTTGTACTGGCTGCCAGGCGGCAGCACCGACCCTATGCGTGCCAGTTCGTCCTGCGATTTCAAGGCAAGCAACACCGCCCAATCCTGCCGGTTGAAATTACAACTTGCCGCGCTGTCGGGCGCACACGGACTGTCATCGGCGCTGCGCATCAACAGCCCGCTCAACCGGCCTTGGGCATCCACGGGCAGAATGCGCAGCGTCACCGCCTGCTGAACATTGCCGCCAATGGCATACACCCTGCCGGCGTCGATGGCGACAATGATGTCGCAATGCATTGGCAAGCCGCCATCACCCGCGTCGATGCGTTTGACTAGCCCGTCATAACCATAGAGCGCCTTGCTGCGCACAAAACAAAGCAGGTCTCCGGCTTGTACTTCGGCGCTGGTGGGGGCGACGAATCGATACGGGCTGGCGGCATCTTTACGTGCGGCACGCACATAGTCGAAGTGACTGGGCGAATCATGAAACCCGGGCACACCGGCACGCTGCATCACCCAACTGATGAATGCCGCCGACCACGGATTGTCGATCACGAAGCCGCGACACCCCAAGCCTTGGTAGCTCAAACTCATCGCGGCATAAGTGCAATCGCTGGCCCCGGCTTTGAATGCCATTGCCTGCAACAGGCCACTGGATTGCCAGTAGAACGCGACGCGCCGCCACGGCGCGCCGCCATCCTTCAGCCCATTACTCTCTGCCTCGTATGCCGGCAGATTGGCCAGTTTTCCATCGCTATCAATAAACGGCCGGTTCCAGCGCAAGTATTCGTCACAAGCAATCGCAATAATGCGGGTAGCCACCTGGGTATCCCCTTGGCGTTGGCTCAACTGCGGACAAAGATCCGCCGCCAACACACCGCCCGACACCAACAACAAGCACGCACCCAGCAGCGCATGCATCCATGCCTTGGCCATCATCCCCTTGCATCCCCGGCGGCACACACGGCCGCTTCATCCACATACCCAAGGAAAGCGCGATCCGGCGCGCAAACCGGACACTGCGGGTCAGCGGTCACGATAAATTCGCGAAACCGCATCCCCAGCGCATCAAATTGCAGGATGCGCCCGGCCAGAGATTCTCCGAGACCCAGCAGCAGTTTGAGTACTTCGGTGGCTTGCAGGATGCCAATCACGCCCGGCAGCACGCCCAGCACGCCGGCCTCGGCGCAATTGGGCGCCGCCTCTGCTGGCGGTGGCTCTGGAAACAAACAGCGGTAGCACGGTGCAAGGCCGCGTTGGCGGCCAGCATCGAACACGCTGAGCTGACCTTCGAAGCGATGCACCGCGCCATACACCAGCGGCTTGCGCAACTGCACGCAAGCATCGTTCAGCAGGTAGCGCACCGGAAAATTGTCGCCGCCATCCAGCACTACATCGACACCCTCCAGCATGCGTTCAACATTGGCCGCACTCACCCGCTCAGCCACGGCTTCGATGCAGGTCCGCGGATTCAATGCCGACAAGGTGGCTGCTGCCGATGCCACTTTCGGCTCGCCAATGCGTGCATTGGTATGCAGGATCTGGCGCTGCAAATTGCTACGATCGACCACGTCGTCATCGGCAATCCGCAAGTGGCCCACACCAGCGGCGGCCAAATAAAACGCAGCCGGCGAACCCAGTCCACCGGCACCCACCAGCAACACGCGTGCGGCTTCCAGCGTTTTCTGGCCGGCCAAGCCCACCTCAGGCAGACGCAACTGGCGCGAATAGCGTTCGCCGAAATCCGCATCGATGTCGGGCTTGCACATCGGCAGCCCTGCCGCCGCCCACGCTTGCGTGCCACCTTGCACCGAGGACAAATTGCGATAGCCCAGCGCCGCCAGCGCGTGGGCGCACTGTGCAGAGCGTACGCCGGCTTGGCAAAGCAGCAGCACTTCGCTGGTTTGTGCTGCGATATGCGCGGCCGGATCGCGCAATAGCGCTTCGCGCGCCACACCCAACGCGCCTTCGGCCATGCCGAGTGTGCGCTCGTGATCGGTGCGCACGTCGATCAGCAACGCACCGGCTTGTTGCCGGCGCCGCGCTTCACGCGGGGGGATGCTGTGGCTATCCATCGGCGGATTATCCTCTGTGGGCCGCGCTGTCGGCATCGCTGCAGCCGGCTTGGTGCAGGTCTTCGGGGGTATTGAGGTTGCCAAAGTGCGCCCCGGAAAACAGCACGTGAGGCAACCCCAACACCGCTTGCATCTGCCGCACTGAGTGCTGCTGCACCGCCAGTGCCGCCGCCAGTGCCGGGCGCAACGCATCCACACGATACAACGCCACCAACGGCTGCAGGCCGTCGTCGTCGCAGCTCACCGCACCCTCCCCGCCTGCCTGCGCAAGCCGAGGCAACAGGGTGTCGGGCAGTTGCAACACATCTACCGATACGGTCAACAGCCACGTGCTGGTGCAGGCGTTGGCCAGTACCTCCAATCCGCCAATGGGGCCGATTCCGGCAACACGGTCGGCATGTGCATGCAGGCCGTACTCGGCATAGTGCGGCAAATTGCGATTGGCGCTGACCAAGACCTCGGTGCAGTACGGCGCGAACTGCCGTGCCAAGCGCACCACCTGCGCAACACCATCACGCACAAGCCATGCCTTGTCGCGCCCGCCCAGCCGGGTGGCCTGGCCACCCGCCAAAATGCCGAGGGTGAGGCTGGCCGGTGCTTGCATCAGCCGCCGCGCTTCACATGCCGCATCAAGCGGCGCTTCTTTTCCACCTGGCGATCGGTCAATACGTTTTTCTTGCCTTCGTACGGATTGTTGTTTTCGCGGAAAATGAAGCGAATGGGCGTGCCCACCAATTTGAAGCGCTTGCGGAAGAAATTTTCCAAATAGCGTTGATAGGTGGCGCTGAGGGTCTTCAAACGGGTGCCATGCACCACGAAGGTGGGCGGTGTGTCGCCACCGGGATGTGCAAAGCGCAGCTTGGCCACGTGCCCACGCACCACCGGCGGCGGATAAGCGGTGTAGGCGGCTTCCACCGCACGGGTGACATCGGCGGTACTGAATACATGCGTGGCCGAGGCGTGTGCGCGGTGGATGGACTTGAACAATTCGCGCAGGCCCGAGCCATGCAAGGCCGAGATGCGCACGCGTTCGGCCCATTCCACGAAACTGAGTTTGCGGGCGGCCAAGGCTTCGGCTTGCTGGCGCTCGTAATCGGTGCGGCCGTCCCATTTGTTGAGCACGATGACCAAGGCGCGTCCGGCATCCAGTATCGCACCCAGCACGGTAGCGTCTTGATCGGTCACACCCTCGCTGGCATCGAGCATCAGCACCGCGACCTGACACTGTTCGATGGCCTGCAAGGTCTTGAACGCGGAGAACTTTTCCACCGCCTCTTCCACTTTGCCGCGCCGACGCAAGCCGGCCGTGTCGATCAAGCGGTACTTGCGGCCATCGCGCTCCAGATCCACCGCGATCGAGTCACGGGTGGTGCCCGGCACGTCGGAGGCGATCATGCGTTCTTCGCCCAGAATGCGGTTGACCAAGGTGGATTTGCCCACGTTGGGGCGGCCAACAAAGGCTATACGAACGCGGCTTGGATCATCATCAAGTGTTTCGGTACTGCCCTCTGCCGGCAGCAAAGCGGCGGTTTTGGCCAGCAGCGCATCAATGCCGGTACGCTGCGCCGACGACACCGGCAAGGCGTCGCCAAACCCATAGCGGGCAAACTCCGCCAACGCCGTCTGCAAGTCGATGCCATCGGACTTGTTGACGACCAGCAAGGTCGGCTTGGATTGCTTGCGCAGCCAGCGCAGGATGTCGTCATCCAGTGCCGATGCGCCTTCGCGACCATCGACCACAAACAAGATCAGATCCGCTTCTTCCGCCGCCGCACGCGATTGCCGCGCCGTGGCGCCGGCCAGCCCTTCATCTTCCCCGGCAATGCCGCCTGTATCCACCAGCACAAACGGCCGCCCTTCCAGCAAGCGGCAGACGCCGTAATTGCGGTCGCGGGTGACGCCGGGTTCGTCGTGCACCAACGCATCGCGGGTGCGGGTCAGCGCATTGAACAGGGTGGACTTGCCGACATTGGGGCGCCCAACCAGGGCTACGAGGGGAAGCATGGTGTCAACCTTTGGCGAAAATGCAGGCCGCAGTGGAACGTTTGAAACAACAGCGGCCCCGGCAGGGTAGCCGGGGCCGCGCATGGGTGCCAGCCGGGGGCTGGCAAAAACGCATTATTTCAGCGAAAACGCGGTCAACTTGCCGTCGGTGCTCTGCACCACGGCGATGTCGCCTGCCACCACCGGCTTGCCGGTGACCGCCGCGCCCACCTTGCTGCGTGCGGCAAATGCGCCATCGCTGAGGCGCAGCCAATGCACCACGCCTTCAAAATCACCGACCAGCGCATAGTCGCCCTGCACGGTGGGTGCAGAGACATTGCGATTGAGCAAGCCAGCTTGCTGCCACAGACTGCCGCCGGTGTTCTTGTCGAGGCCGATCACATTACCGTTCTTGTCGGTCGTGACAATTGCGGAATTGCTGACACCCACGCCACGCGCGCCGCCGTGCTCGCTATCCCACAAGACTTGCCCACTGGGGCCGTCGATGGCGGCGGTATGGTTTTTGTAGCTACTGGCATACAGCACGGTGCCTTCCAACACCGGATCGCCGTCCACGTCGGCCATGCGTTCCAGTTCGGTGCGGCCGTCGGGCTCGGCCACTGCGGTCGACCACATCAGATTGCCGTCATTGGCGTTGAGGGCGGTCAGGGTGCCATTGTCGCCACTGACAAACAGAATGTTCGGGCCCAGTGTCATGCCACCGCTACCACGCACGGTCAGCGCCGGAATATCTGCACTGTAGAACCAACGGCGGGTGCCATTGCTGGCATCAAAGGCCGTGACACGGCCATCGTTGGAATGCACAAACACCATGCCGCTACCGATGGCTGGTGCAACCAACACTTCATTGTTAACTTTGGCTGTCCATTTTTCCTGGCCGGTGGCTTCATCCAGAGCGATGACCTCACCCTTCAAACCACCCACCACCACCAAGCCACTGCCAACGCCCGGGCCGCCACTCAGATGCGCCTTGCTATCGTAATGCCATAGCGATTTGCCTGTAGTCAGATCAATGGCGGATACGCCGCCATCGACCGCAGCGGCATACACATGGTCGCCATTGATGGTCGGATGCTGGCCAATACCGAGATCCTTCTCGCCCTTACCCACCGACACCGACCACAGCGGGCTGGCCGTGACCAATGGGGTGATGTCGGTCAATTTGGCAGGTTCAGCCGACTTGTCTTTACTCTTGCCACTAAACAGGTTTTTGACGCTGCTGCAGCCGGCCAGCATGGCCACTGAAATGACCGCCACGGCCAGCAGCTGCAGGGAACGGAACTTGCCCGACTTCATCAGCGCTTATCCTCGGAATGCGGTGGCACGCCACCGGCTTCAATCAATTTCATGGTGATCAGATGATGCTGCGGTGAACCCACATCGACCAACGCCAGTGCCTTGCGATAGTCATCCTGCGCCTTGGCGAAATCACCCAAGCTGAATTGCGCATCCCCGCGCGCATCCAGCATGGCGGCATTGCGCTCATCGCCCAACAGCGCCAACGCATCCTTGGCCTTGCCGGTATCAATCAGCAAATGCGCCAAACGCACCTGTACAACCGGGCGCAAATCGCCATCGGCATTGCGCAGGCCGCGCAAGGTAACGATGGCATCCTCGCGCTTGCCAGCATCGACCTGTGCCTTGGCTAGTTGCAATGCGGCCAGCGTGCCTAGAGTCGGGTTGCTTTTGTTCAACTCCGCCAGCACCGCCTTGCCGTTGTCGGCGGGGATTTTGCCGTCTTCAAATGCCGATACGCTCTTGGCGTAGCGGGTATTGACACCCATATCCGCGGCTAGGCGTTGCCCCTGCCACCAGTTCCAGCCAGCAATCACGGCCAGCCCAAGTGCGACCCCGCCAATCAGGCCAGCCGCATTGCCGCGAAGCCAATTACGGACTTGTTCACTCTGTTCGTGTTCGTTGAGCAGTTCGTCGATCGCCATGCTGCCTCTCGCCCGCCATCTAGGTCGGGACGTCGTGAAATATTCGGAATTACCGGGAATGGGTGGCGCCGACCGCGACAATCAATCTTGCGCGGCAAGCGAGCCGTCGGAGGATACCGCAAACCGCGCCACGTTCGCGCGCGCGTGCTCCATCACGTTCATGGGCCGGCCACCTGCTTGCATCTGTACCACTGCCGCATTACCAATGGTCAGACGTTGTACCTGATCCATGGGATAGCGCTTTTCAGCACCATCGGCCAACATTGTCTTGTCAAGCACGTTGCCATCGCGCGCGATCACTTCCAGCCAGGACTGACCAGTGGCACGCAGCACGATATCCGCGCTTGGTGCGGGTTCTGGCTGTACGGCAGCGCCCATTGGCGCCATTGAAGCCACCACGGTACGCGGCGCAGCAGGTACCGCAGGCACGGCCGGTTTGCCATGTGCCACGGGCATGACAGGAGTATCCAGCGCTGCGATGGTGGCAGGCGTGCCATTCAAGTGCTGACGAGTGGCTACCCATGCCGGAATGGCCAGTGACAGGGTCAGCACGATATAGACCAAGCGGCGACCAATCTGTTCAGCCCACCATTGCGCCTTCGGTGTATGTGTCCTGCTGACCAGCCTGGTGGGCTCCACCGGCTCAATATTGAGCGCGGCCATCATCGGTGCGGTGGTCAAGCCCAACAGCCGCGAATAGCTGCGCACTTGCCCACGCACAAAAACAGGGGCTCCCAACCGCGACCAGTCTTCTGCTTCAAGTGACTGCACCACACGGGCCGGCATCCGCAGGCGCGTGGCTACATCATCAATACTCAAACCCGCCGCCAGCCGTGCGTCACGCAAGCGTGCGCCACAGCCGGCAAGTGCTTGATGGGTGGAATCAGGGGCAAACTGTGAGCTCATTGCGCGCGCGGAACCAAGGGTGAACCGGGGGGAGTCGCCTGCAAACGGGAAAGATAGCGCGAAGCGGCCTCGTTGTCGCCAAGTTTTTGCTCGATGCTGGCTGCCAGGCGCAAACCGGCTGCATCTTCCGGGTTCACCGCCAACCAGCGTTCGGCAAATGCGCGTGCATCCAAATAACTGCCTCGCGCAAAGGTCAGCGCCGCCAGACCTGACAGGGCGGTCAGATTTTGCGGCTCCAGCGCCAACGCGCTGCGCCATTTCACTTCTGCCTGAATCGGCTGACCGGCTCGATTGGCACAGCTGCCCGCATTGGCCATAGCGCCGGCCGGCGTGGGATAGGCCGGGTCGGCCAAGGCACGATCAAACCACACCAGCGACTGCGCCGGCTGTCCATTGGCACACAGCCAGCCGCCATAGTTATTGGCATACAGGCCATTGTTCGGTGCGCTATCCACAGCCGCCTTGTAGGCTTTGCCGGCAGCAGCGGTATCGCCACGCGTCTCGGCAATCGCGCCCAGTAATGTTTGCGCATCCCCGGAATTGGGTTGCGACTTCAGTGCCCGCCGAGTCATTTCCTCGGCCCCGTCCAACTGGCCGCGCTGATACAAGTCGGTGGCCACCGCCAGCAGCATGGCAGGGTCTTCTTTAGCCCCGGCCTTCTTGCCGCTGACATCGTAGGTGGGGGAAATTCTGGTGTAACCGCGTGCTTGGGCGCTAGGTCGAACGATGGTCAGCCGCTCCAACTGATTGCAGCCGACCAATAGAACTGCCCCCAACCCGATCAGCACAATGAGTACTTGCCGCATCAATGCGCTCCTGCGGCATGCAGCCGCTTGCGATGCTCCGCCGAACGCCGGGTGCGGTCCATCACCTGGCCTTTGAGCTGGCCACAGGCGGCATCAATATCATCGCCACGGGTGCGTCGCACCGGCGCAATCATGCCGGCGTTGTTGAGCAGCTTCTGGAAACCGCGAATGGCCAGATCATCCGGGCGCTGGAAGCCGGTACCGGGGAACGGGTTGAACGGGATCAGATTGATCTTGGCCGCGCCCTTCATCTGCACCCGACGATCGAAATCACGCAGCAGGCCAATCAACGCACGTGCGTGCTCGGGCTGGTCGTTGACATCCTTCATCAATGTGTATTCAAACGTTACCGACTCGCCCTTCTTGCGCAGCGCATAGCGTACGCAGGCATCCAGCAACTCGGCCAACGGATATTTCTTGTTGATCGGCATCAGCCGGGTACGCAGTTCATCAAACGGCGCATGCAGCGAAACCGCCAGTGACACATCACTCTCGACCGCCAAGCGGTCGATCATCGGCACCAGACCCGCGGTGGACAAGGTGACGCGCTTGTTGGCCAGGCCGTAGCCAAGATCATCGCGCATGATGCTCATCGCACGCACCACGTTGTCGAAATTGGCCAGCGGCTCGCCCATGCCCATCATCACCACGTTGGTGAGCCGGCGCTGCTGGTGCGGCACGTTGCCCAAGTGGCGCGCCGCCACCCAGACCTGGCCGATGATCTCGGCGGTGCTCAGGTTGCGGTTGAAGCCCTGGGTGGCAGTGGAGCAGAACCCGCAATTGAGCGCGCACCCCACCTGCGAGGACACGCACAAGGTGCCGCGCCCCTTGTCGGGGATGTACACGGTTTCGATGGCGTTTCTGGCATCCATGCCCAGCAGCCATTTATGGGTGCCATCGGTGGATGCCTTGTCGAAGATGACCTGCGGCGCGCGCACCACGGCGCGCGCTTCCAGCTTGGCGCGCAGCGCTTTGCCAAGGTCGGTCATTTCGGAAAATTCGGTGGCATAGCGATGATGAATCCACTTCATCACCTGGTGGGCGCGGAACTTCTTTTCGCCCAGATCCTCTTCGAAAAAACGCTCCAGACGGGCGCGATCGAAGTCGAAAATATTGGTTCTTGTCTCTGCGCCGGCATTCACCGGCGCGGAGGCAAGCGCAACCTCGCCCTCACCCAGCAGGGTGATATCGATAGCGGGGCTGCGCGTTTGGCTCATGGCAGCAACTCAGCGTGCGTACACGTCGGTGGCCGGGAAGAAATAGGCAATTTCGATTGCCGCATTTTCCAGCGAGTCCGAACCGTGCACCGCGTTGGCGTCGATGCTGTCGGCAAAATCAGCGCGGATGGTACCTGGGGCTGCGTCCTTCGGGTTGGTGGCACCCATCAATTCGCGATTCTTCAGCATCGCGCCTTCGCCTTCCAGCACCTGCACCATCACCGGGCCGGAGATCATGAACTCGACCAATGCGGCAAAGAACGGGCGCTCGCGGTGCACGGCATAGAAGCCTTCGGCCTCTTGCTTGGACAGGTGCTTCATCTTGGCGGCCACAACCTTGAGGCCGGCTTTTTCGAAGCGGGAATAGATTTCGCCGATCACGTTCTTGGCAACGGCATCGGGCTTGATGATCGAAAGGGTGCGCTCCAGCGCCATGGGACTCTCCGGAAAAATGAAAGGGCGTCCTTGCCGGAGCACCCGAGGATAACAGAAAAACCCGCGTACTGGCGCGGGTTTGGCCGATATGGCTGGTGCGGATTCTAGCTTATTTTCGAGCCCGGGACATTGATTTTGTCGGTCGCCGATGCCGCCGGTTGCCGTCTGCCGATCAGCGAAGACCTGCAAGACGGCTTCACCTTGCCCAGTATGCGTCGTCAATCCGTTCCCATCACCCATACCGGCCCTGCTGCAAGCCCCGATGGGATCACGCCATCGGTTCCGTCCGCAACCACCGCTTGACAACCCATGCCGCAGTGCAGCAGAGTCGAGCCATGACCCACGACATCACCATGATTTCGACCATTACCACCGGCACCGGTACTACGGGCCCGGTGCGGTTGGTCATGCCTGGATAACCCATCCAAGACACGGCCCCCGCAGCGAACGGCGGGGCGCGATCCCCGGCGGTGCGACGCGGAGGCTCACAGGAGCCTGTATGCACGCACTTGCCCAAGCGGACGATTCCGAGCCATCCAAACCTACCGTGCGCTGCCGCGCGCACAAATTCGGCGGTAGCTCATTGGCCGATGCTGCGCGCATTCGGCATGTGGCCGACTTGTTGTTGGCCGACGATGCCAGCACGCAGATTGCGATTACATCGGCGATGCAAGGTACCACCAATGCACTGGTGGCCTTGGGCGAAGCGGCTACCTCGGGCAGCAAGTGGAAACCCGCACTGGAAGCGCTGCATCAGCGCCACAACGACACCGCACACGCGCTGCTGCAACGGCCAGCGGCGGCAGTGGCCAGGATCAACACACTTTGCGGCGAGCTGGCCGAACTGTTGCAAGCCAGCTCGCTGCTACGACAGCCGGGGCGCACTGCGCTGGAACGTATCCACGGCATGGGCGAAGTGCTCTCGACCACTTTGCTGCACGCGCATTTGGTGGAACGCGGCGGCGATTACGCGCTGCTGGATGCACGCGATGTGCTGGTGGTGCGGCATACCGACCTGGGTGCCGTGGTGGATTGGGAACAAAGTGCCGCCAAGCTGGCCGAGTGGCGCACGCAGCATCCGCAAGCGCGGGTGAATATCACCGGCTTTGTGGCCCGCGATGAACACGGCCTGCCCACGACGCTGGGCCGCAATGGCAGTGACTATTCCGCCGCGATTTTCGCCAGCTTGTTCGCGGCCGACGAACTGCATATTTGGAGCGATGTGGATGGTGTGCTCTCGGCCGATCCACGGCTGGTGCCAGAGGCCGTGCCACTGACCGCGATGAGTTATCGCGAAGCCTGCGAGTTGGCGTATTTCGGCGCAAAAGTCATCCATCCGCAAACGATGACCCCGGCGATTGCACGCGGCCTGCCAATCCTGATGCGCAACACCTTCCGCCCGGAGTTTGCCGGTACTCGCATCGATGCACAGGGCGACCGCAACCCGGCCGGCCCGGTCAAAGGCCTGACCCTGGGCGGCGACTTGGCCCTGGTGTGCCTGGAAGGTGCCGGCCTGATCGGTGTGCCCGGTACCGCCGAACGCGTCTTTGCCGCGCTGCATGCGGCGCATATTTCGGTGGTGATGATCTCGCAAGGCAGCTCCGAGCATTCCATCTGCTGCGTGGTGCATCAGCGCGAAGCCGATGCCGCCCGCGATGCCTTGCAAGACGCATTTACCCGCGAATTGGCCGGCGCGCAGGTGCAGGGCGTGACGCTGCAAACCGGGATCAGCGTGCTGGCAGCGGTGGGCGATGGCATGGCCGGCACACCAGGCGTGGCGGCGCGCATGTTCGATGCCTTGGCGCGGGCGAGGGTCAACATTCGAGCGATCGCGCAGGGCGCGTCCGAACGCAATATTTCAGTGGCGATCGACTCTGCTGATGCCGCGCGCGCGCTGCGCGCCGTGCATGCCGCATTCTGGTTGTCGCCGCAGACCATCGCGCTGGCAGTCATCGGCCCCGGCAAGGTGGGCAGCGCCCTGCTCGATCAACTGCAAACCGCACTGCCGCGCCTGCGCACGCAGCACACTATCGACCTGCGCCTGCGCGCACTGGCCTCGCGTTCCAACCTGTGGTTATGCGAACACGGCGACGCCGTGGATTGGCATACCCGCCTGCAACAGCCGCCGTCGGAGGCCAGTCTTGACCTTCTCACCAAGCATCTGCTGGACACCCATCTGCCACACGCCGTGGTGATCGATTGCAGCGCCAGTGACAGCGTGGCTGCACGCTACCCCGAATGGCTGGCTGCCGGCATCCACGTCATCACGCCCAACAAGCAGGCCGGTGCCGGACCACTGCAACGCTACCAAGCCATCCGCAGCGCGCAGGCACACAGTGGCGCGCGTTTTCGCTATGAAGCCACCGTGGGTGCGGGCTTGCCGGTGATTTCCACGCTGCGTGATTTGCTGGACACCGGCGATGACTTGCTCTCCATCGAAGGCATTTTTTCCGGCACGCTGGCGTGGCTGTTCAACAAATACGATGGCAGCAAACCATTCTCGGAACTGGTGCTGGAAGCGCACGCGCTGGGCTATACCGAACCCGACCCGCGCGACGATTTATCCGGCACCGATGTGGCGCGAAAATTGGTGATCCTTGCGCGCGAGTCCGGCATGCACATTTCGCTCTCCGATGTCGAAGTACAAAGTCTGGTGCCGGCAAGTTTGCGCAGCGCCGACCGCGATGCCTTCATGGATGGCTTGGCCGCATTGGATGCGCCCATGCAAGCCGCACTGGAGGCAGCCCGCAGCAAAGCCTGCGTGCTGCGTTATGTGGCCAAGCTCGAACAAGACGGCAAGGCTTCGGTGGCACTGCGCGAATTGCCCGCCAGTCACGCCTTTGCCCATCTGCGCCTGACCGACAACTGCGTGTCCTTCACCACCCGCCGCTACTGCGACAACCCGCTGGTGGTGCAAGGCCCGGGCGCCGGGCCAGAGGTCACCGCCGCCGGTGTGTTCTCGGATCTGCTGCGGCTGGCCGCTGCGCTGGGGGCCAAGCTATGAGCGCCGCACCCGAACAAGCCCGTGCATTTTCACCCGGTTCGGTGGGCAATGTGGGCGTGGGCTTCGACATCCTTGGCCATGCCATTGCCGGGCTGGGCGATAGTGCAACGGTGCGCAAAATTGATGCCCCCACTGTACGCATCACCGCCATTACCGGCACCGTCACCGACCTGCCGCTTGAAGCCCATCGCAATACCGCAGGCGGCGCATTGCTGGCGCTGCGTGAAGCGCTCGATTTGCCGTTCGGGTTTGCGTTGGAAATTGAAAAAGGCATTCCACTGGGTTCCGGCTTGGGGGGCTCGGCGGCCTCGTGCGTGGCTGCACTGGTGGCCGCCAATGCCTTGCTGGATGCACCGCTTGCAGCTGAAGCGCTGTACCCGTTTGCATTGGCTGGCGAAGCCGTAGCCAGCGGCGGCAAACATGGCGATAACGTCGGCCCGATGCTGTTGGGTGGCTTGGTGCTGGCCACCGCTGATCGCTTGACCAGAATCAGTGTGCCCGCCACTTGGCACGCCGCGGTGGTGCATCCGCATGCCGTGCTGGAAACCCGGCGTGCACGTGAAGCACTGCAAGGCGCGTATGCGCTGCATCAATTCGTGATGCAAAGCGCCAACCTTGCGCAGGTACTGCTGGGATGTGAGCGCGGCGATGCAGGGCTGGTGCGTGCAGGGCTTTCCGATGTGCTGGTAGAGCCGCGCCGTGCGCCCTTGATCGGGGGCTTTGCAGCAGTCAAACACGCCGCACTGGAAGTCGGGGCCATGGGCAGCAGTATTTCCGGTGCTGGCCCCAGCGTATTTGCATGGTGCGAAACAAAAGCGACCGCCGAGCGTGCCGCCACCGCCATGTCGGCGGCCTTTGCCAACGCCGGTTTCGCCAGTGACATCGTCCTGACCCCCATTGCCTGCCCCGCCGCCAAGGTTTTGCCATGAACACCCTCAGCACCCGTGGGCAAGCGCCCGTTGTCACACTGTCACAGGCCATCGCTGCGGGCTTGGCCCCTGATGGCGGGCTGTATATGCCAGACCGCTGGCCGACATTTTCTGTCAAAGATTTTGCCGGCACCCGCAGCTTGCCTGACGTGGCCTTGCGTCTGCTGCAACCATTTTTTGCCGATGAAGTGATCGCGCCCGCGCTGCCAGCCATCTGCAATGCCGCGCTGGCCATCGACCCACCCTTGGCGCGCTTCGGCGCACCCAACGATTATTTGCTGGAGCTGTTCCACGGCCCCACTGCCGCGTTCAAGGATTACGCCGCCGGCTTTCTTGCCGGGTGTTTGTCAGCGCTGCCACAAGGCGACAAGCCATTGACCATAGTCGTTGCCACTTCGGGCGATACCGGCGCGGCAGTGGCGGCCGCTTTCCACAACCGCCCGGGGTTTCGCGTCGCCATCTTGTACCCCGATGGCCGCGTATCACCACGCCAAGCGCATCAACTGGGCTGCTTTGGCGACAACGTGCGCGCCTTCAAGGTCGATGGCAGTTTTGATGATTGCCAGGCACTGGCCAAAACCCTGCTGACCGATGCCGCCTTTCGTGCGCAGCTGCCACTGGGTTCGGCCAACAGTATCAGTCTCGGGCGGTTGTTGCCGCAGGCCGCGTACTACGCGCATGCCGCACTTGACCACCTGCGCGCCACCGGCAATGTGCTGAACTTCGTGATCCCCACCGGCAATCTGGGCAACGCGCTGGCGTGCCTGCTGGCCAAGCGCATGGGCCTGCCGATCGGCGACGTGGTGCTGGCCAGCAATGCCAATACCGTGTTGCCGGACTTTTTTGCCGGCGGCGATTACCACCCCAAACCCAGCGTTGCCACCTTGGCCAATGCGATGGACGTAGGCGCGCCCAGCAATTTCGAGCGACTGCAATACCTGTATCCGGATGCCGAAACCCTGCGCCATACCCTGCGCGCCGAAGCCGTCAGCGACGACCACATCCGCGCCGCCATCGTGCGCACCCAGCAGCAGCGTGGGCACATCGTCTGCCCGCATACCGCCTGCGCCGCTGACGTACTGGACCGCTTGCGTGCGCGTGGCGAACCCGGTGACTGGGCTGTCGTGGCCACCGCTCACCCGGCCAAGTTTCCGGAAGTGGTGGAACCGTTGGTGCAGCACACGATTGCTGCACCGCCTGCGCTGGCGGCGATGTTGGCGCGGCCAAGTGGTGCAGAGCGCTTAGCGAATGACGCCGCCGCACTGCAGGGCAGGCTGCAAAACTGGTGAAGTTATCAGGTTGATTTGCAAACAGTGACTGGTCATTTCGAAACTTCTTCCGGCGGATTGTCCGAACCTGCCGCGTGCTGCGATAATAATCAGTCTTGGCCCCGTAGCTCAGCTGGATAGAGCGTCCCCCTCCTAAGGGGAAGGTCGCCCGTTCGAATCGGGCCGGGGTCACCATCACCATCATTCGCACCGCTGGAGGCTCGCCATGTCCCACCCCGTCCTCACCGCCCTTGGGCTTTCCGCCACTGAATCCGGCACTTATCTTGGCAATGGCGAATGGTCCAAGACCTGCGATGCCGGCGTGCTGGAGCCGGTCAACCCAACCACCGGCGAAGTGCTGGGCCATGTGCATGCATCCTCGCAGGCCGATTACGAATTGATCATTGCGCGTGCGCAGGCGGCATTCAAAATCTGGCGCACCACGCCCGCGCCGCGTCGTGGTGAGGCGATCCGCCTGTGCGCCGATGCGCTGCGCACGCACAAGGACGCGCTGGGGTCGCTGGTGGCCCTGGAGATGGGCAAGTCCAAGCCGGAAGGCGACGGCGAAGTGCAGGAGATGATCGACATCGGCGAGTTCGCCGTGGGTCTGTCGCGCCAGCTGTACGGCCTGACCATGCACAGCGAACGCCCTGGCCATCGCATGTATGAACAATGGCACCCGCTGGGTATTGTCGGCGTGATCTCGGCCTTCAATTTCCCGGTCGCAGTGTGGGCCTGGAACAGTTTCATTGCCGCGATCTGCGGCGACATCACGGTGTGGAAGCCCTCGCCCAAGACCCCGCTGTCGGCGATCGCGTCGATGAAGATCTGCAACGAGGCGCTGCGTGCCGGCGGCTTCCCGGACATCTTCTTCCTGTTCAACGATGCCGGCAGCGAGCTGGCGCAGCAGTTCGTGGATGACAGGCGCATCCCGCTGATCAGCTTCACCGGCAGCACCAAGGTGGGCCGCATGGTGGGCGAAAACGTGGCGCGCCGCATGGGCCGCAGCCTGCTGGAGTTGGGCGGCAACAATGCGATCATCGTCGATGAAACCGCCGACCTGAAACTGGCCATCCCCGCCATCGTGTTCGGCGCGGTCGGCACCGCCGGCCAGCGCTGCACCACCACCCGCCGCCTGATCGTGCATGCGTCGATGTACGACGAAGTGCTGGCCAAGCTGATCACCGCTTACAAGCAAGTAGAAGGCAAAATCGGCGACCCCACCGACCCGGCCAACCTGATGGGCCCACTGAATAGCCGTGATGGCGTGAACGCGTATCTGGATGCCATCGCCAAAGCCAAGGCCGCCGGTGGCAAGGTGGAAACCGGCGGCACCGCCATCGACCGCCCTGGCAATTTCGTGTTGCCGGCGATCGTGACGGGCCTGACCAACGAAGCTGAAATCGTCCAGCACGAAACTTTTGCGCCGATCCTGTACGTCATGCAGTACAAGGACCTGGACGAGGCGATCGAGATGCAGAACGCCGTGCCGCAAGGCCTGTCGTCCTCCATCTTCACCACCAACCTCAAGCACGCCGAAGCTTTCCTCAGTGCGGCCGGTAGCGATTGCGGCATTGCCAACGTCAACATCGGCACCAGTGGCGCGGAAATCGGTGGCGCATTTGGGGGCGAAAAAGAAACCGGCGGCGGCCGTGAATCGGGTTCCGACGCTTGGCGCGCCTATATGCGTCGGCAGACCAATACAATCAATTATTCCGACGCGCTGCCGCTGGCGCAGGGCATCAAATTCGACTTGTAATCTTGATCTGCACCGTGCGTGTTCGCACACTAGCGATACGTATCGATCAGCCGCAAAGTAACACTCTGCAAAGGACAGCCATGAACGTACCTGCCCGCCAGACCAATTCTCTCGCCGTGGTCAGTCTTGTCTGCGGTATCCTGGGCTGGACCTTGCTGCCGTTCCTTGGCAGCATCATCGCGATCATCTGCGGGCACATGGCGCGCAGCGAAATCCGGCGCTCCCCTGCCACCCAGGAAGGCGACGGCTTGGCCGTTGCCGGCTTGGTGATGGGGTATCTGGTGATCGTGTTCTCGGTGCTTGCGGTCATCGCAGTCATCCTGTTCTTTGGTGGGCTTGCCGCGGTATTGGCATTTGCAGGTGCAGGACACTGACACTTGTACTCACTCGCCCGCCCATTCCTGTTTGGGGTTGATGCCGAGCGCGCGCACGGCATGGGCCTGTTGTCCCTGGAAGCTGCCTACCGCTGCGGCATGCGCTCGTTATTGGCCAAACCGCCACGGCCGATGCCGGTCAAGGTATTGGGCCTGACCTTTCCCAACCCGGTGGGTCTTGCCGCCGGGATGGACAAGAACGGCGCGCATATTGATGCCTTGTTGGCCTTGGGGTTTGGCTTTGTGGAAGTAGGTACGGTCACGCCACTGCCGCAAGCAGGCAACCCCAAACCGCGCATGTTCCGCCTGCCCCAGCACGAAGCGGTGATCAACCGCATGGGCTTCAACAATGACGGCGTGGATGTACTGGTGCGCAATGTCGAGCGCGCCAAACGCAAAACCGGTTTGCTGGGTATCAATATCGGCAAAAACAAGGACACACCTAACGCCGATGCTGCTGCTGATTATGTGTTGTGCCTGCGCAAGGTGTATGCATTGGCAGACTATGTGGCGGTGAATATTTCATCACCCAATACGGCGGGTCTGCGCGAGCTGCAGGAAGAACAAACCCTGCGCAAACTGGTCAGCGTGTTGCGTGACGAACAGGAAAAGCTGGCCGCCAAACATGGCAAGCGGGTTCCGCTATTGGTGAAGATCGCACCGGATCTTTCCGAAAGCGACATCGATGCAGCCGCACGCGTGCTGGGCGACTTGCAAGTGGATGGCGTGATCGCCACCAACACCACGGTGTCGCGCGAAGGCGTGGTGGGGGCACCTTTCGCTAACCAGAGTGGTGGCCTGTCCGGTGCCCCCTTGATGAGCCAAGCCACCACCGTGCTGCGCATGCTGCGCACGCGCTTGCCGGATGCCATTCCACTGATCGGCGTGGGTGGCATTTTGCATGGCGCTGACGCCGCTACCAAGCAGGCTGCCGGTGCACTGTTGGTGCAAACCTATACGGGTCTGGTGTATCGCGGCCCGGCGCTGATCGGCGAATGCGTGGAAGCCCTGCGTCGGCGCAAGGAAGCCCCCAGCCGCGGCCATCTTCCGCCCGAATGAGCCTATCGCTGGGCAACGGGGCGCGCATCACCGAACACGCAAGACTGGATGCGCGCAACACGTTTGGCGTGCGCGCAACTGCAGAGCTGTTGGTCGAAGTGACCGATACCAGCGCGCTACCGGAATTGTTTGGCTACGCGATGCTGCGCGACCCCAACCTGTTGCTGCTGGGAGGGGGCAGCAACCTGCTGTTTGCCGGTGACCCGCCGGCGGCGGTGTTGGCGCTGGCCACGCACGGGATTCGCGTGCTGGACGATGACGGCAACACCACCCATGTACGCGCCGATGCCGGGGTGGTGTGGCATGACTTCGTGTTGTGGACCTTGGGTCATGGCCTGTCGGGCTTGGAGAATCTGGCGCTGATTCCCGGCACCGTGGGCGCCGCGCCGATTCAAAACATTGGCGCGTATGGCGTGGAAGTGCGCGAATGCATCCACGTGGTGGAGGCGTTTGATCGCCAGCACAATGCCTGGCTGCGGCTTGCCGCCACCGACTGCGCGTTTGCCTATCGCGACTCGCTGTTCAAGCAACAGCCGGACCGCTACCTGGTGACCGCCGTCGAATTCACGCTACCGCGCAATTTTGTTGCCAACCTCGGTTATGCCGGCATCGGCGAAGAACTCACCGCGATGGGCGTGCACAACACCCCGCGTGCGTCGCAAGTGGCCGAAGCGGTCATGCGCATTCGTCGCCGCAAACTGCCGGATCCGGCGCTGCTGGGCAATGCCGGCAGTTTCTTCAAAAACCCGATCATTGCCCGTGCGCAGGCTGAAAGCTTGCTGGCAGAGCATCCGGGCATGCCGTGCTTTCATGGCAGCAGCGAGCACACCCGCAAATTGTCCGCTGCATGGCTGATTGACCAGTGCGGCTTCAAAGGCCATCGCGATGGTGACGCCGGGGTCTCCAGCGAACACGCCCTGATCTTGGTCAACCACGGCCATGCCACCGGGTTGCAACTGCTTGCACTGGCCCGCCGTATCGCCGACGCAGTGCATGCACGTTTTGGCGTGATGATTGAACCCGAACCGCGCATCGTGGGGGCTGCGTGGTGAAAGCCGCCGGCAACCCCCACGCACGTGCCGCACTGCTGATGCTGGGCAGCACGTTGGGGTTTGGCTCAATGGCGATTTTCATCCGCCTTGCGTCAAAGACCATCCCCACGTGGGAAGTGGCCTTCTTCCGCAACTTGTTCGGGTTTGCGGCCTTGCTGCCGTTGCTCGCGGTGCCGGCGCTGCGCCAGCCCAACCCGGCCAAAACATTTGCTGCCAACGTGCATACCCACCAATTGCCACGCTATCTGGTGCGTACCGCGATTGGCATCGTCAGCATGGTGTGCGGCTTCTGGGCAATTGCCCATCTGCCGTTGGCACTGGCGATTTCACTCACCTACTCCTCACCCATCTTCGTCACCATCGCCGCCATCTTGATGTTGGGCGAGCGTGTGCGGGCACGCCGCTGGAGCGCGGTGGCGCTGGGGTTTCTGGGCGTATTGATCATCGTGCAACCGTGGTCGCATGCATTCAGCATGGGCTCGATGGTGGCGGTGGCCGCAGCGGTATTAAGCGCACTGGTGGCGATCCAAATCAAACAACTTTCGGCCATTGATAAAGCCGATACCATCGTGTTCTGGACCTACGCCATGTGGGTGCCGATGTCGCTGCTGCCGGCGTTATTCGTATGGCAAACACCGCATGGCATCACGTGGCTGTGGCTGCTCGCCACCGGCTTGATGGGCACCGCCGGGCAGTTGCTCTGGACCCGTGCCCTGAAGCTGGGCGATGTCTCCGCGCTGACCCCGATCAGCTTCATGCAATTGCCCCTGGTGACCTTCGCTGGCTGGTTGTTGTTCGATGAAGCCGTGGGTGCCAATACGTTGATTGGTGCCGCGATCATTCTGGCGTCCACCTTCTACATCGCCCACCGCGAAGCCGTGTTGGCGCGCCAATCGGCAACGCGCGCGCCCAGTGAAGCCAAACTGCCGGGCGAATAACCTGCCGCAGTGGATGCAGGCCTATCGAACAATAGGTTTTTGCACCGATGCCTGCGCCTCACTTGCCTCGGTATCGCGAATATTCTTGGCCATGCGTTTTTGATCGTCATCCAAAGCTGACGGCTGCGCCTGCAACAATGGCGTGACATAGCGCGTGCGCAACTCATCAGACGCAGCAAGATCGCCGCGTTTGCGCAACAATCCTTCCAGATTCCAAGCCGCATCAATGGTCTTGATGTCTTGTGCGCCCAATGCTGCTTCACGCAGCGCCAACAGCTCCCGATATGAAGCAATGGCCAGTGCTTTGTCGCCCAAGTCCACCGCCGCCTGCGCGCGAATGTCATACCCCATTTGCACCTGCGGATGTTTATCGCCCAGCACTTTGCGCGCTACCGGCAGGAAAGCATCCAGTTGCGCCAAAGCAGCCTTGGGCTGGCCAGCCTGAAAGTACGTCGGTGCGCGATTGAGCTGGATGAACAATGTGTCCGGGTGGTTTGGCCCCAATAGCCGGGTGCGCGCATCGGCCACCTGTTTTTGCATAGCCATCGCCTCGTCAAACCGTTTCACCCGCGCCAGAATCGAGGCCAGGTTAAGCATCGCCTTCAAGGTCTGCGGATGATCGGCACCCAATACACGGGTACGCGCCGCCAGTACTTGCTGGGCAATCGGCAACGCCTGTTCAGGCTTGCCACTGTCGTTGAGCATGTTGGCCAGATTGCCCAATTCGGCCAAGGTTTGCGGATGCTCAGCCCCCAGCCGCCGGGTTTGGGTATCCACCAATTGCTGTTGCAAGCGCACCGCAGCTTGCTTGTCGCCGGTCATGATGCGCATCACCGCCAGATTGTGCAGTGCACCCAAGGTGTCGGGCGCATCCTTGCCCAACACCTGCATGCGCATCGGCACCAATGCTTCCATGATTGCGCGCCCGGCTTCAGCCTCGCCCATCCGGCCCAGCAAAATGGCCAAGTCATTACTGATGTCCATCGTCACCGGGTCACGCTCGCCACGCAGGCGGATGGCTTGTGCGCGCAGGGCTGCAAAAAGCTTGCGTGCGCGTGGGCGGTCGCCCAGGGTGGCAATCGCTTCAGCTTGATTCATCCGCAACCTGAGCAACACGGGATCATTGGCCGGCAACCCTGACGCCGCATGCAGGGCCGCGTCCAGCACAACCATGGCATCTTTGGGTGCGGCAGCCTCCAACAATGCCGAGGCTTGTTGCTGCCGCGCCGACAACGCTTTGGGTGAAGATGCACCGAAACTGCCATCACGAAACTTGGCAACTTGGGCGAAGCCAGCTGCCGCCTGCTTCGGCAAGCCCAAAGCCAAGCGCACCTTGGCCACCGATTCGCGCAAATCCGCCGCCAATGCCGGGTCATCGGCAAATTCGCGGGTAATCGCACGCTCGGCATTGGCCAAGATGTCCTGATCGATCAAGCTGCGCGCCACATCCGCGGTGCTGGCATTGGCAAGATTGGCATTGAAGCTCGCCGCCACATCCGGGGTGTGTTGCGCGATTTGCTCGCGCAGCCCCTTGGCCATGCCTGAACCCATGGCTTCGATATCAATCCCTTCCAGCATCGACTGCTGGAACGCGGCCACTTTCTCCAACTGTGCATTGCGTTGCTCGGCAATGGCCCGTTGCGCCCGCGCTTGCAGCAGGCCATATACCGACACTGCAAAGCCAATCACCAACGCCGCAGTGATCAACGCGGCCGCCGCCATGCCAGTGCGATGGCGCTGGGCAAATTTGCGCCACGCATAGCCGCGCGAAGGCGGCACCGCCTGCAACGGATAATTGCGCAAAAAACGCTGCAGGTCTTCGGCCAGCGCCGCTGCCGAGGGGTAGCGTTCACTGCGATCAAACCGCATCGCCCTGGCCACCACAAAATCCAGCTCGTTGCGCAGCACTTTTTGCAGATGCGGCAGCGATTGTTGCCGGTGGGCCAATAATGCATCGGCATCCGCTGGTGACAGCGTGGACAACTGTTCGGACGGCAGCCGCAGGGTGCGGGCATTGCCGGTAACGGTTTCGCCATTCGCGCGCGGGCGCTGCCCGGTCAACAGCTCACACAGCACCACGCCTAGCGCGTACACATCGCTGCGGGTATCGACCAAAGCCTGATCGCCCGAAGCTTGCTCGGGGCTCATGTAATCGGGGGTGCCAGCCACATCGCGGCCTTGGCCCAAATTGGTGGCGGTGGCGATGCCAAAATCGATGACTTTAGGCAATCGCCGGCCGTCCACCTCATCCACCAGCAAATTGCCGGGTTTCAGATCACGATGGATCACACCTTTCTGGTGCGCGTGCTGCACGCCTTCGCACACGCGAATGAATAACGCGATACGCGCTTGCAGCGATAGCGCATGCGTGTCGCAATACTGGGTAATAGGGCTGCCTTCGATGAACTCCATCGCAAAATACGGATGGCCATCAGGCGTGGTGCCGGCATCAAAAATCTGCGCAATGGCCGGGTGCCGCATCTGCGCCAGCAACTGCCGTTCGACCTCGAAATACGCGATGTGGGCGGTATCCAGCCGTTGTGCACGCAATAATTTGAGCGCGACGATGCGGCTGACCGGCTCCAATTGCTGCGCCCGATACACATCGCCCATCCCGCCGCGCCCCAACAATGCTTCGATGCGGTAATGCCCCAACCTTGCGCCCACCGGCAACGGCTCCCCCGCTGCCACTGTGCCGGCAACAGTGTCAGGGGTCAAAAGCTCAGTACTGTCAGGATCGCTGTGCATGGCGTAAGTCCACTTCACGAACTGTGCGATTTGCCACTCGGGCCACGCATCATGCCATTAACAGGCGCTACACTCGGAACACCCACGCGAACCGTCTGCATGAGCCAAGATCACGACCAAACCGAGACCACCCAGCGCACGCTGTATAGCGATGGCCCGATGCGCGCCGCGCAACGCACGGCCTGCGTCGTGGTGATCCATGGCGAGGGACTGGGGCGGCGTCTGGATATCGGGGGCTTGCCGGTACGCATTGGCCGCACCCCAGAGGCCGATTTGCAGATCGCACATAAAAGCGTATCGCGGCAGCATTGCGAAATTCGGTTGGATGGCGACCGCTATGTATTGCATGACCTCGGTGCGACCAACCCCACCCGCCTCAATGATGCACGGCTTGAGCACGAGCAAGCGCTGGTCGATGGCGATCAGATTACGGTGGGTGAAAGCATTTTGAAGTTCATCAGCCACGACAGCGTAGAGGCCAGCTACCACGAAGAAATCTATCAACTGGCGATCCACGATGCGCTGACCGATCTCTGCAATCGCCGGCATTTCTGCGAAATGGCAGAAAAAGAAATTGGTCGCGCCCTGCGTCATCAGCGACCACTGGCGCTGTGCATTATTGATGTGGATTTGTTCAAGCCGATCAACGACCGCTACGGCCATATCCAAGGGGATGATGTGTTGCGCGGTATTGCCACTATCATTCGCGCCCATGCGCGCAGCGAAGATGTTGCTGCCCGCATTGGGGGCGAGGAATTTGCCCTGCTGCTGCCCGAATGTGATTTGGAAACAACCCGGGAATGTGCCGAACGCTTGCGTCTTGCGGTTGCCAATACCAGCTTCGAGATCGCTGGCGATCAACAGCAGATCACCATCAGCATCGGCGTTGCCGTGCTGGCTCCCGGCCGTGAATCGCGCAGCGCGCTGATGGCCACCGCCGATGCCGCGCTGTACCGTGCCAAGCACGCTGGCCGCAACCGCGTCTGCACTGAAGCCTGAGCTAGCCACCACGGAGCCTGCGGTTACAGATACTCCTCAATCCGTACCGCCGCCAACTGCTCGGCGCTGAGATATTTTTCTGCATACTCGCGATACACACCCGAGTGCAGGAACAACGCGAACAAGTCGGGATCCAGATGTTGCTCGCGGCACATCTTGGCCATGATCGACAACGCCTCAGGCAACGTCTTGCCCGATTTGTAGGGGCGATCAGCTGCGGTCAGTGCTTCGAAAATGTCGGCAATCGCCATCATGCGTGCCTCCGGGCACAACTGCCCCGCATTCAAGCGACGCGGGTAGCCGGTACCGTCGAGCTTTTCGTGGTGGCCACCGGCAATTTCCGGTACCGCACGCAGATGGCGTGGCAGCGGCAACGCATCCAGCATAGTGATAGTAAGCACGATGTGCTGGTTGATCTTGTAGCGCTCTTCTTCGGTCAGCGTGCCGCGCCGAATGCTCAGGTTATGCAACTCGCCGTGGTTGTACAGCAACTCCGGCACGCTCATCGCAAAGCCCCAGCGACTGCTTTCCGGCATCTGCTCGGACACCGGCCTGGCGATGCGGTGCTCGGGTTTATCGGCCAGCAAAAACTCCTGCACCGGCAATGGCAACGGTGGCTCGGTGTAGCGCGACAATTCATCGCGCGACAAGCCCACGCGATCATCCAGTGTACGCAACCACGCATATTTGGCGATCTCGCGCAGGCGCTCCATCTTCTGGTCGGACATGAACTCGCTGCCCACATTGCAGTCGGCGACAAAGGCGAAGTCTTGGTCCAGCGCTTGCAGCCGCGCATCCCGTTGCAAGCGCAGTGCTGCCTCATCGCCGCCCTGTGCAAGTTCACGCCAGTAGTCGATCTGCGCATCGCGCTTGAGCACCTCGAAGCGGGTACGAATCTCGTGGATTCGATTGTTCACCGTTTCCAACTTGGTCGCCTTGTCCACCACGTATTCAGGCGTGGTCACCTTGCCGCAGTCATGCAGCCATCCGGCGATGTACAACGCTTCCCACTGCTCTTCATCCAGGGTGTAGTTGGCAAACGGCCCATCGGTCTTGTCGCAAGCCGCGCGTGCCAGCATGAAGGTCAATTCGGGGACGCGGGTGCAATGCCCGCCGGTGTACGGGCTCTTGGCGTCGATGGCATCGGCGACCATGCGAATGGTGGCGTCCACCATCGCCTTTTGTGCGCGCAACAGCTCTTGGGTTTCCAGCGCAGTAGCGGCACTGGCGGCCAAGGCCTCGATGAAACTGGCGCTGGTGGCATCCACCTCACCGTCCTTGAACAGCACCAGCATACCCAACAATGATTCACGCCGATCCAGCAATGGCACCACCAGTGCGGTTGCGTTGGAAAATCGGGAATCCACACCCAGTGTGGCCAATTCCTGCGTGCTCAGGTGGCTACTGACCCGCTGCAAATACGCACGTGCCCTCGCCATCGCCTCCGGCATCGCCTTGGGATCCAGTGGCGGCAAATCAGGGGCAGGCTTGGCCTTGCCACCTTCGACATCCAGTGCGGCAGCGCGCAGTTCTTCGCCACTGGCATCAGCCAAGTACAGCAAGCCACCACACGCACCGGCGATGTCCACCAATTTATCCAGCAACCATGGCCGCAGTGCATCGAAATCGGTCTCAATCGCCAATCGTCGGTTGATACGTAGAAAGCGACGCATCGCATCGCGCATCAAATCAAACCCGTATGCCAACTCCCCGATTTCGCGCACTGCGGAATGGATCAGCGGGTGGTCGGTAAAATCAAAACGGCGCACGGCTTCGGCTTCGCGCGCCAACCGGGTCAAAGGTGCGGTGATCCGTCGCGCCATCAGTAGCGCCACCAATGCGGCTACCGTCAACAGCACTACAAACTCCCAGATCCCCGGCACCAGATCGCCAAACCAGAGCATCACGCTACCCGTGGCAGCCACCAGCCCCACCGCCAACAGCGTGATATGCAGATACAGCGGTGCGCCACCGCGTTTGGCGTCCATCATCGTCCCCCCGACGTGTCTGGATACTGGATGTTAACGCAGTACGCCGCCGCGACGGGTCAGCCGCGTTGCGCCACGCCATAGTGCGAATCCACGTAATCATCGATCAGACCGATGAACTCACGGGCAATGTTGTCACCGCGCAGGGTCACCGACTTTTGGCCATCCACGAATACCGGTGCCGACGGTGCTTCGCCGGTGCCCGGCAGGCTGATGCCGATATTGGCGTGGCGCGACTCCCCCGGCCCGTTGACCACGCAGCCCATCACCGCCAGCGTCATGTTCTCCGCACCGGGGTGGCTGATTTTCCATTCCGGCATCTTGCCGCGCACATGCTCCTGCACCACCTTCGCCAACTCCTGGAAAAACTCCGAGGTGGTGCGGCCGCACCCCGGGCAGGCGGTCACCATTGGCGTGAACGCACGCAGGCCCATGGTCTGCAGCAGCTCCTGTGCCACGATCACTTCCTGCGCGCGCGAGGCGCCAGGCTCGGGCGTGAGTGAAATGCGGATGGTGTCGCCAATACCTTCCTGCAGCAGCACACCCAGTGCAGCACTCGACGCCACTACGCCCTTGCTGCCAATGCCGGCCTCGGTCAGGCCCAGATGCAGGGCGAAATCGCTGCGCATGGACAAATCGCGATACACCGCCACCAGCTCCTGCACGCCACTGACCTTGGCGCTGAGAATGATGCGCTCGGCCGGCAGGCCCAGCTCCACTGCGCGCTGCGCCGATTCCAGTGCAGACAGGATCAGTGCTTCGCGCATCACCCGGCCGGCGTCCCATGGCATGGCGCGCTGCGCGTTTTCATCCATCAGGCGCGCCGCCAAGGCTTGGTCCAGCGAGCCCCAATTGGCCCCAATGCGCACCGGCTTGCCGTACTGAATGGCAAACTCGATCAACTGCGCAAACTGGGTGTCTTTCTTTTTGCCGAAACCCACATTGCCGGGGTTGATGCGGTACTTCGCCAGCGCCTGCGCGCAGGCCGGCTCGCCGGCCAGCAAGGTGTGCCCGTTGTAATGGAAGTCGCCGATGATCGGTACGTGGATGCCCATCATCGCCAGCTTGTCGACGATGCGCGGAATCGCCGCTGCGGCCTCGGTGGTATTGACCGTCACCCGCACCAGTTCACTGCCAGCGCGCCACAACTCGCCAATCTGCTTGACGGTGCTGGCCACGTCGGCGGTGTCGGTATTGGTCATGGACTGCACCACCACCGGCGCACCGCCCCCCACTTGTACCCCACCGATGACCACGGGGCGGGTGATGCGACGGGTCAGCGGGCCGAAGCGGTCTTGGGAATGTTGAGTCATGTGGCTATTTTACCTATTGCCAGGTCATCACATGATGTGGACAACCCACAGGCAATTCCGCAGGCATTGACGCTACGATGCCGCATGACCCGCGATGACCGCATCCTGACCCCCGCCCAGCTCAACACGTTGGCCCGCGACCTGCTCGAGGGCAGCTTCCCGAATGTGCTGGTGGAAGGTGAAATCGGCAACTTGGCGCGACCGGCGTCCGGGCATCTGTATTTCACCCTGAAAGATGCACGCGCGCAGGTGCGTTGTGCGCTGTTCAAGCCGAAGAGCCAATGGTTGAACTTCACCCCGCGGGATGGCCTGAACGTATTGGTCCGCGGGCGTTTGACCCTGTACGAGGCACGCGGCGACTATCAGATGGTGCTGGACAGCATGGAAGACGCCGGTGAAGGTGCGCTGCGACGCGCCTATGACCTGTTGCTGGCCAAGCTGCAAGCCGAAGGTCTGTTCGATGCACAGCGCAAACGCGCCCTGCCCGCCTTTCCGCGCCGTATCGCGGTCCTGACCTCGTCCTCTGGCGCGGTGATTCGCGACATCATCAGTGTGCTGCGCCGGCGCTTTCCACTGCTCGACGTGGATCTGCTGCCGGTGCCCGTGCAAGGCGACACCGCGGCCGCGCACATCCGGCACATGTTGCAACGTGCGGATGCCTGCGGCCGCTACGACGTGCTGCTGCTGGCGCGTGGCGGCGGCTCGCTGGAGGATTTGTGGGCGTTCAATGACGAAACACTGGCGCGCACGATTGCCGCGTGCAGCACGCCGGTGATCTCCGCCATTGGCCATGAAACCGATTTTTCACTCAGCGACTTTGCCGCTGACCTGCGCGCCCCCACGCCCTCGGCCGCCGCAGAATTATTGGCGCCCGACGCAGCAGCGCTGGCCACGCGCTTGACTGGATTGCACAGACAACTCCATGCCCAGCAAGCGCAGGTGCTGCGCCAATCCATGCAGCGCTGCGACCGCGCCTTCCTGCGCTTGCAGGTGCTGCGCCCGCAAGCACAGCTGACCGCCCTTGCACAACGTGCGCAACAGCTCCAACTGCGACTGCAATCGGCCATCGCACGCCAGCTTGAAGTGCGTGCAGCCACGCTACGCCATGCCAATGCCGTGCTGCGTGCACAGCATCCACAGCAACGTATCGACTACCTGCGCGAACGCTTGTTGCAACTGCAACACCGCCCACAAGCACTGATCGCGCAACGCCTGCAACAGGACGCCTTGCATCTGCGTGGGCTGGCGCGCTCACTGCACGCGATCAGCCCATTAGCCACGGTGGCGCGTGGCTACAGCATCTTGCAGCATGCGGATGGCCGCCTGCTGCACAGCGTTGAAGACGCACAAGTGGGCGACCGCGTGCAGGCACGCTTGCGTGATGGCCAACTCCGCTTACAAGTGCTGCACGCCGATCCGGATACCTGACGCCAGGGCAAATTCACGTCACAGGCAATGGCTGCGGCAAACTATACAAATACCCTTGTGCATAGGTACAGCCCAGTTCATTCAGGCGGTCACGTTGCCGCATGGTTTCCACGCCTTCGGCAATCTGCTCAATGCCCAAACTGGTGGCCAGTGCCACGATGGCGCGGATCACCGCGACGCTTTCGGTACTGGTTTCACCATCCAATCCCGCCACGAAACTACGATCAATTTTCAAACTGGCAATCGGGAAGCGGTGCAGATACGACAGCGCCGAGAAGCCAGTACCGAAATCATCCAACTGTGCCAGCACACCATGCCGACGCAACAAGTCCAGACATTCAAGGGTGCGTGGCGCATCGTCCAGCAAGGCCACTTCGGTGATTTCCACCCGCAACCGCTCAGGTGCAACGGCATGGGTTTCCAGCAATGCCAACAGGCGATCGGCAAAGTCCGGAATCCTGAAATGGCGCGGCGACACGTTGATGGCCACATAGCCGGACAGATCATGGCGGGCCATATCGGCGATGACGTGCGTGTACATCAACCAGTCAATTTGTTCGATCAGGCCACTGTCTTCGCCCACATCAAGGAACTCGCCAGGCATGAGCAAGCCATGCTGCTCGTGCTGCCAACGCAGGAGTGCCTCGTAGCCGATGATTTCACCCGATTGCAAGCAGACGATCGGTTGGTAATACGGCAGGAAGTGGTCGGCCTGAATCGCACGTCGCAAGTCGGTTTCCAAATCCAAGCTGCGAATGGCTTCACGATGCATTTGCTCATCGAACATCGCACAGCGGTCGCGGCCATCACTCTTGGCGCGATACATCGCGGCATCGGCATCACGCAACATTTCTTCGCCACTGCGATAACGCGGATGCCAAACAGCAATCCCGATACTGGCACCCGGATACAGCTCGCGCCCACCCACCCAAACCGGAATGGAGAGCGAGGCCAACACCCGGTTAGCCAACTCCTGCGCCATCTCCGGGCCTTCCAGCCCTTCCGCAAGAATGGCAAATTCATCGCCGCCCAAGCGCGACACCACATCATTGCTGCGCACGCTGCCCACGATGCGCCGCCCGACTTCGACCAGCAATTCATCACCAACCGCGTGCCCCACGCTGTCGTTGACCAGCTTGAAGCGGTCCAAGTCCATGAACAGCACGGCAAAACACACGTCCGACGTGCTGCCAGCCACACTGATCGCCCGCGCCAGCCGTTCCAGCAGTTGCACCCGATTGGGCAGTCCGGTCAGCACATCATGCGTGGCCTGATGAATCAATTTACGCTCAGCGCGCAGACGCTCACCGATTTGCTCCACCAGTTCGGCGTTGGCTTCGGCCAATTCACGGGTACGTTCACTGACGCGCTGTTCCAAGCTGGAGTGCGCTTGCAGCAACCGGTCTTGCGCCTGCTTGCGCGCCAAACCACTGCCGATGTGGATGGCGACAAAGGTCAGCAAGTCCTGATCGCGGTAGTTGAACATGATGTCGCGCGAGTAGCTTTGTACTGCAAGTACGCCCACCACCTTGTCATCGTGCATCAATGGCACACCCAGCCAGCATTGCGCCATGCTGCCGTGTCCGCGCACCTTGCCTTCGCTCTGCAAGCGCACAATCTGGTCACGATCAGCCAACATCGGCTTGCCGGTACGCAACACATATTCAGTCAAGCCACCCGCAGGCTTGCGCGGCCGACGCTCCTGATCACGTTCATCCACCGAATACGGAAATTCCAGCATGCTGCCATCTTCAGACAGCGTGGCGATGTAGAAATTGCGTGCATACAACAAACCGCTGACCGCTTCATGCACCTCGGCATAGAAATGTCGCAGGCTTTCACTGGTCATCGACAGTTCGGCGATGCGGAACAACGCTCGCTGGATCTCCTGGATGCGCTTGCGCTCGAACACTTCCGCTTTCAAGTCTTCGTTGGTGCGCTGCAGTTCGGCGGTGCGCTCCGCCACCCGTACTTCCAGCCGGTTGCGTGCCTCACGCCGTTCCAGCGCAGTCAACACGTGTTGCGCCACGAACGCCAACAGGATGCGGTCATCTTCGCTATACGCGTTGGATTCGCGGTAGTGCTGCACGACCAAGGCGCCGGCCACGCGCTCGTCGCGGCTCATCGGCACTCCCAGCCAGTCGGCACTATCGGGGCCACTGGTCTCGGAATGGGTGATCCCGTACGTCTCCCGCAGCAACCGTGAGGGCCCGCGCAGGGTCTCGCCGGAACGCAGCAGATGCAGAGTCAGGCTGTTTTCGCCCTCATGCAACGGAATGTCCTGATCCGGATCGTTGACGAATGGATCCAATTGATCAACGAAGTAGATGAAGCGCATCGTCTGCTGGCGATCGTCGTACCGCACGATGTAGAAATTCTCGGCGTACATCAACTCGCCCACGATGGCGTGCACGCGGCGCAACATCACCGACAGCTCAAGATTACTGCCGGCCAGGTCGGCAATTTCATACAAGGCTTGGCGCAACTGTTCCGAGCGCTGCAGGGTGTCGATCTTGTGATTGGCCAATTCCAGCTTGGCGGCCTGCTCAATCAACAGACGTGCGGTATGCAACCAACGCTCGATGGCGTCCTGGCTCATCAGTTGCGGGCTGCTGAACACCACACACAGCGCCATCCCTTCCGGCCCCACCCATGGCAGCCGCAATGCGCCTTGCGGTGGATCACCGGCGCCAAACAGGTCATTGCCCTTGCCCAGCACGGCATGCTGCCATTCCACTTTGACCCGCGCACCGGCAGGCAACAGCCGCGCCAGCTGCTCGGCAACACCCGCGAATGCACCCTTGCGCCGGCGAGGCGCAAGTTCTTTCGAGGGTAGCGGAGCAGCTGTCAAGGTTGCGTTCATCTTCATGCATATTGCCTGTAACCCGCCGCGGATTCCACGCCCCCGTCACCGCACGGTTCAACCCCATCCCGCGCCGTGGCGCGTTTACCCGACCATGCCGCTACTGCACCGCCACCCCCGCCGATGCATTCCCCCCTTCCCGATGGCATCGCCTGGCCGTAGGCTGTACCCGGTGGAAATGCCCGAAAGCACCGACGAAGCCCTGATGTTGGCCTATGCCGCCGGCGACGTGAGCGCGTTCGAGCAGCTGTATGCGCGGCATCGGCAAAAGCTGTATCGCTATTTGCTGCGGCATGTGCGGGATCCGGCGCTGGCCGACGAATTGTTTCAGGATGTGTGGCAAAAGCTCATCGCCGCGCGCACTGACTGGACACCGGACGCCGGCTTCTCCGCGTGGTTGTTCACCATCGCCCATCACCGGCTGGGCGACCATTGGCGCGGCCTCAAGCATCGCCCATCGGCACCCGATGATGCCGATGAGCGCCTGGCACGACTCGCCGATGCGCACACGCCCGAGCGCGTGTTGTCGGAATTCGAACGTCGCCGCCAACTGCAACTGGCGCTGGATGACCTGCCCATGGATCAACGTGAGGTTGTGCTGTTGCGGCTGGAACAGGAATTGACGCTGGAGGAAATCGGCACCATCACCGGTACCGGCCGCGAGACAGTGAAATCACGCCTGCGCTATGCCATGGACAAACTGCGTGCGAGGTTGACCTCGTGAACCGACTTCCACCACAACCGCTGGATGCCGAGGAGCGCGCGCTGGCTGCGCAATTACCACGCATGCATGGCCGCAGCGAGCCCACCGCCGAGCTGGATGCGCGCATCCTGGCCGCCGCACACGCCGCCGCGCAACACCCCGCCAAACCTGCACGGCGCCGCTGGGCGGCACCGTTGGCGCTGGCCGCCTCGCTGTGTCTGGCGGTGGGTGTGGCGTGGCGCGTCCAATTCACGCCATCGCCACCCGCAGCACCCGCACCCATGGCACAACGCGCAACGCCCGCCGCCGCAGAGGCCGCGCGCGCAAAGGTGCGCGCCGCCGACAGTGCACGCAACACAGCATCCACCGCCCCCCCTGGCGCGCAACCGGCCACGCCTATCCATGCGCCGTCTGCGGTGGACACAGCACCGCCATCCCCGCAACGCATGCTGGCACCGCCACCGCCGGAAGCCCCGCCGGTGGTCCTGCAGTCGCCCCGCGCACTTGCGCAAGACGCTGCACCCGCTCCCGCCCCCCCGCCTGCCCTCCCCGTACCAGCAGCTGCCGCCGCTGCAAGGGCTGCGACCGCAGCAACCACGGCCGAGTCAGCGCAACCGATGACCAATGGCGCGCTTGCGCCGGCGGCGACACATGGCAGCGACGCTCTGACCGCCGCCGCGGCGCGCCGGCCCGAAGCGGCGATGGGCAAAGCCCAGCAGGCGCAACGCCTGCCGGAACCGGCCAGCGCCGATGCGCCGTTGGACGACGTGCCGCCCGCGACCATGGCCAGTCCCGCCGCACGTGACGCCTGGCTCAAGCGCATCCGGCAATTGCAACAGCAAGGTGATCTGGACGCCGCGCGTGCCAGTCTGGCCGAATTCCGCCGACGCTACCCGCAGGCCACCCTGCCGTCGGATTTGCGCGAGTTGGAACATGCGCAGGAATCCACCACACCCGATCCTGCAGCGCACTGAGCGCTGACGCTAAAATACCCCGATGAACTCCCCCTCTCCGGTGCCGAGCAAGGCACCCATCGGTACCCTGCGTGCCCTGTGGCCCTTCATCCAACAGCACCTTGGCCTGTTTTCGGCGTGGCTGGTGGCGCTGGCCTGCTCGTCCACTGCCACCCTGAGCTTGCCGGTGGCATTCCGCCAGATGATCGACCACGGCTTTCAAAGCGGGGCCAATATCGACCGCACCTTCGGCTTTGTGCTGGTGGTGATCGTGGCGTTGGCACTGGCCACTGCCGCACGCTATTTCTTCGTCACCTTGCTGGGTGAAAAAGTCGTTGCCGATCTGCGCACGCGCCTGTATGCGCACTTGCTGGGGCTGGATGCCGGGTTTTACGACCGCAGCCGCAGTGGCGAACTGGTGTCGCGGCTCACCGCCGATGCCGAACTGCTGCGCAGCGTGATCGCCTCCAGCATGTCGGTGGCCCTGCGCAGCAGTGTCACCGTGATTGGCTCGATGGTGATGCTGTTCGTCACCAGCCCGAAGCTGGCGGCGTGGGCGCTATTGGGCATCCCGTTGGCGGTGGCCCCGATCGTGATTGGCGCACGCCGCATCCAGAAGGTATCGCGTGCCAGCCAGGATCGCATTGCCGATGCCAATACCTTGGCTACCGAAGCCCTGGGTGCCGTGCGCACCGTGCAAGCGCATTCGCGTGAAGGCTACGAGCGCAGCCGCTACGCGCAGGCCATGGCCAGTGCGGTGGCCACCGCACGCAAGCGTATCGGCGCCCAAGCCACAGTGACAGCAATCGCGATCAGCTTGATTTTTGGTGCAGTCATCCTGGTGTTGTGGTCGGGTGCACACGATGTCATCAATGGCCAACTCAGTGCCGGCGCATTGGGCCAGTTCGTGATGTACGCGATGATCGGCGGCGGCTCGGTGGGGGCACTGGCCGAAGTCTGGAATGAATTGCAGAAAGCCGCCGGTGGCATGGGCCGCATTCACGAGTTGCTGCAGGAACACTCCTCGATCACCGCACCCACGCAGCCGCAACGGCTGCCGACACCCGTACGCGGTGCAATCGTATTCGAGAATGTCAGCTTCCACTACCCGCAACGCCCGGATGCCGCGGCGTTGGAAGGCTTCACGCTGCGGGTCAACCCAGGCGAAACAGTGGCCCTGGTTGGCCCATCCGGTGCCGGCAAAAGTACTGTGTTCACGATGCTGCTGCGCTTCCACGACCCGCAGCAGGGACGCTTGTTGCTGGATGGCATCGACATCCGCAACGTGCAGCCGGACCTGCTGCGCGAAGCCATTGCCCTGGTGCCGCAAGCGCCGGTGATCTTTGCCACCAGTGCCGCCGACAATATCCGCTACGGCAAGCTGGATGCCAGCGATGCACAGGTGCGCCACGCGGCGCAACTGGCCGAAGCCACAGACTTTCTGGATGCCCTGCCCGAAGGGTTTGCCAGTGAGCTGGGTGAACGCGGCGCGCGTCTGTCCGGCGGCCAGCAGCAGCGCGTCGCGATTGCGCGTGCACTACTCAAGGACGCGCCGATTCTGTTGCTGGATGAAGCCACCTCGGCGCTGGATGCACAAAGCGAGCGTGCCGTGCAACACGCGCTGGAACATCTGATGACCGGCCGCACCACCTTGGTGGTGGCGCACCGCTTGGCCACCGTGCTCAAAGCCGACCGCATCGTGGTGATGGACCACGGCCGCATCGTCGCCGAGGGCACCCACAGCGAACTGTTGACACAAGGCGGGCTGTATGCGGAATTGGCAAAGCTGCAATTCCTCGACTGACTGCACAAGCACGCCCCGTACAAGCGCAGCCTGCGCGTGACAGGCCACCACCAGTCGGGGCCAGCGACCGCTCTTGTGGCCGCAAGACAAAACGCCCGGCTTGCACCGGACGTTTTGTTGGTCATTCATTTTTGCTTCCACGCGCCGCCGGACTGATACCACCATCCCGCACGCGCACTGCTGATCCATTGCTTGGCGAATACACCGCGGATCTGCTCTTCCCATTCGGGATGCCCGTTGGCCACCGCCACTTCACGGTACACCGCTTTGCGGTCGCGGTTGTCATCGGCCACGGCCGTGTTGAGTGCCACACGGTCCTTCAATTCCACTTTGGATGGGTCGCGCAGGCTTACCAGGCCATCGCTGGTAAAGCCCAGTGCGCCACTGTCAAACCCGGCACGCAAACTGCTGCTGAAACGACTTTCCATGCGGGATTGAATGGCTTGAATGGCAGGCGTCTTGATGCTGATATCGGGAGCAGACTGCGCCTGCGCGCTGCCGATGCCCAGCAACACCCACGGGTCAAGCCGCGCCACATCAAACCGTGCACGCGGGGTTTGCATCACCATGCCACCACCGCCGCCACTGGGCGCCTCCTTGATTTGCACCTTGTCGGCATCGTTGATGACCTTTTCGACAAATTCCTTGGCCGCCTGCTTGGCCTCGGCAGCCGGGAAATACACGTTGATCGTCACGCACGCACTCAACAACAACGCGCTTGCAACCGGTACACCCATCCATTGCTTCATGATTTGATTTCCTCGTCTGTCAGTTGCGATCAATCAATGACCGGTGCCACATCGCCCTTGCTGGCAGCCAACAGCCTTTCCACCAGCGTTGACCAGTCCACCGCACGGTTGTAACCCACCACGTCGAGCCGGGGCACGCCCGCACCTTCCACGATAGTAAAAGTGTTGCCAGCTGAATGCAGGCCATTCATCGCACAAATCTGGTTTTCCAGATGACAACCGATACCGATGCGGCGATAGCCAAAATCCTTGAACAGCGCAATCGCCTTGCCTTGCAGGGTTTGGATGAACGAACTGCCACCCACGCTACCAATATCCTGCACCGCGCGCTGACTGATGCGTTTGCGCACACCGGGGGCATCGTCGGTGATGAAGCGCGCATCAAAAGCCACCGGTGTCCAATCCACCAAGCGCAAGCCGGTCACCCTGCCGTCCAATTTGCCGCTGATGCTGCCAAACCCCAGCACTTCGGTGAGCCGCAACAGGTCCAGATCATCCATGGCGACATCGGCACTCAGGCTGGGCGCGGTACCGAATGGGCGCTCCAGCGACAATTGCGAAAATGCCACGCGTCCGTCGAACAGCTCGAGATTCAAGCCGCCATCGAAATCAATCCGGTCTTGCGCATAATGCGCACGCGGGATGCTGCCGCCCAACGTGCCCTGAAACGCCGGCAAGCCCAACGCCTGCGAGATCCTGCCAAAGTCAATGTCGGCCAGTTGCAAGCCAAACCGAATATCCATCCCGGCCTCGCCTTGTGGTGGCCGAATCACCACATCGCGCAGCCCCAGTATGCCGCCCATCAACGGCACCTTGACCGCTGCACGCGTGCGCAGCTCACCGGTGCTGCTGGCAAATGGCAGCGTAGCCGCACCAAACGCCAAGCCATACAGCTGACCGCCAGTCCATTGCAAGGCACTCGCCACGGGGGCCCCTGCCGAATAGCCCACATCACCGCGCAGGCCATCGAACACAAAACGCCCGTTCGGGTCGCGCACATCCACGCCATGCAGCCTCGCCGTGACCGCAGCAAGCCCACTGGCATCCACCTGCGCCTGCACGTCCATGCGGCCGTGCAGCTCCACATCGCGCAAACCCGCCATGCCCATCCAGCCGGACAAATAACGCGGCTTCAACGGGGTCATGTCGTCGCTATGCATCTGCACCGATAATCCCTGCAAACTCCCATCCGTTTGCAGCCTGGCACTGGCAAACGCGGTCAGCACTGCACCATCGTGCCATTCGATGCGCGGCAGTTGCCAGCCTTGCCCGGCACGCTGCTTGGCCTGCACATGAAACTGCACTGCGCTGGCCGGCAAAGCGACATAGGTATTGCCGGCCAGAAATTCACCGGCATGCCATTGCCCATCCAGTTGCACGCTGGAGTGGGCCGATGTGCTGCGCAAGTCCATCTGCAGCGTGCCGCTCAACTGCTCGCCCACGATGCCGGCATCGACCGTTGCAAAGCCAGCCGATGTCAGCTGCAAACCGCCTTGCACGCGCAATGGCGCGGTCGTTGGCGCGTGCACCTGCAACCGCCCAGCCACCGTTCCGGCCTTGAGTTGCGCCGCCGGCCACGCTTGCGTCAACAACGCCTGCGCCCATGCCAGCGGCACCTTCTGCAACTCCAACGTGGTGAGATCGGGGGCGGCGGCCACTTGCTCCACCTTCAACCGTGCCCGGCCTTGCGCCAGTACCACACGCGTGCTGGCGGTCTCCAGTTGCAGCGCCAATTGCAATGGCGGCAAGCTGCCCGAACGCAGCGCCCCCGCGCATTGCCAACCGGCCGTGGGGGAACGCCGCAAAGGGCAGCGCCAATGCAGGTCGCGGTAGTGGTAGCCCAGCCCGGGCGCATCCACCTTGCCCGCCCACACCTGCAATTCCCCCTGCTCGGCTTGATCTTGCCAGCGCAACTGCACGCGCACCTGTTGCAGCGTGGCCGCCGCCGTACTCAGCTTGGCCACCCGCAGTTGCACTTCCCGTGCCGCTGCCTCCGGTGCTGCCAACAGCAGCAGTGCCGGCAACAGCGGCAACAGCGGCAAACAACGGGTTAGCATCGGGCGTGGCATCTGCGCAGCATACAAACCCAAGAGGTCGTTGCGATGAATCAACTCCCCTCCACACCACCGCGTTTGCTGCTGGTCGAGGATGACCCGGTGAGCGCGGCCTTCCTGCACGCCGCCGCCACTGCGTTTCCTGCCACCGTCGTTGTCGCCGGCACGCTGGCCGAGGCCGAGCAGGCCTGCATCCAACAACCTTTCGACCTATTGCTGATCGACGCCAATTTGCCGGACGGGCACGGTGGCGAACTGCTGCAGCGCCTGCTGCAGCGCGGCATCCACACCCCTGCGCTTGCGCATACCGCAGCGGCCACTGCCGCCAGCTGCGCCGCGTTGCAGGCTTGCGGCTTTGTCGAAGTATTGTGCAAACCGATACCGCTGGCGAGTTTGCACGCCGCCTTGCAACGGCACTTGCCGGCTGGCCTGCAGCGGCCCGTACTCTGGGACGATGCCACCGCACTGGCTGCACTGGGCGGCAACCCGGAGCATGTGACTGCGTTGCGGGCATTGTTCCTGCAGGAATTGCCCGCTCAACAAGCGCGCATCCTGGATGCCGCCAAGCATGGCGATGCCACCACCGTGCGTGCCGAGCTGCACAAACTCAGCGCCAGCTGCGGCTTTGTGGGCGCGGCGCAGCTGGCGCAGGCCGTGCAAGCGCTGCGCGCTGCGCCACTGGATACGGACGCAACACGCGCACTGGATATTGCCATCCAGCAAACCTTGTTGTCGCGTTGAACCTAGGCACGCAACCTGCGCACTTGGCTCCTGTTTTTACCCCTGAACCTGCCCGCTATCCAAGCGCACAATGCGATCGGCCAAGGCCAAACTAGCAGGGCGATGGGTGATCAAAATCACCGTGCGGCTGGCCAGCACATCACGACATTCCTCGATGAATTCCAACTCGCCTTCCGGGTCGAACATCGCAGTGGCTTCATCCAAAATCAGGATGGGCGGGTCTTTCACCAACGCACGCGCCAGTGCCAGTCGCTGCTTTTGCCCCCCCGATAAGCGCACCCCATTGTCACCCACCAAAGTGTCGTAGCCATCCGGCAAGCTACAGATAAAATCATGCGCACGCGCCGCACGCGCCGCACGCTCGATTGCCTCCTGCGCGGCATCCACGCGGCCATAGGCGATGTTGTCGCGCACGCTGGCGTTGAACAGCAGTACCTGTTGCGCGACCAGGCCAATCTGCTCGCGCAGTGCCTGCAGCCGAAACTCGCGCAGATCAATCCCGCCAATGGTGACGCTGCCGGCCTGCGGCTCGACCAACCGCAGCAGCAGATGCACGAGGGTGCTTTTGCCGGCGCCGTTGACGCCGGTCAGCGCCACCGTCTGGCCAGCGCGAATAGTCAGCTCCAGGCTGCGGAACAGCGGTTCGCGCCCGGGATAGGTGAAGTCGACCTGCGAATACACGATGTCGCCAGCAACCGGCACCACTTGCTGCCTGCCGATGTCCACTTCCGGACGCGCATCCAGTGCATCGGATAAGCGCTGCAGCGAACCCATTGCCGCCATCGTGCTGCCATACACCGAAGCCAGACTGCCTACCGGCCCCACCAGCACCAAGCCGTACAAGAACACGCTGACCAACTCGCCCATCCGCATTTCGCTGCGAATGACCCAATGCCCACCAAGCCCCAGTAGCAACAAAATCGCACCGGCACCGATCATATAAACCACCGGATTGATCGCACCTTGCAATTTCTCCAGCCGCAGATCCGCGGCATACACCGCATCAACGCGCTGGCGGAAATTCGTGCGTTCCGCAGCCTCCGTGCCGAACGCCTTGATCAGCGCCAGCGATTCCAGATTCTGTTCGGCCAGCGCCGATTGTTCGGCCCAGGCCTGCGCCGAGGCATGCGATAACGGCCGCAACTTGCGGCCGACCAACTTCAACGCAAGGAACAGCAGCGGCATCAACACCGCCACCATCACCGCAATCAGCGGTGCCAAGTACAGCATCATCGCCAGCGCACCCACCAGCGTAAACAGCAGCGGCAGCAGCGGCAGCAGCGTGCCGGTCACGTAACGCCCGATTCGATGGATATCCACGTACAGCAGCGCCAACACGTCGCCGCGCTGACGCGCGTTGTGCCATTGCAACGGCAACGCCTGCAGGTGCGCATACAGCTCGGCACCGGCATCGGCCTGCAGCCGTCCCGACACCTTCTGCAACTGCAGCGCGGTGACATAACTCAACCCTTGCTGCGCGCAGATCAGGGCAAACAACAACCACAGCAATTTCCCCAGATGCTGGTTGAGCAGCAATCGGTCGGTCAGCACCCCACCCAGCCACGGCTGCAGCAGGGTGACTGTGCCCTGGATCAGCAACAACAGCAATGTGAGCACCAATGGCCCGCGCCAAGGCATGATCAGGCGCAGCAGCAAACGCCAACCTTGTGGACCCGCACGATTCACACCAATGTTCCCCCACCTGCGGCTTGACCTGCCCACCCGCGCCAGGCCATGCCCGTTGTTTCCATTGCCTGCACGGCCACGCCAGCATCCCATGCCCGATCAAGTCGAGCCCACGTCAGCCATGGTCGTTCATTTGCGGGAAATACCGGCGAATTCATGCGCCATCAAACTTGATGATAATCCCGATACCAGGCCACGAAATTGGCCACGCCCTGCTCCACTGGCACCACCGGGCGATAGCCCACATTGGCAATCAGGTCGGACACATCGGCCTCGGTGTCGGGCACGTCGCCGGGCTGCAATGGCAGCAGCTCCATTTGCGCCTTTTTGCCAAGGCACTGCTCCAACACTTCGATATAGCGCAGCAGCTCCACCGGCTGCTCGTTCCCGATGTTGTAGAGGCGGTACGGGGCCACGCCGCTGGTGGCCGGATCCGGGTGCGCCCCTGACCATGCCGGATCCTTGCCCGGCACGCGGTCCAGCGTGCGCACCACGCCTTCCACGATGTCATCCACATAGGTGAAACTGCGCTTGTGGCGGCCGTGATTGAACACCCGGATTGGCTGGCCATCCAGAATGGCTTTGGTGAACAAAAACAACGCCATGTCCGGTCGGCCCCACGGGCCATACACGGTAAAAAAGCGCAGCCCCGTGGATGGAATGCCGTACAAATGCGCATAGCTGTGCGCCATCTGTTCGTTGGCCTTCTTGGTGGCCGCGTACAGGGTCAGCGGATGCTCGGCCGAGCCGTGCTCGGAAAACGGCATCGCCGTATTCGCCCCATACACCGAACTGGTGGAGGCATACACCAGATGCTCGATATCGTGATGCCGGCAGCCCTCGAGGATGTGCAGGAAGCCGGTGACGTTGCTCTGCACGTACACATGCGGGTTCTCCGCCGCGTAGCGCACCCCCGCCTGCGCGGCAAGATTGATCACGCGATCAGGCTTGTGCGCCGCAAACGCTTGTTCCACCGCCGCGCGGTCGGCCAGATCGGCCTGCACATGGATGTAGTTTGGATGTTCGATGAAGCGCGCCAGCCGCGCCTGCTTCAAGCTGACATCGTAATAGTCATTGAGGCTGTCGAAGCCGATGACGTCATCCCCGCGCGCCAGCAACACCTGCGCCACGTGCGAGCCGATGAAACCGGCGGTGCCGGTGACCAGAATCTTCTTATTCGTATTCATCCGCGCATTCTACGTACATGCATCGCGCACAGGGCGCGCTTCCACAGCACATGCAGCTACTGCATTTGGGCCACCATTGCCACCCTCACCCGCCGGCCGCCCGCTTCAGGCCAACCCACCAGCGTGCGATATAAGCATGCAGCAGACCGAAGCCACCCTGCGGGCCATAGCGATGGCGCATGAACTCCGGCGAGGGGAATAGCTTGCGCCGCAGCCAGCTGACCTTCTGGCGCAACGGCAGGGCCGAGAGGTGCGCACGATCCATCGCACCTTGGCCAAGGCGACCGAATTTCCACGGCTCTGCAACCGAGAGTCGCCGCAATTCATCTTCGACTTCCGATGGGAGCTTGGTAGCGAGCACGCTGACACATGCTTCCAACCCATCCCGGCACGGTGCTGCAATATGCTTGTCGCGACAGAGCTGCAGGAAGAATGCCCAGTCCTCTTCGCTGCTGCTTTCTGCAAGCAAATGGATGTCGTACAACCAGATCAGCCTGTCCTGGTGACCGCTTGGCATGTTCGTCACCCGGTGCAGCAAGGCATGCACGAGCGCATGCACCCGCCCTAGCCCGCGCGCCTGTGGGTGCAGTTCCGGGATCGGGATGGACAGCGCCCACAGCGCTTCGAAATCAAACCCCCGCGCCAGCACGGAATGATTGAGCAGGTGCCAATGCAGGTCGATGACGTGACTGCCGGTTGCAGATCCGCGCTTCAGCGCAATTTCAAAATCCGGCGTGTTCTCCATCCCAATATCCGCAACGGCAGCGTAGCCGGCACTGCCCAGCGCGTCGATCGCGCGTCCAGCCGCAGCACGGCCGGCGACCAGCATGTCCAAATCGTAGCGTGGCCGTTGCACCGGATCCGGGTAGAGCCAGTAAGCGAGCGCCGCACCCTTGAGTACCAACACCTGCACACCCCCTGCATCGAGCGCGGCGATCGCATGGCGCGCTTCGGCCAGGCACTGCAATTCCTGCATCGCGTGGCGACGGCCGAGGTGCTGGAGTGTGGCATGCATTTCGGCATCCGCAGCGTTCTGCAACAGCTTGGGCAGCACCAGCATGACCACGCCTTCGTCCTCGGCTGCGGCAATCAGTGGCTCACACCCAACGCCATCCAACCCGGACGTGGCCTGCCCAGTACGCAATACATTCGCCAACCAGTTCCGTGGTGCTTTTGCCGGCGGGAGGGGGGTATCACTAGTGTGCTTTCGTGACGATGCCATTGGCCAATAGTTGGTTATGTACCAGCAACCCCTTAATTTATCTGGAAGCTAACATGCCGCGAAGAGTGCATCCAAAGCAAGAGCGGTCCGGGTAGGCCTGTGCGCCATTCTGCACCGTAAAACTCGGGCCAGATATCCCCTCGGGTTATTTATTTGCCAGCGTCAAATACTTCGCAGATGAAACCAGCAGTGCCGGTGACCAAAACTTTCATTTTGATTCCTCGGAAGTGTATGCCAACACGACATTTCGCCACATTTATGAAAGAGAACCACAGCCGCTACCAGCAGCCGATTAAATCCACTCAAGCGATTTCCTGCAGATACACTACCGAGCCCTCTCCCTCGTGCACCTCAATGCGTCCTGTCGGCTTCGCACCCATCTTCTGGTAATACCGATGCGCAGGGGCGAGCGAGTCGCCAACAACAATACGGAATGCACCCACGCCACGCTGCGAGAAATGGGCCTGAAGTTGGCGATAAAGACGCTCTGCAACCCCGGTTCCACGAACGGACGCATCCACGGCAATGCTCAGCAGCTCCGCATGCGGAAGATCCTGCCCTGTACTGGCACCGCCACTGTATCGCAGGATTTCCAGAATCCGCTTCAGCCGCTTCGGCCGCGCCAGCGATGGCAGCAACGACAGCCCCAACCGCACCGGATAGCGCAACATCCTCCGATAGATTGCGCCCATCCCTTCGCCGCCGGACACGAAACCAACCACGCGCCCGTCCTGCTCTTCGGTGAGCAGCACGCTCCCTTCGGCCTCATCCAGGGCACGGTACATCAGCGCCAGGAACGGCACGCCCAGCGTGGCCAGAAACCCTTGGTCGATATTGGCAGCGTGCAGCACCGCCACCTGACGATAGCGCTCAGCGGGCGTCATGCGCAGTCAAACCGCCCCAACCAGTTCCGCCGGCACGGCCGGCAGCTGCGGAAACACCCGCCACGCCAGCCTGGATGCCGGGAACAACACCACCCAAGCGGTGACGAAGATCGCCGCCAGATACGTCCACAGCCCCTGGTGCGCCACGTACCATTCTTCCAGCGCGCCCTTGTAGGGCATGATGACTTCGTCGTAGAAGCGCTCCGGCTCCTTGCTGGCATGCATCAGCTCTTCCTCATCGCGGAAGACGATGGAGCCGATGCCGGACAAGCCCGGCCGCACCTTGATGATTTCCGCCTGCGAGCGCGCCGGGAACGCGTCGAAGCAGCGCCGGGTCTGCGGGCGGGGGCCGATGATGCTCATGTCGCCCTTGAAGATGTTGAGCAGCTGCGGCAGCTCGTTGATCTTGGTCTTGCGCAGGAAGCGGCCCAGCGGCAGCACGCGCGGATCGTTCTTGACGGTGACGGTGCCGGTACCCAGATTCGGGCTGTTCTTCAGCATGGTGGCGAACTTGTACAGCCCGAACGGCTGCCCGCCCCGCCCCACGCGTTGCTGGATGAAGAACACCTCGCCCTCGCCGGTAAGGCGCAGGGCAATGGCGATGGGCACAAGCAGAGGCGAGAGGAGCAGCAGGGCCAGGCCGGAAAAGACGATATCGAGTAGGCGCTGCATGTCACATCCGGCTGTCGAGGTACTTGCCGGTGTCCTTGTGCTGGAACTCCGGGATCATGTGGTTGAACAAGGCCACCAGTGCGGGCTTGTCCCAGGTGGGCTGGGCGCGCAGGCGATCGATGGTGACGAGGAAATATTCCAGCTTCGTGTCGTCGTACACCGGGGCGTTCCTGATCACCCCGATGTTCGCGAAGCGCGCCATGTCCAGCGTTTCGGTGCCGGTATAGAACTCCTCGAAGTCCTTCTCGCCGGTGGTGTCGCTGGCGAAGAAGTACACCGGCCACTGCTTGCGTGCGATCAGCTCGCCGGCGCGGTCGCGGGCTTCGTCCTCGCTGGCGCATTCGTACGGCTCGAAGCCCAGCGCATGCAGATAGCGCACGGCGATATCGGAGAACCGGGTCAGGTCCAATTGCTCGCTGAGCTTGGGGAAGAAGATGTCGCGGTTCTCCCCAAGCAGGCAGGACGACAGGCAAAGCTCGCCGGACTCCTGCGGTGTCACGAAGTAGCGGCGCACGTCGTTGGGCGCGGAGATCGGCTGGCGCTTGGCGAAACGCTGGTTGAAACCATGCAGCAGGGAGCCGTCGGAAAACGCCACGTTGGCGAAGCGCGCCGTGGAAATCGGCATCGATTCGCTGGCTCGCATCAGGAACATCTCCATGATCCGCTTGCTGGCGCCCATCATGTTCACGGGGTTCGCCGCCTTGTCGGTGGACACGCAGAAGTATTTGCGTGCGCCCCCCGCCCTTGCCTGCGCAATGGTGGCGATGGTGTTCAGCACGTTGACCTCGATCATCCGCATCAACGTGAACGGGTCTTTCTCGCTGCGCACGTGCTTGAGCGCCGACAGGTTGAGGACGTAGTCGTAGCCCTGCCCGGCCGCCATTAGCGCCGCGAACTCGCGGCTGCCGCAATCGATGGCGAAGGTACGGAAATCCCCGTCGATGTAGCCCAGCGTGCTGCGGATGTCCCGCACCAGCTCGACCATGTTGTTTTCGCTGATGTCGACCACGTGCAGCGCCTGCGGCTTGCGCTTGAAGATCTCGCGCGTCACCGCCTGACCGATGGAACCGGCACCGCCGATCACGAGGAAGCGGCTGGACTGCACCAAGGACGACAAGTCGACTTCGTGGCCCTGGATATCGACATCGAACAGCGGGCGGTCCCGCCCGATCAACTGCAACACGTTCATCCGTGCATGTTCCCCATTGCTCCATCCGGCACGCTGGACGGCAGGTTGACCACCCGCGCCTCCAGCCATTGCGAGTTCTCCAGCCCGTCGTGCTGGCAGTGGCTGAACATGTCCAGCCGCGACATCAGGCGCCAGATCGGGCGCGTCATCACGCCCTGCTCGTTGGTGTACGTGAGGAAGGCATCGCGTTCGGCCTCGTTGTCCAGCACGATGGCGTTCAACCAGTGGTTGGCCACGTTCCCATCGAGCGCCTGCACGAAGCGGATGCCGGACCCCTCGAAGAAGTCCCGATACCGCCTGGCGACTTCCGCCTTGATGGCGAGCATCTCCGGCAGGCGCTCCATCTGAGCGCATCCCAGCGCCGCATTGAGGTTCGGCAACCGGTAGTTGTAGCCCACCTCGTCGTGCACGAATTCGTAGGGATGGGGAATCTTGGCCGTGGTCGTCAGGTGTTTGGCATGCCTGGCGAGCGCTTCGTCGTCGGTCACGATCATGCCGCCACCGCCCGTGGTGATGGTCTTGTTGCCATTGAAGCTCAAGGTGGCCAGCTTGCCGAACGTGCCCGTGTGGCGACCTTCGACGTAACTCCCCAGCGATTCCGCCGCGTCTTCCACCACGGGGATCCCGTATTCGTCGCAGATCGCCACTACCTCCGCGATCCGCAACGGGAACCCGAACGTATGCATGGGCACGCAGGCCGCAATACGCCTGCCAGTCGCCCGGTTGTAGGCCTTCCCATCGCGAACCTCTGCGTGGACCGACAACCACCGCCCCAGTGCCTGAGGGCTGAGTCCCAATGTGTCCAAGTCGACATCAATGAAAACCGGCACCGCGCCGGCATAGCTCAAGGCATTGCAGGTTGCGATGAAGGTCAACGCCTGGCCAAGCACCTCGTCACCACGCTGCACGCCAGCGAGCTGGAGGGCGACGTGCAGTGCCGCGGTTCCATTGACGGTGGCAATCGCGTATCTGGAACCCGTGAACGCAGCGATCTTCTGCTCGAACTCCGTAACCCTTGCACCCACCGAGGACACGAAGTTGGAGTCGATGCAGTCGACCAGGTACTGGCGCTCGTTGCCTTCGAAGACGGGGCGATGGAGGGGGATGAAGCCGTCGCCAAAGACCTCTCGCACGTGCCGGACAAGGGCGGGTCGGATGTCATCACGTAGCATGGGAGTCGCGTTCCTGTGGGGGCGTGATACCCATTTCCCGCAGCATCACCGCATTGATCTTGTGCACGTCGTACCTATCCTCGGCGATCTCGCGTGAGCGCTTGCCCATGCGGTGCGCCAAGTCAGGATCGTCGATGAAGCGGGTCATCGCCTCCACCAGCGCATCGACCGATTTCACCGGCACAAGGTACCCGTTCTCGCCGTCGATGACGGTTTCCCTGCAGCCGGGGGCATCGGTGGTGATGATGGGGCGGCCCATCGCCATGGCTTCCAGAACGGTTCGGGGGGTACCTTCGCGATACGACGGCAGCACATATACAGTACTGTCTGCAATGGCTGCGCGCACGTCGCCAAGCTTCCCCAGGAATTCCAACGTGCCTTGCACGACCCAGTCATCCAGTTCAGCTTGGTTGATCGCATCCGGATTGGTGTCGATCCATCCAGCCAGCCTGAACTGCACCGCTGGATGACGCGCTTTGATCCGGCGCGCCGCCTCGGCATATTCACGAACCCCCTTGTCACCCAGTAAGCGCCCAATCATGAGAAAACTAGGCTGGCCAGAAAGAAGCGCCACGACTGCGAACGTCGCCACATCCACCCCCGAACCATCCACGACTACTGAAGGCACTGATCGCGGAAGCAGACCACGGCTGCGGAACAGGCTTTCATCATCAGGATTCTGGAAAAAGACCTTGTGCGCCTTGCCAAGTGCAAAGCGATAAAGCATCCCGATGATGCGTGTGAGCAGGCCTCGCCGCTTGTCCGTGAAGGCATAACCCAACCCGGTGATCAGCGCATAACGGCGAGGGACCCCAGCAAGCCACGCCGCGATGGTGCCGTAGATCACCGGCTTGATGGTGTATGGCAACGTCACCGTTGGACGCAACTTGCGTATCAGCCGATACAGGGCAAGCACGAGCGTCAAGTCAGCAAGTGGATTGGCTCCGGTTCGCCTGAGTGGGATTCCGTGCGCAGTCACCCCGTGGGCAGCCAATCCATCCTGGAGACCGGGCGAGTTCTCGATCAAAGGGACAGCAACATCCACCTCCATCCCCGCGTCACGCATGGCCCGAATCAGCGCCCCCCGAAACGTCGGCACAGACTCGGCGAAGCTCGCGATCAGCAGGACACTCGGGCGTGTCATCCGACACCCGCCTGACCTTGTTCGTCCAACCACGCTTGGAACATCAGGATCGTCCACAGGTGGTATTGCCAGTTGCGGACGCCTGACTGGTGTTCACGCCACTTGCGGGCAATGGGTGCTGGATCGAAGAAGCCCTCGTTCTTCAACCGATCTGGATCCAGCAGTGTCGACGCCCATTCTCTCAATGGCCCGCGAAGCCAGCTGTCGATGGGGACGCCGAACCCCATTTTGGGACGTTCGATCAGGCTCTTGGGCACATGTCGATACAGGACCTCCCGCAGGATGTGCTTGCCCGTCCCGCCCTTGATCTTGTAGTGGAGCGGAAGCCGCCAGGCGAACTCGAACACGCGATGGTCGATCAGCGGGACCCGGGTTTCCAGGCTGCAGGACATCGCCGCGCGGTCGACCTTCACCAGGTTGTCATCCGGCATGTAATGGCAGGCGTCCTCCAGCATCATGTACTCAGCCAACGAACCTCCCCTCAAGTCACGCACCGGACCAAAGCGCCGTGGCTCTTCTATGCCCGGCATCAGTTCGCCAGGCTCCCATGCCGAGATCAGACCGCGGTAGAGAGCCTGTCCGGAGCGGGCGGCGAGCACGCCGGCCCCCTTGTGCAACTTGTCGCCCGCCATGCTCAGGCGTGCCCGCGCGGGAATCAAGGGCGACGCCGCTGCATACAGCGCGTTCCATGCGCCCACGGGCACGGCCGTGATGCCGCGTGCGGCTAACTTGCGCAAAGGGAGCGGCGCGGTTTCCAGCCGCCGCCACAGCCGCGCGGCCAAGAAGTAGCGGTTGTAGCCCCCGAACAGTTCGTCCCCCCCATCGCCCGACAGTGCTACCGTCACGTGCGCACGCGCCAATCGCGCAACCAGCGTGGTGGGAACCTGGGAGGCATCCGAGAACGGCTCGTCATAGATCGACGGTAGTTGCGGAATGACGCCGAGCGCATCCTCTGGCGTGACGTAGAGTTCCGTATGTTCGGTACCCAGATGGCGTGCAACCGCTGCAGCGTGCTCCGCCTCGTTGTAACTGGTCTCCTTGAAGCCGATGGAAAACGTGCGCACCGGCCGCGAAGACTGCGCTTGCATCATCGCCACCACGACCGAGGAGTCGATCCCACCGGAAATGAACGCGCCGAGTGGCACGTCGGCCACCATCTGCCGCCCCACCGCGTCGCGCAGCAGCGTCTCGAGCGCATCCGTCGCCTCCGACTCGCTGCCGTCAAACGGATTGGCCATCCCCGCGGCAGCCTGTTCGGCGGCATTCCAGTAGGCCTGCGCGGTCGGGGTCTCACCCCGCTCGAGGTGCGCCAGATCGAGCCGCAGCAAATGTCCGGGCAGGAGCTTGGAAATGTCTTGGTAGATGCTGAAGGGGGCAGGTATTGCGTTGTGGCGCAGGTACAGCGCAACCGCCTGCCTGTCGATTGCCGCCTCGAATCCTGGCACGGTACGCAAGGCCTTGAGTTCGGAGGCGAACAGGAACATGCCCCGATTCCATCCGTAATACAGCGGCTTCTCGCCGAAACGATCCCGCGCCAGCCACAGGGCCCGTTCCTTCCGATCCCACAATGCAAACGCAAACATGCCTCCGCAGCGCTGCAACGCAGCCGGCACGCCCCAAGCCTCGATAGCCGACAGCAGGGTTTCGGTGTCCGAATGCCCCCGCCAGGGCGGTGCCTTGCCTAACGCCTCCAGTTCCAACCGCAAGTCCTGGTGGTTGTAAATTTCGCCGTTATAGGCGACGACCCATCGCCCCGATGCCGAGACCATGGGCTGATGGCCGGCGGGCGACAGGTCGACGATGGCCAACCGGCGGTGCCCCAGCGCGATGCCCGCATCCGGGTCAAACCAGTGACCATCATCGTCCGGGCCCCGATGCACCAAGGCGCGCGTCATCCGCGGCAACGCCTCCCGCAGGTCACCAAACCGCTGGCGGCTCCAGCCACCCGTCAATCCACACATCGCTGATACTTCTCCAAACTTTAGTTGCAGACGCTGGCGTACACCCGCTCATACCCTTCAATCATGTACTTCACGTCGTACTGCTCTGCGCGCACACGGCACTTCTCCGCGGCCTCGGCATACAACGACGGGGTCTCCAACAAACTCAGCACAGCTTCTGAAAGCGCCTTGAAGTCGCCCACCTCGAACAGGCAGCCGGCGCCCCTGACAATCTCGTTCAAACCACTGACATTGCTTGCGATGACGGGCTTGCCCAACGCCATCCCTTCCACGGCGGTCCTGCCGAACCCTTCCCAGTGACTGGACATGATCACGAGGTCAGCAGCCTTGATGAAGGCTGCCACCTCGCCCTGCAGGCCCGCAAAGAAGACACGGTTTCCCACGCCCAACTCCAAGGCCAGCTTCTCGCAGGCCAGGCGACGCTCGCCATCTCCCACAAAGATCACCACATGGTCGGCCGGCAACCTCGCCAAGGCGCGAATGGTGGTGTCCTGGTCCTTTTCGGGGCGAAAACCTGCGATCTGCACCAGCACCTTCTTGCCGCGGATCCTCGACTCCCAACCCTCGGGCAAGGCTGCGGAAGACTGCCTGAGCTCTGCAATCTGCACACCGTTGTGAATCACCACGGATTTTCCAGGTGTGCCCGTCTGCTCATCTAGCGCCAACTTGGTGGCATCGGATATGGCGATGATCGTCGAATACTGGGAATACACGAGCCGGTCAAGCCATCTGTAAATCGGGTTGCCACGCCTTCGATTGTGGGTGTTGTGTTCGGTATAGACCAGCTTCGCCCTTGACCATGACAGCAGCTTTGCGAACGCAACCCAGTAAAGCGCCGGGAACAAGTGGACATGGATCACGTCGTACTTCCTGAAGATGGGCAATAGCTTGAACACCAGCATCGGGTTGTACACATTGATGTTGCGCCCCAGCCACCTGACCTTGACGTTGCGCTTCTGTAGCTCATCCAGGAAAAACGTTTGCCTTCCGTCCAGCAGCAGCACATCCATGTCCAGCCCATTTGCGATATGGATGGGAACATTGTTGACGATCGACCTTTCGGCCCCACCCACGGCAAGTGAATTGATCACCCTGAGCAACTTCATGCGTTGAGGCCTGCGGCAGTTCTTGCCAACGGGTTTGCGGCGCTCACCATGTCAATGCAGACCCGCAGCGGCAGCGACGAAACGCTCTTCAAATACACGCGCACATACCACAGACAAAGGAGCCACCATCACGACCTTTATTTGATTGAGTGAAGAAACGTGCCTGAAACAGCCATGCGTCAGCAACGCATTTCCGCTAGGACATTAGCAACCTGAGCCGAAGCCACACGTACAGCCCCACGCTGGCAGGAAGCATCACGAGGGACCAAAACGGTGTGGGCGTATGCATGAGGAAGCCGAAATCCCTTGCGACCAGCGAGGAGAACCCATAATGAATGATGTTCTTGAGACGGTGCCTGGTCCGAATGGCATAGCGGATATTCACTTCACGTAAGGCGCGGAAGCCAAGAGGACTCTGGAAATACTGCTTCAGGACGGTCGCGGAAGATCCATCCGCCTGGTACTCAACCACGATCAGCGCCTCGTTCATCGTTACGAGTTTGCCAACCTGGTCAATCTGGGTGTAGAGCCAGCTCAGGGGCACGAGCTTCTCACCCTCGAACTCGGAGAACCGGGGGGACCGGGCGGTCACCTCGTTCCGATACACCAGTTTCTTGTCCCCCGTGCAGCCGTGCACCTGATACAACTCGTCCAGGGTCGCGCGGGTGCCGTCGGCAGGAAGGCTCGAGCCAATGGTGTTCCCATCCGGGTCCACATCCAGTCCGATCAGGCCAACAACATCCGGGTCGCCGCGATAGCGTGCCCACACGGCCAGGATGCGCTCGACTGCATTGTCCGGCATCCAGTCGTCGGAATCGATGCAGACATTCAACTCGGTCTGCATCAGCTCGTAGGCGCGGTTGTGCGCGGTGTGCATGCCGCCGTTGGTCTTGTAGGCGTACTGGATTTCGATCCGCCCTTCCGCCTGCCACCCGGCCACCAACTCCCGGGTATTGTCGGTGGAGCCGTCATCAACCACCAGCCAGATGAAGTCCTGGCAGGCCTGGCGCAGCAGGCTTTCATAGAGCCTGCCAAGCAAATGGGCCCGGTTGTACGCCGGGGTGAATACGGTGATGGGTTTCATAGCTGCGAGACGTAGCTGAAGCCGGCCAAGCCGACCAGAAGCAGCGCAAACACTACCTGCTGCTGCTGGAAGATTCTCCACTTTATCAGTGGATAGGCGATCACCAGGCCCATGATGCCCCACGACAAGTAGGCGAAGCGGTTGGAAAACGGCAACTCGATCAACAGCAACCAAACGGCATTGGCGATGACGTACGTACTGAACACCTTGAGGTAGAACGAGTCGAAGCGCTTTTTTCCGAAGATGAAGATCGCTCCGATCACGATCGGCATTGTGCTGTACAAGAGGAAGTCCCAGCGGAAGCCGGTGCTGGAAAACTGGTCCCCATACTGGCCAGCAGTCGCAGCATACTGTTCCAGGCGATCATCGGCTGGCACTACGGCTGCCAGCCCTGCGGAAACGCCAGGGAACGCCAACGAAACGAGCAGGCAGGCCATCCAGAAGGCGATCGACCACTTCGCCTTGAAGCCGGAACTGGCCACTGTGTATGCCAATACGGGCAGCAGCAACGAACCATGCAGGCCAATCGCAGCAGCCATCAACAACCATGCCCGCCACCTGCGATAGGTGATCGCAAGCGTGAACACCGACATGGCCATCCCGTTACGGATGCCGTTCACTGCGAATCCATAAAAGGAAATATGGGCAACGAGGAAGAGGAACCCCAGCGCCCAGTACGACCCAAGCACACGCCGGCTCGCCATACGCAATGGCAGCAGGTACACCAATGCGCAGAACAGGAAAAACAACGTGGGCAGATTAAACTGTGCGAACAGCCACATGATCCCGTCGAATAGGGGATCCTTACCTTCCGGGGGGGCGCCAGCCGCATATTCCAGAAACGACTTGTAGTAATTGCCCATATCGCCGAACGCATAACTGATGGGCCGCAGACCGATCAGCGCGCACAGCGCGATCACCAATATTTCACCCAGGAACTTCGGCAAGTCGTTGCGAATGCCAGGGTGCTCGACGACGGCATGGGGATGACGAATCACCAGCAAGGCCAGCAGTCCGATCGTTGCCATGACGATGCTATTGACGACCAGGGCGTAACTCTGCAGGGGAATGAATTCAATCATGGTCAGCGACGGCCTTGATGATGGGCGCCAGATACGCCTGCGCGGAGCGCGCCAGCTCGAACTTCTCCAGCAAGGCATCTCGGTTCCGGCGCACGGATTCACGATAGCCGGGATTGCCCAGCACCGCTGCAAGCGCATCGGCCAGCGCCAGCTCGGCAGCCGTCAGGGGTGTCTCATGGGTGATCTCGTCCCGTTGTCCGCTGAGCGGCGGCGTCATGATGCCTGCCTCCAACTCGAGTGGCGTGGCGAACCCCGTCAGATCGCGCGTGCTCATCAACTCCACCACGCCATCCGTGCAATGGCTGCTCACCACCGGCACGCCAAGCGCGATGGCCTCGACGATGACATTGGGTGTTCCCTCGTAATGGGAACTCAAGGCCAGCACGTCGGCGCGGGCCAGATACTTGTACGGATTGGAACGCCTCCCCAGGAACGTCACGCGTTCGCCGATGCCATAACCCGAGACCAAGCCCTGCAGGTAACCCGTGGTATCCGGATCGCCGTCGCCGATGAAGACAAGGCGTGCCTCTTGCCCCCGGCGCAGCACGGCCTCGAAGGCGCGGATCAGGTGCCACAGCGCCTTCACACCGGTCATTCGACCCAAGAACACCACGGCCTTGCCGGAGAATAACGCAGCCTCCTCGGGCTCCAACGCTTCGGTGGCCGACTCGTTGATAGCAGTCAAGTCATGCGGGTTGTACACGACATCCAGGTTGTCAGGAAACCGATAACGACAGCGTTCCAACAGGTCACGGCGGATCGCCTGGCTGATGCAGACCACCCGATCCAAGCGACGGTACGAGGTGCGATACGCCAGCCGAAAAATGCGATTGAGAATGCCACCGGACGCCAGCTCGACGCTCTTGAGGGAGTGGAGGCTGGCCACCTTGAATTCGCGCGATGGACTCAAGGAACTGAACAGGTTGCCCATGTCCCCAAAGGCGATCGAATGGGTGACGCCATGCGTCCGCACGGCCTTGGCGATGGAGAACGGAAGCGCCAGATAAAAGCCCAGGCGCTGCAGCGGGGACATCTCTGCCAGATCCCGCTCGGAGAGGGCGATCTCGTCATCGCCAAAATCAACGATGTCCGCCGGCAGCCGGACGAGCTTGATCACCTTCACTTGGTCTCCCAGGCTGCGGTAGTGGCGATAGAGGTTCAGCGCCAGGCGCTCCATGCCGCCCACGCCGCCATAGGGGATGATGAGCAGGATGTGCCGGTGGCTCACAGGGATTGCATTCCCGTTTCTTGTCTGCCGCGGCGCTAGGGCACTCATTGCTTCTCGATCACCAGATCCAGGTAGGGCTGAAGCAGCGCAGGATGCACGCTGCTCACCGTGCGCAACACGTTCCTGTAGCGAAGCCCAGTCCACCCGTGCTTCACCAGAAACGTCCTGTCAACAGCGTTGAGGTAGCTCAGAATGCGGAGCTCACTTACCGGGCAGATGGCGAGATCCAGCTCGTGATAGCTCATCCCCCTCCCCCATCGTTTGAAGTGCAGCATCTGCTCGTCATCGATCTCCCTGTATCGATCCCGGAAGTTCGCGCGTTGACTGAACTTCGAGTAACGATAGGCAAGGTCATCCGGGAGCCAATCGAAGAACGGAAGCCCCGCAGTATGGGAATCGTAGAACCAGAGGCGATTGGGCGTTTCCAGAATGACGAGCTTCCCGCCCGGCAACAGCGCGTCCCATCCCTGGCGCAGGGAAGCCAGCCGCTCCTCGACGGTCATGTGTTCGAGGCATGCGTAGAAAATGACGAAATCGAACGACGCGACACCCAGCGAACTGATCTGATTGCCATTCAACGAGTGGAAGTCTGCGCGCAGGTTCGCCAATGCCAGCCTGTCGCGGGCAACCTGCAACGCCCCCGCATCCACATCGATCCCCGTTAGCCTTGCGCCCTGCTCCGCCAATGTGAGCGATGAGCATCCTGTTCCGCAACCCACCTCCAAGATTTTCGCGCCGGCGAGAGGGCGAATGCCATTCAGCCAAGGTGCGATTCGTGTCCTGTTGTAGTGGGTCCGGTGCAATGTCTGACCATCCAGGCTGGCCGCGTAGTCTTCCGGGCTGAGCCTAGCCTTGGTATTACCGCGATCGAGATAGTTCCGTTCAATCGACTCCCGAAGTTTCGCCTGCTGTGCCGGCGAGAACGTGACATGGTTCTTCTTGAGCTCTTCGGGCACACGAAACAACAGGTTTTTGGCAAATTCCTTGAGACGCTGTTTCATTCTTGTCCTCGATCGACGAAATGTGCGGCAGTGATGACACACTGCGCGGTCTGCAACACGTACGCGAAGGTGGTCGAATGCATGCGCTTCTTGTCACCCATGTCACGCCACCAGCCTTGAAAATAACTCGTGCCATCGTTGCGCAACCTCCTCGATCGCATACTTTCCCGAGGAAATACGAGCCTGGCCTGCCAAGGCTTTGCGCCTGGCCGGATCGTTGATCAGGTCATCCATGGCATTCGCCAAGCCCACCACATCCCCGGGCGGCACAAGGATTCCATCCACGCCATTTGTCAGGATGTCTCCGGGGCCACTCGGGCAGTCAAAGCTGATGCAGGGTGTGCCGAGGGACATTGCCTCCAGCAACACCATGCCGAATCCCTCCGAGCGCGAGGGCAGCACGAACAGGCTGGCCTCCTGGTACCTGGCAGCGATGTCGGCCACCGGCGGGTGGAATCCGATCCGCCCGGAAACGCCGCTGCTAGCCGCCAGCGCGATCCACGGCGCCGGATCACCCTTCCCATACACCTGCACGCTCCAATCTGGGTGTCGCGCCGCGATCCTCGCCCACGCTTCGATCAACAGGTCCTGCCCCTTGTTATGACTCAAAGTGCCCACGCACAGGATCTGGGGCTTCCTCTGCGGCTGTGTGCGCTCAGGGAAGACAGGCAGTGGGTTGGGGATGACCACCGCACCGGGCATGCCCCACTCTTTCACGTTTCCTGGGGTGAGCAGTACGAATGCGTCATATAGTCGCGCCAGCGGGCGCATGACAAACTTCTGCCACGGCGAGCGCATCAGCTCCAGCGAGGCATGCCGTTCATATACCAGCGCCGGCCGGGAACGCGGCAGCAACAGCGGTACCAGCAGGCCCTTGAGTCCGTCGTCACAAACACAGACCACGTCCGGCTGGAACTGCGCCACGGCCTGCCGCAACCCATTCCGGTATGCGCGCAGATACGCCACGGCCGAACCGGACGCATGGAAATGGCGGATTTCCACCGCCGGGCTGACCGGATAGAACGGATCCCCCGGCGACTCGTTGAGCACCAGGATCCTGACGGCATAGCCGTAGGTGTTGGACAGGTAGGAAGCCTTGTGCAGCAGCACGCGCTCCAGGCCGCCGCTGCCGCGGATGCCGTTGACGATGTAAAGCAGCTTCACCGTCGCAGGCCCCCTCTGGCTTCCCGTCTGATCACGCAACAAACCGCCGGCATGTTGCCCTCATTGCATCGGCGAGCCCATGATGCAACTCCTTGTTGACGACCCGCGTATCGGCATTAATCTTGCCGCGCAGGGGGAAGTTCGCCACGAATTCACCGGTATTGCTGTCAACATCCACACGATTGAAGAGGTCGAGGATCCCGTCGAACCGACAGGAATCAACGAATGTCGTAAAGCCATTGACGAAGATCACCGGAGTTCCGAGTGCTAGGCAGGGCAGCGCACAGTGGATCCTGGAAGTGATGACAAGGCGCGCCCTGGCGTACTTGTGCAACAGGTCTTCGGCCATGGCGAACTTCTGCTCGTCGGTGTACGTATTCGCCGGTGGCTCTTGGTGGATCTGGATCGCGCTTTCCAGCAAGCCATGATCGATCATGCCGGCAAGATGCCGCGCGCGCCGCCCGATCTTGAACAGGTCACCGCTCTGGACCGCGCGGAGGAACCTGCGGTGGTCATACGTCACCTTCTGGTAGGTGGGATAGCCGTACAACGGGTCGACGATATACACAGCGTCGCCCCGCTCTGTGTCCGGCACCTTGTACGAATCCAGCGTCAGGGTGAGGCAGCCACTGAAATAGGCTTCTATCCCTTTCTCTCGAAGCAGCTCCATGGTGAACCGATCGCGACAGCCAATGGGCTGATGCGCTTTCAGGTAGGCCGCCCCCTTCTCATCGAGCATGGCAGGCGCAGCGGTATTGTTCACATGGAATGAAACAAACAGCGGCTCGATGTCCGGCGCGGGAACCCAACGTGCGGCATTGTGGGTAAACCATCCGTTGGCGATCAACTTGATGGGTTCCCCACGGTACTGCCCCAACGCCTCCCGATTCAGGAATTCGTCCACACGCGGCAAGAACTGTCGCGCGGCCAGACTCTGGATGTAATCGCCGATATTGAAGAAGCGCTTGTTCTCGGCATAGGTGAGCAGTCCATATTTCATGCAAACAACCTTCTAGCCTTTAGATAGATGGCGAATGCCTTTGGGAAGCTGGCAATCAGGGCCATTTTCTTGGCCTGAAACCGCTTCACCGGCAGCGGCTTGGCAAGTGCCCTTGCAAGCGCGGACTCAATGGCACTACGCATCGCAGAATCGTCCGCTGCGAAATGATGGAAATCAGGTGACGAGATCATCCGCTGGTGCAATTCCCACCAGAAATAGCGGGAACCTTGCGTGGAGAACCCACCTTGGAGGAACTGCAGAATGCGCACGTAGGTCTGCGAATCAGCGCTGAGACCGAAGTCGTTTGGATCAGCGCCGAATAGCGAGAGGCCCAGGATCGTCCTGTAGCACTTTTCGCATCTCGAACAATTGAGACCAGCGTTGAGCTCTGAATAGCAAACCCGAAGATTCACCTTCTGCCTTGAGTTCGCAGCCTCGGATACGATGAGCCCGATCTTGTCGACACGGCGGAGCTCGTATCCATCATGCACGACGCTGCAAGCGGACCAGGCAATACGGCCATCGATCTCTGGGGTCGAGCCCCATAGGATCTGGATTGCTTCGGTATACGACGAGGCAATGTAGACCGTGCCGTACCCGCGCTTCGCGGACAATGGTGCCAACAAGCTTGTAAGAGCCAATCCGTGCTGCACTGAACCCCACCAGGAGTTGGAAGGCACAAGCTGATTGACGCGGTACGTGTAGAAATCCCTGAGATTAGCCTCGATATTGCGCTTGCCGTAGGTCGCCAGAATCGGCTCAGCTGCTGTCAGCTTCACCAGAGTTTTCCACTGCTCATCATCGTCCACCGGGATGTCTGCCCCATGGATGGAGACAAGTTCAACGCCTTCAGCGCGGTGCCTGAAAAAAGTCGTGTAGGCGTCTACGCCTCCACTAAACAGCATTGCCTTGGCCGACGGTTGGTTCTTCGTCTCGACTGAGTGCGCGACGTTCAAGACCGAATCGGGGCCACGCAGGTGAGGGTAGTCCTGAAGAAAGATGGATTTGATGTCTTCCAACGCACGGATAAAGCGTGCATCCAGAACCGGGACGTCCAACGGGATGCCAGCAAACCAAGCGATGGGGGCGAGGTTGGCCACGACGGGCACCATCAACAGGCTTTCTGGAACATCCGTCAAATCGACTTCGTACCTCGCGTAGAATGCAGGGCAGCCATCGAAGTAGCGCGCAGCGCTCCCGGTTGCCCGGTAGTCGTAGTTGATCCTGCGGCCATCCTCGCTGAGCCAGACGCGATCAACGACTATGCGTGCGTCCATTTGAACCTCCTGAGCATGTGCTGGACTTCGTGACGCTCACTGGTATTCATTCCGAATCGATACGCCAGCGCCGCATACACGGCTGTAAAGAATGCAGACCGCATGATCAAGATGGGCCACCCTTCTCCGGGCAGGCCGTTGAGGAGAGCACCCAGTGCAAGGCAAGCGACAAACACCGGCAGCAGTCCGCGTGCCATTGCCTTGAAGAACCCGGGAATATCTAGGCCGAGCGTGCGATGGTAGTACACGTTCATCACCAGCACCGCGAGCGCCCAACCCGCTGCGATCCCCAATGCCATGCCCGTGATGCCCGCACTCTGCATCAATACGTAGCCAAGCATGACCCCGGCCGGCAGGGCCGCCAGATAAACCTTGGCCTTGAAAGCGAACAAGCCTTTCGCTTCCAGCAACTGGTTTGCGAAAGACTGCGACAGTGGGACGGTGTACGCCAGCATGATGATGCTCGCCACCTTCCAAGCAGCGGCGTAATCCGCGCCGGCCCACAGGCGGATGAATTCACGGCCGAAGCAGAAGAAGCCGCCAAGGATCAGCAGTAATACCCATAATGCGATCCGACCGATTTTCGCCAGTTCGCCATTCAATCGCCCCGCGTCGGCCTTCGTCTCGGCCAGACGTGTAGCCCGCGGCATGAAGAGGGCGGTGATGGCGCTCGAGAACGCACCGTAATAGGTGCCGAGCATTATTCCAACCGCATACACCGCAACCTGTTCCGGGCCCTGCGTGGCGCCGATCACCACCTGGCCGGTCTGCCACTGGAACTGACCGATGATCGCGAACAGAAACACCCAAGCCGAGAATGCGAAGACCTCGCGGATCAGGACAGGATCGAGTGGACGCCATGCAAAACGGGCACCCAACGTACGGCGCGCATAGACGGCATTGGCAACAAGCACGGAGACCGAGAGGGCGAGATCAAGAGCGACCAATGCGACAGCTCCCGCATCTTCGGCCAACAGCAGCAGCACCAGTGCGATGCGCAATACGTAGCGAGCGATGTTCACCGATTTCGGAAACGTGAAGCGCTCATGTCCCGCGCTGATGGCGGTGAACAAACTACCGGTAATGGTCACCGCCACGTTGGCCAGCAACAAGACCAACATGAGTCTTGCCTGCGTAAGCGCGTCGGGCGTCAGAGTTGCACTGAACAGGGATGGCAATTGCCAGTAGAGCACAGCACCCACTGCAAGGATGACTGCCACGGCGGTGGCATTCACCACCAATGCTGCCCCCAGAAACCGCGCCTCCTGGCTCCGGTCACCACGCGCCGCGCACTGAGCCACGAACCGGGTCACCGCATTGTTCAAACCGAAATCCAGCACGCCCAGATACGCGGCCAGCGAGCCAATCAGCATGTACAGCCCGTACTCGGCCTTGCCGAGACCCCGGATGATGGCTGGCGTCAGCAACAACCCTGAAAGATTGACGATCAAGATCGTGGCATACGACAGCATGGCGCCGCGACGTATTTCGCTCATTCCTCAGCCACGGCTTGCTGTTGGAAACGCCATGCATCCCCGCACATGGCGGCAATGCCATGCTCGGCGTGCCAACCGAGCACCGCGTTGGCCTTGCGCGGATCCGCGGTCAACTCCGCGACGTCCCCTGCCCTGCGCCCCACGATGTCCAGAGACACGGCACGGCCACTCGCAGCCTCGAACGCGCGCACCAGCTCCAGCACCGAGTACCCCCGCCCCGTGCCCAGGTTGAACGCCTCGCAGCCTGCGTGTGCGGCGGCATAGCCCACCGCCTTCAGGTGCGCCTCGGCCAGGTCCATCACGTGCAGGTAGTCGCGGATGCCGGTGCCATCGGGGGTGGGATAGTCGTTGCCGAACACCTGCAGCCGCTCGCGCCGCCCCACTGCCACCTGCGCCACGTAGGGCATCAGGTTATTGGGCAACCCGCGCGGATCCTCGCCGATGCGTCCACTTGGATGCGCCCCAACCGGGTTGAAGTAGCGCAACAGCACTGCGCTAATCTCCGGGCGCGCGACGCACCAGTCCTGGATCAGCTGCTCCATCACCAGCTTGGTGCGGCCGTAAGGATTGGTCACGCGCAAAGGCGCGTCTTCCCGCACCGGCACGCTGTCCGGCTGGCCGTAGACGGTCGCGGACGACGAGAACACCAATCGGTGGACACCATGCGCCTCCATCGCCTGCATCAGGGTGATGGTGCCGCCGATGTTGTTGTCGAAGTAACGCAGCGGCTGTTCGCCGCTTTCGCCCACCGCCTTGAGCGCGGCGAAGTGGATGACCGCATCGATGCCGCCCTCGAAGGCCTTGTCCAGGTCTGCACGGCTGCGGATGTCGCCCTGCACGAAGCGCAAAGAACGCCCGGCCAGTTCCTGCACGCGTTCCAGCGCGATGGGGGAGCTGTTGCACAGGTTGTCGATGACGGTGACATCGTGTCCTGCCTCCAGCAGGCGCACGCAGGTATGGCTGCCGATGTAGCCGGCACCACCGGTAACGAGGATGTTCATATGCACACCACCTTGTCCGCCAGGTCGCGGAAATACCGCGGCGACCAGATCGCCAGCGCGCGGGCATCGCGCAGGAAGGGGCGCACGTCGGCGCGGGCCTGCTCGATGTCCAGGGTCTCGATGCGCTGCTGCAGCAGGCGCTGGAATGCCGCGGCATCCAGTACGTCCCCGTTCCAGTCGCCGCTCTGGCGGGCACGCTGTTCCAGGTGCGCCAGGTGCAGCGGCACCGCGTTGCGTACATACCATTCGAAGTCGAACCAGTCGCGGCCCTTGACCCGGTGCTTCCACTTGCGGAACAGCAGGGCATGCATTTTCCCGGCGTGCAGGTCCGGCAGCGCGTAGCACTTGGCGTAGAACGAATACGGCTGGAGCTGCAGACGTTCCTCGGTGGCGAAACCCGGGGGCGGCTGGGTGTCCACTTCAAACTTGATCTTGAGCGTGCGTTGACCGCGCACCTGTACGTCATAGATCGAAGTGCCCTGCTTCACGAAGGCGGAGACCACCGCCGATTCCACCGATTTCGCGTGGGCGGTGATGGTCACCTCGAATCCGAAGGCAGCGAACTCACTGCGCATGGCGTCGAAGTACGGTGCCAGGGTGAAGGCATGGTCCGGGGTGAGCAGGGAGAAATCGAGGTCTTCGGAGAACCTGGGCAGGCCGTGGAAGATGCGCAGGCAGGTGCCGCCGTAGAACGCGGCCTTGTCGAAGAAGCCGCCACGTTGCAGGCCGGCCAGGGCGATTTCCTGCATCACTTCGCGCAGGGCGTGTTCGCGTTCCTGCGCGGGATAGCGCGCTAGCATCTGCTCGACCACGTTCACCGCGCCGCCTCCACGCACTGCAGCAGCACGCGCAGTTGCGCGGTCTTGCGGCCGCAGGCGGCATAGGTGCGGATGACGTCGAGGTCCAGGTTGTCCAAGGCGGCGGCGTCCAGCCGCAGGTCTTCGAACAGGAAGCGTTGCATGGCGGCACGGCTGGTGGCGCGCAGCCCGGGCGTCAGCAGGACCTTGTCGCACAGCGCCTTGGCCGGCGAGGCGATCAGGAAGGTTTCCTGCGCCGAGGCACTGGCCTGGATGATGCCGCAGGGGTACACGTCGGCGGGCAGCCGGGTGTAGGAGAAGCGCCCCAATACGTTGTCGATCACGCGGCCGCGACCGGTGCAGACGGAGGTGATTTCGTGCACGCGCTCGGGGATCAGCCCGTGCCAGGCCAGCGCATACTCCAGCGAGACGCAAGAGGGGCCGTACAGGTGGTTGGCCACCAGCGGCAGGCTGGGCGCGCGCCCGGCCCCGCCCAGCATGTAGTGCCCGCGCTTGAGCGGCAACAGCACGCCCTGCCGCAGCCATTCGGCGATCTTGTCGTTCGGGCGCCGGTAGTCCTTCAGCAGCGGCAGCAGGGCACCGTGACTGAAGGGGACCGTTCCGAAGCGGGCGAGTGTGGCGTCCATCGTTCTTAAAGAATGAGCGAATAATCGGATTTATTCCGATTATTCATGCAAATTCGATTGTTTCACAAACGTCCATCCACCGCATCCCGCGGCAGGACGTACTTCACGTCATAGACGACATTGGCCTCAGCCTTGCCGAACGCACGCACGCCTTGCCCGCCCAGCTGGCGGAACTGGTCATGCCCCACCGCCAGCACGACCGCGTCGTAGCGGCCCTGCTCCGGCTTCGCGATCGGCGTCAGCCCATATTCGTGCCGGGCCTCGGCGGGATCCACCCACGGGTCGTGCACGTCCACGCGGGCGTTGTAGCCCTGCAGGGCGGCAACGATGTCCACCACGCGGGTATTGCGCAGGTCCGGGCAGTTCTCCTTGAAGGCCAGGCCCAGGATCAGGATGCGGGCGTGCACCGGGTTGATGCCCTTGCGCACCATCAGCTTGATGACCTGGTCGGCCACGTAGCCGCCCATACCGTCGTTGGTGCGGCGGCCGGCCAGGATCACCTGCGGATGGTGGCCGACTTCCTGCGCCTTGTGGGTGAGGTAGTACGGGTCCACGCCGATGCAGTGGCCGCCCACCAGGCCGGGGCGGAACGGCAGGAAATTCCATTTGGTGCCGGCGGCTTCCAGCACGTCCAGGGTGTCGATGCCGAGCTTGTTGAACAGGATGGCCAGGTCATTGACCAGGGCGATGTTGAGGTCGCGCTGGGTGTTCTCGATGACCTTGGCGGCTTCCGCCACCTTGATGGTGGGGGCCTTGTGGGTGCCGGCGGTGATGATGCTGGCGTAGAGGGCATCGACAAAGTCGGCGGTTGCCGGGGTGGAGCCGGAGGTGACCTTGAGGATATTGGTGACGCGGTGGGCCTTGTCGCCGGGGTTGATGCGTTCGGGGCTGTAGCCGACGCAGAAATCGACATTGAAGCGCAGGCCGGAGACGCGCTCCAGGATGGGCACGCAGACTTCCTCGGTGCAGCCGGGATACACGGTGGATTCGTAGATCACGGTGTCGCCGCGCTTGAGGATGCTGCCGATGGCCTTGCTGGCGTTGATGAGCGGGGTCAGGTCGGGACGCTTGGCGGCATCGATCGGGGTGGGCACGGTGACGATATAGACAGTGCACTGGGCAATGTCGGCCAGTTGATGGGTGAAATCGAGCTGCGTGGCCTGGGCCAGCAAGTCGGGCTCCACTTCCAGCGTGCTGTCGTGGCCGCGCCGCAGTTCTTCGACACGGGCGGCACGAATATCGAAACCCACGGTGGGATAGCGTTTGCCAAATTCCACCGCCAGCGGCAGGCCAACGTAGCCAAGGCCGATCAGGGCGATGCGGGTGTTGGAAAGTGTCATCATCGAAAGGTTGATCCCGTGTTTGGCACGCTACCGCCCTACGGTTGCATCGGCGTGTCCGTCGGGCCGTGGGGCATGGATTGTGCGAAGCCGGCCGTTTATGACAGCTGGGCAGGCCCTGCTTTTTGCAAACTTTCCTGCGCCAGCAGCACGCGTTGCGCGCCGCCCAGCAGTTGCAGCAATACCTCGGCGCGCTGGTCGCCACGCATCTGCCAATACACGCCGCGCAGACCCGCCAATGCACCGGCAATGACGGTCACCGCATCACCCGGTTGCGGGTGGGCGTCGGCTTGCACGATGACACCTTGCGCATCGGTATCGCGGTGCAGGCCGTCGATCAAGCTTTGCGGCACGATGCCGGGCAGATTGGCAAACCGCACCAGGCCCAGTGCGCCACGCGTGGAACGCACTGCCGCCAGGCTTTGCTGTTCCGGGTTGGCGCGCAAAAACAAGTACCGCGGAAACAGCGGCTCCACCACGCGCTGGCGGCGGCCGCCACGCAGCACGCTGTGCTGGATGCGCGGCAGCAGGCATTCAAACGCCTGCCGCTGCAAATGCTCCAACGCCTGTGCTTCCGCACGCGGCTTGGTATGCACGCAATACCAATGGGCGGTTTGATTGCGTTGCACGGCGACCGGCGCGGTCATTCGGCGCTGCCCCCGTGGCTGGCACTGCCCTGCCCGGTTGCGGCTTCGGCTTCGGTTTCGATTTCGGCTTGCAGACGCTGGATTTCCAGATGCAGGTTGTCGTATTCGCGCAATTTGCGCGCCAGGAACGCACGGGTGAGCCGCGCCTTGGCGTCCAATCCATGCGGTGTCAGCAGATAGGCGTACCCCAGCTTGTTGGGGTTGCGGCCAAAATTGCCGACCTTGACCCAACCCTTGTCGATCAAGGCGCGCAGGGCATAGTTGAGGCTGCCCAACGACACCCCGGCGCGGCGCGCCAAATCACGCTGGCTGGCCTGCGGCGTGTCGGCAAGCTGGCGCAGGATGGCGATGTCGAGTTCATCGGCAGGCGACGACATGCGAGCAGGTGTTCATCCAATGAACGGCAGCCGTCACCTTAGCCGCCGTCCATGCAAAGTGCAACCGCTGAAGCTGCCCGCCAGGCTTGAATCAACCGGTGAACGCGGCCTGGCACCACGCCATCAGCGGGCTCCAGAACATCCCCAGCACCAACAGCCCCAGTGCATTGACAGCAAACACGAGGCGCAGCAGGCGGTCATCACGCGGCAGCACGGGCTCACCGACGGGTTCATCGAAATACATCACCTTGATCACGCGCAGGTAGTAGAACGCACCGATCACCGCGAACACCACGCCGACGATGGCCAGCCACAGCATGCCGCCATGGATCGCCGCACGCAGCACCGCCAGTTTGGCCCAGAAGCCGAGGAACGGCGGGATACCGGCCAGCGAGGCCATCACGCACAGCACCATGCCGGCACTCCACGGGTCGCGCGCGTTCAGGCCCTTGAAGTCGTCGATGTTGTCGGCCTCGAACCCACGGCGCGACAACAGCACGATCACCCCGAACGCGGCGGTCGCCATCAACGCGTAGCTGATCGCGTAGAACATCGAAGCGGCATAGCCTTCGGCGCCGCCGCCGGCAAGGCCGAGGAACAAAAAGCCGACATGCGAGATGGTGGAATACGCCAGCATGCGCTTGAGATTGGTCTGCATCAACGCGATGACATTGCCCAGCACCAGCGACAATGCCGCCAGTACCGCCAACATCGGCTGCCACTGCGCAGCCAGCGGCGAAGCCCCAAAGCCCAGCAGGCGCACCACCATGGCAAACGCCGCCAGTTTGGGCGCGGAACCAATGAACAAGGTGATCGGTGTGGGTGCGCCGTGATAGACATCGGGCAGCCACATATGGAACGGCGCTGCGCCAAACTTGAAGGCGATGCCGGCGATCATGAACACCACGCCGGTGAGCAGCAGCATGGGCTGCGCCACGCCAGGGGCGGCCTCGCGAATGGTGGCCAGATCCAGGCTGCCGGTGGCGCCATACACCAACGACATGCCGTACAGCAGCAAGCCCGAGGCCAGCGCGCCCAGCACGAAGTACTTCATCGCCGCTTCCGACGCCAACTTGCTGTCGCGGTCCACGGCCACCAGCGCGTACGAACTCAACGCCAGCAGCTCCAGGCCCAGATACACCATGATCAGGCTGCCGGCCGAGATCAGCAGCAGCATGCCGAGGACCGCAAACAGCACCAGCACCGATACTTCGCCTTTGTACAGGCCGCGATCACGCAGGTACGGCCACACAAACAGCAAGGCCACTGCGGAAATCAGGCAGGTACTGATTTTCAGCACATCGGCCATGGTGTCGCGCACGAACATGTTGTTGAGCACGCTGGTGTCATCGCCCACACCCACGCCGCACGCAATCAAACCGGCCACCAGCAACAGCGCCAGCACCGACAACACATGGGTGAACACGCGCTGGCTGTCCTTCAGGAACAGATCCAGCATCAGTAATCCAAACGCGGCGCCGACCAGCACCAGTTCGGGAATCAGCGGCAGCAATTGGGTGACTGCCGGCATGGCGAGAGTGGCCTGCATCGTCGTCATGTCCTTAAAGTTTGGTCGCGGCGAGCTGACCCGCCAGTTGCGCGATGGACGGCTCCATCAAATCGGTCAGCGGCTTGGGATACACCCCCAGCGCCAGGGTAAAGGCAGCGAACACGCCCAGCACGATCCATTCGCGTGCGTTGATGTCGGTGAGCTCGGCCACGTGCGCGTTGCCCACTTCGCCCCAGATGATCCGCTTGGTCAGCCACAGCGAATACGCCGCACTGATGATCAGGGTCAAGGCTGCACCCAAACCGATCAGCGGGTTCTGCTGGAAGCTGGCCAACACCACCAGGAATTCACCCACGAAACCGCTGGTACCCGGCAGGCCGCAATTGGCCATGGCGAAGAACACCCAGAACAGCGCGAACCACGGCATGACCTTGGCGACTCCGCCGTAGTCCTTGATCATGCGGGTATGCATGCGGTCGTACAACACGCCCACGCAGGAGAACATCGCACCGGAAATGAAACCGTGCGAAATCATCTGCACCATGGCGCCCTGCAAACCGAGGCGTGCGGCATCGCCTAGGTTCTGGTCACGTACCAGCGCAAATGCGATGAAGGTGCCCAGAATCACGAAGCCCATGTGCGCGACCGACGAGTACGCGATCAGCTTCTTCATGTCGGCCTGCACCAGCGCCACCATGCCCACATAGACAATGGCGATCAGGCTGAATGCGATCATCAACCATGCAAATTCGTGGCCGGCGTCGGGCACGATCGGCAGGGTGAAGCGCAGGAAACCGTAGCCGCCAATTTTCAGCATGATCGCGGCCAGCACCACCGAACCACCGGTGGGCGCTTCCACGTGCGCATCCGGCAACCAGGTGTGCACCGGGAACATCGGCACCTTGATCGCGAACGCGGCGAAGAAGCCCCAGAACAACCAAGTTTGCTCGGTCATGCTGAGCGGCAGCGCGGCCATGTCCGCGATCTGCCAGCTACCGCCCTTCAGATACAGGTAGATCAGGCCAATCAGCATGAACACCGAACCGATGAAGGTGTACAGGAAGAACTTCATCGACGCATAAATGCGGCGCGGGCCACCCCACACGCCGATCACGATGAACATCGGGATCAGCATCGCTTCGAAGAACACATAGAACAGCATCGAGTCCAGCGCGCAGAACACGCCGATCATCGCGCCTTCCAGAATCATCAGGCTGGCGTAGTACTGCGCCACACGCTTGCTCACCGAACCCCATGCGCCCACCAGCACCAATGCACCCACCAAGGTGGTCAGCACGATCAGCGGCACCGACAGGCCATCCACACCCAAGTGGTACTGGATGTCATACGCCGGAATCCACGCACGCTGCTCGACGAACTGCATCGCCGCGCTCCCCATCTGGAAGTCGGTGAGCAGCGGCAAGCTCACCACGAAGGTCAGCAAGGCAAACCCCAGCGCAATCCAACGCGCCAGATCCGGCCGCTTGTTGCCAGCCATCAGGGTGAACACGCCGCCAAGAATCGGCAGCCAGATCAACAAACTAAGCAGGGGCCAGTGGGTCACGCTTGCAGTTTCCATCCAGTCATCGGTACCGGCTTACAGCCAGTAGTACTTGGCCATCGCCAGCAGCGCGACCAAACCCAAAATCATTGCGAAGGCATAGTGGTACAGGTAGCCGGTCTGCACCCTGCGGGCCAGCGCTGCCACCATGCCGATGAAGCTGACGCTGCCGTTGACGGCACCGTCGATCAGCCCGCTGTCGATCGAACTGGACGCTTTGCCGATCTTCAAACCACCGCCGGCAAACCCGCCAATCCACAGATCGTCCATGTAGTACTTGCGTTGCAGCAGGCGAATCGGCCACGCCAAATGGCGGGTAATGGCCACCCGCCATTCCGGCTTGACCATGTACAGCAAGGTGGCCAGGAAGAAGCCCATCAGTGCCAGCATGAAGGCCGGCGCCATGAACCCGTGCAGGGCAAACGCGACCGGGCCATGGAACTCGTGCGCCAATGCCGCAATCACGTCGTTCTCTTGCAGCACTTCAATGGCGCCGAGGAAGAACGGCAATTGCTTGACGTGGCCCAGCATATCGGTGCCAAACAACATCGGACCAACCGTGAAGAAGCCGATCAGCATCGACGGAATCGCCAGCAGCACCAGTGGCACGGTCACCACCCATGGCGATTCGTGTGGCACATGCACGCCGTGATGGCCATGTGCATCGTGATGCGCATCATCGTGCGCGCCATGTGCATCGTGCGCGTGGTTGTTGCGGAAGCGTTCTTCGCCAAAGAAGGTCAGATACAGCAGACGGAAGCTGTAGAAACTGGTGACAAACGCACCCAGCAACACCGCCCAGTTGGCATATTGGGCGATGAAACTGCCCGCATTTTCGGCGGCGTGATGCGCGGCGGCTTCAATGATGGTGTCCTTCGAATAGAAGCCACTGAAGAACGGTGTGCCCACCAGCGCCAGGGTGCCAATCCACATGGTGATATGGGTGATCGGCATGTATTTGCGCAGACCGCCCATCTTGGTCATGTCCTGCTCGTGGTGCATGCCGATGATCACCGAGCCGGCACCCAGGAACAGCAGCGCCTTGAAGAAGGCGTGCGTCATCAGGTGATAGACCGCCGCCGAATACGCCGACACGCCCAACGCCACCGTCATGTAGCCCAGCTGCGACAAGGTGGAATACGCCACCACGCGCTTGATGTCGTTTTGCACCATGCCGATCAAACCGGTCCAGAACGCGGTGGTGGCACCGATGAACAGGATGAAATTGAGCGCGGTTTCCGACAGCTCGAACAGCGGCGACATGCGCGCCACCATGAAGATACCGGCGGTGACCATGGTGGCGGCGTGGATCAGCGCCGAGATGGGGGTCGGGCCTTCCATCGAATCGGGCAGCCACACATGCAGCGGCACCTGCGCCGACTTGCCCATTGCACCAATGAACAGGCAGATGCAAATGACGGTGGGCACCATCCAAGTATGCCCGGGCAGGATTTGCACGGTCATGTCCTTGATCACGCCTGCATTGGCGAACGCGGTGGCGTAATCCAGCGTGCCAATCCAGTACAGCACGCCCGAGATCCCCAGCAAAAAGCCGAAGTCACCGACGCGGTTGACCAGGAAGGCTTTCAGGTTGGCAAACACGGCGGTCGGTTTCTTGTACCAGAAACCAATCAGCAGGTACGACACCAGGCCCACCGCTTCCCAGCCAAAGAACAGCTGCATGAAGTTGTTGCTCATCACCAGCATCAACATGCTGAAGGTGAACAGCGAGATATAGCTGAAGAAGCGCTGGTAGCCATCGTCTTCGGCCATGTAGCCGATGGTGTAGATGTGCACCAGCAGCGACACGAAGGTGACCACCACCATCATCATCGCAGTCAGCTTGTCGACCATGAAACCGACATTGACCGAGATGTCGCCGGCTTGCAGCCAGGTGTACAGGTTCTCGTTGAATGGCGCGGCACCTTGCAACAACTGCCACAGCACATGGGCCGACAGCGCGCAGCTGGCAGCCACGCCGAGGATGGTGACGCTGTGCGCACCGGCGCGGCCGATTTGGCGACCAAACAAGCCGGCCAGGATGCTGCCGATCAAGGGCAGCAAGACGACCAGCAACAGGTGGGTCTTGGAGATCAGGATTGCCGAATCCATCAGGTCAGCCCTTCAAACTATCAATGTCCGCAACATCAATGCTGCGGCGGTTGCGGAACAAGGTGACCAGGATGGCCAAGCCAATCGCGGCCTCGGCAGCAGCCACGGTCAGGATGAAGAACACGAACACCTGCCCCGCGGCATCGCCCAGCGAACGCGAGAACGCGACGAAATTGATGTTGACCGAGAGCAGCATCAGCTCCAGCGACACCAGCAGCATGATCACGTTCTTGCGGTTCAAGAACAGCCCCGCCACGCTGATGCAAAACAGTACCGCGCCCAGCGTCAGGTAATGGCCCAGGGTCAGGGCCGAGATGAGATTGGTCATGGCGTGCCCTCCTCCGGCTTGGCTTGCGTGGCTGCTTGCACTGCTGCCATCTTCACCATGCGTACGCGGTCGGCCGGGCGTGCGCGAACTTGTTCGGCCGGGTTTTGGTGCTTGGCACCCGGGCGCCGACGCAAGGTCAACATCACCGCAGCCACCACCGCGACCGTCAAAATCACCGCGGCCACTTCAAACGGCAGCATGAATTCGGTGAACAGGGCGCGCGCCAGCCAGGTGGTGTTGGGGATGTCGGCAGCCACCGCGGCGTTGTCGGCCAGCGGCGTCTGTACGGCGCTGCGCACACCGATCAAGGCCAGCATCTGCACCAGCATCAGCACCGCCACCACCAGCCCGACCGGCAGATAGCGCACATAGCCTTGCCGCATCGGTGTTTTGTCCATGTCCAGCATCATCACCACGAACAGGAACAGCACCATCACCGCGCCGACATACACCAGCACCAGGGCAACGCCAAGAAACTCGGCCCCGCCCACGATCCAGGTACAGGCCACCGAGAAAAACGTCAGCACCAGCCACAGTACGGCGTGCACCGCATTGCGGGCGGTGATTGCAGCCAGCCCTGCCGCCGCCGCAACCGCGGCGAAGGTGAGGAAAGCAAGGGTTTGAAAATCGAAGTCCATGCTCAGGTCTGCCTCAGCGATACGGGGCGTCGGCGGCGCGACGTTCGGCGATCTCCGCCTCGAGGCGGTCGCCAATGGCCAGCAATTTCTGCTTGGTCAGCACGCTTTGGTCGCGCTGGTCGAAATGGTATTCGTGGATGTGGGTTTCCACGATCGAGTCGGTGGGGCAAGACTCTTCGCAGAAGCCGCAGAAAATGCATTTGAACAAATCGATTTCATAGCGGGTGGTGCGGCGGGTGCCGTCATCCGCACGCGGTGCCGCTTCAATGGTGATGGCCAAGGCCGGGCACACCGCTTCGCACAATTTGCAGGCGATGCAGCGCTCTTCGCCATTGGCGTAGCGGCGCAGTGCGTGCACCCCACGGAAACGCGGCGACGCCGGGGTCTTTTCCATCGGGTACATCAAGGTGTACTTGGGACGGAACAGATACTTCAACGTCAGCCACAGGCCGCCGAGCAATTCCAGCAGCAGCAAGCTTTTGAGGTATTGCACAACCTTGCTCATGCCACCGCTCCCATTGCATGGCCACCAATCACGCCGAAGTACACCAGCAGTGCGGTGACAAAAATCCAAGCGATGGTGATCGGGATAAAGACCTTCCAACCCAGCCGCATGATCTGGTCATAGCGGTAGCGCGGGAACGCGGCGCGGAACCAGATGAAGCAGGTGGCGAAGAAACCCACCTTGAGCAGCAACCACCACCAACCATCGCCCAGCACCACCCCAAGCAGCGGAATGTTGGCCGTCCACGACGGCGGGATGGGGGACAGCCAGCCGCCCATGAAGAAGGTTGCGGTCAGGAAGCTGACCAGCAACATGTTGGCGTATTCGGCCAGGAAGAACAGCGCGAACTGCGAGCCGGAATATTCGACCATGTGCCCGGCAACGATTTCCGATTCGCCTTCCACCACGTCGAACGGTGCGCGGTTGGTTTCGGCCACACCGGACACGAAATACACCACAAACAGCGGGGCCAGCGGGATAAAGAACCAACTGACCAAGCCCTTGCCGGATTGCGCCATCACGATTTCGGACAGGTTCAAGCTGCCCGCGGCGATCAGTACACCGACCAGCGAGAATCCCATCGCGATTTCGTAGCTGATCATCTGCGCCGAAGCGCGCATCGCGCCGAGGAAGGCGTACTTCGAGTTCGACGCCCAACCGGCAATGATCACGCCATAGATCCCCAGCGAGGTCATCGCCAACAGGTACAGCAAACCGGCATTGGCATTGGACAGCACCACCCGGGTGTCAAACGGCACCACTGCCCACGCCGCAAATGCCGGCACCAGCGCCAACATGGGGGCCAGGCGATACAGTACCGGATGCGCAACGGTAGGTTGCACCACTTCCTTGAACAACAGTTTGAACACGTCGGCGAAGGCTTGGAGGACGCCCCAGCCGACGTACATCGGCCCATGGCGGACGTGCATCCAGCCGATCAGCTTGCGCTCCCAGACCACGTAGAAGGCCACGGACACGATCACCGGCACGGCGATGGCGAGGATCTTCAGCACGACCCACACCAGCATGCCGAATGTGCCGAACGACAACAGCAATTCACGCAAGGGATCAATGGCGTATTGCATCAGCGGGTTGGCCGCGAGGTTCATCGCGATAGTCATGCGCGTACGACCTCCAGCTTGCCTGCGGTCAGCAGCGGTGCAGTGGCACCGTAGCCCGATTCAATCCACACACTGCCTGGGGCAACGCGCACATCCAGCCGCACCGGCAAGGTGGCCTTCCCGGACCCCGTGGCCAGTTGCACCATCGCACCATCGGCCATCCCTGCCGCATCGACGGGGTGCAGCACGGCGCGTGGGCCGGTGGTCAGCGGATGCGCTTGCAAGGCGTCGCAGCGCCGGGTCACCGCATCCACCCGATAGATGGCTTGCGATACCACCACGTCCAAACCGCTGCCGCTGACCGCCACCGCTGCCCCCTTGGCCACCTGCACCGCCTGCGGCGCAAGACTGGCGCGCAAGCCGGCCAGATCGGTGAACTCAAAACCGGCTACGTGCAGATCGCCGCCGAGTGCACGCAACACGCGCCAGCCCGAATGCGCCTGCCCCGGCAATTTGCCAGCGGGCTGTGCTTGCTGCTCGATGCCATCCAGATTGGTCAGGCTGGCGTCGATTTCCGGCAGCGCGCCAATCGGCAGAATCACATCGGCCACCGCACGGGTGGAGGTACAGGCAAACTGGCTGAACGCCACCACCTGCGCGGGGCCCAGCGCTTTCATCGCGACTTGCTGATCGGCAAAATCCAGGCCCGGCTCGATGCCGTACAGCACATAGGCCTTGCGCGGTTCGCGCAGCATGGTTTGTGCATCGCGTGTACTGGGCAGCACCCCGGCACGGCTGAGACCCAACGCATTGGCCCCTTGCGGGATGCGGCACAGCCTGGCGTTCCTGGCCGCGGCAAAGGCGGTGGCTGCACTGCGAATCGCGGCGGCATACGGGCTGTTTTCAGCCACGCCGCCAACGATTACCGCAACATTGCCAGTATCGCCGACATCGACATTGGCCAGCGCCGACGCCAATTGCGACGGCGGCACGATCTGCTTGCCGGCAATGGCAAAGGTGAACTCGAAATCCACCGGATTGACCACGAACACACGTGCGCCGCGCTTGACCGCCTTGCGCACCCGCTGGTGCAGCAACGGCACTTCAAAGCGCAGGTGGCTACCCACGATCACGATGACATCGGCTTGTTCGATCTCGGCCACTGGCATTGCAAACGCTTGTGCTTGCGCACCATCGGACAGGTCTTGCTGGGCGATGCGGTGATCGAGATTGCCGGTGCCCAAGCCTGCGGCCAGACGCGCCAACAACGCACCCTCTTCATTCGAGGTTGCCGGATGCACCAGCACGCCCAAATTGTCGCCGGCATTGTCTTGCAGAATCTGTGCGGCCTTGGCCAGCGCTTCTTCCCACGACGCTTCGCGGAAGCTATCACCATCACGAATCAGCGGCACGGTGGCGCGGTCGCCGGCGGTCAAGCCTGCGTGCGCATAGCGGTCACGGTCGGACAGCCAGCATTCGTTGACCGCTTCGTTGTCACGCGGCACGCTGCGCAACAGTTCGCCACGGCGCACGTGATGGAACAGGTTGCTGCCCAGCGCATCGTGATACCCCAGCGATGGCCGCGCGGTGAGTTCCCACGGACGCGCCTTGAAGCGGAACACTTTGTTGGTCAGCGCGCCCACCGGGCACACGTCGATCACGTTGCCGGACAACTCGGTGGTCAGCGGCTTGCCGTCGAAGGTGCCGATCTGCAGGTTTTCGCCACGATACATGCCACCCAGCTCGTAGGTGCCGGCGATTTCGGCAGTGACACGGATGCAGCGGGTGCACTGGATGCAGCGGGTCATTTCGCTGGCGACCAGCGGACCCAGATCCTCATCGGCCACGGTGCGCTTGCGCTCGACAAACCGGTTGACCGAACGGCCATAGCCCAACGACAGATCCTGCAACTCGCATTCGCCGCCCTGGTCACACACCGGGCAGTCCAGCGGATGGTTGATCAGCAAAAACTCCATCACATTGCGCTGCGCTTTCAGCGCCTTGTCGTTGCGCGTGTAGATCTTCATGCCATCCATCACCGGCGTGGCGCAAGCCGGCGACGGCTTGGGCGCGGCGCGGCCCCCCACTTCGGTATCCACCATGCACATGCGGCAATTGGCGGCAATCGGCAGTTTCTCGTGGTAGCAGAAACGCGGAATCGGGATACCGGCCTTGTCGGCGGCCTGGATAATCATCGAGCCTTTGGGCGCGGCCATCTCGACACCGTCGATGAAGACGGTGACGTGGTCGGGCGGCAGATTCGGATTGACGGGTTGTGCGCTCACGCAACCACCTTTTCAGACTGAACCAGCGTGCCGGCGCGCTCGTCATCGACGTAGAAGCGCTTGTTCACGATGGCATATTCGAATTCATGCCAGTAATGGCGCAGGAACCCCTGCACCGGCCATGCGGCGGCTTCACCGAAGGCACAAATGGTGTGGCCTTCAATCTGCCCGGCCGAGGCGCGCAGCATCTGCAAATCGTCCAGCGTGGCCTCGAAGTTGACGATCCGGGTCAACATCCGATGCATCCAGCCGGTGCCTTCGCGGCATGGCGTGCACTGGCCGCAGCTTTCGGCTTTGTAGAACTGGCTGATGCGTTGGCAGGCCCGCACCATGCAGGTGGTTTCGTCCATCACGATCACCGCGCCGGAGCCCAGGCCCGAGCCCGCTTTCTGGATCGCGTCGTAGTCCATGGTCAACTGCAGCATCACCTCGCCCGGCAGCACCGGCATCGAGGAACCACCGGGAATCACCGCCTTGATCTTGTGACCATTGCGGATACCGCCACACATCGCCAGCAATTCCGGGAACGGCGTGCCAAGGCGGATTTCATGATTGCCCGGATTGGCTACATGGCCGGAGACCGAGAAAATCTTGCAGCCGCCGTTGTTGGGCTTGCCCAAACTCATGAACCATTCGGCGCCATTGCGCACGATGGCCGGCACCGAGGCATAGGTCTCGGTGTTGTTGATCGTGGTGGGCTTGCCGTACAGGCCGAAATTGGCCGGGAACGGCGGCTTGTAGCGCGGCTGGCCTTTCTTGCCTTCCAGCGATTCCATCAATGCGGTTTCTTCGCCGCAGATGTAAGCACCGGCACCAAGGGCGTTATAGATATCGATATCGATACCCGAACCCAGAATATTTTTGCCCAGCCAGCCGTGTTTGTAAGCCTCGGCCAGCGCCTCTTCGATATGTTCGAACGGCTCGTGGTGGAACTCGCCACGCATGTAGTTGTAGGCCGCCTTGGTATTGGTGGCGTAGCAGGCGATGGCCAGCCCTTCCAGCACTGCGTGCGGGTTGTAGCGCAGGATGTCGCGGTCCTTGCAGGTCCCCGGTTCGGACTCGTCCGAATTGCACAGGATGTATTTTTCACCCTCGTGCTTGGGCATGAAGCTCCACTTGAGGCCAGTGGGGAAGCCCGCGCCGCCACGCCCGCGCAGACCGGAAGCCTTGACCAGCTCGATGATGTCGGCGGGCGGGATCTTTTCGGTCAGGATTTTGCGCAGCGCCTGGTAGCCGCCGGTCTTGAGGTAATTTTCATACGACCACGGCTTGTCGAAATGCAGCGTGGTATACACGGCCTGATGCTCTTTCGGTGCGGGACCGACCGGACCATAGCCTTCCGAATAGTGAGAGTGAACGCCCATTACTTCAGCCCATCCAGCAGCGCATCCACTTTTTGTGGCGTGAGTTTTTCGTGGTAATGCCCGTTGATCACCACCACCGGCGCGCCGCAGCACGCGGCGACACATTCTTCTTCGTTCTTCAGGTACACGCGGCCATCGGCGGAGGACTCGCCCAGCTTGCAACCCAGCTTCTGCTCGGCATGCGCCAGCAATTCCTGCGCACCGTTGAGCCAGCAACTGATATTGGTGCAAAACGCCACATTGTTGCGGCCCACCGGCTTGGTTTCGAACATCGAGTAGAACGTGGCCACTTCATAGGCCCACACCGGCGGCAGGTCCAGGTACTTGGCCACCGCGGCGATCAGCGCATCGGTCAGCCAGCCCTGGTTTTGCTCCTGCGCGGCATACAAACCCTGCAGCACCGCCGAGCGCTTGCGCTCCGGTGGGAACTTGGTCAACCAGTGGTCGATATGCGCACGGGTTGCGTCCGACAATGCCACCATCGGATCCACGTTGCGGCACGCTTCGAAATTGCCTGTTGCTTTCATCGATCAACCTCGCCGAACACGATGTCGTAGGTGCCGATCATGGCCACGACGTCGGACAGCATGTGTCCCTTGGTGATGTCATCCATCGACGACAAATGCGCAAACCCCGGTGCACGCAGATGCACGCGGAACGGTTTGTTGGCGCCGTCCGACACCAGATAGCAGCCAAACTCGCCCTTGGGTGCTTCGACCGCGGCATAGGTCTCGCCGGCGGGTACGCAATAGCCTTCCGAGAACAGTTTGAAGTGGTGGATCAGCGCTTCCATGCTGTGCTTCATTTCGCCGCGGCTGGGCGGTGACACCTTGTAATTGTTCAGCATCACCGGGCCGGGGTTGGCCTTCAGCCATTGCACGCATTGCGCGATGATGCGGTTGGATTGGCGCATTTCGGCAACACGCACCAGATAGCGGTCGTAGCAGTCGCCGTTGACGCCGACCGGGATATCGAAATCCACTTCCGCGTACTTGGCGTAAGGCTGCTTCTTGCGCAGGTCCCATTCAATGCCTGAACCGCGCAACATCGCGCCGCTCATGCCCCAGGCCTTGGCTTGTTCGGGGGTCACCACGCCAATACCGACAGTGCGCTGCTTCCAGATACGGTTCCCGGTCAGCAGGGTTTCGTACTCGTCCACCCGGCCCGGGAAGTCCTTGGTGAACTGCTCCAGGTAATCCAGCAGTGAACCTTCACGCGCCTCGTTGAAGCGCTTGAGCTTTTGCCCTTTGCGCCACGGCGATTCCTTGTACTTGGGCATCACGTCGGGCAAGTCGCGATACACGCCGCCGGGGCGGTAGTAGGCGGCGTGCATGCGTGCGCCAGACACCGCTTCATAGGTGTCCATCAATTCTTCGCGTTCGCGGAAGGCGTACAGGAACACCGCCATCGCGCCCAGATCCAGTCCGTTGGAACCTAACCACATCAAGTGGTTGAGGATACGGGTGATCTCGTCGAACATCGTGCGGATCCACTGCGCGCGTTCGGGTGCCTGCACGCCAAGCAAATTTTCAATCGCCAACACATAGGCGTGCTCGTTGCACATCATCGAGCAGTAATCCAGACGATCCATATACGGAATCGACTGGTTGAACGGCTTGGATTCGGCCAGTTTTTCAGTACCGCGATGCAGCAGCCCGATATGCGGGTCGCAGCGGCGCACCACTTCGCCGTCCATTTCCAGAATCAAGCGCAACACACCGTGCGCGGCCGGATGCTGCGGGCCGAAGTTCAGCGTGTAGTTGCGAATTTCTTGCGCGGCTTCCGCAGGATTACTGGCGAACGTGTCGCTATTGGGGGTCAGCAAGTCGTTCATCGACGCGCCTCCCGCTGCAAGATACGGCTATTGCTTTCCGCTTGCGCGGTGGCAAGGCCTGCATCGTCGCGAATCACGCGGGCCACACCCACGCGCGGCTCGACGCTGGTGACGGGCGCATACACCACGCGCTTTTTCTCCTCGTCGTAATGCACTTCCACATTGCCGATCAGCGGGAAATCCTTGCGGAACGGATGCCCCACAAAACCATAATCGGTGAGAATCCGGCGCAGATCCGGGTGGCCTTCAAAAATGATGCCGTACAGGTCAAACGCTTCGCGCTCAAACCAGTTGGCCCCCACCCACAGGCCGGTGACCGACGCCACCACCGGCAAGCCGTCGTCTGGCGTATAGCAACGCAGGCGCAGACGCTGGTTATGGCGAATCGACAACAGGTGCAGCACCACCGCAAAGCGCTTGCTGACGCGCGCATCCAATGCGGCCGAAGCAGCATCGGCAACCTGATGGCTGGGTTGCTGGCCCCAGTTGAAGCGGCCGGGGCCCTGCCCCTCCACGCCACGACTGAAGCCTTCCGAGGACACCCCGACGGTATCCCACTCGTCATTGCCGTAACCCAGATAATCGATGCCGCAGAGGTCGATGAAGGTATCGAAGCCCAATTCGTCGCGCACCGCCTTGCAGGTGGCCAGCCATGCACTGGCGGTCACTTCCAGGGTGACTTCACCATGCGGTTGCGCCACATGCACGGCATCGGCACCAAAGCGGGCGATGAGCTGCTCGGATAATTGCGTGCTCATGCGCGCGCGCCCTCCGGCTTGGCCGTCTTCGAGAACGGGTTTTGCTCCATGCGGCGGATTTTTTTCTGCAGTTGCAAAATGCCGTACACCAGCGCCTCGGCGGTCGGCGGACAGCCGGGCACGTACACATCCACCGGCACCACGCGGTCGCAACCACGCACGACGGAGTACGAGTAATGGTAGTAGCCGCCGCCGTTGGCGCAGCTACCCATCGAAATCACCCACTTGGGGTCGGGCATCTGGTCATAGACCTTGCGCAGCGCCGGGGCCATTTTGTTGACCAAGGTGCCGGCCACGATCATCACGTCAGACTGGCGTGGCGACGGGCGGAACACCACGCCATAACGATCCAGATCCAGACGCGCTGCGCCGGCATGCATCATTTCCACTGCGCAACAGGCCAAGCCAAAAGTCATCGGCCACATCGAACCGGTACGCGCCCAATTCCACAGCGCATCCAGACTGGTCGTCACATAGCCGTTTTGCAGCAGCGGGTTGTCGCCATCGGGGCGCAGGATGTCATCCAGCCGACCCTCCGGCAACGGGTTGCTGGCGGCTTCCAAAACATTCTGGACGATATTGCTCATTCCCACTCCAGCGCGCCGCGCTTCCACACGTACACGAAGCCGATCACCAACAGCGCAAGGAACACGCCCATTTCGATCAGGCCAAACACCCCAAGCTCGCGGAATACCACGGCCCACGGGAACACGAAGGCGATTTCCAGGTCGAACACGATGAACAAAATCGCGACCAGGTAGTAGCGCACGTCGAACGGCATGCGCGCGTTCTCGAATGCACCAAAGCCGCACTCATAGGGCGACAGCTTCTCGGCGGACGGCCGCTTGGGGCCAATCACGTTGCCAATCACGATCAGCGCAATGCCGATCCCGGTGGCGACGATCAAAAACAGCAGAGTGGGCAAATATTCGGCCAGCACGCGTGCCTCTGTCTTCTGTGGGCGCGAGTGAACCCAAAGCCACTCGCAACAGCCGCACATTGTACCTGCCGATATGCAGTGACGACCAGACCTTGCGTGCCACAAAACCAGCGAAAGCAGCCAAAATCAGTGCAAATCCGCCATTGCCAAGAATCGTTCGCATTCACAGCAGGATTATTTCGATCCCGCTCTGCAAAACACCCGGGGGAATCAAAACGCGCTTTAGTCTGTTGAGCGCCGACTCAGCGGCAGACGCGTACACTATGCGTCCTTGAATCTTCCGGCGAACCCGCCCAGAGGCACCATGAGCGGCGATACCGCACCTGTGACATTTTCTGATCTTGGCCTGCCGCAAAGCCTGCTGGCCGCGCTTCGCGAAGTAGGCTACGAAACCCCTTCACCGATCCAGGCCGCCACCATTCCGGCCCTGCTGGCAGGCCGCGACATGATCGGGCAAGCGCAGACAGGCACCGGCAAAACAGCAGCATTCGCCCTGCCGGCGCTGGCCCTGCTGGAATCGCCGGCCAGCAAGCCGCAAGTGCTGGTGCTGGCACCCACCCGTGAGCTGGCCATTCAGGTCGCCGAGGCGTTCCAGAAATACGCCCACCATATTCCCGGCTTCCAAGTGCTGCCGATCTACGGCGGGCAAAGCTATTTGCCGCAGCTGACGGCATTGAAACGCGGCGTGCATGTGGTGGTAGGTACGCCGGGCCGGGTGATTGACCATTTGGAACGCGGCTCGCTGGATCTGTCGCAATTGCGCATGCTGGTGCTGGATGAGGCCGACGAAATGCTGCGGATGGGATTCATCGACGACGTGGAAGCGGTGCTGAAAAAGACCCCGGAAACACGGCAAGTGGCGCTGTTCTCGGCCACCATGCCCAACCAGATCAGGCGCATCGCGCAGACGTATCTGAAAGATCCGACCGAAATCGCGATCAAATCGCAGACGTCCACCGCCGAAAATATCCGCCAGCGATTCTGGATGGTGAGTGGCATCAACAAGCTGGACGCGCTGACCCGGATCATGGAAGCCGAGCCGTTCGATGCCATGATCATCTTCGCCCGCACCAAATTGGGCACCGATGAGCTGGCCGAAAAACTCGCCGCACGCGGCTTCAGCGCCGCCGCCATCAATGGGGATGTGGAACAGAAAACCCGTGAGCGCACCATCCAGCGCTTGAAGGATGGCCAGCTTGACGTGCTGGTGGCCACCGACGTGGCCGCACGCGGGCTGGATGTGGATCGCATCAGCCACGTGCTCAATTACGACATCCCCTACGACACCGAAAGCTATGTGCACCGGATTGGCCGCACCGGCCGTGCCGGGCGCAAGGGCGAGGCGATCTTGTTTGTGGCCCCGCGTGAGCGCGGCATGCTGGGGGCGATTGAACGTGCCACCCGGCAAAAGATCGAGCAGATGAACCTGCCCAGCGTGGATGCCGTGAACGAGCGCCGGGTAGCCAAGTTTCTCGACAAGATCGAAGCGGCGCTGGCCAGCGATGACCTGGCGATCTTCCGCGATCTGGTGGAACGCTACGAGCGCGAGAAGAACGTGCCGGCGGTGGAAGTCGCCGCCGCGCTGGCCAAGCTGGTACAGGGCAAGGCCCCTTTGCTGCTGGCCAAACCGGCGGTTTCGGAACGCGCTTTCGAAGCACGTGATGCCCGCCCCACCCGCGATCGCAGCGAGCGCGGTGAACGGCCGCAACGTGAGCCGAGGGAGCCGCGTGAACGCACACCGCGTGAACACGGCGCTCCAGAAGCCGGCATGCGCACCTACCGCATTGAAGTGGGCCACCAGCATGGCGCGCAGCCGGGGCATATCGTGGGCGCGATTGCCAACGAAGCCGATCTGGAAAGCCGCTATATCGGCCGGATTGATATCCGCGATGATTTTACCTTGGTGGATCTGCCCGATGGCATGCCACCGGAACTGCTGGAGCACATGCAAAACGTGCGGGTGGCCAGCAAGCCGCTGCGGATGAAACTCGCCAGCGATGCCGATATCGACGCACCCAAGCGCAAGCGGAGCTTTGGCCCACCGCGCGGCGACGACCGCCCCGGTGGCCCACGCAAGCCAGGCGGGTTCAAACCGGGTGGTTTCAAGCCCGGCGGCAAGCCCGGCGGGTTCAAACCGCGCGGCCCGCGATAAGGACATAAGCATCCGGGATTGGCACCGCTGTCGTTGGCTTTGGCATAGTCACCACAACCGTCCTTCCCACCTGCCCCATGTCCCGCCTTCTTGTCTTCCAACACGTTGCTGCTGAACCACTCGGCACGCTTGACCCGCTGATTCGTCGACGCGGTCATCGCATCCGGTTCAAGAATTTCGAACGCCATCCCGATGCCCAACTCAACGTTGACCGCTATCGTGGGTTGATCGTGCTGGGCGGGCCGATGAATGTCGAAGACCACCCGCAGCGTGCGCATCTGCGCAACGAAATGCGCGCCATCGAAACCATGTTGGCGCAGGGAAAACCCGTGCTGGCCATCTGCTTGGGTGCGCAACTTCTCGCGCATGTGCTGGGCGCGCCCGTGCGGCGCAATCCCGTGCAGGAAATTGGCTGGTACCCCCTGCATAAAACCGCGGCAGGGATGGATGACCCCGTATTGGCCCCGCTGCAGCCCGCCACACCGGTGTTCCAGTGGCATGGCTGCCGCTTCGACATCCCGCAATCGGCCACCCATCTGGCCACCAGCGCCGACTGCGCACAACAGGCGTTTCGCTACGGCGACAATGCCTATGGCTTCCAATTCCATCTGGAAATGGATCAGCCGTTGATCGAGCGCTGGCTGGCCAATCCTGCATATCGCGAAGAATTGGCAAGCTCCGGTTTGCTGCACGATGAAGCCACCATCCGTACGCAAACGCAGCAACACATCGCCGCCATGCAGCAACAAGCCGATGCCGTGTTCAACAATTTCCTCGACCTTGCAGGTCGCCCGCAGCGCCGCCACACCCTGCCGTCGCGTGAATGGGTGTGAACACCCAATTTGATGCCATCGTCATCGGTGCCGGTGCCGCCGGGCTGATGTGCGCGCTCACCGCTGGCCAACGCGGCTTGCGCGTGCTGGTGCTGGATCACGCCAATAAAGCAGGCAAAAAAATACTGATGTCCGGGGGAGGCCGCTGCAATTTCACCAACACCGGCGCATCGCCCGCCAACTTTGTGTCAGCCAACAAGCATTTTTGCAAATCTGCGCTGGCGCGCTACACGCCGTGGCATTTCATCGCGCTGGTCGAGCGCCACCGGATTGCTTATCACGAAAAAGAGCTGGGGCAGTTGTTTTGCGATGATTCGTCCAAACAGATCGTGGCGATGCTACTGGCCGAATGCGCGCATGCCGGCGTGGAGATTCGCACGCATTGCACGATTGAACGTGTCGAACACACCGATGCCGGCCACTACCGCCTGCACACGCCACAAGGGCATTTTGCAAGCGCCGCACTGGTGGTGGCCAGTGGCGGGCTATCGATCCCCAGCATGGGCGCGTCGGGATTTGGCTATCAGCTTGCCAAACAGTTTGGGCAGCACGTGTTGCCCACCCGCGCCGGCTTGGTGCCACTGACCTTGAGTGGCAAACATGCCGAGCGCCTGCAGGACTTGGCGGGGGTGTCATTGCCGGTCGAGGCGACGTGCAATGGTGTGAGTTTTCGCAACTTCATGCTGATCACCCACCGCGGCATCAGCGGCCCGTCGATTTTGCAAATCAGCTCGTATTGGCAGCCCGGTGATGACCTGCGGCTGGATCTGTTGCCCGGCATTGATGGCGCGCAACAACTTGCCGATTGGCAACGCACACGGCGCGACACCGAGTTGAAAACCGTGCTGGGTGAGGTCCTGCCAAAACGTTTTGCCCAGCGCCTGTGCGAACACTGGATGACCAATAAACCGCTGCGCCAATACACGCCGGCAGAACTGCACGCGATTGCCGAACTGTTAGCGGCATGGCCATTGATCGCCAGCGGCAGCGAAGGCTATCGCACCGCCGAAGTGACCTTGGGAGGAGTGGATACGGATGGCCTGTCATCCAGCACGCTGCAATCCAAGACCATCCCAGGCCTGTATTTCATCGGTGAAGTGGTGGACGTGACCGGCTGGCTGGGCGGCTACAATTTCCAGTGGGCATGGGCATCGGGCCACGCCGCGGGCATGGCGATTGGCGGTTGATCACGCCGCTGCAATCAGAACAACCGCGGCCAATGCATGATCGGCGCGACAAACCAATAAATTCCGATCAGGACCACACCCCAGCACACCAGTTTCAGCAATGCGCCGGCTACCTTGATGGCCACCCAAACCCCGATGACGATCATCGCGATCGCAAGCCAGCTCATGCCGCACCCTCCTGCAATGGGCGTAGTGCCGGATCCAGGCTGATGCGCTGATCAAACACGAAGCAACCACCGTCGTAGCCTGCGCCGCCAACCTGTTCGAAATAACCCAGGATGCCGTCATCCAGTTGCAGCAGGTTGTCCCAGCCCTCTTGCTGCAACCACAACGCCGCTTTTTCACAGCGGATGCCACCGGTACAAAAACTAACGATGGTGGCATCGCGCAAGCCTTCGCGGTGCGGTGCAAGCGCCGCAGGCAAGTCGGTGAATTTATCGATGGGCAAGGTCAGGGCATTGTGAAAGGTGCCGTAGGCCACTTCCTGCTGGTTGCGCGTATCCAACAACACCAACCGCTTGCCGGCATCGTCATGGCCTTGCGCAATCCAACGTGCCAAGGTGCGAGGGGCGACCGCAGGGGCGCGCTCCCCCAGTTCCAGCGGCGAGGCATGCGTGCGCCGAAAGCTGATGATTTCGGCCTTGCGCTTGACCTTCAACCGCGCAAACGGCACGGCTTCGCTCCAGCTCTCTTTCGCGTGCAGATCGGCAAACCGTGCATCTTCGCGCAGCCACGCCAGGAAACCGCGCAAGGGTACCTCTGCGGCGGCCAGAAACAGGTTCAAACCCTCGGGGGTCACCAACATGCTGCCACGCAGGCCGTCGGCCTCGGCGCGCTCACGCAGGCGCAGTGCCAAGGCATCGGCATCATCAATCGCAACAAACAGGTAGGCGGCAATATTCAAGATCATCCGCGTATTGTAATCGGGCCTTGCCGGCATGGGATCATGGCGGCATGTCGAACCTCCCAACTCCTACGCTTGCCATCATCGGCGGTGGCCCTGCCGGTTTGATGGCCGCCGAAGCCGCGTGCGGCACCGGCCTCCCAGTGCATCTATTCGAAGCCAAGGGATCGGTTGGGCGCAAATTCCTGATCGCCGGCAAAGGTGGCCTGAATCTCACCCATTCCGAGCCGCGTCCGAACTTTGATGGCCGCTACCGTGAGCGCGCCAATGACATCGCAACATGGCTGGACAGCTTCGATGCCGATGCTTTGCGCGCATGGGCGCGCGGGCTGGGCATCGACACCTTCGTGGGCAGTTCGGGCCGGGTGTTCCCCACCGATCGCAAGGCCGCGCCCTTGCTGCGCGGCTGGGTGCACCGCCTGAAAGTTGCCGGCGTGCAGTTCCATGTGCAGCACCGCTGGTTGGGCTGGGACGCCAACGGCGCGCTACGCTTTGCAACGCCCAGTGGTGAGGCCAGTTTCACTGCCGACGCCACCGTGCTGGCACTGGGCGGCGGCAGTTGGCCGCAGTTAGGCTCGGATGGCGCATGGGTAGATGCACTGACGGCACGCGGCATCGACATTGCACCCTTGCAGCCGGCCAACTGCGGATTCGATATTGGGTGGAGCGATTTCATTGCGAACAAATTTGCTGGCGCGCCGCTCAAACCCGTCATTGCCCATTGGCCTGATATCGACAACACCACACACGCCTTGCAAGGTGAGTGCGTACTGACCGAACACGGCATCGAAGGCAGCTTGATTTATGCGATCAGTGCCGAACTGCGCGACCGCATTGCCCGCAACGGCGAAGCGACGCTGCATCTGGACCTGGTGCCAGGACGCACGCTGGAACGCCTGCAAAACGATCTTGCAAAACCACGCAACGGCCGCAGTTTGGGTGAACATTTGCGCCGGCAAACCGGCATCGACGCCGCCAAGGCCGCGCTGGTATTTGAAGTTCTGGACCAACCCGCGCAGCAGGATATGACGCAGGTGGCTGGCGCACTGAAATCACTGCCGCTGCGCTTGTTGCGCCCGCGTCCGCTGGCCGAAACCATTTCCACCGCCGGCGGCGTGCGCCTGCACGCACTGGATGATGCGCTGATGGTGAAGCAACACCCCGGGCTGTTCTGCGCCGGGGAAATGCTGGACTGGGAAGCCCCGACCGGCGGCTATCTGCTCACCGCGTGCTTTGCCAGCGGCCTGCGTGCCGGGCGCGGCGCGGCAAAATGGCTGCAAACTTCGAATCAGGTACGCGGTAAAGTCACCCCCGTCTGCCCCTGATATTTTCCGCCGCGATCCTTGTACGAGGTTTCGCAGACATCATCGGCAGCGGACTGGAAGAACAACATCTGGGCCACACCTTCCCCTGCATAAATGCGCGCAGGCAACGGCGTGGTGTTGGAGAACTCCAAAGTCACATGCCCTTCCCATTCCGGCTCCAGCGGGGTCACATTGACGATGATCCCGCAGCGCGCATAGGTGCTCTTGCCCAGGCACACCACCAAGGTGTCGCGCGGAATGCGGAAGTACTCCACCGTACGCGCCAACGCAAACGAATTGGGCGGGATGATGCACTCATCGTCCACCACATCGACAAAACTTTTGGGGTCAAAGTGCTTGGGATCGACTATTGTCGAATTGATATTGGTAAACACCTTGAACTCGCGCGCGCAGCGCACGTCATAGCCATAGCTGGAGGTGCCATAGCTGACGATACGTTGACCACCGGTGCCGCTCTTGTCGGCAAACTTCACCTGACCCGGCTCATACGGCTCAATCATGGCCTGCTGTTCAGCCATGCGACGGATCCAACGGTCACTCTTGATGCTCATGCGGGTTGCTTTCTGGCGTCGGTCAAGCCCGCAAGTGTAAGGAATGTTGCCACATCTGCCCAGCGCTGCGCTCAATCAGCAAGTGCGTTGGGAGCAGCCTGATCCCGTGCATCCTCGGGCATGTGCCGACGTTGACCGATATCCGCAAGCGCCGCCAACATCACCCCCGCCAGTGCTGCGGTAGTGCTCATCAAACTGAGCGTGCGCAAGGGATAGTCTGCCCACGAATGCGCCAATACTGCGGCAATCGCCACCCAAGCCGATGCCGCCAATATCACCTGCGAGCCACGTCGCCGCTGTTGCAGCAAGCGTTTGACGGCTACCGCCAGTACCGCCAGCACGCCAACCAGCAGCAGCATGCCCAGCCAGCCGGTTTCCAGCCACCACTGCACGTATTCATTATGCGCATGATTGACGTAATACACATCTTGCATCTGCAGTGGGCTGGCGGCAGCAAACAACGGCACGAAACTGCCAACGCCACTGCCCAGCGGCGCATGCGCCAACCCTAACTGGAATGTGATTTCAGCGAACACATGGCGTTGCTCTTCGGCAAGATCAATCGCCATCCAGCCCAACGCCGCCTGCATTCCAAGCAGCATCAATAACACTATGCCCGCAGCCAGTCCCAATGCCGCCTTATTGCGTTTCATCCTGCGCAATGGCACCGCTCCGCTCAGCACCAAAGCCAACGCCAAGGCCGGCAACGCAATGGCCATGCCTGCACGCGAGGTACTCAAGGGTGTGGCCAGCAAAAACATGCCCGCCAGCAGGAAGTACCCCCACACGGCATGCAGGTGCACTCCCTCGCACCGCGCCCGAAAGCGCGCCTCCGCGCCCAAACCCGTCGCCAGCACCATGCCCGCGATGCAGGCAGTTGCCTGATGATTGGTATTGGCAAACAACCCACCAAACCCCGCATCAAAATCATAGAGCCGCAACGCGCTGTCCAACGGCAACCCGGCCTGGAAAAATGCAAACAGGACATTGAAGGCTGCCAGTACAATCACAACCTGTAACACGCGTCGCCGCTGGAACTTATCCAGGGTTATTGCCGCAAAGAAGCAAGCCAAGGCAGGCAATAGCGCCCACAACCCCTGTTCGGTGGCGGCCGGTGCAAGGCTCCAATGGCGACGCAAGGTATCCACCCCTGCCTGTTGCAAGTCCTGCGTCAGTGCGCCACGAGCTGCGGGCAGGTTCCAGATCGATGCGGGGAGCGGCAACAACTGCAAGGCCAACAACAGAACGAGAGCGACCGCTAACGCGATACCGCAGCGAGACAGCCGATCCGCTGGAAACTCGACCAACAAGACTCGCACCGACATCCACAGCACAGGCAGTGCCAGCAGTTGCAACCACTCGTCCATCGACGTGCCGTCTTGGGTCACTCCGCCCCCCAGCCACAGCGCCGCCAGCAGCGCTGACAGCGCGGGCAGCAGCCACCTGCGCGCGACATCGCTTGACACTTACGAACTCCTTGCCAGGCCAATACTGCGGGTCAATGTAATCCCATGTCCCCTAAACGCATCAAGGCAAGCCGGATAGCTTGCCTTGATGCTCGTCAACCGATGTTGCAGGGCTGCGACCTCAACGCCTCCCGCTACTGATCGGCGTATTTTTTTCCGAACCAAGCAAAGCCGCCCCGACAAGCACAGCCCCGGCAATCATGCCGACGTTGGCACCGTTCATCCCACCCGAATGGGCCCATCCGGCAGCGATTTTGCAACTGGCGTCCACCACATAGGTGTTGGCCTGGTCGTAATCACGCACGCACTTGTGGATTACGCGGCCTTTGTCATCCAACTTGTAATACACCAGCTTGGCACCCGGCTGCGCACCAGAGAGCATCATGTATTGGCCCACCGTCAGCTGGTCACCAATCGCCGCCGAACGGTAATCACCGCCGGTGCTGGTCATCACGCTGCCGTTGGCCTGCTCCAGCACGATTTTGTCCCAATCATTGCTGGATTGGGATTGCGCAAAGGCGGGCAGTGCACAGACTGCGGCAAGGAATGTCGCTGCCAAAGGATACTTACGCATCTTGAACCCCACCATCGCAACGCCGTCAGACGGCAGATGAGAAGAAAATAGCACACGGAAATAGCAGTCTGCAACATCACCAAACCGCTGCTATTCAGCCTGCCCCCAGCAGCGCCGCAGCAATCCCGGTTCGTACCTTCGGCCGTTGCGCCAAGCGCGCCAGCAAGGCACGTGCGGTCATCCGATAGGCCTGCGCTGCGGCGGAGTCCGGCTGCGCGGCCACGATGGGTTTACCTGCATCGCCCTGCTCACGAATCGAGCGTTGCAGCGGCAGCGAGCCCAATACCGGCACGTCGTACTGTTGCGACATCCACTGTGCCCCGCCACTGCCAAAGATGTGTTCGGCATGGCCGCACTGACTGCACACATGCACCGCCATGTTTTCCACCAAACCAAGCACAGGAATTTCCACTTTTTCAAACATTTTCAATGCTTTGCGCGCATCCATGGTGGCCACTTCCTGCGGTGTGGTCACCACCACCGCACCGGCCACCGGGATCTTTTGCGCCATGGTCAATTGAATATCGCCCGTCCCGGGTGGCAGATCCACGATCAACACATCCAGATCGCTCCAGCAGGTATCCCGCAGCAATTGGGTCAGCGCCTGGGTAGCCATTGGCCCACGCCAGATCATCGGCGTATCGTCGCCCACCAGCAGGCCAATCGACATCGCTTCGATCCCGTAGGCCCGCATCGGCAGGATGCTCTTGCCATCCGGACTGTCCGGCTTTCCAGACAAACCCAACATGGTGGGAATGCTGGGGCCATACACATCGGCATCCAGCACACCAACCTTCAGGCCTTCCGCCGCCAGTGCCAATGCCAAATTCACTGCCGTCGTGGATTTACCTACGCCGCCTTTGCCTGAGCCCACGGCAATGATGTTGTGCGCATTGGCCAACGGCTTAAGTTCACCTTGGACGGCATGGGAGGGCAAACGTGACATGGGCCGATGGCCTCGGTTAATGGAACGACAATGTTAGCCGAGTCCCCGAGTTTGCCATTCATGTTCCATTTACGTTCGTGAAATGGACATTGCCCAGCACCTGCTCTCGAATATCCCCAAAGCTGCCGTCAAAACCGCTTGACGCCTACGGTGCATTCGCAGCCACACAATTTAACAAAAGCCCCACCATACGGCACGCAAGTATTACGTATTCAGGCAAAGCATGTTAAATGAATGTTACCCTTCGGGCCCGGCTGGTTCCGGTGTCTCATCGATCACCTCAGTTGGTTCTGTTTAACCGTTTCCAAAAAGAAGGAATTCCCATGGCTCTTCGCCACCGCAATACCATTGTTCGCAGCCAGCTGACGCTGGCGCTTGCCGCAGCCTTGATGCTGCCGGTCGCTGCCTATGCGCAAGACCAAGCTGCCACCAAGACCGACACCCAGCAGAAGTCCGACGAAAAGGCGAAGAATCTGGACAAGGTCACCGTGACCGGTTCGCTGATCCCGCAGACCCAAGTCGAAACCTTCGTTCCGGTCACCATCATTTCGGCCGAGGACATTCAAGCCCGCGGCTTCAGCAACGTGGCGGAAGTGTTGCAGAAGAGCAGCTTCGCCACCGGTGGCGTGCAGAACAACCAGAGCTCGGCTTCGTTCACCCAGGGTGCCGAAACCTTGAGCCTGTTTGGTCTGTCCGCCAGCTATGTCAAATACCTGATCGACGGCCGCCCGATGGCCAACTATCCGGCGCTGTACAACGGTTCGGACGTGTTCAACAACATCAGCGGTATTCCGGTGGAGTTGGTCGAGCGCATTGAAATCCTGCCCGGTGGCCAGTCCTCACTGTATGGCTCGGACGCCATTGCCGGTGTGGTCAACATCATCCTCAAGAAGAACATGGAAGGCAGCGTGATCAGCACCCGTTTGGGGGGTTACGCCGAGGGTGGTGGCCGCAGCGGTCGTTTCAGCGCCGCTACCAGCCTGCACAACGCCGACAACCGCTGGAACACCCTGCTCGGCTTGCAGGCGGAAATCACCGATCCGGTGTGGTCTGCAGACCGCGACTTGACCAGCCATTTCAATACCCAAGGCACCACTTGGGTTGCCAATAACGCAACCAAGACCTACGACCGCGTTGCTTCACCGGCGCTGGCCAGCCGCGATTGGCTGGTGTACAGCCCGTTCACCAGCTACAAGTTCCTTGACCCCGCCAACTGCGCCAATGTGACGGCTGGTTTCGGTGGTACGGCAGGCTTGCAGACGCGCCCGGGCTTTGGCGATGCCAAGTACTGCGGCTCGATGTCCACCCCCGGCTATCGCACCTTGAAGAACGGCAAGGAAAGCGTGCAGTTCTATGCGCACTCCACCTACGACTTCAATGACAATGCACAGTTGTATGCTGACGTGCTGTTGAGCCACGAAAAGGTCAAGTACCACATCGGCTCCAACTACACCTGGTGGGGCACCAGCCTGAAATGGGGTTATTTTTATGACCCGAACCTGGACGACTTGCTGAACCTGCAACGTGCCTTCACCCCGGAAGACATGGGTGATTGGAAACAGACGATGGGCCGCAATGTCAGCTCCTCGTACGCGGTGACCTTGGGCGTGAACGGCACTTTGGGCGAAGGCTCGAACTGGGATTACGACGTCGGCTTTACCCGTACCGAGTACAAGCTCACCGAAACCGACCTGGCTCGTTTGGGCGACCCGATCGATAAATACTTCCAGGATCATGTGTTGGGCCCACAACAGGGTTGGGATCCCTACTACAACGCCTATCCGGTATTCACCCCGGACTACGCCGCGTTCTACAAATTGTTGTCGCCCACCGATTTCTACAGCTTCATGGGCCAAACCAATTCGCGTAGCCGCACCTATGACAACATGCTGCGCGCGCAGCTGACCAATGGATCGCTGTTCTCGCTGCCCGGCGGTGACGCGGGCTTCGCGTTGGCAGTGGAAGCCGGCAGCCAAGGCTGGCGCTATGATCCGGATCCGTTGCTGCTGAACGGCAAGATTTGGGGCACCACCGCAGTCAGCGGGAATGGCAGCCGTACCCGTTATGCGGTCACCAGCGAATTGCGCCTGCCGCTGTGGGAACCGCTGACGGTCACCGCATCTGCCCGTTATGACGCGTTCCGCGCGGCCGGCAAGACCATCGACAAGCCCACCTATGCACTGGGTATGGAGTTCCGTCCGTTTGAATCCTTGCTGTTCCGCGGCAAGTACGGCACTGCATTCAAGGCACCAACCTTGGCTGACCAGTTCCAAGGCCAAAGTGGCTTTTATAGCACCACGGTGGACTACTACAACTGCGCCAAGCTGGGCTTCGACCCGGGCAATATCGTCAGCTGCCCGACCACGTTCTCCAATGCTCAGTACAAAGGCGAGCAGTCCGGCAACGTCAACCTGAAACCCATCAATGCCAAGGTGTGGAGCTACGGTGTGGTGTGGGCACCCACCGCCAAGCTCTCGTTCAGTGCCGACTATCACCACTGGGATATCCGCGATGAAGTCGCAACCCAGAACGTGGATCAGCTGATGCGTGATGAGGCCGACTGCCGTCTGGGCAAGTTGCCGGCCAGCTCCGGCACTTGTGTGGCTGCGCTGTCGCAAGTCGTGCGTGGCCCCACGGGCGTAATTCAGAAAATCAGCATCCAGAAAGTCAACGTTGCCAAGGAAACCTTGAATGCGGTGACCTTGGACGCCAACTATCGCCAGGATCTGGGCGCTTACGGCACCTTGAACATGGGTGGTTCGTGGACCCGCAATCTCAAGCATGAGTTCCAGCAGTACCCAACCGACCCGATTGCTGATGCACTGAACGACCCGTACTACAGCACCGATCCGAAGGTCAAGGCCAGTGCGTCGTTGGGCTGGAACAAGGATCGCTGGACCACCACGCTGTATGCCAACTACATCGGCCAGACCCCGAACTACCGCGCTTCGCTGAATAAGCTGGGTACCGTGGACAAGTGGGGCAAGCCGATCGATGGCTACAACAACTACGGTGCCGCCAAGCTGGGCTCGTACACCACCCTCAATGGCAGCGTGAACTTTGCCGTCACCGAGGACTTCAAGTTGTCGTTCCTGGTCAATAACTTGGCCAACCGCATGCCGACCATGGATGTCAGCGGTTACGCGGGCAACACTGGTGCGCCGTACAACAGCAGCAATTTCGACGTGCTGGGCCGTGCGTACTATCTGGAAGCCAAGTGGAGCTTCGGCAAGGGCAAGTAATCGCCCAAGTCCATGTGTTACCAAAAACCCCGCCTATGGCGGGGTTTTTTTTTATTGTTACTTCAAATTTCGATACCGCCTTGCTCCAACAATTCACGCAATGGCTGAAGTTGTGGTTCGAAACGTTTCCAACGTTGCATTGCACCGCGATGCAGCGGCTCGCGCACTTGCACCGCACTGGCGGTGGCCACGGGGGCGGTGTTGTCTTGAAACTGCAAGCACGCGTCTTCCCACGGCAGACCGCAATGCGCCAGCGCCATACGCATGGTGGCCTCTGGTGCGTCCACCAAGTCCTCGTAGTGCACTTCCAGAATCCGTCCGGGCATCACCTGCTGCCAGTGCCGCAGCAGTGCATCAAATTGCAGGTAATAAGCGCCAGTATCCAGCAGATCAAACGAGTAGTCGTAATACGGCGTACTTTGTGCGAACAACTGGCGGAAGTTGCCCAGGCAAGTGTCCATCGGGTTGCGCCGCATGCAGAGGATGCGCGCCTTCGGCAAGGCTTGCGCGATATGCCCCAAATACAAGAAATTGTGCGGCAATTTATCCGTGAACCGTGGTTTGCTGGCGGTGCCAGGACGGGTGCTGGCCACATAGGCATCGCCCACTTTTTGCCAAGGCAAATGCCGCGCCCGCTGGATGCAGTCCACGTCGATCAACTCCGGCGTGATGCTGCCCGATGCACGTTTGAGGACGACACCGAAGTTCTGCAACTCCCCTGCCGAATGCACCTGCGAGTGGCTGGACAGGATGCGATCCATCAAGGTGGTACCACTGCGTGGCATGCCCACGATGAAAATCGGCTCCGCGTTGTCACTCCCGATGGCGCTGTCTGCAATCGACTCTGGAAAGGCTTCACGTACAGCCGCAAAAAGAGCGGCATCGCGGGCGCGACTGCCTTTTCGGCCCACTCCGCCGGCCTGCTTTCCGGCGACCAGGTGGTTGAACGCGGCCGCGTCATCACGCAAGTCTTCCAACTCGGCCGACAGTGCCAAATTCAAATACATGCGCGCTTCGTTATCTGCTTCGGGACAACTGGCGAGCAGGGTTTGCAACCTACTCAGGTGATTGTTGTCCGGTCCGGATTTGCGCAATTTCGCCAAGGCCAAATGGGCCTTCCAGTAGTGTGGCTGCCGGCTCAAGCAGGCTTCATATTCGCGCTCGGCATCCTCCAGTCGGCCGGCAAACGTCAGCGAGGTTGCCAGATTGAAGCGAAACGCGGCCTGCTGCGGGAACAGCGCAACCGCACGTTCAAACATTGCTACGGCCTTGGTGTGCTCGTTGCCGCGCGTGTACACCACGCCAAGGGTATCTGCGGTCATCGCATCGGTTGGACCGGCGTTGACCGCAGCATCAGCAACCGTCAGTGCTTCTCGCAACATACGCCCGTCCGACAACAGCTTGGCCAATTGCGCGGCATAGTCGGCACGTGCGGGATTCAGCCGTACCGCCTGCTGCAAATGCTGCATGGCCTGAGGCATCTGCTGCAGATTCATCGCTGCCACACCCGCAACGAACTGCACCCCGGCATGCCCGGGCAAATGCTGCAACAACCTGTGCGCCAGTTCGGCTGCTTGCCGCCAATCCCCTCGGTTCAAGGCCTCTACGGCTGCCTGATAGATAGGCCGCGGATCAAACGCACCTGCCATCTCATCCTTGCGATCAACCACGTTATTCACCTGCCTCTTCCGCATGATCCGAACCCGCAAGTTTAGCCCCAAGCCAGCTCAATCCCGACTGGCCAGGCAATCCCGGCAGATCCCCATACCCCTACGAATGGGGTATAACGCCAATTAGGAGCGCGCCGCGCTCTTGCTCATCCCTGGGAGGGGACATCCATGCGCAAGATCATTTTGGCAACACTGTTGGCATCCTTCGCATTCGCAGCTTCGGCGCAACAACATGCCACCTCGCCGGTTGGCAAGTGGAAGACACTGGACGACAAATCCGGCAAGGCCATGACAATTTCAGAAGTCTACGAGGCCAAGAACGGGACACTGGCTGCCAAGATCACCGAAAACCTAGGCATGCCAGCCACTTGCGATGAATGCAGTGGGCAGTACAAAGGCAAGCCCTATGTAGGCATCGTCACCTTGTGGAATCTGAAGGCGCAAAAAGACGGCACATGGGGCGACGGCAAGGGCTATAAGCCGTCTGAAGACCGTAATTTCAATGCCAAGTCGATCAAACTGATCGATGGTGGCAAGAAACTGGAGGTGAAAGGCTGCGTGGCTTTCATTTGCCGCACGGCCACTTGGGTACGCGCGGACTGACTGCATTGAGGTTCGGTGTGACGCAAAACCCCGGCTTGCCCGGGGTTTTGCGTGCAGGGGCAACGCGCTTGCGTGCGATAATCGAAACCCCGTTTCCTGATAGACCCCCCGATGTCGCGTACTGCACTTGTCACCAACGCCCTGCCCTATGCCAATGGCCCGCTACACCTTGGGCACCTGGTGGGTTACATCCAGGCCGATATCTGGGTGCGCGCACGGCGTATGCGAGGCGACAGCGTGCATTACGTCTGCGCCGATGACACTCACGGCACGCCCATCATGCTGGCAGCCGAAAAAGCCGGGGTGAGCCCCGAGGACTTCATCGCCCGCATCAAAGACAGCCATGAGCGCGACTTTGCCGCATTTGGCGTGGCCTTCGACCACTACGACTCCACCCATTCGCAGACCAATCGCGAGATCACCCAGCAGATTTACGCAAAGCTGCTTGCCGCAGGCCACATCAGCCAACGCAGCGTGGCGCAGTTTTATGACCCGGCCAAAGGCATGTTCTTGCCTGATCGCTACGTCAAGGGCACTTGCCCAAACTGCAAATCGCCCGACCAGTACGGTGACAATTGCGAAGTTTGTGGGGCGGCCTATGGCCCCACGGATTTGATCGACCCCAGGTCGGCGGTCTCCGGGGCCACACCGGAAATACGTGATTCCGAGCATTATTTTTTTGAAGTCGGTCGCTTCGAAGCCTTCTTGCGCGAGTGGCTAGCCGGCGACACCGCGCTGCCGGGAGTCAAAGCCAAACTGATGGAATGGCTGGATGCCGAAGGCGGCCTGCGTGCGTGGGATATCTCGCGCGATGCGCCCTACTTCGGTTTTGAAATCCCCGGTGCACCCGGCAAGTATTTCTATGTCTGGCTGGATGCGCCCATTGGCTATCTATCCAGCTTCAGCAACTATTGCGCCCAAACCGGGATTGCTTACGACAGCTACCTGCAAACTAATTCACAGGCCGAGCTGCACCACTTCATCGGCAAGGACATCGTCAATTTCCACGGCCTGTTCTGGCCGGCGGTGCTGCACGGCAGTGGCCACCGCGCGCCCACGCGTTTGCACGTCAACGGCTACCTCACGGTGGATGGCGCGAAGATGAGCAAGTCACGTGGCACCTTCATCATGGCGCGCACGTACTTGGATGCAGGGCTGGATCCGGAAGCGCTGCGCTATTACTTCGCCGGCAAAACCTCGGGCGGGGTGGACGACGTGGATTTGAACCTTGCCGATTTTGTGGCACGAGTGAACAGCGACGTGGTGGGCAAGTTCGTGAATCTGGCCAGCCGCTGCGCCGGCTTTATCGAAAAACGTTTCAATGGCCAACTGGCCGTGAGCCTGCCTGACACCGCGCAGTACACGCGCTTCGTGGAGGCGCTGACGGCTGTGCGCGATGCGTATGAACGCAACGAAGCCGCCAGCGCACTGCGGCTGACCATGGCACTGGCCGATGAAGCGAACAAATACATCGACGATCAGAAGCCGTGGGTGCTGGCCAAGCAAGACGGTGCTGATGCGCAGTTACAGGCAGTCTGCACGCAAGGCTTGAACCTGTTCCGGGTGTTGGCTGCGGCCTTGAAGCCGGTGCTGCCGCGCACGGTAGCGCAAGCCGAAGCTTTCCTGGCTGCCCCGATCACGCATTGGGACGATGTGGCCGAGCCGTTGCTGGGATGTTCAATCCAGCCCTACATGGCGTTGTTTACCCGTATCGACCCGAAGCAGATTGCCGCGATGGTGAACGCTTCAAAGGACACACTCGCCACGCCAGCCCCCCGCGCAACACCAGCTGAAATCAAGTCTGCGCCGCAACCTGCCAAGACCGCTGTACCCACGGATACGACTGCCTGCATCGGTATCGACGACTTCGCCAAGCTCGATTTGCGTATTGGCAAAGTGCTGGAATGCGGCTTCGTGGATGGCTCGGACAAGTTGCTGCGCTTTGTATTGGATGCCGGCACACTCGGCCAGCGGCAGATTTTCTCGGGCATTCGCACCAGTTATGGCGAGCCGGAAAAACTCATCGGCCGCAGCGTGGTGTTCATCGCCAACTTAGCCCCACGCAAAATGCGCTTTGGCATCAGCGAGGGCATGATTCTGTCGGCCGGGTTTGATGGCGGTGCATTGGCATTGCTGGATGCCGATACCGGCGCACAACCGGGTATGCCGGTGCGCTGATATTGCGCACCTCACGCGCCGTGGTGGCGTATCTACTTCCGCTCATGTCCCCCGATGCCGGCACTATGCCGGCATCTCCTCCTTGACTTCGCGGCAGCAGATACGCCACCACGGCACTTGCTATCTTCACGCTTATGACCTCGCCCAACGCCGCCAGCCTGATCGAACGTCTCGACCGCCTGCTACCGCAAACCCAGTGCGGACAGTGCGGCTTTGAGGGTTGCCGCCCGTATGCACAGGCGATGGCACGTGGCGAAGCGGACATCGACCACTGCCCGCCGGGCGGCGATGCCGGTGCACGCGCACTCGCAAAACTCCTGGGTGTGGATGCCAAGCCCTACGACCGTAGTCGCGGCGAACACAGGCCCGGCGAATTGGCGCTCATCATCGAGGCCGACTGCATCGGCTGCACCAAATGCATCCAAGCCTGTCCGGTGGATGCGATTGTGGGCGGCGCCAAATTCATGCACACCGTACTGGATGACCTGTGCACGGGATGCGCGCTGTGCATCCCGGCCTGCCCAGTGGATTGCATCGAGATGCAATCCGGTTGAATCAACCGGTTACCCCACCACCTTGTAACAGGGCTTGTAGTCACCCGAAATCTTCATGCGTCGCTGCTGCACGAATGCGCGCAACAGCGCATCCAGCGCCTGCATGATGTCTGGATCGCCATGGATCTCGAATGGGCCATGCGCCTCGATCCGGCGCATGCCGTCTTCCTTCACGTTGCCGGCGACGATGCCGGAGAACGCACGGCGCAGGTCGGCCGCCAATTCGTGCGGTTTGCGGCCGTGGTGCAGGTCCAGCCCCGCCATCAGCTCGTGGGTGGGCACGAAGGGTTGTTGCAAATCCAACGGCACATGCAACGCCCAATTGAAGAAGAATGAATCACGCTGCGCGATACGCTGCTCCTTCACCTTGAGGATGCCAATATCCATCGTCTTCGCCACCTTGGCAGGGTCGGCCACGATGATCTGGTACAAGTTCGCGGCTTCATCCCCCAAGGTCAGGCGGATGAATTTGTCGATTTGTTCGAAGTACGGCGCTGCGGCCGTTGGGCCGGTAAGAATGAACGGAAAGCGTAGGTGTGAATTCTCTTCACGCAGCAAAATTCCCAGCAAGTACAGAATTTCCTCGCAAGTCCCCACGCCACCGGGAAACACGATGATGCCGTGGCCCAAGCGCACGAAGCTCTCCAGCCGCTTCTCAATATCCGGCATGATCACCAGATGATTGACGATGGGGTTGGGCGATTCGGCCGCGATGATCCCCGGCTCGGTGATGCCGATATAGCGGGTACGCCGGCGACGTTGCTTGGCATGCGCAATGGTGGCGCCTTTCATCGGCCCTTTCATCGCCCCCGGGCCGCAACCGGTGCAGATATCCAAGCCGCGCAGGCCCAATTCATAGCCCACCTGCTTGGTGTATTTGTACTCATCCTGCCCGATCGAATGCCCGCCCCAACACACCACCAGGTTCGGGTCAGCCGGGTGCAGCACGCGCGCATTGCGCAGCAAGCGAAATACCGCATCGGTGATGCCGTTCGAAGTCTCCAACTCGGTATCGCCATTGAGGTCGATCGCGGTGAATGCCAAATCACGCACTACCGCAAACAGCAACTCGGCGACACCGGCAATGATCTGCCCATCCACAAACGCCATCGCAGGTGCATGCTTCAATTCAATGCGCACACCGCGATCCTGTTGCCCCACTTCGATATCGAATTCAGGGTACAGCTCTGCCGCCGCGCGCGGGTCGTCGGACGCACTGCCTGAGGTGAGTACCGCCAGCGCGCAGCGGCGCAGCAGGTCGTGCAGGCCACCCGCGGAGGCATCACGCAAGCGCGCGACTTCCTCGCGCGAAAGCACATCAAGCGCACCTTTTGGGTAGATGTGGGTGCTGATGGTGGGAAGAGTGGAGGTGGATTGGCTGGCCGCCGATTGCGGCGTATCGATAGTCGTATTCATACTTGCAGTCTAACCGAGGCGGGGGGTGTTTCGGGTCAAGGATGTTCTTGGCGAATCGCCATCCGAGCAATCTTGCAACAAATGCAGGCCATGACTTCATGATGCGCAATCAGCGGGCAAGAATCTTGCAACGATGCCTGCACCTTGACGCACGACCAGCGGGGATTCGAAGAGAATGCGTGCAAACGCAAACGCCCGGGTTTCCCCGGGCGTTTGGTACCGCAATGGTGCTGAAGATCAGAATTTGTACTTGAAGCCCACCTGCACCGACCACTGCGAGATGCCCTGATCGAAGCCGTCGGCATCGCCGTTGGCAACGGTGGGTGTATCCGCATTGCGGAAGTTGTACACGTACTTGCCGTTGTAAATACCCTGCAGGGTGGCTACGCGGGCATCAGCGTAGAAACCGTAGTCCATGATGTTGCCCCACTTCTTGTTGAGCAGGTTGCCAACGTTCTGGATGTCCACCCAGACTTCCGACTTGTGGCCCTTGAAGAAGCCCGGCAATTCTTGCGATAGGCGCAGGTCAAACGTATTGACCCAACCGGCACGGAAGGCATTGTTGCCCGCCACGGAACCGCGAATCTTGTTCAGATCCTTGTTGCTGCTGAGCCAATCAAAAAACGCTGTTTCCATCGCGGCATCGGCAGTGAATACACCAGCACTGGTCAGGTTTCCGAACAGCACATCCCCCTGGCCCTTCGGTACGTAGAACAGGTCGTTTGCGGTACGCGTGTCGCCGTTGGCGTCATTGACATAGACGTAGCTGAACGGACGGCCGCTACGACCTTCGTAGACCAAACCTGCACGGGTCTCGTAATCGCCAAAGAACTTGTGCTTCCAGTTCAAACTGCCGCTGAAACGGTCCTTGATCTGGTAGCGCGCGGTAGTGGCCACATCTTCGTTGGCATTGAAGCCGTACTGGTAGCCCCAGCCCGAACTGGCGGTGGAGCTGGTCAACGGGCCAACTTCAGTCGCATGGGTATAGGTGTAGCCGATATTCCAATACCAATCGCTGTTGCGGCTCCACGGCTTGCTCAGGCTGACCGTCAACTGTTGCGTGCCGCCCTTGTCGGTATTGTCGATCAAGAATACGTTGTTATAGGCAGTATTGCGGCCATAGCGTGCATCGCCAGATGCCCACGCCTTGCCGGTCTTGGTGGGGTTCCAATACAGCTCACGACCATCCGGGCCCAGATAGGCATAGGCCGGATCTTCGCCCGGGGTATTGATCTTGCCGATACCCAAGCTCTTGTAGAACAAGCCGTGGTTGACCTTGGTGACCATCAACTCTGCCGAGAACACGGTATCCATCCAACCGGTTTCGGTATCGAACGCCAGGTTTGCCTTCCAGATGGACGGCAATTTGAAATCATTGCCAACAAAGTTGACGTTCTGTGCACCTGCGCTGCCGCCACCCGGCGGCACCGTTTGATGCAAGCCATCCGGGTTGAACGGGAACAGGGCGTTGTAACTGGTGAAGTTGTAAGAGGTGTAGTTGAAACCGGTGGTGTTGAAACTATTGCCAATCCACACCTGCGGCGCATCGCCCTGGAACAGACCCACACCACCGCGCAACTGCATCTGGCGGTCGCTGTCGAAGGTGTAGTTGAAGCCGAAGCGCGGCTGGATCAGGAAACCGCCACCGAACACCTTGCTGTTGTCGTAGCCAAAGTAGGTCGACGCCGCCTGATTGTAAGCCGGTGCAGGAGTTGCGGTTGGTTTGTCACCACGCAGGCCGAAGGTCAGGGTCAGGTTGCTGTTGACATACCAAGTATCCTGCACGAACAAACCAAGGTTCTTGCTGTGGTAATTCACGGCAATCGAACCCGGCGCAGTTTCTGCACTGTAGTTGTAGCTGCTGTATTTGCCGGCAGCAAAATTGTTCAGGCCCCAGAAGGTATAAGTGCCCCAGGAATTGGCGCCGAAATAGTTGTAAACCTGATTGTCGCTATAGTTGACGCCAAACTTCAGGTTGTGATCACCCATCGTCAACGCACCCGACCCGTAATAATCCCAGGTCTTGGTAATCAGCGAGTTGCCTTGGGTATTGGCTTCGGTACCCAGATAGATCGAATCGCCACTCGGGTTGGCTTCGGTGCCACCAAAATAGATGCGGATGCTAGGAGCTGTGCTGTCGGTAACACGCAAAGCCGAGTAATCACGGTAGGACACCTTGAATTCAGTACTGAAATTTTCAGTCCAATCACTGAACACCTGTCCGACCCAGCTTTCCACTGATTTCTGGTGGGTATACCAGTACGAGCTCAGCGAGACACCGCTGCTGCTCATGCCCTGTACACGCAACTTGTTCTGCTCCAACTTGCTGTAGCGCAGGCTGGCGCGGTGGTTGTCATTGATGTTCCAGTCCAACTTCAGCGCATACTCTTCAAGGTCGGTATTCGCATTGCTGCTCAGGCCACCGGCGTTAATACCAAACCCCTGCGCAATACTCTGTGCGCGCTGGATATCGGCATCTTGAATGACATGCCCAGTCTTGCCGAGGGCGGTGGTGGAAAGATCCGTACCCGGGGCCTTCTGTTCAAATTTTTCGTAATTGGCAAAGAAGAACAGCTTGTCCTTCACGATCGGGCCACCCAGCGTGAAGCCATAGGTGCTTTCACTGTCGAAACCCGCAAACTTCTGGCCCAACGGATTCTTGCCGAACCAGCCATTGTCACGATAGGTGCCATACAACGAGCCGTGGAAATCATTGGTGCCCGATTTGGTCACCGCGTTGACGGTGGCGCCGGATGCCGAGGGCGAGCTGACGTCGTAGCCAGACAATTTGATGTCGATCGCTTCGATGGCTTCCATCGACACCGGCTGGCGACGCGTCGGCATGTTGTTGCCTTCCAGGCCAAACGTATCACTGGCCGATACGCCGTCAATCGAAATGGCGTTGTATCGCGGATTCTGACCACCCGCAGAAATCGTGCCTTCGGCGCGGCTGACGAAAGCCACGCGAGGGTCCAAGCGCATGAAGTCCTGGATGTTGCCACCGATCGAGGGCAGCGCCTCGATGGTGGTGCGGTCGATATTCGTGCCCGAACCCATCTTGGTAGCGCTGAATATTTCAGATCCACCCGAGACACCCACTACCTGCACGCTATCCAAGTTGGTGACATTGGTATTCAGTTCGGCATTGATAGTGTTGACCTGATTCAGGCCCAGATACACATTGTCCTGCGTCTTGCTGCCATCACCCGACTTGGTAATGACGATGGTGTACGGACCACCCACGCGCAAACCACGGGCGTTGTAGCGGCCGCTGGCATCGGTGGTGACGCGGCTGACGGTGCCCGATTCGACATGGGTGATGGTGACCTCGGCGCCAGCCACTGGCTGTCCATTGTTCCCGGTGACTTGACCACCAACACCGGCGGAGGTGCTCTGGGCGAACACGGGAGCTGCAGCAAGGGCAACGACCAGACCCAGCGCCAGTTTGGACAGACGCGCGTGGTTCGGATGCTTCATGAGATGACCTCTTTATGAATGAATATAGTGACGGGCTTGCGATGGCGATAGCCAACAAGCCCGCTCTGCAACGGTTGTCGGCGCTTTATGTGGGGTTCCCGCTGCCATACCCCAGCGAACGGGATCACCAAAGTTTAACACGGTAACCGCGCCAGATGACGCTGCGATGACCATCCCGTGACCGCCTTCGCACTGCGCCAAGTCCTTGTTGCCATTCAGGTTACTGGGTGCAAATAGCTGCTGATGCCATCCAGCAACATCTGTACGGAAATGGCCACGATCACCATCCCCATCAACCGTTCCAGCGCGGTGAGGGCGCGCATGCCCAACCACTTTTTCAGCCATGTGGCGCAGAACAGGATCACCGCTGTGGCACCCCAAGCCAGGGTCAGCGCCAGCATCCAGTCACCCATGCGATCCGGCTGCTGACTGCCCAGCAGCATCACGGCGGCCATCCCCGAGGGACCTGCGATCATCGGAATAGCCAGTGGCACGATAAACGGCTCGCCACCGGGGACATCGCCCATCACCCCTTCGGCGGTGGGGAAGATCATGCGCAGGCCGATCAGGAACAACACAATACCGCCGGCAATCGATACCGACTCTTGCTTCAAATGCATCAATTCAAGTGCGTATTGACCGCCCCACAGGAACAGCATCAGCACGCCCAGCGCAATCAGCAATTCCCGCACCAGTACCTTGCGCTGCCGCTGCGGTGGCAGTTCTTTCAGCAAACTCAGGAACACTGGGATATTGCCCAGCGGGTCGAGGATGAAGAACAACAACAAGGCGGCTGCAGTAATCGTCATGCGCTTGACTCAGGTCCGGCGTACTCAATCTTGCCACGCCACCCCGCAGCTTCGGATGACAGCAGCGTCACGCAGGCCTGGGCATAGTCTGCGGCCGCGCGCGCGTTCAAGTCGTTATTGGCCTGATACGCCTTGCCACGCAACTGGGTGCGCATCGGGCCGGGGCAATAACCGCTGATGCGCGGGCCGTGTTCGCCCAGCTCGGCTTGCAACATCGCAATCATCGCGGCCTGCCCGGCCTGGGCGATGCCATAGCCCCCCCAGAACGCGCCACTGCTGCGTGCGGGATCATCCAGCACACACACCACGGCAGCGGCGTCAGACTTTGCCAATAATGGCAAGCAGGCTTGGGTCAACCACCAACGTGCGGTCAAATCGACATGCACCGCACGCGCAAAATCTGCCGGATCGGTATGCGCCAGCGGGGTCAGTCCTTTGAATTCTGCTGCGCAGTGCAACAGGCCATCGAGTTTGCCGAATTCGCCGTCGATGGCCTGCGCCAGCTGGTCGTAATCGTCCGGTGCTGCGCCCTCCAAATCCAGGGGATACAAGATCGGCTCTGGCCCCTCCGCCTTGACCGCGTCATACACGCGGTTGAGCGCTGCCACTTTGCGCCCCAGCAGGATGACGGTTGCGCCGGCCTGCGCACAGGCCACCGCCGCCGCCGAACCCAAGCCACCGGCAGCACCCGTGATCAGCACGGTTCGATCTTGCAACACCGGCTGCATGCTCATGCCTTCTGCGCGTCAGCCACCAGCCGCGCCAGCTCGCCGGATTCGGCCAACTCCACGGTGATGTCGCAGCCGCCAATCAGCTCGCCGTGAATGAACAATTGCGGGAAGGTGGGCCAATCGGAATAACGCGGCAAATTGGCGCGAATTTCCGGCTCATCCAGCACGTTCACGGTGTGCAAATGATCGGCACCCGCCGCCTGCAGCGCCTGCACGGCGCGGCTGGAGAAGCCGCACATCGGGTACTGCACGGTGCCCTTCATGAACAACACGATAGGATGCCCTTCGATCTCGGCACGGATGCGCTCTTCCACGGATGACATTCAACAAACTCCTGCAACAGTGTGGCCTGCGCGCTTCACGGTGCAACAACGCGCCGGGCAGATACAATTGCTTATTGTAATTCGTCGCGCGCCGCCCAGGCCGCATTCGCGTTTCACACCGACAGGAGTCCATCGTGGCTATCGAACTGCCCGCCCTTCCCTACGACCGCACCGCGCTTGAACCGCATATCTCGGCCGAAACCATCGACTTCCACTACGGCAAGCATCATCAGGCCTATGTCACCAATCTCAACGGCATGATTGCCGGCACCGAGTTTGAACACGCCTCGCTAGAAGAGATCATCCGGAAGTCGCAAGGTGGCATGTTCAACAACGCCGCCCAGGTGTGGAACCACAGCTTTTATTGGAATTGCCTGAAGCCCAATGGCGGCGGCGCGCCCAGCGGCAAGTTGGGCGAGGCCATCAATGCCGCATTTGGCAGCTTCGACGCATTCAAGGAAGCATTCACCAAAACCGCCGTCACCACCTTTGGTTCGGGCTGGGCCTGGCTGGTGCAGCGTACCGATGGCAGCCTGGCCTTGGTCAGCACGCCCAATGCCGCCACCCCGTTGACCGGCGAAGACACTCCGCTGCTGACCTGCGATGTGTGGGAGCACGCCTACTACATCGACTACCGCAATGCCCGCCCGAAGTATGTGGAAGCATTCTGGAGCTTGGTGAACTGGGATTTCGTGGCAGCACAGATGAAGTAATTCGCACACAGGTGCAATACGAAAACGGCCGGAGTGATCCGGCCGTTTTTTTTTCGATGCCACTTCCTTGCGATGCCTCCTGAGCCATGACTCCTACCGTCCGGTGTTCGCTTCGCGGCTCGAAATGCCGCTATGCGAATCACCTGACGGGGCACCAGCGCGCGATCAGCCAGCGCTCTCCAAGGCCCGCACCACCGGCGCCACTTGCCCCTGCCGCCCCAGCGCAACACCCACGCGTTGCAAAGCGTCGGCCAATTCCTTGCGGGAGTCCGCACGCAGTGTTGCGTGCCCAACCTTGCGACCCGCGCGCGGCTGTTTGCCGTAGTCGTGCCAATGGCCGCCAGCTTCGGCCAAGACTGCGCCTGCGTCCGGCATCTGCCCCAGCCAGTTGAGCATGCACGCCGTCCCGATCATGCGGGTGCTGCCCAGCGGCAGGCCCAGCACGGCGCGCAGATGATTCTGGAACTGGCTGGTCTCGCTGCCCTCAATCGTCCAATGGCCGGAATTGTGCACGCGTGGGGCCATTTCGTTGGCCAATAATTCACCATCGCGACAGAACAATTCCAACGCAAACACGCCGACGTAATCGAGTGCTTCCGCCAATGCCTGCGCATACCCCAATGCACTATCGCGCAAGGTATTTTCCACCTGCGCCGGCGCCAGGCTGGCCGACAGCACACCATCGACATGCCAGTTTTCGGTCAATGGCCATGCGCGGAATTCGCCATCGCGCCCGCGCACCGCGACCACCGAAAGTTCGCGCTGGAAGGCCACGAAGCCTTCCAAAATCAACCCGACGTGACCGGCCTGCGCGCCCAGTGCGGCCCATGCTGCATCCACATCGGCAGGGGTTTTGATGCGGAACTGACCCTTGCCGTCGTAGCCCAATCGACGGGTTTTAAGGATGCAGGGGGTGCCGATGCCCTGCACTGCCGCTTGCAATTCGGCAAGGGTGCCGATGGCGGCAAACGGCGGTACCGGGATACCCAATTCGCGGAACAACGTTTTTTCGGCCAAGCGATCCTGTGCGGTCGCCAACGCAGGCGGGCCCGGGAATACCGACACGCGATCGGTCAACCACTGCGCCGACTGCGCCGGCACGTTTTCGAAGTCGAAGGTGGCCACATCCACCTGCGACGCAAACTGTGCCAGTGCGGATTGGTCGGTGTAATCGCCCACTACCATCGGTGCAAATTGCCCGGCGCAGGCATCGGCCACAGTATCGAGCACCAAAAAGCGCAAACCCAATGGCGCGCCGGCCAGCGCCATCATGCGTGCCAATTGGCCGCCGCCCAAAATGCCTACCGTGCTCATGTGCGGGGGTCGTCGTGGGCGATGACATCGCTGGTTTGCTTGGTGCGAAATGCCACCAGTGCCGCGCCAACCGCAGGCACTTCGTGGGCCAACATGGCGGCGGCAAACAGTGCGGCATTGGCGGCACCGGCATTGCCAATGGCAAATGTCGCCACGGGGATACCCGCCGGCATCTGCACGATGGACAGCAACGAATCCATCCCGTTCAGCGCTTTACTTTGCACCGGCACACCGAGCACGGGCAGCGCGGTTTTCGATGCCAGCATGCCTGGCAGATGCGCGGCCCCGCCGGCCCCGGCGATGATGGCGCGCAGGCCGCGCTTTGCAGCAGCTTCGGCATACGAAAACAGCACATCCGGGGTGCGATGTGCCGACACCACGCGCACTTCAAATGGCACGCCAAGCGCCTCCAATTTCTGGGCAGCGTGCTGCATCGTCTCCCAATCGGAGCGCGAACCCATGACGATGCCGACCAATGGTGCGGCGGAATCGGTACCTGACATCACAATCCCCAGTCGCTAAAGAAGTATTCTAACGGCCCCCGTTCCTTGTTGCCTGCCCGATGGATCGCAAGTTGCTCGATATTCTTGTCTGCCCTACCACCCGCCAGTCGCTGGCACTGCTGGACAGCGCCGGGCTGGACAGCCTGAACCGTGCGATTGCCGCGGGCACACTCAAGCGTGGTGATGGCGGCACGCAAACGGATGCCCTGCGCGAGGCGTTGATCACCCGCGACCGCAAGACGGTGTACCGCATCGACGATGGCATCCCCGTGTTACTGGCCGAAGACAGCTTGGCCACCGCGCAAGCCGAAGGCTTTCCGGGCGCATGAGTGTGGATGCGGCGATGCTGGCAGACGCCATTGCCGCCAATGTCGCGGCGGCACTGGCCGAGGACATCGGCCCTGGCGATGCCACCGCATCGTTATTGGACGATGGGCCTGAGCGGGCGTATTTGCTGTGCAAGGAAGCGTGCGTGCTGGCGGGACAGCCGTGGTTTGACGCCACCCATCGCGCCCTCGACCCCGCTGTGCGCATTGATTGGCATTGCGCCGAAGGCGCGCGTCTGGCCAAAGGCACGCTCATCGCCACTTTGCACGGCCGCAGCCGCGCCTTGGTCAGCGCCGAACGCACCTCGCTCAACTTCCTGCAAACCCTGTCGGGCACTGCCACCGTCACCGCGCAATATGTGGATGCCGTGCGCGGTACCGGCACCCGGATTTTGGACACTCGCAAAACCCTGCCCGGCCTGCGGGTGGCACAAAAATACGCGGTGGCCATTGGCGGCGGCGTCAATCACCGGCTGGCGCTGTTTGATGCGCTGATGCTGAAAGAAAACCATATCCGTGCGTTCGGATCGGTGACTGCCGCCATCCAGCGTGCGCGCAGCTTGCACCCGGCGCTGCCGCTGATTGTGGAAGTGGAAACCCTGGGCGAGCTGCGGCAAGCTCTGGAAACCGGCTGCACGCGGATCCTGATTGACGATTTCGATGCCGACACCCGCCGCGAAGCGGTACGCATTGCCAAAGCTGCACCGTATTTCGGCAATATCCCGCTGGAAGTCTCCGGCGGGGTGGATGTCACCACCTTGCGCAGCATTGCCGACGACGGGGTCGATTGCATTTCGATTGGTGCATTGACCAAGCATCTGCACGCCATCGACTTTTCATTGAAACTGGGGCCACCGCCCTCATCTTGACCCGATGCCTACCCTGCTCATCCTGCTGATTGTTGGCGGTGCCGGTTTTTTCTTCTTCACCGCCGCCCGCGCCGCTGCCGAACGTGCCACCGAAGTGGGCCACGACGCCTGCCAGGCCGCCGGGGTACAGTGGCTGGATCAATCCGTGCACGCCATCGGCATGCGCTTACGCCGCAAGGACAACGGCTGGTTGGGGCTGGAGCGCAGCTTTCGTTTCGAGTATTCGGAAGATGGCGAAAACCGGCATATTGGCCGGATCGTGCTGTTGGGCGACAAGCTGGTGGGATTCAGTGGGCCCAGCCGTGCGGCACAGGCGGTGGTGCGCAGCATCCCGAACGGGGGATAGCAGCCTCTCCCCAAAGGAGCGACTGTTGGCCCGTCCAAGCCTGTCGCGTGCAGGGCACGCCCCCACAAACATCCATCGCACGCATGGCGTGCCCTTACTTGATGATACGCAGGTGGTTGCCGCGTTTGGGGGGCTGTGGGTGCGGAGGATCGTCCACCTGCTCGGCTGATGTCTGTTGCGGCGTTTCTTCGCTGCTGCCGGGGTTCTGTGCAGTATCGAGATGCGGCTCTTCCGGCATGCCCATGCCTTGCCCTGTTTCACGTGCATAGATGGCGATGATCGCGGTCAGGGGAACCACTACGGATTGGCTCACCCCGCCGAAGCGTGCGGAAAACCGGATCGCGTCATCCCCCATTTCCAGCCGTGACACTGCGCGGTCGGCAATATTGAGCACCACCTGGCCATCTTTGATCGTATGTGGTGGCACACGCACACCAGCACTGCGCGCATTGACCAACACATGCGGAGTCATGCCGTTATCGGCAATCCATTCATAAATGGCCCGCAAGAGGTACGGGCGTTGGCTGGTCATGACGGGCAGGTGCAGTTCGGACATTGGAGCGCAAACTTACAAGGGCACTTCGCGCAGCTTCTTTTCCTGTTCAGTCAAGCTGCGCACAAAGCCGGGGTTGCGGAAGATGCGATTGCCGTAATCCTCGATGACCTTGCCATCTTTGGGCAACGGCACACCCAAGGCCTCCAGCCGCCAGATGATCGGGGCCATTGCACAATCGGCCAAGCTCATTTCCGGATTGAGGAAGAACTTGTAGGCCTTGAACAGTGGCAATGACTGCGCCAGCAGCTCCTTCAAACGCTTGCGCCCTGCATCGGCCTGTTGCTTGTTGCCCAGCTGGATTGCCTGCACCTGCGGCACCCAATCGTGCTCGATGCGCAGCATGGCTAACCGCAAACGCGCACGTGCCAGCGGTTCTACCGGCATTAGCGGTGGATGCGGGTAACGCTCATCCAGGTATTCGCTGACCACGCTGGCGGCATACAGCACCAGATCGCGCTCGACCAAGGTCGGCACCGAGTGGTACGGGTTGAGATCGATCAGATCTTCGGGCGGGCTTTGTGGATCGACCGGGATCAGATCATAGGTCACACCCTTGGCGGCCAGCACCAAGCGTACGCGGTGGCAAAGGACATCATCCACCGAAGAAAACAGGGTCAGGGCATTACGCATGCGCGGACTCACAGCCATCATCAGAACCACTCCCCACGTCCGATAGTACTACCGGACGCACCTGCGCCGCCCGCACGATACGGGCGGCAGTCAAGCGTCGTTCCACTGCGACGGGCATCCGTGCCGTAGTTGCCGCGTCAGTGAACGTCCCGCCAATATTCATGCTTCAACAACCATGCCATGAAGGCAAAGAACACCAAGAACAAGATCGCCCACACCCCCACATTCTGGCGCTTCAACGCCGCTGGCTCACCCACGTACTCCAGGAACGCGGTGATGTCACGCACGGTCTGGTCAAATTGCTGGGCATTCTGGCGGCCAGGCTGGCTGATGGTGAAACCTTCCACCGGCAAGTCGCCAGTGGCGGTCTTCTTGCCATACACCGGCTGTTGCACGCCCTGCAATTCCCATAACGGGTTGGGCATCGATGCGTTCGGGAACAGGGTGTTGTTCCAGCCTACCGGGCGGCTTTCGTCCAGATAGAACGATTTCAGGTAGGTGTAGATCCAGTCGCTACCGCGCACCCGGGCAATCACCGACAGATCCGGTGGTGCTTTGCCGAATGCCGACTTGGCCAGCTCTGCCGGCATCGCCGCCATCACGTGGTCACCGATTTTGCCGCCACTGAAATTCAGGTTCTGCATCACCTGGTCTTCGGTCAAGCCAAGATCTTCGCCAATACGCGCATAACGCATGTATTTCAGCGAGTGGCAACCGCTGCAGTAGTTCATGAAAGCGGCGGAGCCACGTTGCAACGAGGCTTTGTCGGTCAGGTCGGTACCCGACTGCTGCAGGTTGCCGCCTTCATTGGCGAAGGCAGTGACGGACAGCAACAGGCCAGCAGCAAACACCGCCGCACGGGACAGGAAATTCTTAGTCATGCATCGTCACCCGATCCGGCACCGGCTTGGTCTTGTCCAGCTTGGACCAGACCGGCATGGTGATGAAGAAAGCGAAATAAAGGAAGGTCAACACGCGGCCAATGATGGCTTCAACCGGATCCGTACCCGGGCCGGCACCGATCTTGGCCAGCCACAGGAAGCAGAACGCGAACATCAGCAGCATCACCCAGCTCAGTGGGCCACGGTAGCGATAGGACTTGACCGCAGACTTGTCCAGCCACGGCACCAGGAACAGCATGACGATGGCACCAAACATCACCAACACGCCCCATAGCTTGATCCCGAAGAACGAGGGAATCACGCGCAACATGGCGTAGTACGGAGTGAAGTACCACACCGGCTTGATGTGTGCCGGCGTCACCAGCGGGTTGGCCTCGGTGAAGTTGTCGTGCTCGAGGAACCAGCCACCGAAAGTGGGCGCAAAGAAGATGATGAAAGCCGCGATGATCAGGAAGCAACCGACATAGAAGGTGTCCTTGACCGTGAAATACGGGTGGAACGGAATGCCGTCTGCCGGTGCGGTAGGCGACCAGCGGTTGCCCTTCGGACCCTTCTTGATTTCCACGCCATCGGGGTTGTTGGAGCCCACTTCATGCAGCGCGAAGATGTGCAGCACCACCAGCAACAGCAGCACCAGCGGCATCGCAATCACGTGCAGCGCGAAGAAGCGGTTCAAGGTGGCATCGCCCGGATTGAAGTCACCCATGATCCACTCGGTCAGGCCGCCGCCGATGACCGGGATCGCGCCGAATAGCGAGATGATCACCTTGGCACCCCAGTACGACATCTGGCCCCACGGCAACACATAGCCCATGAAGGCTTCTGCCATCAGCACCAGATAGATCACCATGCCCAGCAACCACACCAGTTCACGTGGTTTCTTGTAGCTGCCGTACATCAGCCCGCGGAACATGTGCAGGTAGATGACGATGAAGAACAGCGATGCACCGGTGCTGTGCATGTAGCGAATCAGCCAGCCCCAATCGACATCACGCATGATGTACTCGACCGAACCAAACGCTTCGGCCGCGCTGGGCTTGAAGTGCATGGTCAGGAAAATACCGGTGACGATCTGGTTGACCAACACCACCATCGACAACACACCGAAGATGTACCAGATATTGAAGTTCTTCGGCGCGTAATACTCGCTCATGTGCTTGCGATACACCGGCATCATGCCGGGCGCACGCTCATTGACCCAATCCATCACGCCGTTGGCGGCGTTGCAGGCGGTTTGCACGATCTTGTTCGTCATGGCTTACGCGGCTCCCTTCGGATCGACACCAATGACCAAGGTGTTGTCGTTTTCGAAGTGGTACGGCGGCACCGGCAGGTTGGCAGGTGCCGGCTGTGCCTTCAACACGCGCCCGGCAAGGTCATAGCGCGACTTGTGGCAGGGGCAGAAATAGCCGCCCTTCCAATTCGGATCGAACGGCTCGGGCTTCACTTCCGGCAAGAACTCCGGCGCGCAGCCCAAATGGGTGCACACGCCCACCAACACCGAAATTTCCGGCTTGATCGAACGCGTGGGGTTTTGTGCGTACTTGGGTTGCTGGTCGGCATTGGTCGAATTGGGATCGGCCAAGGTGGGATCCAGCGACTTCATCACCTCCAGCATCGCTTTGCTGCGCTTGGCGATGTAGATCGGCTGACCACGCCAGTTGATCACCATCTGCTGGCCTTCGACCAACGCACTGATGTCCTGGGTGACAGGTGCGCCCGCGAAGCGCGCACGCGCACTCGGGCTCCACGACTTGATGAACGGCACTGCCGCAAATCCGGCACCCACCGCACCCACCACCGCAGTCGTCGCGGTGAGGAATCGGCGTCTGCCGACATTGACCTCTTCGTTGGCCATCCCGCACTCCGTTAGAAATCTGGACACACATTGCAGCTGCCGGCTGGGTGCCGATCGACCGCAAAAGACAGGGAAGTGTAACGGAAGCCTTAACGCGCAGACAATCCGCCTTGACTTGGCGAGGCCACCGGGTTCAATCCGCTCCGATACCGTTCCGCCAATACCGCAACCCGCTGCACATACCGCTGGGTCTCGCTGTACGGCGGCACGCCCCCGTACTTGTCCACCGCCCCTTCGCCGGCGTTGTAGCCGGCGGCAGCCAGGGTCAGATTGCCATTGAAACGCTTGAGCAGCCACGCCAAGTACTGCACACCACCCTGAATGTTCTGGCCGGCGTTGAACGCATCCAGCACCCCAAACCGGCGCGCGGTGCCTGGCATCAGCTGCATCAACCCCTGCGCGCCCACGCGCGACAAGGCATTTGGATTGAACGCGGATTCCGCGTGAATAATCGCGCGCACGATGGCCTCGTCCACCCCGTGTTCGCGCGCCGCCGCCCGAATTTCATCCTGATAGGCCGTGGTATTCAGGCGCAGGCTGCGGAAATTCAGGCCCGGCAACACACCGCAGGCATAACAGGTTTCCATGTAGCTGTACTGGATGGTGCGCACCGAGGCTGCAGCCAGGCCGGCAGGGCGCACACTGCTGTAATTGCGCACGCCGTCCTTGCCGACATAGGCATACACCTGGCCACGAATCAGCCGGGGTGCGGCAGGGGCGGGAGCCGGCGCTGCAGCTACGGTGGCCATTGGCGCGGTCAATACCGGCAAGGCGGCTACAGGTTTGCGATCCGCCGGGAATGCCAGAGCTGGCGGCACGCCCGCGGGTGTGACAGGTGCCGCTGCATGCGGCGCTGCGGTACTCACCACAGGTTGCGGCTTGGATTTGGACTTGCGTACCACCGACGTTCGATTCGGGAAGTTGCCAATCAAGCTGCAGCGGGCACCGGGCACGCGTTTGCTCACATAACTGGTAGTGCCGTCATCCAAGTTGCAGCGGTACACCCTGCCGGCCAGCGCAGGGCCGGCCAACAGGCAAAGCGACAACACAATGACAGCCTTCCCCTTCATGGCCGGCAGTTTTGCGCTATCTCGCCACATTGGCAAGCCCTTGATTTTTCAGCGCCTTGCCAATCCGGGCGCGCGCCAGCCGTTAGAATGGCGGTTTTCCACCCGGCCCGGACTCACCACCGCGCCCCGGAGTTCATCATGACCGATCTGCACCCCCTGCCCGCACTGCCCGTTGCCCGCCCTGCACGCCCGGGCGCCAAGAAATTCCACATCCAGACCCACGGCTGCCAGATGAACGAGTACGACTCGGCGCGGATGGCCGATCTGCTGACGGTGCAGGAAGGGATGGAAATGACAGAGAACGCGGACGAAGCCGACGTCATCCTGATCAATACCTGCTCGATCCGCGAAAAAGCGCAGGAAAAGGTATTCAGCCAGTTGGGCCGCTGGAAAAGCTTCAAGCAAGGCGAACGCCCGGTGATCATTGGCGTGGCCGGCTGCGTGGCTTCGCAGGAAGGTGCCGCAATTCTGGACCGTGCGCCGTACGTGGATTTGGTGTTTGGCCCGCAAACCCTGCACCGCTTGCCGGAAATGATTGCGCAGCGGCAAACCAGCGGCCAGCCGCAGGTGGACATCAGTTTTCCGGAGATCGAGAAGTTCGACCGCCTGCCGGAGCCCCGCGCCGATGGCCCCACCGCCTTTGTTTCGATCATGGAAGGCTGCTCGAAATATTGCTCGTACTGCGTGGTGCCCTACACCCGTGGCGAGGAAATCAGCCGCCCGTTCGAGAGCGTGCTGACCGAAGTGGCCGAGCTGGCCGCGCAGGGCGTGCGCGAAGTCAACTTGCTGGGCCAGAACGTCAACGCCTACCGTGGCCCACTGGGCGATACGGGGCAAACCGCCGATCTGGGCTTGCTGATCCGCGCCATTGCCGAAATCGAGGGCATTGGCCGCATCCGTTTCACCACCTCGCACCCGTTGGAGTTCTCCGATTCGCTGATCGAGGCCTACCGCGACGTGCCCAAGCTGGCCAACTATCTGCATCTGCCAGTACAAGCCGGCAGCGACCGCATTTTGTCGGCGATGAAGCGCGGCTACACGGCGCTGGAGTTCAAGCAGAAAATCCGCAAATTGCGTGCGGTGCGGCCCGATATTTCGGTGTCGTCCGACTTCATTGTCGGGTTTCCGGGCGAGACCGATGCCGATTTCGAAAAAACCATGAAGTTGATCGAGGACGTGGGCTTCGACCAGAGTTTTTCCTTCATTTACTCACGCCGTCCCGGCACCCCGGCCTCCGACCTGGAAGACACCACCAGCAGCGAACAAAAACACGCACGCCTGGACCGTCTGCAAAAGCACATCAGCGCGCATGCCGCCACCATTTCGCAAGCGATGGTCGGCAGCGTGCAGACGGTGTTGGTGGAAGGCCCGTCGCGCAAAGACCCGAATGAATTGACCGGTAAAACCGAGAACATGCGCCCGGTGAATTTTGCTGCACCCAAGCGACTGATCGGGCAATTCGTGGATGTGGAGATCACCCAAGCGATGCCCAATTCGCTGCGTGGACGGGTACTGCTGCGGTAACGCCCCCGCCCGCTGCGACCCTCGTTTGCGGCCAGTGGCCGGCAGCAGCTACCGGCTGGCCTCGAACACCGGCTTGCCATCCACATAGGTTGCCTGGATAGTCAAGCTGCGCAGCGCGGCATCGGGCACCTTCAACGGGTCTTCGGCCAGCACCACGAAGTCGGCACGCTTGCCGGCTTCCAGACTGCCCACTTCGTGTTCGCCAAATCCAGCGTACGCCGCTTCCAACGTAAAGCCGCGCAGCGCCTCGAACGCGGTCAGCTTTTCATCGGGATACCAGCCGCCTGCAGGCAGCCCTTGCGCATCGCTGCGGGTGACCGCCGCATACAAGCCCAACCGCGGATCCACCGATTCAATCGGGAAATCCGAGCCCAATGCCAAATGCGTGCCGGCATCACGCACTTGCCGCCAGGCATACGCGCCCACGATTCGCTGCGGGCCAACGCGATCTTGCGCCCACGGCATGTCGCTGGTGGCGTGGGTGGGCTGCATCGAGGCAATCACATGCAGCTTGGCCAACCGCGGCACATCGTCAGGTGACAGAATTTGCGCGTGCTCGATGCGCCAGCGGTGATCGCTGTCCACATCCCTGCCCAGCACCTTGGCATAGGCATCCAAGGCCATTCGATTGCCACGGTCACCGATCGCATGGGTGGCCACCTGCACGCCGCAGCGGTGGGCCTTGTCGGCGGCCACCGCCAGTTCTTCCGCGGACATCACCATCAGGCCGCGGTTGCCGTGGTCGTCGCTGTAGTCCTCCAGCATCGCGGCGCCACGGCTGCCCAATGCGCCGTCGGCATACAGTTTCACGGCACGCATTTGCAGGCGCCCGGATGGATGCCGATACAGTCCATTGCGGCACAAGAACTGCAGAGCCGCCTTGTTGCCATCGGCCATCGCGTAGATGCGCAGCGGGACTTGACCCTGGTCGGCCAGCCGTTGATAGCGGCGCAGTTCCTCCAGCGGAATACCAGCATCGTGAACGCCGGTCAGCCCATGCTCGACCGCAGCTTGCATGCCCAGCACCAGCGCCCGCTCGGCGGTGGCCTCATCCATGGGCGGGCGTACTGCCTCCATCAAATCCATCGCATTGTCGATGAGTACCCCGCTGGGCCGGCCCGCAGCGTCACGCCGGATAATGCCGCCGTCCGGCTGCCAGTTGCCCGCCAGATCACGCTGGATTGCGCGCATGGCAGCGGTATTGGCCCAGCCAGCGTGGCCATCGATGCGGTACAGCCATACCGGGCGCTCCGGAAATGCGGCATCCAGGTCCGCCGCGGCAGGAAAGGCCTTGTCCGGCCAATCGTTCTGATCCCAACCGCGCCCGATCAGCCAGCCCCCCGCCGGAAGGGTTTTTTCGAATGCGCGCAACCGCCCAACAATCTCCTGCTTGTTCGCGCTGCCCACCAGATCAACGGTGAGAAAGGTCAGCCCCAACCCTTCCACATGCCCATGCGCGTCAATCAAACCCGGCACCACCGTGGCGGTGCCCACATCAAGATGCTTGGCCCCGGGATAGCGCGCCAGCAATGCCTGCGCTTGGCCCACCGCAAGAATTTTGCCGGCGGCGTCGAATGCCATCGCCTGCACCTGTGGCTGCGTGGTATCCATGGTGTGGATGCGCCGTGCGGTGAGCACCGTGGTTTGTGCCAGCACCGGCCCCGCCAGCAGGCCGCACAACAACAGGGCCAATCGATTCACTGTGCGCATCGTTTGCATTCCTTCTTTCACGATTGTGGCGACTGTACCAAGATCACGCGGCGGTCAATCCAGCCGCTTGCGAAACCGCAGGATCGCCAAGCCCATCATCGCCAGCGTGAACACCAGCAGCGCCAACGCATCCGGCCACAATTCCAGCAAGCCGGCACCGCGCAACATCACGCCGCGAATCAAGCGGATGAAGTGGGTCAGCGGTAACGCCTCGGCCAACCACTGCACCACACGCGGCATGCCATCAAACGGGAACATGAAGCCGGACAACATGATCGACGGCAGGAACAGGAAGAACGCCATCTGCATCGACTGGAATTGGGTCTTGGCCACGGTCGACACCAGCAAGCCCAGGCTCAGATTGGCGACGATCAGCAATACCGCGGCGACATACACCTGAAACAAGCTGCCGTGCACCGGCACCTGAAACAGCAGTGCGCCCAGCAGCAAGACCAAGGTTGCCTGCACCAGACCAGCGGCGATGTAGGGAATCACTTTGCCGATCATCAACTCGGCGCTGGACACTGGTGTTGTGATCAGCAGTTCCAGATTGCCACGCTCGCGTTCGCGCACGATGGCCATGGCGGTGAACATCACCATGGTCATGGTCAGAATCACGCCGATCAAACCTGGCACCACATTGATCGCGGAGATGCGGCGGGGGTTGTACAGCGGCAACACACTGATCTGTGCGGCAGATGACGTGCGTTGCCCATCCAGCGGCATCTGGGCCAACTGGCGCGCACTGGCCTGCACCGAAGTGTCGCTGCCATCCACGATCACTTGCACTGCTTCGCGGCCATCGATGCGGCGGCGTTCGAAGTCCGGCGGAATCAAGATTCCAATCCGGATCTGGCCTGCGCGCAGCAGTGCCTGCAATTCCTGCGGCGTGCGCGCTACTGCAGCCGGACGCACGATGTCAGTGGCAAACATGTCCTGCGCCAGCGCGCGTGAGCCGCCGGTGCCTGCCATATCGGCGATTGCAGCCGGCAGGTTGCGTACGTCGGGATTGATGGCGTAACCAAACAGCAGCAGTTGCATGGTCGGGATGCCGATCATCATCGCCACCGTCATGCGGTCGCGCGCCATCTGTCGCACTTCCTTCCACATCACCGCCAGAATCTGCTGCAGTTTCATGCTGCCCGTGCCTTTGCGCAGCCGTGCGTGGCGGACACGAACACGTCTTCCAAATTAGGGGTAATGGCTTGCACGTCGGCGGTAATGCCTTGTGCCTGCAATGCTGCTTGCAGCACGCCAGCGGCGTCCTCCGCAGTCACCGACTGCGCGCACAGTACGCGCAATTCATTGCCAACCTGGGCCACGCTGAGGACACCCGGCACGGTATGCAGCACCGACTGCGCACGTCTGGGTTCGCCACTGTGCACGCCGAGGGTGCGCCCGGCCAGTTGCCCAGTCAGTTGGCCGGGTGTGCCATCGGCCACCAACCGGCCGTTATCGAGGATCGCGATGCGATGGCAGCGCTCGGCTTCATCCATGTAATGGGTGGACACCAGAATCGTGGTGCCGGCATCGGCAAGGTCGAACAGGCTTTCCCAGAAGCCGCGCCGCGATTCCGGATCGACCGCGCTGGTGGGCTCATCCAGAAACAGCAGCTCGGGTTTATGTACCACCGCACCGGCGAGCGCCAGCCGCTGCTTCTGGCCGCCGCTCAGGGTGCCGGCCAGTTGCCGTGCGCGGTCGGCCAGGTCGTAGTTGTGCAGCAACTCATCCACGCGGCTGCGCCGCGCCGCACGCGGCAGACCTTGCACGGTGGCCAGGAACTCCAGGTTCTCGCGCACGCTGAGGTCTTCGTACAGCGCGAACTTCTGGGTCATGTAGCCAATCCGGCGACGCAGCGCTTCGGCCTGTTCGGGGATGCGCAGGCCAAGCACTTCGATATCACCCGCACTTGGTGTCAGCAGGCCGCACAACATGCGAATGGTGGTGGACTTGCCGGAGCCATTCGGGCCGAGGAATCCATACACGCTGGCGCGCGGCACCGACAGGTCCACGCGATCCACTGCCAGCAGCGCACCAAAGCGTTTGCTCAGGCCGCGGGCACGAATGGCGATGGCGTCTTCATTGGCCACGCGCAGTACCCACAAACTCGACGCGCACCGGAATCCCCGCCGGCAACGCCACCGGCGCGTCCAGCACGACCTCGGCCAGATAGCTCAAACGCGCCGCGTCGTCGCCGCTCAATGCGTAGTACGGGGTGAATACCGGCTCGCTGCGCACCATCCGCACGTGCCCTTTGAGGCTGCCCTCGCGGCCATCCACAAACACCTGCGCCGCCTGTCCCGGCTGCACGTTTGCACGCAATGGTTCCGGCACATAGACGCGCGCATACGGCGCATCGCCCACCAACAAGATGGCCAAGGCCGCGCCCACCGGCGCTTGATCGCCCAATTTGTACGGCAGGCTGTCCACCCGCCCTGCGCGTGGCGCGGTGATGTCCAGCTTGCCCAGCGTTGCCGACTGCACAGCCGCCTGCGCCTGCGCGGCAACAGCAGCGGCTTCGCCCTGCGCGATGCGCTCGCTGCGGGTGCCGTGCAACAGCTCGTCCAATCCCGCCTGTGCTGCGCGCACTTGCCCGTCAGCATTGCCGGCGGCAGCGCGCGCACGATCCACATCGGCCACCGCCACCAGGTTGCGTTCGCCTAAGCTGCGCAAGCGCGTGAAGTTGGCGCGGGCGTCGGCCGCCTGTGCTTGCACCGCAGAAAGCTGGGCGCGGGCTTGCGCGATTTGCTCGCTGCGCGGGCCGGCACGCAGTTCCGCCAAGGCCTCGCTGCTTTGCCGCGCTTGCGCCTGCATCGCGTCCAGTTGCGAACGTGTGCGGGTGACGTCCAATTGCAGCAAGCGTGCGCCGGCCGCCACCTGCTGGCCTTCGCGCACATCGATGGCCACGATCTTCTCTGCCGTGGGTGCCGGCAAGGTGATGCGGTCCCATTCCAGGGTGCCCAGCACCTGCGGCGGCGGCTTGCTGCAGGCACCAAGCAGCGCAATGACGGCGATGACGGGCAGGGTTCTGGCTTGCATCACGGGTTCCTTCAATTAATCCCAACGCCACGGTCGAGCAGCGCCAACGTGTGCTTGCGCAGCGTTTCGATATCGAGATCATCGGCTTCGAATAGTTGCCGCCAGATCGGCGCGCCGGCAATCGGAAACAGGGTCAGGCCCACCAGCGAGACCATCAGCAAGCGCGGATCCAGATCGGGTTGGATTTCACCGCGTGCCTGCGCCGCAGCAAAGCGCGCCGCCATCATGTTGGGAATCACCGGACCCACGCGCTGGAACATCACGTCGCGCAGCGCACCGCCTTCGCACAACACTTCCCGCACCCACAGCGGCGGCAGCCAAGGGTGGGCGATGGCCATCTTGCCCACCCCGCCCACAAACCCGGCGATCAGCGCCGCCACATCGTCACCAGCCTGCTGCAGCGGTTCGCGCAACATCGCCATCACCGGCATCAACCGCTCCTCCACCACCGCCGCCTGCAACTGCGGCTTGTCGCCAAAGTAGTAATGCAGCAAGGCTGGCGTCACCCCGGCCTCGCGGGCGATATCGCGCAGCGAAGTCGCACCAATGCCTTGCCGCACGAAGCAGGCCAACGCCGCGTCCAGCACGCTGGCGCGCTGGTCTGGTGCATCGGCGGCGGGACGCCCCGGGGCACGCTTGCGCGGCGCGCTGGTGGCTTTCTTGCGAGGCGCTGGTGTGCTCATGGCATTATTTAATTCATTGTTTAATTAAATGTCAAGTCAACGCGGCCTCGCACCATTGCCTTGAGCGCGTTACCCTGCGCGACCTATGCCATGCCAAGACTTCACTTTAGAACCCGACGACCTTGAACGCCTGGCCAATCTGTGCGGCCCGTTCGATGCCCATTTGCGCCTGATCGAATTGCGGCTTGGCGTGGAAATCGCCAATCGCGGCAATGTGTTTCGCGTCAGCGGCGAAGACCCAGCGCTGACCCAGGCCCAGCGCCTGCTGCAAACGCTGTATGCCGATGCCGAACACGATGTGCTGGACGAGCACGCGATCCACCTGCGGCTGGGCGCCTACAACGGTGATGTGCCAGCACCGGTTGCCAGCCACGACGGCGTGCCGCAAGACATCGCGGTGCGGGTCAAGCGCGGCACCCTGCGCGGGCGTGGCGACAATCAGCGCAAGTACCTGCATGCCATTGCCAGCCACGACATCAATTTCGGCGTCGGCCCGGCCGGCACCGGCAAGACCTATCTGGCGGTTGCGATGGCGGTGGATGCACTGAACCAGTCGCGCGTGCAGCGGGTGATCCTGGTGCGACCCGCAGTGGAAGCCGGTGAAAAGTTGGGCTTTTTGCCGGGCGATTTGACCCAAAAGGTGGACCCCTATTTGCGCCCGCTGTACGACGCGCTGTATGAAATGCTGGGTGTGGAGAAAGTAGCGCGCCTGCTGGAGCGCAACGTCATCGAAATTGCGCCGCTGGCCTACATGCGCGGGCGCACTCTCAACGATGCCTTCGTGATTCTGGATGAAGCGCAGAACACCAGCATCGAACAGATGAAGATGTTTTTGACGCGGCTGGGCTTTGGCAGCACCGCAGTGATCACCGGCGACGTCACCCAGATCGACCTGCCCAAACACCAAAAATCCGGTTTGAAAGATGCGGTGGACGTCCTGCGCGGCGTTGATGGCGTGAGCTTTACCTATTTCGAAGCCCGCGACGTGGTGCGGCACCCGCTGGTGGCGCGTATCGTCAATGCGTATGAGGCCCGCGACGCCGCCAACGGGCAGGCGTAGGATGCGCGCATGACCCAAGGCCCTGTACGTCTGGATGTTGCGGTTGGCTATGCGCTGCCTCGCGCCGGTATTCCGGCGGCGGCCAGTTTCCGCAAATGGGTGGCAGCGGCGCTGGCGGGGCGCATCCGCGAGGCCGACCTGGCCATTCGCATCGTCGATAGTGAAGAAGGCCGCGCCCTCAACCGCCACTATCGCGGCAAGGACTACGCCACCAATGTCCTCAGCTTCCCGGCGGAACTGCCAGAAGGACTGCCCAAAGGCGTGAAATTTCCGCTGCTGGGCGATCTGGTGATCTGTGCGCCGGTGGTGGCGCGTGAAGCCGACGCGCAAGGCAAGCCGCGCAATGCGCATTATGCCCACCTGACCATCCACGGCTGCCTGCACCTGCTGGGAATGGATCACCTCGACCCGCGTGAAGCCGAAGCAATGGAACAACTGGAACGCGACATCCTGGCCGGGCTGGGCGTGCCCGATCCCTATCAGAATGGGGCGTAATCCACTTACTTTGCAGGCACCAACCCCTGCGCTTTGACCAGGGCGATAAAGCGCGGGTCAGTGGCATAGCGCGCCACAAACGGCATGTAGCGAATTTCAGCCAATCCGGGATCATGGGTGCGGCGCGCTTCCTCCAGCCAATGAAACATTTGCGTCTCGTCATCGCGCTGCGCATACACTCCGGCGATTTGGGTGGCGGCATCCTTGGCATGCTGGCGAATCAACACCTGCAATTCTTCTTCCGAGTGCACGCGGTCGTTATTGGCCCAATACGCCATCGCCAGTGCGTAACTGCGCCACAGCGGTACGGATTCGCGCTTGGCAATCGTGATGGCCTCGGCAGTGCGATTTTGTTGGAATACTGCCATCGCCAAAAACGCCTGTGCCAGTGGCAAGTTTGGTTCCAAGCTCAGTGCCTGCTGCAACACGTGTTCAGCCTGCGGGTAATCGGCTTGGCTTAAATACACGCTCCCCAGGCTGTATAGCGTAGGCGCAGACAGCGGGTTCGTTTTTAACGCGGCACGCAGGCTTTCCACCGCTTGATCCAACTGCCCAAAGCCGATTTGACGGACCGCCAGCATCGAAAGCAGATCGGCATCGTGCGGGCGCAATGCCAGGGCACGGCGAAGTGCATCCACCGCACCAGGCTGGTCATGCGCAATGCCGGCCAACCATGCCGCATTGGCTTGTTGTGCCTCGGCAAGATCACTGGCCAAGCGCGATGCAGTGGCCGCATCACGCCGTGCCAATTCGCCCTGCGTGCCGACATCGGCATCATCCAGTGGAAACCGGGTGATCTGGCGCACGCGTGCCTGTGCCAGCCGCGCATGGGCATAGGCATAGTCGGGATCCAAATCGACGGCATGCTGATAGGCTTCTACGGCTTGCCGGGCGCTGAAAATATCGGCCTGCATCGCCAAAGCGTCACCACGCAGCACCGCGGTGTAAGCCTCGACGTTGCCGCCGGGCGGGCGGTCGTCCTGCTTTGGCCTGGTGCCAGCATTGGCCTGCAAGGTTTTTGCCAACGTCGCCACAATGTCATCTTGCAACGCAAACAACTCGCCCTCTACCCGCTGGTAATGCTGTGACCACAGGCTGCTGCCATCGGCCGCTTGCACCAGCTCCACATCCAGTTGCAGTACCCCCGCCTGCCGCTGCACCCGGCCACGCAACAAGTGGCTGGCCCCCAGCGCATCGCCAATCACGCTATTGAGCTCACTCGAATTGCGATAACGAAACGCCGACTCGCCACTGATGGTAGCCACCCCCGGCAACCCCGCCAGTGCCCGCGTGAAGTGGTTTGTCAAGCCATCGGCAAACACCTGCGCGTCCGCATCATCACCGGATACCTGCAACGGCAGCACCGCCACGACACTGTTGATCTGTGCCTTGGCGTTGTCTGTAGTGCCGGTGTCGGCTGTGCTCTGTGCGGCAGGCGACACGGTCTGCGGCGCGCGGCTGCAGGCCGCACAGAACAGCACCAATACAACTGGCACGGCCAGTAATCTGCGATATCCCATCCTGGTTGGACTAGCGTTGCTGACCCCTTCCGGCATCCTTGAATCTCCGCGATTTGATCCCCTGCGTGCATTTGGCAACGCAAATCCGGCGGATGCAAGCATCTCCGGCTGCAGGTGATGGCCAATTTTGGCCGCAGGATTCGTTAGACTCTACAGGTGCAACCACAAGGCCCCCACGCCCCATGTCCGAGGACGACAGTCGGCGCCCCGCTGACTCTGACGAAAAACCCGCCGAAAAGCCGCACCGCTCGTGGCTGGATCGCATTAGCGCGGCAATATCCGGTGAACCCACCAGCAGCGAAGATCTGATCGAGCTGCTACGCGACGTACAGTCCGATGGCGTGATTGGGCCAGATACGCTGCGGATGATGGAAGGTGCCATCGGCATCGCGAATATGACCGTGGGTGATGTGATGGTGGCGCGGGCGCAGATGGTGGCGTTGCCCGCCGACGGCAAACTGCTGGACTTGATGAAGCAGGTGGTGGAATCGGGCCACTCGCGCTTTCCGGTACATGGTGAAGACAAGGACGAAATCCTTGGCATCTTGCTGGCCAAGGATCTGCTGCGCGGCGTGGTCTGCGATAGCGCCGCTTCCAGCATCCATGAATTGCTGCGGCCAGCGGTGCTGATTCCCGAATCCAAGAACCTCAACATCTTGCTGCGTGAGTTCCGGCAATCACGCAACCATATGGCCATCGTCATCGACGAATACGGCGGTGTGGCGGGCTTGGTCACGATCGAAGATGTACTGGAACAAATCGTGGGTGAAATCGATGACGAGCACGACGATGCCAGTGACGAAGGCCTGTTGATCGCCGCTCAAGCCGATGGCCAGTTCGTGGTGGATGCGCTGACTCCGATTGCAGATTTCAACGAACGCTTTGGTGCTGACTTCGACGATGACGAATACGACACCATCGGCGGCTTGATCACCGCGGCGATTGGCCACTTGCCCGAAGCTGGCGAGGAACTCACGCTGGGCCGATTCCAGTTCCGGGTGGCGCGCGCGGACGGGCGGCGCTTGATCGCGCTGCATGTGGTTGTGCATGCGGATGCATAAGCCGCTGCGCTGGCTATTGGCGCTACTGCTCTTGATCTGCGGGTTGGCGCAAGCACAAACTCGAATACAGGACGCCACACCGCGAATCGGCGTATTGACGATGGGCCCGGGCGATATTTTCTGGGAGCGTTTCGGTCACGATGCGATCGTGGTGGATGACCCGGCACAAGGCGCGCCGATCAGCTACAACTTCGGGTATTTCGATCTTGACGAAGCGGGGTTTGTGGGCCGCTTCGCCAAAGGCGAAATGCGCTACCTGTTGGTGGCCCTGCCACTGCAGCAAGATCTGGCTTACTACCGCGAAGTGGGCCGCGGTGCACGCCTGCAGTGGCTGAATCTGGATGCAGCGCAAGCCCATGCACTGGCAGCGGCACTGGCCGAAAATGCCAAACCCGAGAATGCCCACTACCGCTACGACTACTACACCAGCAACTGCGCCACCCGCGTGCGCGATGCACTGGATGTGGCGTTGGGTGGCCGGCTGAAAAAGCAATTGGAAGGCCGCTCCAGCGGGGATACCTATCGCAGTGAATCGCTGCGGTTGGCCGCGCCGGCCACGTGGATGTGGCTGAGTTTCGACATCCTGCTTGGCCCCGCAGCCGACCGCCCGCTGAGCCGCTGGGAGGTCGATTTTGTGCCCCGCCGGCTGGCCGACGATCTGCGCAACGTCACCCAAACCGATGGCCGTCCGCTGGTAGCCTCGGAAGTGGAACTGTTGCCACAGCGGCAAGCCGCCGAACCCCTCGACCATGCCATTGCGCTGTGGCCCTGGCTGCTGGCGGGCGTGCTGTTGGCCAGCGTGATCCTGCTGGCAGGGCCGCGCCATCGGCGCTTGCTTGCCGGGTGTGCAGGCGGCTTCTGGCTGCTGTGCGGCAGTGCAGGGCTGGTGCTGGCGCTGACTTGGGCGTTTACCGCGCACCAAGCGATCTGGGCCAATCGCAATCTGTTGTTATTCAATCCGTTGTGCTTGCTGTTGTTGCCGGGGGCGTGGGTGCTGCTGCGTGGGCGCACGGCCTCCACGCGCTGGCAGGGCCTGCTGATTGCGGTTGCCGCGCTTGCCGCTTGCGCCTGCCTGCCGCTTTGGCTGCAAGTACAACCGCAGCGCAACGGCCACTGGGTTGCCCTGCTGTTGCCGGTGCACTGGGCTTTTGCCAAGTTATGGGCTTCACGCAAGGCTTGATGCAAGCCTTGCACCAATGCAGGATGCTGCGATGAACGCGACCGCTTCCGTTACTACCGCTTGCATGCCCCCCGCTCACAAGACTCCAGCCTGTGTGGTCAATTGCGCTGCTTACGATAGCAATGGGCAGCGCCAAAACATCACGCTGGATGCCATCAGCGATGTGCTGGCGGTGGATGACGGCAGCTTTGTCTGGGTGGGCTTGTACGAGCCGGAAGAGTATTTGCTGGACAAGTTGCAAGAAGAATTCGGCCTGCACGATCTGGCTATTGAAGACGCCCACAACGCACACCAACGGCCCAAGCTGGAAGCCTTTGGCAGCACCCTGTTCATCGCCGCACATACCGCACAGCGGGTGGATGATCACGTGTGTTTTGGTGAAACCCATGTGTTTGCCGGGCAGCGGTTTTTGATCACCGTGCGACATGGCGCATCGCTCAGTTACACCCCCGTTCGGCAGCGGTTGGAGCGTGACCCCAAAACTTTGACGCACGGGCCGGCTGCCGCGCTGCACGCGGTGCTGGATTTCATCGTGGACAACTACCAACCTATCGCGGCGGCCTTTGAACAGGAGCTGGATGCATTGGAACAAGACGTCTTTGCCGAAAGCTACAAACGCGACACCATCCGGCGGCTCTACCAATTGCGCAAAGAGCTGACCCGGATGCGGATGGCGGTCACCCCGATGCAAGACATCTTGGCGCAGTTGATGCGCACCCCCGCTATCACCATTCCCGATGTGGTACGCCCCTATCTGCGCGATGTGCATGATCACGCGGTGCGGGTGGGTGACACCATCGACACTCTGCGCGAAATGGTCGCCGCTGCGATGAATGTGAACCTGTCCCTGGTGACGGTGGCACAGGGTGAAATCGTCAAAAAGCTGGCCGGCTGGGCTGGGTTGCTGGCCGCACCCACCTTGATCACCAGTTGGTACGGCATGAACTTCGAAAGCATGCCCGAGCTACATGGCCGCTATGCCTATCCGGTTTTGATTGGTGTGGTGGCGCTGGCCTGCACCGGCCTGTATGCCTATCTGCGCAAGATCGACTGGTTGTAACGCCACACCATCGGTATTACATGCCGGCCAATGCCCGCAACATCAATCCGGTGAAATACGCCAACACGGTGCCTGTGGCATACCCCAAGGTACCCAATAGCGCGCCCACCGGTGCCAGTGATGGATGGAAGGCTGAAGCCACCACTGGCGCACTGGCCGGGCCACCGATATGGCTTTGCGAGCCGATGGCGAAATAAAACAGCGGCACATTCAGCCAGCGCCCCACCAGCCACAACAACACGATGTGAAAGCCCAGCCAGACCGCGCCCAATAGCAACAGCAGAGGCTTTTCGAACAACGCGCCGATTTCCATCTGCATGCCAATCGAGGCAATCAAGTAGTACAGCAGCAAGGTGCCAATCGTCGACGCTCCAGCACCTTCCAGCGCGCGGGCGCGGGTAAAACTCAACCCCAGGCCGACCAAGGTGCACAGCCCCACAATCCACACAAACGGCGCATCCAGACTCACTTGCGCCGCCCACGACACATGCGCGCCAAACCATGCCGATAGCGGCTCCGCCAGGGCATGCGCCAGGCCTACCGTGCCAAACGCAATCCCCATGATGACCATCAAATCGGTCAATGTAGGAATGCGTTCGTGCTGCGTGCGGTAGGCTTCAACCCGCTGTTTCAGATCATCCAGTGCTACCGTGTCGGCCCGGCTGCGTGCGTCGATCTTGGCTGCGCGCTGCGCCAGCATCAACAACGCCGCCATCCACGCATAGCCCACCCCCACATCGACCACCGCAAAGCGGCCAAAGGTGGTGGCATCCACATTAAAAATTTCTTTCATCGCCATCATGTTGGCGCCGCCGCCAATCCAGCTACCGGCCAGCGTGGCCATGCCGGCCCAGGTGTCGCCCGCCATGGTCTGCGGGGCGATGGCACGCATGCTGATAAAGGCGAATGCCGCACCCAAGATAATGCTGACCGAGGTCGCCGCGTACATCGCCAACAACTTGGGCCCCAACTTGAGGATGGCTTTCAAGTCCACTGCCATGGTCAACAGCACCAACGCCGCCGGCAACAGCACCCGGCTGGCCACCGGGTTGTACAGCTTGCTGTGCGCACCGTCGATCAGGCCGATGGAGTTGTAGATACCGGGCAGCAAATAGCACAGTAGCAACGGCGGCACCACGCCGTAAAATTTTTGCCAACCGCCGGGTCTGGATGCGCTCCAAAACACCGCGCCCAAGGTAGCGGCGATCAGGCCGAAGATGACGATGTCGTTGTGGATGATGGCTTGTGGCACTTCGACCTGAGTCATTGCATTCCTTATGTTCCCGATGGCGCCTGGTGCCGGGTATTCGCTGCACGGCTGGCAATGCCGCTACGCGAATCCCCCGACGCCCTCGCCATCGGCATCCGGGTTACTGCCCGATGTATTGCTTCAACCACGCATTGACGTTGTCATGCCATTGCACGCTGTTTTGCGGCTTCAGTACCCAATGATTCTCGTCCGGGAAGTACAGGAACTTGGACGGCACGCCCTTGCGCTGCAATGCACTGAACAGTGCAATCCCCTGCTCCACCGGGATGCGGAAATCCTGCTGCCCATGCACCACCAGCATCGGCACCTTGAAGTTGGCCACGTGGTTGGACGGGTTGAATTGCTGATGGCCCTGCGGGTTGTCGTATGGGGTGCCGCCGTTTTCCCATTCGGAGAACCACAGTTCCTCGGTGGCATAACTCATGGCGTGATTTTCGAACACGCCATCGTGCGAGACCAGGCACTTGAAGGGTGCATTGCCCGCCTTGTCGTACCAGTTGCCTTCGATCCAATTGATCATGAAGCCGCCATAGCTGGCCCCCAGTGCGCAGGCTTTGCCGCCATCCAGGAAGGCATATTTTTTCTGCGCGGCGTCCCAGCCTTTTTGCAGGTCTTCCAGCGGACGGTCGCCCCAATGCTGGCTGATGGCATCGGTGAAGGCTTGGCCGTAGCCGGTGCTGCCGTGGAAGTCGATCATCACCACCGCATAGCCTTGCCCGGCATAGGTTTGCGGGTTCCAGCGATAGCTCCAACCATCGCCAAAACTGCCCTGCGGGCCGCCGTGAATCAAGAATGCCACCGGATATTTTTTGCCCGGTTTGTAGTTCCACGGCTTGACCACATAGCCGTGCACGGTGTCATTGTTCCAACCCTTGAACTCGAACTGTTCGTACTCGCCCCACGCCACACCCGGCAGCATCTGCTGCGCGGTGGGCGTGATCATGCGCTGATTGTCATCACCCTCCAACCCTGTCACCGTCAGCACATCGCCGGTTTGCATCGTATTGCGCGAAAACGCCAGTGTGGAGCCGGCGATATCAAACGCTGAAATGCTGCCATCGCCAATCACCTGGGTGGCCTTGCCCGTGGCAATCTCCACCGAAAACAGCGGATGCTCGCCCATGTTCTGGGCGGTGGTGTAGATACGCTTGCCGTCCTGTGACAAGGTGATGCCATCGGCGCTGCTGTCCCAATCGGGCGCGATTTCACGCGTCTTGCCAGTGGCCAAGTCCATCGCCATCAGCGCAAAACGATCCGCTTCGAAGCCGGGGCGTTTCATCGCCCGGTAATACATCGTTTTGCCATTCGACGAAAACACCGGGCCGGCATCCCACGCCTTGTTGGCTGCAGTGAGATTGCGTGCGCCCTTGCCATCGGCATTCACCAGCCAGATATCGAAATTGGTACTCCACGGTTCTTCGTGGTTGGATTGGCGCACGCTCATCGCCACCTGCTTGCCATCCGGAGACCACGCAAAATCCGACAAATCACCAAACGGCTTGGAGGGGATATCGCCAGTGATATCGCCACTGAGCAAGGTGGCCGAGGTCAGCTTGGCCTGCCCCCCCAACTTGGCCGCAAACACGCGGTTCAGGCGGCCATCGGCCCAGGTGTCCCAGTGCCGAATGAACAGATGATCGAACACCACACCGGTGGCCTTTCTGGCGGCCACATCGTCCAATTTTTTCTTGCTGCAAACCAGATCCGCCTTGCACTCGGGGAACACTGCAAACGCCAGCGCCACTTGCTTGCCATCCGGGGAGAGTTTGTAGCCATCGACGTCCAATACAAAATCGGTCAGCTGGCGTGCCTCACCGCCGTTCAATGCAATGGAATACAACTGCATCGAACCCGACTTGCCACTCATGAAGTACAGCGATTGGCCATCCGTTGAAAACGCTGGCGAATTGACATTCCAACCCTCCGGCGACACTTGCCTGGGTGGCGTGTGGTCACGTGTTGCCAAATTGCGCATCCACAAGCTGGTGGAGGACTTGTTGGTGTCCTTGTTCACCACGCGCTTGGCAAACACCAGCACGCGCCCATCCGGTGACAACGTGGGCGACGAGTAGCGATCCATGTAGGCCATATCGCGCACTTCAAAGCCGCGGGTGGCGGGCTTGGCCGTGTTGGCGGCCATCGCCGGTAATGACAGCGCAAGCGCAAGCGGAAGAATGACGTAGCGAAGCTTCATGGGAATGTCCTTGGAAATGCTTAGAAGTACTTGATAAAAGGTTTGAATCTGGACGTTGACACCATCAAACAATGGCTTTGCGCGCCAAGCGTTCCACCCAGCGATACAGCAGGAAGATGGCCGCGACGAAAGCAATGCCGCCCAGCCATGCGGCCGGGCCTTCGGCAAAGGCATCGCTCACCATTTGCAGCGGCAACAGCTTGAACGCGACGATGCCGGCGATCAACACGCCGATCAAGCCTTCGCCCACAATCATGCCCGATGCCAACAATACGCCCAGCTGCTTGACCGCCTCCGGCTTGCCATGACGCTCGGCGCGCTGATCGAAATACCAACCCACAATCGCTCCCACCACCACCATCAGCGTGGATCCGGTTGGCAAGTAAATGCCCAAGCCCACGGCCAGCGGCGACAGATGCGCGCCCTTGGTGGAGCGGCGCAGCACTTCGTCGATTGCAATCAACACCACGCCAATTCCGGCACCGATCAGGATCAAGTTCCAGTCGATATTGTTCTGAATCACGCCCTGCGCCAACGCTGAAATCAGGCCCGCTTGCGGTGCAGCCAGTGCGTCCTTGCCCGCACCCGGCGCGCCCACGAAGCCATAGGCCTGATTGACGATATCGAGGATCGGCGGAATGATCGCCGAGCCAGCAATCACGCCCACCACCAACGCCCACTGCTGCTTGGACGGCGTGGCATCCACCAACTGCCCGGTCTTGAGGTCTTGCAGATTGTTGTTGGCAATCGCCGCCACTGTGAACACCACCGCCGTCACCAGCAGGGCGAATGCCACCAGCCCTTTTTCTTGGCCGGCATCGATTTGCGACTTCAGCCCGAACACCAGCAGCAGCGCCGCGCCGATCACCACCAAAATCCCGATCCCCGACAGCGGGCTATTGGACGAACCAATCAAACCGGCCATATAGCCGCACACGGTAGACACCAGAAAGCCCATCACCACGATGTACAGCAGGCTGCCCAGCATCAGCGGCAACGCGTGCGCGCCCAAGCCGGTCTGGTTGGAAAAATGCACCAGCAAAAACGCCAGCGGCACGAAGCACGCCAGCATCATCGCGCCGACCACTCCGATCGGAATGTCGTGCTCGGTGCGCGGCAACAAATGCAAGGTGCCCCCTTGGCGAGCGCGGTTGGCCGCCATTGCCGACGCCAACCCCGACACCACCGGCTTGACCAGTTTGCCCAGGGTCCAGATCGCCGCCACGCCAATCGTGCCGGCACCAACAAAGCGCACATTCGTGCTCCATGTCGCCCCGGCCATGTCTTCAAAACTGCCGGTCAGGCCGTGCGCCAGTGCGGAGAAATGCGGCACCCCCCACACCCAACCGATCAGCGCGCCCAACAGCATCGCAAGGCCCACCCACAACCCCACCAGATGACCCACCGCGAACAGCGCCATCGACAAGCCGAAATCAAACCCGCTCACCCCATCGCCCACTCTGAAATAGCTCTTCACATCGCTGGCAAAGGTCTTGGTGGCCACCACCAAAGCAAAACCTGCCGCCACCAATGCGCCCCAGGTGACCGCCATCAGGCCCGCACGGCTTTCCTCGGCACCTTGCGCCGTACCTGCTTCGCCAGGGCTGCCCACTTTCAGCACCTCGGCGCAGGCCACGCCTTCCGGGTACGGCAAATCGGAATTGGTGACCAGCGCGCGCCGCAGCGGGATCGAATACATCACGCCGAGAATGCCGCCCAGTGCGCAGATCGCAAACGAGGCCCAATAGGGGAAGCCTGTCCACCAGCCGATGATGACCAGCCCCGGCAGCACAAAAATGATGGACGACAACGTGCCCGCCGCCGATGCCACCGTCTGCACGATGTTGTTTTCTTGAATGGTGGAGTTTTTGAAGCCGCGCAACAGGGCCATCGAAATCACAGCTGCTGGAATTGACGTCGCAAAGGTCAGCCCCGCCTTCAAGCCAAAGAACACATTGGCGGCGGTGAACGCCAGCGTGATGACAATCCCCAGCACGATGCCGCGCAAGGTGAACTCGGTGCGCGGCTCGCTGGCCACAGGTACTGGCTTGGACATGCAGGGTCTTCCGGCGATGGGAACGGCCAAGTATCGCAGACCGCCGCCGTGTGGGAAGGGTGTTGGGCGGGGCACCCGCAAGCCTGCCCGACCACATCGCTATACTCCGCCAACCTCACGCGAACCCGAATCATGTCCTCAGCCAACCTTGCCGCGCAGCCCAGTCACAACGACTTCCTGGGCCATCCCAAGGGCGTGTATGTCTGCTTTTTCACCGAGATGTGGGAGCGGTTTTCGTTCTATGGAATGAAAGCGCTGCTGCTGCTCTATCTCACCAAATATCACTTGTTTGGTGACAAGGCCGGGCTGGATTTGCTCGGCGCGTATGGCGGGCTGGTGTATTGCATTCCGGTGTTTGGCGGCTTGCTGGCCGACCGTTGGTTGGGAATGCGCAAGGCCGTGATCTTTGGCGGCATCCTGCTGGTGGCAGGGCATGCCGGGATGGCCTTCGAGGGCCACGCGGCCACCTTGCAACAGGGTGCACCGGTACGTGATGAGGCATCACTGCGCATCATGTATGCCTCACTCGCGCTGATCATCATGGGTGTGGGCTTTTTGAAGCCGAATATTTCCACCATCGTCGGCAAGCTCTACGCCGACAACGACCCGCGCCGCGATTCCGGGTTCTCGCTGTTCTATGCCGGGATCAATCTGGGCGCATTGTTCGCCTCGCTGGTGTGCGGTTATGTGGGCGAAACCTGGGGCTGGAAGTATGGCTTTGGCGCCGCAGGCATCGGCATGTTGGCCGGGCTTGCGATGTTCGTGTGGGGCCAGCGCTATCTGCACGGGCACGCCGAGCCTGTCAACCCGGCCTTGCTGCGTGAGCGTGTGGCCGGGCTGCCGCGTGAAGGGTTGATCTATGCCCTGGCGGTGCTGGGCGTGGTACCGGTGGCGTGGTTGATGTGGGCGGCAGCCAATGGTGCGTTTGCGCTGGGCGGTGAAGTCTCGCTGGCGCTGTTGTTGATGATCGTGGTGCTGGGTACGGTGCTGCTGTGGTTTGCGTGGTTCACCGGCACACAATGCACGCCGGTGCAGCGCCAGCAAATGATCGCGATGATGGTGCTGATTTTCATGGCACTGGTGTTCTTCACCCTGTACGAGCAAACCTACGGCTCGTGGGTGACCTTCACTGACCGCCTGTTGAGCAAAGACATCGTGCCGGCGATGGTGGTGCGTGATGGCACGCCGTGGCCGTGGTCCACGCTGTCATTGCTGCTGGCACCGCTGGCGTTTTTCGTGGCGGCGCGCATGTCGGACCGCAACCCCGACTCCACTGCGCCACGTGCATTGTTCCTTGCAATGAGCGCACTGATGATCGTGCTGCTGGTGCGCGACTGCGTGGCGCTGCCGCAAACCGCCGGCTCGCTGACCTATCTTGGCGCGTTCTTCCTGGTGGCCCTGGCCCCCTTGTTTGCCGGGCTGTGGGGCTGGCTGGACAAGCGTGGGCTGGATCCATCGAAGCCCACCAAATCCGCATTTGGTTTGCTGTTCGGCGGGCTGTCATTTGTCCCGATGGCACTGGCCGCGCAACAGGTGGGCGCGACCGGCGCGATGGCCAGCGTGTGGTGGCTGGTGCTGGCGTATCTGGTGCTTGAAATCGGTGAAATGTGCCTGTCGCCGGTGGGCCTGTCGGCCGTCACCCAGCTGGCCATGCCGCGCGTGGTCAGCCTGATGATGGGCACTTGGTTTCTTGCCACCGCGTTTTCGGAAACGCTGGCAGCGTTGTTCGGCAAACTGGCGGCGATTGATGTGTCGGAAGGCGAAACACTGAACATGGTGACCGCCGCTGCCAAATACGAGCATCTGTTCTGGCTGATGATGTGGATCGGGCTGGGCTGCGCGGCATTGGCCTTCCTCGCCGCACCACTGTTGCGGCGGATGATGCATGGGGTGAAGTAAGCCTGAACCTGCCAACCAACAGAGTGGCAGGGCGCTGCTAAACTCCGGCATCGTCTTCACAACGAGTACTTCCGCATGCTGCAGCACCGTCCGTTGGTCTTCGCCCTTGCCGTCGCCCTAGCAGCCGGAGTCATCTCCCCGCAAAGTCATGCTGCCAAGAAGCCTGCTACCGGTAAATCAAAGACCCCGGTGGCGTCACTGGCCTGTACGGATTTCTATGCCGAAGCCAACAGGAGCTGGCTTGGTGCCAACCCGATGCCAAAATCCGGTGCAGTATCCGCACTGGGACAATTGACCGCACGCGCGCAACAGCAACAACGTGATTTGCTTGATGCCGCCATGCGTGCGCCACAAGGCAAAGTGCAACAATTGCTTGGGGATTTCTGGGCCAGTGGCTTGGACGAGGCTGCCGTAGAGAAAGATGGTGCAGCACCGGTTGCACCGCTGCTGCAACGCATTGATGCCATTCGCAAGACGGGTGATATTGCTCCCGCCCTAGCCGCCCTCCATCAAGTGGGCATTCCGGTGGCGTTTGGCTTCAATGCCGACATCGATTTGCGCGATTTGGATCGCCATCTTGGCTATTTCAGCCAAGGCGGCCTTGGCCTGCCCGACCCCGCCTACTACACCCGCAGCGATGCCGATACCAAAGCACTGGTCTCGCGTTATGCCGATTACATGCGCAAGATCCTTGCATTGACCGGCGTGGCCAAGAAAGACATCGAGACCCAGACCGCGTTGGCACTGGATCTGGAAACCCGCATCGCACGTGCAACACGACCGTTGGCTGAATTACGCGATCCACGCAACAATTTTGCGCCGGTCGCTACTGCCGGCCTTGGCAAGCAATACAAGAATTTGCAATTGGATGCCTTCCTCAAGGCGCAAGGTGTCAGCGACGACAGCGTGTCACTGGCCAACCCGGCCCTGTTCGAGCAACTTGACAGCTTGGTTGGCAAACTCAAGCCCGCACAATGGCAAGCCTATTTGCGCTGGCGCGTGGGCGATGCAATGGCACCGTATTTGTCCAGACCGTGGCGCGATGCCGCGTTCGATTTTCGTGGCAAAGTGTTGCTCGGCCAGACCGAACCAGCGCCGCGCTGGCAGCAGGTATTGGATGCCATCAATCTGGCCGCGGGCCCGATGCTGGGCAAGGAATACGCTGCAACCTATTTGCCCGATGCCAGCCGCAAACAGGCTGAGTTGATCGCCGGGCACGTACGCGACGCATTGATTCACGCGATTGACGATGGCACGTTGCTGGATGCCGCCGGCAAGGCCGAAGCGCGCAAAAAGCTGGAACATCTGCGTATCGAAATTGGTACCCCACACCGTGATTTGGACTTCACCGTGCAACCGATGGGGCGTGGCAGTTTTGGCGGCAACATGCTGATTGCATCCACGTGGCGGCATGCACAAGAGATGAAGCGCATTGGCAAGGGCAATGCCGACCGGCGCTGGGATGTACTGCCGCAACAGCCGGCACTGGCCTATGACTTGGCACACAACCGCTTGATCGTGACTGCGGCCATGCTGCAGGCACCGGTGCTGGATCCCAGCCAAGTACCGGCGCAGCAATATGGCGCGTTTGGTGCGCTGGTTGGCCATGAACTCAGCCATGCCATGGATGCGCGCGGCCGCCATGTGGATTCCGACGGCAATGTGCGTGACTGGTGGAGCAATGATGTGGCCAATCACTGGACTGCACTCACCAACAAAGTCGCTGCCCTGTATGCCAGTCTGCCCTATCCGGGCACCAATGGGGTCAAAGTCTCCGCCAGCTTGACCAGCGATGAAAATCTGGCCGACCTTGCAGGCGTCGAACTGGCGCATGCTGCCTTGCTAACCGCGCAACCCAAGCCCAGCACCGCACAAGAGCGCCAGTTCTTCAACGGCTGGGCGCAACTGTGGGCACAGCAAGTGGCCAGTGATGAAGCGCAGATACGCGCGCAGCAGGACGTGCGCGCACCCGGCCAATGGCGCGCCAATGTGCCGCTGATGCAGCAACCCGCGTTCGGCACGGCCTATGCCTGCAAGACCGGCACGCCAATGGCACCCGCTTCGCGAATTGATGTCTTCAGATAAGCATTTGATACGCTGGAACGAGCGCTGAGTATTCCTCGGCACACAATCCGATTGTTGCCTGCTCGCACCCAAGACTTGGCCCCGTTGAAATTCACCTTGCCCGCTCCGCATTCGCTTCTTGTCGGCTTCAGCGGCGGCCTGGATTCGACGGTGTTACTGCATCTGCTTGCAAGTGATGCCACCGCGAGAAGGCAGGGCTTGCGTGCGATCCACGTGCATCATGGCTTGCACCCAGAAGCCGACCAGTGGGCCGCACATTGCCAACGCATGTGTGATGCTTTGTCGGTGCCATTGACGTTGACACGGGTGCAGGTGGATTGCCGTAGTGGACTGGGATTGGAGGCAGCAGCGAGAGCAGCGCGACATGCGGCATTTGCCGCGGCAATGACGACTGATGACATTCTGGTGTTGGCCCATCATCAAGACGACCAAGCCGAAACCTTCCTGTTGCGCGCGCTACGTGGATCCGGGGCGGAGGGGCTGGCGGCGATGCGCGATTGGCGCGCATTCGCACACGGCTGGTTATGGCGACCGTTACTGGATTTCCCGCGCCGGCAGTTGCAGGCACTTGCACAGCGCGAAGGCCTGCACTGGATCGACGACCCCAGCAACGCCAACAGCGGGTTTGCTCGCAACTTCCTGCGCAATCAGGTATTGCCGATGCTGCACGAGCGCTGGCCGCACGCGACGGCGGCCTTCGCCCGCAGCGCCGCACTTTGTACCGACGCCGCGCAGTTGTTGCACGCCGAGGATAGCAAGGCACTGACCGAGGTTGCGGTGGATACCCGCACCCTGCGTGTGGCGGGCTTGCTGCAACTGACCCCGTCGCGCCGCGCCCGCGTGTTGCGGCACTGGATCGCCATATTGCAGCTGCCGCCGCTGCCCGGCAACGGGGTCGCGAGGATCGAATCCGATTTACTGTCGGCGCGCAGGGATGCCAATCCACGTTTCGAATGGAACGATGCCTGTGTGCAACGCTGGCGTGACCTGCTGCATGCCGACCACATTCAGCCATCGCTTGCACTGGATTTTTCGCAAGCCTGGGATGGCAGGCAAGCGCTGGAGTTGCCGAATGGTGACAGCCTGCGGTTGATTGGCGTTGATGGGTTTGACACGCCGGTGCGCGTTCATGCCCGCCAAGGCGGGGAGCGCATCGTGTTGCCAAAGCGCATTCATTCGCACGCACTCAAGCATGTGCTGCAAGCGGCTGGCATGCCATCATGGCAGCGGCAACGACTGCCGCTGTTATCGGCAGGCAGCACCCTGCTGGCCGCCGGCGATAGCGTGGTGTCCGCACAATTACACGCTTGGCTGCGCCTATACGGCGCGCAGCTGCAATGGACGCAGCTGGCGTAAACTTCCCCCATGGCGAAGAAACCTGCATCCGAACCCTCCCCCGTAGCCGACTTTGAACAGTCGCTGCACGCATTGGAAGCACTGGTTGGCACGATGGAAGCCGGCGACATGAACTTGGAGGAATCGCTGGCCGCCTACGAGCGCGGAGTCGGCTTGTATCGGCATTGCCAACTGGCGCTGGAACAGGCGGAGTTGCGCGTGCGTCAACTCAGCGATCCCGCCAAGCCCGAGGCTGCCACCGATTTTGAAGCCGGCGACCATGCCTGAGTCCGCATTCCCAGAGTGGATCCGGCGCACTGATGCGACCCTGAGCAACGCCCTACCAGACCCCGCCGTGGCGCCGCAACGGCTACACGCTGCGATGCGTCATGCCGTACTCAACGGCGGCAAACGGATGCGCCCCTTACTGGTGTACGCCACCGGCACCGCATTGGGTGCCGCAGACGCGTCACTGGATGCCGCTGCGGCCGCAGTGGAGTTGATCCACTGCTATTCACTGGTGCACGACGATTTACCGGCGATGGATGATGATGCCCTGCGGCGTGGCCAGCCCACCGTGCATGTGGCGTTCGATGAGGCCACTGCGATACTGGCCGGTGACGCACTGCAAACGCTGGCCTTCGACGTGTTGGCCAACGCGCCACAGGATGCACCCCAGCGCGTGGCAATGCTTGCCGAATTGGCCCGCGCCAGTGGTGTTGCTGGCATGTGCGGTGGGCAGGCGCTGGATATCGACGCAACTGGAGGAAGAACAAAAGGAGATCAGCGTCATGTATCCGACCGGGATGATTCTACCGCTGGTGTTGTTCGTCCGAAAAATGACTATGGCTTCGTTCCGCTTCCCTTCTCACTCGCTGAACTCGAACGTCTGCACGCACTCAAAACTGGCGCACTGCTGCGCTGCGCGGTGCGGCTGGGCGCATTGGCGGCCAATGCCGACGCATCGTGCTGTGCGGCGCTAGATCGCTATGCCGACGCCTTGGGGTTGGCGTTTCAGATTCGCGATGATCTGCTGGATATCGAAGGTGATGCTGCGACCTTGGGCAAGACCACCGGCAAGGATCAGGCGCAAGACAAAGCTACCTTCCCGGCGTTGCTGGGAGTGCCGGCCAGCCGGGCGCGCCTGCAAGAACTTGCGGCCAGCATGCAGGCCGCGCTGGACAGCGTGGATGCCGATACACACGCTTTGGCAGCACTGGCGCACAAGGCCATCCATCGCAGCCATTGATCTGCTGCGCAAGCCACGCAGCAGCTATGCCATGCATCAAGGTTGCCGGCAGCTCGCCAGCAAATCCTTGTCCTTGCGGTACACCGCTGTTTGCACGTCAAACGCGCCCAGCACGGTGGAGAACAGATTGTCGTGGCTGGCTGGCTGCTGCGCCACCTTCTGCAAGCACGCCATATCGAGGCCAGTATCGGTGGCAAACCCGGGCGATAGCCACAGCGTCAGCGGCACATGCAGTTGTTGCCGGGGCGCGATGGCATACGGCGCACCATGCAGATACAGTCCATATTCGCCCAACGATTCGCCATGGTCAGATACATACAACATTGCCGCATCGCGCTGGGTTTGCGCTTGCAGCAGGTCGATCAAATGCGCCAGCACGCTATCGGAATACAGGATCGCATTGTCGTAGGCATTCGCGATTTGAGCCTGCGTGCAGCGGCTCAGCTCAGGGGTTTTGCAGACGGGTGTCCAGCGCTCGAATGCGGGCGGGTAGCGCTCGAAATAATTCGGCCCATGGTTGCCCAGCATATGTAACACGATGATCACATCGCCCGGCATGGCATCCAGTTTGGCTTGCAAACCCGACAACAGGATTTCATCGAAGCAACGCCCGGCCGCGCACAAATTGGCGGCATCGTCCGGGCCCATGGTGTGCGATTGCACGCCGATGCAAATGCCCTTGCAGCCGGATTGATTATCGCGCCAGAGCACTTGCACGCCGGCGCGTGCAGCCACGTCCAATACCGATTCATGCCCGCGAATGGCATCGCGGTCGTAATGCTCGCGGCCTTGCGGTGAGAACATGCACGGCAACGAGACTTCGGTGCTGGTGCCGCAGGCGGTGACGTCGGGGAAATTCAGTACATTGCGCTTGGCAAGCTCCGGGGTCGTCTGGCGTGCATAACCATTCAGCCCCCAATGATCGCCGCGCACGGTTTCACCCACTGCCAACACCAGCAAGCGTGGCTTGCGCGTCGCCGCCGCGGCAGGCCGCTTGGCATCGGCACCCACCACTTGGCGTGGGCCGCTGCTGGCTTTCTTCGAAGGCTTGATCACATTGATCAGTGACACGATGTAGTTGCCCGGGGTGATTTTGTAGCGCAACACTTTGTCGGTACGCATCAGCGCAAACACGCCCTGCGAAGACATCCCCACCGCCGCACCGGCCAGCAGCAGCATCGCCAGCAGAAACCCGCCACGCACCAGCAAACCGCGCCTCCAGCTACGCGGCTTGCTGCGGGTCAGCAGCACCAATACGGCTGGCGCCATGCCCAACAACACCACATGCAACAGCATGCCAACCGTCATCAGCTCGCGGCTTTCGGCCACATCGGTATGCAGCACGTTGCGGATCATCTCCGCATCAAACACCACGGCAAAGCGGGTCATGTACCAATGTGCCAGCGCGGTGACGACCAGCAACAGCGCCAACAGTGGCCGCGCCAAGCGGCCCCAGCACAGCAAGCCAAAGATCAACGCATGCAGGGCGAATACCGCCACACCCAGCGACAACATCACGGAAGTCGAACTGGTACCGGCACGCACCGCCGCCCACAAGGGGCCATTGGTCACCAACAGAAAATAGGCGCTGACCAGCGCAATCAGCACCTCTACCGAAACTTGCGGCCGCCACCAGCGGTTATCGCCACGTTGGTTCGCTGTCACGTCTTACCTACCCTCGATGGTTGCCGATCATGGCGGGCGACAGTAGCACCAATGCCAAAGCCGCCCAACTGCCATCCGTGCCTGGTGTTAGCGCGCGCTGCGGCGATCACCTTGGCGCGGGCCGCGCTGGCTATCGCGTTGACTGTCGCGCTGCGCCGGCTTTGGCCCAGTGTGGGCATGGGCATGCGCTTCGAGCGTGCGCGGCTTGCCGTGCGGACGACGATTGCGCGCAGCCGGGCGCGGGCCACGCGGGGCATTGTCGAACGGCTTGGCATCGCTGCGGATTGCGCGTGAAGGCACAAACCCGGACACAGTGTCCATCACGATGTCGCGGCCGAGCAACTTCTGGATCTGGCGCAGCAAATGCGCTTCGTCTGGCGATACCAGCGAAATTGCTTCGCCGGTAGCACCGTTGCGGCCGGTGCGGCCAATGCGATGCACGTAGTCTTCTGCCACCATCGGCAAGTCGTGGTTGATCACCAGCGGCAGTTGCGGAATATCCAACCCGCGTGCGGCCACGTCGGTGGCCACCAGGATACGGGTCTTGCCGGATTTGAATTCGTTGAGCGCTTTCTGGCGTGCGGCTTGGCTCTTGTTGCCATGAATCGCCAGTGCCGGCAAACCGGCATCGCAGAGTTGTTCGGCCAAACGGTTGCAGCCGTGCTTGGTCTTGCCGAACACCAGCACCTGTTCGGTGTGGCGCTGCGCCAGAATCTGCACCAGCAGGTCACGCTTCCTGTTGCCATCCACCGGGTGCGCACGGTGGCTGATGGTTTCGATCACGGTGTTCTGCGCCGCCACCTGCACCTGCTGCGGGTCCTTCAGAAAGTCCAGTGCCAGCGCCTTGATGCGCGGCTCGAACGTGGCCGAAAACAGCAAGGTCTGGCGCTGGTGCGGCACGTGCTTCATCACCCGTTGGATCGACGGCAAAAAGCCCATGTCGAGCATGCGATCGGCTTCATCCAGCACCAGCATCTGCACGTCACCCAGCTTGCAGGTGCCGCGCTCCAGATGGTCGATCAAGCGGCCCGGGCAGGCCACCAGCACATCCACGCCACGGCGGAACGCATCGATCTGCGGCTGCATGCCTACTCCGCCGAACAACGCGGTGACGTTCAAACGCAGATATTTGGCATAGCTGCGCAGGTTGTCGCTGACCTGCACCGCCAGTTCGCGGGTAGGCGTCAGAATCAGCGCGCGCGGACGATGCACGCCTTGCGGCTTGGGCAATTCGGCCAATTTTTGCAATAAGGGCAAGCCAAACGCGGCGGTCTTGCCGGTGCCGGTTTGCGCCCCGCCCAGCACGTCGTGGCCGGCCAGCACCAGCGGGATCGCTTGTGCCTGGATGGGGGTGGGGGTGGTGTAGTGATTATCGGCAAGCGCGCGCAGCAAGCCAGGCGCAAGGCCAAGGGTTTCAAACGACATCGGGAACTCCGGGGTGTCAAAGCCACGCGCAAGGCATGGGCGAACCCGTGCGATTCCCAAGAAACCACGCACGAGCCTGCAGATGGCACGACGCCGGAACTCCGGGCCGTGTCTGCGCGACGAAAGGCGTGTGGGGAAAACGAGCCGCAAAGGCGGCGGGCGTGACCGGGAATAACGATCAGGCGTGCGCAGAATGTGGCGGAGTTTACGCCAAACCCGCCGCGCCTGCCGGCGCAGATGAATTTTCCGTTCACGATGCTCTGCCGCGATGGCTGCATGCGCCGTGGTTTTCAAGTCCCGCCAAGCATGGCACTCTGCGGCGATTGCCCCCTTCCCTCGCCCTGACTCTCTGACACCCACATGAAACTTGAAGTTCGAATCGCCCAATGGCTGCTGGCCAGCGTGTTTATCGTGATGGGCGGCTTTCGCCTGTGGCAGGCGCTGCACGGCGTGCAGATGAGCAATATGACCTTGCTGATGAGTGCCGGCGAAGTGCTGCTGGGGGTGTTGATTGCGGCCGGCTGGCAGTTGCGGGTGATGACCTTGATCGCGGCGATCTTGCTATTGGTGGATGCCGCGCTATCGCACCCGTTTTGGCATTTTTCGGGCGCGGCAATGGGCCCGCAATTACTGCAATTCATGAAGAACATGGGACTGGTAGGCGGGCTGGTACTGCTGTCCACCGCCGGTGGCGCGAAGCGGCGCTGACGCGCCTACACCTCCAGCGTCATCCCCGGTCGCGCCAGCGTAGCCTGCACCCCAAAGCGTTCGTGAATCTCGCCGGCCAGCGCCTCACGGGCCAGATCTTCGCCATGCACCAGTGCCAACGGTGGCGAAGGCCGGAATCCGGCATACCAGTCCAGCAAGCCCTGCTGGTCGGCGTGTGCAGACAGCCCGCCCACGGTATGCCGATGTGCATTGACGCGCACGTCGTGGCCGTGGATACGTACCCACTGCGCGCCATCCACCAATCTGCGCCCCAGCGTGCCTTCGGCTTGATAGCCGACAAACACCATGCGCGTCTGCCGCTTGGGCAGGCATTGCCGCATGTGATGCAGGATGCGGCCACCACTGGCCATGCCATTGCCCGCAATGATGATGGCCCCGCCATGGATGCGGTTGATCGACATCGACTCTTCGGCGGTTTGGGTGACGCGCAGATTGGGCAAGCGGAATGGGTTGGGCGTCCCGCGCCAGATTTCACGCGCCTCGGCGTCAAATAATTCATGGTGATGGTCGTACACCTGCACCACTTTGGAAGCCATCGGACTATCCAGGAAAATCTTCCAGCGCGACATATCCCAATCATTCCAGTGCCGCGCAAACCAGTACAGCAACTCCTGCGTGCGGCCCACCGCAAACGCGGGAATCAGCACATTGCCGTGGTCGCGCCAGGCGGCCTCCAGGATTTCACTCAACTCAAGGACGGTTTCGCTGCGCTGCTTGTGATTGCGATTGCCGTAGGTGGACTCCATCAACAGCAGGTCGGCATCGGCCACCGGTGTGGGATCGCGCAAAATCGGCGCATTCGGCATCCCCAAGTCGCCGGAGAACACCAGTTTCCTGCCATCGGCCCACAGCTCCACGATGGCCGAGCCGAGAATATGGCCGGCATCGCGGAAGGCAATTTCAACGCCCTCCAGAATCTGCGTGCGCGTGGCATAGTCCAACGGATGCAACTGCGACAGCGCATCGCGCACATCGTCACGGGTGTACAGCGGCACCGCTTTGGGCTGCCCCGGTTTGCGCTTGCGGTTGCTGCGCTCGGCTTCGTTTTCCTGCAATGACGCCGAATCAAGCAGCATGATCGGCAACAAATCCGCGGTCGCACGTTGGGTGAAAATGGGGCCATCAAAGCCCGCCAAGGTCAGCCGCGGCACGCGCCCCACATGGTCGATGTGGGCATGGCTGAGGATCAGCGCGTCGATCTGGCTAGCGTCAAATGGAAATGGCGCAAAATTACGCGCATCCGCCTCCGGACTGCCCTGCACCATGCCGCAGTCCAACAAGATGCGCTTGCCTGCCGCTTCGATCAGGTGCATCGAGCCGGTGACATCACCCGCCGCACCGTGAAAATGAACTTCCATGCAACTGCTCCTGGAGGATGACCGGTGCAGAGTAGCGCAGACCCCGACTTCCGGCAGGTACCGGCCGCCATCACAATCCGGCATGCTGTACGGGTTCGATCACCGGATATTTTCATGCGCATTCTTTCCCTTGCCTGCGCGCTTGCGCTTGGCATCACAAGTTTCACAAGCTCCGCTGCCACTGCGCCCACTGCGGCCAAAGTGCCGGGCAGCGAAGCGATCGTCAGCAAAACGCTGCCCAATGGGCTGCAAATCATCGTCTGGCCTGACCACGACATCCCCAATGCCAATTTCTACACCTTCTACAAAGTCGGCAGCCGCAACGAATACCCCGGCATCACCGGGCTGGCGCATTTTTTCGAACACATGATGTTCAACGGCACCAGCCGTCGCGCGCCCGGCGAATTCGATCGCATCATGGAAGCGTCCGGTGGCAGCAACAACGCCAGTACCAGCAACGACCGCACGGTGTACACCGACTGGTTCCCCAGCAGCGCGCTGGAAACCATTTTCGATTTGGAAGCCGACCGCATTGCGCATCTTGCATTTGACGACAAGGTGATCGAAAGCGAACGCGGCGTGGTGTATAGCGAACGTCGTTCCAGCGTTGACAATCAGCCCTTCGGCTCGTTGATCGAACAGATGCAGGCCACCGCGTTTACCGCACATCCCTACCAGTTCCCGACCATCGGCTATCCGTCCGACATCGAACGCTGGACGAAGGCGGATTTGCAGCAGTTTTTCAAGACGTATTACGCGCCCAACAACGCCGTGCTGGTGATTGCCGGTGATGTGCAGCCTGCGCAGGTGTTTGCGATGGCTGACAAATATCTCGCACCGATTGCACGCCAACCGGCTCCGCGCGAGATCACGACCATTGAGCCGGAGCAACACGGCGAACGTCGCTTGCTGCTGGAACGCCCCGATGCGCAAACCCCGATTGTCGCCTTTGCCTATCACAGCGGCACCAACGAAGGCGGCAAGGACACCCCGGCACTGGCGCTGCTGAATACCATCCTTGCGCAAGGCGTGTCTTCCCGTCTGCACCAACGACTGGTGGAAAAAGAACAGGCTGCGGTGGATGCCGGTGCATTTGTCGAGAATGGCTACAACCCCGGCCTGCTGTGGGTGTATGCGGCCTTGCCGCCCGGTGGGGATTCAGCCAAGGCCGAGGCGATGCTGGATGACGAACTGGCCAAGCTGGTCCGCGATGGTGTAAGCAACGCGGAAATGGAAAAAGCCCGCAACCTCAAGCTGTCTGCGTTCTGGCGCGGCATGGCTACGATCAATGGCAAGGCACAGGCACTCGGCGACTATCAGACGTTTTACGGCGACTATAAAAAGCTGTTTGATGCTCCCGCTGCCTATGCCGCAGTGACCGCTGCGGATGTGCAGGCGGTGGCACAAAAAATTCTGCGAAAATCCAACCGCACCGTCGGCTGGGTGGTACCTACCCCACAAGCCACGGCCCGCAAGGAGGCCAACCCATGAGCCGCCTGCCTCGATTGTTCACCTTGCTTGTAGCCACTTGCATCAGCTTGAGCACACAGGCTGGCACCACCGGCACTGGTGTGCATCTGCCTGAATACACCACGACCATCTTGCCCAATGGCGCCACCGTCTTGCTGATGCCGCGCCACGACGTACCGATGATTGCAGCCTCGGTATTGGTGCGCGGCGGATCACTGGCCGATACCGCGGGCAAGGAAGGCACCGCCTCGCTACTGGCCGACCTCATGGAGAAAGGCGCGGGCGAACGCGATGCGCTGGCATTTGCACAAACCGTGGATGGTGCAGGCGGCAGCCTTAGTTTTGGCAGCTCGCGCGAGGCGATCGTGGCCAATGCGCAATTTCTGTCGAAGGATTCGGGCTTGATGCTGTCGCTGCTGGGCGATGCCTTGCTACGGCCACGCCTGGATGCGGCCGAATTCGACAAATTGAAAAAGCGCGCCATCGATGCCATCGCCAGTGCCAAGGACGGGGATCCGCGCGGCCTGATTCGCAATTACACCAATGCCTGGCTGTTCCAGCAGCATCCGTATGCGCGTCCGGCCGATGGCGACCAAACCAGCCTGGCGCAGATCAGCCTGGATGACCTGAAAGCCTTTCGCAATCAGCAAATGGGCGGCGATCGCCTGATCATTGCCATCGCCGGTGACTTCGACCCCGTGGTGATCGGCAAGCAAGTTCAGGCCACCTTCGGCAACTGGGCCAAGGCCAATGCAACATTGCCATTGGTGACTACCGCGCAACCGCGCAACGGTCGCCGCGTGCTGCTGGTCGACAAGCCTGGCGCCACCCAAACTTATTTCACATTGGCCAATCTCGGCACTCGCCACGGCGACCCCGACGAAGCCGCACAAAATGTGGTGCAAACCGTGTTTGGCGGGCGTTTTACCTCGATGATCAATACCGCACTGCGCATCAAATCAGGGCTGAGTTATGGCGCAGCCTCGCAACTGGAGCGTCCCCGGTTGCCGGGTACGGTTGCCATCACCAGCTACACCAAAACCGATTCCACCAAGGCCGCGATTGATCTGGCCCTCAGCACCTTGGATTTGCTGCACCAACAGCCTCTGGATACGCAGGCCATCGACTCGGCCAAGCACTACATCGCCGGGCAATTTGCACCGGGGCTGGAAACCTCGTCACAACTGGCCGCTGAATTGGCCAATATGGCGATTTACGGGGATAACCGCGATAAAGTCGACGGCTACCTCGGCCGCATTGCTGCTGCCAGCCCGGAGCAGATCAACGCCGCGCGGAAGGTGTTTCCCGACTCTGCGGATGTGGTCATCGTTGCCATCGGCGACGCGGCCAAAATCCGCAGCGTAATGCAGGCATACGGCCCGCTGACCGAGATGAAGCTGACCGACCCGCGCTATTTGCCCTGAGCCGGCACCCACCAGATGCGGGTGCCGGCGCATGACCTCCGGCACCCGCCGCGCCCAACCGCAATGTTTACAGTGCACGCAACGCGTGCCCAGTGCCGCGTCCCTTGTTTCCATCCTCACCGGAGCCATCGCCGTGAACGCCCCCAAAACCCTGCTGCTGTCGCTGTCGATTGCAGCCGCCTTGTCGGCCTGCCAGAAGCCTGCCGACAAGCCCGCCAGCGCAAACGTCCCGGTCAAACCGGAGGCAGTTCCTTACACCTTGGATGAAGCCAAGCTGCCGCCGGTCAATCGCTTCTTGCCCGCTGATTTGGATACCAGCAAGAGCGCATGCACGGATTTTTCCGGTTACGTCAACGGCAAGTGGTTAGCGGCCAATACCATTCCCGGCGATCGCAGCAGCTGGGGCGCATTCGAAATGCTGGATGAGCGCTCGCAAGGTGTGCAACGGCAACTGGCCGAACAAGCTGCAGCCAAAACCAATACCAGCGGTGTAGACAAATTGATTGGTGATTTCTGGGCCAGCGGCATGGATGCGGCCAAGATCAATGCACAGGGTTTGACCCCGCTGAAACCGCAACTGGATGCCATTGCCGGGTTGGATAGTCAGGCCAAGATCGCCGACTACCTGCGCGCTAGTGCAGCCAAGGGTGAAAACATCCTGTTCGGGTTTGGCCCGGAAGCCGATTTCAAGGACTCCACCATGAACATTGCCTACGCCGCGCAAGGTGGCTTGGGCTTGCCCGATCGCGGCTATTACTTCGACAAGGACAAAGCCGACAAACTGGCCGCCTATCAAGCGCATGTGGCCAAGGTGCTGGCGCTCTCCGGCGTGCCCGCAGCCGATGCTGCTACCCAGGCCAAGGATGTCGTGGCATTTGAAACTCGCTTGGCCAAGGTTTCCAAATCCAGCGAAGAAATGTCGCGTGATGTGTCGTTGTTCTACAACCCGATCAGCCCGGCTGATGCCGACAAGCTGACCCCGAACTTCCCGTGGACGAAGTTCTTCGAATCACAGGGCGTGGCCGTGCCGAAGATGTTCTCGCTGGCCATTCCCGCCTTCCACCAGGAAGTCAGCAAGATGCTGGCCGATGTGCCCGCAGCCCAATGGCAAAGCTATCTGCGCTTCCACACCATCGACAGTGCTGCGCCGTATCTGTCGGACGATTTTGCCAATGAGCGGTTTGATTTCTATGGCAAGACGCTGCGTGGCCAAAAGGAAATGAAGGAACGCGGCAAGCGCGTGCTGGGCACGATTGAAGAAGAAGCCGGCGAAGCGATGGGCCAGCTTTACGTCAAAGTCGCCTTCCCCGCCGAATCCAAGGCGCGCATGGAGCAACTGGTCAAACATTTGAGTGACGCCCTGAAGGTACGCATCGAACACCTGACGTGGATGAGCGATGCCACCAAGAAAAAGGCATTGGACAAGTGGGCCAGCTTTACCCCCAAGATTGGTTACCCGGATAAATGGCGCAGCTGGGAAGGCTTGGCTACCCAGCGTGACAGCTATATCGGTAATGTGCTGGCCGCCAATGCATTCAATTACCAATGGGCCATGGGCAAGATCGGCAAACCGGTGGACAAGACCGAATGGGGCATGAGCCCGCAAACCGTCAACGCCTACTACAACCCGTCACAGAACGAAATCGTGTTCCCGGCGGCCATTCTGCAGCCGCCATTCTTCGATCCCAAGGCGGATGATGCCACCAATTTCGGCGGCATCGGTGCGGTCATCGGCCACGAAATGACCCACGGCTACGACGACCAAGGCAGCCGCTTCGGGCCCACCGGAAATTTCGAAAACTGGTGGACATCGGAAGACGCCAAAGGGTTTGGTGGGCGTACCGACAAACTCATCGCTCAGTTCTCCGGCTATCTGGCCGGCCCCGGCCAACACGTCAATGGCAAACTCACCTTGGGTGAAAACATTGCCGACTTGGGCGGCATCAATACCGCCTATGACGCGATGCTGAAAGCCACCGAGGGCAAGCCCGATCCCAAGACCGATGGCCTGACCCGCGACCAACGCTTCTTCCTCAACTGGGGCACCGTGTGGCGTCGCAACTTCACTCCGCAAGAACTCAATGTGCGCCTGACCACCGATCCGCACGCACCAGCCAACTTCCGTGCCATTGGCGCGCCCAGCAACATGCCCGCATTCGCCCAGGCTTTCGGTTGCAAAGCCGGTGACCCGATGATGCGCAGTGGTGATCAGCAAGTGGTGATTTGGTAACGCGCGACTGCTTTGCTGCATGAAGCCACACAAGGCCCGGCATGTCCGGGCCTTGCTTGTTGTGGGCGTATCCTTGCCACATCACGAATCACTCATCGCGCGCACCTTCATGCACACCCCACCCCACCGCAGCCACGGCTGGAACCACGATGTGGTGACCCCCGATTGGCCGGCACTGCATGTCACGGAAGTACATGCGCTGCTGGATCGTTTTCCGGCGTTACGCGGCGGGGTGCGCATCGACTGGCACAGCCCACGTCCGTTTTCCGCCGCCGCACGTGTGCACACCAACGGAAGTGATGTGTTCGTGAAGCGGCACCATGGTCGCGTGCGCACGCCACAAGCCTTGCGCGAAGAACACGCCTTCATCACCCATCTGAACAGCCACGGGCTGCCGGTCCCGACCGTGCTTGCCGATGCCGACGGCCACACCGCGATTGCAAGCGGCGAGTGGACATATGAAGTGCACACGCTGGCCACGGGTCTGGATGTCTATCGGAATACCGCATCGTGGACACCCCCATTTTCCCTCGAACATGCGCACAGCGCAGGGCAAATGCTGGCGCAGCTGCATGTCGCCGCGGCAGATTTCGATGCCCCCATGCGCAGCACCACTTTGCTCGTTGCCCAGGACACGCTCCTGCGCGCACCGGATTTGATCGCCGCCATCGAAGCCCGCTGCGCAGCACGCCCGGCACTGGCCGAGGCACTGCACATGCGCGATTGGCGCAGGCAAATCAGTGCGCTACTGCCGCGCCACGCCAGGTTACAGCCACAACTGCTCCACCAATCGCGCTTGTGGACGCACGGTGATTGGCATGTCTCCAATTTATTCTGGCAACCAGTGCGCAAGCCTGCCCGGGTCAGCAGCATTCTCGACTTCGGGCTGTGTGCCCCAACCTTTGCCCTGTTCGATCTTGCCACCGCGATCGAACGCAATGCGATTGCATGGTTGCAACTGGAGCAGGGCATGCATGCGATCTATCCGGACATTGCACTGCAATTGATTGCAGGCTACGTGAAGGTATTGCCGCTCTCGCCACGACAACGCAGCTTGCTGGCCGAGTTGCTGCCGTTGGTACATCTGGATTTTGCCCTCTCCGAAGTGGAGTACTTCCACGCCATCACACGTAAATCCGCTGATGTTGAATTGGCATGGTCAGCGTTTTTCCTGGGCCACGCTGCCTGGTTTGACAGCGCACCGGGGCTGCAGTTGCTGGATGTCATTCGTGCACCGGCTCTTGCACCCGCACTGGCCTGAAGCGCTGCACTGTGGTTCAATGCGCGCCATGAAGCGGGGGTGCCCGGCGTTGCCGGGCTGAGAGAGTCCCTTGGAACCTGATCCGGTTTGCACCGGCGTAGGGAGCTTGATTCGAACAGTCTGGCCATGCCTTGTGCAGGGCCACGCACATGCCACCGGCATGTGGATGCTTCCAGCATGATGTGTTCGTCGTCGCTTCGTCCCTCCATCAGACGATTGCCGACGACCAACCATGAAACTTTCCCCCACCCCCCTGTTGCTTGCCCTGTTGCCGCTGTTGGCCACGGCTGCGCCAGCTGACGAGCACGACGCCACTGATCGCAAGATCACCAAATTGGCCGCCGTGCAAGTGGTTGGCGATGCCAAGGATGCTGCGCGCGACACCGGCAGCAATGCCTGGGGGAAATCGAGCGTACAAGACACGCCGGCCACGCTGCATGTGATCGATCGCAGTCGACTGGACGACCGCCATATCCGCACCTTGTCCGAATTGGCGCGTGAAGACGCGGCCCTGGGGGATAACTATGCACCGCTGGGCTATTACCAGAACATCGCGATTCGTGGCTATCCGCTGGATCTTGGCAGTAGCTACCGCATCAACGGCTTGGCCGCCACTGGCGAACAAATCATCGCACTGGAAGACAAGCAACAAGTCGAAATTCTCAAGGGCCTGGCGGGGATCAGTGCTGGCGTGGTGGAACCCGGCGGCGTGGTGAACTTCATCAGCAAGCGCCCGGAAGCGGTGCGCACGTTGACGCTGGGCACCGATGCGCGTGGCTCACGCTATGCCGCGCTGGATGCAGGCGGTTGGTTGAGCCCCACGTTTGGCCTGCGGGCCAATGTGGTGTGGGATGCCGCGCATGCGCATGTGGAACATGCCGATGGTCGGCGTGGCTTGGTTGCGTTGGCCGCCGACTGGAAATTCTCGGATACCACGACATTGGAGCTGGATGCCAACACCCAAGCCAGCGCCCAGCGTTCCGCCTCGGGTTACATGCTGCTGGGTGGCAGCCAGCTGCCCGGCAATCCTGATCCGAAAAAGCTGCTGGGGTACCAGCCGTGGCAGCAACCGGTGCGCATCCATTCGCACAATCTCAGTGCGCGCTTGCGCCACAACTTCAATCAGGATTGGCAACTGCGCGTCAGCGCCGGCCGCAGTCGCAGCGTGATCGATGACAACGTCGCCTTCGCTTACGGCTGCTACTACGCAGTAGCGTGCGCCAGCGGAACCGTGCCAGGCAACTTCTTCGCACCCAATGGCGATTACGACATCTACGATTATCGCAGTCCCGACGACACCCGCGTTTCCGACCAAGCGCGCGCGGTGCTGGAAGGCCAATTTGGCGAAACAGTCCAGCACGACGTGAGCATGGGTGTCAGCAGTTTCCATCGCACCATTACTCGGCGTCCGTACGTGTACGACTACGTGGGTACCGCCAATATCAATGACGTGCAACCACCGGTGTACGCGCCTTCACCCAATCAACCCGGCAACCCGGTACGCCGCTTCGATGGCTGGCAACACTCGTTGTTTGCACTCGATCGCATGCAACTGGGCGCGCAGTTGCAATTGATCGCCGGTGCCAGTGTTGTCCATCTGGATGAGCGCGCATGGAAAAGCTCCGGCAAATTGATACGCACCACGCGCATCAACAAAACGCTGCCGCAACTGGCACTGCTGTGGCAGCCCAGTGCCATGTTCACCGCGTATGCCAGTGCCAGCGACGGCATTGCATTGGGCAAGGAGGCGCCCTTCTGGACCAGCAACGACGGTGAACTGCTCGCGCCGCGCCTGTCACGCCAACTGGAAGCGGGCGTGAAATATCGTTGGCAGGATGCGCTGGATCTTGGCGCATCGGTATTCCGCATTCGCCAGCCGTATCAATACGCGCAGCCGGATACCAGCAGCGCCGGTTACACCTTCGTCCAGCAGGGTGATGAAGTGCACAGCGGGGTGGAATTCTCCGCCAACGGACGCATCACCACACGCTTGAACGTCAACGCCAGCGTGGCGCTGATCCGCGCACGCGCACAAGGCACTGGCACACCCGCATTCGAGGGTCATCAAGTCGCCAATGTGCCCAGCCTGCGCAGCAGCATGCAGTTGGACTACCGCCTGCTGCCGCAACTGGACGTGCAAGGCGGTTGGCGGCATGTCTCCTCCAACCCGGCCACAGCCACCGGGCAAGTACGCGCACCCGCCTATGACGTGTTCAACGCCGGCCTGCGCTGGCGTAGGCAGTGGCGCGAATCAACGCTGAACACACAATTAGGCGTGGACAACCTTTTCAACAAATACTACTGGCGCGACACTGGCAGCTCCGACGGTGACAGTTACTTGTTCCCCGGCGCACCACGCACGGTGTGGCTGACAGTGCAGGTGGCGATGTAATGCCACTGCACGAGATCTTCGCTGCGTGCCTCAGCGCCGGTGCGGTCTGGCTGACCACGCGGCGCAGCCCATGGTGCTATCCGGTGGGGCTGGCGTCGATCTCGGTGTACATCTGGGTGTTCATCGACGCCCGGTTGTATTCGGACGTGCTGCTGCAATGTGCTTACGTGGCGATGCTGATTTCTGGCTGGCTACGCTGGCTGCGCCATCTGGACAGTACTGGCCATGTGCAGGTGGCCGGCCTGGCTCCACGCCTGGCCGGCCTGCACCTGTTGATTGGTCTGCTCGGTGGTTTTGCACTGGGCTACATCATGCACACCTTCACCCACGCATCGCTGCCGTGGCTGGATGCTTTCCTGACGGCGTTCAGTTTGGTCGGGCAATGGTGGCAAAACCGTCGTCACATCGCCGCGTGGTGGATGTGGATCGCGGTGGATGTGGTCTATATCGGCATGTACCTGCATAAAGATTTGCATGTCACTGCCATGCTGTACACCGGATTTGTGGTGCTGGCATTGAAAGGCTGGCGCGATTGGCGACACGCGGGACAGGCCGCTGCGGCGGCATGACTGCAGCCCCCCCTCGCCTGTACCGGCGTGGGGGTGTATGTTCGCTCGCATCACCCAACACAACGCACTTGAACATGGACATCCACGACATCGCCCTGACCCTGTACGCGCAATTGGTGCACGCCAATGGCAGCCAGCCGCTGAGTCAGGAGGCGCGTATCGATATGGGTCGCGAAGCGTATCGCTTCGCCGAGGCCTATATCGCGGCCAAGGATTTGTATATCCGCGAATTGCCGGTTGCTAATGACCAAGGCTTCTGATGGATGTGCTGATCGGCGGGTATGCTTGCCGGATTCCCCCCGGAGCGTACACATGATCCGTCGGTTTGCCAGCATCACAGCACTCTCTTTCCTGCTGGCGGCATGCAGCAGCGGCCCGGTGCGGCGCGTTTCCGAACCCACCGCCAGCCTGCAACAGCTCACCGTGCGCAGCGATGGCCAATGGGATGTACAGCTGCGCTTGCAGAACTACAGCAGCATTGCGATGCGCTTTGACAAAGCCTCGCTGGACATCCGCTTTGACAACGGCCCGGCCGCCAAACTCGAGGTGCAGCCGGGGCTGGAAATCGGTCCGGAATCGGCCGATGTGGTCAACGCCATCCTCACCCCCCTGCCGTCCGGTCGCGCCCGCATCGCCAGCGCTTTGGCCGACGGCCGCGGCCTGGCGTACACCTTGAGCGGCAGTCTGGCCGCCACCCCGCAAGACGGCAAACAGAAGTCGTGGGACATCAAGCGCGAAAGCGCGCTATCGCCCGTGCCGGGGCTGCCCGGGGCGCTGCGCTAAGGCGATTTCCCGAACTAGAGCATTCGCTCAACATACGCAGCAGTATGCTGAAAATCCCTGCAGGCCGGTCGTCGGCCTGCATCTGCACGGACACCCGTCATGAGCACTTACAAAGCCCCCCTCGACGATCTGCGCTTTGCCCTGTTTGATGTACTCGGTGCAGAGGCGCATTGCGCCAAGCTCGGCTTTGCCGACGTCAACCGTGAACTGGCTGATGCGGTGCTGGAGGAAGCGGCGCGCTTCGCCGAAACGGTGCTGGCACCACTCAACAAAATTGGCGATGAGATCGGTTGCAACTTCGACAAGGCCACCGGCGATGTCACCCCGCCGCCCGGATTCAAGCAAGCCTTCGATACGTTTGTCGAGGGTGGCTGGACCGGCCTGACCAATGCCCCTGAACATGGCGGCCAAGGCATGCCCGCGCTGCTGGGCGGGGTGCTGACCGAACTGGTGGATTCTGCCAATCTGGCGTGGGGCAATTTCCCTATGCTCAGTCATGGCGCGGTGAAGGCGCTGGAAACCTATGGCGAAGCTTGGCAGCAGGACGTATTTCTGAAGCCGCTGGTGTCCGGCCAGTGGACCGGCACCATGTGCCTGACCGAGCCACATTGCGGCACCGACCTCGGCCTGCTCAAGACCCGCGCCGAACCGCAGGCCGATGGCACCTATGCCGTCACCGGCACCAAGATCTTCATTACCGCCGGCGAGCATGATCTGGTGCCCAACATCATCCATCTGGTGCTGGCCAAACTACCGGATGCACCGGCCGGCGCGAAAGGCATTTCGCTATTTGTGGTGCCCAAATTCAAGGTAGCCCGCGATGGCAGCGTGGGCGCGCGCAATGCCGTGCGCTGTGGCGCGATCGAACACAAGATGGGCATTCATGGTTCCGCCACCTGCGTGATGAATTTCGATGGTGCCGAAGGCTATCTGCTGGGCGAGCCGCACAAAGGCTTGCAGGCGATGTTCGTGATGATGAACTCGGCTCGCCTCGGCGTGGGCGTGCAAGGCCTCGGCCTGTCTGAACGCGCCTACCAGAACGCGCTGCGCTATGCCCGTGAACGCCTGCAATCGCGTTCACTCACGGGCCCGAAGTGCCCCGACAAACCGGCCGATCCGCTCATCGTGCAGCCCGACGTACGGCGCATGCTGCTGTCGCAAAAATCACTGGTGGAAGGTGGCCGCTTGCTCAGTCTGCACGCCTATTCGCTGCTGGATGTGGCCGAACACGCCAGCGACCCGGCCGAGCGCGAACGTGCGCATACCCTGGTCAGCTTCCTCACCCCGATCTCCAAAGCTTGCCTGACCGAATGGAGCATTGAGAACACCTACAACGCACTGCAGTGCTTCGGTGGCCACGGCTACATCCATGAGCACGGCATGGAGCAATACGCCCGCGATGCCCGCATCACCACCTTGTACGAAGGCACCACCGGCATCCAAGCCTTGGATTTGATCGGCCGCAAAACCGCCGCCACCCAAGGCGCGGGGCTGAAGTTGTTCCTCGGCGAAGTGGAAGCCTTCGCCAAGCAACATGAAGGCGATGCGGCGCTGGCCGAATTCATTGCCCCCCTGCGCAGCAAATGCCAGGAATGGGGCAAACTCACCATCGACACCCTGACCCGCGCCGCCAGCAACCCGGACGAATTGGGCGCTGCCAGTACCGACTATCTGTTCTATTCCGGCTACGTGGTACTGGCCTACTGGTGGGCACGCAGCGTGGCCGCCGCCAATGCCACCAGCAAACCGCAAGCATTCAAGGATGCCAAGCGCGATACCGCCCGCTTCTACTTCGCCCGCATGCTGCCGCGCACACTGGCCCACAAAGCCGCCATCGAAGCCGGTGCCAGCCCGCTGATGGCATTGCCGGATGCAGGCTTCGGCGCCGAGTAACCGCCGCATATCCTTCTCCCCGCGTTGCGTGTGGGGAGAAGGGCCCCACAGGGCGGATGACGGCCAGCGCCATATCCAAACCGTCATCAAAAGCGTATAAGCTGGTTTCCCGATGGAGACCGATACAGCGCTCGTACGCCCGGCCCATACCGGCGATGATTCCGCTCACCTGTGCGCGGACGGGTTTGTTTCCCTTGCCGCAGGCAACCCGGCACTTGCCTTTGCGCCGGCTCTGCGCTTTCTTGGTCTGGATGCGCATGGCCGCGCCTTGGACTGGCTCAGCTGGCAAGACGCGACCTGTCTGTATGCCCGGAATGCCGTGGCGTGGACGCTGGGCGAACCCTGCCTTGCCGTGCATGGCGGCATTAATCGCAACAGCGGCCTGCGCAGCCAGATCCTGCTGCACCCCATCATCGCCGCGCGTGGGCATGTGCGCCCACAGGCGATGGATCCTACGCCAACCCTGACCAATCTGGCGCTATTTGCCCGCGACCAATTCCTGTGCCTGTATTGCGGCCGTCAATTCCAACGCCATGCGCTCACCCGCGACCATGTGCAACCAACCTCAAAAGGAGGCCGCGATGTCTGGGAAAACGTCGTCACTGCCTGCGTGCACTGCAATTCCCGCAAGGGCAGCCGCACGCTGCAGCAAGCGCAGATGCCCCTGCTCGCCATTCCTTATCGCCCCAGTTGGGTTGAGCACCTGATTTTGTCTAATCGCAATATCCTGGCCGACCAGATGGCTTTCTTGCGCGCGCAATTACCCAAACACCCACGGCGGTCACCGATTGCACCATTGCAGCGGTCGTGAGCACAACTCCATGACCTCTTGCCATTGACGTGGAGCCGCAGCTTGGCAACACTGCCCACGGAAGTCACAGGAAACGATGATGGCGCTGACCCTGGGTACCACCGGAATGGATCGCAAAACGGAAGCCGAAGTGCAATCGGCTTTCAAGATTGCCAATGCCGAAACCGGCCATCACTGGACTTTGGTCGACGGTGATAACGCCGACTACGTTCTGATCGACATGGACAGCTTGTACGGGCCGATGAGCTGGCTGCGGCTGCATTCGATGGGGCGCAAGGTCATTGGACTTTCGTCGGTTGATCGCCAGCAGACCGATTACCGCCTGCCACACCCGATCAGTGCCAACGACCTGACTGTACTGTTAAGCGAAATCGCCACTGACCTTCCATCATCCTCCGCAGATGCCCGTCCGGAGATTGCGCAAGCAGCCATTGCAACCACTCCCATGGCAGAGACGGCAGCTGAGTCGATACCGATGCCGGAGCCAGAGCCAGAGCCAGAGCCAGAGCCGGAACCGGAGCCAATCACTCCAGAGCAGCCTGTCATTCGTAGTCTGCAGCACTGGCTCACTCCACATCGCTTGTCTAAACCGGTTCGCTTGCAGCGGGAGCAGCAACCTGCATTGCTGATCGATGCCAATGCAGGTGTTTGGCATGGTTCGGCCACCCTGAAACCGCTTGCTGTCTGCTTTGAAGGTGAAGTGCAGGCCGCTGATTTTGTTCCGCTGGATACTGCCGAATGGACCGCCGAGGCCGCCAAGCTGGGGGCTGCGCAGCCTCTATCGCGCCTGCAATGGCTGGGCGGCCTGCTGTCGGATGCGGCGACCTCCGGCAAATACCAGCTCAAGAAATGGCCGCAGACCGAGCGCGAATACCCCAAGCACTTCCGCATTGCCACCGTGATGATGAAAGGACCAGCCAACGTCACTGAAATTGCCGAGGCCAGTGGCGTATCGGTTGATGAGGTCAACGCTTTCATCAACGCCAACCTCGCTACCGGTTACGCCGAACCGGCGGGGGATGCACCACCGCCCTCCACCGCCCCACAGAAGCCCGCAGGGTTGTTTGGCCGCATGCGCGGACATTGATTGCAGCTCATTGTTGCCGGGTGCGGCGACTTTGTCGCGCAAAGCATGTAAACTTGCGCCTCGCTTTTCCGTGGTCCTCGCCTCACCCTGCCGGCATCCGGTGCAATGCACCTCGCAGCGGGCAATGCACGATCCACGACTCGGGCAGACAACAGGCCCGGGCAGTCTCCATGGTGGCCCCGTCGGCCCCTCGCGACGCTAGGTCGAAAACCCCGCCAGGGCCGGAAGGCAGCAACGGTATCGACTGATGCGGGTGCCGAGGTCAGCCGGCGGGGCCACCGCCTTTTCAGCCGTACCCTGCTCAGTACCCGCGATCCCACGCCTGTTGGTAGGCCGCGCGCAATTGCGCAAACTCCGCATCCACCAGCGTCATGCTGCGAGCACCAGCCAATTTGCGTAAAGACCGCTGCAAGCGCTGCAAATTGGCTTCCCGCCATGCAGTTGCTGGAATGCGCAAATGCGAGCGATCGAAATCAATCATCCAGCCTTGACCGCTGACATCAAACAAAATGTTGTGCGCATTGAGATCCGCATGATCCACCCCTGCGCGATGAAAGCGCGCCACCAGCTCACCTGCAGCCGTCCACGGCGCATCGCCCGTCGCGGCCAACACCGCCAGCGAATGCACATGCTGCAAGCGCTGCATCAAGATCGCGGCTCGATAATGCAACCCTTCGCGCCGATACCACGCTGCAAATGGCAGCGGCACCGGTAATTTCTTATCCCGCAATATCCGTAACAGGCGGAATTCGGCAAAGCTGCGGACATGCTGGATACCGCGCCACAAATGCGCATCGTGGCTGAGTTTGGCCGCCAGGCCGCCGCGCAAGTAATGCCGCAAAAACGCATCACCTTCACCAAAATCAATCCACCACGCGCCGCCACGGCCACCTTCCGCCACCGGCTGCGCAGCCGCACCCCAGTGCGTGGGATCAAACCAAAGCGGGTCGGGTTGCCTGATCTGGGTGCGGTCGAACAAAATTGCACCATAGCCGCGTCCATCGCGGAATGGTGTCAGGTGCTCATTGGCATCGAATCCAGTCATTCCTACGAGTGTAGCAATACGTGCCTAATTTCGAAGCCCCCCGCTCCATTTGCCTGCTGCGCTTGTCGGCATTGGGCGATGTCACCCATGTGCTGCCACTGCTGCATACACTGCGCACGGGCTTGCCTAACGCCGAGCTGCACTGGGTGATTGGCAAGGCCGAACATCGCCTGCTGGATGGCTTGCCCGGCGTGCGTTTTGTCGAATACGACAAACGTAGCGGGCTGCAGGGCATGCGCGCACTCCGCCGCGAACTTGGCCAGCGTTTCGATGCACTGCTGCAACTGCAGGTCTCCACCCGCGCGAATTTGCTATCGGCGTTCATCCCGGCGCAACGCAAGATTGGTTATGACCGCAGTCGCAGCAAGGAAGGCCACGGCTTGGTCGTCAATGAACGCATCCCCGAAGTCATCGACGGGCATGTATTGGATGCCATTGGCCGCTTCTGCGAACCCTTGGGACTCACCCGCTCGCAAGTAACATGGAAATTGCCGGTTCCGGCCGATGCGCATGCCTGGGCACATGCGCAGTGGGATGAAGATGGCCGCAATACACTGCTGATCTCGCCCTGCTCCAGCCATGCGCTGCGCAATTGGCGAGCAGAGCGCTACGCAGCACTGGCCGAACACGCCATCGCACAAGATTGGCGCGTGGTTTTATGTGGCGGCCGCAGCGATCTGGAGCGCAGCACCGGCGATGCCCTCTTGGCGGCCATGCCAAACCGCACACGTGTACTGGATCTGATCGGCAAGGACACCCTCAAGCAATTGCCCGCATTGCTGGCGCGTGCCGACTTGGTGGTGACGCCAGACTCGGGCCCGATGCATATCGCCAACGCAATGGGCAGCAAGGTATTGGGCCTGCATGCCGCCACCAACCCGGAACGCAGCGGCCCGTATTCCGACCGACGCTACTGCGTGAACCGCTATGACGATGCCGCGCGCAAGTACCGTGGACAGCCCGCATCGTCGCTCAAATGGGGCAGCAAAATCGAAGCCGAAGGCGTGATGGATCTGGTGACCGCCAACGATGCCATCGCTGCATTCGAACGCTACCGCAGCGACTTCAGCTGATGACACAAGCCCATTACGCGCCGCTGCCGGTGCCGTAATCCTGATACGACTTTTCCTCGACGTAGGCCGAGCCCAGTGCAAGGTTGATGTCCTTTTTCACCCGTGCGCGCACGTCGTTCTCGAAATACACACTGCGCGCCAGTCGCACGAATTCGGCATCAAATGCCTGCGCCTTTTCCTGCAGGCGGATGTCATCCTCGATCACCCACAACCGCTCGTTGACCGCCTTCAACTCGGCACGCAGCGTGGTGATGTCCTGCGCCGATGCCGGGTGCGCCGCCCACGTGGTTTCCAGCACAGCCAACTCATTGCGCACATTGACCAGCTTGCCAGGATCAGACATGCGCTCGGACTTGATCTGCAAGATGGCGATCTTGTCCAGCAATTCGCCAAACGACACGGGCACCAGGATTTCGGACATGGACGCGCAGCCGGAAAAGGGAGGCTCAGTTTACCTGTCTTGCCGCGTTGGCACGCGATGCCGCGACGAATCCACCGCGCGCGCATTGATGCGTATGTTGTAGGGCTGGTTTATAGCCAGTCCGCAAGCAAAAGACCGGGTTACCCCGGCCTTTTGTCTGTCAAATCACCTGCAATTATTTGATCAAACGCAGTGCGAACGGATAGCGATAGCTTTCACCTTTATTGCAGGCCATGCCGGCGAGGATGCAAAAAACGAGGTTGACCAAAATTACAACCGGGATGATCAGAAAACCGATCAGCACGGCCATCAATACCGAACCTGCCACATACGCAATCGCGATAGTGATCTGGAAGTTCAGCGCTTCCACTGCCTGTGTGTTCAGCCAAGCCTTGTCGGTTTTGTCTTTATTGGTCAACCAGATGATCAGCGGCACGATGAAGCCCAGCAGGATGCCGGACAGGTGCGTGAGCATTGCAAGATTGCGGTCTTCGGAAGATGCAGTGACGTCATTCATATGCTTAGATATCCCCGGGTTATGGCGTGATGTGCGCCCTCGTCAAAGCATAACGCCATTTGCGAAAAAAACAGGTCAGCCCGCGCGCACCAACCCCGGCAGCGATGGCAGGCCCGCACTGTCTGGGAACACGCTGCGCGCCAGTGCGTCGCTGCCCACTTCCAGATGCTCGCGCAGGATGCCCTTGAACAAGGCGCGCATGTCGGTGGTCGCCAACAGGTCGCGGCCTTCATTGAGCTGGGTTTTGCCCAGCCCCGGCCATTGCCCGGCAATGCGTCCACCTTTCACCGCGCCGCCGGCGACAAACGCCACCCCGCCGGTGCCGTGGTCGGTGCCGCCGGTGCCATTGATGGCCGCGGTACGGCCGAATTCGGTGACGATGACGACCACGGTGTTGTTCCAGATCGACTCTGCGCCAGCGTGGAAGGCTTTGACACCGGCATCGAGTTCGGCCAGCTTGCGATCCAGCAAGGCCAACTCACCACCGTGACTGTCCCAGCCGGTGTCTTCCACAAAGCCTATCCGCGGCCCGTTTGCGGCCGCCATGAATTTGGCCGCTGCCGCCATGGCTTGCGGTAACTTCAAGCCGTTCTGGCTTTTGCCGGCACCCATCGCTTCCATGCGTGCATCGATGCCGGCAAACGTGGGGGCCAAGCTGGGGTCGGCGGCGTACAGCACTTGCAATTGCTGCCACAGGATGGGATCCACCCCTTTGGCCAAGGGTGGCGACCACGTGCTGACATCGCCCTTGCCGCGCATCGCCAGCGGCATCACCGCCGAAATCGCCAACCCTTTGCCGCCGGGCATGGCCGCCACGCAGCGATTGAGCCAGCCGGTGGTGCCGCTGGTGCCAGTGGTGCCGTTTTCCACGCAATCTTGTGCTTCAAAATGCGAGCGTTGCCGGTATGGCGGGGCGACCGCCACCATCGGCAACAATTGCTGCTGCGCGTACAGGCCCGCCATGAAGCCCAATGCACCGTGCAGGGCAAAATCGCCATTCAATTGCAAACTGGGGGCTTGGCCTTTGCTGTTGACAAAGTCGCCACGCAGCGCGGCAAAGCCGGGGTCACCGGGCGCTTGCAACGCATGCAGGCCGTCCAAGCCGCCGCGCAACAGCACCAACAAAAAGTGAGTGTCGCCGCGCCCGGCGGCGGCCAGTGCGAATTTGGGCAAGGCGGCCAGCGCCAACGAGGCCGCACTCATCCCCAAAAAACCACGTCGATCGAAGTTCATCTCAGGTCCTCCATTGGAAGGCGGGGCTGGCCAGCAACAATGCCACGCCCTGTTGTACGGATTCCGCACGCCGCAAGGCCGTCGCTGTTTGCCGGTCCAGGCTTGCGCCGAGCGCCGCTTCGCCCATGTGCAAGGGCGTACGGCCTTGCATGTCGGGCAGGCGATCGGCCAAGGCTTGCGCCGCTTGCACACGCTTGAACAAGGCATCTGGCCCGCCCCAATCGGCTGCAACATCGCCAAACCCGGCGGGGGAGCGCGGTTGGAACAAGGGCTGCCCCAATTGCGCCTGCAAGCGTACCGCCAGCGCCACATCGTCCTGCGCTTGCAGATTGCAGGCACGTAGTGCGGATATGAAATAGTCATCGGGATTTTTGAACTTGCGCGCTTGCACTGACCACGCCTCATCCGACTCCACCATGCTGCGGCACACTGCGGCGATGTCACCACCACTGCGCAGCCAGGTGCTGGCCATGCGCTCCACCAGTGCTGGCGGGGGCTCATCGGCAATGAAATGCCGTGCCAATTTCTGTGATACATGCCGTGCCGTGGCCGGGTGTACGGCCAAGTCGTGCAGCACCGCCACGCCCTGCATTTCGCCGTCTTGCCGGTAGGTCTTGCCGAACACGCGACGTGCACCGGGTTCGTGCGCGGCATTGCGAAACACGAAACCATCGCGACTTCCGGCACCATCGCGATCATTGGGACGCACCACGCTCCAGCCGGTGATGGCGCGGGCAAATTCGGTGACATCGGCTTGGCTGTAGCCAGCATTCACGCCAAGGGTGTGCAGCTCCATGATTTCGCGGGCGAGGTTTTCGTTCAGCCCGCGCTTGCCGGCTTTCGGCGTGCCCGCACTGCGGCGTGCGGCATTGATGGCAGCGCGTGAATCATCGCCAATCGAGGCCTGGTTATCCAAGTACAGCAACATGCCGGGGTGGCGTTCCACTGCCAGCAGTAAATCGGAAAACTTGCCAGTGGCATGTGGGCGGATGGCTTCGCGCTCCATCGGTGCGGCAAACAGCGAGGCGATGCGTTTATCCACCGAAATGGCGAAGTGGTTGGACCAGAACCGCACCAAGCGCTCGCGAAATCCCTGTGCCGTGCTGACCGCAACCCCTTGGCGCAGCACCAGGTCCTGTTGCAGCGCCCTGCGCAACTCATCGCGCCCTCCCACTTTTTTTTGCATGTCGGCAGCGCCGGCCGCACGCTGCTCACGCAGGGCTTTGCGCTGCTGCTGCACGCGTGTGTACATGTCCAGATAGGCACGGCTATCGGGCAGCCCATCGAATGCGGCAATCGGTGCCGCACCTTGCAGCTGCGCCAACAGCCAGCCACGTGGGTCATCGCCGAGCGCCTGCAGCTCTTCCGGGCGTGCGCCCAGCCCAAACCGATTGACCGCGCTTGCGGTCGCGTTAGTCAGTTGCATCGTTGCCATCGCCATGCTCCTTGGGGAACACGACTGCCAACGCAGCATGCCCCGCGCAGGTTGACGCGCGCGGGGTTACGCTTTTGTCATGTTCAACCGGTGCCGGCCACGGTCATGTGGCCGATCAAAATCGAACCGGTGCGTACATGCGAACGCACATCCACATCATTGCCTACGGTTTCAATCGCCGCGAACATGGTTTTGAGGTTGCCGGCAATGGTGATGCCGTCCACCGGATAGGCCAGCACCCCGTTTTCCACCCAGAACCCGGCCGCGCCACGTGAGTAATCACCGGTGATCGCATTCACGCCCTGCCCCATCAATTCCGTCACCAGCAAGCCACGCCCCATGGCCTGGATTTGCGCGGCCAGATCGCCGGCATTGGCCTTGACCTGCAAATTGTGCACGCCGCCGGCATTGGCGGTGGTGGCAAGCCCCAGCTTGCGCGCCGAATAGCTGCCCAGCACATAGCGCTGCACGATGCCGGCATCCACCAACATCGATTTGCGGGTGGCCACGCCTTCGCCATCAAACGACGCGGAGCGGAAGCCGCGCAGCACAAAGGGGTCTTCTTCAATCGCAAACCAGTCCGGGAACACGCGCGTGCCGGCGCTGTCCAGCAGGAAGCTGGCGCGCCGGTACAACGCGCCGCCAGAGACCGCACCAATGAAGCTGCCAATCAACGAGCGCGCCATTTCCGCGCAAAACAACACCGGCACCTGACCGGTGGGCAACGGCCTGGGATCGAGCCGTTGCAAGGTGCGCTGCGCGGCTTTGCGGCCGATGGCCTCGGGCGTCTCCAGATCGTCCTGCGCCAGCGCCACGCTGAACCAGCCGTCGCGCTGCATCGCCTCACCTTCACCCGCGATCAAGGCGCAGCCTGCGCTGTAGGAAGTGCTGCGCTCCGTGCCGAGAAAACCGTGTGAATTGGCGTACACGCTGATCGAGGCATTGGCATTCACCGATGCGCCATCGGAATTGCCGATGCGCACATCCACCGCACGGCCGGCGGCCTCGCAGGCCAGCGCCAAATCAATGGCACGGTCGGCATCGAACGCGGCCGGATGCCAGCTGTCGAACTCGCGCAGGGTTTGCGCCATCAGCGCAGCGTCGGCCAAGCCGGATGCCGGGTCTGCTTCGGTATGTTTGGCAATCGCACAGGCCTGCGCCACCGTCGCTGCCAAGCTGGCTTCGCGCAGATCGGCGCTACTGGCGCTGCCTTTGCGCTGGCCAAAGTACACGGTGATGCCCACCCCACGGTCGCGGGTGGCCTCCACCGTTTCCACATCGCCCATGCGCACGTTGACCGCAAGCCCGGCATCCTCGTTGCAGGTCACCTCGCACTGGCTGGCCCCGGCGCTGCGCGCGCGTTCCAGTAATTGTTGGGCGATGCCGGCCAGCCGCTGTTGACGCTGCGTGCTGTCATCGGTGGGCAGGGACTGTGTGAGTGTGTTGTTCAATGGCTTATCCTGTAGCAATGCGAGGACATGACGAAGAGACCGGCGAATTTTTCAGCCCCAGCCGCAGCGCGCAACGCCGTGCGGCGCTGGACGTGCTGGAATTGGGCGAAGTGTTGGTGGCGCTGACCGCCACCCAGTTGGGCAAATTGCCGATTCCGGACGAGCTGCTGCCGCATATCCGCGACACCCAGCGCATGAGTTCGCACGGGGCGCGCAAGCGGCAATTGGCGTTTTTGGCCAAGCAGATGCGCAAGCTGGACGATGCACAGCTGGATGCGATCCGTGATGCGATGAGCAAAGACGGCGAGGCGGCACGGCGCGACACTGCCATGCTGCACCGCGCCGAAGTGCTGCGCGAGGCGCTGCTGGGCGACGATGGCGATGCCGCGATGACCGACTTGCTGGCGCAGCACCCGCAAGCCGACCGCCAGAAATTGCGCCAACTGGTGCGCAATACGTTTGACGAACGCAAACACAACAAACCGCCGCGCGCCTTCCGCGAGCTGTTTCGGGAGCTGCGGGACGTGTTGGCGGGTGGCGAGGCCAGCGCCGATGCGGATGACGGTGACGAAGACAGCCACGACTGATCAGCCCGCCTGCGTCCCGCCCACGGTGAGCTCTGAAATCAGCAGCGACGGCTGACCCACGCCCACCGGCACGCTTTGGCCATCCTTGCCGCAGATGCCGACGCCGTCATCCAGCGCCAGGTCATGGCCAATCATCGCCACCTTCTGCATGGTTTCCGGGCCATTGCCGATCAAGGTGGCACCTTTCACCGGCGCGGTGATCTTGCCATCTTCGATCAGGTAGGCCTCGGTGGCCGAGAACACGTATTTGCCACTGGTGATGTCCACCTGCCCACCGCCGAAGTTGACCGCGTACAGGCCTTTTTTCACCGACCGAATCATCTCTTGCGGGTCGTGGCTGCCGGCGCGCATGTAGGTGTTGGTCATGCGCGGCATCACCAGATGCGCGAACGATTCACGGCGGCCATTGCCGGTGGGGGCCATGCCCATCAGGCGGGCGTTGTGGGTGTCCTGCATGTAGCCGACCAGAATACCGTCCTCGATCAACGTGGTGCAGGCGGTAGGCGTGCCTTCATCATCGATATTGAGCGAGCCACGGCGGCCTTCCAAGGTACCATCATCGACGATGGTGACGCCTTTGGAGGCCACGCGCTGGCCGATGCGGCCGGCGAAGGTGCTGGTGCCCTTGCGATTGAAATCGCCCTCCAGCCCGTGGCCTACCGCTTCGTGCAACAACACGCCTGGCCAACCGTGACCCAACACCACCGGCATCACCCCGGCGGGCGCGTCGATGGCTTGCAGATTCACCAAGGCCTGGCGCAACGCCTCGCGGGCGAATGTTTCCGGCTTGTCGTCGGCCAGCAGTTCGATATAACCATAGCGCCCGCCAAACCCGGCAAAGCCCGATTCGCGGCGGCCATTCTGCTCGACGATCACTTGGATATTCATTCGCACCAGCGGCCGCACATCGCCCGCCAGCACGCCGTCACTGCGCGCCACCAGCACCGTATCCACGCCGCCGGTGACACTCACCATCACTTGTTGCACGCGCGGTTCCAGCGCGCGCAGCAGGCCGTCCACGCGGCGCAGTGCGTCCACTTTCGCGGCGTTGTCGAGCGCATCCACCGGGTCCAATGCCGGGTAGAGCGCATGGCCATGCGTCCGTTGCAAGGCATGCGCGCCGTGGTTGCGACCATCCCGCGCAATCGCACGGGCGGATTGCGCAGAGGCCAGGAGTGCCGGCGCATCCAGTTCGTCGGAATACGCAAACCCGGTTTTTTCGCCGGAGATTGCACGCACGCCCACACCCTGTTCGATGCTGTGCGAACCGTCCTTGACGATGCCGTCTTCCATGCTCCACGCCTCGCGGCGGGCATGCTGGAAATACAGGTCGCCAAAATCAATGCCCGGCCCCAGCAGCGCATCGAAAGCGCGCGACAACGCGGACGCATCCAGCCCGGTGGGGGCCAACAGGCGGGATTCGGCAAGGGTCAATGCATTCATGCAGAGCGTACTCAAGTTCAATTGCTAGTGAAGGAAATGGCGGCGATCGGGGAAAGATCAATCACCTTCCGCGGAAGGAACGGTCGCCGGCGCAGGGTGCTTGGCCACCACCTCGACCTTGGGAGCAGCCCACGGGCCGGTGATGCGATAGGTTTTGGCCCCGATTCCAGACATTGGCTTATCCAATACGGCATTCGCCACAGCGCCAACTGCCGCCCCTACGGGACCTGCAGCCAGCGCGCCCACGGCAGTGAGCAGACCTCCGGAACGAGGCATCACTTCCACCGTTTGATCGAACTGTTGGCTGCGCAAATTGACGCCACCGTGCAGATTCAAATCGGCGGCGGGCCCTTTGATGCTCAGATTTTCGGTGTGTGCATTGCCCTGACTCAGCCGAATGTCGCCCTGCAGATGATCGAAAGCGAAGCCTTTGCTGAACAAATCACTGAAATCCAGCGTCAAGCGTCGACGCAATTGGCTGACACCGAGTAATCCCAGCATTCTGCCAGCACCAGGTTCAATTTCCGGCAGACGGCCATTGCGCACATCGGCACGCAGGCTGGCATCGATCTTGGTGATATCAAACGCCTCCGGCCCACCGTTCCAACTGGCGGCACCGGTCATTCGGCCTTTGCCTCCCACCAATTGTCCGCCCAGCCCAAACCCGGTCAGCAACGCACCTACATCGTCGCTGTCGGCATCCAGCCGGAATTGGGTACGCGCCATACCGCCCTTACCTATCCAGCTGCCGTTTGCCGCCAACCGCTGCTTGCCACCCGATGTGCGAAATTCGTCCATTCGCATGCCGCCGGTTATTGGCGAACTTCGAAAGCGTGCGCTGCCCATTGCTGTCCCGGCAAAGCGAAAATCAGCCACATCCAGCGCCAGCGGCGGGATGACGGCGGGGTTGATGTTGTTGATCGATGCGGTGGACGCGGGCGCTGAAGAATTCGGTTTGTCACTGAGCGATGCCGATACCGATGAGGCGACACGGCCGGTACCAGCCGACGCGGCTACCGCTGGCAATGCCAAGTACAGATGATCGAAATGGCCGCTGACACTGGCGCCGGCCTGCTCCGGGATACGCAGATTACCTGCGATTGCACTGCCCTGTATCTGTACAGTGATGCCCTGCGGTATTGGCACCATTTGCACACGCGTGTCGGCAAATGCTGCGCCCAGTAACTGCATGTTTGCTGCCTGGATGTCGATGCGCTGCAAAGGCAAATCGGCCTGGCCCTTGGCACCCGTGGCCAACCCGATCCAATCCAGCGCATCCAACTGCGCCACATGGCCGCTGATCACCAGACCGTGTGCCGGTGGTGCGGCCATCTCGCCCGCCCCCAATTGCATGCGCAGGCCGGTTTGCCGGTGCGCGCTGTGGCTGCGCAGGCGCAAGACATCGCCCAGGCTGGCCTCGATGTCACCACTATCCAGCGGCAAGCGAATTGCAATATTCGCCGGCAACACATCTGACGCGCGTTTGTGCATGGGTGCAGGCAGATCAAAAGCAGTACCCACCAGATTGGAGCGCAACTGCAGCAGCGATGGCAACGCACTCCCGGCGCGCAGTTGGCGTGGCACCGCCATGCTCACCACCCACTGCGAACTGCCACGCAGATATGGCTTCAACCAATCCAAATTGCCGGCCTTGGCCAATAGCCCGTCGATCTCGGCCTGCATTTGCAACTGTGCTTCGAATGCCTGCGCTGGGTCTTGCACATGCGGCCCTGCACGTAACGCCAACACTCCCGGAGCGCCGTCATAGCGCACTTGCAATGCGGGGGCATCGAAACCGGATTGGTCATAGTTGGCTTGTCCGCGTACTTGGTCAAAAGCTACTTGGTAGCGCGTTTCGGCCAACTTGGCACCGCCTAAATTCACGCTGCCGGTAATCACCGGCGGTGCCGGGGTTTGCTGATGCAAAGGCAACTTCATATGGAATTGTGCTTGCGCAGGTCCGGCCACCTGCAGGTGATCCATCGTGTCACCGTAGTCTTTATGCAGCGGGCTGGCGCGCAGCAGGTCAAGATAATGCCTGGCATCACCAGTGGTGTCGGCATCCACCCACAACTCGGCTTGACCAAAGCGGTCAATCCCTGCACGTAGCTGGGTGGCGGCGATCTGCGCCAATTGCGCGCGCCCATTCACGCTGAAGCCGTCGGCCACGAAACTGACATCGGCATCCATATGCTCTGCGGCAGGCCAATCGGGTTGAAACTTGATGGTGCCATCGTCGATATGTGCGTCCGCACGAAACACACCAGCACCGGCCATGCCAGGCGCATTGCGAAATGGCCAATCATCCAGATCGCCCGCCACCACCGCATGCACATTGCGCAGAGTGCCGCCACGCAGCGCCATATCCAACCACTGCACCGAGGATTTCGGCATCAGGTGATGGATCCAGAATCCACGGGCAAAAGAGACCGGCACATCGCCAATATCCGCGGCGATATCCAGATGCGGATGGCTACCGTCATCCTGCAAACCAATACCGCCACGCGCCTGTACTTGCAGCAGCCCGCCATCAATTGCCAAACCGGGGGTCTGAATGGTCCAGCCGGCCACATCTCGCCACAGCACGACTTCTCCATCCATCTTGAAGCGATGCACCACGCCGAAGCCGGCTGGCCAATCAAATTCAACCGTGGCAGTGCGATCAAAGCGCATGCGCAAGCCATCCTGATCGGCCTGCAACCAACCACCGACGCCCCGCATTCCAGGTGCATGTCCGACCGGATCGAAACGAAAGCCCCTGAAACGGGCGCTGGCATGCAGCATGCCACCGGTATGGCCCCGGATATCCACATCGTCCAATACAGCTACCGGCTGCGTGGTCTGCACCCATTGCCGCAGCCGCGCAGGCAAGGCATCGCTCAATGCCGCCAACTGCAACAGTGGCGCGACATTCAAATGTGCAGCGTGCATTGCATAGCGTTGCCCACCTGCCAATGACAAACCATCCAGGATCTGCCGCCCGGCACCATTGCCAATCCGCAATCGACTGACCTGCAACCTCCAATCCTGCAAGCGCCCGGACCAATTGGCCGCCAATACCAATTCCCCCACCTCATGGCTGGCTGCAGGTGTCGCCCCTGTGCTGGTTGCTGCAGTGGTGGTTGCTGCGGTCATCATTGCCGCAGGCATCGGCGCCCCCCGCAAACGCACATCCAACAATCCGGCATCGGCCCGCACAGCGACCACCCGGTAGCTGCGCAACTGTGCCCAGCCTTGCAAGCGGCCACGCCCAGTCACTGCAGTCACGCCCAGAAGTGGCAGCTTGTCGCCAAAATCGGCCAAATCCACCATCCGGCTACCGACATAGACGCGACCATCGCCACTGGTACGATCCAGCACACCAGCGATATTGAACGGTGTTGCCGTATTGCCAAGCCAGGCACTTGCACCCGCGCGTACCTGGTTGCCATTGACTTGCAGGCGAAGATCAATGCGCGGCAGGTACAAGTCCAACTTCAGTGCTGGGGCCAGCACCCGCAAGCTGGCTTGCGCCAGCTGCAGCTCCCCCAAATGCGACAGTGCCTCCAACGGGTCACCGCCGGCTTGCTGGCCGGGTAACCCGCGCACCTGCCATTGCCCGTTGTCGTCACGCTGCAGGGTCAAGTCCAAACCACGCAAGCGCAGCTCAGTGAACGAGCGCCCCGGTAACAGCCCCGCGTATTGGGCAATCTGGATCTCGGCATTGCCAATCTGCAGCGGATTTCTCGCATCACCAATGCGCAAATTGGATAGCCGCAACAATGGCCCGCGCCGTGTCCACTGGGTATCCAGATGATCAAACGCGACCGTGCGCCCGGCACGTTCACTGAGCCACGCGGCCACGCGCTCGGGATGCCGCTCGACCATCGGCAACAGCAGGCTGCCCACGCCATTGCCCAGCGCAAACAACGCAAGCATGACAGCGAGCGCATGCCATGTGTGCCGCCACACACTGCGCCAGCGACGGGGCTGGCTCATGCCGCAACCTCGGTCAAACCGTATCGCACACCATGCACTACTGCACTCATCCGGCAGTTACAGCAGCACAACATCGAACTGCTCTTGCAGATATTGCGCATCGGCTTGAAAGCGGATCGACTTGCCAATGAACTCCTCCAGCTCGGCCACCGCGTTGGATTCTTCGTCGGTAATCCGCCCAACCACTTTTGGCGAGGCGATCACCAGCAAGCGGGCGGCATCAAACTGGCGTACCGCGCGCACGATCTCGCGGAAGATTTCGTAAGTAATCGTTTCGGCAGTCTTGACCATGCCGCGCCCGGTGCATTCGTGGCAGGGCTCACACAGCTGGCGCTCCAGTGATTCCACCGTGCGCTTGCGGGTCATTTCCACCAAGCCCAACGGCGAGAAGTCATACACCGTGGTTTTGGCGTGATCCTTGATGAGGGATTTTTCCAGCGTGCGCAGCACCTGCCGGCGATGCTCCACATCGTGCATGTCGATGAAATCGATGATGATGATGCCACCCAGATTGCGCAGCCGCAGTTGCCGTGCCACCGCCTGCGCCGCTTCCAGATTGGTGCGATACACCGTTTCTTCCAGATTGCGCTGTCCCAGGAAGCTGCCGGTATTCACATCCACCGTGGTCATCGCCTCGGTTTGATCGATCACCAGATAGCCGCCGGATTTGAGCGGCACTTGCTTATCCAGGGCACGCTGGATTTCATCCTCGACGCCGTACATATCGAAGATCGGGCGCAAGCCCGAATAATGCTCGATCTTGTCGGCCAATGCCGGCATGTATTTGGCCGCAAACTCCCGCAGATGCTCGCAGGTTTCGCGTGAATCCACCTTCACCTTGTCCACGTCGCGGCGAATCAAATCGCGTACGGCACGCAGTGGCAGGCTGAGATCCTCATAAATGCAACTACCCACTTTTGCGGCAGCGGAATTGCGCTCGATCAGCTCCCACACGCGCCCCAGATAGGCAATATCTTCGGCTAATGCCTCCGCGGATTGACCTTCGGCATTGGTGCGCACGATGAAGCCGTGGCCGGGCCCGCCGGCGGTCAACTCGGCCATCAGTGTCTTCAGTCGGCTACGCTCGGCGTCATCTTCAATCCGGGCGGAAATACCAATCACTTTGGAACGCGGCAGCAACACCAGATAGCGCGAAGGAATACTGATCTGGGTGGTCAACCGGGCGCCTTTGCTGCCGATCGGATCTTTCACCACCTGCACCACGATCTCGGCACCATCGCGCAGCAGGTCGATAATGGGGATTTGTACTTGCGGTGGCGGTGCCGCCGGCACGTCATCGCCATCTACTGCATCCAGTGGTGCGGCGCGAAAAATATCGTTGGCGTGCAAAAACGCGGCGCGCTCCAGCCCGATCTCCACAAAAGCCGCCTGCATCCCCGGCATCACCCGCTGCACCTTGCCTTTGTAGATATTGCCGACCACTCCGCGCTGGCTGCCGCGTTCGATGTGCAGCTCTTGCAACATGCCGTTTTCGACCACCGCCACGCGGGTTTCACGCGGCGTCACATTGACCAGCAAATCCTCGCTCATGGCAGCAACCCAAACTGCCGCAACACCTGCGCGGTCTGCTGCAAGGGCAGGCCCATCACCCCGGAATAGCTGCCGTCCAGCCGCAAGACGTGCGCTTCAAAGCAGCCCTGAATGGCATACCCGCCAGCCTTGCCCTGCCATTCACCCGTGTCCAGATAGCGGGCGATATCGACATCGGACAGCGCTTCCACCGTCACCTCCGACACCACCACCGCTTGCGCTTCGCGTGCCGCCGACAGCAGCGAGACTGCAGTGATGACCTGATGGCTGCGCCCGGACAAACGCCGCAGCATGGCGGCGGCCTCCACCGCATCGGCCGGCTTGCCGAACACCACGCCGTCCAAAACCACCTCGGTATCGGCCCCCAGCACGACCGCATCGGGCACTGCCACTACCTGCAACAAGCCAGCCCCGGCCTTTTCCCGCGCCACCCGGCGCACGTAGTCGGCAGCAGACTCGGTAGCGTCCTGCTGCTCGGGAATAGCAAGGTCGAGGATGCCAAACTGCAACCCCAGACGGGTCAACAATTCGGCGCGGCGGGGCGATCGCGAGGCAAGATGCAACATGCCTGCAGTCTAACCTGTGGCCTACTGTGCACCCCAGCCCCACGGCACCGTTTCACGCAATTAACCCCATTTCGGCTCACCGTGCGTTCACCCCCAGCACGTAATCGTTCCCCCAACAAATGGAGTCCATGATGCCTCTGCGCCCCTTGCTGCTTGCCCTCGCCCTTGCCACGGCCCTGCCCATGACCACACACGCAAGACCCGCGGATATCGCCGCCGCTGCGCCACAAACCACCTTGCTGTCGATATCCGCCAGCGCCGAGACCAGCCGCATCCCTGACATCGCCACCCTTTCCACTGGCGTAGTGACCCAATCCACCGAAGCCAATACGGCGATGCGCAACAACGCGGTGCAGATGGACAAAGTGATGGCGGCCCTGCGCGCAGCCGGACTTGCCGAGCGCGACATCCAGACCAGCGGCATCAACCTGAACCCGCAATACAAATATGCCGACAACATGCCACCCACCATCGTGGGCTATCAGGCCAGCAATACCGTCAACGTGAAGGTGCGCGAGCTGGGCAAACTCGGCAAGGTGCTCGACACCCTAGTGGCGCAGGGCGCCAACCAGATCAACGGACCAACCTTTGGCATCGACAAACCTGACCCGGCCTACACCGAGGCGCGCATTGCCGCGGTGAAAAAAGCCCAAGCGCAAGCGCAGACCTATGCCGATACGCTGGGCATGCGCGTGCTGCGCATCGTCAGCATCAATGAAGGTGGCAGCAGTGGACCGCAGCCGGTGCCGGTGATGCGAATGATGGCAGCCCCGGCCCCAATGGCAAAGGACACGGCGGTCGCCGCCGGCGAAAGCAGCGTCTCGGTGAGCGTGGATATGGTGTTCGAGCTGGGGCGCTGATCGATCCCTGAAAGTCACCCCACCCGACAGCGAAGTTCACATGATCTGAAGCATGCGCACCGGAAACTGCGGTCGCCATGGGTTAATCTCAGTGCCGGCGTTGGCATCTGATCCGTCGCATTTTCGTCCACACCCCAGCGGAGGTAACACATGTTCAACGGGATCTTCAGCTACATCCTCGGCGGCCTGGTCATTGGCGTTCTCGCCCGGCTGCTCAAACCGGGGGCAGACCCCCTGGGCTGGATCATGACCATCGTACTGGGCATCGTGGGTGCGGTCGCCGGCGGCTACATCTCTGGCATGTTGCACATCACCAGCAGCCTGATGCAATGGGCGGTCGCCATTGGTGCTGCGATCGTCTTGCTGGCCGTGTACGAGGCACTGCGCAAGAAGGGTTGAACGCCTGGCGTGGTATTTCCACAAAACGCCCCGCTTACCGGGGCGTTTTTTTGCTGCTCCATGCTCCCACACTCGCATCCGCTAGGTTGGAAACACCCGGTAGCGGGCCACGCGCACTGTGACATGCTCACCCGGCAGCAGCGGCACGGCCGCAGTGTCCAACGTCTCCAGTTCCAACGCTTGCCCACCCAGCGCAAATTCGGCGGTTAGCCGCCCACCCAACCGCTGCACCCCGCGCACCTGCAGCGACAACGTATCTGCCCCTGGCGCAGCCAACTGCACATCATGTGGCCGCGCATACAATCGCGCCGGACCATCAACAACCCCGCCGGCATCCAGCGTCACTCCCGCCGCGCAAAAACGCCCGTTGATCACCTGCCCATGCAATACATTGGCCCGCCCAATGAATTCGAACACATAGGGCGAAACTGGGGAGCGATAGATGGCATCGGGTGTACCCACCTGCTCGACCTTGCCCGCCCGCATCACCACTACCCGATCCGCCAACTCAAGCGCTTCCTCTTGATCATGGGTGACAAACAATGTGGTTTGCCCGGTCTGCTCATGCAGTTTTCGCAGCCAACGCCGTAGTTCGATGCGCACCTTGGCATCCAGCGCGCCAAAAGGCTCGTCCAGGAGCAACACTGCCGGATCAATGGCCAGTGCCCGCGCCAGCGCAATGCGCTGCTTTTGTCCCCCGGAGAGCTGATCGGGATAGCGCCCACCATGCTCGGGGAGTTGTACCAGCTGCAACAACTCCTGCACGCGCCTTGCAATACTGGCCTTGTCTGGGCGTTTTGCACGCGGACGGCTGCGCAAACCAAACGCAATATTTTCGGCTACAGTCATATGCCGGAATAATGCGTAATGCTGGAACACAAAACCCACATTGCGCTCGCGCAGACTTAACCCGGTGGCATCGTTTTCGCCAAACAACACGCGTCCTGCATCGGCATGCAGCAAGCCGGCAATCACGCGCAGCAGCGTGGTCTTGCCAGACCCCGATGGCCCCAGCAACGCGACCAGCTCACCCGAGCGAATATCCAAATCGACGCCATCGAGCGCCGCCACGCCGGGATAGCGCTTGTGCAAGGATGAAATCGTCAATTGCATGATCAATGCCGCCTATGAGATTGCGCAAGCGCGTCGCCATGCCGCGCTTCCAGCCAGACTTTCAACACCAGGGTGAGCAGGGATAACCCTGCCAGCAGGGAGGCCACTGCAAATGCAGCCGTGGCATCAAATTCGTTGTAGAGAATCTCGATATGCAGCGGCAAGGTGTTGGTCATGCCACGGATATGGCCCGACACCACCGACACCGCACCAAACTCGCCCATCGCCCGGGCGGCACACAGCAGCACGCCGTACAACAAACCCCATTTGATCTTCGGCAGGGTGACGCGGAGGAACATCGTCCATGCACTAGCCCCAAGCGAGCGCGCAGCCAGCTCCTCATCGGCACCTTGTTGCTGCATCAACGGCACCAGCTCGCGCACCACAAACGGAAAGGTGACAAACAACGTCGCCAAAACAATGCCGGGACGTGCAAACAGCACTTTGATGTCATGCGCCTGCAACCATGCATGAAACCAACCTGCACTGCCAAATAACAGCACCAGGCAAAGGCCAGCCACCACCGGCGATACCGCGAATGGCAAATCGATCAGCGCCAGCAACACGCGTTTGCCGCGGAACGAAAACCGCGTGAGTGCCCACGCCGCCAGCACACCAAACACGGCGTTGACTGGTATCACGATGGCCGCGGTGAACAGGGTCAATGCCAATGCACTGCGCGCGTCAGGCGCCACCAGTGCCTGCCACCAGGCATGAAAGCCCTTGCCAAAGGCCGCCCCCAGTACCATGACCAACGGCAGCAGCACCAGCAAGCCAATCGCCGCAACCGCAGTCAGGATCAGCAACCAGCGCAACCATCCGGGTTCGCGCAGTGGGTCATCGTTACATCGAGGCCCATCAGTCATGTCCGCCCCCGCGCTGGAATAACAGTGGCAGCAGGTTGATCAGCAGCAGGCTCAAGAAGGAAGCGACCAGCAACAACGCGGCAATCGCTACCGCGCCGTTGTAGTCGTACTCTTCCAAGCGGATGGTAATCAGCAGCGGCGCAATTTCGGTCTTGTAGGGCAGGTTCCCGGCAATGAAGATGACCGAACCGTACTCGCCCAAACCTCGCGCAAATGCCAGCGAAAACCCTGTCAACCATGCCGGCAATAACTCGGGGATGATGACACGCCGAAACGTGGTGACCCGATTGGCCCCCAGCGACGCCGCAGCTTCCTCCGGCTCGCGCCCCAATGCTTCCAGCACCGGCTGCAGGGTACGTACCGCAAATGGCAAACCAATGAACACCAGGGCCAGCACGATACCGGGTGTGGCATAGGCAATTTTGAAGTTGCAGGCCGCCAACAGCTTGCCGACCCAGCCGGTGGGGGCATAAATCGCAGTCAGCGCAATCCCCGCCACGGCGGTTGGCAATGCAAACGGCAAGTCCACCAGTGCATCCAGCAAACGCCGCCCGGGAAAGCGATAACGCACGATGACCCAGGTGATCAGCACACCCACCAGCGATGCCACCACAGCCGCACAGAATGCAGTGGAAAAGCTCAGCTTGAGTGCTGCCTGCACCCGTGCATCGTTGATTGCGCGTAGCCACGCGTGCGCGCCCATCCCCGTCGCACGCACCGCCAGTGCAGCCAATGGCAGCAGCACCACCACACCCAGCCAAGCCATGCCCAACCCAAGACTCAGGCCAAAGCCCGGTAACGGATTGCGGCCACGCGCGGCTGCCGCTGATTGGTTCAATGCCATCATCACCTTGCGTCGGTCAGGGTCGATAGATTCGATCGAAGAAACCGCCGTCACCGAAATGCTCGGCCTGCGCTTTCTTCCATCCACCAAACGCATCATTGATGGTGACCAGCTTGATTGGTGCAAACGGCTTCAATAACGCGGCTGGCACATTGGCAGGCTCGGTTGGGCGATAGTAATGGCGGGCTGCGATTTGTTGCCCTGTGGGTGAATACAGAAACCGCAGATACGCTTCTGCCTGCTTGCCGGTACCATGCTTGGTGGTGTTTTTGTCCAACCACGCCACCGGTGGTTCGGCCTTGATGCTGACCGAAGGCACTACCAGCTCAAACTTGCCACGCAGCTGTGGGTCGTTGACGGTCAACAACGCCTCATTTTCCCAAGCGATCAACACATCACCAATTCCGCGTTCCACGAACGTCGTGGTTGCGCCGCGTGCTCCCGTATCCAGTACCGGCACGTTGCGGAACAATTTCCCCATGTACTCCAGCACCTTGCTGCCGCTGTGATACTCGCGTGAGGCCCATACCCAAGCCGCCAGATAATTCCAGCGCGCACCGCCTGAAGTCTTCGGATTAGGCGTGATCACCCCGATCCCCTGCTTGACCAGATCACCCCAGTCCTTGATGCCCTTGGGGTTGCCTTTGCGCACCAAAAACACGATGGCCGATGTGTAAGGCGCACTGTTATGCGGCAACCGGGTTTGCCAGTTGATGGGTAACAACTTGCCTTGCTCGGCCAGCACATCGATGTCGGCCGCCAGCGCCAACGTCACCACATCGGCGTCCAGGCCATCCAGCACGGCACGCGCCTGTTTGCCAGAGCCGCCGTGCGAGGCGCGCAGTGTCAGCGACTCACCTGTCTGCCGCTTCCAGTCCACGGCGAAGGCCTGGTTGATATCGGCATACAGCTCACGGGTGGGGTCATAAGAAACATTCAGCAACTCCTTGTCCTTCGCTGCCGCATAGGAAGCTGCCGGCAGCAAAGCCAGCAATGTAAACAGCAGGACACCTGCCACGTTGTATCCGAATTTGTTCATCGTCGTATTTCCCGGGATGTCATCAGGCCACTGGATAGCCAGTGCTCAGGTTGCGAACGAATGCTTCAGAAAGTCAGCTGTGCGCGGGTGAACAGCACCCGCTCTTGCGGACGGCGACCGCCGGCGGCGGCACCTCCATCGAATTTGGTCATGGTGTAGTTGGCCATCAGTTTGAGGTTGCCGGTCAAGTACCAATTGAGTGCCACCCCCCAGCCATGCGCCGCCTGTGCCGATGTCGCGCCATTGGCGAAATAAGGAAATGCAGCAGCATCCATCTGCAACTGGCCATAGCGCACGGTCGCCTCCAATGCCCCCCATCCGGGTTGTCCGATCGCAAATGGAGACGCCGGTGCCACCACACCCCGATAGCCCGCGTCCTCGCCAGTCAACACCCAGCCCGCCGCGATCTGCCAAGCGTGGTTATCCAACGTGGCACGTGACCCTGCACCGGCTCCACTGATCACGCGTAGCGTCTGCGCACTACTGACCCATTCACCCAGCAACCCCAACGGCCCGCGATACCAATACCCCTGCACGGTCTTGCGTAACCGTTGGCCATCGGCAGCCACATTGCTGCCATAGCCAAAAAATTGCGCCTGCCCCGGCGTGCGATAACGCGGCAAGACGTTGCTTCCATTGCCATGGGTATTACCAACAGTAGCGGCCACACCCAACCCCAGGTTGCCCCACTCACCGCGTGCGTGCTTGCGTGGCTGCCAGAACAACCGGCCTGCATATTCGAATTCGCCGTCGGGATTGCCGGCAACAGCATCGCGCCCATCAACCGTGCCATTGAATGCCCCGATCCCGTAATCCAGGGCACCACCCAGTACGCTGCCCTGCAATTGCACCCCGATGTCACGGCCTGGTGCAAGTTCCGACGGCAGCCCCAGCTCCACTTGTGCAGTACTTGTACTCGACTGCAAACGCTCCAACCCGAAGGGTGGTTTGGATTTGCCAATCCGCACTGTGGCACGCGGATCAAATTTCAAATCGATATACGCCTCATTAAGGGTGACCCTGTCACCAGCGAACTGTGGATTAACCCGGAACCCCAGCCATGTGCCCCAATTGCCCTCAATGCTGGGCTCCAGCCGTCGCCACAAGAATCCATCGTTTTTTGCGGCGTCATTCATGAAGCTACGGGTATCGGCCTGTACCAATCCGCGCAGCTTGATCTCACCTGCGTGCCCCAGCGATGGGGCCAAGGCAAGGGTAATGACAAGCGCAACCAGACGCGGATGCGGAGATTGGGGTGGCCGCGATAGGAAGTGAAACGGCATGACTTCGATTCCTGCTATTGAAGGTGGAAGACATGCCTCCGGTGGTCCGGTCGGCAGAGTTGGGACGCGGCGCTCAGCGTGGGTCGTGCTGCGGTGAATCGAAACGGAGTTTCTCACTGCGGGTGATCTGGACAATACGCGACTGATGAACAACCACCTCAATCGTGCCGTAAGCAGTGTCGCGGATCGCACGCAACACCTCCGCTTCGAGTGGCGAATGCAGTGCAGCCACCGGCATCCGGGTAGCATCGGACTGGATTGATGTCATGGCGAGCCCCCCAATTGACGCATCCATGCTTCGTTGCCTGCACGTCGACTCAATACCGTCAAGCTGCGCCGATCCAGCACACTGCACAACGCTTGCCGGGTTTCCCACATCAATGCCCGAATCGCGCAGGTGTCCGGATCGGCACAATCCGTGCAAGGCGCATAAGCGGTCATGCTGGCACAGCGCACCGGCGCCAGTGGCCCATCGATGGCACGAATCAGATCACCCACCATGATGTCTTGCGCCGGTTTGGCCAGTGCATGCCCGCCCTGCGCGCCACGCCGGCTGGCAACAAAACCGGCACGCCGCAGATCCAACAAGATAGCCTCCAGAAATTTGGCCGGGATGTTGGCGTGCTCGGCCAGCACATGCGCCTGCATGCGCTCGCCTGCAGGCAGTGCAGCCAGCGCACACATTGCGCGAAGTCCGTATTTGGCTTTGTTTGTCAGCATTTCCTATATTTTTTATAGGAAATCATTTCGGCTTGTCAATATCCCGATTGGCATGCGCTTATGCCTTGCACGAAAAGCTGCGCGTACCCACCGGCCAACGGACAGAGATCTGTTCTCACCAAATCCGGATGACAACCGCCGCTCGTCGTACAAACACGACCGATCATCGTTCACTGCTTTGCACGGCGCACGTAATGGCGCAGCGTCAAAGCGTGCAAACGGTGGCGTCCTAACCCCATTGCACATGCTCGCCCGTTGCATGGTTTGTGTACAGCGTACGTCCACCTGCACAGGAGATCGACCATGGTTCGCGCACCTGCCTTTGCCCTATCCCGCGCCACCGGTTTTGCACTGTTGAACCCAGCTGCAAAACCCAAGCTGGATCCGTCCCGCATTTTCACCATGAGTGGAACGTTGACGTTCAATCTGATCCTGTTCGGCCTGCTGATGGTGCCGATGTCAATTCCACTGACCCCGGCGCAGGATCCTCCCAGTCACAACCCTGTGGTGCGCAGCATCGTCAAGCCACCGGAACCGGTGATTGTGGAGATCACCCCGATCACGCACCCGCAACCGCCGCAGCCGATCAACCCACCGGCCCATCCCAGCGTGACGCGCAGCCCGGACACCACGCCGGCGGCTCAGGTAATCAGTGATACCGGCAACACTCAGATCACCACGCCAACAGCCGATGACGGGGACTCGCATGGCGATAGCCTCATTCCGCCCAACGTTCCCCCCACGCCCATGCAACTGGCGTATCGCAATGCCCCGCCACCGGTGTATCCGCGTGCGGCCTTGCAGCGTCAGCTGAGCGGCACGGTGTTATTGCAGGTGCTGGTGGATATCAATGGCCAGCCGATCGAGGTCAGCATTTCACGCAGCAGTGGCCACCGTGAATTGGACGAAGCGGCGCGGCTGCAAGTGCTGAGGCGCTGGAGCTTCCAGCCGGCGACCCAAAACGGCAAGGCCGTGCAAGCACTGGGGTTGGTGCCGATCGAATTCAATCTGCGTCGCTGACACGGCAACGCGCCTGACCCACTGCGGTCAGGCGCGTCCGGGCTTGCCTTGTCTGGTGCTGTTCCCCACAGATCCCAGCAGCGGAGCACGCCAATGTTCAGCGCCGCGCCACCGGCTTGGGCTGCGCACTGGCGACTTGTTGCGGGCGGCTGGCGGTGGCTGCCGGGCGTGCCGGCGCAGCCCCCCCCAAACTGATGCGATCGCGGTTTTTTTCCACCGTCTTCAGGCCCACGCCTTTGACTTCGGCCAGTTGCTCGGCACTGCGGAATGCGCCGTGGGCCTTGCGGTACTCCACGATGGCCTGCGCTTTGGATGGGCCGATATTGACCAGTACGCGATCGAGGGTGGCGGCGTCGGCACTATTGATATTGACGGTTTCGCCAGCGATGGCGGCGCCGGCCAGCGCCAGCGACAACACCAGGGTGGACAGCAACGTGTTCAGAAATTTCATGACGGATTCCTTGCAGGTTGTAGTGCGGTTTAGGTGATCCGGCGGCGCGGGGTGCGGGCCGGCAGGGACAGCATCGCGCTGTGCCGATGTCCAGACGATCGGCGAATAACGCACATCGCCCCCCCGTGTTTGCCTCGCCATGACGTAAGAAAACCCCGCACGCACCCACGCTATGCCGGCAATGCATGCCATATCCCATATCGGCATAACCAGCCCTCCTTTCCCCTGCGACAAGCCAGCGCCTAGCCTGCATCGGCATCCTTCACGCCCTGCCGCCATGTCGCACGCCACTGCCGCCCCACTACCTGCGCCGTTGACCGGCGATCAAGCCCGATTGCTTTCGCAATTTGCCGCCGATGCCGACCGCAGCGCCCTGCTGTGGGCCTCTGGCTATTTGGCCGGGATGGCGCGTGCACTCACACCCACCGGCCTGGCACTGGCGACCGCTGCGGCACAGCCCACGCCAATTGCAGTGCAGCCAGCCACCATTGTGTATGGCAGCCAGACCGGCAATGCCAAGCGCGCCGCCGAAGCACTGCATGCACAATTGGAAGCCGCCGGCCTGCCGGCGCGGCTGCTGCGTGCCGATGCCTATGCCACCCGTGAAGTGGCGAATGAAAAGCTGCTGTACCTGATCATCAGCACCCAAGGTGAAGGGGACCCGCCGGATGACGCGATTGGCTTCACCGAATTCCTGCTGGGCAAGCGCGCACCAAAATTACCGCAGCTCAAATTTGCAGTGCTGGGCTTGGGTGATTCCAGTTATGCCGACTTTTGCGGCATCGCCCGCACGCTGGATGCACGTTTGGCCGAACTCGGTGCCAGCCGCGTGCTGCCGTTGGGCGAAGCCGATTTGGACATCGACAGCATCGCCACGCCGTGGCGCGAACACGCACTGGCGCACGCCAAGGAATTCCTGAAACCCGCAGCACCCGCGCATCTTGCAACGGTGACACCGCTGCGTTCGCATGCAGCACCCACATGGACACATGACACCCCGTTTGCCGCCAGCGTGTTGGCCAATCAACGCATCACCGGACGCGAATTCAAAGGCACCGGGTTCCGCCGGTATGCATTGGTAGACAAGGATATCCGTCATCTTGAGCTGTCACTGGAAGGCTCGGGCCTGAGCTATGAACCCGGCGACGCGCTGGGCATTCGGCATCGCAACCCGCAGTGCTTGGTGGCCGCGGTATTGGTCGCAACCGGCCTGCACGGCGATGCCTTGGTCGATCACGACGGCCACAGCCTGCCGCTTTCGGAATGGTTGAGCAGTCATCGTGAGTTGACCCGGCTGTCACGCCCGCTGCTTGCCAGCGTGGCCGAACGCAGCGGCGCGCAGGACTTGGCGCAACTGCTGCAACCTGGCAATGCCGAACTTGCCACGTTGCTGGGTACACACCAACTAATCGATGTACTGCGGCGCTGGCCAGCGCAATGGGAGGCCGCAACCTTGGTGGCCAGCTTGCGCCCGCAAGTGCAACGCTTGTATTCGATCGCCTCCAGCCGCAAGCGGGTGGGCGAAGAAGCGCATGTGACCTTCGATGTACTGCACTATTCGGCACACGGTACTGATCACCTCGGCGCGGCCAGCAGCTTCCTCGCTGCGCTGGATGAAGATGCCAGCGTGCCGGTGTATATCGAGCCCAACGAACGCTTCCGCGTCCCCGCCGACAGCAGCCGCGACATCCTGATGATTGGCCCCGGCACCGGCGTGGCGCCGTTCCGTGGTTTTGTGCAGGAACGCGCCGAAACCGGCGCAACTGGCCGCAACTGGCTGCTGTTTGGTGCGCGCCATTTCAATACCGAATTTTTGTATCAAACCGAATGGCAAGAGGCATTGGCCAAAGGCGAACTGCATCGTCTGGATCTGGCGTTCTCGCGCGATCAATCGCAAAAAATCTACGTGCAAGACCGCCTGCGCGAACACGGCCGCGAGGTCTATGACTGGCTGCAACGCGGCGCGCATTTGTATGTTTGCGGCGCGATTGGCATGGGCAAGGATGTGCATGCGGCCTTGCTTGACATCGCAAGCACTCACAACGGTGGCGATGCCGGTGCGGCATCCGATTATTTGAGCCAACTGCAACGCGAAGGGCGCTACGCCCGCGATGTGTATTGAGCCGCAACGAGAACAACACCATGAGCCATCCTTCCGTCGAAAAAATCAAACTCGAAAGTCGCCATCTGCGTGGCGGCATGGTCGCGGGCTTGCACGATGCCAGCACCGGCTCACTGAGTTTTGAAGACCAGCGCACCATCAAGTTCCACGGCAGCTACCAGCAAGACGACCGCGACCTGCGTGACGAACGTCGCCGCCAGAAACTGGAACCTGCGCATCAATTCATGATCCGCATCCGCGCGCCGGGCGGTGTGTTCACACCGCAGCAGTGGCTAGGGCTGGACGCCATCGCCACCACATATGCCAATCATTCGCTGCGCGCCACAACGCGCCAGACCTTTCAGATCCATGGCGTGATCAAGCGGGACCTGAAAGCCACCATGCAGGCCATCAATGCCGCAGCGATGGACACCATTTCCGCCTGCGGCGATGTCAACCGCAATGTGCTGGGCGCCAGCAATCCATTGCAATCGCAATTGCATGCGCAGGTGCACGACTGGGCACAACGGTTGTCCGCGCACTTCAAGCCAGCCACCCGCGCCTATTATGAAATCTGGTTGGACGAAGACAAGGTTGCCGAAAGCGGCGTCGAGCACGAACCGATCTACGGCGATGCCTACCTGCCACGTAAATTCAAAATCGCAGTGGCAGTGCCCCCACTGAACGATGTGGACGTGTTCGCCAATGACTTGGGCCTGATTGCCATCGTTGATGAAACCGGCAACTTGAGCGGCTTCAATGTCGCCATTGGCGGCAGCATGGGTGCCAGCCACGGCATCGCCGCACACTACCCGCGCGTGGCCAATGTGATTGGTTTTGTCAGCCCCGAGCAAGTGTTCGCCATCGCCGAAGCCGCCATTACCGTGCAACGGGATTTGGGTGACCGCGAGGACCGCAAGCACGCCCGCTTCAAATACACCATCGACGATCACGGCAGCGACAAGATCGTGGCGATGATGCAAGCACGCGCCGGCTTCACCCTGCAAGCCGCACGCCCGTATCACTTCGACCACAACGGCGACCGCTTTGGTTGGGTGGAAGGCGAAAACGGGCTGTGGCACCTCACCCTGTCACTGCCGTCCGGGCGCATTGCCGACTTTGAAGACGGTCGCCCGCTGCTCACCGGCCTGCGCGAAATCGCCAAGATACATACCGGGCAATTCCGCATGACCTGCAACCAGAACGTGATCATCGCCGGCGTCCCCGAGGCCCGGCGTGCACAGATCGACGCCTTGGTTCAACACTACGCATTGGATCGCGAAAACAACGCAGTCACCGCGCTGGCACGTAGCGCCGTGGCCTGCGTGGCACTGCCCACTTGCGCACTGGCAATGGCCGAAGCCGAACGCTACCTGCCCACCTTCCTCGCCGTGATGGAGCCGCTGTTGGTCAAACACGGTTTGCGCGATACGCCCATCGTGCTGCGCATTTCCGGCTGCCCGAATGGCTGCTCCCGCCCGTACCTCGCGGAAATTGCACTGGTCGGCAAAGCCCCTGGCCGCTACAGCTTGATGCTGGGCGGCGATCATCGCGGCACCCGGCTCAACACCTTGTACCGTGACAACATCACCGAAGCACAGATCGTCGAAGCCCTTGACCCGCTGCTGGCCCGTTATGCCGCAGAACGCCAGCCCGATGAACACTTCGGCGACTTCCTGCATCGCGCCGAAGTCGTCGCGCTGCCACCCTATCCCACCCATGTTCGCGTTGTACCCCACGTGTCGCCATGAACGCCCAACTCGCCCCACATCTCGCCCCCGTTTCCGTGTCTGCACGCGCACTTGACCCGGCATCGCTCACCGCAGACGATTTGACCGAACTCAATGCCACGCTCATCCCATTGAATGCACAACAACGCATCCAATGGGCACTGCAACACCTGCCCGGCGTGCACGCACTTTCGACCAGTTTTGGTGTGCAGTCGGCGGTCTCGCTGCATCTTTTTGCAACGACTGCGCCCAACATCCCCGTGATCATGGTCGATACCGGCTATCTGTTTCCGGAAACCTACCGCTACGCCGACCAACTCACTGGCCTGCTCGGGCTGAACTTGCAGGTCTATCAAGCACAGCTGAGTAGCAGTTGGATGGAAACCCGCCTGGGCAAGCTGTGGGACGCCGGCAGCGATGGCATCGCCCGCTATAACCAGCTGCGCAAAGTGCAACCGATGCAGCGTGCGCTGGACGAGTTGGGCGTGGGCTGCTGGCACGCGGGGCTACGCCGCGAGCAATCGACATCGCGCAAACACATCGCCATTCTTGAAATCAAGGATGGCCGCTTCAAATTCCACCCGATTGCAGACTGGTCGGATATCGATATCGGCGCCTACATCCTGCAACACGACTTGCCCGAACACCCGCTACTGCAACAAGGCTACGTCTCGGTAGGCGACGTGCACACCACTCGCCCATTGCAACCGGGCATGGACGCCTCCAACACCCGCTTCTTCGGCCTACGCCGCGAATGCGGGCTGCATTTTGATTTGTGAGGGCGCTATGACTGTTCCGCCTGCCAACGCGGCAATTCCGGCCACTCCGGCGGCTGGTTGCCTTCCAGAATACGGCGCAAGTCATGCCGATCCATGTGCGGGGCCAGGCCATGCAACAGCTCCAGTGCGTATTCGCGCAGTACGCGGCCACGCGGCACCACCGCCCAGGTGATGCACTCGGGGAGCTCCAGCGGCGCGTCGATCACCCGCAGGTCATCGTCTTCCCGCTCACCCACCGCCATTTCGGCCAGCAAGCCCGCACCCAGTCCGGTGCGTACGTAAGCCTTGATCAGGTTGGCATCACGTGCGGTCATCGCAATCTGGGGCTGTACGCCTACCGCCGCAAACGCACGCTGCAAGGAGGATTCCGGCAAGGTCGAAGATTCATACGAAATCAACGGATAGCGCGCCAATTCCAGCAAGGTAGGTACCCGCTTCCTGGTCGCCAACGGGTGTATTTTTTGCACCAGCAGCACGCGCCGCCAGCGGAACAGCGGCACCGCTACGCCATTGGTTTGCGGGGTACTGCCGGCGGTGCTGATCAGGCCGAAATCGGCTTCGTCCAATTTCTCCAACACCTCGGCATCACCGGCGGCAAACAAGTCCACGCTGACGTGCGGGTAGCGGCGGGTGACGTCGGCAATCACCTTCGGCAACACATAGCGCGCTTGCGTGTGGGTGGTGGCCAGCAACAGGCGGCCGCGAAATTCGCCGCGCTCGTTGGACGCATAACTGCGGATATTGGCCGCCTCGGCGAGGATCTTGCGGGCGCTGTCGATGATCTTGACGCCCGCCGGAGCCACCCCTTCCAAGCTGCGGCCCTTGCGCAAGAACAATTGGAAACCCAACTCATCTTCCAACTGCTTGAGCTGCTTGGACAGCCCCGGCTGGGTCGCGTGCACGCGCTCGGCCGCCTGGGTGATGTTGAAATTGGAATCGGCGATGGCAACAAGATAGCGAAGCTGGGTCAGGGTCATGGCATGGCACTCATATATCGCTACATTCGAATATAGCGATGGATTATATCGGAGTCTGCAAGCATTCCTAGTCAAGGCTTATGCCATAAGTGCATAAGTAAAATCCAGCCCGCTATTTCCATGTCCCCGCCAACAGGCCTAGCGTGACGGGATGCAAACCGCACCCCCGCCCCCGCTGTTTCCGCTGTTTCTCGACCTGCGCGGCCGCCGCGTGCTGGTGGTCGGTGGCGGTGCCGTTGCAGCCCGCAAAATCGCGGCCTTGCTGGAGGCGGGGGCCACCGTGCAGGTGGTGGCCAGTGCACTGGAACCGGGGCTGGCGGCGCTGGCCTCGCACCGGCACATCACTCACCTCGCCGCCACCTTCGCCCCCACGCAACTGGAGGGTGCATGGCTGGTGATCGCCGCCACCGACGATGCCGGTGTCAACCGCGCCGTGGCCGATGCTGCGCAGGCGCGGCAGATGTGGGCCAATGTGGTGGACGATGCCGCGTTGGCCAGCGCGCAGCTGCCGGCGCGGGTGCAACGCGGGCCGTTGCAGATTGCCATTTCCAGCGGCGGCGCATCGCCCATGTTGGCGCGTCATCTACGCGAGCAATTGGAGCTTCAATTTGATGATGCGGTGGGTGCACTGGCGCAATTGCTCAGCCAATTGCGCGGCCGCATTCGCAACCGCCTGCCGGATCTGTCCGCACGCCGCACATTCTTCCGGCGGGTATTGACTGGCCCGGCGCAGGCGTTGCTGCGGCGCGGCCAAGCAGCGGCGGCGCAGCACGTGATCGAGGCCGAGCTGGACGCTGGTGCAAGGCATGTGCAAGGCAGCGTGGCGCTGGTGGGTGCAGGTCCCGGCGACCCCGGCCTGCTGACACTGCGTGCGCTGCGGGTGTTGAATGATGCCGATGTCATCCTGCACGACCGCCTGGTCAGTGCCGAGGTACTGGCGTTGGCACGCCGCGATGCCGAGCGGATTGAAGTGGGCAAACACATTGGCGGCGATCACGATGCCACCCAGGCGCGCATCCACGCACTGATGATTGAATTGGCCAATGCCGGCAAGCGCGTGGTGCGTTTGAAAGGTGGCGATCCGTTCGTGTTCGGCCGCGGCGGCGAAGAACTGCAAGCCCTGCGCGCCGCAGGCATCGGCTATGAAGTGGTCCCCGGCATCACCGCGGCAGTGGCTTGCGCGGCGTATGCAGGGATCCCGCTGACCCATCGCGCGCATGCGCAATCGCTGCGCATCCTGACCGCACAAGGCAAATCCGGCGCGACCGAACACGACTGGACCGCGCTGGCCAAACCGCAGCAAACCCTGGCGTTCTACATGGGCGTGACAGGCCTGTCTGCCCTGCGCGACAAATTGATCGCCCACGGCTGCGCAGTCAGCACGCCGTTTGCCTTGATCGAACACGGCAGCCGCCCACAGCAGCGCGTGGTGGCCGGCAACTTGGCTGAACTGCCCGAGCTGGCCCGGCTTCACGCCGTGCTGGCACCGGCACTGCTCATCATCGGCGAAGTGGCCGCATTGGCCACCCAGCTGCATTGGTTTGGCGCGCCGCCGCTGACCGCTGCCGATGCGCGCTGTCAACCGCCGCTGCTCGCCCACGCCGCCTGATCTTTCTTCCCGCATTCGCCATCACAAGGACACCGCCCACATGGCCCTCTACAACAGCATCACCGCCACCATCGGCAACACCCCCATCATCAAACTCAATCGGCTGGCACCTGCGCATGTCAGCGTCTATGTGAAGGCCGAAGCCTTCAATCCCGGTGGCTCGGTCAAGGACCGGCTGGCGCTGGGGATCGTGCTGGATGCCGAACAACGCGGCCTGCTGAAACCTGGCGACACCATTGTGGAAGCCACCTCCGGCAACACCGGCATTGCGCTGGCGATGGTGGCGGCGGCACGCGGCTACAAATTCGTGGCGGTGATGACCGAAACCTTCTCCATCGAGCGCCGCAAGGCCATGCGCGCCTACGGTGCCAAAGTCATCCTGACCCCCGCCGCCGCGCGCGGTACCGGCATGGTGGAAAAAGCCAAGGAACTTGCCGAAAAACACGGTTGGTTCTGGGCCAGTCAATTCACCAATCCCGCCAACCCGGCCTATCACCGCAGCACCACCGCCACCGAAATCCTGCGCGATTTCGCCGGCCAGCGGCTGGATTATTTCGTCAGTGGTTGGGGCAGTGGCGGCACTCTGACCGGCGTCGGCGAAGTGTTGAAAGTGGCGCGCCCGGATGTGCGCATCATCGGTACTGAACCTGCCGGCGCGGCACTGCTGAAAGGCGACGAATGGAAGCCGCACAAAATCCAGGGCTGGACGCCGGACTTCGTACCTGCCGTGCTCAATCGCAATGCGTATGACGAACTGCGCACCGTCAGCGACGACGACGCCTTCGCCACCGCACGCCGCTTGGCGACCGAGGAAGGCATTTTCGTCGGCATCTCCGCCGGTGCCACCGCCGCCACCGCACTACAGCTTGCACAAACCGCACCGGAAGGCAGCGTGCTGCTGGCGATGCTGCCGGACACCGGCGAGCGCTATTTCTCCAGCCCGCTGTTCGCCGACATCAACGAGGGCAGCGACGACGAGTGGCTGGCCAGCCTGGGCTGAGCCACCGCAATCCACAGCGGACAAGAACCCCTCCCGCGATGCGGGAGGGGCACATACTTCACACGCCGCAATGTCCCAAGCCGCGTTCCCGCGGGCGCTGCCTGCAGCGAAATCAAGGAGGAGGCACTGGCCACCGGCCAATGCCGGGGGACATTCGCGGAAGGCAGTGCCCGCGGGAACGCGGCCGCGAGAGAACGCACGCACCACACACCGTTACGACCGCCCGTACACGTCCTCGTAGCGGACGATATCGTCCTCGCCCAGGTAATCGCCGGACTGCACCTCGATCAGTTCCAGCATCTCGCCGCCGGGATTCTCCAGCCGGTGCTTGGCGCCGATTGGGATGTAGGCGCTCTGGTTGGCGAACAGTTCGAACACGTCGTTGTCGCGGGTCACCCGCGCAGTGCCGCGTACCACGACCCAATGTTCGGCGCGGCGGGTATGCGATTGCAGGGATAGGCGCGCACCGGGTTTGACCTTGATGCGCTTGACCTGAAAGCCATCCGCCATGTCGATCGAGTCGTAGCTGCCCCACGGCCGGTGTACTTCGCGATGCAGCACCGCTTGCGAACGCTGCTCGGCCTTGAGTTTGGCCACCACGTCCTTGACCTGTTGCACCTTGTCCTTGTGCGCCACCAGCACGGCATCGTCGGTGTCCACCACCACCAGATCGTCCACCCCTACCAGCGCCACCAACCGCCGCGCATAGGCATAGCTATTGCGGCTGTCGATTGCAATCACATCGCCGTGGTGCGCATTGCCCTCGCCATCCTGGGTACTGACCTCCCACAGCGCCGACCACGAACCCACATCATTCCAGCCGATATCCACCGGCAACACGCAGGCAGCATCGGTATGTTCCATCACCGCATAATCGATCGAATCAGACGGGCATTGTGCGAATGCCGCCTTGTCCAGCCGGATGAAATCGCCATCGCGTGCCGCGCTTGCAAACGCCGTGCGCACCGCGTCCACGATGTCCGGCCGAAAACGTGCCAGTTCCTGCAGATAGCGCGAAGCACGCAGCAAAAACATGCCGCTATTCCAGAAGTAGCTACCTGCGTCCAGATAGTGCTGCGCGGTGACGGCATCAGGCTTTTCGACGAACCGCAACACCTTGCACACCCCCTGACCGGCCTCGGCCTGGATATAACCAAACCCGGTTTCCGGCGCATTGGGCACAATGCCGAACGTCACCAGCGCACCCGCTTCCGCCGCCGGCAAGGCTTGCTGTACGGCCGCACGAAACGCTGCGGCATCGCGCACCACATGATCGGATGGCAACACCAGCAATACCGGGTCCTGGCCCGCAGCCATCGCTTGCAGCGCGGCCGCAGCAATGGCCGGCGCAGTATTGCGGCCCATCGGTTCCAACACGATGGCAGGTGTGGGTGCGCCAATCTGACGCAGTTGCTCGGCCACCAGAAAGCGGTGGTCTTCACCCGCCACCACAATCGGCGCACAACTGGCAATCGCCTGCACGCGCTGCCATGTGGCCTGCAGCATGGTGTCGTTGCCCACCAGCGGCAAAAACTGCTTGGGATAGGCTTCCCGCGACAACGGCCACAACCGCGTGCCGGAGCCGCCAGAGAGCAATACGGGTTGCAGTGGGGTCATGTCTGCCTCGCTGGAATCGATGTGGCAGTTTACCCTTTGCCCATGAGCACACCTGAAACCGCCCCCCGCGCCGCCCTTCGCCTGCATTGGACACGCACGGCATTGGGGGATCCCCATGTGCAACTGCAACGCGCATCCACCGACGCCGGCTTTCGCAGCTATTGGCGCACCGAGGGCGTCACCCCGTCCCGGGTGGTGATGGATGCCCCACCCGACAAGGAGGACCTGCGCCCATGGCTGCGGGTGCGGGATCTGCTGGACGCCACTGGCGTGCGCGTGCCGCAGGTATTGGCACGCGATGAAGTACAGGGCTTCTTGATCCTGGAAGACCTTGGTGGCCCCACCGTGGCGCAAGTCATCACCGATGCCAATGCCGATGGGCTGATCGATGCCGCCATCACCCAATTGATCCGTCTGCAATCGCTTGCACTGCCCTCCGATTTCCCGGTATTCGGCGAAGCGTTATTGCAGCGCGATGCAGGTTTGTTCGAAGAGTGGTTTATCGGCAAACACTTGGGCATCCACCTGGATTGCGCCGATAGCGAATGCCTGCAACTGGCGCAGCGCCGACTGATGGATAACGCGCTGGCGCAGGCCCGCGTGCCCACCCATCGCGATTACATGCTGCGCAATCTGATGCCGCTTGACGCCGGCCCGGCGGTGCTGGACTTTCAGGACATGGTGCACGGCCCGATTGCCTATGACCCGGTCAGCTTGCTGCGCGATGCCTTTTCAAGCTGGCCGGAACCCCGCGTGGAAGGCTGGCTGCAGCACTATCACGCACGCGCCATGCAAGCAGGGTTGCCGGTGCCGGGGCTGGCCAAATTCATCCGGGATGCCGACTGGTGCGGCGTGCAGCGGCACCTGAAAATTCTCGGCATTTTCGCGCGCTTGCACCATCGTGATGGCAAACCGCGCTATCTGGCCGATGCCCCGCGCTTTTTCACGTACCTGGACGCCGTGGTGCCCAAATACGCTGCACTTCAGCCCTTGCAAGCCCTGCTGGAACGCACCCTCAAACCGGCCTTTGCCAAGGTGACGACATGAAAGCGCTCATTTTTGCCGCCGGCCTAGGCGAGCGCATGCGCCCACTCACCGACCACACGCCCAAGCCACTGCTGAACGTCGGCGGCAAACCGCTGATCGTCTGGCATCTGGAAAAACTGGCGGCGCTGGGTGTCCGTGATGTGGTCATCAATACCTCGTGGCTGGCCGCGCAATTTCCGGCCACGCTGGGTGATGGTGGGCAATGGGGACTGCGTATCTCGTATTCGTTCGAAGGTGACAGGCCACTGGAAACCGGCGGCGGCATCTGGCATGCGCTGCCCGTGCTGGGCGCTGCGCCATTCCTCGCGGTCAATGGGGATATCTGGTGCGATGCCGATTTCTCCACCCTGCCGCGGGAACCGGTGGGGCGAGCGCATCTGCTCTTGGTGGACAACCCGGAACACAACCCGCGGGGCGACTTTGCACTCAGCGCAGCCGGTGTGGTGCACTCCGATGGCGAAGCAAAACTCACCTTCGCCGGTATTGGCATGTATCGCCCAAGCCTGTTTGAAGATTGGCGCCGCGTGATCGGGGATGCCAGCGGCGCACACGCCACGCCACCGTGCTTCAAACTGGCCCCACTGCTGCGCGCCGCCATGGCCCGCGCAGGCGTTACTGGCACACACCACCACGGGCGCTGGACCGATGTGGGCACGCCGGACCGGTTGGCGATACTCGATGCAGAGTTGCGCGCCTGCGCGTGACGGCTCTGCTTCCCTTGCAAGGGAAGGCTTGCTACCCCCCCAACACCTGCCGCAAAAACGGCACGGTCAAGCGCCGCTGCGCAGCCAGCGAGGCGTGGTCGAGCCGTTCGAAGATCGCAGTCAAACTACCAAGATCGCGGCTGGCCCTGCGCAGCAGCCACTCCAGCGCGGCATCGTCAAAATCTAGGCCACGGGCAGCGGCACGCTGACGCAGTAATTCGGTGCGCCCGGCATCGTCCAATTGTGACAAAGCCCAGCACGAGCATTGGGCAAAACGCGAGCGCAAATCCGGCAATACCAGCGGCATCTCATTTGGGGGTAAGGTGGCCGCATACAGCAACGCATAACCGGCATCACGCATGCGATTGTGAAGATGGAACAACGCGACTTCATCCTCGCGCACACCGGCGATCGCATCCACATCATCCACTACCACCAGTGCCGCGTTGTCCAACCCCTCGCAGGCGGTCGCCAACCTTCCCCGCAAGTGCTTCAAGCCCAAATAGGCCGGCATATGCCCCAACGCACCGGCAGTAGCACAGGCGGCCACCAGCAAATGTGTTTTGCCGGCTCCGGTCTCCCCATGCAGGAATATGGCATCCCCTTGCTGTGTTTCGGCCAACGCCCGCAAGTGTTCCTGCAAGCCAACCGGTGCCTGCAGATAAGTGTCGAAGCGCTGTTCAGGTGGATAACGCAGCGCCAGCGGCAACTGCGGTACGGAATGGTTCATTTCAAGCTTCGGAGGCGTCGTGATTACTTTCGATTGATGCTTCCGACAATCCGGCATCCAGCAAGATCACGGGAGTGTCACCGGCATACAGCCGGCTTTGCCGATAACGCTCTTGCGTATAGCGCAGCAGCACATTGACGACTGCCGCTACCGGCAACGCCAGCAACATGCCGAGGAAACCGAACAAGGTGCCACCGGCCATCACCGCAAAGATCACCGCCATCGGGTGCAGGCCAATGCGATCGCCCACCAGCATGGGGGTCAGCACAAAGCTCTCTACCAACTGGCCAACGGCAAACACCACGCCGACCCCAGCCAAATGCTGCCAGTCCCCGAACTGCACCAACGCGGCAATACCACCAAACAGCACGATGAACGCCGGCCCCAGATACGGCACAAAGGTCAGCAGCCCAGCAAGCAGCCCGATCAGGATGCCCAAGTCCAGACCCACCAGCCACAAACCCAGCGCGTACAGCAAGCCCAGAATCAGCATTACCAACATCTGCCCACGCAGGAATCCACCCAGGACTTCGTTGGATTCCAGTGCCAGCCGGCGCACGGTATCGAAATGATCGCGCGGCACCAGCAAGCCGATCCGGCCCATGATCAAGTCCCAATCCCGCAGGAAGAAAAAGCTCAACACCGGCAACAGGACGATATTGGCCAGCCAGCCGAGCAAGGCAAATCCGGAACGGGAGACATACCCCAGTAGCGTGCTTGCCGCACCACCGGCGCTCTGCCAATGTTCGCGAATCAGCACGAACAGACGCTCCGGATCCAGCCATGACAGGATTTGCAGACCGGTACGATGCTCCACCCAAGGCAATGCTGTCCCCACGAACCAATCACGATAGCCTGGCAGTGAATTGATCAGGGTCATGACCTGATCTTCCAGCACCGGGATCAACAGCACGGCCACCACCAGCAGTACCACGGTCATTGCCCCGAAGACCAGAATCACCGCGGTATTGCGGCTGATCCGTCGCGCTTCCAGCCGATCCACCATCGGATCCCCCAGCCATCCCAGGATCGCTGCAATCACGAATGGACTGAGAATCGGGGCCAACAGCCACACCACCCACAACACCCCTACCGTCAGCGCCGACCACTGCACCCGCCGGTAGAAGGTGGCGATCGTGGCCAGATCTTCGTCGCGATGCATGATTAACCCCCTGCCATCTGGTAGATGCTGATGGCGGATGCACTACTATCGGCATCCCCTGCTGGCACCACGCTCAGCACGCTGCCTCGTGCAACATATTTGCTGAAATTGGCAACTCCGGTGGTCAGCTCCAGGTCCAACTCCAATCTGTCGGGGTTGGCGCTTACCGGCACCACACGACGGACGATGGACACGCTATCCAGATAACCCGCAAGGCGCAGGTAGTCATCCGTCCCATGAATCCCCAGCACCTGCACCCGATACACCCCTGGGGTGCCACTACTCCCCGCACGCGCATAACGCTTGAACAAAGCATCTGCCGCACCGTCGGCCCCCCCGGCCATCGCCCGACGCGCATCCACATTGCTCGATTGCCAACTCCCCAGCACCTTGCCGTTGTCCACGAATGTCCAGTCCGCCACCCAGCCCGAACCACTCCGGCGCAGCTTGCCGATCAGCTGCATCGGCGGGCTGTAGCGTTTGGACAATGCAGTCACGGCAGCGGTGTCGCCACGCCAGATCGCACCGATGGCCGCTTGCTCGGCGGCGTTGCCTGCCGGTAGACCCAAGGCATAGCCACGCAGCTTGGCTTGGTCCAATGCCGAGCGCGCCGCGTTGGCCTGCCCCAAACCCACCAGCCGTGGCCCGCTGCCATCGTCAATCCCCAGCCACAACACCGGTTTGGGATGCGGCAATGGCCAGCTAGGCAGGCCCAGCATCGCAACCAAATCATCCACGTCCGCTGGCTTGAAGCGCACCACCAGGGTGGTCTGGAAGCTGGGAGCCCCGGTAGCCGACACGCCCTCGTCCTGGCGATAGTCATAGCCATCCACATAATTCTTGGCTTTGGCCAATTCTTCACGCACCCCGCCGCGCGCTGCTGCGCCGCGATCGCCAGTGACATTGCCCAATACCTGCGCCAAGGCGCGCGCAAACGCCTTATCGCGCTCGCCATCGGTCTGATTGTGCACCGGCACCTCGGCCTCATAAGCCCCTTGTGCAGCCGCGCGATCGCCCTCCACCCGTTGTGCCAGGGCATTTCCCGCCAGCAACAGCAGGCCTGTCAACCACAGGCCCATCCACTGACCCAGCCATCCGCGTGCCATCCGTCGCTGCCTTGCTTGCATCGGTATTCCTCGCCGGCAAATCCGGCCTGTAACCGGGAATGGTGCCGCAGGCGGGCGAACACGTCCATGTCTGAGCCGCATGACTGTTAAAATTACGGGCTCCCGCGCCTGCTTGAGTTTGCCGTGACCACCCAATCCACCGCTTCCCCCGGCCTGACCTACCGTGATGCCGGCGTTGATATCGATGCCGGCAACGAAGTCGTTGAACGCATCAAGCCGCTGGTTCGCGCCACCATGCGCCCTGAAGTACTGGGTGGGGTGGGCCTGTTTGGCGGCCTGTTCGACCTCTCCAGCCGCTACCGCGAGCCGGTGCTGGTATCCGGCACCGACGGTGTGGGCACCAAGCTCATTCTGGCCAAGCAACTGAACCGCCACCACAGCATCGGCCAGGATTTGGTGGCGATGTGCGTGAACGACGTGCTGGTGCAAGGCGCCGAGCCGCTGTTTTTCCTCGACTATTTCGCCACCGGCAAGCTCGACGTGGACACCACGGTCAATGTGGTCGGCGGCATTGCCAAGGGCTGCGAAATCGCCGGTTGCGCGCTGATTGGCGGCGAAACCGCGGAGATGCCGGACATGTATCCGCCGGGAGAATACGACCTGGCCGGCTTCACCGTTGGCGCGGTGGAGAAATCGAAGCTGATCGACTCCAGCAAGCTGCGCGCCGGCGATGTGCTGATCGGGATCGCCTCCAGCGGCCCGCATTCCAACGGCTATTCGCTGATTCGCAAGATCCTGCAGCGCGCGGGCAATCCTCTGGACCTTGACCTGGGCGGCGTCACGCTTGCCGATGCGCTGATGGCGCCCACACGGATCTACGTCAAGCCGGTACTGGAACTGCTGACCAAGCATGAAATTCACGCCATGGCCCATGTGACGGGCGGTGCGCTGGTGGAAAAAATCATCCGCGTGGTACCCGCACCACTGGGGTTGGATATCGACACCTCGGCCTGGGCGCAACCTCCGGTATTCGACTGGCTGCAACGCGAAGGCAACGTGGCGCGTGAAGAAATGTGGCGCACCTTCAACTGCGGCGTGGGCTATGTGCTGATGGTGGATCCCGGCGTGGTGTCTGCCATTTCGGCGGATCTGGATCGGCTGGGCCTGGCGCATTGGCAGATCGGGCAAGTGACGCCAGCGCGTGATGGTGAACGCTTGCGCATCGTGTGATGGCTAGCCGCCTTGCCATTCTGGCGTCGGGTCGCGGCAGCAACCTGCAAGCCATTCTCGACGCTATTGCCAGTGGCACGCTGGAGGCCGAGATCGCCGGCGTGTTTTCCGACAAACCCGATGCACAGGCCTTGCTACGCGTACCGGAAGCACTGCGTTGGTCGCGCACGCCAAAATCCTGCGGCGGCCGCGAGGCCTTCGATACGGTCTTGGCCGATGCCGTCGCGGCATCCCATCCCGATTGGGTGGTCTGCGTGGGCTACATGCGCATCCTCGGTGAGGCGTTCATTCGGCGCTTCCACGGCCGTATCCTCAATATCCACCCTTCATTGCTACCCAAATACAAAGGCCTGCACACCCACCAACGCGCACTGCAAGCGGGCGACACCGAACACGGTGCCAGCGTGCATTTTGTGACAGCAGAATTGGACGGTGGCGCGGTGATCGCACAGGCACGCATTCCCGTGCATGCGGATGACACCGTCGCAGACTTGGCCGCACGCGTGCTGGCTTGCGAACATCCGCTGTTGTTGCAGGTGCTTCAGCTGGCCGCCGCCGATCGCATTGCCGCGTGTGACGGCAACGCCCGGCTGGATGGTCAGCCATTGTTTACACCACTGTCGTTACAGTGCCCCCATTGCTGATGGCCCACGCCATCGTTGGTGAGACCAGTCCATGCACATCCTGCGTACCGCACTTGCACTGTCCTTGTTGCTTGCCGCCGCTCCGGTATTTGCGATCAAACCCTTCGTGGCCGACTACAACGCCAACTGGAAAGGCGTATCTGCCAAAGCGCAGATCAGTCTGAGCCAAGCCACCGGCAATCGCTGGAACTACGAATTGAGTATCAACAACAGCCTGGGCAGCAGCAGCCAGATCACCGTGTTCGACGAGCAGGGCGACACGCTGCGGCCGCTGTCTGGGGTGGATAGCACCCAACTGCTGTTCAAGAAAATGCAGAAAAATGCAACGTATGACTGGACGCAGAACGAAGCGCGCTGGACTGGTGATGTCAAGCCGGATCGCAGTGGCCCGGTCAAGCTGCAAGCAGGTGACCTCGACGGCATGCTGATCAACCTGGCCATCGTGCGCGATGTGGCTGCTGGCAAGTCCATGAACTATCGCATGGTGGACAACGGCGTGGCGCGCCCGCAGACCTATCAGAACATGGGCAAGGACACGGTCACGATTGCCGGGCAAACGCGCAATGCCACCAAGGTGGGCCGTGACAGCGATGGCAAACAAGTCATTGTTTGGGTGGTGGATGGCATTCCCACCCCGGCTCGCATTCTGCAACGCAAGGATGGCAAGGACGAGCTGGAGCTGACCTTGCGCTCGGTGCACTAAGCTGCAACCGGACCAGACCCAACCAGACCCAATGTTTAGCGTATCGGCAGGTAAGTCTGCGGATCCACCGGCTTGCCGTTATAGCGAATCTCGAAATGCAGCATGTCACGGGTGGCCCCACTGCGGCCCATTTCCGCGATTTGTTGCCCGGCTTTGACCAAAGCACCCTCGTTGACCATGCGTGCACGGTTGTGGCCATAGGCCGATAACCATTGGTCGTTGTGCTTGACGATGACCAGCTCACCATAGCCCACCAAGCCCGAGCCCGAATACACCACCACGCCGTCGGCGGCGGCACGCACCGGTTGTCCGGCCTTGCCGGCGATATCCACGCCCTGCCGGGTGGGATCACCAGCAGCAAAACCGGACACCACCACACCATCGGCCGGCCAGCGCCATTCCAACGTGCTGCTGGATGATGTTGGTGCAGGCTTGGGTGAGGTCGCCGCAACCGGTTTTGCAGTTGGCGGGGTGAACGTCGTGCCGGGTTTGACGGGGGGCGCAGCTGATGCTGATGCCGTTACCTTGGTGACAGGTTCATGCCCATCGCGTGGATACAAGCGCAAGCTCTGGCCCGGGTGGATGGTGTAAGGCGGCGGAATGTCATTCCACAATGCAAGATCCAACGCGGTGATGCCATTTTCAGTGGCAATTCGATACACCGTTTGCCCTGGCCGCACCACCGCCATGGCCCCGTACTTGGGCTGCGAGCTACGTGCAGGTGGCAACGGTTTGGCCGTTGTGCGCGCAGATTGCTTTGCCGGTGCCGGCGGACGTACCACCCGACTATGCCCGCAACCGGCCAACACGCCAACCGCCACGGCCAATACCAGCATCCGCTGGGTGTGGTGCCTCACTGACAGGTATTGCCCAATGCACATGCTCGTCATTGCCCTCATCCTGCGCCTGACTAGCGCAACACAAACCAAGCCACCAATGCGGCCAGCAGTAGCAGGGCAATCCAGCCAATCGGCTCAATCCAGCGATGCAAGGCTTTCTCAGCACGCTCACCGCCCAGCCGAATGGCCAGCGCCAGCAAGTACACGCGCTTGCCGCGACCAACCCCCATGCTCAACAAAAACGGCAGCATCGGTACGCCCACAATTCCGCTGGCCCAAGTGAATACTTTCATCGGGATCGGCGCAAACCCGCCGAGCACCAAGAGCCAAAACGCCTTCCACGGTGACTGCGCCACCACCTCCCGCAGATGTGCGACCTGCGCATCGATCTTGTCCAGCCAGCCCAGCGCCGCCAGTGCCGGTTTGACCGCCTCGTACGCGAAGTGGCCGAGCAAATAACCAACCACCGCACCCAGTAACGAGAACAGCAAACTGATGCTGGCAAATCGAAACCCGCGTTTGGGTTGTGCCAGACACATCGGTCCCAACATGACCTCCGGCATCACCGGAAACACGATGGCTTCAACGAAGCTCAACCCCGCCAGCAATGCCGGCGCGCGGGGATGCCGCGACCACCCCAATGCACGCTGGTACATCGGCCCGAAAATTTTCATCAATCGGTCATCCCGGATAACAAGGGCACAAACACCACCGCCCCCAAATCATGTTGTTCGATGCCGCCATCGGCCTGCTTGCGCAGACACAGCAGTGATTGATTGGCTGCCGGCCCAACCGGGGCCACCAACACACCGTCCACCGCCAATTGGTCGATCAGCGCATCCACCAACGCCGGCCCGGCGGCGGTCACGATGATGCCGTCGAATGGCGCTTCTTCCGGCCAACCAATGCGGCCATCGTCATGCTTGCTGCGCACCTGCAGGCCCAGCCCGCGGAAGCGTTTGCGCGCCGTGCGCAATAGCTCGCCGATGCGCTCGACGGTGTATACCTGCACCCCCAGCGCGGCCAGGACTGCAGCCTGATAGCCAGAGCCGGTACCCACTTCCAACACGCGCCTGGGCGCGCATTGCAGCAGCGCTTCGGTCATTTTCGCCACCACATACGGCTGCGAAATGGTCTGCCCGAAACCAATCGGCAAGGCATTGTTTTCGTACGCCCGCGTAGCCAATACTTCGTCCACGAATTGATGCCGTGGCACCGTACGAATCGCATTCAGCACGCGCTCATCGACAATGCCCATCTTGCGCAGATCCTCAATCAAACGATCGCGCACGCGCTGGCTGGTCAAACCTGATCCCACGTCTGCCGGGTGCAGGCGCAAACGCACCGTCATGCCGACGACTCCATGCAAGCCGACAAGCCCCCCACCCAGCCGGCCACCTGCTCCAAGGCTTGATAGCGCGTCAGGTCAACATGGATCGGGGTGATTGCCACATAGCCGCTGCGCACCGCATGAAAATCCGTCCCCGGCCCGGCATCTTGTTCATCGCCGGCAGCACCAATCCACCACCACTGGCGACCGCGTGGGTCTTGTTGCGATTGGCAGGGTTCGGCACGATGTCGCTGCCCCAAGCGGCTGGTTTCAAACCCACGGATTTGATCCCACGGCAGGTCCGGCACATTGACATTGAGAATGGTGGATGCGGGCAGTGGGTCACTGCGCAAGCGGGCGATGATCGCCACCGCCGCACGCGCCGCACTCTCGTAATGTTGGCCTTGGTGGCTATTGCTGACCAGTGACATTGCCACCGATGGCAGGCCAAGGAAGCGCCCTTCCATCGCCGCGGCCACCGTGCCCGAATAAATCACGTCATCCCCCAGGTTGGCGACCGTGTTGATTCCCGACACCACGATATCCGGCACCAACCCCAAGGTCTCCAACATGCCGGTCACCGCCACATGCACGCAGTCGGTTGGCGTGCCGTACACCTTCCAGGTACAGGCATCCAATTGCACCACCCGAATCGGTGCATCCAGCGTCAGCGAATTGCTGGCACCACTGCGGTCGCGGTCGGGGGCCACCACCAACACCTCATGGCCGGCATCGCGCAGGCCGCGCGCCAATGCATGGATGCCCGGGGCGTCAACGCCATCATCATTGCTGACCAATACCCGCATCACGTCATCAACACTGTCTGCATGTGGCCATGATACAAGATGCCGTCGCCGCTTCGCGGTACCCTGTGCACGCATGCGCAAAGCTCCGCCAACTACCGACGACCGTGACGATGCCAGCCTGTTTCGCGATGCCATCGGCGTCAATCGTGGCCATGTCCGCGTCCTGCCCGCCGCAACGCCGCCACCGTCTGCGCCCAAGCCCAAACCCGCCGCGCATATGGCACGTCGAGATGAGGCTGCCGCACGCAACGAATTGCAGCACATCCTGCTGTCCAGTCTGGAAACAGGTGATGTGTTGCGCTTTCGGCGCGATGCAATCAACCCGCAAATATTGAAGAAGCTGGCTCGCGGCGAATACGCCGCGCAGGAAGAACTGGATCTGCATGGCTTGCCGGCGCATTCGGCGGAAACCCTGCTGCGTCAATTCCTGCGCGATTGCCGACTGCATGGGGTGGGCTGCGTGCGCATCATCCATGGCAAAGGCCGCAATTCCGAAGAACGCCTGCCGGTGCTCAAGAATTTGGTGGATCGCGTGCTACGCCAGCGTGCCGATGTGCTGGCGTTTCACTCACCGCCAGCCAAACAGGGGGGTACCGGCGCGGTGCTGGTATTGCTGGACAAAGACTGACCCACTGCACCACAGCAGCAGAAAAACTGCGCATTGCCAGCTACAATGCGCGCTCGCGAAAGTGGCGGAATTGGCAGACGCCCTGGATTTAGGTTCCAGTGCCGCAAGGCGTGCGGGTTCGAGTCCCGCCTTTCGCACCAGCGTGCAACGGGCTATCCTGCAAGGACGGCATTCCGCCGGATCTTGACAGGATCGACGCCATGCGCAGCGGCAACCCCGCCCTTTCCGAAAATACCTTCCTCGACCTTGGCAGCGGCACCGTGGTGCGCGGTGATGCCGGGGCGATGACCCTCAACGGCACCGTCAACAAGACTGCACTGTTGCTGGTGCTGTGCCTGACCGGTGCGTTGTTCAGCTGGTCGCAGTTCTCCAGCGCAATGGCGGCCGGCAACCCCGGGGCGATCATGCCGTATGTCTGGGGCGGCGCGATTGGCGGCTTTGTGGTGGCGCTGATCACCATCTTCAAAAAAGAATGGGCGATGTTCACTGCGCCCGTGTATGCGGTGCTGGAAGGCCTGTTCCTGGGCGCGGCGTCGGCGATGTTCGAGCTGCGCTACCCCGGCATCGTGCTGCAAGCGGTGGGGCTGACCTTTGGCACCTTGGCGGCCCTGCTGCTGGCGTATCGCAGTGGACTGATCAAGGCCACCGAAAACTTCAAACTGGGTGTAGTGGCCGCCACCGGCGGGATTGCGCTGCTGTATCTGGCACAGCTGGGCATGAACCTGTTTGGCTTCCACGGCATGAGCTTCATCAACGGCTCCAGCACGATTGGTATTTTGTTCAGCGTGGGCGTGGTGATCGTGGCCGCGCTGAATCTGGTACTGGATTTCGACTTCATCGAACAAGGCGTAGAACAAGGCGCGCCCAAGTACATGGAGTGGTACGCCGCATTTGGTCTGCTGGTGACCTTGGTATGGCTGTATCTGGAAATTCTGCGCCTGCTGGGCAAATTGCAATCGCGCAACTGACGCAGGCCGCATCGGGAACAAAAAAGGGCACCATGCGGTGCCCTTTTTTGCTGTTGGTGGCGACGTGTCCAGCACGCACCAGGGCCACTTATAACCGCGTTGCAATGGCCTTTGCAAAGCCCATCGTATTGCCGCTACCGCCCAGGTCTGGAGTCAGCGAATCCTTGGCTTCCAAGGTCGCGATGATGGCATCGCGCAGGCGCATGGCCTGCTCCGGTTGACCGAGGTGATCCAGCATCTGGCAGGCACCTAGCAGCAAGGCGCAGGGATTGGCCACGCCCTTGCCGGCGATGTCCGGTGCGGAGCCGTGTACGGCTTCGAAGATCGCCACGTCGGTGCCGATATTCGCGCCCGGGGCCAGCCCCAGACCGCCCACCAAACCGGCGCACAGGTCGGAAATGATGTCGCCGAACAAATTGGTGGTGCAAATGATGTCGAACTGCTCGGGACGCATCACCAACTGCATACAGGTGTTGTCCACGATCATTTCATTGCACTCGATGTCGGGGTAGTGTGCAGCCACTTCGCGCGCGGTCTTCAAGAACAGGCCCGAGGTCGATTTCAGGATATTGGCCTTGTGCACGATCGTGACTTTCTTGCGGCCGGTTTTGCGCGCCAACTCGAAGGCGTAGCGCACGATGCGCTCGGAGCCCTTGCGCGTCACCTTCTGGGTCAGCACGGCGGTTTCGCCATCGGCCGAGACCTCTTGGCCTTCCCCGATGTATGCACCCTCGGTGTTTTCACGCACGGTGATCAGATCCACACCGCTGCTGAAACGCGACTTGGTATTCGGGAAGCACTTGGCCGGGCGCACATTGGCGTACAGGTCAAAGCGCTTGCGCAGCTCCACATTGATCGAAGAAAACCCACCGCCAACGGGCGTGGTCAACGGCGACTTCAACGCGATCTTGTTCCTGCGAATCGAATCCATGGTGGCCTGCGGCAGCAGCTCGCCATGCTTGTCCAACGCCACCATGCCGGCGTCGGCGTCTTCGTAGGTCAAACCCAGCTGCATCGCATCCAGCACGTGCAAGGTGGCATCCATGATTTCCGGGCCGATACCGTCGCCGCGAATCACCGTGATCGTTGTCATTGTCGTTTTCCAAATCGCAAGCGATCCCGCGCACCTGGCGTGGGATCAGTGGGGGCTAGATAACTGCCAATTATGGCAGATGCCGTGCTGCGGCGTATGGCGGCAAGGGTTCAGCCATGGTCGTGAACGTCCGGCGCAGCGGCTTCGCCTTGCTCCAGCTGATCAAGAAAATCCACCGCCCGCCGCAGATGCGGAATGACGATGGAACCGCCCACCACCAAGCCCACCGAGAACGCTTCGAACATTTCCTCGCGGCTGACACCCGCTTCCTTGCACTGCGCCACGTGGTAGCTGATGCAGTCATCGCAGCGCAGCACCATCGAGGCCGTCAGCCCCATCAATTCCTTGGTTTTGACGTCCAATGCGCCGGCCTGATAGGTCTGCGTATCCAGCGCGAAAAAGCGCCGCACCACTTGGTTGGGCTCGTCCAGGATGCGCTGATTCATGCGCTGGCGAAACTCGGTGAACTGCTTCACCCGATCATCGGCACTGCTCATGCGGGCTTGCCCTCCAGCAGCGGTTCGAGCTTGCCTGCGCGCTGCAGCGCCATCATGTCGTCATAGCCGCCCACATGCACATCGCCCACAAAAATCTGCGGCACGCTGGTGCGGCGGGTCAGCGCCACCATCTTTTCACGCTCGGCTGGATCGGCGTCCACGCGCACTTCCACCCACTCGCGGCCTTTGCTTTTCAGGAAGTTCTTGGCCATCACACAATACGGGCACACGGCGGTGCTGTAGATCGTGACGGTCGGTAATTCGGTGGCGCTCATGGGGGCTCCGGAACATCTGGACGGGATCGGTGTCGGATATGGGGATTGTTGCGCAAATTTCCAGTTGCTCAAGCCGCATTCACCCCAAACTGTGCCCGAAGCTGCATGCTGTCCGCATGAAACCACGCCTACTGCCCATCGCCTTTGCTTGTGCGCTTGCCATCACCGCCGGTGCCGCCGCACAGGATCGCAGCCTGCCGGATATCGGCTCCTCGGCTGGCAGCGTGCTGTCGCCCGCCAAACAGGCCGAATACGGCGCGATGGTGCTGGCCCAACTCCGCCACGAAGGTTATGTGCTGGATGACCCGCTGCTGGACGGTTGGTTGAACGATGTCGGGCAGCGGCTGGCCGCTGCCAGTAATAAACCGCAGCAACCGTTCACCTTCTTTTTGCTGCGCGAACGCCAGATCAACGCCTTTGCCACCTTGGGTGGCTATGTGGCGGTGAACTCCGGGTTGATTCTGGCAGCTGACGAGGAGGACGAAGTGGCCGGCGTGCTGGCCCATGAAATCTCCCACGTCACCCAGCAGCACGTTCTGCGCGGAGCAGAAAAAGCCCAGCGCGAGAGCCTGCCCATCCTGCTGGCCACCTTGGGCGCGATCATCGCCGCGCAAAAAGCCGGCGGCAATTCCACTGGTGATGCCACCTCGGCTGCCTTGATGACCGGCATGGGGCTGCTGCAACAACGCCAGATCGACTACACCCGCGACAACGAAGCCGAAGCCGATCGCATTGGTATTCGCACCCTGGCCAACGCCGGCTACAACCCGGAAGCCATGGCCGACTTCTTCCAAACCCTGCAAGGTGTGGTGCGGATGAATCAAGGCGACGAGCGTGCCGCGGTGCCCGGCTATCTGCAAACCCACCCGCTCACACTGGCCCGCATCAGCGAAGCGCGTGAACGCGCCGCCAAGCTGGAAGCCAACTTGAAGAACACGCCTACGGCACTGCCCGGCAACAATCCACTGCTCCCTGCTGGCATGCAACTCACCCTGCCATCCAATCCCCGACAAGTGCGCGGCGATACCGGTGATTACGGCTGGGCACGCGAGCGACTGCGGGTGTTCAGCGCCAGCACCCCAATGCAGGCGATCCGCGAATATCAGCAGATGCGGGCCAAGCAGCCACTCAATGAATCCCAGCGCTATGGCTTGGCGCTGGCCCATCAACTGATCGGCCAGAATAGCGATGCGCTGCAGGAGCTCACGCCGCTAGCGCAGGCCCACCCCAACAATTTGTGGCTGCAAATTGCGCTAGGAGAAACCGAGGCGCATACCGGCAAGGCGGCTGAAGCCGACCGCCGCTTCGAATCGATGCTGGCACGCATGCCCACCCATCGCGCACTGGCGCTGAGTTATGCGCGCCTGCTGGGGGAGCGCAACACCCATGCTGCCGGGCAACGCGCCGTGGCTGTGCTGCGCCCGCTGTTGGGTAATGCCAGCAACGACCTGCCGTTCCAGCAGGCCTATGCGCGCGCCAACGAAATTGCTGGCGATCCTGCGCGTGCCGGTGAAGCCTGGGCCGAAGCCGCCTATTTATCTGGCCGCCCGGAGCAGGCACTGGTGCAGCTCAATAATCTGAAGAAAAACCAGGCCCTGGATTACTACGCGCGTGCGCGCGTCGATGCGCGTATCGCCGCCATCACCCCCACCGTACTGGAACTCCGTCGCCAGGGCGTGCATGACGAAGAAGTGCGTGGTGGCAAGCTGAGCTGGGGGGCTTCGGTCATCGCAAGGTGACAACGTCACCAAACTGTCACGAATCCGTCGTGTAATGGCTGGGTCATCTGACTGGACACGTCCTCTCGCTCATGCAAAAGCACATCCTGATTGTTGAAGACGAGCCTGCGATCCGCGACATGCTGGCCTTTGCCTTGCGCAAGGGAGATTTCGTTCCGATCTGTGCCGCCGATGGCCGGCAAGCCCAGGAGTGCATTGCAGAGCGCGTGCCCGACCTGATCCTGCTCGATTGGATGCTGCCCGGCAGCAGCGGGCTGGAACTGGCACGACGCTGGCGGCGTGACGCCACTACCCGCGCCATCCCGATCATCATGCTGACCGCACGCGGCGAGGAGAACGACCGCGTTGGCGGGCTGGAAGCCGGGGTCGATGACTATGTGGTGAAGCCATTTTCTGCACGCGAATTGCTGGCGCGAATTCGAGCGGTCTTGCGGCGATCACGCGAGGATGACGAAGATGGCAGCGTGCAAGTCGGCGCACTGCGCATTGACGGCGCAGCACACCGGGTGTTTGCCGACGAGGCCGGCACGGCGCAACCGATCCCGATGGGCCCCACTGAGTACCGGCTGCTGCATTTTTTCATGACCCATCCCGAACGCGTCTATACCCGCACCCAGTTACTCGATCACGTCTGGGGCGGCAGCGTGTACGTGGAAGAACGCACGGTGGATGTGCATATCCGCCGCTTGCGCAAAACCCTGGAGCCGCACCGCCTGGATGCAATGGTGCAAACCGTGCGCGGTGCCGGCTACCGGTTCTCGACTGCCGTGTAACCAGCATTCCCCATATGCAGGGGATGCGATAAAAACGGATACTCGGCGCATGCCCTCCACTTTCGACAATGCCTGGTTTCGCACACTGTCCCAGCTCGCAGCCGTCCTGCTGGTTGCGCTGCTGATGGGGCTGCTCATCGATCACCCGTGGCCAGCCCTGACCGTCGCCTCACTCGGCGTGGTGGCTTGGCATTATTGGAAGCTGCATGGCGTGCAACAACGGCTGACTGCGCGCCGCCGGCTTGAACCCAAGCAAGGCCAAGGCGTCTGGAATCAATTGGATCAATTGCTGTATCGCGGCCAGATGGAAATGCGTACTCGCAAATTACGCCTGCTGGCTATGTTGCGCACCTATCGCGCCGCCGCCGACGTTTTGCCCGATGCGGTCGTGGTGGTGGATCGCAATCAACAACGCATCCTGTGGTTCAACGCTGCGGCCACCACTTTGCTGGGTCTGCAGCATCCACTGCATCGCAACGCCCCGGTGGCCAGCGCGCTCAAAGACTTGCCGATGGCACCGTGGCTGGCTGCAGGCCGCAATGCCGAGCCCATGACGGACGCGCCCTCGCCGGCCAACCCCGAGCTGCGCCTGCATCTGCGCCTGCTGCCGTATTCGGAAGACTTCTGGCTGCTGATTGCCCGCGACATCACCAACACCATGCGTGTCGAACAGATGCGGCGCGACTTTGTGGCCAATGTCTCGCACGAACTGCGCACGCCGCTGACCGTGGTGCATGGCTATCTGGAAATGTTGGACGAAGGTGACGACCCGCAGTGGGCGCCGATTCTGGAAGAAATGCGCCGGCAATCTTTGCGGATGACTCGACTGGTGGAAGACCTGTTGACGCTTTCACGTCTGGATGCGGGCGAGGGGTTACAAGATGAAGTTGTCGCAATGGCGCCCCTGCTGGCCGGCCTGGTACGTGAAGCCGAGGCCCTCAGCCAGGGCCGCCATCACATCGTGCTGGAAGACACCGCGCAGGTGGATCTGCGGGGTGCCAACAAAGAACTGCACAGCGCATTTTCAAACCTTGTCAGCAACGCAGTACGTTACACCCCCGATGGTGGCATGATTACCTTGCGGTTTGCGCACGAGACCGACGGCGGGGTCAGCCTGGGCGTCCACGACACTGGCCATGGAATTGCCGCCATACACTTGCCGCGCCTGACCGAACGCTTCTATCGTGTCTCCAACAGCCGCTCCCGCGAAAGTGGTGGCACCGGGTTGGGGCTGGCCATCGTCAAGCATGTGCTGGGCCTGCACGGCGCGCGCCTGTGTATTACCAGTGAACTCAACAAGGGCAGCCAATTTGTCTGCCGTTTTGATGCTGATCGCGTATTGGCACGCAAGCCCCTTACCTATGCCCGGACATCCCGATGACCAGCGACAGCACTATCCTGCCCCTGCGCGATTCGGCGCTGTATGCCAACCGCGAATTGGGCCAGCTCGATTTCAATTTCCGGGTATTGGCGCAGGCGCAAGACCCCGCCGTGCCGCTGATGGAGCGTCTGCGCTACTTGTGCATTTCTTGCACCAATCTGGATGAATTTTTCGAAATTCGCGGCGGTGCCGTCCGCCACGCGGTGGAATTCGGCCTGCCCGCCGGCATGGACGGGCTCGATCCTTCGGTGTTGTTGAATCGCATCCACGAACGTGCCGCCGAGCTGGTGGCTGCGCAATACCGATGCTTTTATGACGAGCTGCGGCCAGCACTGGCGGAGGCCGGGATTCGTTTGCTGCAGCGTGAGCAATGGACTACGGAACAGCGCGCATGGTTGCGCCAATACTTCATCGACGAAATCATGCCGGTACTCTCGCCACTGGGCCTGGACCCGGCGCATCCGTTCCCCAAGATCCTCAACAAATCGTTGAATGTGGTAGTCCTGCTGGAAGGCCGCGATGCATTCGGCCGCGAGGGTCACTTGGCCATCGTGCGCGCGCCGCGTTCACTGCCACGCATCATCCGCCTTCCCGATGCCGATGGCGATGGCGATGCGCTGCATGACTTCGTTTTCCTCAGCTCGGTGCTTTCAGAATTCGTGCGCGAATTGTTCCCTGGCATGCATGTCAAAAGCGCGCATCAGTTCCGGGTGACCCGCAATTCCGAACTCATCGTCGATGAGGACGATATGGACAATCTGGCGCTGGCGCTGCGTGATGAATTGCTGGGGCGTGGCTACCTGCGTGCGGTGCGGCTGGAAATCGACGAGCGATGCCCGCAAGACGTCGTGGATTCGCTATTGGCCAATTTCGAGCTGCCGGCCAATGCGGTGTACAAAATCAATGGCCCGGTCAACCTCAACCGCGTGGTGCAGGTGTATGACCTGGTCAAGCGCCCGGAGCTGAAGTTCCGCCCATTCCAGCCGCGGCTGCTGCGGGATGTGGATTGCATGTTCGACGCCATTCGGCAAGGTGATGTCCTGTTGCATCATCCATTCGATGCATTCACTCCGGTGTTGGAGCTTATCCAACAAGCCGCGCACGATCCGGATGTGCTGGCGATCAAGCAAACCCTGTACCGCACCGGCAAGGATTCTCTGATCGTGGATCAATTGATCCAGGCTGCACGCAATGGCAAAGACGTGACCGTAGTGGTGGAGTTGCGCGCGCGCTTTGACGAGGAGGCCAACCTGGGCTTGGCCGACCGCTTGCAAGATGCCGGTGTACAGGTGGTGTACGGGGTGGTGAATTACAAAACCCACGCCAAGATGTTGTTAATCGTGCGCCGCGAAGGCCCGCTGCTGCAGCGCTATGTGCATTTGGGCACCGGCAACTATCACAGCGGCACCGCGCGCGCTTATACCGACTTCAGCCTGATGACCGCCAACCCGCAAATTGGCAATGATGTGCACCTGATTTTCCAGCAATTGTCAGGGCTGGCTGCACCATTAACGCTGGCCCGCTTGCTGCAATCCCCGTTCACCCTGCACAAGGGTGTGCTGGAACGGATTGCCCGCGAAGCCGCATTGGCGCAAGCCGGCAAGCCCGGGCGCATCATCGCCAAGATCAATGCCCTCAATGAGCCGCAAGTGGTGCGCGCACTGTACGAGGCCTCGCAAGCGGGCGTTGCAATCGACCTGATCGTGCGCGGCGCGTGCGCATTGCGCCCGGGTATTGCCGGTGTGTCGGATAACATCCGGGTGCGCTCGGTGGTCGGCCGTTTTCTGGAACATCATCGCGTGTGGTGGTTTGGTAACGACGGCAACCCGGAGCTGTATTGCTCCTCCGCCGACTGGTTGGAACGCAATCTGCTACGCCGGGTGGAAACCGCGTTCCCCATCCTTGACCCGCAGCTGGCCGAGCGCGTGTATCGCGAAGGCCTGTTGAACTATCTTGCCGACAATCAGAATGCGTGGCAGATGGGAGCCGATGGTCACTACCATCGTTGCACACCCGGTCCGGATGAAGCGCCATTCTCGGCACAACTGTCCTTGCTGGAAGATTTGTACGTGTGAGCGACAATAGCGGCCGCATGAATACACGCATGACTTCGCGCCTGCCCGACACCGCCATCACTCCACGTGATGGTGACCTCTTGGCTGCCGTGGATTTGGGCTCCAACAGCTTTCACATCGTGGTGGCGCAATGCGTATTGGGCCAACTGCGCGTGGTGGATCGGCTGCGCGAAACCGTACGCATGGCCGAAGGTTTGAACGCACTGGGTGGCTTGGCCCCTGCAGTGCGCGAGCGTGCCTTGGCCAGCCTGTCCCGATTTGGGCAGCGTATTGCCAATATCCCGCCGCGCCATGTGCGTGTGGTGGCCACCAATACCGTGCGGCAATTGCGTTCGCCGGATTCTTTTTTGGTCCCCGCCGAAGCCGCCTTGGGCCACACTATCGACGTGATTTCAGGGCGCGAAGAAGCGCGCCTGGTGTATCTTGGTGTTGCCCACGAACAACCCCCGCAAGAGGGTCAAAAGCGGTTGGTTATCGACATCGGCGGGGGCTCCACCGAATGCATCATCGGCCGTGGCTTCGAACCACTGGAGCGCGAAAGCCTGCAAGTGGGCTGCATTGCCAGTACCCGGCGGTTTTTTGATGGCGGCAAGCTGTCACGCAAGCGCTGGAACAGCGCACTGACCGAGATTAGTGCGCAGATGCAGCAATTTGCTGCTACCTATCGGCAACTGGGCTGGGATGAAGCCATCGGCACTTCCGGCACACACAAGGCCATTGGCAATATTTGTGTGGCCATGAAGTTGACCAAGGGCTCAATCACCGCAGAGGCCATCGCGCAGATCCGCGATCGTCTGCTGCAGGCCGAGAGCATCGGCAGCATTGATCTGCCTAGCCTGTCAGACGATCGTCGCCCGATCATCGCGGGTGGCGTATTGGTATTGGAGGCACTGTTTGCCACATTAGGAATTGATCGTTTGCAAGTCAGCAAGGCAGCGTTGCGCGAAGGTGTGCTGTATGACTTGCTGGGCCGTGGTGGCGCTGATGATCCGCGTGATGTTTCCGTGAGTGCACTGATGCATCGCTATGGCGTGGATCCTGCGCAAGCGCAACGGGTGAGTCACACGGCGCTACTGCTGTTCGATCAAGTGGCTAGTGCATGGCAACTGACCAGTGATGATCGCGCGATGTTGTCACGTGCCGCCTGTGTGCATGAAATTGGACTGGCCATTGCGCATAGCGGCTACCACACGCATGGCGCTTATGTGCTGGCCAATTCCGATATCGTCGGCTTTTCGCAGCAAGGCCAACGCTTTCTTGCCGCACTGGTGCGTACCCATCGCCGCAGCATCCCGAAATCGGCGTTTGAAGCCATCCCCGACCGGCTGCTGGCCAATGCCCGCCGCAGTGCTGCCCTGTTGCGGCTTGCCGTGTTGTTACATCGTGCACGTGGGGATGAATTGCCACCCATGCTGCAATTGAAAGCCAAGGACGACCTCTTGACCTTGCGTATCGACAAGCGCTGGCTGCAAGGCCATCCCTTGCTGCGCGCCGACTTGGAAAGCGAGCCCGACGACATGCTGGGGCTGGGGATTCAACTGCGCATCAGTACCGGCTAAACGCATGCGTTGCGGGGACTGCGGTTGCGGTTTACCGCTGGCGCGCATTCCCGGCTACCCTTGCCTACATGATCACCCACACTGACCCACTGGCTGCGCTATGGCGACCACCCGCCTTGATGGCAGTGGTGCTCAGTGGTGAAGCCTTGGCAGCACTACTGGCATTGGCACCCACCCATAGCGGTGACCGACTGGTGCAGTTTGGACTGGCCTCGCTAGGTGTGCAGTGGGTGGTGCTGGGTACGTTGTGCACACTATTCTTGCTGCGCAAGCCGATTGGCAAGCTGCCGCCTCTGCGCATGGCGTGGGTGTGCCTCGCCTTGTTTCTTGGCATGAGCCTGCTGGTCGCCACCGCCGCATGGAGCGTGCTGGGCATGAGTGGGAATGCCGCAGAATCGCGCAATGAATTTGTCTTGCGTATTCTGGCATTGGCCGTGGTGGTGGGCCTGATTGGTTTGCTGACCTACCAAAACTATTGGCGCTCGCGGCAGCTGGCGGTACGCGCCAAACAATTGGAACTGGAAGCCTTGCAGGCACGTATTCGGCCGCATTTTCTATTCAACACACTCAATACCGGGGCCGCACTTGTGCATGCCCAGCCGGATGCTGCGGAGCGTGTACTGCTGGATCTGGCGGACTTGTTTCGCAGCGCATTACGCGGGCCACAACTTATTCCATTAGCCGAAGAATTGGCGCTGGCTCATCGCTATCTGGAAATCGAACAGCTTCGCTTCGGCGATCGTCTGCGCTTGAACTGGCAAGTGCCAGCTGATGTACCCGCCATCACGGTGCCGTCACTCTCCATTCAACCCCTGGTCGAAAACGCGATTCGCCACGGGATTGAACGGCTGCCTGCTGGCGGCCAGCTGGATGTTCTGGTGCGACACAGCGCCAATACGGTTGAAGTCATCGTGGCCAATGATTTGCCCACCACCGGTGTGCGCAGCGATGGCCATGCCGTGGGCCTAAGCTCTACCCGTGAGCGCGTCCACGCCATGACCGACGGCCGCGGCAGGGTGGAATCGCGCATCGAAAACGGCCGCTACATCGCCACCTTGCACTTGCCGGTGGCGACGACGGACTGAAGGCACGCAACTCGGAAGTTATCAGTAGGCCTTGCCTGCGCCCGAGAACACGGGTCCCCAGCGAATCTGCAGGTGCCAAAGAAGGTCGGAATCTCTACCGGCTGATGGCTCAGGAATCGGGGGTGGGTCAGCCTATTCGCACGCCCAGTAACGGCTGGTATGGCTAATGGGGGCAGGTCACGTTGTACTTCGTCCTGAATATCTGTACGCGCCCTTGCGCATCGTAGACATACTCCCGAATATCTCCATTCGGGCCAGTGACAGACCCGGGAAGACCATTGCCACTATGGCTGGCGTACGACGTGGTGTGATTGAGGCCATTGCGAACCGACATCGTGTTTCCCAGCGCGTCATAGGTTGTTATTGTGCTCCCGGGTTGAATGATGGCAAATGGAACGCACCAGCAGTGTCCTCACAACTCGCAGCGATCACACACCCGCTCGACCTTGTAACCCTTGCCGCGCAGCAGTTCCAGCAGGCCGTCATTGCCCAGCAGATGCAGTGCGCCGACCACGATCAAGGTGTTGCCGGATTTCACGCCATCCAGACGGGATTGGATGTTTGGCAGCCAATTCAAATTGCGTTGCACATCCAGCAGGCGGTAGCTTTCCGGGGTTTTGCCGGCCATGTCGGCGCGCATGCCGCTGTCTAATTTTTCGACATCCCCAGCGCGCCACCAAGCGTGCATGTCATTGAGTTGGTGGATGGCTTTTTGCGGGTCGGCCAGAAACTCGTCGATGCCTTGGCTTTGTTCGGCATACGGAATGCTGTCCATCGCCTGCAATTGCGCGTCGATCGTTTCCAGCCCTGCGGCGGGCTTGCCGGCTATGGCGGTGCGTTCCATCAATTGCCGATCCATCCCCAACTCGGGGCGAAAACCCAGTGCCTGACTGACGCTGAGCACCAAGGCCAGATTCACCGCCCATGGCTCTTGCTGCTCCACCGCCTGCACCGAGCCACCGCCGGCGGCTAGCAGGGTGTTCAATTTTTCCAGCGTGGGCTTTGGCAATACTTGGCTCAGGCTCTTGCCATTGTCGTAACCCATGTAGTGCTGCATCCTGGTCATGGTTTCAGGCGCGGTCATCGCCGCAGGGTCAACTTCAAACAGTACTTGTTGGCTGTCATCGAATGCGCGATCTATCTCCGCCGGCAGCGGGTAGTCATCGGCTTTCAACAAGTGGAACGAGCCCAGCAAATACACGGCATTGTCGGCATCCGACACTTTCCACAGCAGCGGGCGCTGCACAGGCGTGGCGGCAGCGGCAACCGGCGGGCTGGGTTGTTGCGCGGCGTGGGCCACTGGCAGCAGCAGCGCGCACAGCAGCAGAGCAAGTCGTTTGCAGGTCATGGGGCATCCTTGGCAGTGGTTGCGGGCTTGGCGTAGGCCTTCTCGCCAGCCTCCACACTCAGATCCAGGCGATTTTCCGGCGGCGGTAATGGGCAGGTGGCGAACGGCGTGAACGCACACGGCGGGTTGTAGGCTTGGTTGAAATCGATCACCAGCCGGCCTTTTGCATCGGGCTTGGGGGCATCGATGAAGCGACCGGCACCGTAACTGCCGTGACCACTGGTGCGGTCAGCAAACACCAAGAACAAGGTGCCTTCGCCTTCATCCAAAGCTTCCAACCGATAGGTTTTATCACCGCGAACAAATTCCACCACGCCGGGGTTGGGGATGTCATCCGTGCTGCCGATGATGTTGGCAATCGGCAAAGTCTTGCCGGCTGGATGGGCGATGAAACGCGCCGGGATTTGCCAATCTTGCCCACCGATCCAGTAGGTCAGGCCGGCAAAATGCACGCGACTATCGGCATCGGCGTGTTTGACCCGCAATGCAAGTCTGCCGCCGCGCTCGATCACCGTGGCCTGACCTTTATCGCCATCAAACCCCAACACACTGGCGCCGTTTGGATCGTGGTCGCTGCGCAGCACACCGCTGCGCGCAGGGAAACCATCAATGGTCACCTCGGTATCGGCGGTGAAGCTGACCTTGCCATCGCGCACATTGAGCAAACCCAGATGCGCCGGACCCATCGCCAAGCGAATGCCGTTGTCCTGACTACTGCCCACCCGATGGGAGCCAGGGTCCAGCCAGTGCAGCCCAATCAGACTGGTCCAACCATCGGCGCGGGTGAGTGCAATCACGCGCCGGCCACGCCACATGAATTGCGCATGCGCATATTGTTTTGCGGCCGCTTCAATCCGTGCTGCTTCGTCCATTGATGGTTTCGGCGGTGGGCGATGACACGCAGCCATTGTGACTCCCGCAACCAGCACGATGCCGGCGTACTTCAACGTCCGCGCAAGAACCATTTATCGATCTCCGCCAAATTGAATGTCGTCCACGTAGGCCGGCCGTGATTGCATTGGCCGGAACGTTCGGTGATTTCCATGTCGCGCAGCAAGGCGTTCATTTCTGGGATGCTTAGCCGCCGATTGGCGCGTACCGCGCCATGGCAGGCCATGGTGGCCAGCAATGCGTCACGGGTTTCGGCCACCCGTCGGGTGCTGCCGTGTTCGCGCAGGTCGGTGAGCACGTCGCGCAGCAAGGCCTCGGCATCGCCATGCGCCAGCAGTGCCGGCACACTGCGCAATAGTAGCGATTGCGGCCCGCTGCGCTGCACTTCAAAGCCCAGTTCCAACAGCGTCTGTGCCTCGCGTTCAGCCACATCGGCTTCGCGTTCGGACACCGCCAAACGGCTGGGCACCAAGAGCGGTTGGGTGCGCAGGCCGGCGCCGTCATGCGCCATTTTCAACGCTTCGTAACCAATGCGCTCGTGTGCGGCATGCATATCCACCACGATCAAGCCCTCGGCGTTTTCGGCCAAGATATAAATACCGTGCAGTTGCGCGATGGCAAAGCCCAGCGGCGGCATGCCGCCAAGTGCGTCTTCGGGTATCGCCGCCATGGCTGCCAGCGGTGCCGATGGCATGACCGCAGCGCCACCACGCGGCGCATACAGCGCGGCATAGGCGGCAGGCGCATCGCTGACACGCAGGCCCATCGGTTGTTGCTGCGGGACTTGCGGCAGTGGCCAAGCTTGCGCCGCAGCACCCGTATTAGCACCCGACACCGTTTGCCCATTGCCGGCGCGGGTTTCAGCCAGCGCCTGGTGCAGGGCACGATAGACAAATTCATGCACCAACCGCGATTCACGAAAGCGCACCTCATGCTTGGCGGGGTGCACATTGACGTCCACGCCGCGCGGATCGAGTTCGAGAAACAGTACATAGGCCGGGTGGCGGCCATGAAACAGCACGTCGCTATACGCTTGCCGTACCGCATGGGCCACATTGCGGTCACGCACGCTGCGGCCATTGACGTACAGATATTGCTGGTCGGTGCTGGCGCGATTGTAGGCCGGTTGCGCGATCCAGCCATGCAGGCGCATCCCGGCAGCGCTGTGGTCCACGCGCAGCACATTGCGCGCAAAGTCTTCGCCCAACGCCTCGTGCAGACGCAGCTCCGACAACAGGTCACCCTCGCCTTTCCAACGCCGCGACGGCTTGCCGTTGTGGGTGACGCGCAATTCCACATCCGGCCGCGCCAGTGCCAAAGTGCGCAGCCAGTCTTCGATATGGGCAAGCTCAGTACGTTCGGCGCGCAGGAATTTGCGCCGCGCCGGCACGTTGTAAAACAGATCGCGTACTTCCACCGTGGTGCCCTGCGGATGCGCCTGCGGCACCACTTCGCCAAGGCTGCCGCCATCGATGCGCAACTCCGCGCCATGCTGCGCATCGCGTGCGCGTGACACCAGCCGGAAACGGCTGACCGAGGCCACCGACGGCAGTGCTTCGCCGCGAAAGCCCAACGTGGCCACAGATTCCAAATCATCGATCGATGCAATTTTGCTGGTGGCATGCCGGCTCACCGCCAGTGGCAATTGCTCGGGGGCAATGCCGCCACCATCGTCGCGGATGCGGATCAGGCGCACCCCGCCTTCTTCCAGGTCAATGTCGATACGTTGCGCGCCGGCATCCAGCGCATTTTCAACCAATTCCTTGACCACCGAGGCGGGGCGTTCAACGACTTCGCCGGCGGCAATCTGGTTGATGAGAACTTCGGGGAGTTGACGGATATTCACCCGCCAAGTTTAGCCGCTGCCGCGCGATGACTGGGGCTTAGCGGCTGCCGCCAATACCACCGCGAACGGGGGTTTCCGATTGTGCCGATTGTGCGGCCTGCGCACGCGCGGCGTACAACGTGCCCGGCGGCGGCTGGCGCGAGAAATAGGTGTCGATGCCGTCCAGGATCGCACCCGCCAAGGTGTGCTGGAAGGTGGGGTCGGTGAGCCGCTTTTCTTCATCCGGATTGGAAATAAAGGCGGTTTCCACCAGCATCGCCGGCATTTTGTCGGACGTGCGCAGCACCGCGAAATTGGCGCGCTCGATATCCGGCTTGTGGTTATTGCCCACCCGCTTCAAGCCGCCCAACACATGGTCGGCAGCATCTTCCGAGGCTTTCATATTGCCGCTTTGGGTCAAATCCAGCAGCACCGACGTCAAGGTATTGTCGGCCACTTTCACGCGCCCGCCGCCAATCACGTCGGCGGCGTTTTCCTTGTCGGCCAGCCAGCGTGCGCGCTGCGACGACGCGCCACGGGTGGACAACACATATACGGATGAGCCGCGTGCGCCGCGATTTTCAGCGGCATCGGCGTGAATGGACAGGAAGATGTCGGCTTTGTTGGCGCTGGCGCGACGGGCGCGATATTCCAGCGGGATGAACACATCGGCATCACGGGTCAGATAGGCCTTCAACCCCGGCGTGGCATTGACCTGCCGCGCCAGTTCCCGGGCGATGGCCAAGGTGACATCTTTTTCACGCGCACCATTCAACCCGTGCGCACCCGGGTCCTGCCCGCCGTGGCCGGCATCAATGGCTACGATCAGGGGGCGCATGCCCTTTTGCATCGGTGTTTTCGGCAAAACCGGGGCAGGTGGCTGCGCCGTCGCTTCCGGCACATCCGGCTGTGGTTTGCTGGTCGGTTCCACGGCCACCGGCCCCGCCGTCATCACCTGCTTCGCCAATTCGGCAATGGGGTCGAGCGCGGGTTTGGTGGTTGCCGCAAGAATTGGCTTCGCGCTTGGCTTGCTGGCATCGAGCTGCGCATTCGCAACAACATTTGCTTCAGGCTTCGAACCCGATTTGGCCTTGCTTTCGGCAGTGGCCAACGGTGCCGCCAAGCTGGCCGTTTGCGGTAGCACAACCGGTGGTTTCTGCAGTTGCGGTTGCGCCCCCACGTCGGGCTTGCCCGCCACCCCATCGCCAGGCCATTCCAGTTGCAGCTGGGCCCCCGTGGTTGCGGTGTCCACCAGAGTGGGGATGGCCGCGACCGGGCTGGACAGGTCAAACACCACGCGCACCGTGCCTGCCACGGGCTGTCCGGTGCGCACGGCTTTGACAATCCCGGAGGCCGCCGGCACTGCCAGATTGTGGGCCAGATGACTGTCAGGGAAATCCACCACCAACCGCTCCGGGTTGGACAAGCGAATCAACTTGTAGCTGCCGGGCTTATCCAGCTGCACCACGGCGCGCGTCCCCGTAACCCCGACATCCAAACGCAATTGCTTGATTTCAGAGGCATTTGCCGAGACACAGCTGAGCGCAACCAGCAACGTGGCCGCTGACATCCAGAGCTGAGAGCAGTTCCGCTTGGTGCGCATGGCCCGGAGTAAACCACCTGCAACCCGTGTTTGCAAGTACTTTTCCCTTCAAAATCCGCAACCTGCAAGACATTCATGCGCCATCACTGAACTGAATGCCTGAAAGCTCACCCTGACGCCAGTGCATCCAGCCAAGCCTTGCCACAAGGGCTATGTGGCTGCAGCCTGCAGCGCCGTCCTAAACCTTCGGTCTGAAGTGCGATCTCCAGATCCGCCGGCGGCAGCGCGCCCTGCCCGCGCTCGGGCCACTCCACCAGCCATAACCGTGCCTCGCCGCCATCCAGCCCCAGAAATTCCAGCTCGCCGGGGTTGCCGATGCGGTACAGATCCAGATGCACCGCCAAGCCACCCTGCGCTAACGGATATTGCTCGACAAGGGTGTAGGTGGGGCTGCGAATGGTCCCGGTAACCCCAAGACTGCGCAACAATGCCCGCGCCAGACTGGATTTGCCCGCTCCCAAATCACCCTGCAGATGGATAACGGCGCGTTCCGGCAAGGTTTGCGCAAGCTGCGCGCCCAACGCATCGGTGGCTGCGGGATCAGGAAGAAAGTATTCGTTCATTTGCCTATCGTGCGGCAAATCAACGTGCCTGCTCAAGCGCGATGATAGGGATGGTTGCTCAATAGTGCGGTGGCACGATACAGCTGCTCTGCCAGCACCAGCCGCACCAGCATGTGCGGGAGGGTGAGTGGGCCGAGTGACCAGTGTTCATCCGCACGCGTGATGACGTCGGCGGCATGGCCTTCGGGGCCGCCAATCAGGAAGGTCAGGTCGCGGCCTTGGCTGCGCCAATATTCCAGCCGCGCGGCAAGTTGCTCCGAGGAATGCATTTTGCCGTGGCCATCCAGCGCCACCACATGCGTGTTTTTGGATAGCGCGGCGAGTACCCGCGCACCTTCATCGCTCATCGCACGCGCAGTGTCGCGCCCTTTCCCGCGCACGCCGGGTTCCACTTCCACCAGCTCCAATGGCAGCCCGTGGGAAAGGCGCTTCTGGTATTCGGCAAAGCCCTGTGCAACCCAGCCAGGGGCGCGTTCACCGACAGCGATCAGGCGCGCTTTCATGTTTCAAGCGATCCCCTTCAGGGGGAAGACGCTCAGGCAACGTCGGCCGCGCCATCGCCCGGGTGTTGATCGCCCACCGACCACAGCCGTTCCAGCGCATAGAACTCGCGCACGCGCGGCAGCATGACGTGTACCACCACATCACCCAGATCCACCAACACCCATTCGGCCTCGCGCTCGCCTTCCACGCCGAGGGGCATGACGCCAAGTTGCTTGGCGAACCGCACCACTTCATCGGCTGCCGATTTCACGTGGCGGGTGGAGGTGCCCGAGGCAACCACCATGTAATCGCAGACGCTGCTTTTGCCACGCACGTCGATTTCAACCACATCCTTGGCTTTGAGTTCTGCCAGCCCGTCGTGCACGGACTTGAGCAGCACATCCACGGACGGCGGCGGGGTGGGCAGGCTGGTTTTGATAACTTGGGCGGCGGTAGTCAAGGGCGATCGCTCGATAAAGATGGTGGCAGTATAGCGGCGTCCCCCCCATACAGTCCTTGACGGACGATATAGGCCGCAACCGGCGGCGGCACCCACGACTGCCATTCGTGACCGCTGGCAATTCGCCGACGCAGCTCGCTGGACGATTCCGGGCGCAACTGCGGCAGCGGCAATAGTGCAAATCCACCTGTGGCCGCCTCCACCAGTGCCGCCGGTGGCAGCCAGCGGCCATTGATTTGCGCCAACACCTCGGGCGCTGCGGTGCGCAGACGTTGCGCATCCAATTGCGAGCCAGGGCGTTGCACGCACAGGATGTGGGCGAAGTCGAACAATTCGCGCCAGCGGTGCCATGTGTGTAATTGCAACAGGGAATCGGCACCGATCAACCATGCGATGGGTGTGCGTGGGCCCCATTCGTCGCGCAGCTCGCGCAGGGTATCCACCGTGTAGGACGGGCCAGCACGGTGCAGCTCGCGGCGATCCAACGCAATATCAGTCACATTGGCAAGCGCCAATGCCAGCATCGCCGCGCGTTGCTCGGCATCGGCATGGGTGATGCCCTTATGCGGCGGATCGCCCGCCGGCAGCATCAACACCTCGGCCGCGAATACATCACGGGCGGCCGTGGCTACCGCCAGGTGCCCGTTATGCACGGGGTCGAAGCTTCCGCCATAGCAAATGCGCAAACGGCTCACGGGGCCAGCAAGCGCAGCGCGCCTTTATCCGCCACCGCCAGCAGCAGGCGTTCCAATTGCTGCCACGCGTCGGTAGTTTCCTGACCCAGGCGAACACGGCCTTTGGAGATGCGATCCACGCGGCCGGCATCGCTCAGAAACCGCTGCCAACGCTCCGGCGAATGGCGCGCCAAGGCACGCTTGTACACCGCTTGCTTCGAATCCCAGATGCGCTGCGCCTTGCACTCGGCGGCAAAATTGCGCGCCTGCGCCAGCGCTGCCACCGTGCCCAACTCTTTGACCACCATGCCCATCAACGCCTGGATGGCTTCACCTTCCGCGCGCAGGCCAGCGATGATGCGGGCCACTTGCGCGGCCTGCCCGTTCAACGCGGCATCGGCAAGTCGAAACACGTCGAAGCGGGCAGAGTCGGCGACCAACGCGTCCATCCGCTCGACATCCAGCACTTCGCCACTACCATGCAGCAGCAGCGCCAACTTATCCACTTCCTGCGCCGCCGCCAGCAAATTGCCTTCCACCCGTTGCGCCAGCCGCGTCACCGCATCCGGCGTCGCCTTGAGGCCGCGGCTACGCAAACGTGCGCCCATCCAGCCAACCAACTCATGCGGCTTGACCGGCCATGCAACCACCACATGCCCGGTCCTGGTAATCGCTTCACTCCATTTGCCGGCATGGGCTTTTGACCACTCTGCGGCGATTACCAGCAGCACCACATCACTGGGTGGATTGGCGCAAAACCCCGTGATCAATTTACTGCCGTCGGTGCCGGGTTTGCCGGTCGGCAAACGCACCTCGATCAAGCGCTGGCTGGCAAACAAACTGGGGGCATGGATGCTGGCGTCCAGTGCATCCCAGTCGGCATCGCGGCCGTCCATGTCATGCACTTCACGCTCACTGATATCCTGCTTGCGCGCCGCCACACGTACGGCGTCGGCCGCTTCCAATACCAATAACGCTTCACTGCCCGCGACCAGATAGATCGGGCGTAGCGGCTCCGCCGCAAGCTGTGCGGGCAACCGGTCGGCGCTTAGTTCCATCTGTCAGCGCTCCATACGCCAGCCACAGAGCCGGGTTGCGCCCGGATCAGGGCACAACCACCGCTTTCGATGCCGCATCGACCCGCCGCAAAATCGCTGCGGCCATATCACGGCGCAACTCCTTCACCAGCATTTCGCGCTCGCTAGCCTTGCCGATGGAGTCCACCGCCGGGGCCAAATAGTCGCGCGACAATTCCACTGCCTGCTGCGGCACGGCCACGCTGCCGTCGGCGCGATGCAGGCTGAAAATCACCGCATAGCGCAGCGCGTATTCCTGTGCTCGCCCGGACTGGTCGTTGCTGATGGGGGTATCGGCCCATTGCTCGGAAATCACCTGCAAGGTGGCAACACCTTCAGTGGCATCGGCCGCAGCTGCCTGCGCGCCGGCACGCTGCAAACCATCCGCCAACAGTTCCGACAAGGGACTGTAGCGATCGGCGGCCAACACCCGCACGGGGCCCAGATTGGCCGGCAGGTTGAGCGCATTGCGCAGATGGAAACCACAACCGGACAGCAAGGTTGCGGCAAGGGCGATGGTAAGCAGGCGTGAGTTCATTCTTGGAAGTCTAGGCGAAAACGACAGAAAAATTGCTGCCGACCCCATTACAACGGGGTCGGAACGTGCTGTCACACCACGATATTGACGATCTTGCCCGGCACCACAATCACCTTCTTCGGTGTGTGCCCGGCCACGAAGCTGGCCACATTCGGTTCGGCCAGCGCCGCCGCTTCGAGCGCTTCGCGGCTGGCATCCACGGGCATGTCTATGGTGCCGCGCAGCTTGCCGTTGACCTGCACCGCCAGCTTGACCGCATCGCGCACCATGGCGGACGCATCGGCCTGCGGGAACGGCTGATCTTCCAGCAAGGTTTCCGGATGGCCCAGCGTTTGCCACAATGCGTGACAAATATGCGGGGTGATCGGGTTGAGCAGCAGCACGATGGCCTCGAAGGCTTCGTGGCGCACGGCACGGCCCTGATCGCTGGTATCGGTGAACTTGGCGACGTGATTGAGCAGCTCCATCAACGCGGCAATCGCGGTATTGAAGCTGTGCCGGCGGGCGTAGTCATCACCCACTTTCTGAATGGTTTCGTGCACCAACCGGCGCAGGGTTTTCTGTGCCGCATCCAGGTGTGCAACAGCAACGACCGGGTGATCGGGCTGCGCGGCATGCGCGTGCACATCACGCCACAAGCGACGCAGGAAGCGCGCCATGCCTTCCACCCCGGCATCGCTCCACTCCAGTGATTGCTCTGGCGGGGCGGCAAACATCGAGAACAGGCGCACGGTATCGGCACCGTATTTGTCCACCAGTACCTGCGGGTCCACCCCGTTGTTTTTCGACTTCGACATCTTCTCGGTGCCGCCGATCAGAACCGGCAGGCCATCGATCCGCGAGGTGGCCCCGATCACCCGCATGCGCTCGTCGTGCTGCAATTCGACATCGGCGGGGTTGATCCATTCCTTCGCGCCGTGGGCGTCTTCGCGATAGAAGGTATCGGCAATCACCATGCCTTGCGTCAGCAGGCGCGTGGCCGGCTCATCGCACGTCACCAAGCCGGCATCGCGCAACAGCTTGTGATAGAAGCGGAAATACATCAGGTGCAGGATCGCGTGCTCGATGCCGCCGATGTATTGATCCACCGGCAACCAGTAATTGGCGCGCTGATCCACCATATCGGCGGCACCCGGCGAGGTGTAACGAGCGTAGTACCAGCTCGATTCCATGAAGGTGTCGAAGGTGTCGGTTTCACGCTCGGCCGCACCGCCGCAACCGGGGCATGTTGTCTTGCGCCATGCCGCGTCTGATTTGATCGGGGAATGCACATCACCCGCGGCAAACGCATCGGCCACATCTTCCGGCAGCACCACCGGCAGTTGATCTTCCGGCACCGGCACCGCGCCGCAACTGGCGCAATAAATCACTGGGATCGGGCAACCCCAATAGCGTTGCCGGCTCACACCCCAATCGCGCAGGCGGTAGTTGATCTGGCGCTTGCCGATGCCGCCAGCCTCAAGTTGTGCCGCCAAGGCCTCGAATGCGGCATCGAAATCCATCCCGGAAAACTCGCCTGAATTGATCAGCCAGCCGCGTTCGGTGGATGCGCCGTCTTCTTCAATGCCACGCAGGAATTCGCGCACCGTCGCCACCGCAGCGTCGATCTCGTACACGTCCACCGGCGCGTGGCCGCCCAGCGCGACCGCCATCGGGTCATCGTGATCGTGCAGGTGAGTATTGATTTCTTCCAGCGCATCACGAGTGGCCGCATCCGCGATCACAGGCTTGACCGGCAGGCCATAGGCCTTGGCAAATTCCCAATCGCGCTGGTCATGCGCCGGCACCGCCATGACCGCGCCGGTGCCATAACCCATCAGCACGAAGTTGGCGACATAGATCGGCACGTCTTCGCCCGTGATCGGATGCCTGGCCCACTGGCCGGTGGCCATGCCGCGCTTTTCCTGGGTTTCCAGTTCCGCCTCGGACACACCGCCCTGCTTGAGCCCGGCGATGAAGTCGGCCAGCTCGGGATTGCCCTGCGCGGCCTTCTGGGCCAGTGGATGTTCGCCGGCGATGCTGATGAAGGTCACGCCCATCAGCGTGTCGGGACGCGTGGTGAAGACGGTGAGCGGCGCGTCCTCGCCATCGACCGGGAACTGGATCTCCAGGCCCTGGCTGCGGCCGATCCAGTTGCGCTGCATGGTCTTGACCGAGTCCGGCCAGCCGGGAAGCCGGTCCAGCTCGTCCAGCAGTTCCTGCGCGTAGTCGGTGATGCGCAGGAACCACTGCGGGATCTCGCGCTTCTCCACCAGCGCGCCGGTGCGCCAGCCGCGGCCGTCGATGACCTGCTCGTTGGCCAGCACGGTCTGGTCGACCGGATCCCAGTTCACTACCGAATTCTTGCGGTAGGCCACGCCCTTCTTCAGCAGGCGCACGAACATGCGCTGCTCGTGGGCGTAGTAGTCCGGCTTGCAGGTGGCGAACTCGCGGCTCCAGTCGATGGCGTAGCCCAGCGACCGCAGCTGGGTGCGCATATGCTCGATGTTGGCGTAGGTCCACTTGGCCGGCGCGGTCTTGTTCTTGATCGCGGCGTTCTCGGCCGGCAGGCCGAACGCGTCCCAGCCCATCGGCTGCAGCACGTTGTGGCCGGTCATGCGCTTGTGGCGGCTGATCACGTCGCCGATGGTGTAGTTGCGCACATGGCCCACGTGCAGCGCGCCCGACGGGTACGGCAGCATCGACAGGCAGTAGTACTTGGGCTTGGTCGAATCCTCGCGCACTTCAAACGCGCGGCTGGTGGCCCAAAACGACTGGGCAGCGGATTCGACGGTACGGGATTCGTAGGCAGCGGGTTCGGACACGGCGGACAACATGCGGGATCGGGTTGGAAAGCTTACCGCAGCGCACCATCCCCTGCCCGCATGGCACACTGCAACCACCTCCAGATGAGGATTGCCGATGCCGTGCCGCACCCTGCCCGCCCGCTATTTGCCCGCCATGGCGGCCGCATGACGCTGGAATGGTTTGGCTATTTGGCTGCGACCTGCACCACGCTGTCGTTTGTGCCGCAGGCCATCAAAACCATCCGCACGCGGGACACCTCGGGAATCTCGTTGTGGATGTATGTGGTGTTCACGTTTGGTATTGCCTGCTGGTTTGGCTACGGCATTTTCCTGCATTCATGGCCGATGATCGTGTCGAATGCGATCACCTTCCTGCTGGCGGCAACGATTTTGGCGCTGAAGCTGAAGTACCAATAAGGCAGCGGCTGACCAGCAGCCACCCACCAAACCACAGTACAAATGCCAGCCGCTGCGCCAGCCCCACCCACGCACCAATGGGGGCCCATACCGCCAGCAGCGGCACCAATACACCAACCGCCGCACTCACCACCGCCAACCCGCGCCGCTGCCGCAGCAGGCCCAACGCCAACAGCAGCGCACCGGGTACAAACGCAATCCACCACAGCATCCACATCAGCACATGCAAGCGGCTGGCCGCCGCATCCACACCCCGCTGATCCAGCGGCAATAACCCTTGCATGGCAAATGCCAGCGCCGACAACTGCATCAGCGTCAGCCCAAGTCGCACCCGCCAGCTTGCCTCCTGCACGGCCTTGCGCAGCAGATGTGCCTGCAACAGCAGCAACCCACCCGGCAACACAAATGCGCCCAGGTTGAACCACAGCGCCCCCGGCACACCGGTGGCCCCGCGCAGCGCCAGCGGATGCAGCAGATGGGAATATTCGGGAACACCGAGGTTGGCCAACAACAAGGCGACAAGGAAAAACGCCAATGCCAACCAAGCTCCCAGCTGCGGCAATGCAATGGATTTCATGATCTGGCGTGCCACTGAAACACCTCCTCGATCCGCACACCCAGCGCATCAGCGATGCGAAAGCCCAACTCCAACGACGGCGCATAGCGCCCCGCTTCCAGCGCAATGATGGTCTGTCGGGTGACGCCACAGGCATCGGCCAGCGCCTGCTGGGTCAATTCGCCGCGCTCGAAACGCAGGCGGCGAATCTGATTGGCGATTCGGGTACCCGTCATTGCCTGTCACGGCGATACAGCACCGCCACTGTCAGCTGCCCTACGATGTTGGCGACGATCAGGCCCAGCAGGACCATGCTAGGGAGCGCGCAATCGTTCGTCTGCAGCGCAGCACGAGGAGTGTCAAAGCACAGCGCCAACGTCAACACGCCATACCAGCACGAAACCGCGATCCGAAACCCACGATCACCCTGCGCCAAGATCCAGGCATCGCGCTCATCCTCCATCGTCTCGCCCCGACGCCGCTCTTCGGCAGCGGCACGCAGGCGGAAGCCGTACGACAACGGCAAGGCGATCAGCGTCGCCAGGATGGCGATCGGCCGGCCGCCGATAATCGAGCCGAACGTCAGATACACCGCCATTCCCGCGAACAGCATGACCATCCGCCACGCAAAACGCTCACCAAACGCCCGGGGGTCACGCTCAGCCTTCCCCTGCATCCAGAACTTCATGCCTGTACTCCACGGCGATCACGCCAATACAACAGCGCCGCTGCCAGTTGCTCGCACCACAGCCCCGCCAGCAGCACCGACATCAGCGCTTGCGCGATGAAGGGATAACTGAATTGCAGCAAGCGCTCGGTGTCGGAAAAGCCCAATGTCACCGCAATGGCAATGATGCCTAGCGCCGTGATGCAACGCGCCCAGTGGCCGGCGATCAGGGCGATGTGCGCGTCCCGCTCATCGGCCAGCACGCTGCCGGCCCAGCGCTTTTTCAACACATGCAACAAGACCAGCCACGCCACGAACAAGGTGCCGATGTGCTTGCCTGCCACTCTGGCCTCGGGATTATGGCCAATCGGCACCTGCGGCAGAAAGGCATCGGCGCGCATGACACAAGCCACAATCACCGCACCGACAAACGCCACGCCAATCCATGCCTGCCACTCCCCCGGCGCAATCTGCGCCTCATCTTCGCTACGCGGCAGCGCATGCAGTTTGGCAACCGAAAACCACACCGCTGCCACGAACAGGCAGGCGCCCAACCAGCCAACCGGAAACGGGATATCGCGGTAGTCACCGCTGAAAAATAGCGCCAAGCCGACCCCGGCCAACAACAGCCAGACCATCAATTGGTGACGCGGAGACAACCCGAGCATTGATGTAAACTCCAACAGACTATATGTAATACGCACTTTACATACCGGTTCCGTGATGTCAACTATTTTTTACATCACTTGTTAACCTGCCCAATCGTCGCCATCTCCTGTGCATTCCCAAGAACGCCGCCGTCATGACCGACGCCAACAATCCGCACGTATTCGATGCCACCGCTGCCACCTTTGAAGACACGGTGATCCGCAAATCGCTGGAAACCCCCGTGCTGGTGGATTTCTGGGCCACGTGGTGCGGGCCGTGCAAGACGCTTGGGCCAGTGCTGGAAAAACTGGCCGCCGAATACCACGGCGCCTTCGTGTTGGCCAAGGTGGATGTGGACAAGGAGCAGGAGCTGGCCGCCGCGTTCCAGATTCGCTCGGTGCCCACCATTGCGGTGGTCAAGGACGGCCAAGTGCTGGGCGCGATCCCCGGCGCACTGCCGGAAGGCCAATTGCGCGAGATGCTGGCGCAAGTGGGCATCCAACCAGCGGCACCTGCCGATGACGCCGTGGCCGAAGCCCCCGCCGCCCCACTTGACCCGCACGCCGAAGTGCTGCGTCTGCGCAAGCTGGCCGAGATCGAGCCGGACAAGGCCGAACACCAGCTCGATCTGGCACTGGCACTGCTGCAAACCGGCGCAGCGGTGGAAGCCGAACACTTGCTGGACAAGCTGCCGGCCAACCTGGCCACCGATGAGCGCACCATCAAGGCACGCGCTCGTCTGGGCTTTGCCGCCCTGCTGAAGGACGCGCCACCGCTCGAAGTGCTGCACGCCGCGATTGCCAGTGACCCCGCCGACCTGCGCGCGCGCCACCTGCTGGGCGTACGCCAATTGGTCGGCGGTGATGCCGAAGCCGGGCTGGCGCAATTCATCGACATGCTGAGGCGCGACAAGGCTTACGCCGACGGGCTGGCGCGCAAATCGCTGATCGATGCGTTCCGGATTCTGGACGACGCAGATCTGGTCAGCCGCGTGCGCCGGCAGATGTCGGCATTGCTGCTGGTGTAATTGCCGGTGTGATTGGTACGCTGGCACCGCTTCACACTGGTCAAGCACAAGCATTCCCTTGGCCTGCGTGTCCGTCGTATGCTCGCGGCGGGCTCGGGGGGGCTTGCTGGAGCAAGACGCAGTGACAGATCAAACCTTTCCACGCATTGACGGCTACAAGCTGTTGCGCGTTATTGGCCAAGGCGGCATGTCCACCGTATATCTGGCCGAGCAAGTCTCGCTGGATCGCAAGGTTGCGTTGAAGGTGATGTTGCCCGATGCACTGACCGATGGCACCAATCGCGCGCGTTTCGAAAATGAAACCCGCACCATCGCACGGCTGGAACACCCCGGCATCGTACGTATTCACGAGGTTGGCCACACCCCCGAAAACCTCCTGTTCTATTCGATGCCGTATCTCTCGCATGGGCATTTGGCACAACGCAAGCTGGCCGGCGACCAACCAAAAATCACCGCGATCCTGAGCCAACTGTTGCAGGCGCTGGACTACGCGCATGTGCGCGGGGTGGTGCATCGCGATGTCAAAGCCGAAAATGTGCTATTCGATGAGGCCGACCGACCGCTGCTGACTGATTTCGGTATCGCCCTGCGGCGTGGCAGCAACCCACGCCTGACCAATGCCGGGCTGGCGGTGGGCAGCACGGCCTACATGCCGCCGGAACAAGCACGTGGGCAAGAAGTAGATCGCCGTGCTGATCTTTACAGCATGGGTGTCTTGACTTGGGAAATGCTGGTGGGCCGCCTGCCGTACAACGCTGGCGATGCGCTGACCATGGCGATCAGGCATGTGCAGGAACCCATCCCGCGCTTACCGTCAGTACTCAAGCATTGGCAGCCTTTCATCGACAAGGCGATGGCCAAGCAACCAGGTGACCGGTTCGCCAGCGCGCAAGAAATGCTGAGCGCGCTAGTGCAATTGGAAAAGCAATCAGGGAAGGCGTTCGCCGCGGTGGAGGTTCCGGCCGCCTTTGACGCTTCAGCGCAGGCGACCTCGCGGGCAACGGCAGATACCAGCCGCCGCCGCGGTCTGTGGCTTGCAGCGGCTGGCGTCGTACTGCTCGCTGCACTGGGCGCTGCTTACTACCTGCACCTTGCAAATCAATCCACAGCTGCGGTCATCCAGCCCGCCGCGGTGGCAGCAACACAACCCGCCACCGGTTTGCCCGCACCGACCAGTAGTCCCGCATCGTCTAGCCCCGTGCTTGCCCTGCCTGCAACCGATCGCACTGATGCCAGCATTGCCGCGTTTGTAGCCAATGCCGAAGAGCAACTGCGTACCGGGCAGCTGCTGGAACCCCGCAATGGCAATGCATGGGACAGCATTGAAGCTGCGTGGCACGTTGCCCCAACCCACCCGCAAACCCTGCGTTTGACTGCGCTGCTATTCGATGCGCTAGGGGATCGAGCAGAGCGGGCACTGCACAATGGCGATACTGTCACCGCCAAACTCGCATTCGCGCGCGCACAGACCCTGGATAGCCGGCGAGGCGGCACCGGCACTGCCATCAGCCTGCTGCAGGCTCGACTGGACAAAGCGCTGGATGAGCGGCTCACCGTGCAACTGGCCAAACCCGAGACGCGCAAGACCGCGCAAATACTGTTGGATCAGGTCGCCTGGCTAGGCTTGGATCCCGCGCGTAAACGCAACCTGCAAGCGCGTATCAGCGCTGCGCAAAATGGCCCTACCAGCGCCTCGGCACAGGTAACGGCGGCGGCGGCGCCGGTGGCGACGACACCGGTCAGTATTATCACTGTCAGCCGAAGCGACTACGCACGCTTTGCCACCGCCACCGCGCGTGACGCGGCCGACTGCGGCAAAGGCTTCCTGGGCCGCAGCCTGCGCTGGAACAACACCGGCAATGATCGCAAGCCGGTGGTCTGCGTCAACGCTGCCGATGCGCAAGCCTATGCGCGTTGGCTGCAAGCACAGGATGGCCACCACTATCGCCTGCCCAGTGCCGGCGAATTGCGTGCGCAGCCCACCACTCCGGTGGCGGGCTGGCTGAGCCTGTGCGCCGACCATGCCTGCACCCAGCGCATGACCAGTGGCAAGTTGCAAGCACTGGATTCCGTGCGCGGTTATGACAATGTGGGGATACGACTGGCAAAATTGGACTAAACGCCGCACCGCGTTGCCCGTAAACTAGCCGGATGTCTGCCCCCCTCACGCTTGGCCACCGCCTGCAACGCCTGTTCCTGACGGGCTTGCTCACCCTGCTGCCGCTCTGGTTGACCTGGGTGGTGGTGAAATTTGTCTTTGTCTTGCTGGGCGATTTAAGCAAGCCCATGGTGGAGCCGACCCTGCGAGGTATCGCCGAAGGCAACCCCATGACCTTTGGCTGGCTGGTGGAACCGTGGGTGCAAAACGCACTGGCCCTGGTCGCCACCGTGCTGGTGATCCTGCTGGTCGGCTGGCTGACCCGCCGCGTGATTGGCCAGCGCCTGCTGGGCTGGTTCGAAGCGCTGGTGGCGCGAATCCCACTGGCCAGCACCATCTACGGCAGCGCGCGCAAATTGCTGGATATCCTGCAAACCAAGCCTGACGGCACCCAGCGCGTCGTGCTGATCGATTTTCCGCACAACGAAATGAAGACCCTCGGTTTCGTCACCCGGGTGATGCGCGAACAAGGCACCGGCCGCGAATTGGCTGCGGTGTATGTGCCCACCACACCCAATCCCACATCGGGCTATTTGGAAATCGTGCCGATGGAGAAAATCACCCCCACCGACTGGAACGTGGATCAGGCGATGAGCTTCATCATCAGCGGGGGCGCCGTGGCCCCCGATACGATTCCATTCTCGCCGCCGGCGGCGCGCCCTGCTGACACGGCCGGAACCACCTGAATATGCGCCTTCTGGAAGACCGCACCATCCGCTTATTTGTAGGGCTGGCGGCGTTTTTCTGTGCCAATGCGGTGCTGGCCGAATTCATCGGGGTCAAGATTTTTGCGCTGGAAGCCACTTTGGGCATCGCGCCCCTGCATTGGGATTTGTTCGGCAATCGCGGCACGCTGGATTTCACCGCCGGCACCGTGATCTGGCCAATCGTGTTCATCATGACCGACACCGTCAACGAATACTTCGGCATGCGCGGTGTGCGCATGATCAGTTGGTTGGCCGCAGGGCTGGTGGCGTACGGCTTCCTGTTCGCCTACATCGCCATCCATCTGGCCCCAGCCACGTGGTGGATGGGCGCGGCGCAAACGCAGGGGGTACCCGACTATCAGGCCGCGTATGCCGCCATCTTCGGGCAGGGCATGTGGATCATTGTGGGGTCACTGGTGGCATTCCTGGTCGGGCAACTGATCGACGTGCGGGTGTTCCACCGCATTCGTCGCCACACCGGTGACCGTCACGCGTGGCTGCGCGCCACCGGTTCTACCGCAGTGTCGCAATTGGTCGACAGTTTCGTGGTGCTGTACATCGCCTTTGTGATCGGCCCTCAGCATTGGCCCACGGCACAATTCCTGGCCATCGGGACGCTCAATTACGTCTACAAAATGCTGGCCGCCATCGCACTGATTCCGCTGCTGTATTTGGCCCGCGTCGGCATCCACCGCTATCTGGGGCACGATCGCGCCGCCGAACTGCGCACGCTGGCGGCGCAGGAAGACTGACCATCCGGCATATCGGCGAAGTGGCGATGATCTGACATCGGTCAAGGCGTTCGCTGCCGCACTATTCGATCATGCGGCCACCGTGCCACGCGCATTTTGTTATCTGGAGTTCCCATGCTGTTCGACGTCCTTGGCCTGGTGGATGAAACCACCGCCCGCTCCATCGCGTTTGCCGTCCATGCGGCCGACCCACACGCCAAAATCACCGCTAACCTGGCCCGCGGCCGTCTGTTGGTGGACTCTGCAGTGGACGAAAACACCATCAGTGATGCCCTGCGCGCGGCCGGCTACCCTGCCACCATGGCCCCGGAGCACCCCGAAGGCAGCACCTGCTGCGGCAGTTGCGGCTGATTCAGCCAAACCCAGCGCCTCCCCGGCAAGGCCCGCATCGCGGGCTTTGCTGGTTTACCGCCCATGCGCGCCCGCATTGCCCGCTCCGCCCGTCGGCGCGACAATACGCACCATGATTGATGCTGCCCGCTACCCCCTGCTATCCAAGATCGACCGCCCCGCCGACCTGCGCGCCCTGCCTGAGACGGAGGTGCGTGCGGTGGCCGATGAGCTGCGCGCGTACCTGATTGAATCGGTTGGCAAGTCCGGCGGTCACTTTGGTGCGGGCCTCGGTGTGGTGGAGCTGACCACCGTGTTGCACTATTTGTTCGACACCCCAAGCGATCGCCTGGTGTGGGATGTTGGCCACCAGTGCTACCCGCACAAAATCCTGACCGGGCGGCGCGATGCCATTCACACCGTCAAGCAAAAAGGCGGCGTGGCCCCCTTCCCCAAGCGCGACGAGTCTGACTATGACAGCTTTGGCGTGGGGCATTCGTCCACCTCGATTTCGGCGGCCTTGGGCATGGCGATTGCCAGTGCACAGACCGGCAGCGGGCGCAAAGTGGTGGCGGTGATTGGCGATGGCGCGATGACCGCCGGCATGGCGTGGGAAGCACTGGGCCACGCCGGCGGCATGGAACCCGATCCCAACCTGCTGGTCATCCTCAATGACAACCGCATGTCGATCAGCGAGGCAGTGGGCGGGCTGACCAAGATGCTGGGCCGCATGTCCGGCAACCGCACCCTCAACGCCATTCGCGAAGGCGGCAAAAAATTATTGGGCGACAAGCACAACCCACCGGCGCGCTTCGTCAAACGCTGGGAAGAACATTGGAAAGGCATGTTCGTGCCATCCACCTTGTTCGAACAAATGGGCTTCCACTACACCGGCCCGATTGATGGCCACGATACCGCCGCCCTGCTGGATACCCTGAAAACCCTCAAAGGCCTGAAAGGCCCGCAGCTACTGCATATCATCACCACCAAGGGCAAGGGCTATGATCTGGCCGAGGGCGATCAAATCGGCTATCACGCAGTTGCCCCGTTTGATCCGTCGGTGGGTGTGATTGGCAAAGCTGGCGCGAAGAAGCCCACCTATACCGACGTGTTTGGCGACTGGCTGTGCGACATGGCCGCCGCTGATCCGAAGTTGCTGGGCATCACCCCGGCGATGCGCGAAGGCTCCGGGCTGGTGCGGTTCAGCCAAGAGTATCCGCAGCGCTATTTTGATGTCGCCATCGCCGAGCAACACGCCATCACACTGGCCGCTGGCATGGCCTGCGAAGGCGCCAAACCCGTCGTCGCGATTTATGCCTCGTTCCTGCAACGCGGCTATGACCAGCTGGTGCACGATGTGGCCATCCAACAATTGGACGTGTTGTTTGCCATCGACCGTGGCGGTGTGGTCGGTCCGGATGGCGCCACCCATGCCGGCAATCTGGATCTGAGTTTCCTGCGCTGCGTGCCCAACATGGTGGTGATGGCCCCGGCCGACGAGAACGAATGCCGGCAACTGCTCAGCACCGGCTTTCACTACAACGGCCCCGCCGCCGTCCGCTACCCACGCGGCACCGGCCCCGGCGTGGCAGTGCAGTCCACGCTGGACACGCTGCCGATCGGCAAGGCGCAGCTCCGCAGGCAAGGTTCACGCATTGCACTGTTGGCATTTGGCGCGATTGTGCCGGCGGCAGAACAGGTGGCGGCAGAACTTGGCCTGACCGTGGTGAACATGCGCTTTGTCAAACCCCTCGACCGCGCGCTGATTCTGGAACTGAGCAAGACCCATGCAGGCTTGGTGACACTGGAAGACAATGTGGTGGCCGGGGGCGCCGGCAGTGGTGTGGCCGAATTGCTGGCCGCCGAAGGCAGCAACCTGCCCATCCTGCACTTGGGTCTGCCCGACGCCTTCCAGCATCACGCCAGCCGTGAAGACCTGCTGGCCGAAGCCGGGCTGGATGTAGCGGGTATCCGTGCTGCGGTGCTGCAGCGCTGGCCACACCTGACACAAACGGCTGGTGCTGCGCGTAGCGCCTGACCGCTGAAAGTGCAGCATCACAACCGAGGTCGCGGCCATCGGCCGCTGCTACGGATGGCCTATCGCGGCTCGCACATGGTCCATTGCAAACCCGCGCCGCAGCAGAAAATCCGCAGCTTTGCGCTGAACCCCACGGTCGCCTGTCAAAGCCTGTGGGTGGCGACGGTCGACCAGATCCCGGGCAATCGCTGCCCAATCGCCTTCAAAACCATCCATTGCAATGTTGATGGCCTCACCGCTGAGGCCATGAGTGGAAAGCTCTGCGCGGATATAGGCCGGTCCATAGCCGCTATTGGCACGATTGCGCACGAGTGATTCGGCAAACCTTGCATCGTTTTGCCAGCCCGCACTAGCCAGTTTGTCAATCACCGCTGCTGCATCCGCGCTGGCAACACCGCGCTGCTGGAGCTTGCGCGTCAGCTCTTGCCGGGAATGTTCGCGCCGGGTCAGCAAGCCTAACGCCCGCTGGGTGGGTGAAGGCTCCGGGCGGCGGCGACGTTGCCCCACTGACGAGGACGACGCAGCGTCACCGCCACCCGATGCGCTCATTCTTCGCGGCCTTCACTTTCATCGCGGGAGGCTTCTTCCGGCACGAATTTCTCACGCAGTGCAGCTTCCAGTTTCTGCGCCGCGGCCACGTTTTCCTTGAGGTATTGACGGGCGTTTTCTTTGCCCTGGCCAATGCGTTCGCCGTCGTAGCTGTACCAAGCGCCGGCCTTGTCAACCAATTTGGCATCCACGCCCATGTCGATCAGCTCGCCTTCGCGGCTGATGCCTTCGCCATACAAAATCTCAGTGACGACTTGCTTGAACGGCGGCGCCAGCTTGTTCTTGACCACTTTGATGCGGGTCTGGTTGCCGATGATTTCATCACCTTTCTTGATGCTGCCAATCCGGCGGATATCCAGCCGCACCGAGGCATAGAACTTCAACGCATTACCGCCGGTGGTCACTTCGTTGCTTTGGCCCGGCATCATGATGCCGATCTTCTGGCGCAACTGATTGATGAAGAACACCATGCAGTTGCTGCGCTTGATATTGCCGGTCAGCTTGCGCAGCGCTTGGCTCATCAGACGGGCCTGCAGGCCAGGCAATTGGTCACCCATTTCCCCTTCAATTTCGGCCTTCGGGGTCAACGCAGCGACCGAATCGATGACCACCATGTCCACCGCGTTCGAGCGCACCAGCATGTCGGCAATTTCCAGCGCCTGTTCGCCGGTATCCGGCTGCGACAGGTACAGATCTTCAAGGTTTACGCCCAGCTTCTGCGCATAGACCGGATCCAGTGCGTGCTCGGCATCGATGAAGGCGCAGGTGCCGCCGGCCTTCTGGCACTGGGCGATGGTTTGCAGGGTCAGTGTGGTCTTGCCGGAAGATTCCGGCCCGTAGATTTCCACCACGCGGCCTTTGGGCAGGCCGCCAATGCCCAGCGCGATATCCAGCATCAGCGAGCCGGTACCAATGGTTTCCACCGCTTCCACGGTGCGGTCGCCCATCCGCATCACCGAGCCCTTGCCGAACTGGCGTTCGATCTGGCCCAGGGCAGCGGCAAGTGCGCGCTTTTTGTTCTCGTCCATTGTGGTGCTCCTCAAGTCGGTGATGTCTGGAATGGGGTCAGCTTAGGCGGCAGCTGTCGCACAGGCTGCGACAGCATTGGGCCGGATTAAAAATTCGCACGTTGCTGCACCGCCGGGCATCGGGAAATGCCGTGTACGGCGTCGGAATTGCACTTGCGCATGCAGCAGGCATTGGGCGAGATTTACGCATTGGGGCGCACCAGACCGCAGTACAAGCCTTCAATCGCGAAGTCCTGGCCGGGTTTGACTTCGATGGGGGCGTAGTCGGGGTTGCGCGGCAACAGGCGAATGCGGCCTTGCCCGATGCGCAGCAACTTCACCGTGATTTCGTCATCAATGCGCGCAATCACAATCTGCCCGTTGCGGGCTTCGTTGGTGCGATGCACACCAATCAAATCGCCATCGAAGATGCCCTCATCGCGCATCGAATCGCCCTTCACCTTCAACAAGTAATCCGGTGTGGGCGTGAACAAAGCGCGATCCATCAGCACCATCTGCTCGCTGCCTATGTCTGCTCCGATGGGTACACCGGCGGCCACTTGCCCCAGTACCGGCAATTGCAGGGCGTCATCATTGGCAGGCAAGGGCAGCTGCTTGGGGCCGTCTGGCCATTGCAGCAGGCGCAGGCTGCGCGCACGGCCGGGGCTGCGTTCCAGCACCCCCGCCGCTTCCAGTGCCTCCAAGTGGTATTGGGCCGCACGTACGCCTTTGAAGCCAAAGGCGCGGGCGATTTCCGTCTGCGACGGCGCAAACCCATCAGCTTCGATGCGCTCGGCAAGGAAGGCGTGGATGGCGAGCTGGGTGTCGGTAAGCATCATGGTTAGTAGTAATACTACTAACGACTTCTCATTGTCAAACCTTTCGCGCCCCGGCAGCCCCCCCGCACCGTCACACCACTGTCACCGCCTGCTCATGTACCCCTGCCACCGCGCGTCCGGACGGGTCGGCCATCGCGGCAAAGCTGGCATCCCACGCAATGGCGGCGGGTGAAGAGCACGCGATCGACTTGCCACCGGGCACGGTTTCCGCCGCTGCCGGGCTGGGGTAGAAGCGCGCAAACATCGTGCGGTAGAAATAGGCCTCTTTCGTCTGCGGCGGGTTGTGCGGAAAGCGCTTGTCGGCGGCGGCAAGCGTGCGGTCGGTGACATGCGCCTCGGCATGCGCCTTCAAACCATCGATCCAGCCGTAGCCCACACCATCGCTGAATTGCTCTTTTTGCCGCCACAAAATTTCCTTCGGCAGATAGCCCTCGAAGGCTTGCCGCAGCACCGCCTTTTCAATCCGCCCGCTGGCCTTGTCCACCATCTTGACCTTGGCATCCATGCGCATCGCCACGTCCAGGAATTCGCGGTCCAGAAACGGCACCCGTGGCTCCACGCCCCAGGCCATCATCGACTTGTTGGCACGCAGGCAGTCGTAGTTGTAAAGCGCATCCAGTTTGCGCACCAACTCCTCGTGGAATTCACGTGCATTGGGCGCTTTGTGGAAATACAAATAGCCACCAAAAATCTCGTCGCTGCCCTCGCCGGACAGCACCATCTTCACCCCCATCGCCTTGATCCGGCGTGCCAGCAGGAACATCGGCGTCGATGCGCGAATGGTCGTCACATCATAGGTTTCGACATGACGAATCACCTCCGGCAGCGCGTCGAGACCTTCTTCGAAGGTGTATTCGAACCCGTGATGGACGGTACCCAGCATGTCTGCCGCCACCTTAGCTGCAGCCAGATCCGGTGAGCCCTTCAAGCCGATGGCAAAACTGTGCAAGCGCGGCCACCACGCTTCGGTTTGATCACCATCCTCAACCCGATGCCGCGCATAGCGTGCAGCCACAGCGGCCACCAACGAGGAGTCCAAACCGCCCGACAACAACACGCCATACGGCACGTCGGTCATCAGCTGACGATGCACGGCGGCTTCGAATGCTTCGCGCAATTCGGCCAACCCGACCTCTGCACCTTCCACCGCCGCGTAATCACGCCACGGCTGTTGGTAGTACCGGGTCAGTTCTCCCGTGGCCGTATCGAACCAATGCCCCGGCGGAAACTGCGCCACGTCCGCGCAGTCGGCTTCCAGCGCCTTCATCTCCGATGCCACCCGCAAGCGGCCTTCCTTGTCATGGCCCCAATACAGCGGCACCACGCCGATCGGATCGCGGGCGATGATCGCGCCCCCCTTGGCCTTGTCCCACAACGCGAACGCGAAGATGCCGTTCAAGCGGTTGAGGAAGGAGGCCGGCGCGTCTTCGCGATACAGCGCGTTGATTACCTCGCAATCGGATTCGGTCTGGAAGGCATAGGGCTGGGCGAGCTCGGTTTTGAGGGCGCGATGGTTGTAGATCTCGCCATTGACCGCCAGCACCAGTTGGCCGTCGTCGGACAGCAGCGGCTGCGAGCCACCGGCGGGATCGACGATGGCAAGCCGTTCATGCACAAGGATCGCGCCGGCATCCACATACACCCCGCTCCAATCCGGGCCACGGTGGCGCTGATGGCCGGAGCGCTCCAGGGCTTCGCGCCGTAGTTGCTGACTTTCGCTGGCCGATTGCAGATCAAATATTCCGAAGATGGAACACATGGTGGAGGTCCTTGCTGGAAGAGAGTATGTGGGTGGATTGCGAAGGGATAAAACGAAAAGACCCGCATCTTGCGATGCGGGTCTTGGGAAGTTCGGCTAGTCTTGCCTTGCCTATGCGCGGGCCCGCTGCCGCGCACGCTGTCTCGTGCCGCGATTATTGCGGTTGCAATTATTGTTAATGTTGGCAAGGGCGAACGACATGCGGCGATCGTGCACTATTTGCTTGCCTGTGCGCAAGCGATGCTTGCGGATGCAACTTCATTCGATACATCACCAGATTAAGACGGGGAACGTGATGCGTCGATGGCTTAACCGGGGATTGCTTGCATTGTTGCTGCTGGTGGTGGCTGCGTCCATCACGGTCTATTGCCTGTTGCGCGGCAGCCTGCCCACGCTGGAAGGCCAGCACGCCTTGCCGGGCTTGCAGGCAACCGCCACCGTGTCACGCGATGCCAACGGTACCGTCACCATCGACGCGCAAAACGAATCCGACGCCCTGCGTGCACTCGGCTATGTGCATGCACAGGAGCGCTTTTTCGAAATGGATTTGATGCGCCGCAGCGCCGCAGGCGAGCTGGCCGCACTGGTGGGACCACTGGCGCTTGACGTGGATAAACAGCACCGCCTGCATCGCCTGCGTGCGCGGGTGAAACAGGATCTGCCACTGATCGTGGCGGACAAACGGCCGCAACTGGACGCCTATGTCGCCGGCGTCAACGCAGGTCTTGCCGCGCTGCGTGCACGCCCGTGGCCATACCTGTTGCTGCGCGAAGCGCCACAGCCGTGGATGGCCGAAGACACGCCGCTGGCCGCGATGGCCATGTATTTCGACCTGCAAGGTGGTGACAACACAAGTGAACTTGCGCTGTGGCGAATACGCCCGCATCTGCCACCGGCGCTGTATGCCCTGCTGACCCGCGATGGCACGCGTTGGGATGCGCCGTTGCAAGGCACCGCGCGTGGCGATGCGATGCTACCCGGTGCTGAGCAGGTGAATTTGCGCACCCTTCCCGGCGATCCCGTGGACACGGTCACCGCGGATGTCAGGCACGCCCCCGGCAGCAATAATTTTGCGGTGGCCGCCAGTCTGACCGCCGACGGCCGCGCCATCGTCGCCGACGACATGCACCTGACCCTGCGCGCGCCCAATATCTGGTTTCGTGCGCGCCTGCGCTACCGCGACCCGGCTGCGCCCGACGGCAAGGTCGATGTGCAGGGCTTCACCCTCCCCGGCCTGCCGCTGGTGGTGGCCGGCAGCAATGGGCGGGTGGCGTGGGGCTTTACCAATAGCTATATCGACACACAGGATTGGAAGCTGGAAACCCCCTGCACCCGTGCCGTCGCATCGGGTTGCGCGCCGCTGCGTGCATTCACTGAGCGCATCGAGATCGCCCACGCCAAGCCGGCCACCTTGCAGGTAGAAGAATCCGCATGGGGCCCTGTCATGCAGCATCAAGCCGATGGCCGCGTGCTCAGCCTGCGCTGGGTGGCGCAATTACCAGGAGCGGTGAATCTTGGCTTGAGCCGGTTTGCATTGGCACAGAGCGTGGATAACGCCCTGCAACTGGCGCAGGACATTGCCCTGCCTACGCAAAACCTGGTGATCGCCGATACCCAAGGCCAGATCGCATGGCGGTTGTTGGGGCCGATTCCGCAACGGGCCGCCAGCTGCCCCGCCAGCAACACCGTGATCGATGCACGCACGCAAGTCTGCCCGCCATGGGCCATGTCCACCCGCAACACTCCTGTTCTGCGTTCGCCGGAATTCCCGCGTTTGTGGACCGCCAACGCCCGCGTGGTGGATGGCGCAACGCTGGCCACCGTAGGCGATGGCGGCTACGCCCTGGGTGCCCGTGGCGCGCAAATTCGCGATGCTTTGCACGCCAAGCAACGCTTCCGGGAGTACGATTTACTGGCCGTGCAATTGGACGATCGCGCTGTATTCCTCACCCCGTGGCAACACCTGCTGCAAGCACGCGCCAGGACTGCCAACACGCCCGCACTGCATGCCTTGGCGCAGGCCGCATCCACCTGGGAGGGCCGCGCCGCCCCTGCCTCGGTGAGCTACCACATCGTGCGCGCTTGGCGGTTGGCCGTCACCGCGCGGATTGCCGATGGCCTGATCGCCCCGGCGCGTGTGGCACTGGGTAAAGCGTTCGAAAAACCCCATCTTCCGCAACTGGAGGGCGTGGTCTGGCCGCTGGTGACGCAGATGCCGATCAATCTGCTGCCACGCCACTATGCAAGTTGGAACGCGCTGTTTGAAGATGCCGCCAGCGAAGTGCGCAGTAACTTGGAAAAATCCGGCCCACTGGGCCAGCGCACCTGGGGGCAGCGCAATACCGCCGCGATCTGCCACCCCTTGGCCAAAGCCATTCCCATCTTCGGCAAACCTTGGCTATGCATGCCCGCACAAGCCTTGGCCGGCGATGGCAACATGCCGCGCGTAGCCGGCCCCGCCTTTGGTGCGTCTGAACGCATGGTGGTCTCACCGGGCCACGAACAAGACGGCATCATCGAAATGCCCGGCGGCCAAAGCGGCCACCCGCTGTCACCGTTCTGGGGTGCCGGCCACGCCGCATGGGTGGAGGGCGACCCCGCACCGTTCCTGCCGGGACCGGTGAAATACACGTTGACGTTGCTGCCGGCAACGCGCTGATCAACCCAGCAACAACGTCTCCATCAATTCTAAATACAACGCCGGCAGCTGCTGCAAATCCTCCACCCGTACCTGCTCATTCACTTGATGGATGCTGGCATTGACCGGGCCGATTTCAATGCACTGCGCGCCCAGTGGCGCAATGAAGCGCGCATCCGAGGTGCCGCCGCCAGTGCTTTCTTCGGGGGCTGCGCCGGCAAACGTGGCCAGCACCTTGCGCGCCGCTGCACGTAGCGACCCTTGCGGGGTGTAGAAGGGTTCGCCGCTGCGGTGCCAGTGGATCGCGTAGTCAAGTGCATGCGCACACAGCACGGCCTCGCATTCGGCTTCGAGTGCTCCTGCCGTCCAATGCGGGTTGTAGCGCAGGTTGAACAGCACCTGCAGCTCGCCGGGGATCACATTGTTGGCGCCGGTGCCGGCGTGGATGTTCGAAATTTGCAGACGGGTCGACGGGAAGGTTTCGAAACCTTGGTCCCATTGCCGTGCGGCCAATTCGGCCAGCGCCGGCAGCGCCTGATGGATCGGGTTGCGCGCTTTTTCCGGATACGCGACATGCCCCTGCACGCCGCGCACGGTGAGTGTGGCCGACAGACTGCCGCGCCGGCCAACCCGCAGCAAATCCCCCAAGGCGTGCCTGGAGGATGGCTCGCCGGTGATGCACCAGTCGATGCGCTGACCGCGTGCGCGGAACACGTCGGCCACCTTGCGCACACCGTCGATGGCATCGCCTTCTTCGTCGGAGGTCAACAGCAACGCCACCGTGCCGGCATGTTGCGGATGCGCGGCCACAAAGCGTTCCAGCGCGATCACGAACGCCGCTACGCTGCCCTTCATGTCGGCCACACCGCGCCCGTACAACACGCCGTCGCGAATCTCGGCGACGAAGGGATCGCTGGCCCACGCCTCACGCGGGCCAGGCGGCACCACATCGGTATGCCCCAGCAACACCAGCACCGGGCCGTCGCCGCTGCCGTGGGTGGCCCAAAGATTGTCCACATCGCCAAAGCGCAAGGATTCGATGGAAAACCCCACCGCTTGCAAGCGCTGCGCGATCAATGGCTGGCAACCGGCATCGTCCGGTGTGATCGAGGGGCGCGCGACCAACTCGCATGCCAGTTGCAACACGTCATTCATACGCCGATCCCGAACAATTTCTTGAAACCATTGTCTGAAAATCCTTGCGCCACGCGGCCATCAGCCAACACCACCACGGGCCGCCGGACCAGCTGCGGGTATTCGCGCAGCAGTAATTTCCATTCGGCATCGCTGCCCGGGGTTTTGCGCTGCGGCGCAAGTTCACGCCAGGTCGTCGAGGATTTGTTGATCAGCGCATCCCAACCACCCGCCGCGTCTTTCCATGTCAGCAGGGTTTCCGGCGACTGCGGCTGGTCGCGGTAATCCACGAAGGTGTATTCCACGCCAAAACGTTTAAGCCAGTTTTGTGCTTTCTTGCAGGTGTCGCAGCTCTTGAGTCCGTACAACGTGGTCATGCGAGAAACTCCATGGAGATGGCCGGCATGCGGGTTCCGCGACCATCGGCGACAGGGATGTCGCCGATGAGCCTACAAGGACGTATTCACGGCGTGTCGCGGAAACTGCATGCCGGCCAGCTTCGCGATACAGGTAAAGATCAATCCGCCAACCCGCGCAGCAACTCGTTGACGCTGGTCTTGCTGCGGGTTTTCTCGTCCACCTGCTTGACGATCACCGCGCAGTACAACGAATGGCTGCCATCGGCTGCGGGCAGCGAGCCGGACACCACCACGCTCCCCGGCGGCACACTGCCGTAGCTCACTGCGCCGGTCATGCGGTTGTAGACGCGAGTGCTCTGGCCGAGGAACACACCCATCCCCACCACGCTGTGATGGCCGACCACGAAGCCTTCCACCACTTCCGAACGTGCACCGATGAAACAATGATCCTCGATGATGGTCGGGCCCGCCTGCAGCGGTTCCAGCACGCCACCGATGCCCACGCCGCCCGACAGATGACAGCCCTTGCCGATCTGCGCGCAGCTTCCCACCGTGGCCCAGGTATCCACCATCGTGCCTTCGCCCACGAAGGCGCCGATGTTGACGAAACTCGGCATCAACACCACGTCTTTGCCGATGTGGCTGCCGGCGCGCACCACGGCGCCAGGCACCACACGCACACCCGCAGCACGGAAGGCGGCCTCATCGAAGCCGGCAAAGCGCGCCGGCACTTTGTCCCAGAACGGGGCGGGTACGGCATCCATCAGCGCCATGTCCTGGGTACGGAAATACAACAGCACCGCTTTTTTCAACCATTGGTTGACCTGCCAGCCGCCATTCCCGTCGGGCTCGGCCACCCGCAGCGTGCCTTGCTCCAATCCGGCAATCGCCTGATCCACTGCCGGGCGCACGCGGCTGGCGATCTCGTCAGCCTGCAAGTCAGTGCGGCGCTCCCACGCATCTTCCAATGTGTCACGCAGGCTGTCGATGTGGGGCGAACTCATGCAATTTCTCCATCAAGAACCGCCAGCAAGGCAATGCGAAGTGCATCACAACGTTCTGGCGAAAGGGGGTGATTGTGCTCATCGCTGACCAGCAGCAAGTCTTCGGCGCGTGCGCCGAAGGTGGCGATACGTGCATCGTGCACACGCAGATGTTGTTCGCGCAGGACCCGCGCGATATCCGCCAGCAACCCGGGGCGATCGGTACAGACCAAGCCAATGCGGGTGCCACCGGCAAGGTCGATGAAATCCAGTTGTGGTGCCACTTTGAAATGTTTGAGATGACGCGGCTGGCTGCGCCGTGCCGGCAGCATTCGCCCGACATCACCCACCAGTGCATGCGCCAGTGCGTTGGCCAATCGTGCCGGCTCAATGGCTTGCCGGGTATCCACGGGGAGTACGTGAAAGGTGTCGTGAATCGCACCACCCGGCGCATCCAGCACCCGTGCCTGCTGCACACTCATCCCCAACCGGTCCAGTGCCATCACGATGGCGGCAAACAGCCCATCCTGATCGGGCATATGCACCAGCACTTCCAGCCCATCGCGTCCGGACATGGCACGTGATGCCACTACCGCCTCGCCTGCTGCCGCCAAATGCAATGAGGCGGCCTGCCACGCAATCTGGTCGGGCCGGCTGCGCAGGAAATTTTCCTGTGGCATCCGTGCAAACATCGCAGCAATCGCCGCATCGTCATGCCCTTCGGCAAGCAGCATCGCACGCGCCGCTTCATGGTTTTCGGAAATACGCTCTTCCGCCGCCACCGTTTGCCCCAGGCCGCGCCGCAATGCCAACCGGGTTGCGGTGTGCAAATCCGCCAACAAGCGGTCTTTCCAACCATTCCAGAGTTTTGGCGAGGTGCCGGCGATATCCGCGCAGGTGAGCAAATACAAATAGTCCAACCGCTGGCGATCGGCCACGATTTCCGCAAAACGATGGATCACATCCGGGTCGGTGATGTCTTGTTTTTGCGCGGTGACGGACATCAACAAATGCTTGCGCACCAGCCATTCCACCAGCGCGATGTCGGCTTCCAACAAGCCATGCGCTTCGCAAAAGGTGCGCGCATCCACCGCGCCGAGCTCGGAATGATCGCCCCCGCGGCCCTTGCCGATATCGTGGAACAAGCCCGCCAGCAACAACAACTCCGGCTTGCGCAGCGACGGCCACACCAGATGGGTAATCGCAAAACGCGGATCCGCCTCGCCACTGGCAAAGCTGGCCAGATTGCGCAACACGGTCAACGTGTGTTGATCGACGGTAAAGACATGGAACAAGTCGAACTGCATCCGCCCGGAAACCCGCTGAAATGCTGGAATCCAGTGCCCCAACACGCCCAGCCTGGCCATGCGTTCCAGAGTGGCCACCGCTTGCGGCCCACGCAGCAATTGCATGAACGCCTCGCGCAGGGAAGCCGGAGCCTCGTCATACGCTGGAATCAAAGGCAATGCCAAGGCCAACTCCCGTGCGGTTTGCGAATGCAGGCCACGCAGCCCGGGCGTGGCTGCCCAGGCGGCAAACATTGCGAACACATGCGCAGGATCCGCTTCCAACCAACCGGAAACAGCCGTAGCAAGATAATCACCGCGCCGCTCGAACTGGGTGTCCAGTGGCTCCGGCGGCTGGATACCCGCAAAGTATTCTTCGAAACGTTGTAACAGGCGCTCACCCACCCGGCGCACGATGGCGGCGCTGCGGTAAAAGCGTTGCATCATTTTCTCGACACCCAGCGAATCGGCATCGTCCACATCGCCCAAACGTGCCGCAAGCGGTTTTTGATAATCAAAACGCAAACGCTCTTCGCGCCGCCCCGCCACCAGATGCAATCCATAGCGAAAACGACACAAGGCGCGGCGCTCGCGCTCCAGCGCGGCGGCTTCATCAAACCCCAATCGGCCCAGCTCGATCATCTGATCCAAGCTGCGCGCGCCAAAGCTGCGCAGCGCCAACCAGCCCAACAGATGCAAGTCACGCAAGCCACCCGGACCATCTTTGAGATTGGGTTCCAGGTTATCGGAAGTGTCCCCGAAGCGCGCATGGCGGCGTCGCTGCTCTTCGCATTTTTCAGCAAAAAACCGTGCCGGCGGCCACACGTGCCCGGATGAAACCGCATCCGCCAAACGTGCCACATCCTCGTCATTGGCACACAACGGGCGGGCTTCGATCAGGGCCGTCACCACCGTGATATCGGCGGCGGCTTGCGTGCATTCCTGTGCGGAGCGCACCGCCATGCTGACTTGCAAACCGGCATCCCACAACATGGCATTGAACCTGGCCAGTGCGGTTTCACCTTGTTGCTGCGCGGCAGGTTCGGCCAATACCAACAAATCAATGTCGGAATGCGGAAACAATTCGCCGCGCCCGTAGCCGCCGACGGCAAACAGCGCCAACGGTGCCGCTTGATCGAAACAACGCTGCCACGCGGCGCGCACTTGCACATCCACCGCACGCGCACGCAGCGCAATCAAACGGTCTGCTGGCGCACCGGCATCAAAGCGCCGCGCCAATTTGGCATCGGCCAACGCCACCGCAGTACGTGCCGCCACCGACCACGCAGCATCGTCGATCAGCGCGCCGGTTGCCGCCGCCTGCATGCTCACAAATCGTTGTCGTCACCCGGCAAGCGGGTCAGGATTTCCACACCGTCATGGGTGACCACCACCATGTGTTCCCATTGCGCAGATAATTTGCGGTCTTTGGTCACCACCGTCCAACCATCCGGCAACAAGCGCGTATGGCGGGCACCTTCGTTGACCATCGGCTCGATGGTGAAGGTCATGCCTTCCTGCAAAACCAAGCCCTCGCCGGGCCGACCGTAATGCAGCACCTGCGGTTCATCGTGGTAAATCTTGCCGATGCCGTGCCCGCAATATTCGCGCACCACGCTGAAGCGCTCGGCTTCCACATAGCTCTGGATGGCGTGCCCCACATCGCCCAAGGTGGCCCCGGGGCGCACGGCACGGATGCCACGGAACATCGCCTCGCGGGTCACATCCACCAAACGCTTGGCCATCACCGACGGCGTGCCCGCGTAGTACATCCGACTGGTATCGCCATGCCAACCGTCTTTGATCACGGTCACGTCGATATTGACGATATCGCCATCACGCAGCACTTTGGTGTCACTGGGAATCCCGTGGCAGATCACGTTATTGACCGAGGTGCACACGGTCTTGGGAAAGCCACGGTAGCCGACATTGGCCGGAATCGCGCCCTGCACATTGACGATATGGTCATGGCAGATGCGGTCGAGTTCTTCAGTAGTGACGCCCGGTTTCACGAATGGAGCCACCACTTGCAGCACTTCGGCGGCCAAACGGCCCGCCACGCGCATTTTTTCGATATCCGCCGGGGTCTTTAGATTGATTGTCATTTGCGCATTATCGCGCATTGCGGAGGCAGATCGATCATGTGGCTGTGCCGCACGCGCCAGGCCAGTGGCGCGCCCACCGCCAAGATTGCCCTGCCGCCTGGTTTCCCCTATACTTCTTGGGCTTTACGCCGCCACGACGGGCGTACCGTCGAATCCACACCTGTCGGCAATCCCTGTTCCGGGGTGCCCGCGCAAGCGGGTTCGGACACAGTGACGACAGGGAGGCCCAACCCCGGAATCCCGCACCCATCCTTGCGGACAGGGTGCAGCGCCCTCATTCAACCGGCGCGGATTCCATTCAATCGGAGTGTTTGCAATGCCCCAAATCACCATGCGTCAGATGCTGGAAGCCGGCGTCCATTTCGGCCACCAGACCCGCTACTGGAACCCCAAAATGGCCCCGTACCTGTTTGGTGCGCGCGGCAAGATCCACATCATCAACTTGGAAAAGACCGTCCCGCTGTTCAATGACGCGATGAACTTCATCAGCGGCGTTGCGCAGAAGCGCGGCATCATTTTGTTCCTGGGCACCAAGCGCAGCGCGCGTGAAGCCATCAAGGAAGAAGCCGAGCGTTGCGGCATGCCCTTCATGAACCAGCGTTGGCTGGGCGGCACCCTGACCAACTTCGCCACCGTGAAGAAGTCGGTTGCCCGCCTGAAGGAACTGGAAGCCGCCGAAACCGATGGCACTTTCCAGAAGCTGGTCAAGCACGAAGTGATGGGCCTGCGCCGCGAGCGCGACAAGCTGGAGGCCTCGCTCGGCGGTATCAAGGAAATGAACCGCCTGCCCGACGCGATCTTCGTGATTGATATCGGCCATGAAGACATCGCCATCAAGGAAGCCAAGAAGCTTGGGATTCCGGTAATCGCAGTGGTCGACTCCAACTACGACCCGGCCTTGGTGGACTACGCCATTCCCGGCAACGACGACGCCATCCGCGCAGTGCAGCTGTACGCACGCGCTGCTGCCGACGCCGTACTGGAAGGCAAGGCCGCTGCGCCGAACGCCGCCAACGTGCGTGAAGAAGACTTCACTGCTGCGGTTGAAGGCGAAGAGGCCAAGCCGAGCCGTCGCGGCAAGAAGGGCGAGTAATCACCCCATCACGCAGCCGCGCAGGCTGCGACTGTCCCTTCTCCCGCTGGGAGAAGGTGGCCCGTAAGTGCCGGATGAGGGTTCGGTCGCGTTGTGGAATTCCGCACGCGCCAAATTCTCACACTAACCCTTCTCCCAACGGGAGAGGGGTTTCACCGTATTCAATTCAGAGGTAATCCCAATGGCTGAAATCACCGCTTCCCTTGTGAAGGAACTGCGCGAGCGCACTGGCGCCGGCATGATGGAGTGCAAGAAGGCACTCACCGAAACCAATGGCGACATCGACGCCGCGGCCGAAGCGCTGCGCAAGTCGGGTCTGGCCAAGGCCGACAAAAAGGCCAGCCGTGTGGCTGCCGAAGGCCGCGTGGCCGCAGCCCAAGCCGGCGGCAAGGCCGTACTGGTGGAAATCAACTCGGAAACCGACTTCGTGGCCAAAGACGGCAACTTTGTTGACCTGTGCGAAGCCATCGCCGCTGCCGCACTGGCCTCGGGTAGCGCCGATGTCGACAGCTTGAAGGCCGCCAAGCTGGCCTCCGGCGACACCGTCGAAGAAGCCCGCGCCGCAGCCATCGCCAAGCTGGGGGAAAACATCCAGGTGCGCCGCATGGTCAGCATGAACACCGGCAACCACGTGGCCGCTTATGTCCACGGCGGCAAGATTGGTGTGCTGATTGAAGTGGCCGGCGGTGATGCCGATCTCGCCCGTGGCTTGGCCATGCATGTGGCGGCGATGAACCCGCCGCACAACAAGGCCGCCGATGTGCCGGCCGAGTTCGTGGCCAAGGAAAAGGAAATCGAGCTGGCCAAGATGAGCGAAAAGGACAAGGCCAAGCCAGCCGAAATCCTGGAAAAAATCATCAGCGGCAAGATCGCCAAGATCATCAACGAAGTGACCCTGTACGGTCAGCCCTACGTGCTGGACGGCGACAAGACCGTGGAGGCCGTGCTCAAGGCTGCCGGTGCCGACGTGATCGGCTTCCAGCGTCTGGTGGTGGGTGAAGGCATCGAAAAGGTGGTGGAAGACTACGCCGCCGAAGTTGCAAAGGCGATGCAGGTCTGAACCAGGCACCAGCTTGAGTTCCGGAAAAAAACCCGCCCGTGCTGGCGGGTTTTTTTTGTTACCAGCCGCTGCCATCAAGACGTGACAACCTTGCAGCAAAGTCTCTATCCCGTTATCATTTGCGGCCCACTTCCGGAGAGGTGGCAGAGCGGTTGAATGTACCTGACTCGAAATCAGGCGTAGGTTTATAGCCTACCGAGGGTTCGAATCCCTCCCTCTCCGCCACTACAAACCACCCCCGCTCGGGGGTGTTTTTGTATCAGCTGCGTCGGCTCCGCGACACCATACCCAAGCCCGCTGCCCAGATTACGGATCCGGGAATACCCACTCATCTAACAGAATCGTGAATCAGGTCGGATTTCACCCCACTTTCGACACGGGAAGAACGTCATACTGCTTCGCATGATGTCCATGTGCCGCGCCCCCGTCCGGTTCTATCGCACCATTCCGTTACCACCATAAACACCGGACGCCTGCCCTACGCATGATTGAATTCGGACATCTGACCCATGTCGGCCTGCGACGCGAGCTGAACGAAGATACCTATTACGGGGACAGCGAGCTGGGGCTGTGGCTTGTGGCCGACGGCATGGGTGGCCATGAATACGGCGAAGTGGCTGCGGCTATGGCGCGCGAAATCATCGTCAATGAAGTGCGCGCAGGCAGCGATTTGAGCCGTGCCATCAAAGTAGCCGACGAGGAAATCATCCGCTGCTCCAAGCGCCGTGGCGACAGCCTGCCGATGGGGACCACCGTGGTTGCGGCGCGTATCCACGGCAACCAGTTCGAGGTTGCATGGGTGGGCGACAGCCGAGTGTACCTGTGGCGTGATGGGACACTGACCCAGATCTCGCATGACCATAGTTATGTGCAAGAGCTCATTGCACAAGGTGCGATCAGTGCTGCGCAGGCACGCAACCATCCGCACCGCAACGTGGTGACGCAAGCACTCGGGGTGACGGCACCAGAACAGTTGAACGTGGAAACGCTCAACGGCGAGCTGCGTGCAGGCATGCAATTGCTGCTATGCAGCGACGGCCTGACCGAGGAAGTGGACGATCGCCAAATTGCGCGGGTGCTGGCGCATGGCGAATGCAGTGCACAGGAATGTGTGGATGGTTTGGTGGCCGCCGCGCTGGACGGTGGCGGCTCGGATAATGTCACGGTCGTGCTGGTGCGCCGGCACTGAAGCAATCAGGGATGACCAGCATGCTTGCGGCCATCCAGCAACGCCTGCTCAGATCAAGGCATCCGCTTCCAGCCACAGGCACCTGCCTGATTTTTTTTGTAGCCCCGCAAGGCGCTCTGCGTGCGCCTGCGCCTCTTCGGGTTGAATGAGCACCCGTGGCCGTGACGCATCGCCGGCTTGTGGATTGACCACGACTGCCGCTGAGAGTACTGCTTCCTCACAGATCTGAAAGCCAATTTCACCCTGGCCCGAAGTCAGTGCCAGATACACATCCAGCAAAATCTGCGCATCCAGCAATGCGCCGTGCAACTGTCGGTGGGAATTATCCACCCCCAATCGCTTGCACAAAGCGTCCAGGGAATTGCGCTGGCCTGGGAAGCGTTGCCGCGCCATCAACAAGGTGTCTTCCACCGTGCATCGATCAAGCACTTTGCCGAAGTCTTTCAGCCGTGCAAGTTCAGCATCCAAAAACCCGATATCGAAAGCTGCGTTGTGGATGATCAGCTCGGCGCCGTCGATAAATGCAATGAAGTCTTCTGCGATGTCGGCAAAGCGCGGCTTGTCGGCTAGGAAATCCAAACTCAAGCCGGTCACTTCCTGCGCCCCCGGCTCGAATTCGCAATCCGGATTCAGGTAGTAATGGAAGGTGCGCCCGGTGGGACGCCGCTCCAGCACCTCGACACAGCCAATTTCGACCACGCGGTTGCCTTTGCGCCAATCCAGGCCGGTGGTTTCAGTGTCCAAAATCACTTGCCGCATCAGCTTGCGTTCTCCTTGAATTTCAGTGCCTGGTTGCGCGCCAGTTGATCCACGCGTTCATTGCCGGGGTCACCGCTATGGCCCTTGACCCAGCGCCAATCCACCTGATGCCGGGCTGCCGCCTGATGCAACCGTTCCCACAGATCGCGGTTCTTGACCGGCGCACCGCCCGCTGTTTTCCAGCCCCGTCGAATCCAACCACTCATCCACTCCAAAATACCTTGCCGCACATATTGGGAGTCGGTGTGCAAAATAACTTCGCACGGCTCGCGCAGCGACTCCAGCGCGGCAATCGCGGCCATCAGTTCCATGCGGTTATTGGTGGTATCAGCCTCGCCGCCGGAGAGCTCGCGCTCAACCCCGCACCAATGCAACAACACACCCCAGCCCCCCGGGCCGGGATTACCCAAACAGGCACCATCGGTATGGATATCCACCTGTTTGCGGGCGTTTGTCATGCCGCAACCTCAGGGTGCCAGCCCAATGCGTGTGGTTTACTACGCATCGGCGTCATCGGAAGGCGGCGCTTGTGCGCACGCAACAGGAACGCAGCCCGCAACCCCGCGCCTTCTTGTACGTCCAGTACTGGTGCCACGTTCCATGTCGGCCCCACACCTTGCGAAACAGGTTCTGGGTTGAGCCCCGCTGCACGCAGCCTCCGACGCCAACGGATCGGCTCGGAGGCTGCCAACCCCTGCCCCTGCCAACGCAGGCGATACGGTGAAATGGGGTTCAGTGCCAGCAGCCACAGAATGCCGCCCGGCAGCAGGATCCGTGCACATTCGTGCAGTAACTCATTTGCCACGGGGCTTGCATCCAATGCATGTTGCACGATCACGCTGGCGCACGATTCGCTGACCACGGGCAACGGCAAATCACAGCATAGATCGCCCGCCCAGCCCCCCTGTTCCGCGCAATGCAGGCGCAGCAACAGGCCACTGCCACCCGTATCGGGCGGCAGCAAGCTGGCGCCTGCTCCCAGCCACACATACGGCTGCCCCGGCGATTGCTGGCCCGCAATACGCACGCATTCGGCCTCGCTGGCCAATAGCGCTTGTCCGGCCACGCTGGCAAACCACGCATCGGTGGCGGCAAACTTGGGTTGACGATCAGGGACAGGCAGCGGCATGGTGGTGATTCTGCGGGAAAGCCCGCGCGCCGTCACCGCTGGAATCATGAATCTGCACGCGCTTGCCGCATTTGATGACAATTACATCTGGCTGCTGCGTGATGCCAGCGGGCGTGCGCTGGTCGTTGATCCTGGCGATGCTACGCCCGTTTTGGCTGCAATCGGCGATGGCCCTGCGCCACACGCCATCGTGATTACCCATCACCATAGCGACCACATCGGCGGACTGCCGGCGCTGTTGGCGCGCTGGCCGGACACGCCCGTGTTTGCACCGGATGATGCGCGCATCGTACATGCCACCCAGCGGGTCAGCGAGGGCCAGGTGCTCGCCATCGGCCCGTGGCAGTTCCGCGTGCTGGCTGTCCCCGGCCATACCCGCAGCCACCTTGCCTATGTCGGGGAAGACCTGCTGTTTTGCGGCGACACCTTGTTCAGCCTTGGCTGCGGGCGTCTGTTTGAAGGCACGCCGGCACAGATGCATGCCTCGCTATCGAAACTGGCGGCGCTGCCGGGTGACACCCGGGTTTGCTGCGCACACGAATACACGCTGGCCAATGCTGCATTCGCACTGGTCGTGGATGCGGATAACCCGGCACTACAGCAACGGGTCAAAGAGATCCACGTGCTGCGATCTTCCGGGCATCCCAGCCTGCCCGTGCGGCTGGACACCGAGCGCGCCTGCAACCCGTTTTTGCGCTGCCATGCCGCGGGCGTGCGCGCTGCGGTGCAGCAGCATGCCGGAATGGCACTGCCCGACGAGACCGCCGTGTTTGCCGCGCTACGCGCATGGAAGGATGGGTTTGCGGGATAGCGCGGGCAAACGCAATGGGACTGGCCGCAAGCAGCCGCGCAAGGCAAACTAGAGCATTCGCTCGACGCGCCCCACGCGCAACTCACAAGGAGACACCATGGGATTCCTGCAAGGCAAGCGTGCGCTGGTCACCGGCATCGCCAGCCAACGCTCCATCGCCACCGGCATTGCCGACGCCTTCCACCGCGAAGGCGCGGAGTTGGCGTTGACCTATCAGAACGAAAAACTGAAATCGCGGGTGGAAGACGCCGCCGCCGAGTATGGCAGCACTATCGTGCTGCCTTTGGACGTGGCCGACGACGCGCAAATCGACCATTGCTTTGCCGAACTGGGCAAGCATTGGAACGATGGGTTCGACATCCTCGTGCATTGCATCGCGTTCGCCCCGCGTGAAGCGATCGAAGGGGATTTTCTCGACGGCATCAACCGCGAGCGTTACCACATTGCCCACGACATCAGCGCCTACTCGTTGGCGGCGCTGGGCAAGGCGGCGCGCCCGCTGATGAAGGGGCGCAACGGCAGCATCCTGACCCTGTCGTATCTGGGTGCGGAACGCGCACTGGCCAACTACAACACGATGGGCGTGGCCAAGGCCTCGCTGGAAGCGACCGTACGCTACATGGCGATGGCGCTGGGCCCGGAGGGCACCCGCGTGAATGCGATTTCGGCCGGCCCGATCCGCACCTTGGCCGCCAGTGGCGTGGCCAATTTCCGCAAGATGCTGAGTGCATTCGAAGCCGCCGCACCGCTGCGGCGCGTGGTGACAATCGAAGATGTGGGCAACGCTGCTGCGTTCCTGTGCTCGGATCTGGCCAATGGCATCACCGGCGAGGTCACCTATGTGGATGCCGGCTACAACATCATGGGCATGAGCGGGATCGAGTGAAACACTCGCGCCCCATTGCCGCATAGAAAAACGCCCGGCATATCGCCGGGCGTTTTTGTTGCGATACCGCTGCGGCACTTACAGCCGGTCTTCCGCCACCTTGATATCGTAATGCGCACGTGCAGCGCGCACGAAGGCATCTTGTGCCTGCATCCCCGTGCTCTGTGAGACCTGTTGGCGCAACTGCGTGCGCTCTTGCGCCGATACCTGACCAATGTCGGCATCACGCACCGCACGCAACTCAAACACCATGTAGCTGCCGCCGATCAAGGCCTTGCCCATCGACAACTTGTTGTCACGCGCACGCGGCAGATTGAAGAATGCCTCCACCGCTTGTGCCGAAGGCAATGGGCTGCGCCGCACAAGGTCATTGGCATCGGCTACGGCCAACCCGGCGGCCTGCGCTGCCGCAGCCAAACCCTTGCCCTGCGCTGCTTTCAGCAATGCATCCGCTGCGCTTTCAGCTGCCTTGCGCTGGCGGTCGGCATGGATTGCCTGCACCACCGCATCACGCACTTGTGCCAGCGGCAACGCCCGTTCTGGCTCATGTGCAATCACGCGAATCAACACCGTGTGTTCAGGGCCAATTTCGATGGGGTCACTGGCCGTGCCATCTTGCATCAGGTTGTCCGAAAACGCTGCACGCAGCACCTTCGGATCGGCAGCAATGCCAGGGCCGCCGGTACGGGTGAACGCCGGTGTGGTTTGCACCGTCAGCCCCAAGGCCTTGGCCGCCGGCTCCAGCGAGGTTGGGTTCTTGTACACCGCATCGACCAATTTACCGGTCAATTCATTGAATGCTTGCTCACGCCCACCTTGCTGCAACTCTTTTTCAAGATCGGCGCGCATGTCTTCAAACGAGCGCTGCACACCCTGCTGGATTTGGTTGACCTTGATCACATGCCAGCCGAAATCACTTTTGACCGGGCCACGGATCTCACCTTGCTGCATGGCAAACGCAGCATCGTCAAACGTACCCGGCATGCCGCCCTTGCTCAGCCAGCCGAGGTCGCCACCTTTGGCTTTGGAGCCACTGTCATCCGAATTGGCCTTGGCCAGCGCTGCAAAATCTGCACCCGGCGCACGCGCCATGTCTGCAAGTTGCCTGGCCTTGGCCTCGGCGGCTTTCTTCTCGGTATCGCTGGCATTTGCCGCCACTGCGATCAGGATATGCGAGACCTCACGCTTGTCGCCTGAGGGCGATTTCGCAATCTGCTCTTGATACTTCTTATGCAAGGCCGCATCGTCGACCACGGGTGGGGCCAGCTTGCTGCCATCCACTTCGACATATTCCAAGCGCACGGTTTCCGGGGCATGGAACTGCGCTGCATGCGCCTTGTACCAAGCATCAATCTGGGCCTGGGTGACTTCGGAAGTATCGGCGGCGGGGGCAGGCAGGTTGACATAGCTGACATCGCGATGCTCACCCAATAACCGCATCAGCCGATCCAGCTCGGTATCGGTAACGAAGGCGGATTGTGCGATCCGCGAAGGAATCAAGTCATCCATCAGTCCGTCGCGCACCTTGGCTTCAAAGCTGCGCGGCGTCATCGGCGGATTCTGCGTCGACAGCAACATCTGATAACGATCCGTATTGAATGCGCCATCGACCTGAAAGTCCGGAATCTTGCCAATGGCCTCGGCCACCTGCGCATCACTGATCACGATGTTGTCGCGCTTGGTTGCCAGCTGCATCAAACGATCATCGATCAGGGTGTCAAGAATCTTGCGCTTGTTTTCGACCGACTCGAATGCCTTGGCGTCGTAGCTCTCGCCCTGCTGCGCACGCATCCGCATACGCGCCGTTTCCAGACGCTCTTTATAGGCCGCGGCATCAATGTCTTCGATCTTCCACAGATAGGTGATCGGCCACACTCGTGGTGCCGAGGCCCACCACGACGGCGGCTGCGCGATCCGCGCCACATAGGTGTCCACTCGCTGCGACATGTAAGACTCCATGCCGAAGAAAGCGAACGGAACAATCAGGAGGCCGAGGATTGCGGTGGCGATCCAGCCGGAGGTCTTTTCGCGAAGTTTCTGCAACATGGGCAAGCTGACATTGAGGCGTAGCCGCGTAGTCTAACTCGTCTAATGCAACCCTAGTCCAGTTGGTCGTGCTCGCCCATGCTGCTTGGCGTCGATTGGGCGCACTGGCACGACGTGCGCAAAGCAAAAAGCAAAAAGCCCCGCATTGCTGCGAGGCTTTTGCTTCAAACTGGCGGAGTGGACGGGACTCGAACCCGCGACCTCCGGCGTGACAGGCCAGCATTCTAACCGACTGAACTACCACTCCGCTGTGAGCCCGCAATCATACGCAGGGTTTTTCGATCGCGCAACATTTTTCGCAAATTTCTTGCAGCGGCAGTCCAAGTCTTGCGATTGACCTGTGCACGTCGAATCGTCATGCGGGGCTTTCCGTTAGAATTGGGCGCCCTCTTGACTAGGAATTCCCATGTCGCAACTTGCCTATCGCCGTGTGCTGTTGAAACTTTCCGGCGAGGCATTGATGGGCAACGAGGATTACGGTATCGACCCCAATGTATTGATCCGGTTGGCGCAAGAAGTGATTGAAGCCAGCGAAGCCGGTGCGCAGATTGCACTGGTGATCGGCGGCGGCAATATCTTCCGCGGCGCAGGGTTGGCCGCCGGCGGGATGGATCGGGTCACCGGCGACCATATGGGCATGCTGGCCACGGTGATCAATGCCTTGGCCATGCAGGATGCATTGGAAAAGCAAGGTGGCAAGGCCCGCGTGATGAGCGCCTTGAAAATCAATGACGTGTGCGAAGACTACATCCGGCGGCGCGCTATCCGCCACCTGGAAAAGGGGCGTCTGGTCATTTTTGCCGCCGGCACCGGCAACCCATTCTTCACCACCGACTCGGGTGCTGCGCTGCGCGCGATCGAGATCGGTGCCGATTTATTGCTGAAAGCGACCAAAGTCGACGGCGTCTATGACAAAGACCCCAAGAAGTACCCCGATGCAATCAAGCTGAATAACCTGAGTTATGACGAAGTCATTGCCCGCAACTTGCAAGTGATGGATACCGCGGCATTCGCCCTGTGCCGTGATGCCAGCCTGCCGCTGCGCATTTTCGACATGGCCGAACCCGGCGTATTGCTGCGCATTCTGCACGGCGAGCAGGTGGGCACCTTGGTGCAAGGCCGCAGCTAAACCGCGCCCGATAGCCTGCTTGCCGCTTATAATCAGCGGTTTGCACATTCAGTTCGGAGCGATGCCATGTTGAACGAAATCAAGAAAGATGCCCAAGCCCGCATGGTCAAAAGCATCGAATCGCTCCGCCACAATCTGGTGAAAGTGCGCACTGGCCGCGCCAATGCCGGCCTGGTGGACAGCATCAAGGTCAACTATTACGGCTCCGACATGCCGCTGTCACAAGTCGCCAGCGTGTCGGTGGCAGATGCCCGTTCGATCCTGATCACGCCGTGGGAAAAGCAAATGGTTGGCGCGGTGGAAAAGGCCATTCTGGCGTCTGATCTGGGGCTGACCCCGAATACCGCCGGCACCACCATTCGGCTCAATATCCCGGCACTGACCGAAGAGCGCCGCCGTGACCTGACCAAGGTCGTGCATGGCGAGGGCGAGGACGCCAAGGTAGCGGTACGCAACATCCGCCGCGACGCCAACCATCAAGTCAAGGAACTGCTGAAAGACAAGCAGATCACTGAGGATGAAAGCGCACGCACCGAGGCCGAAATCCAAAAGATCACCGATGCTGCGATCAAGGATGTGGATGATGTGGTCAAGGCGAAAGAGCAGGAATTGATGTCGGTTTGAGGCATACGAGCCTGCCCATGCCGACCCGCGCCGCACCGCTGCCGCACCACATTGCCATCATCATGGATGGCAATGGCCGCTGGGCGCAAAGACGCCATCGCCCGCGCATCATCGGCCATCGTGCGGGTGCGCAGGCGGTCAAGCGTTGCGTCGAGTTTTGCCTGCAGCGAGGGATCGAGGCACTCACGCTGTTTGCCTTCTCCAGCGAAAACTGGAACCGCCCCAGCGAGGAAGTTGGCGGCCTGATGAAGCTGTTCTTGGGTGCGCTGGAACGTGAGGTGGACGAGCTGCATCGCCTGGGTGCACGCCTGCGTTTTATCGGTGAACGCTCGCGGTTTGACCCTGCAATACAAGCGCGCATGCACGCTGCAGAAGCCCTGACCGCCAGCAATCCAAAACTGCAGCTCACGATTGCGGCCAGTTACGGCGGTCGCCAGGACATCGTTCATGCGGCAAGACTGCTGGCGGAGGACGTCGCTGCAGGCCGCTTGCTGCCCGAGCAGATTGACGAATCCGCACTATCGGCACAGATGGCATTGGCCGACCTGCCGGCACCGGATTTGTTCATCCGGACCGGCGGCGAATTGCGCATCAGTAATTTCCTGCTGTGGCAGATGGCGTATACCGAGCTATGGTTCACCGACACACTGTGGCCGGATGTCGATGCGCAAATGCTGCAACAAGCGGTGGATGACTTTGCCACCCGCGAACGCCGCTTCGGCCTGACTAGCGCCCAACTTCGGGCACCCCACCCCGGGAATACGCCATGACCAAAACCCGCATTTTGGCCGCGCTGATCATGGCACCCGCCGTTATTGCCGCCGTGTTGTTGTTGCCCACCGGTTGGCTGATGCTGGTGAGCGCCATCGTATTTTTGCTGGCACTGTGGGAATGGCTGCGCTTGGCCGGTTTGGAAGACACATTGGCGCGTAGCGCACTGCTGGCCTGCAACCTTGGACTGATGGTTGCCTTGGTGTGGGGCTCGCAATCGCATTCGGTGCGCTCACTTCCCTTGTTCCAGCTCATTGTTGTGCTGGGCGTGTTGTGGTGGCTGCTGGCGTTGCTATGGCTGAAGCACTATCACTTTTCCGCAGAAGTCCTTGGCAAGGCGCGTGCGGCCAAACTGGTGGCTGCCACCGCCGCCATCATCCCCGCCTGGTGCGCGCTGGCCGTCATTCATAGCAGTCAACCGCGCGGCCCCGGCTGGCTACTGCTGGTATTGCTGATCGTGTGGGCAGCCGACAGCGGCGCCTACTTCACCGGCCGCAAATTCGGCGGGCAATGGTTTGGCGGCCGCAAATTGGCGCCACGCATCAGCCCGAATAAAACCCTAGAAGGGGTCAGCGGTGGCGTGGCCTTGGCGATGCTAGTGGCCTTGTTGGGGGCATGGCTGATCGGCGCGCCGGCGAGCAAATTCCCGGCGATCGCGGGAGCTGCGGCGATCACCGTGCTGTTCTGCGTGGCCGGTGATTTATTCGAAAGCCTGCTCAAACGCCATGCCGGCATGAAGGATTCCGGCTCCTTAATCCCAGGTCACGGCGGTGTGCTGGATCGGGTGGACAGTGTATTGGCCGCACTGCCGGTGTTTGCACTGGGCAAGATATGGCTGGGTTTCTGATGATGCAACGTGTTGCCGTTCTGGGTGCCACAGGGTCGATTGGCACATCCGCGCTGGATGTGATCGCACGTCACCCGCAGCGCATGCGCGCCAGTGTGCTGGCAGCCGGCAGCCAAGTCGATGCCCTGCTGGCGCTGTGTCGCTCGCATGCACCAGACCACGCGGTCATCGCCGATATGGCCAGCTACAGCGCACTGCGCGATGGCCTGCGTACGGCGGGGCTTGCCACTCAAGCACACGCCGGCAGCGAAGCTCTGGATGCATTGGTAGCCAGCGATGCTTGCGATACCGTAGTGGCGGCCATTGTGGGAGCTGCGGGATTGCCGTCCACCTTGGCGGCAGCCCGTGTCGGCAAGCGCCTGTTGCTGGCAAATAAAGAATCACTCGTGCTGGCTGGTGAACTGCTGATGCGCGAGGCGCACGCACATGGCGCGGTGATCGTCCCGATCGACAGTGAGCACAACGCCATTTTCCAATGCCTGGCGAATGGCAACACACCCTCACGCATCACCCTGACGGCCTCCGGCGGACCGTTTCGTGGCTGGTCTGGCAGGCGATTGGCGCAGGTGACACCGGCACAGGCGGTGGCCCATCCCAAATGGTCAATGGGTCCAAAAATCTCGGTGGATTCGGCCACCTTGATGAATAAGGGCCTGGAGGTCATCGAGGCCCACCACTTGTTCGAGGTACCCGTCGATGCCATTCGGGTGCTGGTACATCCGCAATCATTGGTGCATTCGATGGTGGATTTCATCGACGGCAGCAGTCTGGCCCAGTTGGGGCTGCCCGACATGCGCACCGCGCTGGCGGTCGGTTTGGGCTGGCCCAAGCGCATTGCCTCGGGGGTGCCGGCGCTGGATTTGCTTAGCGAGGGTGGACGGCTGGAGTTTGAACCCCCGGATCTGGCCGCATTTCCATGTTTGTCGCTGGCATTTGCAGCAATCCGCGCCGGTGGCACCGCACCGGCCGTACTCAACGCTGCCAATGAAGAAGCAGTTTCAGCATTTCTTCAGGGCCATATTGGTTTTCTGGACATCCCCTCCACCGTTGCCGCCGCCCTGGACGCCATGCCAGCGAACCCCACCGACTCCATCGAAGCCTTGCTGGCCAGCGACGCGCAGGCCCGCGTCAACGCCCGACAGACGATTGCCCGCATTGCCGGAAGCCGAACATGAGCACGTTCTTCGGCTCGGTCTGGTGGCTGCTGGTGGCGCTGGGCGTATTGGTCACTTTCCACGAATTTGGCCATTTCTGGGTTGCGCGCCGCTGCGGCGTCAAGGTCCTGCGATTCTCGATAGGCTTTGGCAAACCGCTGTGGACACATCGTGGCAAAGACGGCACCGAATACGTGCTCGCCGCAATCCCTTTGGGCGGCTATGTGCGCATGCTGGATGAACGCGAGGATGACGTGCCCGCCCAGCAGTTACATCTGGCGTTCAATCGCAAACCGGTGCTGCAGCGTATTGCAATCGTCGCCGCCGGGCCGCTGGCCAATCTGGTGCTGGCGTTTGGCCTGCTCTGGGCCATGCTGGTGATTGGCCGCCCTGACTATGCCCCGGTGGTGGGCCAGGCCACCGCCATTGCGGCACAGGCCGGATTGCAGCCGGGTGATCACATACTGGCCGTTGGCGACCGCGTCACGCCCACCTGGAGCGAGCTGGTGATGGCGTTGAATGTGGATGCCCTGGATCGTCAGCCGGTCACGCTGTCGCTACGCCGCGCCAATGGCCGCCTCGTGCAGCGCACGCTGCCGCTGCAGAATCTGCCGGCCTCCGTGGATGAGTTGCGCGCACTGAGTGGCATCGGCCTGATTCCGCGGCATTTGCTGCTGCCGGCCCTGGTCGGGAGTGTGCGCGAAGGCAGTCCGGCGTGGGGGGTGTTGGCCGAGGGTGATCGCATCACCGCAATTGATTCACATCCGGTTGTCAGCTTCGAAGACATTGCCCCGCTGGTAGCAAAATTGGGCGCGCGCGGTGGCCCAGGGATGGTGGAAGTCGAGCGCGACGGTGAACGCTTGGCACTGGAACTGACTCCGCGGCGCATGCAGGGCAACGACGGTCAACCGCATTGGATCCTGGGCGTCACCAATGCTGCCCCGGTGGAGCCCCCCCACGACGCAGTGCTGAAACTGGGGCTGCTGGCTGCGGTGCCGGCTGCGGTGCAGGAAACCGGCTACCAGGCCAAACAGATCGTGGATATGGTGATGCGGGCGGTTTCCGGCAAGGTTTCGGTGCAAAATACCGTATCCGGACCGATCACCATTGCCCGGGCTGCCAATGATTTTGCGTCCCGTGGCCCGGCGTGGTTCCTGAACTTTCTGGCCCTGCTGTCGGTCAGTTTGGCCTTGATCAACTTGCTTCCCATCCCGGTCTTGGACGGGGGTCACTTGCTGTATTACCTTATCGAGCTGACGATCCGCCGCCCATTGGGCGAGCGGGCGATGGCTGTGGGTCAGTACCTTGGTCTTGCAATGATCGCAGGACTAATGGGGCTGGCCTTTTACAACGATATTTTGCACCTCGTGTCTTAACCTGTTTCTACCTGTTCGCCCCCACGATTGACGCAGCACCCGGCAGCGCAAGTTCGCGCTGCCACCCCCGCGCAGCACCCACCTCAGGATGTTCCGAATGACCCGACCCATGTCCCGCCGCTTACTGACCCTTGCCCTGGCTTCGGCACTTTCTCTGCCAGTCTGGGCGCAGGCGGCGTTTACCCCGTTTACGGTCAGCGACATCCGCATCGACGGCCTGCAGCGCATCGGCGCCGGCACCGTATTTACCTATTTGCCGGTTGAGCGCGGCGACACCCTGGATCAGGGCAAGGCCGCCGAGGCCGTGCGCGCCTTGTACAAGACCGGGTTTTTTGAAGACATCAGCATTGACCATCAGGGCAGCATTCTGGTGATCAAGGTGATCGAGCGCCCGGCCATCAACAAGCTGACCTTGACCGGCAACAAGGATCTGAAAACCGAAGATCTGATCAAAGGTCTGAAAGAAATCGGCTTGGCCGAGGGTGAGACTTACAACCCGCTCAATCTGGACCGGGTTACCCAGGAATTGACCCGCCAGTACAACAATCGCGGCAAGTACAACGTGTCGATCTCACCCAGCGTCGAGCACCTGGATCGCAACCGCGTCAACCTGACCATCACTATCAAGGAAGGCAAGGCGGCCAAGATCCGCCACATCAACCTGATTGGCAACGATCGCTACCCTGAGGAAGACATCACCAAGGACTGGGAGTCGCATACCAGCAACTGGATGTCCTGGTACAAGAAAGATGACCAGTATTCGCGCGAGAAGTTATCTGGCGATATCGAAAAGCTCAACTCCTGGTATCTGGATCGCGGTTTCGTCGATTTCAGCCTGGATTCCACCCAAGTGGCAATCAGCGGCGACAAGAAAGACATGTTCATCACCGCCGGCATGACCGAGGGTGAGGCTTACAATTTTGCTGCTATCAGCGTCTCTGGCGACACCATCTTGCCGAAGCCGGAAATCGAAACCCTGGTCAGCTTTATCCGTCCGGGCAATGTGTTTTCGCGCGGGCTGCTGGAGTTGGCAACCAACTCGGTCACCGCGCGCCTGGCCAACATCGGCTACGCATTCGCCAAGGTCAATCCGGTCCCCACCATCGACCGCGACAAGCGCACCGTCGCGATTGATTTCCAGGTGCAACCCGGCCCGCGCGTAAACGTGCGCCGGATCGTATTCAAGGGCAACTCCCGCACTGCCGACCCGGTCTTGCGTCGTGAAATGCGCCAGTTCGAAGGTAGCTGGTATTCGCAAGCCGCGATTGACCGCGGCAAGGTGCGCCTGGATCGCCTGGGCTATTTCGAAACCGTAGACGTGGATACCCAGCCAGTTCCCGGCAGTGATGACCAGGTGGACGTGACCTACACCGTCAAGGAAACCACTTCCGGCAGTATTTCGGCCGGTGTTGGCTATTCGCAATTGTCGGGCATTAACTTGTCGTTGCAGCTTTCGGAAAACAACTTCCTTGGTACCGGCAATCGGGTCTCCATGGCGCTGACCAAGAGCAACTACCAGAAGCGTTACGACTTCTCGTACATGAACCCATACTTCACCGATGACGGGCTGTCACTGGGCTACAACCTCTGGTGGCGCGAGTTCGACTACTCCAACTACAACGTCGCCCAATACTCCACCAATAGTGGCGCCTTCCAGGTGTTCATGGGCCTGCCATTGAGTGAAAGTGATTCGGTGCAAGTGATGTTCGGCATCGACTCCAACCAGATTTTGGCATTTGAAGGCAGCACCCCGCCGCCGATGGTGGACTACATCAAAGCGGTGGGTCAGAACACCTTCCACAGCTGGCGCACCCAGTTGAGCTGGGGCCGCGACACCCGCAACAACTACTTCACTCCTGTGGTGGGCAGCACCCAGAACCTCTCCGCCGAAATCGCCCTGCCCGGCTCCACGGTGGAGTATTTCAAGCTGCAATACGACGTCGCCAAATACTGGCCGTTGAGTCAAGCGCTGGTGCTCAAGACCGGACTTAACTTGGGTTACGGTGACTCTTACGGCAAGAATTACAGCCGCAACCTGTGCTTCACCGCCCCCTTGCCGCCGATTCCGCCCACGACCGACAACCCCAATCCAACCCAACCTCCCGCACCGCCACCGCCCAGCAACCCCTGCCTGACCACCTCCACCGATTACATCAAGACCGTCACTGCCACCGGCCTGCCGTTCTTCGAAAACTTCTACGCCGGCGGTATTGCGTCCAGCGGCAAGGTGCGCGGATTCACCGACAATACCCTGGGCCCCGCCTATGTCTCCGGCTTTGGTTACCGCCAGCCGCTGGGCGGCTCGGTGCTGGTGGCCGGGTCTGTGGAAGCCATTTTCCCGAAGTTATTCGATAGCCCCGCCGCGCGCGTGTCTGCGTTCCTGGATTTCGGCAACGTGTACAACGGCTACAAGAACTTCAGTGCGTCCGAGCTACGCGCTTCGGCCGGTATCGCCCTGCTGTGGCGCTCGCCGATGGGGCCGCTGTCGATCAGCTACGCACTGCCGTTGCGCAAGAAGGATGGCGACCAGATCGAGCGCTTGCAGTTCAACTTCGGTGGTCAGCTCTGACGGGCAATGGCATGAACGCGCCGGCATACACCGCATCAATGCTGGCTGCGCGCTTTGGGCTGGAGTTGCGTGGGGAAGATCACGCAATTACAGGTGTCGGCACCCTTGCCGACGCCGGCCTCGCGCAATTGGCCTTCCTCGCCAACCCGCGCTATCGCACGCAATTGCTGGACACCCGCGCCGGCGTGGTGGTGCTGCGCGAGGCCGATGTGCAGGGCCGTCAAGGCAGCGCACTGATCGCCCGCGATCCGTATGCGGCCTATGCAAAAATCGCTGCGCTGTTTGAACCCAAACCCACGTTTGTTGCAGGCGTTCACTCCACCGCATGCGTCGATCCAACTGCGCGTGTCGACCCTGCCGCCAGTATCGGTCCACACGTCAGTATTGGTGCGGGCAGCGTAGTGGCGGCGGGTGCGCGTATCGGCCCGGGCTGTGTGATTGGCGATGCCTGCGTCATTGGCGAAGACTGCGAGCTGGTGGCCCGCGTCACCTTGGTGACGCGGGTACGGCTGGGCAAGCGCGTGCTGTTGCATCCCGGCGTCGTGTTGGGTGCCGATGGCTTTGGCATTGCGATGGATGCCGGTCATTGGATCAAGGTGCCGCAGCTGGGCGGTGTGGCCATTGGCGATGATTGCGAAATCGGGGCCAATACCACCATCGACCGCGGCGCGCTGGACGACACGATTCTGGAAAACGATGTGCGTCTGGACAACCAGATCCAGATTGGCCACAACGTACACATCGGTGCACACACCGCGATGGCGGGTTGCGCGGCAGTGGCCGGCAGCGCCCGCATCGGCCGGCACTGCCTGATTGGTGGCGGTGCCGGCGTACTGGGCCATTTGGAGGTCTGCGACCGCGTGATCATCACTGCGATGTCGTTGGTGACACACAGCATCCGTGAGCCGGGCGAGTATTCTTCCGGCACACCCTTGATGGACAACCGCAGCTGGCGCAAAAGCGCGGCGCGCTTTAAACAACTTGATCGCATCGCCAGGCGCTTGCCCGGTGCTGAGAAGGATTCCGAATGACTGATTCACACGACACCGTCACCCTGCCTGTCACCAGTAGCGAAATCGAGCATCTGCTGCCGCATCGCTATCCGTTTTTGCTGGTGGACCGCGTGGTCGAATTCGAAAAAGACAAGCGCGTGCTGGCGTACAAGAATGTCAGCTACAACGAACCGTTTTTCACTGGCCACTTCCCCGGCAACCCGGTGATGCCGGGCGTGCTGGTGGTGGAAGCACTGGCGCAGGCTGGCGGTCTGCTCACCCAGCTCTCGCGCGACCCCGGCGCGGGTGAGGGGCAAGTGTTTTATCTGGTGAAAGTGGACAACGCCAAGTTCAGCCGGATGGTCGTGCCCGGTGATCGCCTGGAGTTGGATGTGGAGCTCAAGCGCCGCATTCGCAACATGGCGCAGTACGTGGGCGTGGCCCGGGTAGATGGGCAGCAAGTGGCCTGCGCCGAAATCCTGTGTGCAGCAGCGGCACGCGAATGAACTGCGCCGCGCCTGCGATCCACCCCACTGCGGTGATCGACCCGTCGGCGGTATTGGGGGCGGGCGTGCAAGTAGGTGCGTATGCGGTGATCGGGGCCGAAGTTGTCATCGGTGACAACACCCGCATCGGCCCGCATTGCACCATCGAAGGCCCCACCCGGATTGGCCGCGACAACGTCCTGCATGCGCACGCCGCCATCGGTGGCGAGCCGCAAGACAAGAAATACCGTGGCGAGCGCGTGACGCTTGAGATTGGTGATGGCAATTCCATTCGCGAGTTTGTCACCATCAACCGTGGCACCGGCGACGGTGGCGGCAGCACCCGCGTGGGTAGCGGCAATTGGATTTTGGCGTACTGCCATATCGCGCACGATTGCAGCGTGGGCGATGGCTGCGTGTTTTCCAACAACGCCACACTGGCGGGGCACGTGACGGTGGGCAATCACGTCATCCTCAGCGGCTTCTCCGGCGTGCATCAATTCTGCCGCATCGGTGATTTTGCGTTTATCGGCATGGGTGCGTTCGTCAACGGCGATGTGCCGCCGTATTTGATGGTGGCGCAAGAAAAATACGCACGCCCACGCGGAATCAATGCCGAGGGCTTGAAGCGGCATGGCTTCGATGCCAGCCGCATCGCTGCAATCAAGCGCGCTTACCGTGCGTTGTTCATGGGCGATACCAAGCTCGACGAAGCCAAGGCAGAGCTTGCTGAAATCGCCACCAGCAGCCATGACGTGCGCGCTTTCCTTGACTTCATCGACGCCGGCGAGCGGCCGTTGTTGCGGTGAGATTGGTTGCTGTGAACATCGCGATTAGCGCTGGTGCGGGGTCTGCGGTGTGTCCCGACAAAGCGAGTATCGGGGAGCGACTCGGGATACACCGCAGACCCCGCAACAGTGCAGCTCTGGCACGAGGTGACTGATGACGCTTCGTATTGCGCTGTGTGCCGGCGAGACCTCCGGCGACCAACTCGGCGAGGGGCTGATCCACGCACTGCGTGCACGCTACCCGGATGCGCAATTTGCCGGGATTGGCGGCCCGTTGATGCGCGCCACGGGGATGCAAACGTGGTGGGATGCCGATGCATTGGCGGTGATGGGTCTGGCCGAAGTATTGGCACATCTGCCGCGCTTGCTGCGCCTGCGCAAACAATTTCGTGAGCGCGTGCTGGCGTGGCAGCCGGATGTCTTCATCGGCATCGACGCGCCCGACTTCAATCTCGGCATCGAGCGCTGGCTGAAGCAGCGCGGCGTGCGCACCGTGCACGATGTCAGCCCCTCGATTTGGGCGTGGCGACAGGGGCGCGCTGCGAAGATCGGCGAGAGCGCCGACCGCGTGCTGTGTCTGTTCCCGATGGAGCCGCCGATCTACGCGCAGCACGGCGTGGCTGCGCGCTTTATCGGCCACCCACTGGCCGATGCGATCCCGCTGCAACCCGACCGCGCTGCCGCACGCGCTGCGCTAGGCGAATCCAGCGATACGCCGATTCTGGCGCTGCTACCGGGCAGCCGGCTGGGTGAAATCGGCCGCATGCTGCCCGACTTCGTCGACGCCGCGCGCCGCCTTGCCGCAGACGTTCCCGGCCTGCGCGTGCTGGTGCCGGCGGCAAACGCACAGTGCCGTGCCGCCATCGACGCCATCCTCGGCGACGCGCCGGCGTTTCGCGTCATCGACGGCCAGGCGCAGCAGATCATGATCGCCAGCGATGTGGTGTTGCTGGCCTCGGGCACCGCTGCATTGGAAGCGATGCTGTGCAAGCGGCCGATGGTGATTGGCCATCGCATTTCCGCGCTGACGTATCGCATTGTCAAATTGTTCGGCTTATTGAAATCCGCACACGTCAGCTTGCCCAATGTCCTGGCAGGCAAGACGCTGGTGCCGGAGCTATTGCAAGACCAATGCACCGCAGACAATTTGCATCGCGCCTTGCTGCATTGGTTTACCGATGCTGACGCGGTGGCTGCCTTGCAGCCGCAGTTTCTGACCCTGCATGAAAGCTTGCGCTGCGATGCGTCGGCGCGCGCGGCGGAGGCGGTGGCCGAGGTGTTGCAACCATGATCCACATTGCCGGCGTGGATGAAGCCGGGCGTGGCCCGCTGGCAGGGCCGGTGACGGTGGCTGCGGTGATTCTGGATCCAACGCGCCCGATTGCTGGCCTGAACGACTCCAAGCAACTGAGCGAACGCAAACGCGAGGCGCTGTATCCGCTGATCCTTGAACGCGCATTGGCATGGCGCATCGAGTTTGTCGAAGCCGACGAGATCGACCGCCTCAACATCCTGCAAGCCACCTTGACCGGTATGCAGCGTGCGTTGGAGGGCCTGGCGATTACACCGCAACACGCATTGATCGACGGCAACCGCATCCCCAACCACTTGCCCTGCCCTGCCACCGCGATCATTGGGGGCGATGCCAGCGAACCGGCGATTTCCGCAGCCTCGATCCTGGCCAAAGTCAGCCGCGACCGCCGCATGCTGGAATTGCATGCGCACTACCCGCACTACGGCTTCGACCGCCACAAGGGCTATCCCAGCGCTGCGCACCGCGCCGCCTTGCTGACGCATGGCCCCTGCCCGGAACATCGGCGCAGCTATGCGCCGGTGCGTGCACTGTTGCAGACACGTGGCCCCGGTTGATGCCGTTGCCGATGTCAAGCCTTGCTCCATCTGCGTCACCGCCCTACCCTGCTACGTCATAACGCGATACCGCGATGCCCGCCCAATTCGTCCACCTGCACCTGCACACCGAATTCTCGCTTGTGGATTCCACCATCCGCGTGCCCGAGAAGCCGGACTATGCGCGCCCGGAAAAAGCCGGTGACCGCCCGAACCTGCTCAGCCGCGCAGTGGAACTGCAATTACCGGCACTGGCGATCACCGACCGCAACAACCTGTTTGCGCTGGTCAAGTTCTACAAAGCCGCCGAGAGTGTGGGCATCAAACCCATTGCTGGCGCCGATGTATTGATTGCCGACGGCGGCGATGCGCCATCGCTACTGACCTTGCTGTGCCGCGACCACAGCGGCTACCTGAGTTTGTCGCGCTTGCTGAGCCGTGCCTGGCTGGAAGGCCAGCGCGGCGATTGCGTGGCGATCAATCCGGAGTGGCTGCGCGATGACCACGCCGGCTTGTTCGCCATTGCCGGCCGGCAAAGTCTGGCCGGGCGCATGGCGGTGGCCAACCGGCATGACATCGCTGAAGCGCAATTGGCAGAATGGCGACGCGTGTTCGGCGCGGATCTGCATCTGGAGCTGACCCGCACCGGCCGCGACGGCGAAGATGCGTTCAACCAATTTGCACTGCATGCCTCCGGCACACTTGGTTTGCCGTTGATCGCCAGCAATGATGTGCGCTTTCTGGATGCCGCCGGGTTTGATGCGCATGAAGCACGCGTGTGCATCTCCACCGGCCGCGTGCTGGACGATGCGCGCCGCCCGCGTGATTACAGCGCGCAGCAATACCTGCGCTCCACCGATGAGATGGTGGCGCTGTTTGCCGATGTCCCCGACGCGCTGGACAACACCGTGGCGCTGGCGCAGCGCTGCAATATGCAACTCAAACTGGGCACTTACTTCCTGCCCGCCTATCCAGTGCCTGCGGATGAAACACTGGACAGTTGGATTCGCAGTGAATCACGACGCGGGCTTGCGGCGCGGCTTGAAAAAAATCCGATAGCACCCGGCAAGACCCGTGAGGACTACGAGGCGCGGTTGGAATTCGAGCTGGATACCATCATCAAGATGGGCTTCCCCGGCTACTTCCTGATCGTGGCCGACTTCATCCAGTGGGGCAAAAACCAAGGTATCCCGATTGGCCCCGGCCGCGGCTCCGGCGCCGGCTCGCTGGTGGCGTGGGCGCTGCAGATCACCGACCTCGACCCGTTGCCGTACAACCTGCTGTTCGAGCGCTTCCTCAACCCGGAACGCGTGTCGATGCCCGACTTCGACATCGACTTCTGCATGGACCGGCGCGACGAGGTCATCGACTACGTCGCGCGCAAATACGGCCGCGACCGCGTTTCGCAAATCATCACTTATGGCACGATGGCGGCCAAGGCCGTGCTGCGCGATACCGGCCGCGTGCTCGGGTACGGCTACGGCATGGTGGACGGCATCGCCAAGCTGATCCCCAACATCCTCGGCATCTCGCTGAAGGACGCGATGGGTCAGGGCAAGGGCGGGATGGATGGCGAGATGGCCTCACCCGAGCTGATCCAGCGCTATGAAAGTGAAGACGACGTCCGCGACCTCATCGACCTTGCCTTGCAGCTGGAAGATTTGACCCGTAATGCCGGCAAACATGCCGGTGGTGTGGTGATCGCGCCCAGCCCGCTGTCCGATTTCAGCCCGCTGTATGCCGAACACGACCACGGCCTGCTGGGCAAAAACCCCGTCACACAGTTCGACAAGGACGACGTGGAAGCGGTGGGCCTGGTGAAGTTCGACTTCCTGGGCCTGCGCACGCTGACCATCATTGATTGGGCGGTGAAGGCGATCAATATTCGCCGCGCCCAGGAAGGCCAAGCACCACTTGATATCAGCAGCATTCCGCTGGACGACGCCAGCGTGTTCCGCGACATCTTCGCCAACGGCAATACCGGCTCGGTGTTCCAGTTTGAATCGGCCGGCATGCGTCGCGCACTGAAAGACGCCAAACCCGACCGCTTCGAGGATCTGATCGCACTGAACGCGCTGTACCGCCCTGGCCCGATGGAGATGATCCCCTCGTTCGTGGCGCGCAAACACGGCACCGAGACCTTCGACTACCCCGACCCGCGCACCAAAGCCATGCTGCAAGAGACCTACGGCATCATGGTCTATCAGGAGCAGGTCATGCAGATGGCGCAGATCGTCGGCGGCTACTCGCTGGGCGGTGCCGACCTGCTGCGCCGCGCGATGGGCAAGAAAGTGCCGGCCGAAATGGCCAAGCACCGCGAGATCTTCCGCGAAGGTGCCGCCAAGGGCGCGGTCAGCGCGGCCAAGGCCGACGAAATTTTCGACTTGATGGAGAAGTTCGCCGGCTACGGTTTCAACAAATCGCACGCCGCCGCCTATTCGCTGGTGGCCTACCAGACCGCGTGGCTGAAGAAGCACTACCCGGCCGAATTCATGGCCGCCACGCTTTCCTCGGACATGGACAAGACCGATAAAGTAGTGGCCTTTCTGGAGGAAGCCCGCGGGCTGAAGCTGACCGTGTTGCCGCCAGACGTGAACACCTCCGGCTATATGTTCAAGGCCACCACACCCGACACGATTCGCTATGGTCTGGGCGCAGTCAAAGGTGTCGGACAAGGCGTATGCGAAGCCATTGAAGCCGCACGTGATAGCGGCGGCGCATTCCGCGACTTGCTGGACTTCTGCCAACGCGTGTCCGCCGGGGGCATGAACAAGCGCACGCAGGAAGCCTTGATCCATGCTGGCGCACTGGATGCGTTGGCGAAGAACCGCGCCTCGCTGATGCTGCAATTGCCCGAGGCCATGCGGGCCACCGAACAGATGACCAAGAACCGCGATGCCGGCATGTTCGATATGTTCGGCTGTGGCGGCAGCAGTGACATCCGGATCGAACTGCCAGATACCGACGAGTGGCCGCTGGCGCAACTCCTGCAGGGCGAACACGACACGCTGGGGCATTACCTCAGCGGGCACCCGATGGATCCGTACCGCGAGGATGTGCAAAAACTCGTGGGCCATGACCTGTCGGCCTTGGCCAGCATCTGGGAAAGCGGCTCTCGCAACCATCGCCCGCAGGAAGGCCGCAGTTGGCGCCCGCTGGTGCAAACCGTGGTCGCAGGGCAAGTGCTGGGCATGCGCAAACGCGGCGATTCGCAGGCGTTCGTGCAACTGGATGACGGCCGCGGCCAGATTGAATGCGGCTTCTTCGGCGACACATGGCAGGAATTCGCGCCACTACTGACCCGCGACCGTCTGCTTGTGATCGAAGGCGGCCTGCGTGAGGACGAATTCAATGGTGGCTATTCGCTGCGTGCGGAACGCTGCTGGGACTTCACCCAGATCTGCAACCAGCAGGCGCAGCGTATCGCCATCCGCCTCGACCTGCGTCATCCCGATGCGCTGGCTTGTTTCGAAGACATCCTAAAATCACACGCCGGGACAACCCCGGTGCTGCTGGAGGTCATCACCGCCGCCGGCATCGGCCGCCTCACCTTGAATGGTGGGCGTGGCCTGCGCGTGGATGCCCAGCTGCCAAGCCTGCTGCGCAGCCTGCCGGGGATTGGCACGGTCAACGTGCAACTGGCAAGGCCGTGGGCCAACAGCTAGCCATACGATTCGGTATGGGCGGCGGTCTGGGCTAAACTTGCACGAATGAACCCGAACTATCTCGACTTCGAACAGCCCATCGCGGATCTGGAAACCAAAATCCAGGAGCTGCGACAAGCCAGCAATGGCCCGGCGCTGAACATCGACAAGGAAGTGCATGCGCTGCAGGAAAAACTGCGCAAGCGCACCGCGGCCATTTTCCGCGACCTCACCCCATGGCAGGTCTCGCAGCTCTCGCGCCACCCGCAGCGCCCGTACACGCTGGATTACCTGCGGGTGATCTGCGATGAATTCCAGGAGCTGGCCGGCGACCGCGCATTTGCCGATGACAATGCGATTGTGGGGGGGCTGGCCCGCATCGACGGCCGCCCGGTGATGGTGATCGGCCACGAAAAAGGCCGCGACACCAAGAGCAAGCTCAAGCGCAATTTCGGCATGCCCAAGCCCGAGGGCTACCGCAAGGCACTGCGCCTGATGCAGATAGCTGAGCGCTTTGGCCTGCCGATTCTGACCTTCATCGACACCATGGGCGCGTGGCCCGGCATCGATGCCGAAGAACGCGGCCAGTCCGAGGCCATCGCCCGCAATCTGCTGGAAATGGCCGAACTGCGCGTACCGATCATCTGCAGCGTGATTGGCGAAGGCGGCAGCGGCGGCGCGCTGGCCATCGGCGTGGGCGACTGCACCATCATGCTCGAGTACAGCACCTATTCGGTGATCACCCCGGAAGGCTGCGCCTCGATCCTGTGGCGCGACGCCGGCAAAGCCAAGGATGCCGCCGAGCAACTGGGCATGACCGCCAAGCGCTTGAAGAGTTTGGGCCTGATCGACAAAGTCATGCGCGAACCCGCCGGCGGCGCGCACCGCAACCCGGTGCAGATGGCCAAGCGCCTGAAAGCGGTGCTGCTGAATGAATTGGATCGCCTGGAAGCACTGCCCATTGAAGACCTGCTGCAACGCCGCTACCAGCGCCTGCGTGGCTATGGTGCCTACGAAGCGCACTAAGTCACCGGTAACCCGCCAATGAAGGACAACGCGGTGGGCTGACTCAGCGCACCGTCAACCGCCATGCACGGTGAATGCGGGCATTGCGGGCAAAGTCTTGCGGGATGGTAGCGGCGCTGATGTCCTCGATCCGTGCGAACTCGCCCAAGGCGGCTTCATCCAGCTTGAAGCGGCGGAAGTTGTTGGAAAAATACAACACGCCACCGGGCGCCAACCGCGCCACCGCGGCGCGCAACAGGCGCACGTGGTCGCGCTGCACATCGAAGTCGTCGGCGCGCTTGGAGTTGGAAAAGGTGGGCGGGTCACAGAAGATCACGTCGTAGTGGCCGCTATCGGCTTCCAACCATTTCAGCGCATCGGCCTGGGTGATGCGGTGCCGAGTGCCGCCCATGCCGTTTTCACGCAGGTTGTCGGCCAACCATTCCAGATAGGTTGCCGACAAATCCACGCTGGTGGTCTGTAGCGCACCTTGCACTGCCGCTTGTACCGTGGCCACGCCGGTGTAGCAAAACAGGTTGAGGAAATGCTTGCCGCGTGCTTCCTGCGCCATCCGCGCACGCAGCGGGCGATGATCCAGAAACAGGCCGGTATCCAGATAGTCGAACAGATTGACCTGCAGCTTCGCCGCGCCTTCTTCCACAATCAGAAATTCGCCACGGTGATCGAAGTGGCCATATTTCGAGCCGCCTTTGCCGGTGCTGCGGGTTTTCACCGCCACCCGCTCCTTGGGTAGTCCAAACACCTCGCGCACCGCCAACAGCAAATCAGTCAAGCGCTTGCGGGTGGTGGCCTCCGGGATTTCAGCCGGCGCGGCGTATTCCTGCACGTGCAGCCAGATGTCATCGTTGATGGTGGTGTACACATCGACCGCGCACGCATACTCGGGGATATCGGCATCGTAGGCGCGATAGCAGCTCACTTGTGCTTGCTGCCGCCAACGTGCGAGTTTGTCCAGATTCTTGCGCAGCCGATTGGCCACCATCTGCGCACCTTCCGGTAACGCACGCGGCGCGCTGTTTTCGCGCTGCACTGGCGCGATCAGATCCACCGCGATCAAGCTGCATTCGATCGGGCCATTGAACAATTGATAACTCTTCTTCGCCCGCAGGCCGGTGGCACGCGCCAGTTCGGCATCCCCGCACAGCAACGCTGCACGCCACTGCGGTGTGGCGCGCTTGAGGGCATCACCCAGCGCGCGATACAGGGCGGGATCGGCCGCCAGTCGTGCGTCATACGGCGGATTGCACACCACTACGCCCAGCGGGTTTTGCTGCACGGGCAAATCCGCAACATCGCGCACCGCAAAGGTGATGGCATCATCCACACCCGCGTACTGCGCGTTTTCACGGGCGGCGCGGATGGCATGCGGGTCAAGATCACTGCCGGAAAAACACGGGCGCAACGTGGCCAAGCCGCGTGCCTCACGCGCCAGCGCATCCACCCGCAAGCCAGTCCAGGCATCCACATCGAAGCCCGGCCAGCGCGTGGGTGGGCGGGCGTCGTGCCGACGCAAGCCTGGTGCCACGTCGGCCGCCAGCAACGCACCCTCAATCAATAACGTGCCGCTGCCGCACATCGGATCCAGCAGGTCGCCACCTTCGGCATATGCCTGCGGCCATTTGCCGCGCAGCAGTACCGCCGCCGCCACCGTTTCTTTCAGCGGCGCTTCGCCTTGCACCTTGCGCCAACCGCGCCGGTGCATCGGCCCACCCGACAAATCAATCGACAGCAGCGCACGGCCCTTGCGCAGCACCAGGCTGATACGCACATCGGGGGCGTCCACATCCACATCCGGACGCTGCCCGGTCTTGCCGCGCAAGCTATCGACGATGGCATCCTTGACCCGCTGTGCGGCATAGCGCGCATGGGTAATGACCTCGCCGGAGACGTGCGCATCAATCGCGATGCTGTGTCCCGGCCCGATGTGCTGCGTCCAATCCAGCGCACCGGCACCGGCGTACAACGCGTGCTCGTCGGCGCACTCGAACTCGGCAATCGGCCACAAGATGCGGCTGGCCAGGCGCGACCATAGTACCGCCCGCTGCGCATCCAACAAGCTGCCTTCCACATTGGCTCCCGCCATGGTGGCGGTAGCACGCGCACAGCCCAGTGCCAGCAATTCATCGGCCAGCAGATATTCCAGGCCTTTACCGCAGGATGCAAAAAATTTCATGCGTTACAGCGCCCCCAACAATGCCGCAAACGCCTCGGCGCTGACCTGCACATGATCACTCAAGCGATGGCCGTCATTCACCAGCAGCAGGCGCGCACTGCGCGGCGCAGCCCAGTCCACGACGTGTTGCGCCGGGATCAATTCATCGTGCCAGCCATGCAGGATGGACGTGGGCACATGGGCTGCCGGCATCGGCGGCGCGCCTTGCATCACCACCGGTGGCGCCATGAAAAACAACCCGGCCACCGGCATTTGCTGTGCCACATGGGCGCTGATGTAAGCCCCCAAGCTTGACCCCGCCAAGACCAGCGGGCCGCGTTGTGCTGCCGCCTGTGCCAACGCTAGCAGGCGTGCGATACGGGCGGGCACATCGCCCAACGGCGTCACCTCGCGCTTGCTGTCAAGGTCGGTGTAATCCGGGCGCTCATGGCTCCAGCCGAGGCGCTGCGCGGCTTCGGCCAGTGCGGTCACCTTGGTGGCATCGGGGCCGCTTTCGAAGCCGTGCGAGAGTATGCAGTGTCCTTTCATGGGTGAATGCTAGCATCGGCACATGTATTCCTTCGCCATCCACCCGCTGCCACTGCCGTATGTGCTGTCTTTGGATGCACGCCCGCTGAACGCCATCGACAGTGTGGTCATCCACTGCACCGAGCTGCCGGATATGGCGACCGCGCGCGAGTACGGCGAGCGCGTGCTGTACCCCTCCGGTACCGGCAACAGTGGGCATTACTACATCGACCACGATGGCCGGATCGAAGAATATGTGCCGCCCTCGCGCGTGGCGCACCACACCCATGGCTGGAATGCGCGCAGTATCGGGATCGAACTGGCCAACCGCGGGCGCTTTCCGGATTGGCTGGACTCCCGCCACCAGGCGATGGACGCGCCTTATCCCGATGTGCAGATCGAAGCCCTGATTGCGCTGCTGCAATGGCTGGGCGGGCAAGTTCCCACGCTCATCCAGATCGCAGGGCACGAGGATCTGGACCAGGCCGAAGTGCCTGCCAGCGATGACCCGTCGATCATGGTGCGCCGCAAGCTTGACCCGGGGCCGCAGTTTCCCTGGCCTGCGGTGCTGGCGGCGGTGGCACTGCGGCGCGCTCGCTGCTGAACACCACCCCCACCCAATCGGCCCCCTGAAAGGAAGGGCCATGCAGCAACTCCGTATAATCAGCGGGATGAATGCGCCCGTCTCTGAACTGATTGAGCTGCTCTCGCTGGAACAGCTGGAAGACAACCTGTTTCGCGGCCAAAGCCGTGATATCGGCACCAAGTACGTGTTTGGTGGGCAAGTGCTGGGACAGGCACTCTCGGCGGCGCAGGCGACCTTGGACCAACCGCGCAACGCGCATTCACTGCATGCGTATTTTCTGCGCGCCGGCAATATCGAAGCGCCGATCGTGTATGAGGTGGATCGTACCCGTGACGGCGGCAGCTTTTCCGTGCGCCGGGTGACCGCCATCCAGCATGGCAAGGTGATTTTTTTCTGTGCCGCCTCATTCCAGGATGAGGAAATCGGTGGCGAACATCAATTATCCATGCCTGAAGTGCCCCTGCCCGAGGATCTGGAGCCTGCACCGCCACTGTCGGCAGAAGCGCTGGCGCGCCTGCCCACCAAGGTGCAACGCTGGCTGGATCGGCAAGGCCCGTTCGAGTTTCGCCATGTCTACCCGCGCGATGAGCTGAACCCACCCAAGCGCCCGCCGTATCAACAGGTGTGGTTCCGTTTGGTGGAAAAAGTGGGCGATGCTCCCGAGTTGCATCGTGCACTGCTGGCCTACGCCAGCGATTTCCATTTACTCGGTACTGCCACCTTTCCACATGGCATCAGCTATTACCAACCAAACGTGTTGATGGCATCGCTGGATCATGCCCTGTGGTTCCACCGCCCGTTCCGTGCCGACGAGTGGCTGCTGTATTCCATCGACAGCCCCAGCGCACAAAGTGGGCGCGGCTTGGCGCGGGGACAGGTATACGACCGCAGTGGCCGCTTGGTAGCCAGCACCGCGCAGGAAGGGCTGATCCGTGTATTGGCCAACGGTCAAACTGCGTGAGAAAGGTATTTTCCAGCCAGCGCCTTGAAAACGTGGAAGAGGTCGCCAACCTGCTGCGTGCCGAAGGCATTGCGGTCAAGATCGAAAATGGCCGCAGTTGGAAAGGCCATCGCCGTGGCAACTTCAGCTACGACCAGCGCAAAGCCTCGGTTGTGGTGCCCGCAGTCTGGATCGTGAATGCCGAAGACCAGCCACGCGGCCGGCAACTGCTGCGTGACATGGGCCTGCTTGAGAGTACCCGCGAAGAGTTACCCAGTTTTCTGCCCAGCGCGCGTCACACTGCCACCACCTCTGGTTTCTGGAGTGGCAAGCGTGTACGTCAAGGCTTGCTGGTGTTGCTGATCGCCGGGATTGGCCTGATCACCTACACCGTGCGCAAACAAGCGCCAGCACCCAGCGTTGCCCCCCCGCCAACGGCGCGGAGCATGGCAAAGACTCCGCCGCCCCCGATTCCGGAAACGATTACCGAATTGGCCGTGCACCGCGTCGATGTGCCCACCGCACTGGCGCATTTATTGCTGGATGAAGCCGTGCGCAACCGCAAACCCCGGCACGCCTGCCTGGAAGTGGATGGCAAGGATCCTTCGCCAGTACTGCTGCAAGCCTTGTCCGACATTCGCGGTAGCCAGCTCTACCCGGCATCCATCTGCCCGGCCACCGGTGGTTTTGCGATCGCCGTGCACGACTACATGACCGATGGCAGCGGCAGTGGCACGGTGCAACTGGATCTGGACGTGGAAGATTCGCAATTGGTCGATGTCGAGCGTAACGGCAAGGTCTGGCGCGTCGTGCGCAGGCACTGACGCAACAAAAACCCACGGCCCGCACTGGGCGGGCCGTGGTGGTGCACGTGGACTATTTCTTTACCGGCGCTACCGGAGCAGCAGGCGGTGCAGGTGGCGGCATATGCCCACGGCCCCCATGGCCCATCCCGCAGACCTCGCCCATTTTAGTGAACTCATCGCGGCTCAACTGGCCATCGTGATTGGTGTCGGCTTTGTCGAAACATGCGGCACGCCGGGCCTGCATATCTTCGGGGTCTTTGTAGCCGCTATGCATGCGATCACCTGAAGCGGCGCGACTCTTACGCCATGCGGCCAGCTCATCCTGGCTCAGTTTGCCGTCCTTGTTGGTGTCGATCTGATCAAAACTGGCGGCAAGGCGCGGGAACTTCGCCGCCTCGTCCTTGCTGATCGCGCCATCGCCATTGGCGTCCATGCGCTGCATCGGCTTGGCTTGCATCGGCTTGGCTTGCGCCGGCTGCGATGCCGACGGACTGGCAGACTGCGCCAAGGCACACGCGGAGGCCAAACCGGCAGACACCGCCAGGGTCAACAGCAGTAACTTCTTCATCGTGCGTTCTCCTCCCGGTACCGTCCGGGCTTGTCATCGAAAACGCATCACCTCACCCACGGTTGACCGCCAACCCTGCCCACACATGAACGACGGCGCTATGCTGGCAACATGCGCAACGACGCCGACAACCTGCGCCTGTTCCACAGCGCCCCACACCCTTGCGGCTATTGGCCAGAGCGGGAAGCACGCGATTTGGTGCTGGATCCGCGCGACCCGCGTCTGTCTGGCTATTATCCCATGGCGCTGGAATGGGGCTTTCGGCGCAGCGGCGACATCGTGTATCGCCCCAGCTGCGGCAGTTGCCGTGCCTGTGTGCCGGTGCGCATTCCAGTCGCCACGTTTTGCCCGGATCGCAGCCAGCGCCGCTGTTTGGCACGCAATGTCGATGTGGATGCGCACATTGTCGCGCCGTCCAGTCATGCCGAATATCTGGATCTGTACCAGCGCTATCTGGGTGCACGCCATCGCGGTGGCGGCATGGACGACCACGGCGCGCACGAGTTCGAACAATTCCTGATCGGCAGCTGGAATGACGGGCGCTTTTTGGAGCTTCGCCAGCGCAACACCCATCGCTTGCTGGCGGTGGCGGTCAGCGATGTGCTGCCGGATGCGGTATCGGCGGTCTATACCTTCTTCGATCCGGATGAAGCTGCACGCGGTTTGGGGACGCTGGGTGTGCTCAAACAACTCGAATGGGCGCAGCGTGACGCCCGCGCACATCTGTATCTGGGCTATTGGATCGCCGGCCATCCGAAGATGGCCTACAAACGCCGCTTCCAGCCGCTGGAAGCCTTCGATGGGCGCGGCTGGGGACCCTTGCCCGCCTGACGCTGCCCACTTAACCCTGCACGGATATTGCCGCCGTGTTGGCGCTGGCCGTTGGCGGCAACCCAGGCTCAACGGATGGTGTTGGCTTGCGGTTGTAGAACCCGAAATCCGGGCCGCCCGATTCACTATGCGCAGACACAATCATCCGCACCATATTTCCGGGCACCATCAGTTCAAGTTCAATCACGCGCCCGTCCGGGCTACGGCCTTCCAGCATCATCTCGATAAACGCACCGCCGGTATCCACTTCCTTGCACGGCACAAACGGGCCGGCCGGGCCGGTTTGCAAATACGGCTTGACCGCATCGCCCAACGCCTCCAACGCTTGTGGAAACAAGAACACGGCATAGCCAGACGATTCGCTCATGGTGGACTCCTCACTCAGATTCAAGACTCGGATTCAAGGTGGATGACAAGCGCGGCGGCGGCATCGCGGGCGGTGGCGCGGGCCGCGTCAATGTTGTCGCCGCGCGCCAAAGTCACCGCAACCCGCCGATGCCCGGCCACACGCGGCTTGCCGAACAAACGTACTTGTGTGTCGGGCTGCATCAAGGCAGCGTCCACATGATCAAACACCGGCACGCCCTGCCCATGCGCCAACACCGCGCACGAGGCCGATGGCCCCAACTGGCGAATGTGCGGAATCGGCAGGCCCAAAATCGCGCGCGCATGCAGCGCAAATTCGGACAGGTCTTGCGAGGCCAGCGTCACCAGCCCGGTGTCATGCGGGCGCGGACTGACTTCGCTGAACCACACCGCATCGCCTTTGATGAAAAACTCCATGCCGAACACACCCCAGCCGCCCAGATTGTCGGCCACCGCGCGGGCGATGTCTTGTGCACGTTGCAGCGCCAGCGCCGACATCGGCTGTGGTTGCCAGCTTTCGCGGTAATCGCCGTCTTCCTGCAAATGGCCAATCGGTGCGCAAAAACAGGTCCCGCCAGCATGGCGCACGGTCAGTAGGGTGACTTCGTAATCGAAATCGACAAAGCCCTCCACGATCACGCGCCCCGCGCCAGTACGCCCACCCGTTTGCGCATAATCCCATGCGGCGTCGATGTCGGCCTGTGTGCGCAGCAACGATTGCCCATGCCCCGAAGACGACATCACCGGCTTGACCACGCAGGGCAAGCCAATGGCGGCTACCGCTGCGCGGTAATCGTCTGGCGTGTCCACAAACCGGTACGACGACGTCGGCAGCCCCAGCGTCTCCGCAGCGAGACGACGAATGCCCTCGCGGTCCATCGTCAACTGCGCAGCGCGCGCGGTGGGGATGACCCGCAGCGCACCCTGCGCCTCCAATGCAATCAGCACGTGGGTGTTGATCGCCTCGATTTCGGGCACCACGATATGCGGCTGCTCCAGCGCGATCAGCGCGCGCACGGCGTCACCATCCAACATATCCAACACATGACTGCGATGCGCCACCTGCATCGCCGGCGCATTGGCGTAGCGATCGGCGGCAATCACTTCCACCCCGAAACGCTGCAACTCGATCGCCACTTCCTTGCCCAACTCGCCCGAGCCCAGCAACAGTACACGGGTAGCCTGTGGCGACAGGGGGGTACCAATTCGGGTCATCGGCAAAACTCAATCACTGGAATCGCGATTCTAAAGGCAGCAGACTCAGCCAGCGCGCTGGGCTATGCGATCCTTGCACCCATGCCTCGTTTTTTTGCCATCCGCCGTGCGCTGCCACTGACGTGCCTGGCCACGCTGCTGGTTTGCATCGCCGCCTGTTCGGCCCCTTCGCTGCCGTTTGCGCGGCTGGCTGGATTGATCACCCACCGCGAGCTGGACGAAATCAGTGGCTTAGCGGCCTCGCATGTGCACGAGGATGTGCTGTGGGTGCACAACGACAGTGGCAACCCGGCGCGGCTGTATGCCATCAGCACCCGTGGCCGGCTGCTGGCACGCTTTGATGTGGTGGGCGCCAAGAACATCGACTGGGAAGACATCGCCAGTTTCAATTTGAACGGCAAGCACTACCTGCTGCTGGCCGATATCGGCGACAACGGCGGACAGCGGCGTGACTTTGCGTTGCACGTAATTGAAGAACCCGCGCAACTGACCAGCGGCGTTGTGCGGCCAGCGTGGAGCATCCGTGCGCATTGGCCGGATGGCCCGCGCGATTGCGAAGCAGTCGCCGTGGATGCCGCCACCGGGCAAGTGCTGTTGATATCGAAAAAGCGCTTCCCTCCGGAATTGTTTTCACTGCCGCTGAGCAACCCGCATGGGCAGGTGCAAGAGGCGCGCCGCATTGGCCGGCTGGAAGGTGTGCCGCAAGTCAGCGCGGCGATGCGGGACAAGGATCCCGCGCTGGCCGCGCTGTTTTCGCAAGTGACTGCCGCCGACATGTCGCCCGACCGCAAAACGCTGGCGGTGCTGACCTATGGCAGCGTGCTGTTTTACCGTCGCCAGGAGGGCGAGACCTGGGCCGATGCCGTCTCCCACCCGCCCGAAACCCATGATGTGCCCTGGATCCCGCAAGCCGAAGCACTGGGCTGGAGCGCCGGTGGGGCCAGCCTGTATGCCAGCGGGGAATCACGCCCGGCACCCCTGTATTACCTCGTTCCGCAGCAATAGCTGCCGCATCCGATCAGGCAGGCAGCCTACCGTTCGTCGGACGACGCTTGCATTGATTGATATCATTTTGATATCAATATGCCGAAGCCCAGACGGGCGTATGCGAGCCTTGCCATGAAAGAAAACCCGCTGTCCTCCCTCCCCGGCATTCCCTTTTTGCTGGCGATGCTGCTGCTCGCCGCTGCCGGCATCTGGTTGCTGATCACCGGCATCGGCCCCGATGCCAATGCCGCAGGCCCAGCCTCCATCGGTAGCGTGTTCAGCGGCATCGGCATGGCTGTATTGGCCGGGTTCAGCCTGACCGGCCTGTACATGGTGCAGCCCAACCAAGCCGCCGTGCTCAGCTTGTTCGGCAAATACGTGGGCACCGTCAAACACGACGGCCTGCGTTGGAACAACCCGTTTTATGCGAAGAAAAAAATCTCGCTGCGGGTGCGCAACTTCGAGTCAGGCAAGCTCAAGGTCAACGAGCTCGACGGCAGCCCGATTGAAATTGCCGCCGTGATTGTCTGGCAAGTGCAAGACAGCGCCGAGGCGGTTTACAACGTGGATGACTACGAAAGTTTCGTGCACATCCAGTCGGAATCCGCACTGCGCACGATGGCCACCAGCTACCCGTACGACCAGCACGAGGATGGCCAGATTGCGCTGCGCAGTCATGCCACGGAAGTCTCGCAGCATTTGCGTGATGAACTTTCCGAACGCCTGGCCGATGCCGGCGTGCAAGTGATCGACGCACGCATCAGCCACTTGGCTTACGCACCAGAAATCGCCCAAGCGATGCTGCAACGCCAACAAGCCAACGCGATCATTGCTGCGCGCACACGGATCGTGGCCGGTGCGGTGGGGATGGTGGAAATGGCGCTGGCCGAGCTGCAAAAAAACGGCGTGGTGCAACTGGACGAAGAACGCAAAGCGGCCATGGTCAGCAACTTACTGGTGGTCTTGTGCGGCGAGCGCAGCACCCAACCGATCGTCAACACCGGTTCGCTGTACTGAGCCATGGCCGAGAAAAAAGCCTACCCGCTGCGTATCAATGCCGACATCCTGGCGGCCGCGCAGCGCTGGGCCGATGACGAACTACGCAGTTTGAACGCGCAAATCGAATACGTACTGCGCGAATCCCTGCGCAAAGCCGGGCGCCTGCCCGCGCCAACCCAAACACCCGAGGACGATGCAACGTGAACACCAGCACCCAATGGAAATATCAAGTCATTGAACTGAAAACCGGCCTGATGGGCGGCTTCAAGCTGGAAACCTTGCAGGAAGAATTGGACAAGCAAGGCCGCAATGGTTGGGAACTGGTCAATGTCGTCCATGCCACGCCCACGGTGTCCTCCCCCACCCTCATCTTCAAGAAGGAAGCCTGAGATGCGTCATACATTCATCGCCTCCGTCCTTGCCGCCAGCCTTGCCATCGCCGGTACCAGCCATGCGCAAACTGCCGACCCTGCCGCACTCGCACAGCAAGCCTTGGATGCGCTGGATGCCGGTCACTACGCGCAAGTGGAGCAACTGTTTGGCCCACAGATGGCCGCTGCAGTGCCGGCTGACAAGCTGCAAGCCATTTGGGAGTCACTGCCCGCACAAATGGGCAACGCCAAGGGCCGCGAGCAAGCGCAGGTCAGCGCGCAAGGCGACACCCATTTTGTGCAGATCCCGCTGCATTTTGAAAAAGCCGAACTGGTGGCGAAGTTTGCCATCGACGCCAGCGGCAAAATCGTCGGCTTTTTGATTCAACCCGCGCAATCCACCTCCCCCGCACCTGCGGTGGCCGCCGATGCCAATTTCAGCGAACGCGATTTCAGCGTGGGCGACGGCGAGCGCGCCCTGCCCGGCACCTTGGCCATGCCCAAAGGCAATGGCCCGTTCCCCGCCGTGGTGCTGGTGCATGGCTCCGGCCCGCAAGACCGCGATGAAACCATTGGCCCCAATAAACCCTTTCTGGACATCGCGCGCACGCTGGCCGCGCAGGGCATTGCCGTGTTGCGCTATGACAAGCGCACCAAGGCACGTCCGCAGGATTTTGCCGGCGGCAATTTCGGGGTGGATGATGAAACCACCAATGACGCGGTGATCGCGGTAGATGCGTTGCGCAAGACCGATGACATCGACCCCAAGCGCATCTTCGTGCTGGGCCACAGCCAAGGCGGCATGCTGGCACCGCGCATTGCCGCCGTCTCCGGGCATGTGGCAGGACTGATTCTGATGGCTGCGCCCACGCGCCCGCTGCTGGATATCCTGATCGAACAAAACCGCCGGCTGGCGGCACTCAACGACGGCAAAATCGACGATGCCGAACGCGCCGCGATCAACGCCATCATCGAACAAGTGCGCATCACCCGCGACCCCAAAACCGCTGCCACCAGCCCGACCGTGATGGGCCAACCCGCAGGCTACTGGCGCAGTATCGAGGCAGTGGATGCGGTTAGCGAGGCACAACAGGTGAGGTTGCCGATGCTGCTCTTGCAAGGCGCACGCGATATTCAAGTGGTGGATGCCGACTGGCAGAACTGGCGCGATGCCTTTGCTGACGATGCCGAGGCCACGTTCAAGCTCTACCCCAAGCTCAATCATCTGGGGATTGCCGGTGAAGGCGAAGGTTCACTGGCCGAATACCAGCAACCCGGGCATGTGGATGCACACTTGCTCACTGATGTGGCCGCTTGGGTTAAGCAGCACTGAGATGGCTACCCCACAAGCGCAATCGTTTGCCGTGCCACCGCCGCCCGCTTGGGCGTGGTGGCTACTGGCCGGCTTGGCCGGTCTGCTGCCGCTGGGCATCATCGGCATGCTGGCGCTCTCAGGCAACCCTGCGCATGGCGCAACGCCGGCACTCTTCATCATCCCGATGGTGCTGGCATTGCTGTTGCTCACCATGCGCCGCCGCTCGGTGATGTTGCACAATGGCGTGCTGGAAATTCGCGCCGCACTGTATACGCAGAACGTGGCCGTATCCGAACTGGATACAGAACGCGCACGCATCGTGGATTTGGCAGAGCACACCGAACTCAAGCCATTCATCAAGACCAATGGGTTTGCCACACCGGGTTTCACTGCGGGCTATTTCCGTCTGCGTGAGCATTTCGGCAAAGCCTTCTGCTTGATCACCAACTCCCAGAAAGTCCTGTGGCTGCCGCGCAGAGATGGCAAAACGCAGTATTTGATCAGTCTTGAACGACCACAAGCGCTGCTGGATGCGCTGCGCGCCGGCAATCGCTGACGGCATCCTGCTGGCCCGTTATGCTTGCCCGATGCCGCACCTGCAACCTGCCCCGTTGAAACTCGCGCTGCGCAATACCGACGACATTGAATTATGGCCGGCCAGCCTGCTGCGTGCGCGCAGCAATGCGCACGCACGCTTGTTGGCGCGTGCCCGGCGCGTGTTGCGGCGCAAGCGCGATGGCGTGTACTTGGCCGCCGAATTGGACGATGGCCTGCACGCCTTGGTCCCGGGGCTTGCCCGCGAACCCGGCCTGCGCGCGGCGCAAGCGGCCTTGCGCGATGCCCTGCCGCACACCCGCAACGGTTTGGAGCACGTCATCCGCTTGCCGCTGCATCGCCTGCATGAGCGCTTGCAGTGGCTGGGGCTGGATGTCGAAAGCTACTCGGTGCAGGTGGGTCTGCCGCTGGTGCCAGAGCCCAACTGGCTGGCGTTTGCCGGCTTCGACCAATTTCAGCGTCCGCTCTGGCTGCACATCGACGCCGCGCGCGCATGGCTGCGGATGCAAGCGGCTGCATTGGCCGATGCTGTGATGCTGGACGCCATTTCAGGCTATCGCAGCCACGATTACCAATTGGGAATTTTCGAACGCAAGCTGGGGCGTGGGCTTTCGATGCCGGACATCCTTGCGGTCAATGCCGCACCCGGGTTTTCCGAACACCACAGCGGGCTGGCACTGGATATCGGCACGCCGGACGCAGCGCCCGCCGAAGAGGCCTTCGAAACCACACCCGCGTTTGCGTGGCTGCATAGCCATGCAAGTGCATATGGCTTCGCGATGAGCTACCCCCGCGACAATCCGCACGGGATCATCTACGAGCCGTGGCATTGGCGTTTTGGCGAGGCATGAAAGCGCCCACCATTGCCGAAGCGTGGGCCAGTGGCCGCAATAATTTCAATGCATTGCGCCTTGTCGCAGCATGGATGGTGATCTATGGCCACGCATGGGCGATCACCGGAACTGCTGGCCAGGACGTCATCACCTGGTTGACCCAATTCAAATTCGCCGGCGCAGTCGCGGTCGATCTGTTTTTTGTCATCAGCGGATTTCTGATTGCAGCCAGTTTGCAACGCAATTCCGTGCGCAACTACTTGCAGGCACGTGCATTGCGCATCTTGCCGGCATTGGTGACCTGTGTGGCGCTGAGCGTGTTCGTGCTGGGCCCGCTATTGACGACCGCACGCGACTATTGGCATAGCCCGCAAACGTGGCGCTACCTGCTGCTCAATGCCTCGTTATGGTCTACCACGCACACCTTGCCCGGCGTGTTTGAGCACCTGCCCTACACCGCAGTCAACGGCTCATTGTGGACATTGCCCGGCGAGGCACGGCTGTACTTGGCGCTACTGGTGGCCAGCCTGTGCGGCGTCCTGACCCCCCCGCGCTATACACCGCTGTGGGCGTTGGCCGTGGCTGGCGCGTATGCGTTTGCAGTGTGGCGGCATCCCTTGCCCGAGATGTGGACCAACGCTCTGTGGTGTACCGCGTGCTTCATCACCGGCACCTTGTTTTGGGTCAATCGTACGCGGCTTCGGTTGCAGGTCTGGCCACTATTGGGACTGCTGGCCATCGCCGCCGCCGCACGCGGTACCGTGTGGTTCCATCTGCCATATTTCGCACTGGTCACCTATGGCACGTTGTGGCTGGCCTTGATCCCGACATTGCCGCAAATCCGTCACACCGATCTGTCTTACGGTGTATACCTGTATGGCTGGCCAATGGCGCAACTGGTGCAAACCTACTCGCCAGGTGGCCCGCTGCATAACATGCTGGCGGCCACTGTATTGGCACTGTTGTGTGCGGCGGGTTCGTGGTTTGCCATTGAACGTCCGGCGCTGCAATGGAAGCGGCGTTTGAACGTATCGAATGCCTCAACGCGTTGATGCCAACACGCGCAAGGTCGTGCGCAGCGCGTGCTGCCAATCCGGTGGCGCGATGGAAAAATCATGCTGCAATTTCGCAGTATCCAATACCGAATAGGCCGGGCGCTGCGCTGGTGTCGGGTAATCCGATGTCGAAATAGGGATGACCTGCGGCAGCCGTTGCAACAAGCCCAGTGCATGTGCCTCATGCACAATTGCCTGGGCAAACCCATGCCAGCTGGTTTGCCCGGCACAGACCAGGTGCCAGGTATTGGAACTCTGCACACCTTGCTGCAACAGTTGCGTGCTGGCATCGGCAATCCAGGCAGCGGATGTGGGCGCGCCGATTTGATCGGCCACCACCCGCAAGGCATCGTGCCCTGCCGCCAAGCGCAACATCGTCAGCAAGAAGTTCTTGCCATGTGCGGCATAGACCCACGCCGTGCGCAGAATGGCATGGCGCGCACCACTGTCGCGGATAGCCTGTTCGCCCGCCAGTTTGCTGGCCCCGTACACGCCCAGTGGTGCAGTAACCGCGTCTTCGCGATACGGTTGCGTACTGCATCCGTCGAACACATAGTCGGTGGAATACTGCAGCAGTAGCGCATCTCTTGCTGCACACGCACGCGCAAGTGCCGCAGGGGCTTCTGCATTGATCCGAAAGGCGGCTTCGGCATCGGACTCTGCTTGGTCCACCGCGGTATAGGCCGCCGCATTGACTACCACATCTGGCGACAGTTGCAACACCAGTTCGGTCAATCGCCCGGGCGAATCGAAATCAGCGCTGCATTGCGCGCCCACACCATCACGCGTCGCTACGATGACCTCACCCAGTGTCGGCAGGCTGCGACGCAACTCGCGCCCGACTTGGCCATTACCGCCCAACAGTAAAATTTTCACGGCGCGATGAACTTTGGCAAACGTGCTTCCGCGATGTCTGCCAATACCGGCGCAACGCTGTCCTTGGCCGACAGCGAGACTTCCGCCAGCGGCCAATCAATGGCCAGCTGCGGATCATCCCAAAGCAAGTTGCAATCGCTGTCGCGATCATATGGGGCGGTGCAAAGATAAGTGAAGATGGCGGTATCGCTTAGAGTCAAAAACCCGTGCGCAAAACCTTCTGGGATCCAGAAATGGCGCTTGTTTTCCGCACTCAGGATGGCCGCCACATGCTGGCCAAACGTGGGGGATCCACGCCGAAGATCCACCGCCACGTCATACACCTCGCCAACCAGCACACTCACCAACTTGCCTTGCACATTGTGCGGCCATTGGTAGTGCAGTCCCCGCAGCACACCGCGTTGCGAGTGCGACACATTGTGCTGCACAAACCGTGTCGGCAGACCGTCCTCCGCAAAGCGTGCGGCATTCCAACCTTCGTAAAAATAACCACGCGCATCACCGAACACGGCAGGTTCGATGATCTTGCAACCGGGCAGGTTTGTTTCCATCACTTTCATGCGATGCGTCCATGCTTGAGTAGGCCAAGCAGATACTGGCCATACCCGTTCTTGGCCAGCGGCTGCGCCAGCGCGCGCAACTGGTCGGCGTCGATCCAATGGTTGAAATAAGCGATCTCCTCTGGGCAACACACCCGCAGGCCTTGGCGCTTGACAATGGTTTCGATATAGGTCGAGGCTTCCACCAGGGACTCATGCGTGCCGGTATCCAGCCACGCATAACCACGCCCCATTTTCTCCAGATGCAAACTGCCATCTTCCAGATAGCGCTTGTTGAGGTCGGTGATTTCCAACTCACCACGTGGCGATGGCTGCAACTCCGCAGCGAAATCACACACCCGATAGTCATAAAAATATAGCCCGGTTACCGCGTAATTGGACTGCGGCCGTGTCGGCTTTTCTTCCAGACCCGCCACTTTGCCGGTGCCATCAAACTCGGCCACACCGTAGCGTTCCGGGTCGCGCACCCAATAGCCGAACACGGTAGCACCGGCGCTGCGCGCATCTGCGTGCTGCAGCAATTCGGTGAGTCCGTGACCATGAAAAATATTGTCACCCAGCACCAAACACGACGGGCCACCAGCCAGGAATTCGCGACCGATCAGGAATGCTTGTGCCAAACCGTCGGGACTGGGCTGCGCCGCGTACTCGATGCGCATGCCCCATTGCGTGCCATCACCCAACAAGCGCTGGAATAGTGCCTGTTCGTGCGGGGTATTGATGATCAGCACTTCGCGGATCCCGGCCAGCATCAACACGCTGAGCGGGTAATAGATCATCGGCTTGTCGTACACCGGCAGCAGTTGCTTGCTGATGGCCTGGGTGATCGGATACAGCCGGGTGCCACTGCCACCAGCGAGGATGATGCCTTTGCGGCCGCTGGTCAGCGGGCTCATGCCACCACCCCGATTCTTTCCATGCGATAACTGCCATCCAACACGCGGTTCACCCAATCCTGGTTATCCAAGTACCAATCGACGGTTTGCGCGATGCCGCATTCAAACGAATATTTCGGCTCCCAGCCCAGCTCGTCGCGCAGCTTGCTCGCGTCGATGGCATAGCGGCGGTCATGGCCCGGCCGGTCGGTGACATAGGTGATCTGCGAGGCGCGCGGCTGGCCGTCCTCGCGCGGGCACCGCTGGTCCAGCAGCGCGCAGATGGCGTTGACCACCTCGATGTTCTGCTTCTCCGCATTGCCGCCCACGTTGTAAGTCTCGCCCACACGGCCGGCGGCCAGCACCGTGCGGATGGCTTCGCAATGGTCACTCACAAACAGCCAGTCACGCACTTGCTTGCCATCGCCGTACACCGGCAGTGGCTCACCCGCCAACGCCTTGGCGATGACCAATGGAATGAGTTTTTCCGGGAAGTGATACGGCCCGTAGTTGTTGCTGCAATGGGTAGTCAGTACCGGCAGCCCGTAGGTGTGATGGAAGGCACGCACCAAATGATCGGAGGCCGCCTTTGATGCCGAATACGGCGAGTTGGGCGCATACGCGGTGGTCTCGGTGAACTTGCCGGTTTCACCCAAACTGCCATACACCTCATCGGTGGAGACATGCAGGAAGCGGAATGCGTGCTTGGTGGCAGCATCCGACGCCTTCCAGTAGTCACGCACCGCTTCCAACAGCGCCAGCGTCCCCACCACATTGGTTTGGATGAAGGCCGCCGGCCCGTCAATCGAACGATCGACATGGCTTTCGGCCGCAAGGTTCACCACCGCCTCCGGTCGGTACTCGGCCAGCAAGCGTGCCACCAGTGCGCGATCACCAATATCGCCATGTACAAACACATGATGGGTGTCAGCTTCAATTGAACGCAAGGTATCGCGGTTGCCTGCATAGGTCAGCGCATCCAGATTGATGACCCGAATGCCGCGTGCAACTGCTTCCAATACGAAATTGCCACCAATAAACCCGGCACCGCCGGTCACCAGCCATGTTGTCATGCGAACGGCCCTGTCCTTCTATCGTTGCTGCAGTGCAGGCATGCAAGTATCGCCCAAATGCAAGAACCCCGCTGTGGGCGGGGTTCTGCGATGCGCCGATGGCACACTGAAAATTGGTCGGGGTAGCCGGATTTGAACCGACGACCACTTGTCCCCCAGACAAGTGCGCTACCAGGCTGCGCTATACCCCGAGATTGGCCGGCGATTATAGCCGAAAGACATGCTCAGCGGCGCAGCAGTTGCAACACTTCTTCCAGCTCGGTACGCACTTGCCGCACGATCTGGTTGCTCAGTGCCGACTCTTGCTTGGCACCTTCGCCATCCAAGCGCAATCGCGCACCACCGATGGTATAGCCCTGTTCGTACAACAAGCTGCGGATTTGGCGCACTATCAACACGTCATGGCGCTGATAGTAGCGGCGGTTGCCGCGACGCTTGGACGGCTCCAGACTCGGGAACTCGGTTTCCCAGTAGCGCAACACATGCGGCTTGACGTCGCACAGCTCGCTGACCTCGCCGATGGTGAAGTAACGCTTGGCGGGGATCGGTGGAAGTTCGCGATTGCTGCCGGGATCAAGCATGTGCCAGCTCCGCGTGCTGGTTGCTGGACAGCGCTTCAACGCGTTCTTTCAGCTTTTGGCCGGGACGGAAGGTCACTACGGTACGCGCCGTGATCGGGATCTCCTCACCGGTCTTGGGGTTGCGCCCCGGGCGTGGATTCTTGCGCCGCAGGTCAAAATTGCCGAAGCCCGACAGTTTGACCTGCCGGCCCTGCTCCAATGCCTGGCGTAGTGCATCGAAAAACGCATCGACGAATTCCTTCGCCTCGCGCTTGTTCAAGCCGACTTCGTCATACAACTTTTCGGCCATTTCCGCCTTCGTCAACGCCATTTCCGCCCCCTGTCAACCGCGAATCACCGCGCCATGGTTTGCGCTCAGCGCGGCCACTACCTCGGCCACCACGGCATCCACGTCACGATCAGTCAGAGTGCGGGAATCATCTTGCAAAATCAAGGCCATAGCCAAACTCTTGCATCCGCTTTCCACGCCCTTGCCCACATAACGGTCAAATAACTGCAGGTCGCGCAGCTGGTTGCCGGCAGCCTGCCGCACAGTCGCCTGCATCACCGCCCAATGCACGGACTCCGGGACGACAAACGCCAAATCACGCCGCACAGACGGGTAGCGCGACAACGCCGCCGCACGCGGCAGTGGCCGCACCAGCAGCGCATCGAGCTCAAGCTCGAAGCCGTACACCTCGGCATCGATAGCCATCGCCTGCTGCACGCGTGGATGCAGTTGACCAATCCAGCCAATGCACACGGCATCCCCGGCTTCATTCAGGCGATACACCTCGGCGCTGCGGCCCGGGTGTGCAAATGGCTGCGTGGAAGCACGGTACTCCAGTGTTGCGCCTGATATTGCCGCAAGGCTGTCCAGATCACCCTTGATGTCATGGAAGTCGAGCTTGCGCGCAGCCACGCCCCATTGCTCGCTGGCGGCATCACCACAGGCCACGGCGGCAATGCGCCGGGTTTCGATCGGCGCAGCACTGCCCGCCGCAAACGTGCGGCCCAATTCGAACAACCGCACCCGCGATTGCTGGCGTGCGCTGTTGCGCGCCAACGCGGCAGTGAGCCCCGGCAACAAGCGCGTGCGCATCACACCGAGCTCTGCACTCAGTGGATTGGCTAGCGCCACGCTGCCCGTATCCAGCTGCCAATAGGCCAGCAGCGCGGCATCGACAAACGCATAGTTGATCGCTTCCAGATATTCGCGTGCCACCAATTGCCGACGTGTATCGTGTTCGCTGCTGCGGGTTTCCGAGGGTGCGATCAAGCGCGTGGAACCCGCCGGCAGGGTTGCGGGAATCGCGTCATAGCCATGGATGCGTGCAATCTCTTCGACCAAATCTTCTTCGATGGCAATATCAAAGCGGCGTGGCGGCACAGTCACCGTCCAGCCCGCGTCGGTGTATTCCACCGCAAACCCAAGCGCGCCCAACATGCGCGTGACCTCGGCATCGTCCACTTGCGTGCCAAGCACTCGCGCCAAACGCGCACGCCGCAAGCGCACCACTTGCGGCTGCGGCATATCAGACAAACGCGCCACATCCACCAACGGCCCCGGTGTGCCACCGGCGATCTCCAGAATCAGGCGACTGGCGTATTCGATGGCAATCGGCGGAAGCTCAGGGTCCACGCCGCGCTCGAAGCGGTGCCCGGCATCGGTATGCAATCCCAGTTTGCGACTGCGGCCGATGATGGCGGCCGGTGCAAAATGTGCGGCTTCCAGCACCACATTGCGCGTGCCATCGCTCACCTTGGTGGCATCGCCACCCATGATGCCGGCCAGCCCGACCACGCGATCGGCGTCGGTGATGACCAGAAATTGCGCGTCCAATTCGGCGGCATCGCCATTGAGCAGCGTCAAGGTTTCCCCGGCGCGCGCATGGCGCACACCCAGCGGGCCCGTGAGCAAATCGCGGTCATACGCATGCATCGGCTGACCCAGCTCCAGCATGATGTACTGGGTGACATCCACCAGCAGGCTGATCGGGCGCACACCGCTGCGCAGCAAACGCTGCGCCATCCACAATGGCGTTTTTGCGGTTGCATTCACGCCTTCGATCACGCGGCAGCAAAAGCGCGGCGCATCGGCACCGGCGCTCAATTCCACCGCCATCGCTGCGGTTGTCACCGCCGCAACCGGTTCTGCATGCAGCGGTTCCACCTCGCAGCCCGTGGCTGCCGCCACGTCAAACGCGATCCCGCGCACGCCAAAACAGTCGGCGCGGTTGGGGGTGAGTTTGAGTTCGATGCTGGCGTCGGGCAGGCCCAAATAGTCAGCCAGCGGCTTGCCGACCGGCGCATCGTCCGGCAATTCCAGCAAACCCGAAGCATCGGCATCGATGCCCAATTCCTTGGCCGAGCACAGCATGCCGTTGGACGCAACGCCGCGCAGTTTGGCGGCCTTGATGGTCAAGTTGCCCACTTGCGTGCCAATGGTGGCCAGTGGCGCCATCAGCCCTGCACGCGCATTGGGCGCGCCGCACACGATTTGCAGCGGCGCGGCGGCGCCAACGTCCACTTGGCAGACCTGCAACTTGTCGGCTTCGGGATGTTTTTCGGCCGCTAGGATTTTGCCCACCACCACACCATCGAGCTGCTCGCCCAAGGTGGTGAGCGCTTCGACTTCCAAGCCAATTGCGGTCAACGTGGCCGCAAGTGCATCGCGGCTGGCCGAGGTTTTGACATGCTGGCGCAGCCAGTTTTCGGAGAATTTCATCACAGCACCTCAGGCGAACTGGCGCAGGAAGCGCACATCGTTATCGAAAAACGCACGCAGATCATTGACGCCATAACGCAGCATCGCAAAGCGTTCCACGCCCAAGCCAAATGCAAAGCCGGTGTATTTTTCCGGGTCGATGCCCACGCTTTTCAGCACGTTGGGATGCACCATCCCGCAGCCCAACACTTCCAGCCAGCGCTGGCTGCCATCGGGCTGCTGCCAGGCAATATCCACTTCCGCCGACGGCTCGGTGAACGGGAAATAGCTGGGCCGGAAACGCATATCGAAATCGCGTTCGAAAAACGCACGCACGAATTCGACCAAGGTGCCTTTGAGGTCGGCAAAGCTGGCGTGCTCGTCCACCAACAAGCCTTCCACTTGATGGAACATCGGTGTGTGGGTCTGGTCGGAATCGCTGCGATACACCTTGCCGGCGGCGATCATGCGCAGCGGTGGCGTGCCACCCTGGGCCAACAAGTCCTGCATGTAGCGAATCTGTACGCCCGAGGTATGTGTGCGCAGTAGGCGACCATCGGGAAAATAGAACGTATCGTGCATCGCCCGCGCCGGATGATGCGGCGGGAAATTCAGCGCTTCGAAGTTGTGCCAATCATCTTCAATTTCCGGACCATCGGCCAATGCATAGCCCAGCCGGCCGAAGATGTCGGTGATGCGCTCCAGCGTGCGACTGACCGGATGCACGCCACCGCGTGTGCCATCGCGCCCCGGCAGGGTGACATCCACCGTTTCCAAGGCCAACCGCGCATCCAATGCCGCAGCATCCAGACTGATTTTGCGTGCGGAGAGCGCATCACCGATGGCATCACGTGCACGATTGATGGCCTCGCCTGCGGCTTTGCGCTGATCACCCGGCAACGCACCCAGCGCTTTGAGCTGCGCGGTGATACTGCCGCTCTTGCCCAGCAGTGCCACGCGCAGGGCTTCCAGCGCATCGGGTGTGGCGACCGCTGCGATGTCGGCCAGGGCTTGGGTGGATAACGATTCGATATCGCTCATGAGGTTGTACGGTCCCGTAAACGAACATGGGGAAGGACTTGCGCCCTTCCCCACGTGTTGGTGGCTTGCGCCACCGGATGCATCTGCGTGTGGATCAGCAGCTTACGCCGCCAAAGCGCCCTTGGCCTTTTCGGTCAGGGCAGTAAAGCCCGCCGCATCATGCACGGCGATGTCCGCCAGCACTTTGCGATCCAAGGTGATGCCGGCCTTCAACAGACCGTTCATGAAACGGCTGTAGCTCAGGCCATTGGCGCGGGCTGCGGCATTGATACGCGCAATCCACAAGGTGCGGAAATGACGCTTCTTCTGCTTGCGGCCGATGTAGGCGTACTGCAGAGCCTTCGTCACCGCCTGCTTGGCGACGCGGAAGACCTTACGACGGGCGTGATAGTAGCCCTTGGCCTGCTTCAGGATTTTCTTGTGACGGGCGCGTGCCGTCACACCACGTTTAACTCGTGCCATGTCTTATCTCCTCACAAATACGGCAGCATGCGGTCCAGACGGCCCGCGTCCTCGGCACGAACATGGTTCGTCTGCCGTAGGTTGCGCTTGCGCTTGGTCGCTTTCTTGGTGAGGATGTGGCTCTTGTTGGCGTGGCCGCACTTGTACTTGCCGGAAGCGGTCTTCCGGAAGCGCTTGGCCGCCGCCCGATTGGTCTTGATCTTGGGCATTGGGAGTCCTTGCGAAATCAACTAACTGGCTGAGGCGGCAATCTTGCCACGAGGGCGCGATCACGCTTTCCATCCTGCCTTGCCGGTGGGTAAGCCTGTGATTCAGGAGCGAATCAGGGCGGGTCCTGGGTACTGCTGACAACAATTCCGGCGAACCGGGCCGCCAATTATGGCGGGCCACAACCGGATTTGCAATCTTTGTCCTGAACATCCGGACGTTGCGGTGTGCCACACAACGCCACCGCCACTGCCGGGGATTGCGGGCACAAAGCAAGTATCGGGGGTGAGTCAGGCTGCGCGTGCAGACCATTGGTCTGCACGCCCGCCGGTATTCCGGCGGGCAGGACTGACTGCCCGTAATCCCCGGCAGTCGCCCGCGCAAAACCTACTTCTTCTTCGGCGCGATCATCATCACCATCTGCCGGCCTTCCAGGCGCGGACGCGACTCAATGACGATGTCTTCGCCAAGATCCCCTTCAATCCGGGCCGCCATTTCGCGCCCCAGCTCCTGATGGCTCATCTCGCGGCCACGGAAGCGGATATTGACCTTGATCTTGTCGCCCTCGATCAGGAATTCGCGCATCTTGCGCAGCTTGATCTGGTAGTCGCCTTCGTCCGTCACCGGGCGGAATTTGACTTCCTTGATCTCGACCTGCTTGGTCTTTTTCTTGGCTTCATTGGCCTTCTTTTGCAGTTCGAACTTGAACTTGCCGAAGTCCATGATCTTGCAGACCGGCGGATCCGCGTTGGGCTGGATCTCGACGAGATCAAGCTCCTCGTCTTCGGCCATGCGCAAGGCTTCATCACGCGACAGAACGCCGATCATCTCGCCGTCGCTACCAATGACGCGCACGCGCGGCACTCGAATTTCGAGGTTCCTGCGGTTCTGCTTGTTGTCGGGGGTACTGATTGTGGCTGTCTCCAAGGGTTGGCCGTTATCGGCCGGAACGGTCATTGATTCCGGAATCAATGACCGGTTGTTGCAGGGGCGGCCCGTCAGCCCGCCTGTTCTTCACGCAAACGCGCTGCGAACTCGGCGACGGACAGGGTACCGAGGTCTTCCCCACCCCGCGTACGCACGGACAGCTGGCCAGTTTCTTTCTCGCGGTCACCGACCACCAGTAGATAGGGCACGCGCTGCAGCGTGTGTTCGCGGATTTTATAGCCGATTTTTTCGTTCCGCAAATCGGCGATTACACGGAAACCTTGATTTGCAAGGGATTTCCTTACTTCATCGACATAATCGGCTTGCGCATCGGTGATATTCAGCACCACCGCCTGCACCGGCGCCAACCACGGCGGGAACTGGCCAGCGTGGTGTTCGATCAGGATGCCGATGAAGCGCTCCATCGAGCCCACGATGGCCCGATGCAACATCACCGGATGCTTGCGCTGGCTGTGTTCATCCACATATTCCGCGCCCAAACGGCCCGGCATCATGAAGTCCACCTGCATGGTGCCCAGCTGCCAGGTGCGGCCAATCGCGTCCTTTAGGTGATACTCGATTTTCGGGCCATAGAACGCGCCCTCGCCCGGCAATTCCTGCCATTCCACGCCCGATGCACGCAGCGCACTGCGCAGGGCGTCTTCGGCCTTGTCCCATGTGGCATCGTCACCCAGGCGCGAGTCCGGGCGCAATGCGATCTTGATCTGGATGTCACTGAAACCGAAGTCCGAGTAAACCTTGAGGGCCTGCTCATGGAAGGCCCGCACTTCGGATTCGATCTGACCTTCGGTACAGAACACATGGCCATCGTCCTGGGTGAAGCCGCGCACGCGCAGGATGCCATGCAGCGCGCCGGACGGCTCGTTGCGGTGGCAGGCGCCGAACTCGCCGTAGCGGATCGGCAAGTCGCGGTAGCTGTGCAGACCCTGATTGAACACCTGGATATGGCCGGGGCAATTCATCGGCTTCACCGCGTAGGTCCGCTTCTCGGACTCGGTGAAGAACATGTTGTCCTTGTAGTTGTCCCAGTGGCCGGACTTCTTCCACAACTCCACGTCGAGGATCTGCGGGCAGCGCACTTCGCCATAACCCGTGTCGCGGTAGACCTTGCGCATGTACTGCTCAACCGTCTGCCAAATGCTCCAGCCCTTCGGGTGCCAGAACACCAAGCCTGGACCTTCTTCCTGCAGGTGAAACAAATCCTGCGCTTTGGCAATTTTGCGGTGGTCGCGTTTTTCAGCCTCTTCCAGCTGGGTCAGATACGCTTTCAGCTCTTTGTCGTTCAGCCATGCCGTACCGTAAATGCGGCTGAGCATCTGGTTGTTGTGGTCGCCACGCCAATACGCGCCGGCCACCTTCATCAATTTGAACGCGCGCAGCTTGTCGGTGCCGGGCACGTGCGGGCCACGACACAAGTCGGTGAACTCGCCCTGCGTGTACAGCGACAGCGTTTGATCGGCCGGAATGCTTTCGATGATTTCGGCCTTGTAAGCCTCGCCAATCCCCTTGAAGTAGGCCACCGCCTCGTCGCGCGATTTCACGCTGCGACTCAGCGGCAGGGCTTCCTTCACGATCTTTTGCATTTCCGCTTCGATCGCGGGCAGGTCTTCCGGCGTAAACGGACGCTCGTAGGCAAAGTCGTAATAGAAGCCATTGTCGATCACCGGGCCGATGGTGACCTGCGCACCGGGATGCAGGCGCTGCACAGCCTGCGCCAACAAGTGGGCCGTGGAATGGCGCAAGATGTCCAGCGCCTCCGGGGATTTTTCGGTGACGATCGCCAGCGCGGCATCGTGGTCGATCAGGGTACTGGCATCCACCAGCACATCGTTCACTTTGCCGGCTAGGGTGGCCTTGGCAAGCCCTGCGCCAATACTGGCAGCCACCTCGGCTACGGTGACGGGATTGTCGAACGAACGCACGGAACCATCGGGAAGCGTGATATTGATCATGGTGACAACACTCAAAAGTCGTAGGCGCTGGCGCGCGGCCGGTTGCGGAATTTAAAACGAAAAAAGACGCCGAAGCGCCTTTCGATAACCCACGTCAACACGTGGACGAATGCGTCGGCAGACTCAGCAATGGGCGCAGGTAGTGTTCATGTCGCACACGAGACCTGCGCTGCCGCAGGCCACCTTGGTCTCCGATGTGTTGCCACGCCAACGCTCTTACTTTACGAGAATCTGGCGTGGTGGGCGGTACAGGGTTCGAACCTGTGACCCCTACCATGTCAAGGTAGTGCTCTACCGCTGAGCTAACCGCCCGCTATCCCCAAACACGGGGCCGGTGATTATAGCCTGTGCTTGAGGCGAACGACAAGCACAGCGCCCGCAATTACAGCGCGGCTTCACGCAGCTTGCGGATCTGGTCACGGACGCGGGCGGCGTCTTCAAACTCCAGATCACGGGCGTGCTGGTGCATTTGCGCGTCCAGTGCCTTGAGTTTGGCGACTTGCTGGGATGGGCTCATCCGCAAATATTCCTGCTCCGGCTCGGCCACCCGCTTCATTTTTCCACGGCCCTTCAGCTCACCCGGCTCGGCGCGCGCACCTTCCATCACATCCATCACCGCACGCTGCACCGACTGCGGCACGATACCGTGTTCGGCGTTGTGGGCTTGCTGTTTCTGGCGACGACGATCGGTTTCGTCGAGTGCGCGCTGCATGGAATTGGTGATGCGGTCGGCATACAAAATCGCCTTGCCGCGCAGGTTGCGGGCAGCACGACCAATGGTCTGGATCAGCGAACCGGTACTGCGCAAAAACCCTTCCTTGTCGGCATCCAGAATTGCCACCAACGACACCTCCGGCATGTCCAGCCCCTCGCGCAGCAGGTTGATGCCGACCAGCACATCGAACACACCCAGCCGCAGATCGCGAATGATCTCCACGCGCTCCACCGTGTCCACATCGGAATGCAGATAGCGGACTTTCACATCGTGCTCGGACAGGTATTCGGTCAAATTCTCGGCCATGCGCTTGGTCAACACGGTGACCAACACGCGGTCGCCCATCGCCACCCGCTCGTGAATCTCACCCAATAGATCGTCCACTTGCGTCGCCACTGGACGAATTTCGACCGGTGGATCGACCAAACCGGTCGGGCGCACCACCAGCTCGATCACATCATCGCCAGCTTCGCGCAGTTCGTACGGGCCGGGCGTCGCCGACACATAAATACTGCGCGGCGCGCGCTGCTCCCATTCCTCAAACCGCAGCGGCCGGTTGTCCAGCGCCGATGGCAGCCGAAAACCAAATTCCACCAGGGTTTCCTTGCGCGAACGGTCGCCTTTGTACATTGCGCCGATCTGCGGAATGGTGACGTGCGATTCGTCGATCACCAGCAACGCATCGGCGGGCAAATAGTCGAACAAGGTGGGAGGTGGATCACCCGCATTGCGCCCAGTCAAATGCCGGGAATAGTTTTCGATACCGGTGCAAAAACCCACCTCGGCCATCATTTCCAGATCGTATTGCGTGCGCTGTGACAGCCGCTGCACTTCCAGCAATTTATTGGCCGAGTACAACTGCTCCTGGCGCTCGCGCAATTCTTCCTTGATGGTGTCGACCGCCGCCAGCACCCGCGCACGCGGTGTGGCGTAGTGGGTTTTGGGATAGATGGTGTAGCGCAGCAACTTGCGAAACACTTCGCCAGTGAGCGGATCGAACATCGACAACTGCTCGATCTCGCCATCAAACAATTCGATGCGCAGCGCCTCCAGATCCGACTCAGCCGGGAACACGTCGATACTCTCGCCGCGCACGCGAAATGTGCCGCGATCCAACTCGAATTCATTGCGACTGTATTGCAGCGTGGTCAGATGGCGCAGCAGTTCGCGCTGATCGATGCGCTCACCGCGCGACAAAATCAGCCGCATCGACAGGTAATCTTCCGGCGCACCCAACCCATAAATCGCCGACACCGTGGCCACCACAATCGTGTCACGGCGCGACAGCAAGGCTTTGGTCGCCGCCAGCCGCATTTGTTCGATGTGATCGTTGATCGAACTGTCCTTCTCGATGAAGGTATCGGTCGACGGCAAGTAGGCTTCGGGCTGGTAGTAGTCGTAATAGCTGACGAAATACTCGACCGCATTGCGTGGAAAAAATGCGCGGAATTCGCCATACAACTGCGCCGCCAGGGTCTTGTTGGGCGCCATCACCAAAGTCGGCTTTTGCACCGCCTCGATCATATTGGCAATGGTGTAGGTCTTGCCCGAACCGGTCACACCCAGCAGCACCTGCTTGGCAATGCCCGCGCCAAAATTGGCCACCAGTTTTTCAATCGCCTGCGGCTGATCGCCTGCCGGCTGGTAAGGCGAAACCAACTCGAAGCGATCCGAAGCAGTGGCAAGGTCGAGATCGGAGGGAACGGACTGGCTCATCGCGGGCACGGCAAAGGGCAACCGCTGAGTTTACGCCGAAGCCGCCTGAGGCACAGACCTCAAAACTCCTGACCCAATTTCGGGGTTTTCCGACATCGCGTCCAGGCGTCTGCCGATCCCCGCTTCAGTCCGGCGCGCCTAGCCTGACTTGCACACCCACGGGAATCTCGCCATGCGCCGCCAGCACTTTGGCTTCACTCTGATCGAATTGACCATCACCTTGGCGATCATCGCGATCTTGGCGGGTGTTGCGGGCCCGGCCATGGCAAGTTTTATCGAACACCAACGCGCCACGGCCGCCGCAGCTTCCCTGACCACGCACATGCAACTAGCGCGAATGGCTGCCGTCAGCCGCAACCGCCGCGCCGTGTTGTGCCCCTCCAGCGACGGTACCAGCTGCGCCGCTGGTATCGATTGGAGCACCGGCTGGATGCTGTTCGTGGACGACGATGGCAACCACCGTCCCGACCACAATGACGACATCCTACGGGTGGACCTGCAACCCACCAGCACACACCTGCGCGTGGTCAGCACCACCGGGCGTCAGCAATTACGCTACCTGCCCGATGGCAGCAGCGCCGGCAGCAATCTCACCATTTCCATCTGCAACCACACCGGTGAACTGCTGGGCCAAGTGATTGTCAACAACATGGGACGCCCACGCAGCGAACATCCAAAAGCCACCACGCCCTGCCCCGCATAAGCGCGTACCCGTCATCAATTGCAATATTTTCGCTGCAAGCGCTTGCCCGAACGGAGACTGCCGACTACAATGCCGCTCCCCGCCCGAATAGCTCAGCCGGTTAGAGCACTTGACTGTTAATCAGGGGGTCGTTGGTTCGAGTCCAACTTCGGGCGCCAATTTTTTCAATGATTTAGGGTCGCTTCGGCGGCCCTTTCTCGTTCCTGGCCTAGCCAAATCGTAGCCAATCGTCAGTGACTGCATGCGCACTCGTTCAGCGTAGCCGTCCAGGTCATCCATGCCGGGATGCGCTTATTCGGTTTGCCAGCCGCCCATGCCGCGCCAGCCGCGTGGACAGGGCTTTTTTCGTGACCTCCGACAGCGCCCACAACTCGACGACGGTTTTGGCGCGGGACATGCCGGTGTAAAGCATCTGGCGCACCAGCAGGGGCGAGGCGGGATCGGGTGGCAGCAGCACGGCCACGCGGTCGTACTCGGAGCCCTGGCTTTTGTGCACGGTCAGCGCGAATGCGTCTTCGTGCGGCGGCAGGGTATTGGGATCGAGCAGGCGCACGCCGCCGTCGGTGGTGTCGTCCTTGACCGGTGCGGCATCGGGCGTGCGTTCGAACGCGACCTGGAGCAGCGGCTTGCCGGCGTCGTCCTCGACCAGCACGCACACGCCGACATCGCCGTTGTAGAGCCGCGCGGCGTGGTCGTTGCGGGTCACCATCACGCAGCGGCCCGGATACCACGCGCCGCCGGACCACGGCGCCAGCGCCTCCCACGCGCGCAGGCGCGCGGCAATCGTTTCGGCGGCCTGGGTCGCACCGAACGAGCCTTCGCGCAGGGCGCACAGCAACTGCTGGCGACGCAATACCGCGAGCCGCGCAGCCAGTGCCGCCTGGTCGTGCGCGGTGACCGGCGTGGTGATGGCGACTGCTTCCAGCGCGGCCTGCAAGTTGCGCGCCCAGGCGGACAGGCGGCGGCGCAGAGTGACCACATCGGGCACGGCATGCACGGTGGCGGCACCGATGGCGATATCGAACGCCGCAACATCCCCGGCACGCACGGCTTCGTTGATCGGCACCAGCGCGACATCGGCGCGGAAGCAGTGCGATAGCCGCACCAGATCGTCGCGCGGGTCGTCTTCGAGGGCCTGCACCACGTCCATCATCACCGAGCCGGTGCCGACCGAGGTGAGCTGGTCGGCATCGCCCACCAGCACCAGCACCGCGTCCTCGCGCAATGCCGCCAGCAGGGCGCGCAGCAGGCCGAGATCGAGCATCGAGGCTTCGTCGATGACGACGATATCGGCCGGCAACGGCTCGCCGGCATGGAAGGCATAGCCCCCGTGGCGACCGCGACTGCCCAGCAAGCGGTGCACGGTGGCGGCATCGGCGGTGAGCACCGCGCCAAGATGCGGCAGCCATTCCGCCCCGATTGGCTGTGCGCCACCGTGCAGGCGCTCGGCCCCTTGCCGCAACGATTCCGCCAGCCGTTGCGCGGCCTTGCCGGTGGGCGCGGCGATCCGCAGCTGCGGCAGACGGCCGGTGACGGCGTGGTGTTCGCACGACAGTCCCAGCAGCATGCGCAGCACGGTCGTCGTCTTGCCGGTCCCCGGACCACCGGTCAGCACCATCAGGCGACGGCCGAGGGCCTGGCGCACGGCGGCGCGCTGGCGCTCCTCGGCGTCCTGCCAGCTGCCGTTGAACAGCGCGCGCAGGTCGGCATCGCTGATCGGGCTGCGCGGTGCGTGCGCGGCATCGCGGCGGGCGCGCAGCGCACGGGCCACGTCCACTTCGGCGCGATGATTGCGCAGCAGGTAGAGATGCTCGCCATCCAGCACCAGCGGCCGTGCCTCCGGCGCATCACCCGCCTGCACCGCGGCCACCAGCGGGCTTCGCGCCAGCGCGTCGCATTGCCGGTCATCCAGCACCCGTCGCCCGCTGCTGTCGCAATACGCCAGTGGCAGCGCGCTGTGGCCCTGGCCTTCGGCGTGGCTGGCCCAAGCCGCCGCTCGGGCGGTCGCCTCGTCGCCACCATGCGCCATCACCCAGTGCCAGACCGCGCGATCGAGGTCGCGCCACTCGTCGGGACTGTCCACCACCCGTTGCTGTCGAGCGAAACCGAATGCCTCGCCGGCGGTGTACGCGCTCATGCGGCCTCCTCCAGGTCCAGCCCCAGCACGCCCTGCACGGCATCCAGCAAGCCATCATCAAACCGGTGGCGCCAGACGCCGCAGGGCGTACCGTCCGGCAGGCGCAGGCCGACCGCACGGATGAACAGGTACCAGCAGTCACCGCGGTGCTGGTCGCGGCGGTAATCCTTGTCCAGGCGCTCGCGCAGGTAGCGCTCGACCGCAACGGTGTAGAGCAGCGCCTGCAAGCGGTAGCCAGTGGCCAGCATCTTCGCCTCCAGCGCCGCAGGGGCGTAGTCCTGCAGGCAGCTTTGCGATCCGGCGGCGAGCTGGTTGCCCTTGTAGTCCAGCACGTGGAAGCGACCGCCGTGGGCGAACACGAGGTCGATCTTGCCGTTCATCAGGCCAGCCAGCGTCTGTTCGCGGACCGGCACCAGCGCCGGCTCGCCATGGGCCTCGCAGGCCTTGCGCAAGGCGCGCAGCGATACGCCGTCGAGGTGGTAGTTGAACTCGAGTTCCGCGCGCATGTCGGTCGCCGCGAGATCGCACAGGCGCGGACCGCCGCCATCCGCCAGCGGCGTCTCCAGCACCGCCTGCAGGCGCCGCGTCAACGGCGCGGCCAGCGCGTCGAGCTCGCCTTCGCGCGGGCGCACGCCATGCTCGCGCAGGGCGGCAAGCACGGTGTGCGGCGCAATCGGCTGCCCCGGCACGCGATGCTCGAACAATGCATGCACGGCATTGCCGAAATCGGCACCGGCGACGCCCGCCAGTGCGTCGAGTTCGGGATGGCGGGTTGCCTCGATGGCAGGCGTCCCTGCGTTCGGCACAGCCTCCGCGTTATCGATCGCGAAGTCGGGATTACTTTCCACGGCGGCCACTTCCTCGGCCTGCACTTCATCCTCCGCCGCACTGTCCTCCAGCCCAAGGCGATGCCGGCCGCCACCACTGAGCGTGGTGAAGCTGTGCCGCATCGGCAACGGCCCGGTCGGCGCTGCGGGCAACGGGCGGGCGCTGCGCGCCTCGGCCACTTCTCCACCACCCAGCCAAACGAGGTCGTGATGCGGGCTCCAGCCGTCGATCACGTGGATGCAGTTCGCCTCGTCGGTCGGGAACACGGACAGCTCCAGGTCGTTCAGCGCCACGTCCTTTGCGCTCGCGCGGCGAATGGCATCGGCCACCACGTCGCCCGTCGGCAGCACGAACACGTGGCAGGCGTGGATGGCGCGGGTCAGCGCCACGTACAGGATGCGATGGCGCTCCTCGAATTCCTGCTGCTTGACGATGTCCTTGGCCGGCCCTTCGACGAGGTATTTCGCCGACCCGTCATCGGAGCTAAGCAGTCGCGCCCCCTTGTTGATCGGTCCGTGCTTCCACATCAACGGCAGGAACACCACGCCGAACTCCAGTCCCTTGCTGGCGTGCAGGGTCATCAGCTTGACGCGTGCGGCATCCGATTCCAGCCGCAGCGCACGCGCATCGGCGGCGTCGCTGCCTTCGGCACTATCGGCCATCTGGTCGGCGAACCACGCGAGCAGTTGCTCGCCGCCGCCACGCTCGTCCCAAGTCTCCTGCAGCAGCTCGCCGAGGTGGCGCAGGTCGGTGAGGATGCGTTCGCCTTCCGCCGTGTCCAGCAGGCGCGCGGCGTGCTGTTCCAACAATGCCGCCACCAGCGCCAGCGGGCCACCTTGCTCCAGGGTGGCACGCAGGGCATGGAAGCGGCTGGCGTGGCCGTCCCATCCCGCCGCGTCGTGGCGCAACGCCTGCAAGGCGCCGAGGCTGGCACCGCACAGGCGCGTGGCCAGCGCGGCACGCAGCGTGCGCGGATCCTCGGGATGCAGCGCCGCATGCAGGACCAGCCGCAGCTCGCGGGCGATGGCGGTCTCGAACACGCTCTTCTGCGAACCGGTCACGCAGGGCACGCCGCGCGCCTTGAGCATCACCGCCAGCTTGGCGATCTGTGCGTTGCTGGGCAGCAGCACGGCGATGTCGCCGGGTTGGAGCCGGTGTTCGCCGATGGAATAGCCATCTTCCGCCAGCGCCCACGCGATCTGCCCCGCGCACACCCGCAGCGCGTGCGCTTCGAGGTCGGGCGCAGCATCGTCTGCCGCAAGCCGGTGCAGCACCAGCGGGCGGCTGACGGGGGCGGCGTCGCGCGCGGCGGACAGCGGCTGGTCGTCACGGCGGTCGCTCGGATCAACGCGCTGATAGCGGATGGACGTCGTCGACTGCTTGGGCCCCAGTTCTGCGCGCGTGTGCGCGTAGAACTGGTTGACCGCCTCGACATAGCCCCGGCTGGAGCGATGGTTGGTGCCCAGCGTAAGCCGGTCTGCGTCCGGTACCAGCGCCTTGGCTCGCTCGTATGTCGCAACGTCGCCGCCGCGGAAGCGGTAGATCGCCTGCTTGGGGTCGCCGATCATCACCAGCCTCCCACGCGGCGCGCTGTCTTCGTCGCTGTAGATCGCATCGAGGATGCCGAACTGCACGGGGTCGGTGTCCTGGAACTCGTCCACCAGCGCCACCGGCCAGGCGGCGAACAGCGCATCGGCCAGCACCCGCTGCCCGTCGCGAGGTGCCAGCGCGTCGCGCACCGTGACCAGCAGCTGGTCGAAGCTGGACTGGTTGGCGGCATCCAGCCGCGCCTGCAGGGTGGCGCGGCACCAGTGCTGGGCGGCGGCGAGGAAGGTGCGCAGAGCGATGCTCTCGCTGCGATCAATCTCCACCGCTGTGACTTGCTCGAGGACCGCGGAAATCGCAGGAGACTGGGAAACCAGTTCGAGGACCTCCGGGTTCTTCTTTCCTGCTGCTGAGATCCCGGTCATCTTGGCGGCATCCGCCAATGTCTTCGCGCGCCCCTTGGCCTGTTTAAGATTGCCTGGCGCGGATGCGATTGCTGACGCCACGTCGGACCATGCCTTTCTCAGCGTGCAGGCCGCATTGAACAAGGTGTCGTCTTCGACAAGCCGGAGGACCTTGGCCACCCACGAATCTGGATCTCCGAGGAAATCGAGGCGATCGCGGAAGGCATCAGGATCCACGCCCTCCACCACCACATCCGCCTGCAACAACACCGGCACGTACTTCTTCAGCGAATTGAGGGTAATCCCGGCCGCGCGCGCCAGCGCCACCAGTTCTTCCGATCCATCGCCCTGCGCGATCACCCGCCACAGATCCGCGACCAGCGCGGCTTCCAGCGTCTTGCCGTCGATCATCTCGCGCCCGCGGAACAGGGCACCGGCGGCGAACGGATGGTCGGCGAGGATGCGCGAACACACCGCGTGGAGGGTGGAGATCGGCGCGGCGTCGAACTCGGCCAGCGCGGCCTGCAGACGCTGCACGTCCCTCTCGAGCGCGGCCGGCTGGTCGCGCCAGCGCTTGCGGATCCAGCCGCAATCCGAGTGCCTGTCCTCGTCGCTGGCGATGCCGCCGCGGTGCTTGGCGGCCTCGGCCAGCGCCCACAGCAGCTTGCCGCGCAGGCGCTCGCCCAGTTCGGCGGCGGCGGCATTGGTGAAGGTGCTGACCACGATCTGGCGCGGCGAGAGCTGCCGCTCCAGCAGCAGCCGCAGGTAGAGCACGGCAATCGTCCAGGTCTTGCCGGTGCCGGCACTGGCCTCCACCAGGCTGCGGCCGCCGTCCTGCAAGGGCAAGGTGGTCCAATCCATGGGCTGGCTCATGCGGCTTCCTCGCTGGCGTTTGCAGGGCTGGCGTCACCGTCACCCAACAGGATCAGGCCGTGGATGGCCTGCGCGTCCTGCAGCAGCGCGTGCAGGGCGCGACTGTCCGGGTCGGTGTCGGGATCGCCGAAGATCAGGTCGCCTTCCAGCAACTGCGCATAGCCAGGGGCGTAGTCGCGCTCGCCGACGCCTTGGCCGGACTCACTCACCCACTTGCCGCGCACCGCCTTGGCGATCGCGGCCTCACGCGACTGCTGCGCCGCTGCTTCCGCTGAAGGCTCGTCTGCGCAGTCGGCGTCCTTCTCCGCCTCGGCCTCGCCCTGTTTGCCCTTGGCTTTTTTCGGCACGCCTTGCTGTGCCTGCAAGGCGGCCCACCCGGACTTCGGATGGAACCAGGAGGTGCCCTCGCGGCCCATCCGCATCAGCTCGATCAAGGCGCGCAGGCGCCGGCGCAGGTCGGCTTCCATGGCCGCACGCTTCGCAGTGTCGGCGCCGCAGTATCTCGCATCCCAGTCATTCGCCTGCATGGCAAGATCCGGCTCGCCGGCCGCCAGCATGGTCAGGCGCACCGGCGCAGGCGTGTCGGTGCTTGCGTGCTGCAGGCGCAGCAGCGCCCACTGCAGAAAAGCGGGGACGCGCTCCTTGAAGCCGAGATCCTGCGGGGCCTTGAGGTGCTTCTTGTCATCCTTTTTCGGATTGGGGAACGCAAACACCACCTGCAGCCCGTCCGCCGCTCCTGCAAGCGGGAACACATTGCGCAGCAACCCGGTCATGCGCCGCGGCACACCGTCTCCGGCACCGTCGTCGCCCGGCAGCAACAAGGCCACGTCCACCCGCACCGCCTGCCCGCAGTGCTGGCCACGCGGATCGAAACGGCCGCAGGCATCCGCCTGGCTCCACAAGGCGTCCACCGCGTCGGCCTCCTTCGCCCAGGCCGCATCGCCGGCCGCGCCCAGCGGAAGCAACCCGCCCAACCCCACCCACGCCGGCGGCTGGCGGTCCCAGGCCCATGCGGGATCACCGCATTTGCGCGGCAGCACCTGCTGCAGGAACACCGTGCGCGCCACCGCGTGGATCCTTGAAATCGCATCCATCGGCTCGTCTTCCGCCAGCCGCACGTCGTCGTCCAGCGCATCCAGCGACAGCTGCAGATGCTCCTTCAACAGCGCCTTGGCCGGGTCCTTGAAGAAGCCTTCCAGCGTGGCCAGCGGCAGCGGCTCCGGCAGCGGTTCCGGCGCGGGGAGATTGCCGTCGCGCAGGCGCGGCAGCGTTCCCCTGCCCGCCCCGCGCATGCCCGCGAATGCCGGCGAGAACGAAAACAGCGCCGGATGCGCGCCGTCGAAGTAGCGGCCGTCGAACGGTTGCAGCGGATGTCGCACCAGCCACGGCCGCGGCGCCTTGTCGTCATCGGGCGCGTTGCCACAGGCACGGTCGAGTTCGGCCAGCAGCTCGGCCAGCGGCGCGGCCGGGTTGCGGTGCTTGCCGTCGCGCGCGCCCTGGCCGATGTACGACAGGTGCAGCCGCTTGCGCGCGGACATCACGGTTTCCAGGAACAGGTAGCGGTCGTCGCCGGGCACGTCGCGGTCGCCGAGGCGGCGCAGGCGCGCCATCAGGTCGATGCCGCCATCGGATGGCCGGCGCGGAAACGCGCCTTCGTCCAGCCCCAACACGCAGACCATGGCGAACGGGATCGCGCGCTGCGGCACCATGCCGCAGAAGGTGATGCCGCCCATCAGGAAGCGTTGGCGCTCCGGCGCGGCGGCCAGCGCGTCCTGCAGCAGCTCACACACCACCGGCATGCGCAGCGCGGGGTCCTCGCCGTTGCGCGCCGGTTCCGCGGCGAGCTGGGCGATCGCGCGATGCACCACCGACAGCGCGGCGCGGGCGTCGGCATCGGTGCGGTCGATGCGCAGCAGCGCGTCCACGCGCTCGCGCAGCACCGTCGCCCACCGGCTTGCCGGCTGTTCGATCGGGGCCAGGTCGCGCCACGCCTGCAGCTCGCACAGCAGCCGGTCCAGACTGCCCAGCGCCGCCGCGGACGGGCCTTCGATGCCGGCCAGTGGCAGCAGTGCGGTGCCATCGGGCAGCGTGACCGGCTGCGGATCGATCCCGCCCGGCACGTCGGCCATCAGGTAGCCGGCCAGCAGCCGGTCCATCGCCCAGGCGAAGCTGTGCTCGGCGCGCGCCGGCAGCGACAGTGCCTGCTTGTGCGCAGCGTCCAGCGCCCAGGCCACGCGGCTGTTGCGCAGCCATTCGACCAGGATATCGGCATCGCCCGCATCCAGTCCCAAGGCGGCGCGCACCTCCGCCACGCCCAGCAGGTCCACCACCTCGGGCGCGGTGATGCGCGATGCGCCCAGCCCCAGCAGGGTGTCGAACACGGCAAACAGCGGATGACTGCGGGCGACGGGCACGTCGGCGAGGTGGTAGGGCAACAGCCGCTCGCGCGCGGAGCCCGGCTCACCGAACACCGCCGGGATCAACGGCAGGTAGGCCTGGATGTCGGGCGCCATCACCGCGATATCGCCGGGACGCACCCCCGCTTTATCGATGGCATCCAGCAGCGCATCGCGCAGCACTTCGAGCTCGCGCTGGCGGGTGTGGCAGGCGTGGATGCGCAGGCTGGGATCGGCCGTGGCATTGGCGGCGACCGCATCCTCCTGCAGCAACTCCGGCTGCAAGCGGCGGATGCTGTCCTGCAGGCGCGCCAGTCGATCGGGCGGCGTGCCGGCGCCGTCGTCCTGCCAATGGCGGATGTCCTCGCGCAGCTCATCGTCCACCAGGGCGGCGAAGAAGTGCTGGCCCAGGCGTCCCCAGCGCGCCAGCAGCGGGTGGCCCTGCTCGCGCCAGTCGAGCGCATCGGGATCGTCGAAGCGTGCCTGTTCGTCATCGCGGAAGGCTTGCCAACCGGACGCATCGGGCTTGCGCCAGCCGCCCTGCCCCGTCGCCCTGTGCAGGCCGCCCCAGTACTCGCGGCAGGGATCGGGCACGTACAGGAATACCGGCGCACGGCGCGCATAGGCCCGCAGCACCGACAGTTCCGCCGGCGGCAGGTGCGACAGACCCACCACGTGCAGCGGCGCGCGCGGCGCGGGATCCGCCTGCAGTGCCGAGACCAGCGCATCGACCAAGCGGCCGCGATGCTCACCCAGAGCTGTGACGACCGCCTGCCAGAGCGGCGCGAGGCAGGCCGATTCCAGTGCCCTCAACGCCGCATCGCCATGCTTGGCGGTGGCGAAGGCGTGCTTGCCCGCCTCCCAGGCCTGCAGCCAGTCGCTGCGATACACCAGGTACTGCGAGAACACCCGCGCCAGCCGGTCGGCCAGTTGGAAGCGGCGCAGAGCGCGCTCATCGGCGCTGGCCGAAGCGTCCAGGTAGGACAGCACGCGTGGGTCGGTGACGCCATGCGCGGACGGATCGCCCAGCATCGCGTGCAGGGTCCAGCGCAGATGCCCACGGCGGTAATTCGGCAGGGCCACCGCGCGTGCGTCCAGTAGATCGGCCGAAAGCCGGTCCAGCCAAGTGCTGGGCAATTGCACATCCAGATTGGCAACGATGCGGCCTGCGCCCACCTGCCGTGCCAGTGCGCCGGCCAGCCATTGCTTCATGCCGGGATGCGCGGCGATCACCGTCTGCGGGGCCAGCGGGTGCACCGGCCGCGTTTGCGCCAATAGGGATTCCAGTGGTTCCAGCAACGCCTCCAGCCGGCTGGCGCGCAGCAGGATCAGGCCCGCATCGTGTTCAGCAGTATTCAACCGTCGGCCCTCGGATCTGAAACGCCATTTGAGCACAGCGGCATCTCATCGGCTGCGACGCAACATGAGTTGAGAGCGATTCCTCGAATCCATAGAGGGAGGCGGCGTGAATCAGCGACATTACCGTCGCACTGGATTGGCCAATCTGCGCAGCCAAGGCAGCAAATCACTGGGCAACAAGCCGCGCTCGCCATCGTCCAATGCGGCCGCATCGCCGGCGGCGGCATGCAGCAGTGCGCCGATGGTGGCCGCCGCTGGTGCTGCAAAACCTTGCCCGCGCAAGGCTGCAATCACGCCGGTCAACACATCGCCCATGCCGCCCACGCCCATGCCGGGATTACCGGCGCCAATCACCGCCGGCACGCTGCCCGCCGCTTGCACCAGGCTGCCCGCACCTTTCAGTACCACGCTGCTGCCGAACTTGTCCTGCAAGGCAGTGGCTGCCGCAAAGCGATCGGCTTGAATATCCGTCGTGGTGGTTGCCAACAAGCGTGCGGCTTCGCCTGGATGCGGGGTGATGATGTCGTCCTCGCCCAGTGTCGTGGCAGATGCGGCCAGCAGATTGAGCGCATCGGCATCCAGCACCCGCGGCGTGAGCGCGTGCAGCACAGCGGCCAGCATCGCCCGGCCCCACTCGCCCTGGCCCAAACCGGGGCCAATGGCAATCACATCGGCACGTGCCAACAATGGCAGCAACTCGGCACTGCTTTCCACCGCATGCGCCATCACTTCCGGGCAGCGCGCCAATAGCGCTGGCACATGCATGGCACGCGTCGCCACACTGACCAAACCGGCCCCCGTGCGCAACGCGGCTTGCGCGGCCAAGACAATCGCACCACCACTGCCATGTTCGCCGCCGATGCACAGCACATGGCCATTGCGTCCTTTGTGGCCATTGCGCGGCCGCAGCGGCAAACACTCGTGCAAGGCATCGGCACGAAACGCCAGCGCCGACGGTGCAATGCCCGTCCACAATGCCTCGGGCAAGTCCAATCCCGCCAACTCCAATTTCCCGCAATGATCCAAGGCCATGCCGGTGCGCAAGCCACGGTGCCGGGCGAGGAATTGCACCGTCACATCGGCCAGGATGGCCATGCCAACCGCATGCCCGTTGCGCGCATCGATGCCACTGGGCACATCCAGTGACAACACCTTGGCGGGATGCGCATTGATCGCGTCGATATGTGCCGCAGTGACCGCATCCAACGGACGCGACAGGCCAATGCCGAACAGTGCATCGACAATCACATCGCAATCACCCAATGCAGGGCCAAACGCGCCACCCGCTTCGACATACTCCGCGCATGCCCGCTGTGCCAATGGGGTTGCAGGTGGCGCGAGCTGCACCACACGTACCGTACGCCCCGCAGTGTGCGCATGCCGCGCCAGCACATAGCCATCGCCACCGTTATTGCCCGGCCCGCACACCACCACAATCCGCAGTGCCTGCGGCCAATGCTTGAGCAGGCAGCGCCAACCGGCCTGCCCGGCACGCGCCATCAATGCAAAGGCATCGCCATCAAAATAATGCGCGCCGCGTGCTTCCATTTCGCGCAGTGCCGCAGGATCAAACAGTGGATACGGGCTATGCATCGAAGGACTCCGGGGTGGCAACGCGGCGCAGACCTATAATTTGCGCCATGTCCACACCCGACTACAACGCACTGGCGCAGCGTATCCGCAAACTTGCCGATGCGGCTGGCTTCCAGCGTGTGGGAATTTCCGGCATCGAACTGGGTGAAGACGAAGCCCATCTGCTGGATTGGTTGCAGCAAGGCTTGTACGGCTCGATGGAATGGATGGCCCGCCACGGCACGCTGCGTGCGCGGCCTGCCGAATTGCTGCCCGGCACTTTGCGGGTGATTTCGGTGGGCCTGGATTACGGCAAGGATCCCGACGCCGCATGGGCCAACCTGCGCGCGCACGAACGCGCCTACGTGGCGCGCTACGCGCTGGGCCGCGACTACCACAAGCTGATGCGCAACCGCCTGCAAAAATTGGCGGAGGTCGTGCAGGCGGAAATCGGCCCATTCGGCCACCGTGCCTTCACCGATTCTGCGCCCGTATTGGAGCGCGCGTTGGCGCGCAATGCCGGGCTGGGCTGGATTGGCAAACACACCTGCTTGATCGACAAACACGGTGGCAGCTGGTTTTTTCTGGGTGAATTGTTTGTCGATATTCCTCTGCCCATCGACCCGCCCGCCAGCGCGCATTGCGGCAGCTGCACGCGCTGTATCGATGTTTGCCCCACCGGCGCGATCACCGCGCCTTATCGGCTGGATGCGCGCCGCTGCATTTCTTATCTCACCATCGAACATGAAGGCAGCATCGACGAAGCGTTGCGCCCACTGATAGGCAACCGTATCTACGGCTGCGATGACTGTCAGTTGGTCTGTCCGTGGAACAAATTCGCCAAACGCAGCGACGAGCCGGACTTCCGCGTCCGCAATGACCTCGACAACGCCAGCCTGGTGGACCTGTTTGCCTGGGAAGAAGACGAATTCCTGCGCCGCAGCGAAGGCAGCGCCATCCGCCGCAGCGGGCATGAACGCTGGCTGCGCAATATCGCCATCGCGCTGGGCAACGCACCCACCACACCCGCAGTGCTGGCGGCACTTCACTCCCGCCGCGACCACCCCTCGCCGGTGGTGCGTGAGCATGTGGAATGGGCGCTACGGCAGCATCAGGCCTGAGTGAAACAGCCGCAACTTCTGTACGCAATGTTCGTTGACCGGCGCTAGCCTTAGACTATGCGGATGACTGATGACCTTCTCCGCACCACGTTTCACGGCTTTGAACAAATCCCCCTGCGCGAATACGCCGAGCGCGCATATCTCGACTACTCGATGTATGTGGTGCTCGACCGCGCCCTGCCGTTCATTGGCGATGGCCTGAAGCCGGTGCAGCGCCGCATCATCTATGCGATGAGCGAGCTGGGGCTGGCGGCATCGGCCAAACCGAAAAAATCGGCGCGCACCGTGGGTGATGTGATCGGCAAATACCATCCGCATGGCGACAGCGCCTGCTATGAAGCGTTGGTGCTGATGGCGCAGCCATTTTCGTACCGTTACCCGCTGATCGAAGGGCAGGGCAATTTCGGCAGCAGCGATGATCCCAAGTCGTTCGCGGCGATGCGCTATACCGAATCCAAACTGTCGCCGATTGCCGAAGTGTTGCTGGGCGAATTGGGCCACGGCACCGCCGATTGGGTCCCCAATTTTGATGGCACGCTGGAAGAGCCCACGTGGATGCCGGCGCGCCTGCCGCACCTGCTGCTCAACGGCACCACTGGCATTGCCGTCGGCATGGCCACCGATGTGCCGCCGCACAACCTCAACGAAGTCGTCAGCGCCTGCGTGCGCTTGCTGGATGACCCCGACGCCACGGTGCGCGACCTGTGCGAACACGTGCGCGGCCCGGATTACCCCACTGCGGCGGAAATCATCACCTCGCCCGGCGACTTGCTGGCGATGTATGAAACCGGCCTCGGCAGCGTGCGGGCGCGTGGCGTGTTTGTGAAAGAACACAATAATATCGTCATCACCGAACTGCCACATCAAGTCTCGCCGTCCAAAATCATCGAGCAGATTGCCGCGCAGATGCGGGCCAAGAAACTGCCGTGGCTGGAAGACATCCGCGATGAATCCGACCACGCCAATCCCACCCGGATCGTGCTGGTGCCGCGCAGCAACCGCGTGGATGCCGACCAACTCATGGGGCATTTGTTTGCCACCACCGACCTGGAAAAAAGCTTCCGGGTCAATATGAATGTGATCGGGTTGGATGGCCGCCCACAGGTCAAAAACCTGAAAATGCTGCTATCCGAATGGCTGACTTTCCGTCAAGACACCGTCATCCGCCGCTTGCAGCATCGGCTGGAAAAAGTTGAACGTCGCCTGCACCTGCTGGAAGGTTTGCTGGTGGCCTTCCTCAACCTGGATGAAGTCATTCGCATCATTCGCAGCGAGGACGAGCCCAAAGCGGTGCTGATGGCACGTTTCAGCCTCAGCGAGGAGCAGACCGATTACATCCTGGATACCCGCCTGAAGCAATTGGCGCGGCTGGAAGAAATGAAGATTCGTGGCGAGCAGGACGAGCTGGCGGCCGAGCGTCAAACACTGATTTCAATCCTGGACAACAAAACCAAGCTGAAAAAACTGGTCAAGGATGAATTGTTGACCGATGCCAAGAAGTTTGGCGATGCCCGCCGCAGCCCACTGGTGGCGCGCCAAGCCGCGCAAGCACTGGATGAAACCGAGCTGGTGGCCAGTGAGCCAATGACCGTGGTGCTGAGTGAAAAGGGCTGGGTACGCGCTGCGAAAGGCCACGATATCGATGCCGCAACGCTCAGTTATCGCGATGGCGACAGCCTGCTGCTGGCGGTGCGCGCACGCAGCAATCAGCAAGTGGCGTTCATTGATTCCGCTGGCCGCAGTTACTCCACTGCCGTGCACACCCTGCCCAGCGCGCGCGGCAATGGCGAGCCACTCACCGGGCGCTTCTCGCCCGCACCCGGCAGCACCTTCCAGGCACTTGCCAGCGGCGATAACGACCATAAATTCGTGATCGCATCGAGCCACGGCTATGGCTTCGTCACCCGCTTTGAAAACCTGACCGGACGCCAGAAAGCCGGCAAGGCGCTGCTGTCGCTGGGGGAAGGTGGCACGGTGTTGCCACCCGCGCCAGTGGCCAACATCGAGGCCGCTCGCATCGTTGCCATCACCAGTGCCGGTCACGTGCTGGCATTTTCCATCAGCGAATTGCCGGAGCTGGATAAAGGCAAGGGCAACAAGATCATCGACATCCCCAAAGCCAAGCGCGGCACCGAGCATGTGGTGGCGATTGCAGTCGTGCCCGCCACCGGCAAGTTGTTGGTGCAATCGGGTGCACGCACGATGACGCTCGCGTACAAGGAATTGGAGCCGTATCTGGGCGCGCGCGGCTCACGCGGTGGTTTGCTGCCGCGTGGCTGGCAAAAAGTGGATGGATTGATGGTGGAAGCCTGAACCATTCCAACGCTGGTGAAGCCTCCGTGCGTTTCGCTACGTCGCTCGAAATGCGGCTACGCGAAACGCACGGCGGCTTCACCAGCGATCCAAAGGAGACACCCATGCAACCCGACTTCTGGCACCAACGCTGGGCCAACCAGCAAATCGGTTTTCACCAATCCACCCCCACCCCGTTATTGCAAAAGCACTGGGCCGGATTGGGCGTTGCCGCCGATTGCACCGTGTTCGTGCCGCTATGCGGAAAATCGCTGGACCTGGCATGGCTGGCCGCACAAGGCCATCGCGTGCTGGGCGTGGAGCTGTCACAACTGGCCATCGAACAATTTTTTGCTGACCACGCATTGATGCCGGAGCTGCGCCAAAGCCGCTACGGCACGCACTACCTCGCCGGTGGTATTGAAATCATCCATGGCGACGCCTTCGGGCTGGATCGTGACGCACTATCAAGCTGTGCCGCCGTGTTCGACCGTGCCGCATTGATTGCACTTCCCCCTGATCTGCGCCAACGCTATGTGGCAGAACTCTACGCAGCACTGCCCAGCAACTGCCAAGGCTTGCTGATTACGCTGGAATACCCGCAACAAGACCGCGACGGCCCACCGTTCTCGGTACACGAAGACGAAGTACGTGCACGCTATAGCGAACATTGGGATGTCGCGCTGTGCGAACGGCGCAACATTCCCGCGGCTCACCCCGGCTTCGTGAATGGGGCATCGCGGGTGGATACTGCCGTGTATGCCTTGCATCGCCGCTGACCGCATCGCAAGTGATTGATCAAGATCAATTCGTATCTGCCCGTATCTGCCTAAGCTGCGCCCATGCACTCCCAGACTATTGCCTTTGATGCCGATTTGGCGCGTCGCTACGATCGCCCCGGCCCGCGCTATACCTCGTACCCGACCGCGCCCCAATTCAGCGCGGAGTTCGGTGAGGTGCAGCTGCGCGAAGCCGTGCAGGCCAGCAATGAGGAACCCATCCCGCGCCGGCTATCACTGTATGTGCATGTGCCGTTTTGCTTTAGCCCGTGTTTTTACTGCGGCTGCAACCGCATCATCACCCGTGATTTGGGCCGATCGGATAGCTATCTGGCGCGCCTGTATCGCGAAGTCGCGCTGATTGCCCCCGCGTTTGACCGTGACCGTGAAGTGATCCAGTTACACTTTGGTGGCGGCACGCCGAACTTCCTTAACCCCACGCAATTGGCGGATACTGTGGATGTCTTGCGCCGGCAATTTCATTTTGCCGACCGCCGCGACAGCGATATTTCGATCGAAATCGACCCGCGTTTCTGCGACCCTGCATGGATGCCTGCACTGGCCGCGAGCGGGTTCAACCGCGCATCGCTGGGCGTGCAGGACTTCGACCCCAAGGTGCAAGCAGCGGTCAACCGCCTCCAAACCGTGGAGGAAACCCGTGCGGTGGTAGATGCCGCACGCAGTGCCGGGTTCCGCTCGGTCAATATCGATTTGATCTATGGCTTGCCGGGACAAAATCTGGAAGGCTTTGGCAAGACGCTGGATATCGTCACCGAGATTCGTCCAGACCGGCTGGCGGTGTACAGCTATGCGCATATGCCACACCTGTTCAAAGCACAAAAGCAAATCGACGAGGCCCTGCTGCTGGACGGCGACGCCAAACTAGCGCTGCTGCAATTGGCGGTGGAAAAACTCACTGCAGCTGGCTATGTCTATATCGGCATGGATCATTTCGCCTTGCCCGATGATGACCTGGCACAGGCGCAGCAGCGCGGTGGCCTGCATCGCAATTTCATGGGCTACACCACCCACGCCGATAGCGATTTGATTGGCCTTGGCGTCTCTGCGATCAGCCATATCGGCAATACCTTCAGCCAAAATCCGCGTGATTTACCCAGTTGGGAGATCGCCATTGATACCGGCAAGCTGCCGGTGTTCCGGGGGATGCGCATGAGTGAGGACGACACGCTGCGTGCCGACCTGATCCAATCGCTGATGTGTCAGGGCCAAATCCCGGTGGCCGCACTGGAACGCCGTTACGGCATACACTTTGAAGACTACTTCGCCAGCGCGCTGGCGCAGTTGCAACCGCTACAGGAGGACGGATTGGTGCGATTTGGCCAAGGCAACATCGAAGCCACCTCGCAAGGTCGGCTGCTATTGCGTAACATTGCCATGTGCTTCGACCAATACCTGACCCCAACCGCTGCCGACACCAAACCGCGCTTCTCGCGCGCGATCTGACTTGTTGCCGGAGTGTGCGATGAGCGGCCTGCCGTTTCCGCGGCTGAGCCCGCAAGTGCTGTCCGATGACGGCAATGAACTGCAGTTTTGCTCCACCTGCGCGTTCTCGCACGCCTGTTTGTCGCAGGGCATGGACAAGAGTGCGCTGAAAGAACTGCATGTGCTGGTGGAACACATTGGCCCGTTCCATGCCGGTGAACATGTGTTCCGCGAAGGTGACCCGTTTGAAGCCATCGCTGCGGTGCGCGCCGGCACGGTCAAGACCTGCGTGACCGATCGCGACGGCCACGAGCATGTGCTGGGCTTCCATTTCCCCGGCGAAGTTATCGGACTGAACGCCATCGACGGCCACCGCTACCCCTGCGATGCCATCGCACTGGATACGGTGATGCTGTGCAAATTCTCCTTCCCCAAGATTTCAGTATTGGCGGCGAAGGTACCCGGCGTGCAGCGTGAATTGTTCCGCCTGCTCAGCCGCGACATCGGCCGCGCAGCCTTACTTGCCGGTGATTGGAGCGCCGACCAGCGCGTTGCCGCGTTCTTGCTGGGAATGTCGCGACGCTTGGCCGCACGCGGGTTTTCCGCAACACGTTTTCAATTGACGATGGCACGTACCGATATCGCCAACTACCTGCGGCTGGCACCGGAAACGGTGAGCCGCGTGCTGCGCCGAATGCAGGATGACGGCATCCTTGCCGTGGATCGCCGCGAAGTGGAGCTGCTCGATCAAGGCCGCATCGACGCACTTGCTGCACCCATCCTGCGCGATTGATCCGCGCGCACAACCTGCATTCAACGCGTGATTGCAACGTTCTTCACGCCGAGTTGACACAAGTCATGGTGACACCCCGCAGAACGGCAGACGATGCCGACGCTGGTTCCATCAGGCTTGATCAATAGGAGAGTTGCAATGTCCATTACGAAACGGCTTTGGCTGGGCTTGGCCGCCCTGCTCATCGCAAGTTTCGCGGTTATGGCGTGGCTGGGCGTGGATTTGATCCACACTGCCCCACCCATCCCTAACCGCGTTATCGCTGCCAACGGCCAAGTGCTTTATACCCGTGCCGATATCGAGCGTGGCCGCCAAGTCTGGCAAAGCATCGGTGGCCAACAACTCGGCTCGATCTGGGGCCACGGTGCCCTGCTGGCCCCCGACTGGTCGGCCGACTGGCTGCATCGCGAAACCGAAGCCATGCTGGAATTGCAGGCGCGTAGTGATGCCGGGCAGTCCTACGCCAGCATGGAGGCTGGTGATCAGGCCAAGACCCAGGCCAGCGTCAAACCCTTGATACGCTCCAACACGTTTGATGCCAGCAAACAAGACATCGTCGTCAGCAATATGCGGGCACAAGCGATCAGTAATGTGGCCGCGCATTACGAGAGCGTGTTCTCCAATGATCCCAGCACGCATGCACTGCGCGAAGCCTATGCCATGCGTGAAAACACGGTGCCGGATGCCGACAATCGGCGCGCAATGACCGCGTTTTTCTTCTGGACGGCATGGGCAGCCAGCACCGATCGTCCCGGCGAAACCCATCGCACCTATACCAACAACTGGCCCTACGAGCCGCTGATTGGCAACACGCCAACCTCCGATACATTTATCTGGTCGATGTTCTCGATCCTGTTCCTGATTGGTGGCGTTGGTTTGCTGGCGTGGCACTACGCCGCCTATCACGGCAAGGAAGCGATGCCGACACCGCCCGCACAGGATCCACTGCAGGGCTTGACCATCACCCCATCGATGAAAGCCACCGCCAAATATTTCTGGGTGGTGGTGGCATTGTTCCTGTGCCAAATCCTGTTGGGTGCAACCACTGCGCACTTCCAGGTGGAAGGCCAGGAAGCTTACGGCTTCAAAATTGCCGAGTTCCTGCCTTATGCGCTGACCCGCAGTTGGCATACGCAACTGGCGGTGCTGTGGATTGCCACCGCATGGCTGGCCACCGGCCTGTATATCGGCCCGGCGATCTCCGGCCATGAGCCGAAATACCAACGCGCCGGCGTCAACTTCCTGTTCGTCTGCTTGCTGATCATTGTGGTCGGCTCATTTACCGGCCAGTGGTTTGCGGTGATGCAGAAGTTGGGCCTGAAGTACAACTTCTGGTTTGGCCATCAAGGCTGGGAATACGTGGACATCGGCCGCTTCTGGCAGGCATTTTTGTTCGTCGGCCTGCTGGTGTGGCTGACCCTGGTCGGCCGTGCGTTGTGGCCGGCGATGAAGCGCAAGGACGAAATGTCCTCGATCGTGGGCTTGTTATTCCTGTCCACCGTCGCCATCGGCCTGTTCTACGGTGCCGGCCTGATGTGGGGTGAAAACAGCCACATCTCGGTGGTTGAATACTGGCGCTGGTGGGTGGTGCACCTGTGGGTGGAAGGCTTCTTCGAAGTGTTCGCGGTGGCGGTGATGAGCTTCCTGTTCGTCAAGCTGGGCCTGTTGCGCGGCAAGTCGGCCACCATCAACGTGCTGTTCGCCACCATCGTGTACTTGAGCGGCGGCGTGCTGGGCATGTTCCATCACCTGTACTTTGCCGGCACCACCACCGCTGCGGTGGCGCTGGGTGCCAGCTTCTCAGCCTTGGAAGTGGTGCCACTGGCACTGATCGGGCTGGAAGCCTACGAAACCTGGAGCCATAGCCGCGCCACCCCGTGGATGGAACGCTACAAGTGGCCAATCATGTTCTTCTTGGCCACCAGCTTCTGGAACCTCGTCGGTGCTGGTCTGTTTGGGTTCCTGGTCAACACCCCGCTGGCACTGTTCTACATGCAGGGCATGAACCTGACCGCGCTGCACGGCCACACCGCCCTGTTTGGTGTGTACGGGATGCTGGGTATCGGCCTGATGCTGTTCTGCCTGCGCGGCCTCAAGCCCGAGGTGAAATGGCCGGAAGGGCTGCTGCGTGGTTCGTTCTGGAGCCTCAACATCGGTCTGGGCCTGATGGGCGTGCTGACCCTGCTGCCGATGGGCGTGTTGCAACTCAACGCGGCACTGGAACACGGCTACTGGTTTGCCCGCTCGGCCGAGTTCATGAACCGCCCGATCATCGACATGCTGGTGTGGATGCGCATGCCCGGCGACCTGGTGTTCTCCGCCGGCGCCGTGCTACTGGGCGTGTTTGTGGCACGTAAATGGCTGCGGCCAAACGCTGCCAAGTAAGTCAGCAATACCCTTGGCAACACCCCTCAGGGACGGCGCAAGCCGTCCCTTTTTTACTCACGGCGAGTTCAACTCCGTAACGCAACACCAGCGGTGGTAAAGGGGTTCAGGCGGTTTAGCCTGAGCAACCTCACCGCCAAGTGGAGTTGCCCATGGCCGCAAGCCGCCTGAACCTGCACGAACGATAT